>Ga0208034_1000007_pt1 | contig 445642 bp, 418 predicted proteins | sample June2015DPH_8_10_FD_184699 | JGI IMG/M metagenome (GOLD analysis project Ga0208034, IMG submission 184699) | Peatland microbial communities from SPRUCE experiment site at the Marcell Experimental Forest, Minnesota, USA - June2015DPH_8_100... | ecosystem: Environmental > Terrestrial > Soil >... | reverse complement strand
TCGTCTTACTCAGGTCCAGTCCGACGTAAGTACAGTTCTCCATGGTCCGCCGCCGAAGTGTGGACAGGCGGCGGGTCGCTTGCGACTTGCGCACCATCGAGGGAACGTATCATGTCCAATCGAGTGGAGGTCGACGCCTTCGAGCCAGATCTGCCCTCGATTGATCTCGTCCAATCCTGAGAAGCAATTGAGAAGCGTTGTCTTTCCGCAGCCGGAGGGGCCCATGATGGCGAGCATCTCCCCTCGGGAGATCTCGATGTTGATAGCGCGAAGAGCCGTGATCTCGGTATCCCCGGTTCCGTAGAGCTTCCAGACGTCTCTTCCAATCACGACGGGTTCGGGCATGGGCACGCAGCGAAGCTAATGCCCACCATAAACACCTCTCCGCTTCGCGCGCCGAGCTCTTGCAACGCCGTTCAGAGTGACCCGGATAGACGTCCGACTGAGGTCAACGAAAGCCCCTCCATAGCTCTCGCTGAATCGAGAATCCCCAACCTTTTCGTGCCTCGCGAAGTTTGTTTATGCTGAGCCAGAGGGCCGGCCGTATGGCCGGCCAGACCACCACACAGGTGCGGTATACGACGTGCGGAACCGAATTCGCCTCGACGGACCAGGCCGAACTAGCGAACCATCAGGACCACCCGCTGGTCAAGATCGAGCAGGCATAGTTCCGGGATCAGAGGACCTGGTTCAGCTAGGTCCTCGTCACGTCAAGTGCCCTGCGGCTGCAACAGATATTGCACGTGCCCCGTCGGGTGCCTATAGTGCCGTAGATCCGGAGTGATGGGTCCACCAGCCCGCTGCGACCCCCAGGACCCCAACCCCTTCGACCGTCAAGATGAGCGTATAGACCCACGTGGCAAGATTGATTGGGACGTTCCAATAAGCTTCGAGCTCGAGAGCGCCCAAGTAGAGGGTAGCGCCGCAGATTAGGAGACTGCCAATGATCACCACGATCTGGCCGACAACCCTGCGGGTCGCGCCTCGTGCGAGGGTCGCGGGTTCTTGGAAGCGTATGACCTCTCGCTTGCCGAGCAACCAGCCCGTAGCCCCCAGCACGACCCCTATCCCGAGGAAGATCTCTCCCAACGCATCCGCCAGCTCCTGCCAGTTGAAGTTGTTGAGTGATGGAGAATTGAACGTAACATAGAACGCCCATGCCGACAGGAAGAAGTTGAGGGAGACCAATCCCACCCCCAGTGTGAACAGAATGGGCCCCACCCGAGATTTCCGGGTTGGGGGGATTGACGTTACCGTCGCTGGGACCGCGGCCGATTGAGCTCTCGTGACCGGAGGCGCTGGTTTCGGAACGACCAGATTAGGGTTCCACTCTCGACTCACCAAGAAGCCCCCAGGGAACGACACAATCGCTCCCACGGCATAATCGTGTTTGTGAGCCGCAAGATGAGCAGAATCATGAATTCCATGAGGACCGGCATTGAAACGGAGATTGACCTGTCTCCTGCTTTCACGGGCCAGAGCATCGAGGGGTCGCGAGTCTAAACGTTCATTTGCGGGCGGCGCCGTCGTACGAGCGTGGAAAGCGGGTCGGCCGAAGGCTCGACGATTCCGGCGCCGCGTAAGTCAAGTCGCCGGAGACTCGCAGGCGGTCTCGCGATCGCGGCGGTGGCGATCGTGGTCATCGTGGCCGCCATCGGACTTGGGTTCCTGCCTAATCCGTTCAGCTCTTCTCCCTCAGGTAGCGCGGTGCAGTGCCGGGCGCCCGACCCCAAGGTCGCCGACCCCAGCGCGCCCCACGGCCTCTTCGTCCTCAGCCCGCCGGCCGGCACCCGCCAGCCGTACTATGCGGACTCGGTCCAGTTCCTCCAGGATAATCCGGTGGTCTGTGGGGCCGACTTCTGGGTCCACTGGAGTGACGTCGACCAGGGACCCAGCTCGCCGACCCAGTACAACTGGACCTCGGTGACCAGCGAAATCGCTCCCTGGGTCTCCGCGGGCAAAGAGGTCAACCTGATCTTTCAGACGGTCGGCTACGGCCCGAACCAGTCCTGGATCCCCTCGTACGTGCGCTCGCAGATCGCCACCATCCAATGTGGTGGCTCTCCGGTGACGCCTCTTTTCTGGCAGCCTCCGTATCCTCAGCTCTATCAATCGTTCATCCGGGCGGCGCTCGAACACTTCGAATCGACTCCCGGCATTGGGTACATCCGGTTCGGTCTCGGGACCGGGGGAGAGACCTTCCCCCTCTACGACGTGGGAGCGCCCGGGTGCGAAGCCGCCCTCAACGCCACCGGGTTCACCACCGCCAATTGGACCGATTACCTCCTCGGGATGCTCGACTTCGAGCACTCACTGGCGCCCCGTGTCCAGCTGATGGTAGCCCTGAACAACGTCTTTCCGGGGATCCCGGACAACGTCTCGGAGTCGGTAGCCACCCGCGCCGCTCATGATGGGATCGGATTCGGAAGCGAGGGGCTTGAGGAATCCAACGTGGACCTGAACGCCAACGGCACCGCTGCTTGTCGGGGAGGGTACTGCAAGTTCTTCAATGAGTTCACAGAGGAGGTCCCGCTCGAGCTGCAGACCTACAGTGCGAGCCAGCCGAACGGGTCTGCACCCACGGGTTCCCTCACGACATTGCTCCCGTGGGCCCTTGCCGAGCACACCCAGATCTTCGAGCTCTACTTTGTGGATTGGTTGACCGCGTTCGACCCCAACTATCCGGCCTACGCGGCCTACCACACCGACTACCAAGCGGTCCTCGCCTCGGCGGCAGCGGTCGTCGGTGAATCCGGCTGACGCTACATCGAGGTCTGGCGATTGTCTCGGTGACAGTTGACAACCAAGAAGAACGGGACTCGGTGCGTTCCGGCGAGCAAGCGGTTGGACCGTACTTGGGCCTCGCTGGCATGCGGTTCTACGAGCGAATCTACCTCGAAGCCGGCACGGCGAAGCAGGGAAAACCAACTCTCGAAGGTCCGGTGCCAGTAGGGGGTTGCGAACGGGCGCGTCAGACGCTTCATGGCCCATCGGGTCACTCGCGGTCCCTCCTCGAAATACCGGTCCACGAGCATCGCGCCTCGGTGGCGGGCATCCGCGGAGGGGCTCTCCCACTGGAGCGCCGCCGTGTTCAGCGGATGGGAGACCGAGAAGACGAACCGGCCTCCGGGTCGAAGCAGCTGATACGCGCCTCGGACCACGGAGGAGGCATTCGGCATGTCCATGAGGGACATGCACGCCACTACCCGGTCGAACGTGGCCGGGGGCCAGGCGCGAGCAGCATGGCGCGCGTCCATCCGCAGGTATTCGATGCCCAGGGACGCTTTTCGCTCGTGTCGCTGAGCCGCCTCGATCATGGCGGACGACCAGTCGATGCCGGTGACCTGAGCCCCCAGCTTGGCCAACCGACGTGTGAACCGGCCCTGCCCGCAGCCGACATCCAGGATACGAAGGCCCCGGACAGGCCCGAGCGATCGCAATAGGGCCGGTCCGTGAACCCGGTCCCGGGCGAAGTCCTTGCCTGCCTCCTGGAAGTCTTCCCACACGTCGGCGGCGTCGTCCCACGCCTTCCGCGGGTTCGGAGAATGAGCTCGTTCCCTCCGGACGTGGCTGCCCATTGGTGCGCCCACGACGCAGTTCGGAGGTAATCTTGCTTGCTGCCATCTCCCGGTGCAGGTCGATCGATTCTAGCAAGACCCGTGCCGGCGAACCTCGTCACCGTGGGCGCACGTTCTAAAGGTCCCCGGGACATGGAGTACGGCAGAGCGAATCCCCGATGTTAGAGCGAATCCTAGCGGGCTTCGACGGTTCCGACCACTCCCGCCACGCGGTGCAAGTAGCCAGCGAGATCGGAGGGCGATTCCGTTCGACGCTCACGATCATGGTCGTCCGGCCCCCCAGCCAAGGCGAGGAGGTCGCGCGACTCGAGGCGCTCGTTCCGATGAGCGTGGACGGCCGAACGCTCGCGACCCTACTCGAGGACTTTAGCAATCGAGCTCTTGCACTCGGAGTGACCGCCGTGCGCCCAGTGACCTTGTACGGAGAGGTCCTCGAGTCGTTCCTGGACTACCTCGCCCACAACCCTCAGGATCTCGTCGTGGTCGGTTCCCGGGGGTTGACGCGAAGCCGACGACTGCTGCTCGGAAGTGTATCCTCCGGCCTCGTCAACTCTGCCGACTGCCCGGTACTCGTTGTCCGCCCGGGCCCCCCGCCCCCGTGAGTCCTGCCCCGGGCAGATTCAGGCAGTCCTCACACGTCCCTGGCTAGGGAGGCGTTCAGTTTCGGTCCGGACTCGGGTTCGTCAACGGGTCTGAGGCCCCCGGGGCCCTTCCGATCCCGTAAATGCTGACGAGAACGAGCACGACCCCTACGAGCTGAAGGTACGAAAGACGCTCGTTGAAGATCACCGCCGACGCGACCAGGGCAACGACCGGGACGACGAAGAGGTAGGCGCCGAGCGTGGCCGCGCGGGTCCGGCCGAGAAGGTTGAGCCAGACCGAGTAGCCGACGGCTGTCCCCAGTATCCCGAGGTATCCCACGGTGGTCAAGAGCCCCAGCCCGAGGGTGGGAAGCGGGGTCGGCGCAAGGATCAAGGTGAGGGCGACCAGCCCAACAAACCCCCCGGTAAGCTGGAAGAGGTTCGCTTCGAGCATCTCTTCCTGACGGAACCGGCGCTGGAAGAGGACGGTCGCGAGGGCCCAGGAGCCCGCCGCGAAGAGGAGCTCGAGGACCACTACCACCGACACGGAGGACCCTGTTAGGGTCCCGATTTGCGAGATGAGCACCACTCCAACGAACCCGATGACGACGGACACCCAGTGCCGTCCGGTCAGGTGGTGCGATAGGATCGGAGCCGAGAGCAGGGCGATCCAGAGCGGGAGCGTGTTGATGACCACGGACGCGAAGCCGGGGAGGACCGAACTGGCGGCCTCGAACCACAGTGCGAAGAACACCGTGATGCTCGGGATCCCGATGAGCATGGCATCCCGCTGCCCGCGCCGGTCCAACTTTCGTTCTCCGCCGAAGGCCGCAAGGATCGCGGCGCTCGCGAGCACCCCGACGCCGGCCCTGAGCGTCGCGAGCCATAGGGGGCTCGCGAACTCGAGCCCCAGGTTGACGAAGATGTAGTTGAACCCCCAGATGACGGCGATGACGAGGAAGAGGCCCCAGGTGGCCCAGGACCAACCGCGCGCGGGCACCGGCCGTCCCGGCGCACTGCCCCGCTTAGGGGTTGCGCCCTGCGAGACAGGGAGAGCGGGCGGCTCGGCCGGCAGAATGTCTTAAACCGTAGGTCCCTTTCACGCACCGGATGTCGCTCCACGGCCGCGACGTGATCTCCATCCGGGACCTTTCCCGGGAGGAGATCGAGGAAATCCTCGCATCGGCTCGCAAGATGGTCCCGTACGCCGAGGGGAAGAAGGTGATGCATCCCCTCGAGGACAAGATCGTCGCGATGGCGTTCTTCGAACCGTCCACGCGAACCCGTCTATCGTTCGAGTCCGCTGTTCAACGCCTGGGGGGCAGCTGCATCACGATCGCCGACGCCGGCGCGTCGTCCATGCGCAAGGGTGAGAGCCTCTACGACACGATCCGGATGCTCTCGGGATACGCGGAAGCGATCGTCATCCGCCACCCCAACGAGGGTTCGGCGCGCCTCGCCGCCCGCGCCTCCGACCGACCGGTGGTCAATGCCGGGGACGGAGCCGGTCAGCATCCGACGCAGACCCTGCTCGACCTCGCCACGATGCAAGAATCGTTCGATACCTTGACGGGCCTCAAGATCGTGCTTCTCGGGGACTTGAAGTACGGTCGCACGGTCCACTCGCTCGCGCATGCTCTCGCGCTCTTCGGGAGCGAGATCGTCCTCTCCTCCCCGCCCGGCCTGGGGCTCCCGGACGAAGTGATCGAACGGCTCGAGCACATGGGCGGCAAGGTCACGGCCGAGCCGGACCTCCGCAAGGCCGTTCGCGACTCGGACGTCCTCTACGTGACCCGCATCCAGAAGGAGCGGTTCCCGGACGAGTCCGATTACCGCAAGGTCGCGGGCTCCTACCGGATCGACGCGAGCGTGCTGCGGGACGCGAAGCCCCGCCTCATCGTGATGCACCCGCTCCCGCGAGCGGGGGAGATATCGCCCGAAGTGGACGACACCCCCCACGCCGCCTACTTCCGTCAGGCGTTCCTCGCGGTCCCGGTCCGCATGGCGCTCTTGAACGCGGTCCTCGGCGAGGGCAAGAAGGGGGGATAGACGATGGTGCGGGAACTCAAGATCACCCCGATCAAAAACGGGACCGTCATTGACCACATCACGAGCGGCCTCGCGCTCGACGTCCTTCGGCTCATCAACATCCAGTCGCTCGACAAGGACTCGACCGTCAGCGTCGCGATCCGGGTCCGGTCGGGGAAGCTCGGCTGGAAGGACATCGTGAAGGTCGAGAACATGGAGCTCTCGCCCCGCAAGGTGAACGCGATCGCGCTCATCAGTCCCCAAGCGACGATCTCGATCGTCCGAGACTTCAAGATCCAGGAGAAGCGCTCGGTCGACCTGCCCGACCGCATCGTCGGGATCCTGAAGTGCCCCAACCCGAACTGCATCACGAACCAGCCAGAGCCGGTCGAGAGCGAGTTCGAGGTCATCGAGCGACGCCCGGTGGTCCTTACGTGCGCGTACTGCGAGCGGCGGGTAGAGAGCTTCCTGAACCACCTCGCATAAGCGGGGAGACGCGGGCGTGGATCTCGGTTGGCTCGGTGGCTTCGCGATCGTATTCGCTGTCGTCGGGGGCCTTGAGTTAGTTGACCGGACCAGCTTCGCGCTGATGGCGCTCTCGGCCCGTTCGCACCCGTTCCAGAACTGGGTCGGCGGGGCAGCGGCGTTCGTCCTCACGAGCTCGATCGCAGTGACCCTCGGCGCGGCGCTGGTCGACCTCATCGGCCCCGGGCGGATCGACCTGCTGCGGGTCGCGGGGGGCCTCTTCCTGATCGGCTACGCCCTCTGGCTCTACTTCCACCCCGAGTCGGACGACCCCAATCGTCTCCCTCGGACGGCCCGCTCTGCGCTCATCACCGCGTTCGTGACGATCTTCCTGCTCGAGCTCGGGGACACCACGATGATCTTCGAGATCGTGTTCGTATCGAGCTTCGGCTGGTTCATCGTCCTGGTAGCGGGCTCTCTCGCGCTCATCGCGGTCGCGGCGTGGGCCGCCACCATCGGTTCGCGTATCGGCTCCCGGCTCGAACCTCGGCTCTTGCATCGGGTCGTGGTGTCGGTACTGCTCGTGGTCGGGGCGGTGACGGTGGCGTACGGCCTAGTGCCGTCCGTGTTCCCCGCGCTCGGGCTTCTGCGGCCGTTCTAGTTCCGATAGCGGCGGAGGGAGGGGGGCGCCCCCATGTTCGCTGTGCGGGGCCCTTCGCTCTAGCTCCCCGATCCACTTCTCCCAACCGAGCGGCAGGGCCGCGAGGATCTCCGGCGTTGCGAGCTGCCGCGTCAGCACTTCAGCGTCCTCCGTCCGTTTGGTAGAGTAGGCCATGAGGGCGAGGCGTACGAGGGCTTCGGCCCTGAGGCGGGGGATCGAGTCCGCGCCCGGCTCTTCGGCGACCGCCTCCCAGCGGTCCCGGGCGGCGTCCAGGGAGTCGTTCAGCGCCAACTGGCGGCCCTCGAGCACCCACAGGCGCAATAGCCCGGGAGAGGGAGGGATCAGGTGCAGCATCTCTACGATAGTGCGGGCCCGCGCGAGCACCGGGTCGACCCCCTTCGGTGGGGTCCGGTTGAGCAGGATCTCCGCGATGCCGAGCTGGTGGTAGAGCTCCACCGCAGGGAGCTTGGCTCGTTGGACACCGGGTAGACTTCGTTCCCGGAGCTCCTTCGAGCGGGCGGTCTCACCGCGCGCTTCGAGAAGGCGGGCCTCGATGTCCTCTGCGAGGTAGTCTAGCTCCCAGCGTCGGGCCCGACCGAGAAGCGTTCGGGCGGCCTGGAGGAACCTTCCCGCGAGCTCCTGCTCCTCCGGTGTCCCCTCGATCCGGGACATCCCGACCGCGAGCAGCGCGACCGCCTGGAGGTGACCGTTCGGAAGCTTCCGGGCGAGGCGGGCGGCCCGATGTGATTCCTCTCGTGCTTTGTCAGGGAAGTTCCGCTCGTAGGAGAACTCGGCGATCATCGCCTCGAAGAGGATCTCGAGTTCGACCATCCCCGAGTCGTGGCATCGCTCGGCGAGCTCCATGAGCGTGGTCGACAGGGACGGCCTCGGACCGACGACCCGCATCGCGAGGATCAATGGCTCGACCCACTCCGCAAGGGTTCCCGGTGGGATGTCGGCTACCAGGGCCCGTTCGAGCCCTTCGCGCAGCTCCCCCTCCGCTTCGCTGACCCGGCCGGCCGCGAACAACGCCTCGGCATGGAGGAGCCTGAGTTCGGGTTCGAGCGGGTCCCGCTCGGCCGGGGGCAGGGAACCGAGGCAACCGACCGCCTCCGCGAGCAGCTCCTCGGAGGTGTCGAACGCAGAGAACTCGAGCCCGAGCTCGGCGGCCTCGAGGAGATGCCGCAAGGCCATCGGGCCGGGGTACCAGGAAAGATAGTGTCGCGCGACCTCGATCCGACGGGCGAGGTTCGGTTCGTGAGAGAGGGCGGAGAGCGCGTTCGCGATCTCGAGGTGCATCTCCTTGCGTTGCGCCTCGGGCAGTAGGTCGACCGCGAGCGGCGTCCAGGCTTGGTGAGGGATCATCACCTTGCCCTCCTGGACCTTGATCAGCCCCACACCCGTTCCAGGAAGGATCGCCTCGGCCAGCTGGGGGAAGTTGAGCCGGGCGACGCGGGACAGCACCACCTCCCCAGTGGTGCCCCCGAGCAGCGCAACGTAGCCCGCGACGCGCTGCGTCACCGTGGGCAGGTCTTCCCAGACCGCCTTCAGACGGTGGGCCTCCCGCGGGTCGGGAGCGCCTTGGGAGAACCGGACCCAATCTATATCCCCACGGCCGAGGAACGCCTCTTCCCACGCGACGTACGCGGGGACCGACGTATCGAGCGCGAGCGCGATCAGGAGCGGTCGAAGGCGGGCGCGCTGGGAGAGCGAGACGATGAACTCGCGGCTCTCGGTATCGAAGTACGAAGCATCCTCGACCAGGACCGCGACCGCATGCCGCTTCTCCCCCCGAAACTCCGGGAGGATCTCGCGCCAGTAGGCATCCGGATTTCCCTCGTTCGCGGACCGTCCCCGCACTGGCTGCCCCAGGAACGTGGTGTGGGGGCGCTCTGCCCGGCTTCGCCGACTCCTCCGCGGGAGCCGGTCGGAGAGGTACGGGACCGCCGGGCCCATCCCTAAGGGAAGGTTGGCGTCGTTCAGTTCCTCGCCAGCGTGGTTTCCGTTCCCGGGCTCGAACGGTGCCCCAGAGGCCGGCCCCGCTGGGGGACGGAGACCGTCCAAGGCTCCGAACGGGACTGCACGACCGCGATAGCTCCCTTGGAGCTCGACCACCCGAGCGCCCTGGGCCTTGAGGAGTCCTCTCAGCTCCTCGAGGACCGCGGATTTCCCGCTCAGCGGCGGCCCCGCGACGGCAAGTGTGCGACCCGAGTTCTCCGCGAGGCCCTGAATGGCACGGAGAATCGGTGAAGGAGTGGTAGGCACCCGGTACCCTCTGCTCCAACCCCTTCCGCAGGATTTAACCTCCTCTCAGCGGGCGGGTCTAGAGAGCTCTCTCCCCACCGAGAGCGTTTAAGTGGCGGACCGAGTTCCGGCGTCCGTGCCGCCCTCGAGGACGAACCGCCGACGCGAGTACCTGAAGAAACCTGTCCGCGCCGTGGATGTGACTCGAGCTGGGGGCGTCGGTGGACTCCTGGAGCAGTTCCAGTCCTCGTCGATCCAGGCCCGTAACCTAGGTCGTTGCCTCGAGGTCTGGGAGAACGCCCTCCGGGACCCCAAGCGGCCTACGATCTTCCTGGGCCTCGCCGGCCCCCTCATCGCCGCCGGCCTTAGGAAGGTGCTGCGGGACCTCATCGAGTGGGGGCTCGTCGACGTCGTGGTCTCCACCGGAGCGGTGCTCTACCAGGACCTGTATCAATCGGTCGGGGGCCGTCACTGGATGGGCAGCCCCGAGGCAGACGACCTGAAACTCCGGGAGCTCTACCTCGACCGGATATACGACACGTACGTGGACGAACTCAAGTTCGAGAAGACCGACCGCGTGATCGGACGGATCACCGAGGACTTCCCTCGCCGACCCGCGTCGTCGCGCGAGTTCCTCGGATTCCTCGGTTCCCGCTTCCCCGACCCGAACTCCATCCTCGCCACGGCGGCTCGACACGGCATACCGGTGTTCTCCCCCGCACTGATCGACAGCTCCATCGGGATCGGGCTCACCCTGCACTACCAGGCCAATCGCGGCCGGGCGGACCGCTTCATCCTGGATGCGGTCCGGGACAACTATGAGCTGGTCCAGATCCTGGGCCATTCCCCTCGGACCGCCGTCATCTACATCGGCGGGGGCACCCCTAAGAACTGGATCAACGACGGGATCGTGATGGCGAACTACGCCTTCGGACGCGAGGGCGAGGGCCACTTCTACGCTCTGCAGCTTACGACGGACGTTCCGCACTGGGGGGGGCTCTCCGGAAGTACCCTGGAAGAGGCCCAATCCTGGGGAAAGATCTCTCGAACGGCCACGCGCGCCGTGGCACACGTGGAGGCTTCCGTGAGCCTTCCGCTTCTGGCCGGGGCTTTGTGGGACCGGCGGAAACGTTGGCAGGGGCGCCCACGGCTCCGATTTGACTGGACCCGCGACGAGGTCCGTATCCGTAAGGTTCGACGGTAGCCGGAGCGGGTTTCGAGATCGCTTTCGAGGCGAAACTAGTCCCCGGGGCAGGCAGTCCGTTGAGTTCGCTCGCCGCGGACCGATACGTTTACAAGTCAGGAAGGCGGTCAGGGGGACAGAGGTTCACCCGGGAAAACGAGCCGGGTTTCTCGCAGGTTCGGGGCTATTCCAGCATCGCAAACCCGTTGTCCGAAACGCGGCACGACGGGGGCGGTCTTGGGGTCATCCACCGAATGAGAAAGGGGGCATTTGTTGCTCTCGTACCCTCGGAGGATCATTCGGCCGGTCGAGGGCCCGCACCTCAACAGGAAACTATTCCTGATGCGCATGTGCGCGCACCTATGCGGGTAGTATATCTGACCCCGAGCTGTCGGTAGGAAATCAGGCCCATTAAATACCCGGATTCTCAGGGCTCGCGCGGAGGTGAGCACAGATCATGTACGTTCCCACTTTCCCGACCCCTTTCAAGGACCAGCTGTAAGTGGTTCTCTTGGCCACTGACCCGGTCGTTGGGCGGCCCAGATAGGCTTCGGACGCCCGACGGTTGCGTGACGTAAGTCACGTTGCCGCGAAGACCTTCGGCTTGAGCTCCGTTATCAGGATCTCCTTTAGCCATGGGAGCTGAAGCTGCTCGACGAGTCGCATCGCCGTGTTGTAGTACTGTTCCGCTTTGGTTCTCTCGTGCCGGTCGGCGTACGCCTCCGCGAGATAGGTGTTGGCTAACACTAGTGAATCCGACGGGGGCAGTTTCGACAGGACCTCCAGGCTCCGCTCTCCATGAGAGATGGCATCGGACGAAAGGGTGGAATTCGGGTCCCCCAGAGCCGCCGCCTGCCTGTTCTCTGTTGCGCAAAGAACGGCCAATGTGTGACCTAGAAGTAGATCGTCACCGAGCCGCTCGGCGAGCCCGATCGCGTGCTTGGCGTAATTGATTGCCTCGGGCCAGCGACCGGCCCGTTCTGCCAGCGAGGCGAGGCTGCTGAAGGCGTGGGTCAGCTGTGTCATGTATCCTAGTGCCTCGGCTTCCGACCGGATGGTCCGCATCTCGACCTCGGCCTGCTGATCTTGGCCGAGACGGGTGTACGAGCGGGCGCGTACCAGTTGCAGGTTGAACACGACATCCATTCGACCCGCCTGGCGAGCTTCGGGGAGTGCTTCCGAGATCAGCCTTAGAGCGACCTCGGGCCCGCTGTACAGCTCTACCAGCCGAGACCACGCCGCGATGCTTTCGAGAGCAAGGTCGCCGGCGTGGACCTTCCGGCAAAAGTCGAAAGATTCCTCGTAGCCGGTCTGGGCAAGGCGGTCCTCCCCCCGGGCCTGGGCCAATCGCGCCGCGGTCAACATCAGGAACGCCCGGAGGCGACGGCTGACCGGCCCGATTGCTTCGGCGGCCTCGAACGCCTTCTGCGCTTCGTCAACCTGGTGGAGGTGGATGTACATGTCGGTGATTGAGAGAAGACACTCCCCCGTGGTCCGTGCCTCACGGCCCGATTCGGATATCGCGCGCCGGAGCGTCGAGATTGCCTCCGAGTAATCGGAGTGCAGGCGTAGCAGCGTCGCCTCCACCTGGAGGACACGGACCCTCGGTTGGCCCCGCGGCAGCACGTTGGAAAGGTGCCTCAAGGCGTTGCGCAAAGGCTCCGAGTAACCTAGGCGAAGGAGGGTGGTTTCTTGCTGCGAGAGGAGTTGAGCGGCCGGCTTCCAGAACTCCCCTTCCACCAGGTGAAGGAAACGTTCTCGAACGGCATCCGGACGGTGGCTCCGGGAGTAGTAGAGGGCGAGCCGGGAGTGAGCCTCGCGCTCGTCCCCGGGGGTCGCACGGGCGAGAAGCGGGGTCTTGACGACCTGTAGGACCTCGACTCGGCCTTGGAGGGTTCGGTGGAGGACACCCATCCTTTCCATCTCGACCAGGCGTGCGATTGGGGTCCCTTGAAACTCGCTGGCGAATGCGACCGGAACCGGCTCGTTTGCGAGGGCGACCGGTAGCAGCGCCCGAATGTCCTCGAGGGAAAGACGGGCAACGACCGCAGTCGGAAGCGCCGTCGCGTTGGCCTCCACATCCGGGTTGGAGACGGCCAACTCGAGCAGAAGTGGAGAGCCGAGTGTAGACTGGTAGACTGCCTCGAAACGGTCCGCGAGGCCCCCACGACGGTCGGTCAGGTCGTGCGCGGCCATGCGGTCAAGCCCTCCAATTGTCAGTCGGTGAGTGGAAACGCCCGCCGCGACAAACGATGGCTCGGCCTGACTTACAAAATAGAAGAGATGGTCCCCCCGCGCCGCGAGGAAACTGGTGAAGGTCGCAAGGAAGACCTTCATGTCGGGACCTGCCATTTGAACATCATCAATCACTGCGGCGAGCGGGCGGTCCCCCAGGGACTTTGCTACGAGGTCAGCGACCTCTCGAGCGACCGGCGCGCGGGGGATCTGAGTGTAGTAGGCCAGCTGGTGGGCTCCGAGACTCGAGAGGGCGTGTGTCAGTGCACCAACGAACTGTCTCGGGGAGCTAGCTGGCCGAACGGAGAACCAGAATGGAATTCGCCCTCTCTTGACGCTGCGCAGGTGACGGCTGATCAATGCGGTCTTACCCATTCCGGGAGGCCCATCGACGAAAGTGATGCCTCCACCCTCCCGCGCGAAGTCTGAGAGCTGGGAGAGCTCCTCCTTGCGTCCCAGGAAAGGGTGAGGGGGAGGGGGGATCTCCCCCGACAGGAGGGGGACCTCCCGCGTCTCGCGTCGCAGGCGAGCCCGCCCCGGCTCGGTAATTCGATAAGTGAGCTGTTTTCGGACCCCGTCCCGTACTAATCCACGTCCCTCGGTGAGATACCCATCGCCCACCAAGGAGGCCAGGGGACGGGACATGGAACATGGGTGGTAGCCGAGGGCCTTTGCGAGCTCCCTCTGGCTGATCCCGAACGGCGACTCGTCGGGAGGCGCGTGCGTCTCGACGTAGTCGAGGATTTCTATCGGCAGGTAGGTCTGCGCGCCCATCCTCACTCCCGATATCCTCAATCCTATACTTAGAGTTATTTTGTACAAAATAGCTCAAGACGTTTAAGTATCAAACTTGCCACATGTGTCTTCACCATGAGCGCGACCCAAGAGAGCGGCGCCTACCTCGGGGGCATCGGGGTGATGCTCGAGGTGACCAACGTCTGCGCCGCCTGCGGACAGGTCCACGAGGGACGCAAGTACGGCATCAAGCACCGGGCCCCTCGAGAGTGCCCTCGGGTCGTCATGGGTCGCTTCCCGCTCGTAAGCCGCCCGAGCCGGGCCGAGCAAGCCTCTGCTAAGGTGCCCTCCCAGAGGCGGAGCCGAGAATCCGACCCTGTAGTGAACCTCAACCCCATCATCGGGGACTCCCTCCCTATCCCTCGAGTTGTGAGCGACCCGGCGGGGGGCCGATTCCTGCGAGTTCCATGGCTTCCGCCACCCGACCTGGGTGAGGTCTACTGATGCTGCGCAGCGAACAGCCCCGGTTGGAACCCGGCCATCATGAACCCAACCGGCCCCAACTCAGCTTCCGCGAGCTCTTCCTGGCGGTCGCACCCCCTCCCCAGAACCAATCGTCCGCCCTCACGGGGTGGCCCCGCTGGCTCGTCCCCACCTACCGGTCGGGCGGGCAGCGGCTCAAAGTTCGTCTCCTGGAAGAGGACCGTTGAGGATCCTTCCGCGTTCCTGAACTCACGATGACCTGACCCCCGCGGAGTTCCCGGCTCTGCGGGGGCCGACTTTTTCCGTCCGATGTCCGAACGAGGCTCAAGGGTGGCCCTGCGAGCCTTCTGATAGCAGCGCAAAGGAAAGATACCCCAGCCCCGTGGCCGCTTCCCGGGTCATCGCGATGCCGAACTCGAAGTGCGCCGTCTGCGGAGGACCGCTTGAGGCGGGGTTTGTGGCCACGACCAACGGCTCCGGCCTATTCTGGACGCAGCATTCCAGCCCCAGCCGCCTCCGTCCGAAGGGCCTCGAGGTGCTGGTCGGTACGGGGTTCGCGGGCACATATTCCGCGAACCTTCCCGGCCAGCGATGCGCCAAGTGCCGCACGATCCTGCTTTCCCTGCCTGAGGGGAAGCCGTCGGCGTGAAGGCTGGCCGACCTACTGTTCCCCGCCCACGGTGAGCGAGCGGACGAGGATGGGCGGCGAGTATACCAGCTCCGAGAACGCAGGGTGGGAGCCGACCGCCTCGAGTCGGGAGAAGAGGGAGGAGGACCCTTCGCTCGCAAGGGCGATGCCGCCCACGGTCCCGCCCCGGACCGACTCCGCCAGCTTGCCGTCTCGAATGCGGTAGCCGAGGCGGATCTCCCCTCCGAAAGCCCCGGTAAGTGGGTCGGGGGCGGACCAGCCGATCTGCTGGATCCAGATCCCTTCGTGAGCGGCCTCGACCAGCTCGACATCCGTCCCACCGTCGCCCGGAGCTACCACGATCGATGAGGGGGAGACGGCAGGGGGGTGTAGGAACCGGTACCACGTCCGGAAGCCAGAGGAGAGCCCCCGGAACCCGTTTCCCGTGGGACGGGTATCGAACGCATTCGCGTAAAGGGTGTCGTAGAGTATCTCCGACACCACCCCACGGTCCAGAAGCGTCCGGCGGCGCTGCGGGACCCCTTCGTCATCCACTGGAGACGACATCGGTGCCCAGGGGATTCGCCCGTCGTCGAAGACCGTCGCGAGCTCGGACCCAAGTTTCATCCCCGGTTCGGGAGCCATCTTTCGTTGCTGGGCCGACCCGGTGAACCGCCCCCCGAAGACGACCGGCAGGATGCCGGCGAGGACCTGAGGCGGCAACACAACGGCCACCTCCCCGGTCGGCGGAGGTCGACCCCGACGTACGTCTTCCGCGTAGCGACACCATCGACCCACCCGCACGCTCAGCTCTGCCGGGAGGCTCCGACGGTTCGAGTCGTTCAGCCAGTATTCGCCCGGCGGGGGCCCTTCTGGGCCCCCGAACGCTTTGACCGCGAACTCGAGGTCGAGGGTGGTGTGGCCGTAGCCGGTGCGTAAGCCGGAGGAGTTGCAGATGGAGGTGTTGGACAGGGTCGCGCGTACCGACCCGAAGCTAATCGCGAACTCCTTGCGGCCTTCGAACGCGGCTCGAAGGGCCGCGACGTAGCTCTCCAGGGTGTCCATGGGGTATTCCCACAGCCCCCGGTCTAGGACCTCAACGATCCCCCCTGTAGCGCCGCGTCCGGTCGGTAGCTCGAGCCGTGTGGTAGGGAAAACCGCGTGAGCGGCCGCCCGTTCGGCATCCGCGAGCGCGGTCGCGACCCCTTCGGCCGAAAGGTCATTGGAAGCCTGGTAGCCGACGCCAGTCTCCCTCTCGCGGCCCCGAAAGACCCGAATGCCGTAGCCTTCGAGCGTGATCGGCCCGCGGGTCATCTCGACCTTGTCGCCGCTGAGATGTATCTCGTAGTGTCGGATCCGCTCGCCGAACACTTCCCACGGTTCCTTCCCGGCCAGCTGCTCGCCCACCCGGAAGGCCACCGCATCCCCGAGCCGTGATGGGCTCATGCTCGACCCACCAGCGCGGTGGAAAGTAGGTAAGGTCCGCCCGCGGAGTTCGGCAGGAAGTCCGACCGGCCCTTACCGCAGGACCCGGTATCGAGCGCGAAGTCCTCCTTGCCGCTGACGCCGCGGATCGCGGTCAGGAACTCCAGGACCTGCCCGGAAAGCGCCATCGAGCTCACGAGGTCCGTGACCTTTCCGTTCTCGATCAGGTGGCCTTTCCGTGCCTTGATCTGGATCTGGCCCCCCTGGGGGTCTTCGATCCCCGCGGCCCCCGACTCGAGCAGGACCCCGTTCCGGGCCTCCTTTACGAGCTCGTCAAACGAGCTCTCCCCGGGCTCGACGTAGGTGTTCGTCATCCGGACATACGCGCGGCTCAAGTAGTCCGAACGTCGCGTGTTGCCCGTGGGCTCAGCCCCCAGGGCCGCCGCCGTGTCCCGGTCGTGGAGCGCCCCCGTGAACCGGCCGTGGTCGACCAGCACCGTTCGCTGGGCCGGGTGCCCCTCGTCATCGCAGTAGATCTCGCTCCACGCACCCGTGTAGGCCCCGTTGTCCACGATCGTCAGGATCTCCGGACCCAAGACCTGACCCAATTTCGGCTGCAGATAGGAGCGGTTCCGCACGAACTGGTCCGCTTCGGCGCCGTGGCCGAACGATTCGTGAGCAAAGTACCCGGTCACGCTCGGGGCCAGGAGGACGGTCAGTTTCCCGGCCGGGGGGGCTTTCGCTTGAAGGAGTTCTCGCGCGCTCTCGGCGGTCTTCCGTGCGTTCTCTTGGGTGAGGGCATCCAGGACCTCCTGGCCCCCCACTCCGCCGTGGATGAAGCGGTCGGACTCCGCGCGGCCGTTCTCGGTGGCGACCGCCATGACGGCACCCCGAACCCGGCAGATCCCCTGAAAGCAGCGTGCGGCGGCCGAGTTCAGGTACAACCGCTCATCCCGACGCCAGCTGACCTGGACGTCGGTCTCATGGATGTCGGGTACCTCCGTCGTCCAGGAGAAGACGTCCCGCGCCATCTTGACCATCTCCTCTTCGGCTCCGTCCTCGATCGGGCGTGGCGTGGGAGTGACCTTCTCAAGACGCGCGGTGGAGGAGACCCCAGGAGGGTTGTCGTGGGGCGGACGGTGGGTGAGGGCCCGCTCGATCGCCCCCTCAGCGAACCGCAGTGACGAGGCGTCAAGGCCCGAGACCGACACCTCGGTCCACCCGGTCCCGGTCCACGCGCGGAAGACCGCGCCGCGGATCCGCGGGGGGGTCTGGAAAGAGGTCGTGTGGCCGTCGTAGCGCACGGAGAGGCCCGTTCCGGCCTCTGCGAGGACCTCCACGAACGGGCCCCGCTGTGCCAAGCGAGCCACGGTATGGTAGAGATGGCTTTCAGCGTCCGAGAGCTCTCCCATCCGCGTCCGCATCGGAGACAGGCCGACGGGGGTAATCATGACGCCGCCTCCCTGGGGCGCGCCGGACCCGGGTTCCGGTCACGGCCGGCCCGGACCGAGCGGATATAGCGGGGAGCGGTGTCGGTCTGGTGTGCCGACCCACCCCGCTCCTAGGGATTTCGGTCTCCTCGGGTTCGACCACGTTGACGTCCGGGTCCGCGACCGGGCGAAGGCGAAGCGGTTCTTCGTCGAACAGCTTGGGATGGATGTGGTCGGAGAAGGCTCGGACCACACCTTCCTGCTCTTCGGCGACCAGGTCCTGGGGCTCCGGGACGCGAAGGACGGGGAGACCCTCGGCGGGGTCGACCACATCGCGCTCCGCGTGAGCGAGTGGACGGGGCTCCGCAGCCGGGTCGGACGGGCCCGGGTCGTCATCACGGGAGAGAAGGAGCGCGAGGACTCCCGCTCGCTCTTCCTACGAGGTCCAGAAGGGATGCGAATCGAGCTTGTGTGGCGGCCGGACCCGCACAGCCACTCCTGTTCTCACGTCCAGGCCCCGGTCGTGCCGTTGCCGGACCTCGAAGAGTGACCCAGGACTGGGGTTCCGCTTACGGTTGGCCCGAAAGGGCGACCTCGGGTAGGGGCGGCACCGGGGTCAACCACCCCTCGTACTGCGGCACCTCTCCCTTCAAGACTCGGAAGAAGACGTCCATGATGCTTCGGGTGATCGGTCCCGGCGTCCGGGTGCCGATGGGGTAATGGCCCACCTCCTTGATCGGGACGATCTCGGCGAACGTTCCCGTGAAGAACGCCTCGTCGGAGGAAATGAGCTCGTTCACCGAAAGCTGTTTCTCAACGACCGGAAGACCTAGGTCGCTCGCGATGCGGAGGACGGAGTCTCGGGTGATCCCGAGCAAGATGTCGGAATCGAGTCCGGGGGTGTACACGGTCCCGTTCCGGACCATGAAGACGTTCTCCCCCGTCCCTTCGGCCACGAACCCCCGAGAATCGAGCAGGATCGCCTCGTCGTAGCCGTCCTTGGACGCATCGGCTCCCGCGAGGTAGCTGTTGAGGTAGTTGCCCGATGCCTTGGCGAACGACGGGATGGACTCCGAGGAGGGCTTCCGGAAGGGGGAGATCTTCGCGCGAACCCCTGCCTCCGAGCCCTCCCCGAGGTACTTCTTCGCGGGGATCACCCCGATCGCGAGCGAGACCCTTCCTTTGAGGTTCTTGACGCCGAGGGCCGGCTCCCCCCGGTAGACCAACGGCCGGATGTAGGAGGGCAAGATCCCGTTCGCCGCCTGGGTCTCCAGGATCGCCTGCTCCACCTCAGGCGCCGTGAACGGCATGGGCATGTGGTAGAACTTGGCAGAAGTGCAGAGGCGGTCCACGTGCTCCTTCAGACGGAAGATGGCCGGTCCCTTCGAAGTAGAATAGGCGCGGATACCCTCGAAGACACCCACCCCGTAGTGCAGCGTGTGGCTCAGCACGTGGACATAGGCATCGTCGAAGTCGACGAGACGCCCGTCCATCCAGATCTTCTTCCCATCCGCTGCCATCATGAGCGTGTCGCTCCGAGAAACCTCGGAACCTCCGAGAGTTCAGTAGTAGGCCCATCGTAAAAGGCCTCCTGTTTCCGAGCGGCTCAACCCGCTGCAACTGTCCGCTTTTGCTACGGCCCCCTCCCTAGGCGCGTTCATCGCAGCACCAGCGAACTTGCCGACCGTCCAATTCCCACGCTTCCCCCTCTGGCCACATGGGCATCCGCCCACCTCCGAATTCAGGGGTCCTTCGAGAGGGGTTTTAGTACACGCGCTTCATTCGACCCGGATTGTTGTATCAAGGGGACCGCGAAAACATCAACATATGCATCTACATATGTTGATATGTCTATATCCTCACGATGCCCAGTTCGTCCGGCCGACGGCCACCCCCCCTGATTCCGAACCTCGTGCGATCACCAGCCTGTTTGAGGGAAGGTTGGACCGAGGGACCTACATTTCTAGTGCGGAACCGCAAATGGGCACTGTAGGCGTGTACGTTACGCTTCTACCATTATATGTGCACCTATTTCCGTTGCCGGACACGCGAAGGGACCGCAGAACCCAACGGTCTAACGGGAGCATCGTATCAGGGTCCTCCAGGGTCCAAAGTGGCGACCAGGGACCTGCGGAGACTTCTCGGGGCCGCTATCGTCCTTATTGGGGCGATCTTGCTGATCGCGGCCCTTCTGACCCCCTGGTATTCCTACGATTACCAGTTCGCCGGCGGGACCGCCGGCGACCGCGGGACCCAGAACTCTACCTACTTTCTGGGACTTTCGGGGGCAAACGGAACCATCCACGAAACTTGTAGTGGTCGGGGCGGGTGCCCCTCTCAGACGTCGTACTCGAGCGGGGGCAGGAGCAACACCGGCTCGATTGCCGAGATCAGTTTCGCGTTGCTCTTTGGGGGCTTCGGACTCGGGATCGCCGCCGGCACTATCGGCGTGGCTTCTCGAGGGAGACACAATTGGACATTCTCCGTAGTCGCCCTCGCAGTCCTAGCGCTCGTCGTAGCGACGACCGCCCCAGCACTCTTCGCGGTGGCGTTGCCCAACGCGTTCTCCAAGGACCTGCCACAGGCGGGCTGCGGCGGAAGGGTAACCGGCCCTTGGTCCTCGTTCTACGGGTCCGAAACGTCTAGCTGCAGCTTTGTGGGTTTCTCGGGCAATTGGGGACCCATGATCGGGTGGTACCTATCCTTGACCGCGTCCGCGGTACTCGGCGCAGGGGTGATCGTTCTTCTTCTCTTCCGCCATGACCCGGCAGGGCCTGCACCGGTGTCATTCTCTTTGGGTTCGACGACGTCGCCCGAACCGAGTTAAGCACGGCCCTGCCGACTGGCGAACCGACGATTCGGTCGGCTCCGGGGGGCGGCGTATTCTGGTTCCGCCCACGTAGTATAACTCGTGTTATACGCCGCTCCCTCGAGGAAAGGGACCCGGCAGCGCTGCAGGGGAGGCCACTGGGTAGCGATAACAGAACCCTCAGTAGCGTGTAATACGTTCCATACTATCCTGTGGCAAGTGTGTCTGACAAATGGGTCCGGAGGAGGGGGGCCTGTGTTCTGGGCCAGTATGGGCCGGAAGATCGTTCCTGGGGCACTTTCCGACGTTCTCGAGAGTCTCAACCCAAAGAGTAACGCTTTCGCATGTTGCGACGAATGCAATAACGCATATGGCATTACTTAGGGTTGTGTCTGGCGAATCGGGTGACCTGGAACCGCCAGCGACCCGCACACTCCTGGGGGTCGGTCGTGTAGAGCTCGTCGCAGCCCGCGGACTCAAGGGCACCTAGTGCCCCCGCCAATAACGGCGAGGAGGGGTGGTCGCCCTTCAGCACGCAGCGTTCGGCTTCCGAAACGGCCCGCTGGTCGATCGGGAGGACCGTAAGCTTTCGTCTCAGGCGGTCCAACGCCTCACGGCGGCGCGCGCGGACACGAGCGGGTCCCTTGCTGGCGAGGTACGCCAGCTCGAGGAGGTTCGCCTCGGTCGTGGCGACCTCGACGCCCCCAAGTTTGCGGATCAGGTCCTTGGCCGACCGATCTCCCTCGAGGAGGGCGAGGAGAACAGAAGTGTCCAGGGCTTTCATCGTCCCCTCCGCCCGGTGCTCCGGAGAGCTCGAAGGCGTTCTCGTGCCCTGCGGTCTCCCAAACCCCAGGCACCGGAGACTTCCTCGAGCCCTCCCCGCTGGTCGAGGAGCCGGCGCAGTACCGAGGTGAAACTCTCACCGGCGCGCTTTTCCTTCAATAAGGCTTCGTAGACCGTCTCCTGCACGGCGATATTTCGAGAAGGCATGCATATGAATATACATATGTGCTAATTAAGGCATCTCTCGCTTCGGAACCGGGCCTCGCCGGGCCACATCCCGACGAAGGCGATCCATACAAGACCCGATTCCGGAGGGACGGATCAGGGCACTGACCTTCGACCTCCGAGAGAAGACCTCCCTTTCCGGAGGGGGACGGTGGGGGCGTTCCGACCGCTTTCTTCCCGTGTGAAGAGCTTTTGAGGGTTCGAGATTGCTGCGCGGCGTGGTCGCAGACCGTCCCCGCGTGGTCATCATCGGCTTGGACTCCGTTTCCCCTGACCTTCTCTACCGTCGGTTCGCTCCTGCAACCCCACGACTCCAACGGTTCCTTTCGAACTCCGCGTCGGGCACGCTCAAGAGCTGCGACCCTCCGATCACGGTCCCCGCCTGGGGAGTCATGTTCTCCGGGGTGGACCCGGGAACCCTCGGTCTGTACGGGTTCCGCCACCGGCATGGGGGATCGTACGACAAGATGTACATCCCGGACTCCGGAACTCCCCTTCGACCGATGGCCTGGGACGTCCTATCCCGGCTCGGTCGGCGGGTATCGGTCATGGGGATGCCGCCCGGGTATCCTCCCCTCAACCTGAACGGTGTGGCTGTCGGGGACTTCATGACCCCGGAGGGGGCCACGAACTGGGTCACTCCCGCGTCACTTCGTCCCGAGCTCGAGGCCGTGAGCGGGGGTCCCTTCTTCGACGTGACGTTCCGAATCGACGACCGGGCGACGGTCGCGCATGAGATCCTCGAGATGACCCGACGCCGCTGGAGGGTGGCCCGTCACCTGTGGCAGAAGGAGCCGTGGGACCTGTTCGTGGTCCACGACATCGGCCCTGACCGGGTGCACCACGCGTTCTGGAAGTACTTCGACCCGGCCCATCCCAAGCATCCGAAGGGGTCCGAGCTCGAAGGGTTCGCGACTCAGTTCTATCAGACCTTGGACAGCGAGGTCGGGTCGTTCCTCGACGGTCTGGGACCCGATGTGCGGGTGTTGATCGTCTCGGACCACGGCAGCCAGCCGATGGACGGCTGCTTCTGCGTCAACGAGTGGCTGATCCAGCACGGGTACCTCGCCCTCAAGACCCCCGCGCCCCCCGCCGGCATCCCTCTCGACAAGGCGGACATCGACTGGTCCCGGACCCAGATCTGGGGAGCGGGAGGGTACTACGCCCGGCTGTTCCTCAACGAGCGCGGTCGCGAGCCCCAGGGGACCGTTGCCCCTTCCGAACGGACGGCGCTCATCGAGAGGTTGCGGGCGGACCTCGACCAGGTGCGGACGCCGAACGGCGAGCTCCTCGGGGTGAGGCTGTTCGCCCCCCAAGAGACCTACCGAGAGGTTCACGGAGACCCCCCCGACCTCATGGCCTATTTCGGGGAGACCCGGTGGCGGTCGGCCGGTTCTGTCGGCCACGGTCGCCTATTCCTGGACGAGAACGACACGGGGCCGGACGATGCCGTCCATTCGTTCGATGGGATCATCGCCTACTTCGACCCCCAACACCCCCAGAAGAGGGACCTCGGGGTGCAGGCGATCCTGGACGTGGCTCCTACTCTGTATCGACTGATGCACGCCCCCGCGCCGGACTATCTCCAGGGCCACCCCATTGCGGCCATCGAGTGATGCGGGGGGGGATCGCTTTCGTTCATCCGCCATCCTTTTAGTCATGAATGGGCCATTTGCACACAATATCTGCGTAGGAGCTGGGTAGATGCCGTCTAGTTCTGCACGCGCGCGCGGAAAAGCGGCGTTCTTTCCGGCGGATTACCCGAAGGTCGAACGACCCCGGCCCCGCGGCATCACGCACGTCCTCGACCGCCTTCAGCACCTCAGTGCGGAGGAACTCGAGTACCTATCCCCCTACTTCGATATCGCGAAGATCGGTTGGGGGCTCCCTCTCCTTCTGCCCCGCGACCGGATCCGGCAACGCATCCGGCTCTACCATGACGTCTCGGTCGAGGTCTCCACGGGCGGGACGCTGCTCGAGTATGCGGTCGTGCACGACCGCGTAGCCGAGCTGGTGTCGGAGGCCCGAGAGCTGGGGTTCGACATCGTCGAGGTATCGAGCGGGATCATCGAGCTTTCCCAGGCACAGGTCGACCATCTGGCCGAGACCGTCCGAGACGCGGGTCTCGACTTCTTCGTCGAAGTGGGGAAAAAGGACCTCCAGCACCAGCTATCGCTGAAGGAGACCAACACCCAGATCGCCCGCGCGCGCGCCCTCAAGCCCCGTCAGGTCATCATCGAGAGCCGAGAGTCGGGAAAGGGCGTGGGGATCTACGACTCGGACGGGGCGATCAAGTGGGACTGGGTGCGGTCGATCCTTGACGAGAACCCGGCCGACGAACTCCTCTTCGAAGCCCCCCTCGAGTCCCAGCAGGTCCAACTGCTCCGGGAATTGGGCGCGGACGTGAACTTGGGGAACGTTGCCCTTTCCTCGGTCGCTCCGCTCGCCTCCGAGCGCCTCGGACTACGCGGCGAGACGTTCGGCACGATCCGGCACGCGAGGGCCGTTCGGGGCCCGCCCGCCGCCAAGTTCCTGTACTTCCTGCTCGAGACCTACCGGGGGCTCGACCAGACCCAGCTCGCGCACATGTCCCGACTTCCCCGGCGGACCGTGCAGAGCGCGCTCGAATCCCTGCGACGCCAGGGTCTCGTGGAAGAGGCGATCTCTCTCCACGACTCACGCCGCCGAGAGTACCGACTGTCCTAGGGGCACCGGCCGCGGGGCCCGAAAGGCCCATCCTCCCCTAGGTTCTGGCCCTTCTTGGGGAACCACAAATGAGCGAAGCGTCTCGGGGCAACCTGTCGGGACGCGTGGCCGTGATCACCGGCGCGACCTCGGGTATCGGTCGCGAAGTGGCTCTCGGTCTTGCCCGTCAGGGCGCGACCACCGTCGTCGTGGGACGGGGCGCCGACCGAGCCTCGCGCGTGGCGGGGGAGATCGCGAGCGCGAGCGGGAACCCTCGGGTCGAATCGCTACGCGTCGACGACCTCGCCCGACTGGTGGAGACCACGGAGCTAGCGACCAAGCTGCTCGAGCGGTACCCGGCGATCCACATCCTCGTGAACAATGCGGGCGCCTACTTCCGACGGCGCGAAGTGACCCCGGACGGGGTTGAGAGGACGTTCGCGCTCAACGTGCTTTCCCCCTACACGCTCACGACCCTGCTCGTGCCCCGGTTGACCGCCGGCGCCCCCGCGCGGGTCGTCAACGTCGCGTCCGCGGCCCACCGGGGGGCACGGGTCGACCTCGCCGACCTCCAGTCGTCCCGGCAGTTCTCCGGGTTCTCGGTCTACGGAGCTTCCAAGCTCGAGCTGATGTGGCTCACCCGGGAGTTCGCCCGCCGTCTCAACGGTACGGGGGTCACCGTGAACGCGGTGCATCCGGGATTCGTCCGCTCCGGGTTCGCCCTCAACAACGGAGGCGGCACCGCGGTGGGCATGCGGATCCTCGCCGGCCTGTTCGGTCGAAGCGTCGTTCGGGGGGCGGACACGCCCATCTTCGTCGCGTCGGCCCCCGAGCTCGCGTCGGTGACCGGTGGGTACTATGCCGACCGGAAGGCGCTTCCCGGATCGGCGGATTCCCGAGACCCCGTACGGGCTAAGCAATTGTTCGAGGAGTGCGCTCGGCTTTCGGGAGTTCCGCTCCTCGCCGCCTAGGCCTTCGTCCAGTGGCTGCGGCGCGCGGCTTCCGCGGCACCGACCAACGGGGCGTTCTCCCCAAAGCTCGCAAAGCTGACGCGAGCCATCGCCGCCGGGGGTTGGCAGCGGGCTCGAATGGCGGTTTCCACGACCGGCACGAACTCGGGCATCCCGGTGACAAGGCCACCCCCCAGCACGAGGAGGCTCGGGTTGAACGCGTTGGCGACGCTGACAGCGCCGTCCGCGAGGAATCGCTCGGTCTCACGGACGAGACGAGCCGAGAGGACGTCTCCGGTCCGACAGACCTGGAACACCGTCTGGGCCGTGACGTCCCTCGCCGAACCGGCCCGGGCGACGAGCGCGGCTCCGGCCTCAGGGTCGGCCCGGATGGCCTCCTGCGCGCGCTCGGCGATCGCCCACCCGCCTACGTAGGCCTCGAGACACCCCCGATTGGGGCAGTGGCACTTTCGGCCACCGACGGAGACAGTGATGTGGCCGACCTCCCCCAGGGCATGGGTTCCCCCTTCCAAGAGGCGCCCTCCGACCACCGCGGAACCTCCCACACCGGTGCCCAGGAACATGCAAAAGAGGTCGGAGACCCCTTTCCCGGCCCCGAACCGCCATTCGGCGAGGGTGGCGGCCCGAGCGTCGTTGATGACGACGACGGGAAGTCCTCCGAGCCCCTCCGAGACGCGTTGGGCCAGGGGCACGTCCCTCCATCCCAAGTTAGGGGCGTGGAGGACCATCCCCGTCCGGGGCTCGACCTGGGCCGCCACCGCCACACCGACCGCCACCGGTCGAAGGGTTGGGCTGCCTTCGAGGCACGCTTCGCCGCTGCGGACCAGCGCTTGGATCACCTCGTCGGGCCCGTTGTTCGAATGGACGTGACGCCCGCCGTGCCGTACGATGCTCCCATCGCTCCCCACGAGGGCGCTCACGACCTTGGTCGCCCCGAGGTCGATGCCGAGCACGAGGTCGCCTCCGGCGCCGGCGGGGGGCGCCCTACTCTTCGGGGACCTTGCCTGTGCTTTCGGTCTCGGCATACTTGTGGATGACGTCCACGAACGTCGAATGCGACCAGGTGAGCGGCGTCGCGCTCTTGGGTTCTCCGGTCGTGCGGTCGATCTGTTCCGGGAGCAGTTGCGTGGGGGTCGCGTGCGCGCCGACCCACTCGATCAGCTCCCGACACCGAGCTCGGTCCCCGAGCCTCAAGCGGGCCTCGGCGAGCCACAGCGTGCAGACGATCCACGGGTTCTCCTGACCGTAGTACTTGTCCCCCTCGTAGCGGGCGAGTCCACCGATCCCAGGGACCCAGAGCCTCGCCTCGACCCCGTCCACCGACGCGCGGGCCCTCGGGTCGGTCCAGGGGATCAGGCCCAATTTCAGCGCGAGCAGCAGGGAGGCGTCCCGCAGCTCATCGCGGGGGGAGAGGGAGCGCACGAACCGGTTCGTCTTCGCGTCCCAGAACCGTTCGACCGCGTTCCGGGAGATTTCGAGAGAGGCGTTCCTCCAGGCCGTCGGGTCCTTCCCGATCTCGACGGCCACGCGGGCGGCGCGTTCGAGGGCATGGGCGACCGCCGCGACCGAGTAGAGATGGATCCCGAGCCGCTCTTCCCAGAGGTCGTAGCTCGGCGCGGGGAGCCCGGTCTCGGGGTCCCGGAAGCTCACGAGGAAGTTCGCCGCCCCCTTGACGAGTGGCCATAGGTCGAGGAGGACGTCCGGGTCAGCGCCGCGTTTGAAATGGTGCCACGCCGCGGCGATGACCGTCGCGGTCTGGTCGATCTGAAGGAATGGCGGGGGGTGCCACGTGCTCCCGAGCGCCCCGTCGGGGTAATGGCGATGGAAGAACGAGCCGTCCGGGTTCTGGCATTGGGAGGCGAAGTGGAGGAAGCGGGCCGCGTTCTCGTAGAGGCCCGCCTCGTCCATCGCCTTCGAGACGTACCCCCCGTCCCGCCACCAACAGTAGTTGTACGTGTCCCCCGCGGCCACGAGGGAGCGGGTGTCCGGGGACGCGATGATCGCCCCGTTCGGGCCGGTGGAGTGGCGGAGCAACAGAACACTGGACCGGTAGACGTCCCGAGCCCAGGCGCTCAGCGCCTGAGGCGGGTGCGGAAGCCGCCGCTGCACCCAGGTCTCCCAGAACGCCTCGGACTCCTGAATGAACCTCGCCGAGCCGCCGTGGCGGACGTAGTCGCGGACCTGATGGACGGCGGGGAGGCTGCGGCCAGCCGCTAGGAACAACCGGATCTCGACATCGTGGTCGGGTTTAGCGTCGAAGTCCCATTCCATGACACTATCGGCCGCCCCGTGGGCGACCGACCGACCTTCGAGCCGTCCGTCCTCGGCGTCGACGTAGGTCCCCTGGAGCCCTTTGAGGGTGTGCTCCCCGCAAACCGCGCGGGTGTAGGGTGGGTCGGCGAAGAACTCGAAGAAGTACCCCCGTTTGTAGTGGACCAAGGACGGAATGCTCGGGTCGACGAACGCGGTGTCCTGGTACATCGATTCCGCGATCTGGAACGCGTGGTAGGCGAACAGGCGGACCGGGCGCGACGACTCCGCCCGGACCCGGAACACCCTCGCCACGAGGTCGTGGTTCGGGTGCACGTGGTCCCGGACCGATATCGTGAGGCCGTGACCCTTCCAGATCGATTGGGGAAGGTGCCCCGTGCCGTAGGGCATCTGGTGAATCTCGAAACCGTTCCCGCGCCGCAGCCAGGTGAACTTGGAGCCCGACACGTCGAAGACGCCGAGCCGAGCTTCCCGCAGGTGCTGGAACTGGCCGGGGAACGGGTAGAACAGCTCGTTCCAGTCGCCGTTCTCGTTGACGGTCAGCAGCAGGCGACCGTTACCCGTCACCTGGGTGATCATACGGCGGGAGCCTCCCGCCGGAGAATGCACCGAAGGAACTCCCCCATTCCGGGGGAGGTCCGGGGGCACAGAGCCCTTTAACGGTTCGGTTCGACCCGCCTGACGGCGCCGGGTTCGAGCTCCCTCACTTCAGGATGGGGACGCCGAGGCGGTCGAGGGCCCGGCGACGCAGGTCGGTCAGGGCGTTCATGTAGTTCGCGTACGCGTCGTACGGGCTCTCGTAGCTCGAGAAGTACTCGTGCACACCCTGGTCGGCGCCGTGACCGCTCACATACATGTAGTAGAAATGGTCGGACGTGAGAAGGCGGCGCCAATCCGTGAGGATGGCCAGGTCGCCGGTCTGGCGGGCCAAGACCCCGACCTTCTTCGCGGCCTCGAACGCGGACCGCTGAAGGTCGTTGCCCAGCCAGGCGCCGAGGTCACGGTTCTGGTCCGCCCAGCTCATGGTGTACGGCACCGATAGCGGGGCGCGGGGAGGGATCTCCATCGCCTCCTCCACCGTCGCCCAGCCCAGGTGCGGGTGACGGCGGACCTCGCCGGGGAGCGCGCTCAGGAACTCGAGGATCCCCGTCCGGGCTTGGTGGTGCTCTCCGAGCGTTTCGAAGTCCATGAAAAGACCGATCACCTCTCCCGGGGTGGCTGCGAGCCACCGAGCGTACTTGTCGGCCGTCAGAGGGTACTCGCTCCACCCGGTGGAGGAGAAACGAAACCCCACGTCGTCGCTGAGCGGGTAGTGCCGGAGGAGGAGGGCCACGGTGGGGGCCGGAGCGGCGCAGTACGGGTAGGTGGGCGGCTCGCCGTGCAGGACGCCCTCCCATCCCTCGGCAAGCATCCCTCGGAACCGCTCGGCCTCGGCGAACCGGGCCAAATGGTCCGAGTAGGCGAGCTCGGTCATCCGGAGCGCTTTCGCATGCGCCCCGAACTCCTTGGCAAGCATCTCCCGGTGCATTGCGACCTCCTCGCTGAGCTCGGGAGGGGGGAGGAGGAAAGCGAGGGAATGGTAGTAGGTCTCGCCGAGGAACGCGACCCGACCGGTCCGGTACAGGTCCCGCAGCCGGTCGATCACATCGGGTGCGGCCATGCGGGCTTGTTCGACGAACGTCCCGGTGACCGAGAGGCTGAACCGGAAGTCGGGGAAATCATCGAGGGCCCGACGGAGACGCTCGAGGGCCGGTCGATACGACCGCTGGGCGATCCCCTTGAAGATCGAAAGGTTCCGGTCCACGTCGAAGTACGGTTTGCCGGAGCCGAGGTCCGGGAACCGGAATCGCCCGAGCCGCCACGGCTGATGGAGGTGGAAATAGAGGACGACCTTCAGGGTCGCACCCCCGCCCCCCGCATCGCTTCCAGGTAGACTTGGACCGTCTCACGGGCCCGTTCGGGCCACCCCTCTCGGAGCGCCGCCCAGCGGCCCTGGTCCCCCATCGTCGCGCGTAGGGTCGGGTACTCGAGCAGCTCGGAGATCCGACTCGCGAATTCCTCCACGTCCCAGAAATCCACCTTGAACACCGTGCCCCGGCTCATCTCGGCTACCCCGCTCGTCTTCGAGACGATCGTGGGAACGCCCGCGGCCATCGCCTCGAGGGCGGCGATCCCGAACGGCTCGACGACCGACGGGAGGACGAACACCGAGCTCCCCGCCAGGAGGATCTCGCGTTCCTCCTCGCTCACCTTCCCCAGGAACATCACACGGTCCCCGATCCCGAGCCGGGCGGCCAGCTGGATCAGGCGCTCGTACTCGGGGCCCTCCCCGGCGATCACGAACTGAACGTCCGAGAACGATGGAACGACGCGGGCCGCGGCCCGCAGGAACGTGTCGACGCCTTTCATCACCGCCAGTCGCCCGACGTAGAGGACGATCCGCTTCTCCGGGTCGATCCGTTCCAACCGATCGCTCGGGCGGACCGCGTTGTAGACCACCCGGACCTTCGAGGGTTCCGCATGGTATCGGTCGATGAGCTGCTGACGAAGGTGTCGGCTGACCGCGATGACGCGTGTCGCGGCCTCGATCCCCAACTCCTCCCGGTGGAGGATGTGGTCCCACGGATGCCCGAGGGACCGGTCGTACTCCGTCGAATGAACGGTCATGATGAGGGGGATGTGCAGACGGCGGGCGAGGGCGGTCGCTCCGGCCGTTCCGAACCAATCGTGGACGTGGATCACGTCGAACGGGTCGGTCGTCTTCAGTCCCGAGACCCAGGTATTGAACCCATCGACCGAATCCGCGAACGGGCTATCGGGGGTCCCTCCCGCCCAGTACGCGGGCGGGAACTCGGGGGTCGCGCCGCCGGACTTTTCGCCGGGGTGGCGGAACGTGACGCCGGGCACCGGGGTGAACGGTCCCCCGAATGGGCTCAGGAACGTTACCCGATGGCCGAGGCGGGTAAGCTCCTGACAGAGCTCGAAGCAATGGACCCCGAGCCCTCCCGTGTGGTTCGGGGGGAACTCCCAGCCGACGAGAAGGATATGGAGCGGGCGAGGGGCCCCACCGAACGGCGTGGGGGCCGCTCGTGCCCCGGGAGCCGTCGACAGCGAACGACGGGAGGGAGCGGAGTCCATCCGACCCCGAGGGCCTTCGGAACTCGGGCGGTCCCTCGGTTCGCGCCGAACCCGGGGGCGCGCCCGGCCCCGTCGACCGGTAGGGGCGGCGGAGCCCTTGGACCGGCCCCGTCGGCGGGCTGGAGCAGCGGAGACCTTAGGTCGACCTCCTCGCTGGCTACCGCTAGAGGTCTTTGGTTTCTTCATCCGGTACGTCCCCAGCGTTTCCACCGGGCGATTTCGCGAAACGGGACGGGCAGATGAGCTCGCCGACCACTTTTGGAGAGCGGACCGTCCGCCCCTCGGCGATGCGCGGTCAATACCCCGCGAGGAGCTCGCGGATCGCTCGCTCCGCATCCGGGGCCCGGGTCACCGCGCTGGCGACCAGCACCCCGTCGGCGCCGAGCTCGAGCGCGCGAGCCACGTCGCGGCGGTCGTGAACACCCGCCCCACAGAGGACCCGCGTGTCGGGGGAGACCGATCGCACCGCGGCGACCGTCCCAGAAACGACCTCGGGCCGGGCGGTGGAAACGGCCCGGTCGCCACCGATGAGCTCGGGAGGTTCGACCGCCAGGTACGGGGGATGGGTCTCGGCCAGCCGACGGGCACGGGGGACGTCGGCCGCGCACACTACCGCTACGAGCCCGCGTGCGGAGAGGCGGCGGACGGTGTCCTCGATGTCCACGATCGTCATCGGGTGCTCGGAATGGTTCACGAGGCTCCCCCGGGCCCCGGCGGCCTCGATCGATTCGACCGGCACGTAGCCGGTCCGGGCCCCCGCGTCCCCGGGGTCAACGTGTTGCGCCAGGACCGCGATCGGGACCGCTTCTGCGACGCGCGCGAGGTCCGGAAGCGGTGGGGCTATTGCGCACGCGACACCGGTCTCCCTTCCGACGGCCTCCAGCAGTTTCGCGATCCGCACCGCGGCGGGCCCGAGGTGGCCCGGATACGCCTTCAGGTTCAGTAGGAAGAGGGGGTGCCCGAGCGACGGGCCTTCAGTGGACAGCGGAGGCGTGGGTCCTCTTGGGGCGAGAGCAGATCGCGTACTCGTCCCCGTCAAAGAAGACCTCTCGGTCGGGGTGCTTCCGCTGGAGCTCGGAGATCCGACTGAGGACGTCCTCCAGGGTGGTAGATTCGTCATTCGGGTCAATCCTCAGATGAACCGTCTTCTCGGGCCGCACGGTCGTATGACCCGTTCCCGGCATGAAGCTCCGAGGGGACGCCCATTGCCCGAGGGGCAATTAAGGATTCGACGGGGGCAATCTCGCGCGAAAGGGGGCTAGAATCGCGCGGGGAGGTGTGGTTTTCCCCGTCGAAAATGGCCCTCTCGCTCTCGCCGGGAGGGCCCGCGACGAAAGAGTAAATACAGGGGTATGGTCGACCACGCGAGGCAACACGATGGCACCCTCTCCCCCAGAAACTCCGGCGAAGGAACACACGAGTGAACTGACCGAAGCCGAGATCGCAGTGCACTGGAAGGAAGAGGAGGGGTTCATCCCCCAACCGAAGTTCATCGGCCAGGCCAACCTGACCGACCCCGCGGTAAACGAGCGGTTTTCGCTCGAGCACTTCCCGGAGTGCTTCCGGGAGTTCGGCGACATGCTGACCTGGGACAAGTACTGGACCCAGACGCTCGACTCGAGCAACGCCCCGTTCTACCAGTGGTTCGCGGGGGGGAAGCTCAACGCCTCCTACAACTGCATCGACCGGCACCTCGCCCAGTACGGCAACAAGGCGGCGGTCATCTTCGTGGGCGAACCCGAAGGCGAGGACCCCGTCGCCCTCACGTACAACGAGCTCTACGCTCGCGTGAATGAGTTCGCGCTCCTGCTCCGGGATTTCGCGGGCCTCAAGACCGGCGACCGGGTCACCATCCATATGCCGATGGTGGCAGAACTTCCGATCACCATGCTGGCCTGCGCCCGCCTCGGAATCATCCACACCGTCGTCTTCGGTGGCTTCAGCGGGGAGGCCGCGGGTCGGCGAGCCGCCGACTCGCAGAGCCGGGTCGTGATCACCATGGACGGCTACTACCGCAACGGCAAGATGATCGACCACCTTCAGAACCTCGACGTGGCCTGCGAAACGGCCAAGAGCGAGGGGCAGGTCGTCGACAAGGTCCTCATCTGGCAGCGCTACCCGGGGAAGGTATCGTCCGCGAAACCCCTCGTGCCGGGACGCGACTTCCTCGTCAATGAAGCGGTGAAGCCGTTCAAGAACAAGATCGTGGCCCCCGTGTCGATGCCGTCCGAGGCACCGCTCTTCCTCATGTACACGAGCGGCACGACCGGCCGGCCGAAGGGCTGCCAGCACAGCACCGGCGGCTACATGGCGTATGCCGCGGGAACATCGAAGTGGATCCAGGACATCCATCCCACCGACGTTTACTGGTGCACCGCCGACATCGGGTGGATCACCGGCCACACCTACATCGTCTACGGTCCGCTCGCGCTCGCGGGGACGACCGTGATCTACGAGGGCGTTCCGACGTTCCCGGACGCCAACCGACTCTGGCGCATCGCCGAGAGGCTGGGCGTGAACATCTTCCACACCGCCCCTACCGCGATCCGACAGCTACGCAAGCTCGCTCCGGACGGACCGAAGAACTTCCGGACGGTTTTTAAGAACATGACCACGGTCGGCGAGCCGATCGAGCCGACCACGTGGCACTGGTTCTACGAGACCGTGGGCAAGGGAAAGGCCGCGGTCACCGACACCTGGTGGCAGACCGAGACCGGTGGGGTCGTCTGCACGACGAAGCCCGCGCTCGACAAGATGAAGCCGGGAAGTGCCGGCCCCGGCGCCCCGGGCATCCACTGCGTGATCTTCGATGAGAACGGGAACGAGATTCCGCCGGGCTCCAACCGGGCCGGGAACATCTGCGTTCGGAACCCCTGGCCGGGGCTCATGCAGACGATCTGGGGCGACCCGGAGAAGTTCAAGCGTCAGTACTTCGTGAAGTACAACAAGAACCCCAACAGCAAGGACTGGCGGGACTGGCCGTACTTCGCCGGCGACGGAGCCATGGAGTCCGCGGACGGCTACTTCCGGATCCTGGGCCGGATCGACGACGTCATCAACGTCGCCGGTCACCGGCTCGGAACGAAAGAGATCGAGTCCGCGTGCCTGACGGTCCCCGAGGTGGCCGAGGCCGCTGTCGTACCCATCATGGACGAGGTTCGAGGCCGCCTCCCGGAGGTCTACGTTTCCCTGAAGCCGGGCATCCAGCCGTCCAAGGCGATCGAGGACAAGGTCGTCAGGGCGATCGAGACCGAGATCGGGAAGATCGCTCGGCCGAGCGCGGTGCGGATCGTCCCCGACATGCCCAAGACCCGGTCCGGGAAGATCATGCGACGAGTGCTCGCCTCGATCTCCAACACGATGGAGGTCGGCGACATCACCACGCTCGCGAACCCGGACATCGTCGAGCAGATCCGGCTCCAGGTCCAGGGGACCGGGAAGGTCCAGACGAAGGCCGCCGCTCCAGAGATCAAGGACTTCGGCGCGAAGTCCGAGTAAGAAGGGCTCAGCTGCCGCGCCGGGCCGGGGTCGCGAGCGAGGCCCCGGTCACAACCCATTCGATCCTGACCCGGGGCGTGACCGCCCGTGGCCTATTCGGTCGTGGGTTTCGTGAACACTCGGGGCGCGAACGTCGGAAGCCGCGCGAGGTGGGTTCCGGCGACGAGCGACCAGAGCAGCACGGGCGCGACGATCAGGCGTTCCATGCCTCCCACGCCCAACCCCAGGTCCACTTTCGACATGAACAGGATGAGCGCGATGATCGCGATCAGTCCCGAGAGGACCGTATAGGCCCGGAAGCCTCCCCAACGAGTGTCTCGGAACATCGCGAACCCGAGCACGATGAGGGCGAGGCCGCCCCCGACGAACGCGAGGATCGCTGACGCCTCGTGCCCCGGGAGGTAGACGTCCTCCGGAGAGAGCCCGACCCCGACCGACCCGAGCCCGGCGATGGCCAGCAGCCAGAGTCCGACCATCCGGGAACTGCGGACCGGGAACGCGGTGCGAATGAGGATCACCGCCAGGATGATGAGAAGGCCCATCACGATGATCGAGATGTTGAACACGTTGTGCCAAGGCGAACACGCATAATGACCGGCGAACGACCCTGAGCCCCCGAAGGTCGCGCAATGCACCGCGCCGAGGTCGGAGATGTAGTTGCTCGTCAGGCTGTAATTCGGGGGTCCATACCCCCATTGGGTGACGGCCATCGCGACGAGGAACTGGAGCGTGGCCACGACGAGCAGGATCGCTCCGTGGCGCACCGAACGGTGGACGCGTGGACCGTACCGCTCCGAAATGGCGTACGCCGGCGGGGGGGACTGGTCCTCGGCCATGGGTAGCTAACCCTAGTCCTCGCGGGCGTTCCGTTCGTAGGAGGCGTCGCTGGCCCGCTTCAGGCGGGCGCCGTCGCGGTCGCACGTGGGGCGGGCGCTCGGCGGGACGTCGATGACGTACCCACCGCCGCACTTCGGACACTCGTAGTACGGCATCAGGACTCCCCGCTTAGGTACGGGCCGCGCCTATAAAGGGCTCGACCTCGTGAAGAACCGGCGGAAAGGCTATCGGCCCCGGATCCCCGAGGGGGTCGTGCGACCTCCTCGACGCCCCCGGGCTGCGGCTGGACCCGAGGTCACTCCGTCCCCGCCCGAACGATTTCGAGAGGCCGACTCGTATCGAGCGCACCGGGAATGGCAGCGGTACGAGGGGACCGGGCAGAGGGACCTCTACCGGGAGCTTCGTGAGCGCTTTCTGGCACGCCACGCCGTCGAGGCGGGATGGGTGCTCGACCTCGGATCGGGACCGGGCCGGTTCCTGCCGTTCGTTGGAAGTGCCGGGACGCACCGGGTGGCCCTCGACATCTCGTGGGAGATGCTGAACCTCCTGCCCGAGGCCTGGGTCGCTGCGGGAAGTCCGGGCCCCGCTCCGGACCGGGTCCTGGGAGACGCCGTACGTCCTCCGTTCGACCGTCGTCAGTGGGCAGAGGTGGTCGTGTTCGGGAACACGCTCGGGTTCGCAGGAAAGGGGGCGGACCGGCTCCTGGAAGAGGCCGAGGCGCTCGTAGCCCCCGAGGGTGCCCTGCTTCTCGAGGTCGCGCCGGGACCCGGGGAGCGCGCGCGGTACCTGGCTCGACTACCGCCGTCGAGCGTCGCGCGACTCCTGCGCTCTCCGGTACGCGCGGTCCTCCCCCGCCTCGACCGGGAGGGGTTCCGCACGGAGCCGCCCCGCCATGCCACGGGGGAGTCGTTCCGACGGTTCACCGTTCGCGAGATCCAGGACCGCTTCCGCGGAGCCGGTTGGGAGTTCACGGAGACCGTAGCCGTGGCGCCAGTCCTGGGACCGGACCCGTTGCGGATCGACGCGGCGCGGGCGGACCCAAAGGCGTGGCCGCACCTCCTCGACCTCGAGGAGGTGGTGGGTCGTCGACCGGAACGATGGGTGGAAGCGGCCGCGGTCCTGCTCTCGGCGCGCCGTCCATCTTTGAAGCGCATGGTTAAGTAACCGGCTTCCCCCATGCCCTTCCGGCGCATACATGCCGAAAGAGGCGGGAGCCAAGCCTCCTGCACCTGCTACCCGGGCCGTAACCGTACCGGCACCCGAGGACCTCGAACTCGCCCAGAGCGACGCTCTCCTCCAGCTTCGGATCGGTCGCTCCGCCCACGTCTACACCGTCATCGCGTCCGCCCTGCTCGCGCTCGACGGCGTTCTCATGCTGTTCTTCTTCAGCTCGCTCCCGTCCCTCGGTTCGGGAGAAACGGGCGCCGCGGCGGTCGGAGCCACCTTCTACCTCTTGCCACCGCTCGCGGCTGGGCTCGCCCTGTCCGCCATCGGACTCGTGTCGAAGTGGGAGGTCTACGAGCTCTGGCCGTGGGAAAAGCACTTTTCCACCACGGTAGGCGCGGTCGCGGTCAACGTCCTTCTCGCGGTGGTCTACGGCCTGCGCATCGCGGGTGAGGGTCCGTTCGCCAATATCGGACTCTTCCCCTGGTTCTATGCGGCCGAGCTCGCGGGGATCAGCGTCGCGCTCGTCGGCTTCGTGCTCACCTGGACCTCGTGGAGCCTAAGGCAGTGGGCGAGCGCGATCTCGGCCGTGCTTCCGGTCGCGACGGCGCTGCTGCTGTACCCCTCGTTGAGCCCGGTAGGCCAATCCGATGCTCTCGCGGTGAGCCTGTTCCTGTCGGCGTACCTCTACGTGACGTCCGGCTCGTTCCTCCACCTCATCTCCTCCGGCACGCGCGTGCATGAACGTGAGCTGATCACGTCGGGCCAGAGCCGGATGTTCCGCCTCGCCGACGAGATCGGACGAAAGGAGGAAGCCCTCCACTTCCGCGAGGCCGCTCTCGTCAAGCGTGAGGCGACCGTCGAGAACACCGACCTCTCGGTCCGCCGCCAGTACGACTCCCTCAAGGACGCGCGCTCGCAGCTCGACGACCTCGAAGAGGATTACCGGAAGCGCTCCGACTCCCTCGTGCAGAAGGAGCGAGCGTGGGCGGGCCGCATCGCCGAGATCGACGGTCGGGAGCGTCAGGTCGAGGACAAGACCAAAGCCCTCGAGCTCCGCGAGCAGGAGATCGGTCGGCTCGTCCCGCAGATCTCGACCCGGGAGTCCCGGCTCATCGAACAGGAAGGCGCCCTGACCCATCGGGACGTCGAGCTGACCCAACGGCAGCAAACGCTCGAGCGCCAGCTTCAGGACCTCAAGGAATCCGATGCTCGTCTCTCCGCCCGCGCCGGAGAGATCGACCAGCGGACCGCCGAACTCTTGCGACGGGAGGGCGACATCGCGGCCCGGGAGACCAAGGGGAAGGCTCGAGGCGGCGCGCCGACCCCAGCGGCGAGCCAGGAGCTCGTCGCGCGCGAGATCCAGCTCCAACAGCTCAAGGCCACCCTGGACGAAGCGAACATAGCCCTCGGGCGGAAGTCCCGGGAGGCGAGCGAGCTCGGCAAGGCCGCGGAGGATGCGCTCGCACGGGCCGCCCGCAAGGAGGCCGAGCTCGCATCTCGCGACGCGGCCTTGAAGCAGCGGGAGGCCGAGCTGGCCGATCTCTTGAAGGCGGCCGACGGTAGAAGGATCCAATACGAGGCCGCTGCCCGCGACTACGAGACGCGTCTCGCGTCACTCGGTCGCGACCAGGTTTCGTTCGCCCAGAAGACCGAGGACCTCGGTCGCAATCTGAAATCCCTCACCGACCGGGAAACCGCCTTGACCGAACGGGAGGGCCGCCTCCACTCGCTCGCCCAGGAACTGGAACGGCAGGAGCAGGACCTCCACGAGAGGTCCCGCTCACTCGAGGCCGCGGAGGCCGAGGTAAGCCTACGGCGACAGTCGATCGACCGTGGCAGCGACCTCTCGATCGCAGGACTGGCGGCCGTGGCTGCCGCGGACCAGCGGGAACGTCCCCCGGAACCTCCGTCGCGTCGCTCTCGGGTCGCTCGCCCCGAAGGGGTCCGCGACCTGGCGGACCGAGGTGTTTCGGCGGGTGACACCCTAGTGCCGCCCACTGGCCGTCGGTTCCCCGACCGCCTTCCGAGCGGGATCCCGCGGCTCGACGACCTCCTCCTCGGAGGCCTTCCGCCGCGTTCCCACGTGGTCGTGCTCGGGGACGCGTTCGTGGGCAAGGAGGTCGTTCTCTACTCGTTCGTGGCGGAGGGACTCAAGCGAGGGGAGCCCGTTCTCATCGTGACTGCGGCTCGTTCCCCCGAGGAGATCGCCGACGCCCTGGGGGTGGTCCTACCTCAGTTCCGGGAGTACGAACAGATGGGCATGGTCCGCTGGGTCGACGCGTCCGGCTCGGGAGGCTTTGGCAGCGCCAACCGAACCGTCGTCAAGGGCGCGGACGACCCAGCGGGGATTCTCACTTCGATCGGGACAGTGTCGGGGAGCTTCGAAGCGTCCGCGGGAGGCGCGTTCCGGGTGGCGTTCCTTGGCCTTTCGGCCGTACTCGCCCATGCGGAGGAGCGTGGGTTCGCGTTCGTTCAGAACGTCGTAGGGATCCTGAAACCCCGCACGGCGCTCGCGATGTACTCGCTCGAGGCGGCCGGCCTTTCGGAGCCCGCGGTCAAAGGCCTCCTCGGCCGGATGGACGGGGCGATCGTCTTCCGACAGGAGCGCGACAAGACGTTCCTCCAGGTGAAGGGCCTCGGGGACGTGGAGACTCGGGATTGGGTGGAGTGCCGGGCGACGAACCGCGCGCTCATCATCGGCTCGTTCGCGCTCGAACGGATCCGCTAGGGCGGGAACTCCCCCATGCGTTCCCAGACACATCTTCCATCTACGGCGTGAGCACTGTCGTCATCGGGGAGCGCGCGGTTGACCCACCGCTTCGTCCCGTATCTACGCCGTGGAGGCGGGTCGCTCGTACTCCGCGCGGTCGACGACGTAGCGCGGCTCCGCTCCCGCGAAGAACCTCCGCAGGTTGACGAGCGCGCGGGCGAGGACGTAAGCCTCCACCCCCGGGCCGAAGCTCGCGGAGTGTGGGGTACCCACAAGGTTGGGGAGCCTTCCGAACGGGAACTGATGCGCGATCCGGCCCCCGGCGAAATCCTCGTGCCACCAGACGTCGAGCGCCGCCCGGAAATCGGGATGTTCCAGAAGATGGCGGTACAACGCCTCTTCCCGCACCGTGCCCGCCCGACCTATGTTGATGAACACCGCCGTGGGCTTCATCGCCGCCAGGACCGGTCCGTCGATCGTGCCTTCGGTCGCGCGCGTGAGCGGTCGGGTATCGAAGACGTAGTCCCCTTCCTTCACCGCCTCGAGAAGGCGGTCCGCCGGGAACATCCCGAGGCAGCCCGGCGCCATCCGACCGGAGCGGTTGAGCCCCAACACCCGGGTCCCGAAGCCCGAGAGCCGTTCCGCCACCGCCCGGCCGATCTCGCCGTACCCGAGGATCACCGCGGTCCGCTCCCAGAGCAGACGCTGGACCGGGGGAGGCCGCAGCGTACCCGCCTGCACGAGGGCGTGAGCGCGCGGAAGCTCTCGGGCCGCGGCGAGCGCGAGGGCGACCGCGTGTTCCGCGACGAACGGCGCATACGCACCGACGTTCCCGGCGAACCGGACGCGCTCGGGGAAGCGGTCGAACGGCACGCCATCCATCCCGGTATAAACACGCTGGACGAACCGCAAACGGGGGAGAGAACGAACCTCGAGGTCGCCCAGCTCCCGCTCCACCGAACCGAGGAGCATCGCTTCCACCTCTTCCCATTCCCTCGCAGGGCTTTTCGCGGCGTATCGCCACTCGACCCCCGGAAGGTGCTCGCTCAGCGCTTGATCTACTTCCTCGCGAGGGCGCAGGGCAACCAGGAGACGCGGTTCGGTCATACCGGGGCCCCTGGGAACCGTTGGGGTCTATTGGGTTGACGGGGATGCCGGAGGGACCGCCCCACCACCACCCTGACCGTGTCGATGCCCCAGGCGCGGCTCCCCGACATATACCGACGGCGGCCTTGAGTTGGTAGTTCATGCCCGCCGTGACCCTCGACCTGTGGCACACGCTGATGTACCTACCTCCCGAGGACGAGGAGGCGTACATGACCCACCAGCTCGCGATTGGTCAGGAGGTCCTCCGCGCGTCCCCACCGCTCGCGGGGGTCCCGGACCTGTCGGATGCCGAGCTAGGTCGCGCGTTCGAGCGGGCCTACGTCCGCGCCGTCGCGGAATCGGCCGAAGGGCGAAGCGTCACCCCCCGGCAGCAGATCGCCCGAGCGGCGAGGGAGACCGGTCGGGACACGGACCCGCAAGAGTACCTCTCGAGGTTGAAGGCGGAGGTCGAGAGGACCCCGTTCCGCATCGCCCCGGGAGCGCTCGAACTACTGGCAGAACTCAGCGGCCGCCACTACCGGTTGGGGGTGATCTCGAACACCATCGGCGAGCCCGGAGAGTTCCTCCGTCCGATCCTGACCAAGATGGGGTTCGACCGGTACGTGGAAACCTACGTCTTCAGCGACGAGCAGCCCTGGACCAAGCCGTCCGCCCAGATCTTCCGCTTCGCACTCGACCAGCTGAACGAGGCCCCCCACGAGGCGGTGCACGTTGGGGATGGATGGGCGGACCTCGAAGGGGCGCGTCGGGCCGGGTTCCGGGGCGCGGTACTGTTCACCGGCCTCCATTCCTACGGAGACCGCTACCGAAAGCTGTTCCTAGCGGACTTTCCCGGGGAGCCCGCGGCGAAGTACCGGACGGACCGCCTCGAGGAGGTCGGGCCGATCGTGGAGAAGCTGTTGCCGCTCCGCTGAGCGGCGCTTGGGTCCGAGATTATTCCTCGCCCATGTGGCGGGGCTGCGGGACCACCTTGGGCTGGTCGGCGTCGGTCGGCATCCCGGTCTTCCCGGGGACGATGTCGCATTCCTTCCAGTTCACGCCGACGGTCACCTTGGGGAACGCGACCTTCAGCGTGTAGGGAGCGAGCGTTCCGATGACGAGGCCCTGCGAACCCGCCACCAGGTTCGGGTTCGTGTTCGATAGGTCCCGGACGAGGATGACCCGGGTCTGGCCGAAGACGATCCGCTCGAGTTCTTCGCGCTCTTCCATGGGTCTCTACGGCCACGCACTTGGGACCTTAATGCTGTCCACCCGAAGCCCTAGGACCCCCTTCCGGGCCCGGCGGCAGGTTCGGCCCCGGAGGCACCGTCCTTACGCCCTGCAAATAGGCTTTTATCTACTTGAACTGCACTCGGCGCCCCAACATGCCAGCGTCAGCGGGGACCATGGAATCTGAGCGTGCAATGGAGGAGCCCCCTCCCAAGCCGGATGGGAAGTCCGAATGGTGGGCCAGTCCCGCCGTTGTGGGCTTGATGGGATTCGGGACCACGACGATGTTGGCGGGGTTGGCCAACCTGCCGTCTCCCTACGGGGCGGGCTTCGGGAACGTCGTCGGGGCTAGCCCGGTGGCCGGGAACTGGACGCTCTTCGGAACGGCCATCGCCTTCGGCGGCATCGCCCAGCTGCTCGCAGGGTTCATCGCGCTGCGAAAGGGGAACCTGTTCGCAGGGTCGGCGTTCGTCGGATACGGTTCGTTCTGGTTGGCATTCACCCTGATGCTCACCTCGTTCGCGCCGGTGGCGGTCGCGACCGCGGGCGTGCCTTGGCTCTACGGTCTGGCGGGGTTCTCGTTCATCTGGATGATGTTCACGTTCACCTTCCTGATCAACGCCCCGAAACACGGTTGGGGACTCCTGATGGTGTTCCTCTTCCTGTTCATCGCGTTCATCCTGCTCGTAGTGAAGTTCTGGAGCCTCGCTTCGGGCTCGACGACCTTTGACCCGAGCGGAAGCGCGAATTGGGCGGTAGGCGGGGAGATCATCTTCGATGGGCTGATCGCCTGGTACGTCGCCACGGCCACGCTGACCAACTCGAACTACGGCCGGAAGGTGCTCCCGATCTAGGGAAGAGCACCGGAGCGGCGGCCAACCCTTTCCTCCTTCTCTTTATTCATGGGTCCCGAGTCCCCCGACCGGACGGAGAACCCGCTCGATGTCCCGCATTCCCCCTCCATTCTCCCGAACGACCCGCGTGGTCGGCCTCGACCTCGCGGGATCGCCCAATCGGGACACGGGAGCGTGCGTCATGGACGGGCCTCGTCGCTTGCGGGCGACGGTGCTCCATTCGAACCGAGAGATCATAGAGTTCGCTCGGTCGGCGCGCCCTGAGCTCGTTGTAATCGACGCTCCCCTTTCCCTTCCCCGCGGAAGACGGACCATCGAGGACCGAACGGGGCCGCACCTCCGGGAATGCGACCGGGAGCTGCTTCGGATGAAAGTGCCGTTCTTTCCTCTGACGCTCGGGCCAATGCGAATGCTCACCGTCCGGGGCATGTCGCTCGCTGAGGAGCTCTCGGGCCTCGGAATGACGGTCGTCGAAGGGTACCCTGGTGGCGCGCAGGACATCCTGGGGTGGCCCCGGAAGAAGGCGGGAGTCGAGGTCCTCCAACGCCGCCTCCAGCGGGAAGGGTTGGGAGGTGAGGTGCTCCGCCGACCGCTGACGCACGACGAGCTCGACGCCGTAACGATCGCGTTCGTCGGGTGGAACTTCCTGAAGGGGCAGGGTCGCTTGATCGGGGACCCCACCGAGGGCCTCATGCTGCTGCCGAACCCGAAGAGCGGTCACACACGGGGTCTACGATCGCACCGTAGGATCTCCTCACGGTCCAAGGGCCCGCGAAGCGGGCCCAAACGCACAGGGGGTCAGAGTCCGTGAGACCGTCTCACCCTTGTCCGGTCTGTGGCCACCGTTCCTGGGAGGAGTGTGAGCTCGCCGCGAAGGACATCCCGGGGCCAGGACGGGTCGTCTGCGAACAATGCCGGCACCCGTGTGGTTCCACCGGGTCCGCTCCCGGCCGCCGGACTTCAACTCGTCAGTTGTGAAGCGACGCCTACGCGGGCGCCGGGGGCGGGGCGGTCGCGCGCATCACGACCTCTACCCCTCCTCGGACGATGAGGACGGCAAGGACCACGAGCGGGAGCAGGAACAGGTCGCCTCCCGGCCACTGAACACCGGCCGCTTCGCCGCCCCAGAAGACGGCGAACGTGAAGACGAGCGAGGTCCCGCCGACCTTGAGCCAGGGGATCTTGATCCGCCGGATGCGGTCGTGCACGAGGAACGCGACACAGACCAGGAGCGCCCCGCCCAGGACAGCCCCGATGAGGGCCGAGAACCCGTACCCCGCGGCGGTGAGCGCGAGGAGGACGATCACGGTCTCCGTGGACTCCACGGCGCCTACCGAGAACCCCCCGGCGAACTGCGCCGCGGTGCGACCGGTCGAGGGCGGGGCACCGCCGCTCGCCGCAGCTTTGCGCCGACGGTAGGTCTTGAGCGTGCTGCGGAAGAGAAAGACGCCGAACGCCGCGAGGACGACCGCAGAGCCCCAGAGCAGGTACGATTTCGGGAACGCAATGAGGACCGCCCCGAAACCGAGGGCGATGGCCGCGACCACCGCCGTGCCCCCCACCGCGCCGAGAGCGCCGTGGCGGACCGTGGAGTGGTCTGCGGCGAGGGCGAACACCAGGGCGACGACCTCGGTCATCTCGAGGATGGTGATCAGGAACGCCACGATGAGCGCGGGGACGTAGATCTGCAGCATTCGGAGCGAGTTAGGTGCCCGAGTACATCAAGGGAAGGGGCTTCCAACTCCCGCGGCCCTCGGGAGCGAATCTCCGTCCCGAGCTCAGGGACCTTGCGGTCCTACAGCCACGGACTCGGTCCGTCGAAGGCGGGCGACCGTGAGCTCGTCCCCCAGCACCTGCTCGATGGCGTGCAGCTCCCGCTCGGACAGCAGGCCGAAGAGCTCCAGGGTGATCGCGTGGGCCCGTTCGCGATGGACGCGGCGGACGGTAACGTCGGCCCGAAGCTCGCCCGGGCCCGATAGACGGACCGCGAACGACCGAGCGTCTCCGACCCGTTTCCACGCGTCGCTCCGCAGCGCGTGCACCAAGTGGCCGACCGGCTCCACCAAGCGCTCGTGCGCCGGTTCCGGAAGCGGTAGCCAGCCTCCCGGGCGGACCTCCCAGTGGTTCACCCGCGAGAAGCCTCGTGAGCCGAGGGCATGCAGGACCAAGGCGGCGGGCCGGAGGAGCCCTTCGACCTCGACGACCTCCTGCTCTCGGAAGACCGCCTCGAGCCGATGGAGAAAGAGAGGTCCGCGGCGACGGAACGCCTCTTTGACCAGGTCGATCTCGAGACGTACATAGTCCCAGCGCGGGCGGTCTGAAAGGGCGCGGGTGCGTCGGCGAGCCGGGGCTCGATGCCGGGAACCGCGACGGGGTGCCGGTCTTCGCCGGGAGGCGCGGGGTCGGTCGGCCATGGTGCCTCAGGTCACGGGACCCGACCGGCGGTCCCCACTTAGCCTATCCTACGGAACCGGGTCGCCCGTGCCGCCATCACGGACCGGCCCGGCTCCGGCGGCCGCTGCCGCGGATGGGCGGGCCGGTGCGCCCCGTTAGGCGTAGACCGGGTACTCGGGGTTCCAGTGGATCTGGTGGATCCGGTTCCGCAGCTCGTCCTCGGACTGCTTCGGAGCGAGACCGCTCCGCTGACCTTCCATCGCGACCGCGAGAGCGATCTCCTCGGCCACGACGCGGAGCTCCCGGAGCGAGGGAAGGAGCGGCGCATGCGGGTTCTCCCGGGCCGGGGAGCGCAGAGCCAGCGCTCGCGCGGCGGCGAGCAACATCTCGTTCGTCACCTTGCGGCAACGTCCCACGATCAGCCCGAGGCCCAGCCCGGGGAAGATGTAGGCGTTGTTGCACTGGGCGATCGGGTAGATGGTGTCGCCGTACTTCACCGGCGGGAACGGAGAGCCGGTCGCGATGATCGCGCGACCTTCGGTCCACTTGAGGAGGTCCTCGGGGATCGCTTCCGACTTCACGGTCGGGTTCGAGAGCGGGAAGATGATGGGTCGAGATACCCAACGGGCCATCGTCCGGACGATGGACTCCGTGAACGCCCCCTTGAGCGTCGAGAGGCCGATGAGGACCGTGGGCCGCGCCTCGCGGACCACTTCCTCGAGGCCGATCTTGCCGCCCCCGGTCGGCGCCCAGCTCTTGACGTCCTCCCACGGGTGGGCGTAGACCCTCTGTTCGTCCTTGATGTCCGTCCGCGCGGAGTGGAGGAGACCGCCCCGGTTCACGATCCAGGTGCGTCGCCGGGCCTCGGCCGGGGGTACTCCCGCTTCGACGAGGGCGCCGGTCAAGAGGTCGGCGACACCGACCCCGGCCGAGCCCGCGCCGAGGATCGCGAAGCGCTGGTCGCGCAGCGGAACCCCGGTGATCTCCGTGGCTGCGAGCACGACGGAGAGGTTGATCGAACCCGTGCCCTGGATGTCATCGTTGAAGGTGAGCAACTGGTCCCGGTACTTGTCGAGGATCGGACGAGCATGGAGGATCCCGAAGTCCTCCCACTGGAGGAGGGTGCCGGGAAGCTCCTGCTTCACTGCTTGGACGAACCGCTCGATGAACGCGTAGTAGTCGTCACCGGTAATGCGCTCGTGTCTCCAACCGAGGTACTCGGGGTCCTTCAACCGGTCCTGGTTGTTCGTCCCCACGTCGAGCACGATGGGCAGGGTCCTCTCGGGAGCGATGCCTCCGAAGAGCGTGTAGAGCGACAGCTTGCCGATCGGGATCCCCAGGCCACCGGCTCCTTGGTCCCCGATCCCCAGGATCCGCTCTCCGTCGGTAGCGACGATCACGTCGACCTCGGGGTTCGGGCGGTGCCGCAAGAGCTCGACGATCGAGTCCCGAAGCGGGTACGAGATGAAGAGGCCGCGCGGGCGACGGTAGATGTGGCTGAACTCTGCGCAGCCCGCCGCCACCACCGGGGTGTACACGACGGGGGTCATCTCCTCGAGGTGGTCGACCAGGAGTCGATAGAACAGGACCTCGTTGTTGTCCTGGAGGGCCCTCAGGTAGATGTGCCGCTCGAGGTCGTCCGTCTTGCGTTGGTAGGCCTCGTAGGCTCGGACCACCTGCTGGTCGAGCGTCTCGACCTGCGGGGGCAACAGGGCGTGGAGTCCGAGGGCCGTCCGCTCCTCGTACGAGAACGCGGTCCCTTTGTTGAGGAGAGGGGTGTCCAGGAGGTCCATCCCTTTCAAACGGGGGAGTTTCGATAGTTTCGCTCCGTTCCGGCCCGTCGAATGCGATGCAGATGGCGGCACAGCGACCATGGGTTCGGCGACCGCAGGGGAGGCCTTCTAAGGGGCGTCAAGGGCGCTTGACCCCACGACTTCCTCGGGTCCCTCGGAACGGCCGATTTCGTGTCTTTGGCCGTCCCTCCCCTTCCGGGAAGCCCTGCGCGAGACCCGGAAGGGTTACTTGGGGGAAGGAGATGGAGAGGGGGAAGCTCCGTGACCGGAACCCCGCCTTCCCGGCGTTCACTGTCCGAAGTGGCGATCGACGGCCTCGCATGCGTCCTCTTCGCCGGATTCGTGGGCATCCTCTTCTACGGTTACTGGGAGCCCCAATTCTCCTACACCACACTTGCCACGCTTCCGCTCCTGGGGTCTCTGGCGACACTTTGGTGGGCCAACCTGAGGGCGGACCGTATCGTTCGGTCTCTTCTTCCAGCGTCGATCCCCTAAGCAGACCCTCGGGGCCTTGGCGCCCGGACGGCTATCCGCCGCAACAACGGAAAGGCAGCGCTGGCGCCGTGAGGGCGTCCGGGGCCTGACCTACGACGGCGCCGCGACGAGGGCTTCCACCCAGGAATGGGGCGCGGAGGTCGTGAGCGTGCCGGGGCGAACCTCGACGTCATGGAGCTCGCGAACCGCGGCCGCGATGACGCCGCTCGCCCACATCCGGGCCCTCTCGACCTCGCCCTCCCGGAGGGGTCCGTCCCGCCGGATGACGAAGAAGCTCTCTCCGGGCACGAGGTTCCGGCCCCCGCGTCCTTCGATCGCCCGCTGGATATGCCGGGCAGAGGAACCCGTGACGATCGGGGAGTCATGGAAGCGCGTGTCGAACGCCGCAAAAAGGCACTGAGAAACCATCCGGTCCGGCATGTGGTCGAGGAAGCACCGGAGCGTTTCCCCCATCTCCCTACGGTGCGTTGGCCCGCCCAGGAAGACGACCGAAGGAGTTCGGATCTCGCTCGGGTCTACCTCGTTCGCGGGCCGAGCGTGATGCTCGTACGACCAGTCGACGGCCCGAGCGACCGCGCGGGCGACCGTATCCGTAACACCACAGGGCTGCGCGATGACCACGTACACCCACATCGTAACAGCCCCGCTGGTGTTCATCCGGGGGCTATTTCATCCCCCAGTTAACTCGAGTTGACCCCGTGCCCTTCACGCCCGGGCGGGGCTCTCGAGGGTCGACTCGTCCCACGGCGAGAGCGGAGCTCGGGGGGACGGTAGCGTGACCCAAGGAACCTCGGTGAGCGCGTGGGTGAACGGGAAGGAGGCATCCGCCACACGGGACCATCGGCGCGGCATGATGACGTCGAACCCGCGGACCTCCTCGTGCCGACCGATCGATAGGGCGAGGGCTCCCGCGGTGAGGGTGAGCAAGAAGAACGCCACTAGCTCCGCAACCATGGCGAGCCCGATGATGGCGTCCGAACTTCCCGTGGCGTAGGCCAACCCGATGAGCAGGGTGGCCGCGAGGGCCAGCGCGGTGCTGTAGAGCGCCGGGCCAGCCGCGTAGACGTGTTCCCTCGCTGCCCGTCGCTGCCGGTCGGCGGCGCGCGCGTACTCGGCCAGGATCCCGCCGAGCGGGCTCGCCTCGACCAGGGTCTCCCCTGCGGCGAGGTGCGCCTCGACCGTCCGAGCGAACTCCAGTTCGAACTGGGTGGCTCGGGCCCGGTCCGAGCCGATCATCGAGACCAGGAAGAACGAGACGACGACCCCGAGGGCCAAGTTCAGGGGGATGATCCAAGGGGCTTCCGCCGCGAGCGACGAGTACGTCCCCACCAGGAGCAGGACGTAGGCGGTCCCCAGGATGATGGCGACGAGGATCACGAGGCCCCCCGGCGAGTCGGGAGGGGGCAAGCCAACCCCCACGAACGGCTTCGGAACGCGCGGAGACCCGCTCTCCGTCATCGGTGCGGGGAGGGTCGCTGGGTCCTTTAGAACCTATCGCTCCCCGCGCACCCGTCACTTTCGGGAGCGTTCCCGGGGGGGTGCTCAGCCCGCGCCGAACTTGCGCCAGTGGTCGAGCGAGTCCTCGACCGTCCGCTCGAGGGGGATAGTGGGCGAGTACCCGAGGCTTCGCAAGCGGGAGATGTCCGAGCGGATGTCGGGCTCGTCCGTGGGACGGAAGAGGGTGGGGTCGGGCTCGAGGGTGAGCGGGACCCGCGAGAGGTGGAGCAGGGAGTCCGCGATCGACCGGACGGGGAAGCTCTGGCCCGCTCCGATGTTAATCGCCTGGCGGGGGTCGCCCCGTTCGAAGACGAGCCAGATCGCGCGGACGACATCCCGAACGTCCGAGATGTCACGTCGGACCTCGAGGTTGCCGTGCCGAAGCTTCCCCGGCTGGCCCGCTCGCTCGAGCTGAGCCACGCGTTGGGCGAAGTCGTTCAGGACGTCCCCGGTCTTTCCGGGGCCCGTGGTTATGAAGAGTCGGCCGCGCACGATGCGAAGGCCGAAGTTGAGCGAGTACTGCAGTGACAGCATGTCCTGGCACGCCTTCGAGACGCCGTAGGGGTTCACCGGGCGGAGCAGGGTCTCCTCGCTCATCGGAAGCCGGTCGACGGCGCCGTAGGCCGCGGCGGAGGAGGCAAGGAACGCTCCTTCGCGGGGAGGATGACGGCGCAATGCTTCGTAGAGGTAGACGGTCCCGAGGACGTTCGTCTCGAACGTATCGGCGGGGGACTCCCAGGCTTTTCCGGCGTACGCCTGGGCCCCGAGGTGAAAGACCGCATCGGCGCGGGTGGACTCGACCAGCGCGTCGACCCGAGCCCGGTCTTGGAGGTCGAGCGGCTCCCACCGGACGCCCGAGGGGAGAGGAGGTTTCGCGGAAAGTTCCGAGGGCGCGAGATACGTCGCGACCACTTCGTGGCCGCGCTCGGCCGCGCTCTGGGCAAGATGCCGCCCGATGAACCCCGAGCCTCCGGTAATGAGCACCCGCATCGTGAACACCTTGGTTGCTAGCGGAACCTGCCTTTCGTCGCACCGTCTTCGCGTCGACCGGGCCGGCTCCGGGCGGCGGGACGTTCCCGTCCCGTTATAGGAGTTGCTGGACGACCGACGAACCCGGAGCAAGGCGCTGAGCAGGCGAGGGGACCGAACCGCTGTCCGTCTATCGAGAGAGGGTTCCCTCGAGTCTCTTGGCGAGCAAGAGCTCCGTAAGGAAGAACCGGATGAACCGGGAGTTCTGGGTCACCTTGCTCGCACCGCTCCCGCGCGGCTCGAAGCGGAACCCGACCTCGGCGACCCGCTGACCCCGCGCCATCACGAGCAGGAACAGCAGCAGCTTGTAGCCCCGCCACCCGGGAGGGAGCGGACGGAAGACCTCCCGTCGGAACCCGAAGAGGCCCGACACCGGGTCGCTCAGGGGCCGCGCCTCGGGGAGGAACACCTTCGCGGTCATCTCGGCTCCCCGGGAGATCGTCCCGCGGAACCCGTCCCGAGCGCCCGCGGTGCCTCCTTTCGCGTACCGACTGCCCACCACTAGAGCGGCGCCCTCGGTGAGGCGATTCACCATTTCCGGCAGGACCTCGGGGGGATGCTGCAGGTCGGCGTCCATCACGACCACGAAACGGCCCCTGGCCTCGGCGATCCCCTGACACTGGGCTCGAAGCGTCGTCTGTTTGCCCTCGTGCCAGATCAGCCGCAGTCGCGGCTCCGAGCGGGCCGCCTCCGACAGGTACTCCCGCGTGCCGTCCGTGCTGCCGTCATCGACCACCAGGACCTCGAGCGGCGGAAGCGGAACCGCCCAGAGACGGCCGAGGAGCTGGGGAAGGTTCTCCCGTTCGTTGAACGTCGCCAGGATGATCGAAACGAGGGGGGCGGGCCCCGCGGGCTCGGTCCCCGAAGACGGCGCGGCGGTCATAGTGCGGACTGTCGCCTAGTGCGGTGGGAGCACGGACCAGGTCTGGAGGCCTTCCGTCTCCAACGAGAAATCGGTCACGCGGCCTCCGGCCGCCTGGACGGCGGCGGCGACCTTCGCGCGCCGAGCAAAGTCGCAGAAGAGCAGGATGTACCCCCCTCCGCCGGCCCCCAGGATCTTTCCGCCGATCGCACCGGCCTCGCGGGCCCGGCTGTAGAGCGTGTCGATCTGCTCGTTCGAGATCCCTTCCGTGAACTGCTTCTTGTGCTGCCACCCCTCATCGAGAAGGCGTCCCATCTCGTCGAGGTTCCCCCGGAGCAGCTCGTTCTTCATGTCGATCGCGAGCTGCTTGGTCGCATCGAGCGCCGTGACCGTGTCGATGCGCTTCTCCGAGTAGCTGCGCTGTTGGCGTTCGATGATGTCGTTCGAGTAGTGGCTCGTCCCCGTGTAGCAGAGCAGCAAGCGATAGGCGAGCTCGTTCACCACTTCCGGGTCGATCCGAAGCTGATTGACGATGGTCTTCACCCCCGTGAACTCTATGAAGTTGAAGCCACCGAACGCGGCCGCGTACTGGTCCTGCCGACCTCCTTTCAGCCCGAGCTCTACCCGCTCGATCCGGTACGCGAGCTCGGCGACCTCGTAGGAGGTCCACGGCTCGCGCAGGTAGTGCTGGAACGCTCCCACCAGGGCCACGCACATGGTCGAGGATGTGCCGAGCCCGGTCCCCGGCGGAGCGTCAGAGTGAAGGAAGAGGCGAAGCGAGTCCTTCTTTCGCCCGTCTCCACCGTTCGGGCGAAGCACCTTGAGGGCGGCTTTCACGACGTCCAGGTCCCCGTTGTACACCAGGTCCGAAGGCCGCCGGAAGTTGAGGGTCATGTTGTAGTCGAGCGATTCGACCGTAACGGCGCCGGCGCCGTCGGGCACCACTTCGAGTGTAACGTACGCGAACTTGTCGATGGTGCAATTCAGGACCGCACCACCCTTCTCTTCGGGGTACGGCGAGACATCCGTTCCCCCGCCTGCGAAGCTGATCCGCAGCGGAGCCTTGCTCCGGAGGATTTGCATCACTCGCGAGACCGGGCCTCCCGCCTTAATGCTTATCCATCGAGAGGGCGGGGGGTTCCCCTCGGCCCGGAAGGGCCAGCACGGCTCGGTTCTTCCCTAGGACCGCGCGACCCCTAATAGCCGGTCGGTCTCGCGCAGAGAATGAGCCCGCGGCACGAGAACCCTGCGCTGACGGTGGACGCGGTTTGGATCCGGTCCGGTAGGGTGCTCCTCGTGCGTCGGGGCCGACCTCCGTTCCGGGGGTTCTGGGCCTTCCCGGGAGGGTTCGTCGAGCTCCGGGAGACGGTCGAGGAGGCTCTCGTTCGCGAGCTCCGCGAGGAGACCGGGCTCAGCGGTCATCCGGTAGGGGTCGTCGGGGTGTATTCAGGGCCGGACCGCGACCCCCGCAAGCCCACGACGACCGTGGCCTTCCTGGTCAACGGCCGGGGAGGGAATCCCGTAGGTCACGACGACGCCGCGTCGGCCGCGTGGGTTCCGCTTTCCGAGGCCCGTCCGCTCGCCTTCGACCACGAGCGAATACTCGCGGACGCCGGGCGACTCTATCGGAGAACCCGACGCCGCCGTCACGCCCCCAGCGCTCGGACGTCTCGCGGCCCCCGAAAGTCGTGAGGTCGAGCGGTCCCGCGGCGGCGGCCTCCAGAACCGGCGCTCGAACGCGCCGATGACGTCAGCCTATTATCGGGGGGGCTAAGTCACCCACCGGGCATGCAATCCGACGACGAGCCGCATCCGCATCCCACGCTCCTTTCGGACTTCATCCTGGGGAGCCAGGACGGGCTCGTCAACGTACTCGGAATCCTCCTCGGGCTCGTCGCGGCCAGCGTCGAACCCGGTTCTCACGTTACAGCGCTGATCGTCATCATCGCCGGTCTCTCCGCCCTCGCCGCCGAAGCGCTGTCGATGGCGGCCGTCGCGTACACCTCCACGTACTCTCGATTGAAGCTCTACGGCTCGGAGCGCGAACGGGAGATCCGGGAGATGCGGGAGGTCCCGGAGCTCGAGCGCGAAGAGGTGCGAGTGATCCTCCGCGGTTGGGGATTCGAAGGCGAAGACCTCGAGGATATGCTCCGTCGGATCGAAGCGAAGCCGAAGGCCTGGCTCGACCTGATGATGGCGTTCGAGCTCAACCTCTCCTACGTTCCCCCCGAGGCCCCCCGGCGGAGCGCCATCCTCGTGGGGTCCGCGACGATCCTCGGGTCGATCGTCCCGTTGGTCCCGTTCTTCTTCTACCAGCTTTCCCTGGTGAACGCGGCGATCATTGCCGCGATCCTGAGCGCGATCATGCTCTTCGGGATCGGGTTCTACGAGGCTCGCGTCACCGCCGGGTCGATCTGGCGGAGCGGGCTCCGGATCACGGTGATCGGACTTGCTTCAGGGTTCGCGGGGCTCGTGATCGGCCACTTCGCGGGACTACTCTAAGCCCGAGCGGCGGCCAACCGCGGGCCTAGTTCGCCCGCGACAGAAGTCCGTGGAAGCTCGAGGGCTGTCGAGGGGCGCGGTGGATGAGCCATCGGCGGGGCCCGCGGGTCTCGTGCCGCTGGCACACAGAACACCACACTACGACCTCGAGGGGGCCCGCGAGCTCAGGGGTCGACACGTGCTCGGATTCAGCATGACGGCAGCCGCGACCTAGGCACGGGTGCGTCGGCCGCTCTGCCGTCATACACTGTAGCATGCGCACCCATGCGTATTAAAGGTAACGATTCGGTGTCGACGCCCTTCGCTGAGGATCCCGTCCCTGGCACCCGCGGGGGCCGGCCCTCTGCAGGACGGCCGTGACGGCCACTATTTCGAGAGCCCGGCTCGCGTTCGCAGGGCGTGATAGAACCCGCCGAAGCTGGTCGCGTTCGGGGTCCGCAGCCCCTGAAGACGCAGCTGCTCGCGAACCTCTTTCGCGGACTGCCGGAGGTCGAGCGTCTTCGTAGTGTCGTACTTGTACTGGAAGGTCCCCGACGGGCCACGCGGGAACGAATCCCAGTCTCGCGGCGTCGTGGGGGTGAGCTCGTGCATCCGCTTCCCTTCGGTCGGCTGGAACGCCGGCATCGTCAGGTGCTCTTCGGTGAGCCAGATCAAGGTCGCGTCACGGATAGCGACCTGGGTCGTTTCGTCCAAAGCGCCCGGAGCGACCTGGGCCTGGACCCAATCGACGAGCGCGTCGAACGTCTTCTCGGCGTTGTCCTCCAGCATCTGGAGGACGGCGAGCCGGATCGCGCTCCGGCGGAGCGCCTGGGTCCCGGTCTCGCTCAGCCGGAACTCGGCCGTCAGACCGAGCAGGCTCTCCGAGTTGTCGGAAAGGTCCTTGAGCGCAAGGACGAACAAGGGCGCCGCCGGCTCGTTCAGAGGGACGTACCAGAGGGAGAACTCCCTTCCGTTGGTCAGGAGAACGAGCTCGACCTTAGCGGCCTTCGCCGCCTCGACGATCGACCCCGGCTCGGTGACATTCGCCGTGCGCTCTCGCACGTCCAAGAAGAGCCCGGGCTTGCCGTCGGTGTTCAGGAGGGCATAGTCGATATGACCGCCTTCGGTACCGGACGGGAAGTCGAAGAAGACCTGCTTCTTGTCGTGCGGGTCCCATCCGAGGGCGACCAGGAACGGGTTCACGATCCAGTGGCGGATCTGCTGTTCGGTTACGTCTTGAACGTCGCGGAGCACCTCTCCGGCGACTTGTGCAAAATCACCCAGTCTTCGGCTGAGGTCCACTGCTTCCATCGAGGGGACCAATGGCGCGGGACGGGCTTAAAATTACCCTCGGCCTGCCCGCCGCGTTCCCCGTAGACGAGCCGCCTCTTCCGCGAGGAACGGCTCCACCGGGAGCAGCGGCTGTTCCAGCCCCTCGTAGGGAGGGAGCCCCAGCATGTCCGAAAGGAGCCACTCGACCTCGTAGACGTAGAGAAGCGTCGACCCCAGGTGCTCGAGCAGCCACGTGAGCCGGACCGCGCCTCGGCCGGAGAGGGGAAAGTACTTCGGAGGCAGCCCGAGCGCCTGGAACATGGCGTCCGTAAGGTCCCGGTACTTCCAGCGTCTCGGCCCCCCGACCATGACGTTGCGCCGGTCGGCACGCGCCGCCTCGAGCCGGACGATGCGAGCGAGGTCCGCCGCAGCGATCGGGCTCATGTGGTAGTTCCCGTCCTCGAACATCGGGAAGCGGTGGTACCGGTTCATCGTCCGGAGCATCACGGTCACGAGCTTGTCCCGAGGAGCGAACAACATGGTCGGCCGCACGATGGCATAGGAGAGCCCGCTCTGCTCGACCGCCCGGTCGATCCGACGCTTGAGCGCCATGTAGGGGAGGTTCGTCTCGAGGGATGCCGGGGAATCCGGGACGCTAATGTGCACGAACCGCGGCACCCCGACCCGGTCGGCAGCTGCGACCAGGCGGAGCAGCCCCTCCGTTAGGGGACGGAACCGCCGAAGGGATCCGGTCCGGTACCACGCGACGTTGACGACGAGGTCGACGCCGCGAAGGAGAGGAGCCCAGTCGGCGACGGTGCAGGCGTCGCCGCTCACGAACTCCACGCCGGCCGCCGCCTCGCCGGGGGAGGGGTGCCGGTGGAGGGAGACGATGTGCCAATCGCGCCCGAACTCGGCCACGATATGGCGCCCGACCAGACCGGTCCCGCCTCCCACGAGAAGGAGACGCGGTCGGGGAGGGCCCTCGGTCATGCTTACGCCGGTGGGAGCTCGATGGGAGCGCCCACGGCCGCCGACCGGTCGGGAGGCGCGTAGAAGACCTCGCGCCAGGCGTCCACGATGTGCGGGGTGACCTCCGCAATCGGGACCGGGCGGCCCACTTCACGGGACAACGAGGTCATGACCGACCCCGAGAACCCGCACGGATGGAACCGGTCGAAGGCCTCGAGGTCAGGGTCGACGTTGAGCGCGAATCCGTGGAAGGTCACCCAGTGGTCCACGGCGATCCCGATGGAGGCGATCTTCCGCTCCCCGGCGACCCAGACCCCCCGCCGACCGTGGACGTGGCCCGCCACGACCCCGAAAGGGACGAGGGACCGGACCACCACCTCCTCAACGTCGTGCACGAACTGACGAACGTCCCGACCACGGGGCTCGAGGTCGACGATGGGGTATCCCACGAGCTGGCCGGGACCGTGGTAGGTCGCCCGCCCCCCGCGCTCGACGCTCACGGTCGGAAGGCCGGCGGTGACCGCCGAGCCGTCGTCTCCCTCAACGCCTACGGTGACCACCGGCGGGTGCTCCACGAGGATCAGCGTGTCGGGGACCGTGCCCTCGCGCCGGGCCCGGACCATCGAGCGCATCGCATCGAGTGACTCAGAGTAGTCCCGTCGGCCCCACTCAACGACCGCCGGCATCCGACCTCCGGCGGGCGACGTGCATCGGCTCGCCGAGCCACACGAGCGCCGCCTCCTGCAAGGTCTCCGAGAACGTAGGGTGGGGATGGATCGTCATGGCGACGTCCCGGACGGTCGCTCCCATCTCGATCGCGTGGGCTCCTTCGGCGATGAACTCCCCGACGCCCATCCCGGCGGCATGCACGCCGAGCAAGAGGCCGCTCTTGTCGTCGCCCACCACTTTGACCCATCCCTGGAGCGCATGGTTCGCGTGGGCGCGGCCGAGCGCGACGTACGGGAACCGTGCCTCGCGGGCCGAGAATCCGCGGGCCTCCGCCTCCGTCTTCGAAAGCCCGACCGTGGCGAGCTCGGGGGTCGTGAACACGACCGACGGCATCGCTTGGAACTGGAATCGCGTCGGTTTGCCCGCGGCGGCTTCGGCCGCCACGATCCCTTCTCGGTACGCCTTGTGGGCCAGCATCGGAGGGCGGGCGATGTCCCCGACCGCGAAGATATGCGGTTGGTTCGTGCGCATCTGGTCGTCGACGGCGATGAACCCCGTCTTGGGGTCGAACGTGACCCCAGCCTCCTCCAGCCCGAGCTCCTGGCTCCGGGGCCGCTTGCCGACCGTGACGAACAGGCGTTCCGCCGAGAGCTCCTCCCGTCCGGCCGTTCCTTCGACCGTCATCGTGAGGCGGGAGGGCTCCCGTTTCAAGCTGAGGGCTCGGGTCCCTACACGCACTTTGACGCCGAGCCGTTCGAGGGTTCCCGTGAGCTCGCGGGCGAGGTCCGGCTCGAGGCCGGGCAGGAGCTGGGGCATCATTTCGACGATCGTGACCTCGACCCCGACGCGGGCGAGGAACTCGCCGAGTTCGCAGCCGGAAACTCCGCCTCCGAGGATCAACATCGACCGAGGCAGCGTCTTCAACGAGAGCAGGTCCGACGCGTTCAGGACCTGTTGCCCGTCAAGGTCAAAGCCGGGGATCGTGGTGTGGAACGCCCCCGCTGCGATGATCGCCTGCTCGAAATCGATGCGCTCGTGACCCCCATCGGGGGCCGTAACGTCCGCGGACTTCGGCCCCGTGAACTTGGCCGTGCCGACGAGGACCGAGGCTCCCGCGGACTTGAGCAGGGAGGCCACACCTTGCCTCTCCTTCGAGATCACCTCCTCCTTCCAGCGCATCGCTTGGGTGAGGTCGAACTTGGGGTCGGTGGCGGTGACGCCGACCTCCGGACCCTCGGTCCGTAGAGAGTGGTAGAGGAGCGAGGCGTGGATGAGCGCCTTCGAAGGGATGCAGCCGCGGTTGAGGCATTCCCCGCCCAGGTCCTGACGTTCGACGACGAGCGCCTTGCGACCGAGCTGGCCGAGCCGGATCGCGGCCATGTAGCCGCCCGGTCCGCCGCCGATCACCAGCACGTCCGTCGAACGAGAGAAGGTTCCCGCCATCGGTTCCCCGTTAGCCTCCTGGGCCCGCGGAGGCGTACGGTCGTGAGGCATAGACGTCTTCGGTGACCGATTCCGCGGGGGGAGGTGGGGTCCCTTCGGCCAGTTCGATAGCGGCCCGCACCTCGTGGTCGGCGTCCGCCTGCCACCGGTCCCGCTCCTCGTCGGTCAGCCGTCCGTGCACTTGCAGCCACGAGAGGAGTCGAACGACCGGGTCGAGTCGCGCGGCCCGGACCATCCAGTCGGCGGGCTGGTAGCGGACAGGGTCTTCGATCTCCGAAGGAGGGGTCATCCGGTACAGGATGAACTCGAGGAGGACCGGTCCCTCTCCCTTTCGTGCTTGCTTCAGTGCGTCGGCGAGCGCCCGGTAACTCGCGATGAAGTCGGTGCCATCGACCTGTCGTCCGGGAAGGCCATAGGCCGCGGCCTTGGACGCGAGCGAAGCGACGGCGGTCTGACGAGAGACCGGGAGCGAGATGGCCCATTGGTTGTTCACACAGCAGAACACGACCGGCACCTGGAAGACTCCCGCGAAGTTGAGGCCCGCATGGAAATCGTTCGAGCTCGTTGCGCCGTCACCGAAGAACACGAGCGTTGCGCCCGTGTCCGCCTTCAGCTTCTGGGCGTAGGCCAATCCCACGGCTTGGGTCAACTGGGTCCCGATCACCGAGGACATCGATACGTAGTGGACCTCGCGCGCCGTAGGGTGGCCCGGGACGTTCCGGCCGACCGCAGGGTCCTTCGCGTCGGAGAAGAGGTGGTGGACGTACGAAGGAAGCGCGTGTCCCCGCACCAGGGCTATGAGCTGCTCCCTCAGGCCCGGAAAGACCCAGTCCTCCCGCGTGGAGGCGAGCCCGGCTGCGACGTTGACGGCTTCGTGGCCGGGGGCCGCCCCCAAGAAGTCGAGACGGCCCTGACGCTGGAGCACCTGTAGATGGGCGTCGATCGTCCGTCCGAGGACCATCCACCGGTACGCCGTGCGGAGCAGCTCCGCCCAGCCGGGTCCGAGCGTCTCTTCGACGGCGGCGGTCTCGTAGGGAAGTGGCTCGACCGGGTTCGGGGAGGTCATGCGAGCTCGGCGAAGAGCTGGTGCGGGTCCTCGAGGTACGATTTGACCTTCGCGACGAACTGTGCCCCCTCGAACCCGTCCACCACGCGGTGGTCGAGCGAGATCGAGAGGTTCATCATGTCGGCCGGGCCGATCGACCCGTCCGGGCGGTAGACCGGACGCCGCTGGATCTTGTGAATACCGAGGATCGCGACCTCGGGATAGTTGAGGATGGGCGTCGCGAGCACTCCTCCGAGAGCCCCGAGGCTGGTTATGGTGAACGTGCTGCCGGTGAGCTCGGCCCGGGAGAGGGTACCGGCCCGGCCCCGGTCCGCCAGGTCCTGGATCTCGCGGGCGAGCGCGACGACGCTCTTTCGGTCCGCGTTCTTGACCACCGGGACGATGAGCCCCTCGGGAGCGGCGGTCGCGATCCCGATGTGGTAGTTGGAGCGTACGAGGAGTTCCTCGCGAGCGTCATCCACGGTCGCGTTCAGCTTCGGGTACGCCTTCAGCCCCGCGACGACGGCTTTGACGATGAACGGGAGGTAGCTCAGCCGCACCCCTTGCTTCTCGACGTGCTTCGCCATCCGGTCCCGAAGGATGACGAGCTCGCTCATGTCCACCTCCTCAACGTAGGTGTAGTGAGCGGCCCGGTGCCTCGATTCCGTCATGTGTTCCGCGATGACACGACGGATCCCGCGTATCGGGATCCGTTCGAGCACGTCGTCCGGAAGGCTGGCGGGAGGCCGGGTCGATGTCGAGGGGGTCGGGGCCGACCCGGCGGGGGCCGAGAGAGCGGGCCACATCGGTGAGGAGGTCACCTCTCCCGTTCCGGCCTTCGCCGCATCCAGGTCGGCTTCCGTGATCCGGCCACCCGGCCCGGTCCCTTTGACACGGGACAGGTCCACGCCGAGCTCGGTCGCGCGGCGCCGAACGAACGGCGGAGCGAGAACGGGAGACGCGGGGGAAGAGGCGCCCCCGGCGGGTTTCGAGGTCGGCGGGCTCGCAGGAGCCGCGGGTGAGGGCTCGGTCCGGGTCGGAGAAGATGGGGCAGGGGGAGCGGGCCCTCCTCCTGCTTCCGTTTCGATCGTGATGAGGAGGCTCCCCACTTTCACCTTCTCCCCGACCTGGGCGTGGAGACTAAGCACACGGCCCGACTTCGGGGACGGGATCTCGACGTTCGCCTTGTCGGTGAGCACGCTCACGAGCGGGTCATCCTCTCGGACCGTGGCGCCCACGCTGACGAACCACCGGACGACCTCTCCTTCGGCGACGCCTTCACCCAGGTCGGGAAGTCGGAACTCGAACGGCATCGTGACCCCCTAGGACGCTCGAACGGCGTTCCTCGCCGCGTGGACGATCCGTTCGGCGTTCGGCAGGTAGAGGTTCTCGAGGGCGTACGGGAACGGGGTGTCAAAGCCGGTCACGCGAACGATCGGGGCTTTGAGGGAGTAGAGAGCCTTCTCGGCGAGCACGGCGGCGAGTTCCGCTCCGAAACCGCAGAACCGAGCCGCTTCATGGACGATCACGGCACGACCGGTCTTCTCGACCGATGCGATGCAGGTGGCCTCGTCCAGCGGGACCAGCGAGCGTAGGTCGACCACCTCCGCGGAGACCCCGTCCCGCGAAAGTGTCTCCGCCGCTTCGGCGGCGAGGGGCGCCATGGCACCGTAGGCGAACAGTGTCACGTCCGACCCTTCGCGGACGATGCGAGCTCGTCCGAACGGGACGCGATGGGTGCCGTCGGGGACCTCCCCGGTCAGGGACCGGTAGATCCTCTTCGGCTCGAGGAAGAGAACCGGGTCCTCGTCGTCGATCGCGCTGAAGAGAAGTCCTCGGGCGTCCGCCGGCGTCGACGGGACGACTACCTTGATACCGGCCGTGTGGCAGAAGTACGCCTCGGTACTTTGCGAGTGGTACAGGCCCCCCTTGATGCCGCCGCCGTACGGGGACCGGATCACGACGTGGGCTGGATACTGCCCCCCCGACCGGTACCGGAACTTCGCGAGCTCGCTGACGATCTGGTCGAAGGCGGGGTAGATGAAGTCGAGGAACTGGATCTCGGCCACCGGCTTGAGGCCGTAGAGCGCCATCCCGATCGCCGCCCCGACGATGCCGGTCTCCGAGAGAGGGGTATCGATCACGCGGTCCGCGCCGAACTCCTTGAAGAGTCCTTCCGTGGCGCGGAAGACGCCTCCGTTCACTCCGATGTCCTCGCCCAGGAGAAGGATGTTCGGGTCCTGGCGCATCGCGTCGCGAAGGGTGCGGTTGATCGCTTGGACGAGGTTCAGTTCGGTCACGATTTCGTAGCTCCTTCCCGAAGGCGGGCGTCGAACCCCGCTCGCTCTTCTGCGAGACGAGGGGTCATCTCCGCGAAGACGTCGTCGAACAACGACCGTGGGTCCAGCGGTTTGCCCTTCTCCGCGGCCTCGAACGTCCGGGAGACCAGAGCGCGGGCGTCTTCCCACAACTTGCGGTCCGCGTCCTCGTGCCAATGCCCGGCCGCGATGAGCTCGGCCTTGAGCCGCCCGATCGGGTCGCGTTCCTTCGCCGCCAAGAGCTCCTGGTCCGTTTGGTACCGTTTGGGGTCGTCCGAGGTCGAGTGAGGCCCGAACCGGTAGACCTCGGCTTCGATCATCGTCGGTCCGCCGCCGGCGACCGCGCGGGCTCGCGCTTCCCGGACCGCGTCGTACACAGCGTGAATGTCGTTCCCGTCCACGAGGACGCCCGGGATACCGTACGCCGCGGCCTTCTCGGCCAGGGTAGCGCTCCGGGTCTGCCGCTTGCGCGGCATCGAGATCGCCCACTGGTTGTTCTGACAGAAGAAGATCGATGGGCACTGGAATACTCCGGCGAAGTTGAGACCGGCATGGAAGTCGTTCGAGCTCGTCGCTCCGTCACCGAAGAAGGCGATCGTCACGATGGGGTCCTTGCGTCGCTGGGCGGCCATCGCGGCCCCAACCGCCTGGGTGATCTGGGTCCCGATCGGGCTGGACGCGACCACGAAGTTCACCGTGCGAAAGCCGAAGTGGTTCGGCATCTGGCGCCCCTTGATCGCGTCGTCCGCATTTCCCAGCAACTGGTCGAAAATCGCCTTCAGCGGGACTCCTCGAGCGAGGGCGACCGCCAACTCTCGGTAGGCCGGAAAGACCCAGTCCTCAGGAGTCAGAGCGCGGCTCGCCCCGACCTGAGCGGCTTCTTGTCCCATCAACGGGGCGTAGAACCCGATGCGGCCCTGCCGTTGGAGCATCAGGCACCGTTCGTCCGTGGCCCGGGCCATGACCATCAATTGGTAGGCATCCCGTAGGGCCGCTTCCCCGAGAGCCTGGGCCCCGGAAACCGTCGGCGCGACTGGCAGCGTACCCGGCTCGACCATGACGTTAGGTGGACGCCGCGACGAACCCCCGTGATATAAGTTTGAGGATGACGAATCGACGGGTCTTTTCTCCGGGGTCAGGGGGCCCCGTTCGAGGGCATTCCCGCCCGGTGTTGACAAGAAAGGCAGCCGTCCGGCGCCGAGCCTATCGTCGGCGGCGCCCGCGGTCCTGGCGCCATCCGCGGTCCTCGCCCCGGGGAGGCCTGCGCGGGGCCCGGTGCTGGCCACCGGACGGGGGCGAGAAGCGGCGTGGCGGCGGGGACGCGTCGTACGCGAAGCCGGGGATCTTCGCTCGGTTGATCTTCATCCCGATTAACTTCTCGATCCGGGCGAGGTCGTGCTCTTCCTCGGGCATGACCAAAGTGTAGGCATCTCCCCGCTGCTGGGCCCGGGCGGTCCGACCGACACGGTGGATGTACGTTTCCGGTTCGTGCGGCACGTCGAAGTTGACGACATGGCTTACGTCCTTGACATCCACCCCTCGGGCGGCGATGTCGGTGGCGACGAGGACGCGGTACTCGCCGGTGCGGAACCCTTCCAGGGCCCGGACGCGCTGGCTCTGGCTCCGGTTCCCGTGGATGACCGCCGCGTTGATCCTGCGGTGAAGGAGCTGTCGGACGAGGTTGTCGGCCCGGTGCTTGGTCCGAGTGAAGACGAGGACGCTGCTCATCATCTCGTCGTTGAGGAGCTCGCAGAGCAGGTCGGCCTTGAGGTGAGACGGAACGGGTAGGGCCAAGTGCGTCACGCCGACGGCGGCAACGGTCCGCTCCTCGACGTGGATCATCTTGGGATCCCGAAGGAACTCGCGGGACAGGGCGACGATCTCCGGCGGCATGGTGGCGGAGAACAGCATCGTCTGCCGGACCCGTGGGAGGCGCTGGAGGATCCTTCGGACATCGGGCAGGAACCCCATGTCCAGCATTCGGTCGCCTTCGTCGAGCACCAGGATCTTCAGCGACTGGAAATTGACGTAGCCACGGCTCATGTGGTCGAGAAGCCGACCCGGGGTCGCGATGATGATCTCGGCGCCCCCGCGCAACGCGCGCTCCTGGTCGCCCATTCCCACCCCTCCGTACACCGCCGCGCCTCGAAGGTGGGTGTGGCCCGCAAGCTTTCGCAGGAATTCTTGGGCCTGCAACGCCAGCTCTCGCGTCGGGGTGAGGATGAGCGCGTGGGTCCGTCCCGGTGGCTCGTCGAGCAACCGCTCGAGGACCGGCAAGAGGAACGCGGCCGTCTTCCCGGTGCCGGTTTGGGCGGTGCCAATGATGTCCCGGCCCAGGACCGCGTGCGGGATCGTGTCCCGCTGGATCGGCGTGGGCGTGGTGTACCCTATCTCTTGTATTCCTCGACGCAGTTTCGAGTGGAGCGGAAGGTCCTCGAAGGTCCCGTCCCCCATGTGGGAGGCCTTCGTCGGGGCAGGAGTTGGGTCGGTCATCGGTTGCTCTGGATGTCGGGCCAGACTCGCCGGACCATAAGAGAGCCCCCAGGGGGCCTCCCAAGGGTCGGAGAGCCACGCCGCACCCTGCCCCTCATCAGACCGACAGAACTGACTCGTGCACCGACTCGTGCCAGGGTGGCGCACGGAGGGGTTTCTAGGGAGGTTAAAATACGGAAACTATGTATGAAAATAGATGACAGCTGGGGGTACGGCGTCGCCGCCCACTGAGGCGATGCGACGCGGGGTTGGCCGGGGCGTTTTTGTCGCTACCGTTGTAGCGGTCGCGATCATCGCTCTGGCGGCGGGGATTTATGTCGGAAAGACCGCCTTGGGCTCGAGTAGCTCGAGCTCATCGAACTACCTAGTTGTGGGGACGAATGTCCCGTTCCCGCCATTCGAGAGTTTCAACAACACCACCGGGACGTACGTCGGGTTCGACATGAACTTCTCCCAACTGATTGCCAACGCACTGCATCGTACTCTCGTCGTAGACAACTACGCGAACTTTGAGGTGCTGCTCGAGGACGTCGGGGTCGGTGTGGTAGACATGGCGGCCTCGTCCATCACGGAGTCGGGGAGCGTTGGAGTCCAGCGGAACGGCACGATGGCGTTCTCCGAGCCCTACTACGATGCGAACCAGGCGATCCTTGTGGCCAGCGGGAGCAGCTTCACCTGTCCCTCGGTCGCCGCCGGCGGATGCACGGCCAAGGACCTCGCCAATCTGTCGCTCGGGGTCCAATCCGGTACGTCGAGCCAGAGCTGGCTCTCGCAGTACCTAGACGGTACGCCGTCGAACGAGTCGAAGGGCGTGGTCGACCCGTTCACCACGGTCGACCTGGAGGTAGACGCCGTTCTATTGGGCTCCCTGCAGGCGGTCATGATTGACCTCGGGCCGGCGACCTCCATCGCCGCAAACTCGGGGGGAGCCCTCAAGGTGGCGGGCGAGGTCCTCACCAATGAGCTCTACGGGTTCGCCGTCGCTCACGGGGACCCCGAGCACATCCTACCGGTGATCAACTCGGTGATTTCCAGTGCGATGCAGAACGGGACGTACGCGTACCTCGTCAAGGAGTGGTTTGGGTCGGCCTGAGCCTTTCCCCGTCCCTGGGTAGGACCCATGGGGAGGTCCGCGTGGCTCGTCCGGTGGACGTTGCGCAGTCGCGTTAGCCTGTGATCCTCGGGCGGAGAGGAGCTCGACACCCGTGACCGGGGGCTCCTCCCCTGCCTCAACCCTTTCCCCTGGCTCCCCCGAGGTCCGCCGCCGAGACTGGAAGACCCGACTCCGCGGCGGAGCCAAGAAGGTCTTCGTCTGGAAGATCTGGTCTCACGTCGTCTATGGGGGGGCCGCCGTGGTCGGGGGCATCCTCTTCCTTCTCGAGTTGGGCTATCTCGGCGTTTATCACCTCTCCTTCGCGCTCGGCGCGCTCCACTCTTTCCTTGCGATTCACCCGTTACAAGGGTTCCTTCTCAGCCTGGAGGTGGTCGGGGTCATCCTTCCCGTGGGGTTCGGGCTCGGCTTCCTCGTAGGATGGGCCCGGACCACCCGCTTCGTCATCCTGCGTGGGCTCGGCTCGGTCTTTGTGGACTTCTTCCGGAGCATGCCGCCCATCGCGCTCATCTTCTTCTTCGCGTTGATCACCGGCCTCGAGCTCCGTGGGTCGGGGATCGATCCGTACACGGCTCAAACGCTCATCATGTGGATGGGCGTCGTCGCCCTCGCCCTTCACACGGCGGCCTATCAGGCCGAGATCATGCGGGCCGGCATCCTCTCTGTTCCCGCGGGGCAGACCGATGCCGCGGACGCGCTGGGAATCTCCCGGATGCGTGCGATGTTCGTGGTCGTTCTTCCGCAGGCGTTCCGCCTTTCGCTCCCCGCCCTCGGCAACGAGTTCTCGTCGTCCATCAAGGACACCTCCCTGCTGAACGTCATCGGGTGGATGGAGCTCGGGGGGGTCTCCCTGGCCCTCGCCGCGAATTCGATCGAGTATTCCCACTATCTCGCAGGCTCGCTCGTCGTCTGGATTGAGGCGGCGTTCCTCTACTTCGTGGTGACGTACATCGCCACGCGCACGGTACGCGGCGTCGAGGACCTGTTCAAGGTCCCGGGCCTCGAGGTGGCAAAGTCATGAGCTCGATTCGAGTGAAAGGAGTCCGGAAGTCGTTCGGCGAACTCGAGGTGCTCCGCGGCGTCGACCTGGAGGTCAACTCCGGAGAGGTCCTGTGCATCGTGGGCCCGTCCGGGTCGGGGAAGTCGACCCTGCTGCGATGCATGAATCTTCTCGTGATCCCGGACGAGGGACAGATCTTCCTCGACGACGTTGCGCTCACAGACCCCCGGATTCGCCCGGAGTGGGTGCGCCAAAACATCGGGATGGTGTTCCAGTCGTTCAACCTCTTCACCCACCTCACGGTGAAGCGGAACGTGATGCTCGCCCTGAGACACGTCAAGAGGATGAACCGCGCGAAGGCCGAAAAGGTCGCAGTTTCCCAGCTAACCCGCGTCGGGCTCGCCGACAAGCTCAACGCGTATCCGGCGCAGCTCTCGGGGGGACAGCAACAGCGGGTAGCCATCGCCCGGGCCCTCGCGATGGACCCGAAGGCGATCCTCTTCGACGAACCGACCTCGGCCCTCGACCCCGAATCTATCCACGAGGTGCTCGCGGTGATGAGCCGTATCGGACAGGAGGGAATGACGATGGCGGTCGTGACCCACGAGATGGGATTCGCGAAGGAGGTGGCGGACCGCGTCGTGTTCTTTGACGCGGGGCGGGTGGTAGAAGAGGGCACCCCCGATGAGATTTTCGAGAGGGCGGGCCACGAACGGACCCAGGCGTTCATGAAGAAGATCCTTCGGTAGGAACGAATGAGCGGCGAAGAGGAGCGAGCACTTCCTGGCCGGCCTCTCTTGTCCGACGACTTGCCGCCGACGCGGCGGCCGACGGGCCCGCTTCCTCCGCCGATCACCACCGGCCCCAATGTGTCGTCCCCGCGGTACGAACGAGTTAGTCGCTGGAGCCAGCTGTCCACCTACTACGTGCCGATCGGGGTCGCGTGTGCGGTCGCTTTCTTCTTCCTGTTGGGGTCGCTGAGGTACTTTTCCGTCTCCTTCGTCATCCAAAACCTTCCCGCGGGGATCGGTCCCTGCGAGACCTCGCTCGAATTCACGACGTACACCTTCGTCATCGGCCTGGGACTCGCGATGGGTCTCGGCATGGTGCGGGCCCATCCACCGCGTCGGGACCCGTCGCTCCGCCGCAAGAAGGCCCGCGGTCGGTTTTCGTACCTGTGGCAGTGGCCGCTCTACGGCTTCGCCACCGGATACGTTCAGGCGATCCGGGGCACCCCGTTCCTGGTCCAGCTGTACATCGTATTCTTCGCTGTCGCCCTCACGGCCCCGTCGTTCTCCTTCCTGGGTTGGAGCCAATTCTACTGGATCGGATTCATTGCCCTGCTCATCAACACCACTGGCTATCAGGCCGAGGCAATCCGGGGCGGAATCCAGTCGGTCGAGGCTGGACAGATCGAAGGCGCGAAGGCGGTCGGGCTCACCCGATTCCAGACCTTCTTCCGAATCACGATGCCCCAGACCTTGCGGCTGGTCACCCTTCCGCTCACGAACGAGTGGATCTCGAACTTCAAGACCGCCACGATCCTGAGCTACATCTCCATCTTTGAGCTCTACGAGTGGTCGAGCCTGAACATCGGCCTCAATGACAACCGTCCGGTCGAGGCGTTCGTGCTGCTCACCATCTTCTACCTCGGGATCAACGTCACGCTGAGCCGGGTGATGACCTATGTCGAAAAGACCCGCCGCATCCCCGGCCTGGGGACCCCCACGCCGGAGGTCGGCATGGCGAAGCGCCTCTTCGGCACCGGAGGCCGAAACCGCGACCTTCTCGGCCTGGGCGCGGTTCATGTGTCTGCTCGGGATGCACCCGGACCCATCCAGGGGTCCCCTCCGTCTACCGAGGACACCAACTCTGCGTGAGACCCTTAGGTCGAACCCTGACAACGGGTCATCATCAGAGGCTCGTCCGACAGCTCTCCAAGGACGGCAGACTCCCTGACGATGGCCTCCGGGATCTCGTTCGATCCCGATGATCCTCTAGCCACACAATGGTAGGCGGGACCTGGGCCGCTCTTCGCGGCGAAGGACGACAAAGCCGCGTCCGTCCGCCGATGGGATCCCGTCCCGATACCGGTGATTGGCTAGGCCACGTGCCTCCGTGTGGAGTTCCATAGCCTCGGCGAACTCGGTGGCGCGACGTGCGCGTGGTCGGTGTGGACCGGGCTATCCATATCGGTGGATTTGGACGGGCGGCCACCGCTAAGGAGGAAATACGAGCCTCCGCTTCTTGGATGCGAGGAGCGTCTTCAGGAGATGTAAGTCGAGGCATGTCGACTGACACCCAGTCCTCCTCCCACGGTCCCTCCGGCACGGGCCGAACCAGGATCTCGTGGAGGATTGCCGGCGTGATCTTGGTCGCACTGATCGTCGTGGTCGGTGGCGCAGGGTATGTGGTCCTGAGCGCGGTCTCCGGGGAAGGGTCCACGACCAACCGCACCTGTTCTCCTCCGCTCTCGCCGGTTTGCTTTTTACCGGGGCCGCCGGGCGAGGTGGTCCTGTTCGTCGCTTGGCCGATTTCCGCTTGGGACCAAGTCAGTCCCGGCCTGGCTCAAGGACAGAGCCTCACCGCCACCGTCGCGGTGACCGGTGGCGTAGCTGTTTCTGAGTATGAGGTGTCTTGGGGCGATGGTTCGAGGCATACCGGGTTTGACCCGACCTCCAGCCACGTGTATTCTGGACTGGGTTCCTACGTCGTGAGCGCCCGGGCGCTCGTGGGTTCGACCTGGTTCAATGGCACAGACTACCTCTTCCCGGTCGTCGTGTTGCCGAGCTCCCAGACGACGTGGTCGGGTTATTATCCCACGGTCGCCACGACGCTCACCAACGGGAGCACAGGGGCTTCCCAGTTCGGTTGGCTAGAGGGCTCCGGATCCATCCACGTCTCGGCGACGTACGCGGCGAACTCGACGACCGCGGGCTACTCGGATCAACCCCCCACACTCACTTCGACGGGTGGGACGCAGTCCGACCTTGCATCTACTTCGACGAGCGTGGCGGCTTCTTACACCTTCAAGGCTCCTGGCATCTACTACATCACCATGGTCGGGGCGATCATCGCACCGTCCGGTACGATCTATCAGAACTATACCTGGACGGTCTACGTCTCTCCCGCCGGCGTGCCAGTGGGATGTGGCGAATGCGCCCGCACCGGTCCCCCCCCTGCCGTGAGTCCTCATCCCGACCAAATCATCTACCAGGAGGTTGCCCCCGGAGGGGCCACGACGGAGGACCCCTCGGTCGCCTACGATACCGTCAGCGCTGAGCCGATTTACAACGTCTACCAGACGCTCGTAGCCTTCAACGAAAGCAGCACGGTTTCGTTCCTGCCCGAGCTTTCCACCTGCGTCCCCGGGAGCGACGGCGCGGACAGCTGTCAGGCAATGTACGGGACCCCCTTGATCGTGAACAACGGTGCTTCCAGCTCCCCGCAGTACTGGACGTTCCCGATAGACAAGGTCGCGCGCTTCTACGATCCGTCGACCGGCGCGAGCTGGCCGGTCTTCCCGTCCGACGTGGCCTTCACGTTCGCCCGGACGTGCGGCTTCGCCGACCTTCCCGGGTTCGGTGCCCAGCCCGGCTGGATCCCGTGTCAGTCACTTCTACCGGGGCAGGCGCAGTCCAACGCGAGATGGGACAGCGGTATTCACGCCCCCTACAACAGTACTCCGTCGAACATCCTGGGAGCCATCCTCATTAACGACAGCACATACTGCCCGGCCGCCGTAATGGCGGCGTCGAACGGCTGCGTTACCTTCAACGCCTCGGGCGGAGGCCAGGCCTGGCCATTCTTTCTCACGCTCGTCGCCGATCCGCTCGGCTCGGCAGTCGAGCCGTGCGGCTGGTTCACCTTCCAGAGCGCGGGCGTTCCGGGCTTCCCCGGCACTACCTCCTCCTCGAAGGGAGACGGGCCATGCCTCCTCCCCGGCAACGCGAAGAGCAGCACCGACACAGGGTTCCAGACCTGGCTCAAGACCACCTCCCCGACGTACTGGGACACTTTCGAGGAGCTTTCGCTGAACACGCCGGGCATCCAGCCGAACGTTCGGTGGAACATGGTCGGGTCCGGACCGTACTACCTCACCGGCCAGCCGATCGAGCAGTCGGTCGGCTACACGCTCGCCCAGAACCCGGCCTACCAGCCCCCGACGGGCTGTAAGGGCCAGGTCAACTGTGAGCCTCTAACCGGACCGACCCAGTACGCGGCCAAGGTCACGGTCGTCTACCAGTCGACCGACACGGTCGGGATCGAGCAGTACAAGGCCGGACAGACCGACTTCGCGACCATCCTGCCCGGCGAGACCCCGCAGATGCTCTCGCTGGTCCAAGAGGGGAAGATTGGGATGTTCACCATCCCGACGCTGAACATCAACTTCCTGGCGTTCGCCCTCGAGTTTAGCGTCTCCGCGGCGAAGTCGATTGACCCCAACCCGCTGAACGTTCCGGGCGACTTCTTCAACTACGTCGGGCTGCGGGAGTTTCTCGTCAACGCGTTCCCGTACACCACCGTCGAGTACACGATATACACGACGGACGGGATCCAGTACGGGTTCAACTACGGTGGAGCGATTCCGCAGTACATGGGAAACTACTACCCGACCAACATCAGCTGGCCGAGCACCGACCCGGTGTCGAACCCAGCCATGGTCGGAAGCGCGGCGTGGTGGTGGACCCAGGCGACGACAAAGGGTGGTCCATACTACGACCCCGAGCTGGCGAATTGCACGTCAACCTCACCGTGCCAGTTCTCGATCCTCGGCCAAAGAGGAGCGACAACAGTCGACCAGATGATCCAGGACTACCTGCCTTACATCAGCCAGATCTCGGGAGGGGCGCTCGAGCCGACCACGTTCGACTATCTGGGCGGGCAGCTCGTGATCGGAAATCTTCCGGTGCCACCCGGCCAGTCCTCGCTACCGTTCTTCAACCTCGCATGGGCGCCCGACTACCCCGACCCGACCGACTACGTCCTCCCGCTGTACTACCCGAACGCGACGTACACCTACAGCAACGCGGTCCAGCAGGGCCTCAGCCTATGGACGTGCAGCGCGGGTCATGGCGCCCCGACGGGCATGCCGACCACCGACAACTCGATGTCGTCGCTGGTCTTCTGGGCGAACCAGCCGGGGATCTTGCAGGCCTGCCAGGGCAACGCTTACGCGGCCATGGAGTGGGGCATGAGCACCGCCGCGTCGATGCCGGTCGGCCCGATGCGTGTGCTGATGTACAACCTGGTCGAGCACGTCGCGAGCAATCTCGCCCTCTACGTCTACTACGACCAAGAGAACCGGGTCATGACTTACGCATCGTGGATCAACCCGATGACCATCAACACCAACCCGATGGCCGGCGCTGCCGGAGACAACACCTGGTACCTGGTGAGTGGGAACGGAGTGCTGAACGTATAGCCGGCTCAGACCTCAGGGCCGGGCATCTCGCATGGCTGCGGCCGGGACGGGTCCCACAGCCGGAAAGGCTCAAGTGGCGGCAGATTTCCTGACGGTGGGGCCCGTAGCTTAGTTTGGCTGGAGCATCCGGCTGATAACCGGAAGGTCGCCGGTTCAAATCCGGCCGGGCCCATCCCCAGAGGGTATGGGGTCGGGTGGACCTTCACCTTGTGAGGGCGGGGGTCCGAGCGACTTTTCCAAGGCGGCCACCCGGGCGGCGAAGTTCGGGTGGTAGCCCAAGAGGTCGCTGGCGAGCGACTCGGCCAGCAGTTTGCGGGCTCGCGTGTCATCCCCTCGGTCGTGGGCCAACTCGGCCTGCCGGAACACGACCTCAGCGATGTCCGAAGGCACATTGAGCCGTCGGGCAAGCTCGAGCGATTCGTGATAGCTCGCCTCCGCCGAATCGAAGGAGCGGTCGGCCTGCTCGATCATCCCTCGTGTCATCAGGATCTGTTGCTCCGCGGATTGGTCTTCGCCCGGTCGGAGCGCATAGACCGCCCGTTCGAGGGAGACCCGAGCGGAGGCGGTCTGCCCAAGTTCCACCTCCATCTGAGCCAGGTTGAACTGGCACCAGACGATCCACCGGGCGGAGTGGGCACGCTCGGCCTCTTCAATGGCGAGGCGAAGGTCCTTGAGCGCCAGGTCGGTCTCGCCGGCCTCCCATTCCGCCCAGGAACGGTTCATCAGGACCCGAGCGAGGGCGACATGGTTTTTCTCTTTCGCGAACAGGTCGGTGGCTTGCGAGTACAGTTCCAGCACGGGCTGCAGGCCCTGTCGGTCGACCGCGAGCATCGCATTGGCGATGTCCACGAGCGCGTAGCCTTGGTCGAGCGCCGTGCCTTCTTTCTCGGCGATATCGAGAGCCGCTCGGAAGTGCGTGGTCGCTTGCTCGATGTTGCCTCTCCGCCAGCTCGAAAGGCCCGAGACACGATGGAGCGCCATCAGGTCCCGAGCGGTGCCTACCTTGGGGAGATACTCCCAGGCTTCGGAAGCGAGAGCTTCCCCGCTCGGGTACTCGCCCAGCTCGTATCGGGCCCAGGCCAGGCTCATCAAAGCGTGCCCGAGCTCGAGGTCATGGTCGGGGTGGGACCGAGCGAGCCCGACCGCCTGGATGAGCAACTCTTCCGAACGGTGGGGACTTCCCGCCTCCCGGAGCAGACGGCCCGCTTCGGTCAATAGCCGTATCTCGGTGATCGGGTCCGGGCTCGGCCGACGCCGTTCGGACTCCAGGGCGCGCACCAACAAGGTCGCGGCGGTCTCGAACGCGAACCCTCGGGTCGCGCTCTGCGCCGCCGTGATACTGTACTTGACGGCCCTCTCGTTGTCGTGGCCGAGGTAGAAGTGACGTGCGAGCTCGGATTCCGGTGTTCCGGCTTTGGCTTCGAGGACGATTCCGGTCTTCTGGTGCAAGATCCTGCGATGGGTCTCAGTGAGGTCGGAGTAGACTCGGACCCGGATCGACTCGGTGGCGAAACCGTACGTCTCGTGACCCTTCTCCCGAAGGAAGCCTTCTTGGACTAGACGGTCCACACCTTCGCTGATCCGTTCCTCCCCCAGCTCTGTAACGGCGTGCAGGTCGGCGAAGGCGAACTCCTGGCCGAGCACGGCCGCATGCGCCAAGATCCTACGCTCGTCCCGGCTGAGGGACTGGATTCGGGCGGAGACGGCGTCGGGCAGGGTCGGACCTTCGAGGAGGGCCAGGTCCCGTGCCGTGAATCGATATCCGGTCGCGGACCGGACCAGATGCTCGATGAACGACGGATTCCCCTCGGTCTCGGTGTACCACCGCAGCACGTCCGCCGGGTCCGGACTGGCCCCGCCGAAGATCCAACGGATGAGCTCGGTCACCTCGGCGAGGGTGAACGCCCGGAGGGCCGTAGTGCGGAAGGCCGGAGAGCGCCGCAGGTTCTCGAGACCCGCACGCGCTCGTTCGGGGACCTCGTCCGCCACGCCGGCCGTCGCGATGACGACCGCTCGCATCCTACGCAGATCGAGGCCCAGCCGCAGGAGGATCTCCAACGAGGAGTCATCCGCGAAGTGCAGGTCGTCGATCGCGATGAGGAGAGGTCGGTCCTGCGAAAGACGAAGGAAGGACTCTGCGACCCGTCCGAGGAGTTCCTCTCGGCCTATTTCGAAACCGCCCACCCCCTGCTCGGCAAAGGGCGCTAGGATCTTGTCGAAGTCGTCCAGAACGGCCGTCGTGGGGACGGACCCCTCGTCCCTTGGGGACGGGGCGGTAGTCGACTCGCCGGACGGAGCGAAGGGGAAGGGGGTCGGCAAGCCTTGGTAACGGTTCTCGGATACGGTCGGCGGTTCCTGGTCGACCGCGCCGAGCAGGTCCCGCACGAGGCTGAACGGGGCGGGCAACTCTTCCGGCCGTCCGCGACCGACCAAGACACGAAACCGGTCCCGTACACCTAGTTCTGTGATCGCGCGAAGGAGCTGACTCTTTCCCGCTCCCCTGGCACCGGTGAGGATGAGCCCTTGGCCACGGCCTTCCCTCGCCTGGACCAACAACTGGCCGGCGTCCTCCACTACTTCCTTACGTCCAATCAAAGGAAGAGAGGAGGTCGACGGCCTTCGCGCCGCGTCGATCACTGAGAGAACACCGCCGAACCGGCTTTATAAACCTGGGCCGCGCGTCTGTGCAGAGGTCCTTCCGCCTTCCTAGGAGGGCTGCCGAATCACCTTCCGGGCGGTCGCGAACTCCTTACCCGCCGAGGAGGCAAAGGCGGGGTGCGCGCCCTCGGAATGCCGGACCGCTGGGAGCGCACCAACCGCCTGCACGTCGGTCTCGCCGGTTCGGCGGATGGCGCGCGGACCCTAGACAACTCCACCGTGCCGCCGGGCTCGAGGCACACGGCAGGGAATCGGCCTGACAACGCGTTATATGAGCCACCTGCTTCGCCCCCGAGGAAACCTCGATGATCTCCAGCTCGACGGCCGTCGCCACCTCGCTCGGCGTTCTGAGCGCGGTCGCCTTCTTCCTGGCCCTATTGGTGTTCCTGCGCTACTACCGGGAGCGTCAAGCCTGTCACCTGTACTGGAGCGTTGGGCTCTTTCTCGTGTTCGTGACCCTGGCCGAGGAGGTGCCGCTCTATCTGGGCGTCTGGTCCGAGCCGCTCATCCAATCGTACCTGATCCTCGTCGCGGTGCTCGTGGGGATCCTTTCCCTCGGCTCTGCCGAGTTGGCGCTCTCGGGCCGGTGGCGAACGCTCTGGTTCGGCTACATCGGGCTGATGAGCGCGGCGGTGGCCGTCTGCGGCGTGATCATCTCCGTGCCGTCCAGCATCGTGGTCGATGGGGTTGTGTCGGGATTGCCTCCGCCCGTGATCGAGGTGCTTTCCTCGCTGGTCACCTTCCCGGCAGCCGCCCTGCTCTTCGTAAGCTCCTTGTACGGGGCAATCCGACGGCGCCGACCCAACCTGCTGTACATTGCGCTCGGGACGGCGGTGATCTCGGCGGCGGGGGCCCTCTACATCGCCTCAGTCCCCGCGACCCTCTACTACGCCGAGTTCGTGGGCGTCGTTCTCCTCTTCTTCGGGTTCGTCAAGATTCCCCGGCTCGTCGCCCCGAGCCCTCAGCCGGGACCGGCGAGTTAGGGCCGGACCGTTGCGTGAGGCCCACGTCGTGGGCCCCCACCGTCGCTCGGCGTCTTCGGGCCTCTCGCCCGATATCTTCCTCGGCCGGTCAGGGATTCGGCGAATTCGGTGCTACGGACGCGGAAGACGGCGAAGGGGACGTCCGAGCCTGCAGGGAACGCTGCACCACGGCGAGGTAGAGGGCCATCAGCAAGCCCACGAACAGCGCTCCGACAACGGAGAGCACGTAGTACGCTCCGACCATCGGCCCCGTGGTGGTCCAGGCGTCCACCGTGATCCCGCCGTTGAAGGCGGTGGGGTAGACAAGGTAGCTCAGCGAGAAGACGATAACCACGGCCACGACTGCGAAGACGAGCTTGTGGGAAACGATCGGGGCCGTCTGACGGCTTTGGAAGAGGAGGGCCGGCAGGATCGTGAGCACCGTGGGGATCAGGAAGTACGCCGAGAGGAAGCTGCTGGCATACAGGTAGAGCGCCCCGGCCTCGACGAGCACTCCGACAACAGTCACGGGGAGCGTGAGGCGACGCAGCTCCTCGAACCCGTAGAAGACCGGCGCGAGGCCGACCGCGATGACCACCGCGCCGAGGACGTAGAGCGCGCTACCGGGGTTCGCGAGCCAGCTCCCGAGGGAGAAGGAAAGGTTCGATAGGTCGACCCCGGCGCCGCTCACGATCGCCGAGAGGGCGACCAGGACGACCACGCCGATGAGGAGGGTCGCGATCGCGTACGCCTGGTACAGCTTGCGTTCGTCGACCCAGCCGCGCTTCGTGATGAGCTCGGCGAAGGAGATGGAGGCGTTCCGCGCCACGATCAGGATGAGGAAGACTACGATGAGACCTCCGAACAGGTCCGCGACCGGGATCAGCATGTTCGGATACGCGAAGTCGCTCGTGACGACCCAGAACGCCGCGAAGGTTCCGGTCACCTCCCAGATCGGTACGATGTAGGGGAGGACCTTCGCCTTCGCGCGGTCGTAGGCGAGGAGCAGCAGCACTCCTCCCATCAGCTCCGTGAGGAAGAGCGCGAGGAAGACGGAGAAGATGACGAAATTGACCTCGAAGAGCCAGTTAATAGTTGACATCGGTCCCTTCCGTCGGGCCGGCGAGGTCCGCCTCGATCGACTTGCTCCGGAACACCCGGGCCATGAACCAGAACGTGAACGGCACGAGGAAGATGTACGCCGCGATGATGACGAGACCCGGGTAGAACAGGTCCGAGTTGGTGCTCGCGGCCTGACTCACCGTCATGACGTTGTAAACGATCCACGGCTGCCGTCCGAGCTCGTCCGTCATCCATCCGAGCTCCATGACCACGGTGGTGACGACGGTGAACACGACGAAGCCCCAGGCGAGGAATCGGCGGTCGAACGGGCGGCGCTTCAAGACCCAGAGCCCGGCGTACCCGAAGAGGAATAGGCCGAGCAGGACCCCCAGGAGGACCATCGTGTCGAAGGTGTCGTGGATGATGAGGGGGGGCCAGTCCGACGAGGGGTACTGCGAGAGCCCGGGGACGTTCGCGTGATCGCTGAGGATACCCTGGAGTCCCGGGATCTGGATGGCTCCCACGACGGTGGTGCCGTTCAGCCAACCGAACACGGTCTCGGGAAGGTTCGTTCCCGGATTCACGTTCAGCTCCATGGCGGCGTACTTGAGCGGCTGGTACCGGTACAGGTTCTCGATCTGGAGGACGCCCGATATGACCGTGAGGACGACCAGGACGAGGCTCAGGGCCACGGTGATGCGCAGGCCTTTCACGAAGAGGGTGCGCTCATCGGGGTTCGAGCTCTTGTGGTATCGATAGGCGAAGAAGCCCCCGATCATCATGATCCCCGTCAGGGGGACGGTCGCCAGGACGTGGAACACCTCGTAGCCGGTCGAGGGGGTGAGGAACGGAGCCCACGGGTCGACACCGGTGACGGCCCCGGTGGCGAGGTACGTGCCGATGTCGAACCCGTTCGGGGTGTTCATCCAGGCGTTGACCATGACGATGAGCACCGCGGAGAGGAGGGTCCCGATCACGATCGGGAGCGTGAGCAGCCAGCGGGTGTACCGGCCGTGGAAGAGCTTCCCGTAGTAGACGTAGACGACGAGGAAGACGGTCTCCAGGAAGAAGGCGAAGATCTCGACGTAGAAGATCGAGATGACCCCGGTCTTGGACACCAGGGTCATGAACCCCGGGAACAGGTTGACGAGCTCGACGGCCATGACGATACCACTCGCCGTGCCAATGCCGAACGAGACCACGAACGGTCGGACGAGACGGCGGGCGAGCGCCCCGTAGTACCTGTCTTTCGAGCGGGCCGAGAGGAACTCCACGGCGCAGAGCATGATCGCGAGCCCGATGCTCAGCGAGACGATCAGAATGTGAGACCCGATGGTGAACGCGAAGAGGAACCGGTCGAAATCAACGATCGGAATGGACATTCGGAAACCGCTCGAGGGAGGTCAGTGCAGGACATTATGAAGCTTATGGGTCGCCTCCGGCCCGTGAGCTGACAACGGAGCGCGAGCGCCCGATGGGACGGTTAGGAAACCATTCGGGTCTACTCGGCTAGGGCCGACAATAGGAAAGACCGAACCTCAGCGGAGGATGAAAGAAGAAGACACTCGATCGTGATGAAGGGCGTGATAGTTCCCAAGTATGGGCATAGGATACAAGCCCACTGACTCGAAGGGTGAAGGGCGTTGACACGGTTCGATCTCTCGGAAGTGCGTGACCTTCCGGTCGCGAAGAGAACGCAGCGGTTCCACTGGTTGCTACGGGCGGTCCTTGGCTCCGGTGTCGTGGCCATGGGCCTGTGGGTCGCCATACTGGTGGTCAAGAACGGGTGGACGGCGATCGAGGCGGTAACCGTGGGAATCGAGGTCGTCGCCTCCATCTTGTGGGTATGCATCTTCATCATGACCGGCCCCGGCGCGAACTGCCTGGAGATCCGAGCCGACGGGATCGAGCTTGGTTTCGCGCGGGGTCGGACCTGGCGACGAGCTTGGGATGACCGTCGTTTCGCTCTGAATGTTTTCCAAACCCAGAACCCCCCGGATGATGCGTCGAAGGTCCAGTGGATCGAGTTCGGGTCCGGTCTCTGGCCCGTCACGAACTTCCTGACCCCGGCCGCGTTCGACGCGCTCCTCCGGGGAGCAGAAGAACACGGGATGGGCGTCGGCGCTCGCCCCGCGGCCCGAAGGGATTGGACGTGGTATCGGTTGACCCAGTCCCCATCGTGACGCCTCATCACAGAACTAGGGCCGGAAACGACGTGTCGTACGCCGCTCCTCGCCGTCGATGAGCGGCGCTGTCGCGAGAGCCGACCCAATGGGTAAAGGCAGCACCCGAAGGGAGACCAATCCCAAGGGCGCTATGGACCTCGGAGCCGCCGTGCGAAGATCCCCGGCTCGAGGCTCTCCCATCGCTTGACGGCTCCCATGTAGGTGCCGGCCCGCAACAGGATGATCGTCCGCTTCGCCTTCAACGCGGTCTCGAGCTCGACCTTCAGCTCGGCGAGGTCCTCCGGGGTGTTTTGGAAGACGCTGGCCTCCAGCTCCTGGCCCTCCGCCACGGTCAGCACATAGAGGCAGGTCGCACCCTCGATCTGGACCGTCGCCGCGTCGCCCTCTTCGATGTCGACCGCCACGCCAACTCCCCTCGCAACGTAGGACAGACTGCCGTCCGCTTGAACTTCTCTATGCCCTCGCGCGATGCGTTAGGCAGACCTCCCGCGTTTACCGGCCGGACGTACCCTAGGGGGCGTCGAGACCGGTTCGCTCGCGGAGGCCGAGCCATCGTTGGAAGTCCAGCGCCTCGTGGGCGAGTCGCACCCAATCGTTGAACCGCACGGTCTCCGGTCCTTTCTTGAGGTCCACGAAGAGCGCGACCAGCTCCTCCTGGTTCAGCGACGGGAGCGTCCAGCGCATCCAAGTCTCGAATAGCGGAAGGGGGAGGCGGGCGTAGAACATCGTCCGCGTCGCGCGCAGTTGCTCGTCCGTGAGCCATTTCCACAGCGCGGGCACCAAGAGCGCTTCTTCGTTGTTCAGGTGCGCGAGGTAGAACGCCAACAGTTCGTTCACTTCCTGGTTCAGGCGGCCACCCCCCTCGATGCGGTCGGCCGGCGACTGGAGGTCCATCACCTCATCGCAGGTCTCCGAGACCCCGCCGATCCGTCGGATCACCTCGGCGTGTTCCCGCATCACCACTGCGACGACCTCCGGGTCGTGAGGCCACACCTGGGAGAGGATGTCCCTCTCCTCGTGGCTCGCGTGGGCGCTGAGCAGGCAGAGCATGCAGTTCGAAAGGGAATTCCCGAAGTCATGCTTCAGCCGCGTCGCGAACTAGTTCGATTCGTTCACGTCCGCGAAATTCGTGGTCTGCAACTGGCTCCCTAGGTCGTAGAGCATCGAACGGATGCCCTTGTGGATGGGCCGGAACAGATTCTCTCGTTCGGCCATGGATGACGCGGTCGCGGGTTTGTGAGGTCCGGGGCGCTTTCAAGACTCTTCAGCCGAGACTCGAGGTTCCCCAGCGACCGAGGGCCGTCGGGTCGTCGCCAGACGTCAAGCGATCAAGATTGCGACGCTTGAGCCGCGACGAATGGCCCAACGGCGGGAAGAGGTTCCGCGGAGGGGCCTATCGAACCCCTCCGCGCGAGCCGCGTCGAACTAGGGGACCGGTTACCAGCCCCCGCCACCGCCCCAGTGTCCGCCATGGCCATGGGACTCACCGAAGCAGCTGATGAACGCGATGTCCGAAAGACGGAGCGTCTGCGACGCGAAGAGCGTCGTGGTCCCGCTGGCCGTGAAGGCGGCGATCCCGTGATTCTGTCCGCCAGCAACGAACCCTTGACCGGAGTAGCCCCCGAAGTCGCTCGCGGGGAATGCCTCAACGGCGCCCGACGTGTAGTTCGCGACGAAGAAGACGTAGTGGTTAGGACCAAAGCTGCACGTCGCGCCGCACTGGCCACCGAAGCCCCAGCCATGACCCCCGCCGTAGCCTCCGCTCGAGGGGAACGCGACCGAGTCGGCCTTCGGCCAGTTCGTCACGACCGAGACGTTCCCCGAGGGGGAGACCGCCTCGACCTCGCCGAGAGTCTTGGCGGCAACGAGGATGTCACCGCCGTAGGCACCGAAGCCCCACGGCGCGACGGCCACGCCCGCGATGAACGTGTGCAACTCCGCGAAGAAGGTGACGTTGCCGGACGAGTTGACCAGCCAGATCTTCCCCGCATCGCTGCTGATCACGACAAGGTCGTGGTTGAAGGTGCCGACCTGGTCGTACGTGAGTCCCATGCTCTCGGCGGAGTTGGTCGGGACATGGAAGGTGGCGACCACCTGGACGTTAGACCCTCCGTCCGTGATCTCGTAGAGGACCCCAGCCTCGACATCGTACAGCGTGTCGGTCGTGCGGTTGCGGCAGTTACTACCGCCGTAGCTCCCGCCTCCGTTGTGTTCCGCCCCGTTTCGGGGAGACCCCGAGAGGCCGCCGGGTCCAGGGGGGAGGCCGCCCACGGAGATGGCTATCGGTGCGAGCGCCAGCGAGCCTTCCCGGCACTGGCTGAGCGGGGTCGGGATGGTCGCGTAGACGCTGACGTTCCCGGAGGGAGTGATGCCCCAGATCTGAGTGCAGTTCACGGCGCTTTGAGCGAACACCATGGAGGAGTTCGCCGCGATAGTGTTGACCCACGGGATGGTGTCGAGTACGGTAGGCGTCGTGGGTGGAGGACCCGAGGTCCCACACGCGGCCGCCGCTCCCGTTCCGAGAAGCAAGATCGCGAGGACGGCGACCACGCCGACCACCGGTGCGATCCCCCGTGTCCCGAACCTACTGATTCCCATTCGAACCGCTCCGAAATGCTCTTTCTGGTCGCTCATTCGCTCAATCCTATGGACCCGCGCGTTTCGACTCGGCAGACTCGACCGAACGGCTGCAGCCTATCCCTGCCACTGGAGCGTGGCAGCTCGAACGACATTTCCCGGCCTTGCATTCCCGTCAGATTCTCCCGGACGACACGAAGATACATCGGGCGGCACGGACCCCCGGTATAACTAGCTGCCGACAGGCTTTCGTCGGTCGGAGGACCCTCCAACGGGGTCGAGAGACGCAGGTGCGGCACTTACGGCGAGAGAGGAGAGGGAAAACCAACACCATTCGGCGAGCCGCTGGCGGTGACCAATTCCACCGACATGGGTGGCAGCAGGATCGAACTGAGCAGAGCTGCGGATGGGGTGGATTCCGAGGGGGACGATTCTGAGGAGGTCCACGTCCAGAGGTCCGCTACCCCCGAGAGACCAAGCCCAGATGACGTGAGCAAGACGTTCACGCTCGTCGAGGTGTTCGTGTTGACGAGCAGCAGCTCTGTGCTGCCGTTCCCTCCGGTTACGGCCACATACACCCCTGAAATGTTGACCGTCGCGTTGAATTCGTCCGGGCCGAGGCGGGAGAGGAAAGCGGATTCGACCGTGTACCTCGCCGCGGGGCCGCTCGACGTGATGAGGCCGCTCTCTTCGCTTTCCCACGTGAACGGGTCGATGTTGCTCGCCTGGAAGTTCAACCCTTGAGTGACCTCGGCCGCGAAGAACACGCCGTTGTAGAAGGTCGGGAGATAGCTCCCGAGCGGCTGACCTCCGCTCACCGCGTCCATCTCCGTGACGAACACCTGGGTTGAGCACGTGGGGCAGGCGGCCCGGACTGCCTGCCGGGCGCTGGTCAGAATGTTCGGAATCGATGACGGGCTCGATAGTCCCGTGAAGAAGTTGGAGAGCGTGACGGTATCGGGGGAGGGTATGTGGTCGTCCACGTACGAATGGATCGAGATCGCGGCGAGGTTGTGGCCGTCTTCCTCCTCTAAAGGGGCGATCCAGCTGGAGTCGTTCGAATTACCGGACCCGGTTCCCCCCAGACCCACAAACTGAGCCGACGGGTCGACCGCCCGCACGGCGGAAATGTACGTTCCGACTTCTTGGGCGTAGGTCGTCGGGTCCGTTCCTCCCGTGCATCCCGACCCCCAATCCGCCCATGGGGTTCCATAGCAGGTCCAACCCCCGGGCTCGTTGCCGAGCTCAAAGTACGCGGGGTCGAAATGGAGCGAATTCTCGATGTAGTTGACCTCGTACGCCGCCGTGCCCGGGGAGTCGATCTCGAGCGGCAGCTGGATGATCGCCTGACAGTCGATCGCCTCGCAGGCCGAGATGAAGTCGGGCAGCGTAACGGCGGGCTGCGTGGCGTTGGCCTCCCCCGGCGTGTAGAGCGTGCCGTTCACGAGGTCCATTCGGTCCCCGCTTTTCCCGTCCGGAAACCGAATGTAATGGATCGGGGTCCCCGAAAGCAGGGATGCCGTGTCCGAGGAAAGAGGGGTCCCCACCTGAATGCCCACCCCGTAGAAGGCCGCGGAAACCGGGGTCTCGGCCCCAGAGACCTTGAGCTGGGCTGGGGTCGCGACGATCGGGGCAGAAGGCGCCGCCGGCACATAGACGGCGAGGAGCACGAACGATACGGCGACCGCTAGGACGGCTAAGAGGAGGGCGCCGAACGTTTGCCTCGGCGTCATCTCAGCCTCGGATGAACGCAGACTTGAAAGCGAGTGCGGTGACCAGTGCCGATCGACCCGCCTTCATCGGTGCGAACCCGCAGATGAGGGGGATACGGGGTACCCGTCCGCCACGCGGAAACGAGCCCGTGGTCGGTCGAAGAACCGCAGCGCAACCTAGAGCCGACTGCGACAACGGGATCGGACCCGACTCGCCCCGGACTAGATGGGTGCCTCTGCGTAGGGCGTGAAGACGTAGAGGTCCCCGTCTCCTGCCGTCGTGAAGATCGCGTTGTTGTCGATGGCCGTCGTGGTAGTGAGAGTTCCCCGCGTCTGATAGTGGAACGTCCCGAGAGGCTCATAGTTCCGGCACCCGCTGATGAGCCCGCCCGCGCGCTCGATCACGATGAGGGCCTGCACCGCGCTCACTCCCACGACCGCGCCTTGTCCCGTTACCGGCGCCACGGTGAACGACACCTTGCCCGTGGTGGCACGGAGGGCGTACAATTCTCCATTGTTCGCGCCGATCGCCAGGATCGGGACCGCTGGGCCCACGCCCGTGAGCGCGCCGCTGTCCTCGACCGCAGCCGCGGTCTTGTACTTCCAGACCTGCGCGCCGGTGATGACCGAAAGGGCGTAGACGTAGTGGTCGTCGGAACCGACGAAGACGTAGCCGTTCCATAGGGTCGCCGACGCCTTCACGGGTCCGCCGGTCACGAAGGTCCACTTCGTTGCCCCGGTGGAGGCATTCAGAGCGACGACGTCCCCGTTCAGCTCGCCCACGACGAGGATGCTTCCGGTGGAGTTGATGGCCGGTGCGGCCGTGACCGAGCTGGCGAGCGTGACCGTCCACTTCAGCGCGCCTGTGGACTCGTGCACTCGCTCGACAACGCCGTTGGTCGATGAGACAAAGACTCCGTCCCAGGCGACCCCGGGTTCGGAAAGGGCACCTCCGACCGACTGGCTCCAGACCGGGAGGCCGGTGGCCGTCGAGATGGCGTAGAGGTTCCCGGTGGCGGTCGTCACGAAGACGAATCCGGCGACCGGGTCCACGGCTAGGCCCTGGATCGAGGCTCGGGCAGGAACGCTCCACGTCCAGAGCATGCCACCGTTATGCACGGAGATCGCGTACAGTTCTCCCACCGTGTTCCCCACATAGACCACATCATCCGCCACCACCGGTGACGCGTTGACCGGTGCGCCCGTGACGAAGTCCCACGCGAGGTGGACGAAGTTGCCGTCCCCGATCTGGATGAGGTTGTAGAAGGTGGGGTCGTTCGGCGCATAGCCGGTGGAGGACGCGTTGTATCCCGATTGATCCCAGCTGTTGAGGACCGATATGGCCACCGTCGTGGACTTGTGGGTCGTGGTCCCGCTGGCGTTCAGCGAGCTGAGACCAAAGCCGGCGCTGGTCGGGATCGTTACCGGAACGTTGGGAAGGTAACCGCTTGCCGTCGAGTTCTCGTTGGCGAGAACCGTTCCGTGGTAGCTGATCGACACCTGCTCCGACCTTCCGAACCCGCCCCCGTTGATGATCGTTGTCCCGCCCGGCGCGACGAACGCGGGATTGGCGTTGAGATGAGGGCCCGAGGTGCTCGGCAGGATGGTGAAGCTGGTCTGAGCTCCCAGGCTATCCTCTTGCCCGGAAGAGGAGACCGCATTCGCGGTCACCGTGTAGACACCACCCGAGCTAGGAACCGAGAAGGGGAACGTCCACGCGGTCGACTTGGATCCTGGGCTGGTCAGTTTCGCAGGGTTGTTGACCGGTCCGGGGACCCAGCCGTTCGTAGCGGCGTTCCACCAAGGTCCGCCGGGTCCGCCCGACTCGATGCCCACCTGAACGCCGGCGACCGCGCTCGGGTCGCTCGCATTGCCGTACACGAGCTCGTTCCCGTTCGGGTTGGCGTGCGTTGAGAGATAGGCCGGCGAGCTGATCGTTGTCGAGGGCCGGACCGCGTTGTTGCCTCCGCCGACGGCGAAGTCGTAGAGAAGCGTGTCCGTAGAATCGATCAGAATGTTCCCGTCGGAGATCGCCGGAGAGCCGGTGATGTAATCACCAGTTTGATAGTAGTAAAGTTGGGCGCCGGTCGATAGAGCGACCACATCGACTCCTCCTCCCACGTCACCCGTGACGACGACCGCCTGGGCCGCGGTAGGGCCTGCGATCGCGGGGGCAGAGATGGCCTCGGTGTCGGTGGGGTCCTGGTACTGCCAGACCACCTTGCCGTTGAGCGCGTTGAGGTCGAAGAGCCCACCGTTGTAGCCGAAGACGAGGTTGGTCCCGACCAAGGCCGCGGTCGACCGGCCCCCCTCGGTCACGCCGGCGATCTTGTTGAAGTTGGTGGACCAGATCTCGGCCCCCGTGGTGAGGTCCAGGGCGGCCATGACCCCGTACTTGTTGGGCACGTAGGCGACTCCGTCAGTGAATCCGTTGATCCCCGGTGGCGAAATGGTGGCCCCCGCACCGACGTCGTAGGTGCCCGGCGATGGGTTGTCGGTCTGGAAGCGCCAGACCTCCTTACCCGTGATCGCGTTGAGCGCGTAAACGTTGGAGTCGGGGTCCGCCGTACCGAAGACGACAAGGGGAACGCCCTTCGCATCAATCGCGTAGGCGATGGGGTCCCAAGGTCCGGTTGTCTGGTTGTAACCGGTGAACTTCCACTCCACTGCGCAGGTGGCCGCGTTCATGGCGATGATCGGACCGCTCACGGCCGAGTCCTCCGCCCCGGTGTAGACGGTCCTCACTCCGCCCGGAGGCGTGGCGACGACCGCCGTGGCTTCGATGGTGTTCGCCGAGGGAGCCGAGCAAACGATGCTCCCGGTCGTCGCGTTGATGTTGAGGATCGCGGTGTTCCGCTGGGTGGCGACGTACACCGAGCCGTCACTCACCACGGGGGACGAGACGAGGGGCGAGCCGAGCCAGTTTCCCCAGACGATCTGGCCGTTGGCAAGGTTGACCGCCAAGAGGTCGCCGGTCTCGGTTCCGATGTAGACCAGGGTCTCTCCCAGCAGGGAGTCATACGCGACTGCCGGCGAGTCGATCGCCGCGCCATAGAGTTCCGTGGCCCATCGGACGCCGAGCTGCGACGCGTTCGCCGTCGAAAGCGTCGTGTTGTTGGTGTAGCCGGTGTTCAGCGCATTCTGGTGAATTCTCGGCCAGTCGTAGGCGCTACTCGCTGCCGGCGGCAGCGCGCTGACCCCGATCCCGGCGGATCCCGGAGCGGCATGACCCGACCCCAATGCAAAGTTCGGCGACGCGAAGTAGAGGCCGGCCGGTACTGCGACGAGCAGGGCGACGGCCACGGTCCAGCCCCATGCGCGGGGCGAAGTCACCCGACGAGACGGTTCGGCGCTGGGGGTCGGCATTAAGGCGCGGGGTACGAGGTCGGGTATTTAACGACTACCCGAGGCCACCGGAGGTTTTCGTACTGCGGGCTTGCGCCGAGAACGGCGCACCACAATCGCGACCAAAAGGGCCACTGCCACAACAACCGCGATGATGATCGCCGCCTGGAGCCAGGAGGACAACGTGACGAACTCCCAAAGCAAGCCCCCGGATGTCCGGGGAAGCTTCACCTCCACCCGCAAGTGGTAGGACCCGCCTCCCGAGTCGTTCACCCAAACGTCGACTCCGTAGGTTCCGTACGTTCCATAAAGGTGAGTCGGAGCGGCGTCGGTTGAGGAACGGCCGTCCCCGAACAGCCATGAATACGAGTACGGGCTCGTTCCCCCCGAAATGGTCGTCCGGAACGAGACCGACCTCCCGGAAAACGGAGTCACGGACGAGGTGTTCACCGTAAAGGAAAGCGCGGGGTTCACCGCTAGCGGAACAGACGTGTTCCACCTGCCGCCCGCGTTGTCCCTGAGCTCGAGCTGGAGCGTCACATTGCCTACCGCCGTAGGTGTGTACGACACATTGGTGCCGTTCACGGTGCGCCCGTTCGGCAGCATCCATTCGAAGGAGTACGGAGGCGCCCCGCCCGCCCCCGACGCGGAAAGAACAGCTGGCGAGCCCACGTCAACGGTTTGAGGGATCGCCTTCGCGGCTCCGGAAAGCGGCGGATTCACCTGAATGAGGGCGCTCTGGGAGACGACCGTTCCCGTGCCATCCCGTACCGTGAGGGTCACGGAAGCGGCGCCCGCCGACGCAAAGGCATGGCTCACCGTCGCCCCGTAGCGAACCATTCCGTCGGAGAAGGCCCAGGTGAAATTGAATGGCTCTGTCCCGTTGACCGGAGCGGACGAGAACTGCTTCAGCGACCCGACGTCAAGGGAAGATGGCCCGTTCAGCCCCACCGAGAAGAGACGAACGAGGATGGGGACCGTCGTGATACTCTGTTCTCCCCAGTAGTCGGTGGCATGCAAGAGAGCGAGGAACGTCGTCGGCTTCGTGTACGCATGTGTTGCGTTGCCGGTGGCCGACACGGTGCCATCGCCGAACGACCAGTAGGCCCCCGGTTGGGTGCCCCCGGTCGTGTTCGAAAAGAAGCCCACCGATGCGTTCGTTTCGACGGTCGTAGGGACAACGTTCACGTAGTTCACGATGGACCGCTCGAACACCCAAGTGCCGTTCTCGGGTGATCCCGAGGAACCATTCCCCCCGACCGCCAGGGCCGGATAGAGTCCATCGGTGCCGGAAACCTCGCCGGAGGCAACCGAGAGGCCGTATCGCGACGTCGGGACCGAAAGCACCGAGGAGTCGTTCACCCAGCTGTTCACGTTGGTCGCCCAAAATTCCCGGTACGTCGTCTGGGCTGCGTGACTGTACCCTCCGTAGAGGTAGAGCCACTCCGTGCTCGGGTCCCAGAAGAACGACGCGAACGAACGCCCCGAGCTGGGGTAGGAATCCGGTGCATACCCGCTCGTGGCGTTGATCCAATGAAGGCCGTCGAACAGCCAAGTGGCGTTCCTATCGCAGGCGCAGCCGAGATAGGACTGATTGAATCCGCCGTACAGAACGACGGTTCCCCCGGTGGGTCCAATATCCGGGTCAAGGCCGATGGCGGAGGCCGCGAGCCCTGGCGGTGAAACGCCGCGGATATGCCCGTTCTCACCGAGGTCGACCCAGCAGGACTCATTGTAGCCCCCGGCGCACGTCGTGTTGTGCTGGAACGCCCAGGTCGCGTTCGATTGAGTCGAACAGTTCGCGGTCGAGCACCCTCCGAACAGGAGGGTCCCGTTGAGTCCCCAGGAAGTCATCGACGAATCGAAGAGCGGAGGGGGCGTGGCGCCAACGGCGCTCACCGGGCTCCACTGGCCGGCGGAGAAGCGCCACGTGTCATTGAGCGGGCGCGCCACTCCGTAGCCACCGAAGAGGATCACCGCCTGGACCCCGGTCTCGTTGACGTATGCCATCGCGGCGCCCCAGCGCGCGGGCGGCGACCGTGCCGGATTCGTGTCGTTCGTCCAGTTGCCATGGGCGAACAACCACGTTTCGTTGGTAGGCTCGGACCCACTCAGTCCACCAAAGAAGACCGCCTCCTTGTCAGCGAGGTCCCAGACCACGCTGGCGAGGTCCCCGGATGCCGGCGAAAGCGCGCTCGCCGTCGAGTTCTGGAAGCCAAGTTGGGCAGTGCCAGCCGGATCTGCGGCCGACGCTTCGGACTGGCACACCGCCGAGAATCCGCCCGTTTGCTGGCAGGCGATCCCTCTTGCGGCCGCCGGGCCCGCATCCTGGGCCAACGAGTCAAGCGCCCGCTCGAATCCGGGGGCAACGACGTTGGACAGGCTAGACGCCGACGAGGCACTCGGCGCGGGAACCGGGTTCGGTGAAGACGTTCCGATCCCGAGCGAACTCAGCACGAGGAAGAAGACAATGAAGAGGCCCCCCACGAGAGGTCCGATACCGGAGCGCCCGAGGTGGCGAATCGGTGGGCGGGTGCTGGCCATTCGTCGCATCACGCGACTATCGGACTAGCTCGAGGCCTTTAGGCTTCCCGCCGACGGGTAACCGTCCCCCTCCACCCCGTGGTCTCGCTTCCCGTCCGTGAGCGGGGCCGGAAGAATGGCGGGCGCGTGAGGTCTCAAGAGACGTCCGTAAGGACCTAGTAACGATAGGCGCAAACTATGTATAGTGACGACGGAACCTGCGCCGCCCAAGAGACCCCCTGCATGCATCAGATTAGTCGCAACTTCGTCGTGGGGGTTTTGGCCGTCGCGTTCCTGATGGTCCTCCCAAGCAATGGGCTCGGAGGCGTCGCGGGTTCCGCCTCCGCGACCCCTGCGAACAGTGGACCGCCTCTATCGGGGCCGATCTGCAACATCACCGTCTGTGTCAACCTCACGCTGAACTCGACGGCCATCGACCTCTCCTCCACATTCTGGGGGACCACGATCTCGCCACGCGCGCGCCTCCTGCCCAACGAAGCGACCCTCGTGAACGCCACGCCCACCCAGATCATCGTCTGGCCGGGGGGCGGTGCGGGCGATGATTACAACCCCATCACCAACCACCTCTACACGTCCAATGGACATTGGACGAAGCCCGTGACGAACGAGTCCGATTTCGTTGCGTGGTGCAAGTCGGTGCGTTGTCAGGCGATCTTCCAGGTTCCCGCCGAGATAGACGAGCCGGGACTCGCGGCGGCCATCGTCAACTACACCCTGAAGAACCTCAGTTTCACTCCGACCTACTGGGAGATTGGGAACGAGCCGGAGCTTTGGCGGCACACCGGCCTTCCGTGGGGGGAGTGGCTGAAGAAGCAGAACATCAAGACCTACCCGATTCCGTACGCGGAGATTGTCCAGAACTACACGAAGAACATGACGGCCGTGGACCCCTCGATCAAGATCATCGGTCTCGCAGCCACGGGGCGGTCTAACAACCGCGGACCCATCGCCAACTGGGTCGGCTCGACGATCGCGTTGAACGGACCCAACATCAGCGGGGTCGCGTACCACAGCTATCCGGCGGCGGTGCAGATCAACCCGAAGGGGCTACCGAACTTTTACGGTGCGATCAACGGGTCTGCGGGACTGGTTGGAAGGGTCGGTCAGGTGAAGTCAGCGATCATGAACCTCAGCACGAACTCGAGCGATCGGGATTGCAATGTGGCTTGTCTTCAGCACCAACATATCTTCGTAACCGAGGTCGGTTCGGCCCTATCGAGCACGAGCTTCCATCATTGGAGCGAAGGCTTCCCCGGTGCGCTCGACCTCGCGGCCCAGTTCACCCAGGCGATGGACCTCAATCTCACGAACCTGGACCTTTTCGGGAGCGTTTCGAACACCTCGAACTCTTGGCTGAGTCTACAAGGGAGCGTGCGACCGGACTACACACTCTACACGGAGATCCTGAACCACCTTGGGACGATCGCCTACCCCGTGACCCTTACGACCCCGACGTCGTGCAACTGCACCGCCACCAACACCACTCTCGGGAGCGACCTCTACGGCATCGCGACGCGCGACCCTGCGCACTCCGACCGATCGGACCTGATGGTCGTGAACCTGAACACGACCACGAACGTAACGTTCCAACCTGGCAATGGATTGCCTGGGATTTTCCCAGGCACTCCCGTAGAGGTATGGCAGTGGCAGGGGAACCTGACCAATCGCGGGGACAACTGGACCAACGTGTCCGTCACCCCCTTCACCTCCCAGCCGATTGCCAAGTACTACGCGAACTTGCCCGCGAACTGGACCCTCCCCCTTCAATCGGTGGTCCTCTTCGAAGCGTACCCGTCCGGGGGAGTGCCGGTGCAGTTCAACGCGTCCGGCTTCCTGCCAAACCAGAGCACCCCTCGATGGTACGTCGACATCGGCGGCTCGTTTGTTACATCGAACGGGACCTCCAACCTAACGTTCTTCCTCCCCCGCGGGGAATTCGACGTGGGTTCCCCGGCGATCCCGCTCAACCACAGCTCTCCGTTGAGCGCGGACAACACCGAACGGACGCCCAAGGAGCGGCTCGAGCCGTTCCTGCCCTCGACTATTTCGGTCGCCACATCGCCCCTGTACGTGCCCGTGACGTTCGCACACCAATGGGCTACCAACATCTCCACGGGGACGAACAATTCCACGACGCCTTCGGGTACCGAGGGTTACGTCACCCCCGCGCCCGCCTGGTGGAACGCGAGTACTCCTCTCACTCTCACCGAGCACCCTGGCTACCACTACGTGTTCGTTCACTGGGAAGGGTTCGGGAACGGGAGCAACACCTCCCTAGGCCCTGAGGCCACAATCTCACCCAGCTCGTGGATCGCCGAGAAGGCGATCTTCGCGTGGGGGTACCCCGTGACGTTCACGGAAACCGGGCTTCCCTCCCAGACTGACTGGTCGGTGACCGTTCAGTCGCATTTCGACCTGAACGGAACCACCTACTCCCTGACGGACCCCGCGTCCTCTGTGTCGAATGTCCTCGGATTCGAGGAAGCGAACGGGACCTACCGGTTCACCATTGGCTCCGTCCCGGGGTATCGGGCGAACCTCTCCAATTCCTCCTACCTCATCAACTCGTCCTTCAGCGTCTCGAACCGCTCCGTGGTCATCCCGATCACATTCACTGCGCCTACCCTACCCGCTCCCCGGTATGCGGTCACCTTCGAGGAGACCGGTCTGCCCACGGGCACCCGCTGGTGGTTGACCACCCGCAATGTGACGACCAATCAGACCGGCAACGTGACCAACGTCACGGTGAGCCCTTTCACCCAGTCCTCCCAAACTCCCACCATGGTGTTCGAGGAGACTAACGGTAGCTACGGGTACAACACGTCCAGCATCCCGGGATACAGAGCCCACCCGCCCGCGTTCGGGTACAGCGTGAGCGGCCCGGGCCGGGTCGTTCTCATCCAGTACTCTCCCGTCCGCTATGCCGTGGTATGGAAGGAGGCCGGCCTCGGCCCCAACCTCGCCTGGTCGGTCACGGTCAACGACGGGACCGCAGCCACGACCAACGGTAGCGTCGGGGCGTGGACCACGTTCCATCTAGTGAACGGGACCTATTCCTGCGTCATCCCCAAGGTGTCGGACTACGTTCCCGTCACCAACGGATCGCGCACGTTCACCGTGAACGGGGCGAACGTCTCGTTCAATGTCCTGTTCCCTCAGGCCAGCTTCCCCGTCACTTTCGAGCTCTTGGCCTTACCCTCGGGGACCCAGTGGCAGGTCCGACTTTCGGACTCGGCCAATACGAGCAGCACCCTTGCGGCGACGTTCCAAGTGCCCAATGGCAGTTACACGTACGACGTGCAACCCCCGACCCATTACCTGGCCTACCCGTCGCACGGAACCGTCACCGTTGACGCCGCCGCGATCGTGATCACGGTTTCCATCGTGCCCGCGGGACCGCCATCAAATCCCCCGCTCTGGACCCTCGTGACCCACGCTACCATCGCTGGGTGGGCCGTTTTGCTCGTGGCAGGAGGTACACTCCTGCTGGTCCGTGCCCGCAGCCGTCGTCGATTTGACGAGAATCTCTAGATTCTGCGGTCAGGGTCGCGACGGTTTCTGTTCGGGATAAGGCAGTAAGGATTCCAGAGGCCTGCCCGAGGCCCTCTTCAACGCAGGCGAGGGCTCGCGTTCTGGCCAGTCAGCTTCGCGGTCGCAACCCTACGGCCCTTCGCTCGGGGGTACAGAAATCACTTGACAATACGTATGCGCAAAGGATGTATATCTCAGTCAGAAACTGCGCCTATTGAGAGTTCTCCCCAATGCGTCGGAGTCGAGCCTGCCTTGGACTGGTTGTCCTCGCCCTAGTTGGCATGATACTCCTACCGGGCGACGTTCCGGGGGGTCCCGTCGGGTCGGCACTGGGTGAACCCACACAAGCCCCGTCGCAACCTCAGGGCCAAGTCGGCAGCGCTGTCAGTGTCAACTTGACGCTGAACTCGACTCCCATCAGCGTCTCCCCCATCTTTTGGGGCACCACAGTCTCCGATCGGGCCCGCCTGATTCCAGGAGAGGGGACATTAGTTAGCGCGACCCCAAACGAGATGGTCGTATGGCCAGGAGCGCAGTCAGGGGAGGACTACAATCCGATGAATGGCACAATCTACACCGTTCACAAGAATGCGCTCGGCGTCAAGATTCCGGAATGGGGAAAAGCTGCCACCAACGAATCTCAGTTCGTGAGTTGGTGTAAGTCGATCAACTGTACGGCCATCTTCCAGGTCCCCGGCGAAATCGACAACACCACTACCGCCAAGTGGATCGTTGAGTACACGGAAGACAAGGGCCAAATCGCCGACCCCGCATTTGGTGGTCGTAACGTTACAGCGCTTGACTTCCACCCGGCGTATTGGGAGATCGGCAACGAACCCGAGCTATGGCGGCTCTACAACATTCCTTGGACGGAGTGGAAGCCGTCGGCCCACAGCTACAGAATCGGGAACGCTACAACCGGCCCGGGCGTCTACGCTCGACTGGTTCAAAACTACACGTCTGCAATGAGGGAGGTCGACCCGAACATCAAGATCATTGGCATCCCTGCCACTGGGCGGCCCAATGGGATGGGTCCCCTCGAGAACTGGATTGGCGCCGTGGTAGCGCTTGACGGACCGAATATCAGCGGCGTAGCCTACCACAGTTATCCGGCCAGGGAGAGCCCGATTACTCTTCCAACGTTTTACGGCGCGATCAACGGTTCCGCTGGACTGACTGGACGCGTGGCGGAAGCCCGAAGCGGGATCGCGAACGGCAGCGCAGAATCGAAGGTTGCGTCCTGCCAAGCGACATGTTCGGAACGTGTGGGCCTCTTTGTCACCGAATTCGGCACAGGTCTCTCGCACACAATGTTTGGACCGTGGGAGCGGAGCTTCCCCGGTGTGCTCAGTTTCGCCGCCCAAGTCACTCAGGCGATCGACCTGAACGTTACGAATCTCGATGTGTTCGCCAGCGTGTTCAACACAAACAACTCCTGGCTCAACCTACATGGAGGTGTGCGACCTTCCTACACCCTTTTCAGCGAGATCTTCAATCACCTCGGCAACGTTGCCTACCCGGTCCGTTTGGCGACATCTCCCCAGTACGACGGCACCAACACCACATTGGGTGGCAATCTCTACGGCATTGCGACAACCGACCCGAAAGATGCTGGCCGAGCAGATCTGATGGTAGTGAATCTAAACCTGACGACGAATGTGACGTTCTCTCCGAAGCTGCCGGGGATCGCCGCTGGTACTCCGGCAGAAGTGTGGGAATGGCAGGGGAATGTGTCGGACCCACCGGGGAACTTTAGTTTGGGCGCGAGCGTAGAGCCGATGACGACTCAACCTGTGGCACAGTACTTTCCAGAAGGGCTCCCCGCGAACTGGACTCTCCCCCTCCAAACTCTCGCCCTGTTCGAATCATATCCAGGCGGTGGGGTTCAAGTTAACTTCACTGCGTCGGGCTTTAGCTCCGAAGCTCCCCTCCCGAGATGGTTCATTGACGTTGGAGGCGCTTTCGCGACTTCGAACGGTACCGACAACTTGACATTCTTCCTGCCCAGCGGAACGTTCAACGTCACGGCCCCACCGATCCCGCTCCAGAATGGGTCTCCCGTGACGGCTGACCTTACTGAGCGTCTCCCTAGAGAACGACTCGAGCCGTTTCCTCCCTCGTTCGTTCGAGTGTATCCGAACCAGGTGGCAGGCCCTCCAATTGACTTCGGGCTCACCTTCGCCCACCAGTGGGCGACAAACATTTCCGCAACAACGAATAACTCAGCTCCAGGCACGGGCACCGTGGGATACGTAACTCCCGCGCCTCTGTGGTGGAATGCCAGCACGCCGCTCACGTTGACTGCACGCCCCGCGTATCACTACGTTTTCACTCGCTGGGAAGGATTCGGTAACGGAAGCAGCAACAGTACCGACCCCCAGACCGCCCTTTTCCCAACCGCGTGGATTACACAGAAAGCGATCTTCACGTGGGCCGAACCGGTGACGTTCACTGAAACCGGACTCCCTGCTGGAACGAACTGGTCCGTGACTGTCCACTCCCACATCACCCTCGACACCGCTGCTATCGCCAGTAACAGCTCCCTTGCCTCCCGCTCAAACATCATCGCCTTCGAGGAGCCGAACGGAACCTACGGATTCACTATCGGGGCAGTCCCGGGATATCGCGCGAGCCTCTCCAACACCTCCTATCTCACCAATTCCTCTGTCAACGTCTCGGGCGTTCCGGCCTTCGTTCCGATCGCCTTCACTCCCATCGCACCCCCCGTTCCCCGCTACGCCGTCACCTTCGTCGAATCCGGCCTTCCCTCCGACGCCCGCTGGTGGCTCGCCACCCTCAACGTCACGACTACCCAGGTCGGCAACCAAACCACCGTTAACGTCTCCAACCAGACCGCCTCCTCCGAGACCAACACCATTGTCATCGAGGAAACAAACGGGACCTTCGACTATCACACGGGCACGATCGCAGGATTCCGAGCCCACCCGCCCGCGTTCGGGTACAACGTGAGCGGCTCGGGTCGGGTCGTTTTCATTCAGTTCTCTCCCGTCCGCTACGCCGTGGTCTGGAAGGAGGCCGACCTCGGTCCCAACCTCTCCTGGTCCGTCGCGGTAAGCAACGGTAGCGCAACCACGACCAACGAGAGTGTGGGAGCGTGGACCACCTTCCATCTGGTGAACGGGACGTACTCCTTCGAGGTCCCCCCGGCAGCGGACTATGTGCCGGTCACCAACGCATCGGGGACGTTCAACGTGAACGGAGCGAATGTCTCATTCTATGTCCTGTTCCCGGAGGTCAGCTTCCCTGTCACGTTCGCGGTATCGGGCTTACCGTCGGGGAATACTTGGCAGGTCCGGTTTTCCGACAATCTGACCTTGAATGTTAGCCGAGCCGCTACGACGTTCCGTGCGCCCAACGGCAGCTACACGTTCGACGTATTGGCTCCTCCGGGTTATCTGGCCGACCCCTCCCATGGGACTATCACCGTTGATGCCGCCGCGATCATGATCAACGTCTCGATGGTCATCGACGGTCCTCCTCCCTGCCCCCCGATCTGGAATCTCGCGTGCCCCGCTATGGTCGCATGCGCGGCGATCACCGTTGTGGGGGTGGGAACGCTCCTCATTGGCCGTACTCGGAAACGCCGCCGGTCAGGGGGGACCTCCTGACCAGCGATAGTGTCATCACGGCGCTCGCTTCCCCGGTCGAGTCTATGGCACTCTCTTGGCCCGGATGGGTGATCCAGCTCTACCATTGGCTCTACGCCGGGCTTCGACCCTTTGGCCTCCCCTTTGGGGCCATCGCGGTCGGGATTGGGCTAGGTCTCGTCCTGTATATGGTGATCGCGTCTCTCGAGGCGATACCCACCACCTCGGGCGCCGGCACCGTCCCGATCTCCGTGGTCCCTGACGATGAGACGGCTCCCAAGGACGGCACCCCGCCGAGCTCGGACGATCGACCCGTAGTCCCCGTCCGTGTGTTCTCGAAGGATGGGGGAAAGGTGATCCGGATGAAGGGCGCCGGCGAGAACCCTTCCGTACCGGGAAAGCGAGCGATCCGATTCGTTGCCGTCCTCACCGGCGCGTTCGCGACCTTCTCCGTTCCGTTGCTGTTGTACTACCCCGTCATCTTTGCCGAATACGACCACATTGTCGCGGGCGTCGGCATCTTCCTCTACTGGCCCCTGACCTGGCCGGGCGTCTACGCCGTGAGCGTCACGGCGCTGGTCGTCCCGGACTACATCTTCCCGATGTACCTCGCCTTCATGGCGGCGTTTGTCATCGCGAGCGGACTCGCATTCAACCGACCTCGCTACACGGGTCGACGACGCCGACGGGCACTCGTCACGATCATCATTTACATCTGCGCGGAGCTCGTGATCGACGCCCTCTTTTTCACCGTGCCCGGATCGACGCTCCGGAACTTCGCGCTGCTCGTACGGGTGCTGACTGGTGGACTGTTCATGGCCTTCCTCACCTTCTGCACTTTCTATCTGCCTCACCCGCAGAAGATTACCCCCCGGTTCCCGCGCGACCGGGCCGCGACCGCGCTGTTCCTGGCGGTCGGGGTCAGCGCCGGCGTGCTCTCCGCGGTCGCCGTCCTGATCATCAGCTGGGTGCTGGACATGAACCGGATCGTGACCGGGTTCACGATCCTTCTGCTGGTCCCCGTTCTAACACTCCCGGTGTTTTGTGCGCTTGCCCGCCCCCTCTACTTCCGCCACCTTCGGAAACATCCGCTGCCTTCTCTCGAGGAGTACCACCCATCGGTCTCGATCATCATCCCCGCGTACAACGAGGAGGAGTTCATCGTCGAGTCCATCCGCTCGGCCGACCGAGCGGCCGGGAACTACCCGGGAACGGTCGAGATCATCGTCGGGAACGACGGTTCCACGGACCGTACCCTCGAGCTCGCCCTGGGAGCTATCAGGAACCTCGAGCACACCAAAGGGTACGTGGCGGACCTCCCTCACGGTGGGAAGTCGAACGCGCTCAACGGCGCGCTCGCGCTCGCTACGGGGGAGATCGTCCTGCGCCTCGACGGCGACACGGTGATCACCTCTCCTCCGGGGTTCGCCCCGATGATCTCCCACTTCGCCGACCCCGAGGTGGGTGGAGTACAGGGCGCTATCCATCCTCGCGACCGAAAAGGCTGGACTCGCAAGCTGCGGGCGCTCGAGGTCGCATGGCTGCACTACATGCTGCGGCCGGCCAGTATGGCCACCCGCTCGGCGGAAGTGCTGGACGGCCTCTTCTCCGCCTTCCGCCGCGCGGACCTGGTCGAGCTCGGCGGATGGGTTCCGTGGAATGGAGAGGACTCCGAGATCTCGATACGCGTCCAACGACTGGGATACCGCATCCGCATCGAGTTCGGCGCGCTGGCCTTGGAGGACGTCCCGCACAACTACGACTCCCTCCGGAAGCAACGGGTCCGGTGGTCTCGCGGGATCATCATGGCCAACGGCCAGCACTACCGGGCACTGCTCGGGGAGACCCCCGAGTTCGCCGGGATCGGAGTGCTGTTCTGGTTCCTGCTCGTTATGCGGTCGGGCGTGCGGAGCCTGGTCTACGTCTTCCTCCTGCTCCTGATCCTCTTCCTCGGAGTTCCGGGCCTCATCTACACAATCGTCCTGCTCGCGATCGCGACCGGGATCCGGGCCGTGCCCATCGCTTACTTCCTGGTGAAGATGCGACGCCCCGACGTCTTGCTCTGGATCCCCTTCTTCCCGATCGGGAACATCATCAAGCAGACCTTCCGATTCGAGGCGTTCGGGACGCTGGGTCCCGGTGCAACGGCGGAGTACATCTAGGCTCTTGCCCCCGCGTAGGGGGCAGCGGGATCCTCGAACGCTCGAGGCTCTAGTCCCTGCCGCCCATGGTACTTCGGTTTGGACGGCGACGGATTTCGGGGTCCTCGGGTCAGCGAGGAGGCGCGGGCGTCTGACGGGTCCGCAGTTCGTGGGCCGCGACCACGAGCATGATCTCGGACGGTCCGTGCGCGATGCCCCCGGCCCGAACGTCCCGCCAGCGCTGCTCGTGCGGAAGGTCCTGGGAGTAGCCGCGCCCACCGTGGAACTGGATGGCGTGGTCGATCGCCCGAAGCCCGTCCTCGACGGCCACCCACTTGACGAGGGCGGCCTCCGCGGCCGCGTCCTCCCCGCGCTCCAGCCGGGAAAGGGCGTCCAGGGTGTACAGCCAATCGGCCGAAAGCCGGGCGAAGTCCTGGGCCAGTGAGAACGAGACGGCCTCCTGACGAGCGAGCGGCTTTCCGAACACGGTGCGCTGCCGGGCGTAATCGACCGTCGCCTCCCAGGAAGTGTACGCGGCCCCGAGGTAGATCGCGGCGAGGAGGGCTCGGTCGTGGGTGAGTTCCGTGCGGAGGTACTCGAAACCCATCCCCTCCTCTCCGAGACGGTATCGCAGAGGGACGCGAACGTGGTCGTAGGTGACCAATCCCCGACGCTGCCAGCGCTCTCCGAGGTCTCCTGACGAGGGGTCCCGTGTGATGCCCGCTAGGTCCTGGGGGACCAGGAACGCCGTCACCTTTCCCCGAGGGTCTTCGCTTGGGACGCGCCCGTATACAATCGCGGCGTCCGCGTCCAGGCAGAGGGCGACCTCGCTCTTTTCTCCCGTGAGAACATAGCCTTCCCCCTCTCGGGTGGCGGAGAGCGTCATCCCTTGAGCGTCGGAGCCGGCCCCGGGTTCCGTGATCTGATTCCCCACGACCTTGTCGCCTCGGACCATTGGGCGGAACCACTCTTCGACCAGTTCGGGGGAGCCGTGGTCGGCGAGCACGGAGGAAAACTCGGGCTGGATGCTCAGCTTCCCGAACACCGTCCCGGACCGGTACACGAGGTGGAAGAGGGCTAGCCCCACCTGGGGGAGTGAGAGTCCTCGGCCTCCTAGGGCGGTCGAGGTCCCCAGACCGAGCAGACCGGCCCGTCCCATCGCCCGATATTCCTCCCGGGGAAATGCGGGGTTCCGGTCGAGCTCGCGATACCGGTCTGCGAGTTTGTGGCGAGCCGCGAAGTCAGTGACCTCCACGACCAAGGGGTCGTCCGGGAGCGGGGGAAGGATCGCCATCTAAAGTCCCTCGGTAACGAAGAACGGGGGCTTCGAGTTCGGCCCTCCCGAGGGCGGCCGCTCGCCAATGATCCCGGAGGCACGCAACCGGTCCATCTCGGAGCTCGAAAGGCCGAGGAGCTCACCGAATACTCGAGCGTTGTCCTGACCGAGCCAGGGGGCGCCGCGCCAGACCCCGCCCGGGGTATCGGAGAACTTGGGAGCGACCCCGGCGCCCTTCACCCGTCCCGCGATCGGGTCGTCCCACTCCACGAACATCCCCCGGTCTCGGAAGTGAGCGTCCCGCGCGGCGTCGGCGATGTCGAACACCCGGGTGATCGCGACGTCGTGCGTCCGACCGATCTCCTCGAGCTCCTGTCGGGTCCGTGACCCGCAGAACTCCGCAATCGCTCGGTCGACCGCCTCCCGATGCGCGAGTCGGTAGTCCCGGTCATCGTACACGGGGTCGGTGAAGCCGATCACGGTCTTCAGCCGGCGCCACGCCTCGGGGGTCGGCGCTGCCACTACCACCCATCCGTCCCGGGCCCGATGGACGTCGTACGGGTGCAGTCGCGCATGGCCGGAGCCGTGACGACCTCGGACGACCCCTCGTACGAAGTAGTCGAGAGCGAGGTTCTCGAGTAGGATGAAGAACATCTCGTACTGGGCCACATCGACCGATTGTCCGTGGCCGGTCCGGCTGGCGTGGACGTACCCCATGAGGCCCGCTGTGGCGGCGGCCAGGCCGGTGACGGTATCGTTGAGCGCGGTGCCGCTCCGCATCGGAGGGTCCGGGTCGGGCTTTCCCTGCAGGGAAAGGTAGCCGCTGTAGGCCTGGGCGGTCAGGTCGTAGGAGGGGGTCCGTATCCGGTCCGGTTGACCGGTGCGGCCGTATCCCGTAACATGGACGATCGTAAGCTGGGGATTCGAACGCCACACTTCCTCATCGGAGAGGCCGAGCTTGTCGTACGTTCCCGGCCGTGAGGATTCGATCCAAATGTCCGACTGCTCGACCAGCCTTAGGAAGATGGTGCGACCCTCGGGCCGGCGGATGTCGAGCCCGACCGAGAGCTTGTTGCGAGAGTATTGGACCCATGACTCCGAGACGGCCTCCCCCGGCATGCTCCCCTCGAGCACCGGTCGAAGGGTCCGGGTCGGGTCGGCGTAGGGGGGTTCGAAGGGGGGTCCTTCAACGTGGATCACTCGGGCTCCGAACTCGCCCAAGTACGTGGCAGCCCAGGGTCCTGCGACGAACCGGGCGGACTCGAGGACCCGAACCCCCTCGAGCGGACCGAACGGGGGCACGAGCGGAGCGTCGTCCAGAGGCGAGGACACGACCCGGGACCGGGACGGAGCTCGATAACCCGGGAGGTTCAGGACGGAACCTCGGCGACCAAATACCGCTACCCGCTCGGCGCGACGATGACCGAGGCTCCTTGGGTCCGTTTCGAGGGCGCGAAGTTCCGAGACGAGCTCACGAAGTACAAACTGGCGAACCACCCGTTCAAGACCCATCCGTTCTTCTCCCGGCTCGAGCGCGGCGAGGTTCCGCGCCCGCTCGTTCGCGCGTGGGTGACCCAGTTCTACCCGTGGCTGGCCTCGGTCCCCATCGCGATGGCCGAGCGGTTCGCGAACTGCTCCTACGATTCGGCGAACGACCCCTACCGTCGGATGATCCTGGACCAGCTGGTCGAGGAGGCGGGGGACCCGAAAGGGAAGGCGTCGGGACATCCCGAGCTCTGGCTCCGGTTCTGCGAGGGCCTCGGCATTCCGCGGAAGGAGGTCCTGAACGCCCCGCTCCTGCCGAGCACGATGGTCGCGATCGACGACTTCCTCTACACGAACCGGGTGAACACGTTCTACGTCTCGGCGGCCGGGTCGTCGGAGCCCCCCAACGTGGAGCTCTGCGCCCGTCTGCTCCCCGCGTTCCGCAAGCACTACGGGGTCGACGAGGCGCACCTCGAGTACTACTCGCTTCACGTGACGGCCGACGTCGAGCACAGCGAATGGGTCGGTGAGATCGTCGCGGCGTTCGCGTCGAACCCCGAGGTGCGCAAGCAGATGTGGGACCAGATGCTCCGAGGGTTCGCCCTTCACGCTCTTCTGGTGGACGGGGTCCTCGCCGGGACGAACCAGGCTCCGTCCCCCGCGAAGACCCGCTAGGACCGGATCCGCTCGAAGCGGGGCACGACCGAAAGGAGACCGAATCCAGGACCAATGGAAGGCAGAACGATACGGCTCAAGCGGTTGTTCCCGAGTCCCCAGCGCAAGCTCTTCTCGGTCCCGTTGGACCACTCGGTGTCGATGGGGCCGATCGACGGCCTCGAGGAGCTCGCACCGCTCGCCCAGGAGCTCCAAGACGGCGGTGCGGACCTGCTCATCGTCACCAAGGGAGCGGTTCGAGGGCTCGTGCCGGTGCTCGCCCCGACCACCCAGCTCGGCATCCACGTGTCCGCGTCCACCAGCCTCGGAACGACGTCGAACCAGAAGGTCTTGGTCGGGACCGCAGAAGAGGCGGTGAGCTTGGGGGCCGACCTGCTCAGCGTTCAGGTGAATTTCGGGATCCCGGAGGAGCCGGACATGCTCCGCGACCTCGGGGTCGCCGCCGACCAGTGCCGCCGTCTCGGTCTCCCGCTCTTGTGCATGGCCTACGTCAAGAAAGCGAACGGAGGGACCCCGGAGGAGATTCGCCACGCGGCCCGCGCGGCGGCCGATACCGGCGCGGACATCGTGAAGACCAGCTACCCGGGGTCGGCCGCCGAGTTCGCGAAGCTCTGCCGGACGACCCCGGTCCCGGTCCTCATCGGTGGGGGCGTGCGGCTCGAGGACGAAGAGGCGTTCCTATCCATCGTGAAAGAGAGCGTGCGCGCCGGTGGGGGTGGCATCTGCATCGGGCGGAACCTCTTCCAACGTCAGCCGGTCGGTCCGTTAGCTCGCCGCATCGCGACGATCCTCCACGGCGTGGAGTAGGGATGCGCCCGTGACGCGCGAGCGGGTGACGGTCGCGCCCCTCGCCTCCTCCCCAGAGGGTCGAAGAGCGATCGTGGAACGCGCGCGCCGGCGAGGGTTCGCTCACTTCGCGGTGGAAGAGGGGGACCCGTTCGAGGCGGCTCCGGGAGAGGAGGTCATAGTACGCGGCAGCGGGCTCCTGACGACCCGCGACCGCGCGTCCCCGGCCATCCGCTTGATCCCGGTGGGCGACCCCGACGCTCTCGACCGAGCCGTCCGAGGAACACCGGACGGAGGGGTCCTGGCAATCGAACTGACGGGAGACCGCGTCATCCCTCTCGAGAACGCGATCGCCGCCGGGGGGCGGCGCTTCGAGCTCTGGGTCTACGCCCGCGGGCCTCGGGAGGTCTCGGGAGCGCTCGGGGCCCTCGAACATGGAGCGCAACGGGTGATCGTGACGCTACGCTCCCCCGAGGAGGTCGACGACCTCGAGTCGGTGCTCGAGGGCCCCTTCCCGACGAACCTCGAATGGACCTTGGTAACGGTCTCCTCTGTGCGCGCCGTGGGCGTGGGGGATCGCGTCCTCGTCGACACTACCTCCCTCCTGGACGCGACGGAAGGGCTCCTCGTGGGGAGCGCGGCCGGGTTCCTCTTCCACGTGGCGAGCGAGGCGGTCGGGTCGCATTTCAGCGGACCTCGGGCCTTTCGGGTGAATGCGGGGGCCGCCCACTCGTACGTCCTGATGGGCGACGGGACGACGCGCTACCTCTCGGAGCTGCAGCCCGGGGACGCGGTCCTCGTGAGCCGACCGGGCGGGTCGGCGCGCTCCGTTCGAGTGGGGAGGATCAAGATCGAGCGCCGTCCCCTCGTCATCGTAACGGCCGCGGTCGACGCTTCCCCGAGAACGGTGTTCCTGCAGGAGGCCGAGACCGTGCGGCTCTCCGCGGAGTCGGCCCGGGTCCCGACCACCGAGCTCTCGGTGGGCACACGCGTTCACGGGGTCAAGATGCCCCCGGCCCGTCATCTGGGGCGTTCGGTCGAGGAGACGATCATCGAACGATGAATCCCGCTGCTCCCGCGATCGTCGTCAGCCTGCCGGCACGCACAGTCACGGACGCTCGGACAGAGATGGAGGAGGCCTGCCGCTCCGGCGCCGACCTCGTCGAGATCCGATTCGACCGGTTCCGTGCCGGGGAGCTCGCCCGCGTCGGAGAGCTGTTTCCGGCTCCCCTTCCTCTGGTGGCTACGCTCCGTTCGCACGCGGAAGGGGGCGAGGGCCCGGACGACCCGGAGACTCGCCTTCGGATACTGAGCGACCTCGCGCGCCATCCATTCCGCTGGATCGACGTCGAAGCCCTCCGGGACTTCCCGGCCTCGGAGGCGTTTCTGCGACCCGGGGTATGCGGGATGATCGTCTCGAGCCATGTTACGACCTCCATACGAGAGCGGGAGTGGAACCGCCTCCTGCGCCAACGTGTCCCGCGGGGGGCGATCCGAAAGGTCGTTGCCGCCGCGACTGTCGGGCAGCTCCTCCGCGAGCTCATCCCCGCATTACCGCCTCCGGGGGAGTCCCCTCTCGTAGCGCTCACGACGGGACCCTCAGGACCGCTCCTCCGTGCCTGGTCGAGGAGATTCGGCTTCCCGATGGTGTACGCCTCTCTGCCCGATCGCACCGACCGGGCCGGGCCACCGTCGGTCGAGCCCAGCCAGATCCCCGCCGACCGGATGCGGGCCTACCTGGATGCCGAGGGCAACCCACCGCTGTTCGCGATCGTCGGGCACCCCGTAGTGCACTCGCGAAGCCCGGCCCTGCACTCGCGCTGGATGCGCGAGGGGGGACGAGCCGGCCTCTTCGTGGCCCTGGATTTCGAGAGCGACAAGGAGTTGGTCGAATCGGTCCCTTCCCTGGCCGAGGGGGGATTCCGAGGGCTCAGCGTCACGCACCCGTTCAAGGAGGTGGCCCTGAACCTGGCGAGCCAGGTCGGCCCCGGGGCCATCGCTTGCGGAGTGGCGAACACGCTCTCCTTCGGCCCCGAAGGGGTCGAGGCGGAGAACACGGACCTGGTCGCCATCCTTCGCCGGCTCGAGGAGCTCCGGTCTTCGGGCCGATGGGACGGTTCGTCGCTCGGCGTGATCGGCGCTGGCGGTGCCGCCCGCGCGACCCTCGCGGCCGCGCGATCCCTCGGGGTCGAGTCCCACGTCTGGGCGCGCCGTCCGGTAGCCTCGGAGCTGCTGGCACGCGAATTCGGAGCCCATTCCGTCAACGGCCGGGGGCAAGCCCGACCCGCGTTGGTGGTCCACGCCACCACGATAGGCCGAACGGCCGGGGAATTTCCCTCCCTGCCGGATCTGGATTGGCTCCACCCGGGGGTTCACGCGATCGACTGGGTCTACGCTCCGGATGATCCGATCGTACGCGTCACGGCCGAGAAGGCCGAGGCGACGTACGAGGACGGCTCGCGGCTTCTCGTCTACCAAGCGGCGGCAGCCTACGGCATCTGGTGGGGTGATGGACCGACCCCCGAGCAGACCTCGGCCGAGCTCGAGGGGGTGTCATGAACGGAGCGGCCCGGACCTTCGGAGCCATCACGATCACGAACGCTCTGCCGACCGGTATCGGATGTGCGGCCGGGGTCGATCTGCCCGTGGAGGCACGCGTCGTGCTGGCCACCGACGGGTCGAAGGGGCCGCCCACGGTCGAGATCCCGAGCGGCTGCCGCACGCCCCTGGTCGAGGAGGCCTTGAGAGTTGGTCTGTCCCAGTACTTCCCTGATCGCGGCGCCGTGGCCCGACTTACCCTGCGATCGGAGGTCCCGGTCGCTCGCGGTTTGAAGAGCTCGAGCGCCGTGAGCACCGCGGTGCTGCTGGCCGTCGCGAGAGCGGCCGGTCGGAACCCTTCCCCGCTCGAGATCGGGCGGCATTCGGCGGACGTGGCGCGTCGCGTGGGGGTCAGCGCCACCGGCGCCCTCGACGATGCCCTCGCGGGGCTCGAACCCGGGTTCGTCGTCACGGACAACGTTCGGGGCGAGGTCCTCCGGCGGACCGACATCGACCCCGGCTGGGGCGTCGCGCTCTACGTCCCCCCGCAACCCCATCCGCCCTCCCCCAACTTCGCTTCGGCCTTCTTCGCCGCGCGGGCTTCGGGCGAGGTGGCCGCGCGAGCCGCGATGGACGGGGATTGGACGAAGGCGATGCGGCTGAACACCGAGCTCGTGGAGCGGACGATGGGCTACGCGTACCGGGAGATCCGGGACCATCTGGAAGAGCACGGCGCCATCGTGAGCGGCGTGAGCGGCCTCGGTCCGACTCTGGCCACGATCGCGCCGACCGCTCGCCTCCCCGACCTCATTCGGGAACTCCCGTCGGATTCGGCGCAGAAGCTCATCGTCGCGTTCACCCGCGGATCCTCGGCGAACGGCGGGCGCTCGTGAGCGCCATCCGGATCCGACCGGGGCCAGCCTACGGTACGGTGCAAGCACCTCCGTCGAAGAGCTACACCCACCGCGCCCTCGTGGTCGGCCACCTCGCGGCTCGACCGTTTCGGGTCCGTCACCCGCTAGACTGTGACGACACGCAGGCGACCGCCGCCGCCGTGGCCCGCCTGGGGAGCTCCGTCTCCCGCACCCGCGACGTCTGGCGGGTGGGCCCAACGGAGGATGGACGGCGGCGGACCCCGGCCCTCGTCCAGTGTCACGAGTCCGGCACGACGCTTCGGTTCGTCTCCGCGTTGGCCGCACGCACCGACCGTACGGTCGTGATCGCGGGAGCCGGTCGACTATCGGAGCGTCCCATCGACGACCTTCTCGAGGGACTGATGGCCCTCGGAGCGCGCTGCCGGCACCTCCGCGGAACCGGTCTCCCCATCGAGGTCCGTGGACCGATGCGCGGAGGCCCGGTCGTCCTCGACGCGTCGAAGAGCTCGCAGTTCGCCTCGGCCCTCCTGCTGACACTCCCCTCGCTGGAAGGGGACTCGTCGTTGGAGCTAACGGGCCAGCGGGTCTCGCAGCCGTATCTGGAGGCGACCCTCGCGGTGCTCGCCCATCAGGGGGTCCGTGTGGACCGTCACGGCCGGCGCTTTCACGTTCCGGGTGGGCAGCGCTTCCGGGGCCCGGGGTTCACGGTCCCGGGAGACGCCTCCTCCGCCGCCTATCTCTGGGCCGCCGCCGCGGTGAGCGGGGGAACCGTGCGGGTGGAAGGGGTCCCGGCGAAGTGGCCGCAGGCGGACCTCGCCGTGCTCGAGCTCTTGCGGGACGCCGGTGCGTCCGTCTCGAGACGGCCGAACGGGGCCACGGTAAGCGGGGGGACGCCGAAGGCGTTCCGCATCGACCTCACGGACGCGCCCGACCTGTATCCCCTCGCGGGGGTTCTCGCCGCGACCACGTCCGGGGTGAGCCACATCGTCGGGGCGGAGCACGCCGTCCTGAAGGAGTCCGACCGCAAGGCTGGGACCGCGCTCTTGGCCCGCTGCCTCGGGGCTGCGGTCGAGAGCACGAGCCGCGGCCTTCGCATCCGCGGGACCCGCCGGCCACGGGCGCTCGACCTTCGACAGCTCTCCGACCACCGACTGGTGATGAGCGCGGCCGTAGGGGCGCTCGCCGCGGAAGGAGACTCGGTCCTGGGCGAGAAGGAGGCCGTGCGAAAATCGTTCCCTGGCTTCTGGGATACGTTCGCGAGCCTATCGGAAGGAGGGCGCGGCCGATGATGCAGTTCGGGGAGCGGTTCCGGGTCACCCTCTTCGGAAGCAGCCACGGACCCGAGGTCGGCGTCGAAGTCGAGGGAATCCCTGCCGGTACTCCCATCGAACCCGCCCGCATCCAGGAGGACCTCGATCGTCGCCGGCCCGTCGGTCGGCGGCTCGCCACCCGCCGACACGAGGAGGACCGGCTCGTCGTCGACTCCGGGCTCCTCGAGGGGAGGTCGGACGGGGCCCTCTTCCGAGCGCACGTGGCGAACGAGGACGTTCAACGGGGTCCGTACGACCGCCAGCGGGACACGCCGCGGCCCGGTCATGCCGACTATCCGGCGCGCGTGCGGTTCGGCCCCGACGCCGACCTCTCGGGAGGTGGGATCTTCTCGGGCCGGATGACCGTCGGCCTGGTGATCGCCGGCTCGATCGCAACAACCCTCCTTTCGGCCCGAGGCGTCGAGGTCGTGGGATACACCCGGTCGATCGGACCGGTGGATGCCGAGATCTGGGAGGGCGAGCCGGTCTCCGCCGTTCGGGACCGCTCGCGGACGAACGAGGTCGGGTGCCCCGACCGGGACGCGGCGCGCCGGATGGAGGAGGCGATCGCCGAGGCCCGCCGGGAGGGGGACAGTCTTGGGGGGATCATCGAGGTCCGGGCCGAGGGCCTCCCCGTCGGCCTGGGCGAACCGTTCTTCGACTCGGTCGAGAGCTCGATCGCGCACATCGCCCTCTCGGTCCCGGCCGTGAAGGCGATCGAGTTCGGGGCCGGGTTCCGCGCGGCTCGCATGAAGGGAAGCGAGCACAACGACCCGTTCGTCTGGGTCCAGGGGAACGTCCGGACGGAGACCAATAACGCCGGAGGGATCCTCGGAGGTCTCTCGACGGGCATGCCGGTCGTCTTCCGCGTGGCCGTCAAGCCGACATCGTCCATTGCCAAAGCGCAGCGTACGGTGAATCTCGCCGACCGCTCGCCGGCTACTCTCAGCGTCGCGGGCCGACACGACCCCTGCATCGTCCCTCGCGCGGTCGTCGTCCTGGAGGCGGTGACGGCGATCGCCCTCGCCGACCTGGGCCTCCGGGGTGGGTTCCTTCCGTGACGAACGGGGGGCGGCCTTCCTAAGGGCGGATACGTTCGAGGGAGAGGAAGCGGACCTGGGCGTCGGGGCGCACGCCGGCGACGAGAAACTCCTTCCGAACTCCTTGGGCCACGCGCACGCCGCCCGCCACTTCGATCCAGGATGCGACGTGGGTCGCCGGCACGGCCTGCACGAGGTACCGGGCGTGAGAATGCTCCGGGCTCCGCGGGTAGGCGCGGAAATGGGCCCCGTACTTGAACCCGGTCTTCACGACAAGGGCGCGCCCCCGGAGCTCCCGATAGGCGGCGAGCCGTTCGAAGAAGAGGGGGTCGAGGCGACGAGCCCGTCGTTCGAGTGCCTCGAGCGGAACCGGTCGGCCGCTCTTCGAATCCCGAAGCGAGAGCTGGCGTTGGGAGCAAAGGTAGGTGGCCTCGAGAAGGCTCAGCTCGAGTCGGTCCCCGACCCGGCTCCCGTACGCGAGCTCCTTTCCGAGCTCGGTTGCCTGCGCCGAGCTGTGGACCGTCACCCGGTCCTCGGAAAGCCATCCTTCGGCGGGAGCCGAGAGCGCCCGGGACGGAAGTGCCCCGTTCGGGGCCGGGCGGCGCACCCGGTAGTAGGTGAGGTCGGACTCCTCGTCCACCAGGCCGAGCAGGAGGAGCTTCTTCGCGGTCTGGGCGCGCTCGGCGAGGTCGAACAGCCGAGCGAGGTCGAACGGGACCCGCTCGCTGATCGCCTCGACCCAGTAGCGGGACGGCGTCTTGTGGAGCGTCCCGCCTCGGGGGAGGACCGTGAACGCGACCGGCGGGGGGCTCGCGCGCACCACGTACCCGCGCTGCCGAAGGTCCCGGTACACGAGGTAGCGGACCGCGAACCCCGGGTCCGCCCGGACCGCGCGGCGGAAGACCGTCGACCAGGCGACCGCTCGTCCGCCGCTCCCGCGGAGGTCGACGCGGCCCATCTCCGAGAGGTAGACCGCCTCGTAGCGGTCGAGCGTGAGGCCGCCATCGGACGAGGGCGTGCCGAAGAATCCCTTCCCGTAGACCTGACCCGCCTCGGGCGGGTCGTCGAACCGTACTGTACCGTCCGCGCGAACGACCCCGCTCACGTACGGGCCCCTCGGAGCTCCGACAGCGTGACGAGAGGTTCGATCCGGATCCCCGCGGAAGCGAGCCGGGCGGCGGCGCCGCTCTCCCGGTCGACCACGACCAGGACCCGGTCGACCAGACCACCGGCTCCTCGCACGATCTCGACCGACCGTAGGGTGCTGCCGCCGGTGGTCGTGACGTCCTCGATCAGGAGGACCCGAAGCCCCGGAGTGATGTCGCCCTCGTACGGTTGGCGCGTGCCGTGCTCCTTCGCCGTTTTGCGGAGGACGACGTACGAATGGCCGGTCTTGAGCGCCACCGCCACGACCAGCGGGACGGCGCCCAGCTCCATGCCCGCGAGCCGGTCGACCGTTCCGACACGGCTCGCGAGCGCCCGCGCGAGCAGGTCGAGACGCTTCGGGTCGGTCCAGGCGCGCTTCACGTCGATGTAGACGTCGCTCTTCTCGCCCGAGGCGAGCGTGAAATCGCCGAACCGCACGGCGCCCGCGTCCAGGAGAGTTCGGACGATCTCGGTGTGACCGGGTTCGGGGTCTGCGACCGGAGCGTTCACCAGGGCACCTTCTTCAGACCGGCCTTGTACCCAATCCAGTTGAAAAGCGTGTGGAGGCCCAGGGTGACCACGAGAACCCAGAAGACGCCCCAGCCGCTGACGAACACCGGCACGAACACGCTCGGATAGAACAGGAACCCGAGCCCGATCGGGACCAGGACGAAGGGGAGCTGGTCGAGCAGGATCGCGCGGGAGCCGCTCTCCCGGCCGAGGCGCCGCTTCACGAACGAGCCGAGTGCGTCCCCTGTCATCGCGCCGAAGGTGAGCAGCGCGACCACGAGGACCGCGGCGGGAAGGTTGGGGGCCAGGACCGGAACGAGCCTCCACGGGGGGGACGCGGCCAGGATCAGCCCGGCCTCGATCATACCGAAGGGGATCGCGGCGAACCCTCCGACCAGGAACCCGGACCACGTTTTCGACGGGCCGAGAATGCGTCGCCCGTCCCACCGCCACACGCGGCCGAAATCCATCGGGGGCCCTCGTCCCCGAGGCAGGGTCGCGAGCGCGTTCGCGATGTAGGCCGGCGTCAGCACCCAGAGGACGGCCATCAGGGACGAGAGCCAGGGGTCGACCACGCGCGTGTCCTGGGTCTACGGCTCGCGGATGAACCGGGCGATCGAGGTAGCGACCGCGGCGATCTTCTGGGGGTCGGCGCTCTCCTCCGCGTCGTGGATGTGCGCCTCCGGGTCCATGCTGCCGAAGACGAGCGCCGGCAGCGGGTCTCCCTTCGGGGTCGTGAGGTCCCTCAGCGCGCTCGCGTCCGTCCCGCCATACTCGCCACGAATCCCGCTCACGCCCATGGTCTCCTGTAGGATCCGCTCGAGCCGGAGCAGCGCGGGGTGGTCGACCGGAAGCGAGTACCCCGCCCGACACCGCGCGGGAGGGGCCGCGATCCGAGCCGAGGGCGAGCGGTTCTCGATGAACGCGCGGACGTAGCGGAGGGCCGCGTCGAGGCCGGTGGCGAGTTCCATCTCGGGGATGAGGCGAAGGTCGACCGTGAAGGTGGCCGTGCCCTTCGCGCGTCCATCGATCAGGTCCCGTTCGAAAGCGGCTTGGAGGAGGCGGAGCGTCGGGGGCACCGGGTTGTGACCGTAGTGTGGGTATCCCCCGTGGGTCGCCTCGCCGATCAGCTGGAGCGCGAGGGTGCCGGGCGGCACGGTGAGCGCGGTGGCGTTCGCGGGCTCGAGACGGAACGGCGGGCCCACGAGCGGCGCAAGACGAGCCGGTAGGGCACGGAGCTCCTCGGCTCCTCCCCGGAAAAGCAGGGTGACGGCCGCGGCCGACTGGTTCGCCGCGTCGGTCTCCGCGTGGGCGGCGACCAGGCGCACGCCCCGTTCGGAGGACGGCACGTCGGTCACATCGAAGTGGGTGACGCTCGCCCTGCCCGTGATCACCGGTTCCGGAGCATGGCGGTCGGGCCAGTCGGGAGACGCGTAAATGGAACGCCACCGCCGCGCGACCTCGTGCAGGTCGACGAGCGCCTGGCCGTAGGCGAGCGCCTCGCGAAGCTCGGCCGGCCCCTGGAACGACGCGTCTAGGAACGCGACGCCACTCGAGCCGGCGGTCGCCTCGGGGCTCCCGTCGGGGATCAGGGCGACGTCGCCCCGAAGGATGCGCTCGGGGTCGTTCAGGGGGAGCTGCGCGTCGTGGGCCTTGATCGCTTCGACGCCTCCCTCGCCTCCGGTCTCCTCGTCCACGCACGCGATCAGGCGTACGTTCCGTCGGAGGTCGGTCTCCTCGGAGAGCTTCCGCAACGCGGCCAGGGACGCGACGATGCCGCTGCCGAGATCGTCGTTCGACCCCCGGCCGTAGAGACGCCCGTTCGCGCGGTAGGTCAATGTATGGGGAGGGCTCTTCCATCGGCCGAGTTGTTCGGCCGGGACCGGGACGACGTCGAAGTGGGCGAGGATGAGAACGGTCTCGCTCGCTCCCACGTTGAGCTCGGCGATGACGTTCGGTCTCGGCGCGCCGTGCCAGTCGCCTTTCACGTCCCCCACGACCGTGGGGTCGTAGACTCGCGTGGCGAGGCCCGCCGCTCGGGCCGCTCGCACGATCGCGTCGGCTGCCCGCAGGTAGTTCGGCTTCTCCCACCGGCCGTGACCGACGTCCTCGAGGTTCGTGGGCGCGATCGAGACGAGCTGGGTCAGCAGACGAAGGTTCTCCTCTCCGCCGATGGCAGCGCTCGCGGCCGACGGGTTCGGTCCGTGGGAAGATGTCGACATGGGGGCCTCAGCGCAGCACGAGGAGAATGACCAGAGAGCTGGTGATGAGCAAGAGGAGGGTCGCGGCGAACATGTGCGTGAACATGGCCAAGGTGTCGCCGAGGGAGGTCAAAAGGCGTGCGGTGTAATTGGGTCCCAGGACCTTGACATCCGGGACGTTCTTCTCCCCGAAATGGACGGAGACCGGCTCGAGGTTCTGGATCGCTTCCTCGAGGGTCGCGCGGGACTCCCGGATCAGCCCCGACAACGGGTATCGTTCCCCGACGGGGTTGATCCCGCCATCGACCTCGTGGACCACATGGTTGTCGGTGGTGAGGACCTCGGCCACGTCGACCCGCTCGAGGAGCGATCGGACGATCGGGTCCCGTCGTCCGATGAGAAGGTTGTTGCCGTCGATCAGCACGTAGCCGGTGGTGGACCCCGCCGCGCGGACGACCAACGCCCGGAACCCCTCCGGCCCGATGCCGTCGCGCCCGATCGAGTACCCTTTGCGGACCGCGACACCGACCTCGATCGGCCCGTCCCGAGCCGCGGCGACCGCCGCTCGGACCGCGGCCTTCGTATCGACCACGAGCTTCTCGGCCATCGGGGTGCCGTAGAGGATGTCTCCCTGTCCTTCCACGTAGGAGTTGTGCGCGTCCACGAGGACGACACGAGGTCCTCCTTCCTGGGCCACTTCCCGAACGATCCGGTCCGCGACGCTGAACGCGATGTCGTCGGTCGGTTTGGGGGCCTGGGTGACGAGAACCAGGACCACGTTCCCGAGGAGCTGCGCCCGGGCGAGGCTGCCTTCGTACGGAGAGATGAGCGAGCTGGCGCGGGAGCTTCCTGTCTCGGTCAACGAGGCGACGAGCTCGCGCAACGCCGAGGCGACCCGGTCGACTTCCGCATCCGAGGGGAGGTCGAGGTCGTGGTCGCACGGGGTGTGGGGCACGAAGACCGTCCCGGCCGACGGTCCTAGCTTCTCGGAGAGCTTGTGCGGAAGGTCGCTCGACCCGAGCGCGGCGAACGGCCCCGGGTGGACGGTGGGGAGGGCCACGGTCGCCTTCACGGAGCCTCCCCGCGAGAACGCGAGGATCCTCGCCTGGACGTTTCCCGGGATGGCCCCTTTCAGGAAGAACGCCTCGAGCGCTTCGGAGGCCTCCGGGTCTCTCTGGCTGACGTGGTCGAGAAGGGGACGGATGAGGGAGACCCCCGAGTACCCGAACTCGCGACGGATTGGGCGGTCGGAAGCCCGGACCAACGCGACCGCCGCGATGAACCCGAGGGCGAAGAATGCGGCTGCCATCTCCAGAAGGGTGGCCGTCGGAGGCACGAGCACGAAGAACCCGGCCAGGTAGAGCACCGGCTGGAGGAGCGAGGGCAGCAGCATGCGGGCGTGGCTCGGACGGGACACCCCGTAGAGGCTCGAATGACGGAACCAGAACGCGGGGCCGACGAGGAACACCCCCAGATAGGTGAGCCCGGGAACGATCGATGGGTCGGCCGCCCACGCGAGCCGCCAGACCGCCGCGAGGGCGACCACCACGACCATGACCGTGAGGGCCAGGAAGACACTGCGATGGAACTCGAGCCGGCCGCCGAGCGCGGCACAGATCGGGGTGGTGGCGACGGACGCGATGAACGCGGGCAGGATGCCCGCGACGAGGAACCCCTCGAGGAACTTAGGCACGTCCGGGAGCCAGAGGAGTCCCGCGAGAGCGGCGCTGGCCACGACGAGGAGCGCGTAGGTGACCGGTTGAGAGGGCGCCCGGAAGAGGACGTGCCCGCGGCGGACCTCCGGGTAGTCGTTGCTGAGGACAGCGTTTGGTTCAGCCGACACGGGCTCGACGCACCTCCTCGAGGATCGCATGGAACGAGGCTCCGAGACCCTCCTCCTCTGTGATCGTGCCGGTGACGAGGATGTTGGCGCCCGCATCCAAGAGGGCCTTCGCCTCCGGACCCGAACGGATCCCGCCCCCGACGATGAGAGGAACGGCGACGACCTCGCGAACGGCCCGCACCATCTCGACCGGCACCGGTGCCGGAGCTCCCGACCCGGCCTCGAGGTACACGAACCTCATACCGAGGAGCTCCGCCGCGAGGGCGTAGCCGGTGGCCCCCGCGAGGTCGTCGCGCGCCACGGCATCGACGTCCCCGACCTCCCCTACCCTCATTCCGGGGGCGACAACGAGGTAGCCCATCGGGATCGCCTCGAGCTCCATCCGGCGGACCGCGGAGGCGGAGCGGGCGTGGGTGCGGATCACCAGGTCAAGGTTCCGGGAGTTGAGGAGGCTCATGAACAGAACCGCATCGGCGTCGGGGGTGAGCGACCCCGGTCCCTCCGGGAAGATGATCGAGGGGACCGCGACCGCCGCCTTGATCGCGCGGGCGGCTTCGCTCATCACCTCGCGGGAGATCCCGGTGGAACCCCCGAGCAGGATGGCGTGACTCCCGAGAGACACGGCACCCTGGGCCACTGCGGCGGCCTTCGCGCCGGGAGACTTGTCCGGATCAATGAGGGTGAAATGGAGGGGCCCTGCGGTGAGGTGCTGGCGAAGGTATTGTTCCACATGGCCGATGGGCGTGTGGGGCATCACCGGAACGCCACCACCAGGAACGCGAAGAGCGCCACGGTCATCGCCACTTTGCTCATGGTTTGCTCGTAGTGCAGACGGTCGGGGAGGTGCCAGACCGACATCCCGAAGATCGTGTCGGCGGCCCCGACCAGAACGATGTAGATAATCCCGACCCCCGAAGCGAGATTGACGAACCAGGCGAGGGGAACGAGGCTGAGGACCACGCCCCCCGCCACGGCCCCGCGCGCCGAGGCTGTCGCAGTTCCGAGGCCGTACCGTTTGGGCAGGGTGGTCCGACCGACGTCCCCGGCAACATCCTCCATGTCTTTGATCACCTCTCGGCTCAGGGTCGCCAGAAACGCCATCGCGGCGAACGGAAGGAGCACGACGGCGTTCCCAGCCGCGGCCCCTCCGTAGAGGAAGACCACTCCTGTGAGGAAGGCCACCACGAGGTTGCCGGCGAACCCGGCTTTCTTGAAGCGGAACTCGTAGGCTAGAAGCAAAGCGACGGCCACGACGAGGATGACCCCCACGAGAGGCTCCTCGACCGCGACCGGCACCGCCACCACAACTCCGAGGACGAACAGGGCCACGGCGAGCCCCCGGGCGCCACCGACCGAGACTTCGCCCGTCACGAGCGGGCGGTCCGGGTGGTTGGTGCGGTCCCCCTCGAGGTCGAGGAGGTCGTTGAGGACGTTCCCGCCACCGGTGACGAGCGCCGTCGAAAGCCCGGCCATCACGAGGAGCAGCCACAGCGAGACCGGGACGGAGATTCCCGCCCCTCGCGCGACGAGCCCCCCGACGAGCGTTCCGACGAACGACACCCCGAGGTTGCCGGCGCGCACCAGACGGAGCGCTGGATGCACGGGGGCCGATGGTCGGGTCGGTCGCTTAACGGTTGTGTCGTCGGGGGAGGTGCCCCTCCGGACCACGACCCGCTCGCCGGCGCGTTATATGCGGCGAGCGCTGGCATGGGTCCGATGCCTCGGTCGGGGGTCCGGCGGCCAAAGGTCCGGGCGCTCACGCTTTCGAACGGGCTTCGGGTCCTCCTGGCCCCGGAGGACGCGAGCCCGACCGCGAGCGTCTGGGTGTGGTACCGGGTCGGTTCGAAGAACGAGGAGCCGGGGATCACCGGCGCCTCGCACTGGGTCGAGCACATGCTCTTCGAGGGGTCCCCCCGCTACGGGAAGGGCGAGATCGACCGTGCGGTCCAGCGGGTCGGCGGTGAGCTCAACGCGTTCACCGACACCGACTTCACCGCCTACTTCACGACGGTCCCTCGGGACCACCTTTCCGTTCCGCTCGATATCGAGGCCGACCGGATGACCCGAGCGGCCATCACCGACGCGGAGGTCGCCCGGGAGCGGACGGTCATCCATTCTGAGCGCGAAGGGAACGAGAACTGGCCCGAGTTCCGCGTCGAGGAGGAGCTCTTCCAGCTCGCGTTCCGGGTGCACCCCTACCGGTGGGACGCGCTCGGGCGGCGACGGGACATCGAGCAGATGACCGCCGACCAGCTGAGAGCATACTACCGGCGTTTCTACGGACCGAAGAACGCCGTCCTGGTGGTGGCCGGCGGGTTCGACTCCGATCGGACGGCGGCCGAGGTCCGGCGCCGGTTCTCAAAGCTCCCTCCCTGGGGGGAGGACGTCACGGTTCACGACGAGGAACCGCCCGCCGTCGGAGAGCGGCGGTCCACGCTTTCCGGTCCTGGGACCACCCCGTACCTACAGCTCGGCTGGCGGTCGCCGGCCCTCAGCGACCCTTCGACCCCGGCGACGCTCATTCTCGACACGATCCTCGGAGGCGAAAGCCGTCTGTTCTCGGCGGGGATGGGGCAGCGAGGGCGACGCGAGCACCCGACGGCCCGCCTCTACCGGGCGCTCGTCGAGAAGGGGCTCGCGGTACGGGCCACCAGCGGCTGGAGTCCTCGGTTCTACCCGAGCCTGTTCACTATCCAGGTCCAGGCCGCCCGCGGCGTTTCGCTCGACCGCCTCGAACGGGCGGTAGGGTCGGTGGTCGACCGGCTCTCCCGGGACGGACCCTCCCCCAAGGAGATGGCCGACGTGAGGACCCGCATCCGGCGAGGCGCCGCCCTCGCCTACGAGGGAGCGACGAGCACCGGGTTCCGGATCGGCTATTTCGCGACCCTGGATTCCCTCGGCCTGGAGGACCGACTGTACCACCGTCTGCTGCACGTTTCACTGCGGGCCGTTCGAGACCAGGCCCGCGCGCTCTTCCGACCGGAGTCTCGGGTCGTGGTCCGCTACGAACCGACGGGGGGGACCGACGATGAGTAGGGCGAACGAGCCCCTGCGGCTCGAGTACGGCCGAGAGGTCGATGGGCTCGGCGTCGTTCGCCAGCCGTCCCCCGCGGGAGCGGCCAGTTTCTCCGCCACCTACGTCGGCCCCGCGGGCTGGGGCTTCGACCCACCGGGAGAGGCCGGGACGGCCCGGGCCGTCAACCAACTCCTCTCAAGCGGGGCAGGTCCCTACGACCGGATGGCTCTCGCCCGTCTCCTCGACCGGGCTGGGGCCATCATCACTTCCGAATGCGCGCCGGAGTCCGGCGAGGTGACAATCTGGGGCCCGGCTGCGGACTGGGAGAAACTGCTGGCGCTCCTCGCGGACGCGGTGCTGCGACCTCGGTTCGCGCCGGAGGACCTCGTCCGTGTCCAGCGCCAGCTCTCCGAGCAGCAGATGCGAGAGCTGGCTCAGCCGGGAAGCCGTGCGGACCGGGAGCTTTTCCGTGCCACGTACCCCGAGACGCACCCGTACTATTCGAGCGGCCTCGGTGACCCGAAGTCGGTCGCACGGATCAGTCCGACCAAACTTCGCAAGTTCCACCGGGCCCAGTACACCAGCGGCGATGCGGTCCTGGTCGTGACGGGACCCGCGCGACTCGCGGCGGTCGAGGCGGCCGCTCTTGCCCTCTTCTCAGGGTTCGCCGAACACCGGGGGCCCACCCTTCGCCTCCCGTCGGTCCGACGCCGGACCGCACGAAGGCTGACAGTGGCCCTCAAGGGCCGCTCCCAGGTCGAGATCCGTATCGGCGGCGACTCGATCGCCCGTTCGGACCCTGGCTACCCGGCGGCGTTCCTGGCGAACGAGATCCTCGGAGGGAGAGGCCAGCTGAGCCGGCTCTTCCAGCGCGTGCGGGAGCGGGGGGGCCTCGTCTACCACGCGTCGAGCGAGCTCGAGGCCATGCGCTTCGGGGGCTACTGGACCGTCGGGGCCGGGACCGGAGCCGAGCGGTGGGGGAAGGTCGTAGCAATGCTTTCCCACGAGCTCGAGGAGATGGAGGATCGCATGGTCTCCTCCTCCGAGCTTCGCGAAATCCGGGAGAGCGCGATAGGAGAGATACCCCTGGCCCTCGAATCGACTGCGGACGCGCACGAACTCGCGGTCGAGGTCGCCTACCATCGTCTGCCGGGGGACTACCTCTCCCGGTGGCCCGAGCTTCTCCGTTCGGTCACCCCGAAGGAAGTGCGGGCCGCGGTTGACCGTGCCATGGACCGACAGCACGCCGTGACCATCCTCGCCGGTCCCGTGAACCGGTCCTAGCGCCGGATCTCGAGGAACGGGAGTTCCGGGTACGGACGGGTTCGACGGACAGTGAAACGCAAACGGAGTACTTGGATGAGTGGAGACGTCTCACGCCCCATCGGGCAGCCAAGAAGGTGAGTCTCTACGAAGGCGAGGGCGATCGCGATCTGCCTCGTGCTGGTGGCCGCGGGGACCGTGACCTCGGTGATGGCGTCGAACGTCGTCTGCGGAAGGCCCGCGCCATCGTTCCCTCCCTGTCAGAAGTTGTCCGCGTCCTCATCCGCACCGCCTCCGCCGACCCAGACTCCCCTCGTCATCGCTCCTCAAGCCCTCAACGACAGCATGATCGACGCCATGGAGACCACGTTCCTCCCCTACCTGCTACCGGGTGACACCATCATGTTGAGCAGCGGGGCTGGCTCGGGCGGCTCCGCGGCCAACGTAGCCGCCTTGGACTCCTGGCTCTCGAAACTGCAACCGCACCTGCCGGCGGGGGTGGCCTTCGAGGCTCGCACCAGCGGTTTGGCGAATGTTCAGACCATCGCATCCGGAGTTGGCTCGGCTTTCGAGGGGATCGTCTACGACTACGAACCCGGCTTCGAACCCGAGTTCTCCCTCAACTTCACGACCACGCTCCACGAGTTCGAGAACTTCTCGCGAATCTGTCATGCGGAGGGTTTCAAAGCGTTCGGCTACCCTTTTTCGGCTCCCCTTTGGAGCGCGGGAGACCGGGAATACGGTTGGAATTTCGGGGAGCTCGCGGCGACCACAGGGGTCGACAGCCTCCAGATCCAACTCCAAGGCGCCGCGCATGAGAGCACGAAGACCTGGAACAGTTCGATCCAGACGCTCATCGCGCAGTACGCCGCCTACGGTCTACCGGCCTCGGCGATCAGCGTGCAACTGACCCTCGCGGCCGGCGACCCCAACAACATCTCGGTAGGTGCCGCGTACGCCGATTACGAGTACGCCATCGGGCAGGGCGTCCGCCAGGTCGTGCTCTGGTGGAACTCGGCCAGCATCGACTCCGTCGAGTCTTTGCTCGCCCTGATCCGAGGTTAAGCGCCTCTCCATCTGGCCTACTGACCCGGCGACTCTCGGGGGCCGGCACTCGAGCTCGGTGGCATGAGTCGGGCACGGTCGCCAATGTTTGCGCGAGCCGCCGTCCGTCGCCCGAACCCACCTGCCCACGGGGTTCGCTTAGGATTTTCGCCGGCACCAATACGCACTTATACGTGTAATCGATTTCGGCCAGCATGGCGTCGCGCCCGAAGCCCGAAATGATCGCCCAGGGAATGATGCGGAAGAACATCACCATCACCCCGGAGGAGAGCGAGTTCCTCAACCGTCATCCCGAGATCAATCAGAGCGCGCTCTTCCGTCAGATCGTCGAGAGCCTGATGCTGGCCGAGAGGTCGCCGAGCGTGGCCTCCACCCAGTCGCTCCGGCTCGGCAAGGCGGTCTATCGGTCCGGCGCGATCATGTTCCATAAGCCGAACGAACGTCGCCCGTAGTCGCGGCGGCTTTCCCTCGTTCTCGCGAGGGGGCGTCCTGGTCTCGGAGCCGAGAGCCGACGCCTTCTAGGGCCGGGTGACGCGCGTCCTCGGCGCGGGCGTAGACCACTCCTTCGGCACCGTCCGTGCACGTGTACGCTTGGACGGCCGTCGAACGGTCGAGTTGTTCGAGAGCGTGGCGCGACAGGATGTGGCCGAACGCCCAGCTCCGGTGCAGGGCGAGGTCGGTGAAGTGCGGGACGTAATGACCGCCGCCCACCGCCAAGGCGACCCGGTCCCCAGAGCTCTCGGTGATGCGCGGGATCACTTCCGCAAGGAGGCGAACCGCTTCCGGGGGCGGACTGGGAAGCTCAGCGTAGCCGATCTCGATGAAGAAGGCGGGAAGGCTGAGCGCGGGACCGTGATGGGTCGCTTCGTACGTGGCAGCCGTTCCTAGAGCCGTGGCCCCTTCGTCCAGCAGTCGGAGGGCGGTCGCCATGCGTCGAGGATCAGTCGGAACGAGCGTGCGGGGTCGCCCCCCGAGTTCCGCATGGGGCCCGGAGTTACCGAGCGGATGAACGGTCAACGACGGCACGTTCCGCTCGCTTCGGTGGATTGACGGGAAGATCAACGTGGGCCGCGACTCGCGGAGCGCGGCGGGCAAGCGGAGGTCAAGGCCTTCGTCGTGGATGTGCGCGCCCGGCCGACGGACGACGAGCGCCCCTTCGTTCAGGCGACGGATCGGCACGCCATCGACATGGCCATCCCAGGCAGGAAGGGTCCCCCACTCGGCCGCGACCGCGCCGGCCACAGGGTCGACGTCGGACACGACCACGACAACCTCGGCGGTCAACCTTCGCCCCAGAACCGCCGAGCACAATACCGTACCTCACTCCCGGTCCAACTCTTCGAGGAGTTTCCGCCGCCATTGCCCGGAAGGGGCAGTGTGGGGCTAAAGAATCCCGAGAGACTGCGGAGGGTCATGCCGAAAGCGACCGTCCCCGGGTCTATCTTGGACGCCGTCGGTAACACCCCGTTGGTCGAGTTGAAGCGGGTGGTGCCGGCGGGTTCGGCCAAGGTCCTGGCGAAGCTAGAGTTCTGCAATCCCACCGGCAGCATGAAGGACCGGGTCGCGAAGGCGATGGTCGATGCGGCAGAGAAGGATGGAAGGATCCGACCGGGCGGGACGGTCGTGGAATACACCGGCGGCACCACCGGCGTATCGCTCGCCTTCGTCTGTGCGGCGAAGGGGCTCCACTTGAAGGTCGTCTTTTCCGACGCGTTCAGCGACGAGAAGCGGAGCACGATGCGGGCCTTCGGCGCGGAGGTCACCGACGTCAAGAGCGACCATGGGAAGATCAACGAGCGATTGTTCAAGGAGATGATCGAGACCGCCCAGCGCCTCGGGAAACAGCCCGGCCACTGGTTCTGCAACCAGTTGGGCAACCACGACGGGAGCGAGGGGTATCACGCCCTGGGGGAGGAGATCTGGGAACAGACCGACGGGAAGGTCGATGCCTTCGTGCAGAGCGTAGGCACGGCCCATTCGATCCACGGGGTGACCGACGCACTCTGGAAACACAACCCCAAGGTGCACATCGTCGCGGTGGAGCCGGCCGAATCCGCGGTTCTTTCGGGAGGTCCGACGGGTTCCCACTATATCGAGGGGATCGGGATCGGGTACATCCCGCCGCTCTGGGACCCGAAGCGCGTCAACTCGATCGTTCCCGTTTCGACGGACGAGGCCAAGGCGATGAGCCGACGGCTCGCCCGTGAAGAGGCGCTGTTCGTCGGAACCTCCTCCGGCGCGAATGTCGTTGCGGCCCTCCGGGTCGCCTCGAAGCTCGGCCCGAAGGCCACCGTGGTCACATTGATGGTGGACTCGGGACTCCGCTACCTCTCCACAGGCCTGTTCCCCGCTCCGTGAATGGGAGTCGATCGGTCGAGAGGCGCGCGAGCGCCCGCATCCGATCGGAGGCACTCCAGCCCCCGCCCGGAGAGTGCGCTACCCCCAGTAACCGCCGTCGTTACCGGACCGGAGGGTAGGGAGCGGTCCGCCGCTCGAGGAACGCGAAGTACGTCGAAGGCTCCCCTTCCTCAGGGGCAGGTTGAAACCCGGTCCGGACGAACAAGAACCGAGATTCGAAGAGTGCGGTCACTTCCCCGAGGGAAGGACGATGGGGCGGCCCGGTCACGGCGGTGTGCTCGCGCGCCACCCACGAGAGGATGAAGCGTCCCGCCGGGCGGAGGACCCGGTGAACCTCCTTCGCGTATCGCTCCCGGCGAGAGAAGGCGAGCGTGTGGAAGCAACCGTTGTCAATTACCGCGCCCAGGCTCCCGTCGGGGAATGGCAACGCGAGTGCGTCCCCCTCCTGAACGTCCACCGTGAGATGGGCGAGAGCGGCCCGGGAGCGCGCGGCAGCCACAGCCCCCGGTGACAGGTCGATCCCGTGGGCCACGTACCCCTGCTCTGCGAGGAACAGCACGTTCGAGCCCGCGCCACAACCGACGTCGAGGACCGAGGCCCCCTTCGGAAGGAAACCCTCCTCGAGGGCTCGCCGCACGCTAGTGCTCGGGCCGGGCTCGAACCAAGGGAGCTGCTCGTAGGGCGTTCTCTCGTAGGTCATCCGCCACTGCGCCCGCTCGCCGGAGGAGCTTCCCCGGCGAGACCGTCTCGGTCCCTTCGGTTTACGTTCGGCCATTTCGGTAGTTTGCCCTCCTCGTTGTTCCGACGTCGGTTCCTGCGGATCCCGCGGCGCTTCGGCGCCGGCTTCGCCCGATGTCTTCCGCGGTTGAAAGGCTGTCGTTCGCGTCACCTCTCTGGACACCAATGACCCCGGGGAGCCGTGCTCGCCGCTCTCGGCGCGCCCCTCGGAACCGACGGGCTATTATGGGGTAGTCCTACCGCGAATCGGGTCGGCGGAAAGTGGACGTCAGCCTCGAGATCCTTCTCTTGAAGGTGGCCATCGCGCCTGCCTTCATCGGCCTAGTCAGCCTCATCGCGTTGCGCTACGGTCACCGCGCGGCCGGTTGGCTCGTCGCGCTGCCGATCAACACGGGGACGATCATCTTCATCCTGGTCCTGACGGAGGGTACGGCGTTCGCGGCGACCGCGGCGCTGGGGGCGCTTCTAGGAATCGTATCGCTGTCCGTGTTCGCCATCGGATACGCCCGCTCCGCGACACGATATGGTTGGCCCGTGTGCCTCGGGATCGCGTCCGCCGGTTTCGTGGTCTCGACGATCGTCTTGAGTCAGCTGCCAGGGCTGGTCCCCATCGACCTCGCGGCGTCGGTGCTAGCGGTCGGGATTGTGCTCGCCCTCCTACCGAAGCGCGCGGAACCCGTTCCCTCGGCACCGGCCCCCCGGTGGGAGATCCCGCTCCGGATGCTTACCGCGGCGCTTCTCGTGCTTGCGATCACCACGGCGGCCGTGGGTTTGGGCCCTCGGCTGAGCGGCCTGTTGAGCCCGATCCCAGTGTTCACTATCACGCTCGTGATCTTCACGCACTCCCGTCAGGGGCCCGAACCGGTGTTCGTCTTTCTCGGCGGCCTCCAGTATGGCCTCTTCAGCTTCGCCGCGTTCTGCGCAGTGGTCGCAGTGCTCCTCGAACCCTACGGCCTGGGAGTGGCCATCGCCGCCGGGTTGGTGGCGTTCCTCGGCGTGTACGCTCTCGTGCGAACGGTCCTACGCCGGTTCCCCTCGCCTCCGACGAAGAGCTCCGACCCGGTCGCGTGACCTCGGCGAACGCGTGCCTAGCCAGAAGCACATGGGAAATCGTATCCCGCTCCGTCCCCTGGCGAGTCGGCCCAACGCATGAATCCGCAATCCCGCGCGGTCCGCATCCCGGCCGGAAGAGTGTGGCTTGACGGCGACCTTGTCGCTCCACGTCCGGGGAATGGAACCGTCATCTTCGCGCACGGGAGCGGGAGCGGGCGCAGGAGCCCGCGCAACCGGGAAGTGGCGACGCTCCTGAACACCCGCAGCCTTGGAACAGTTCTGCTCGACCTCCTGGCCGAACCGGAGGCACGGGTCGACGAACTCACCGCCGAGCATCGCTTCAACATCCCCCTGCTCACAGAGCGCCTGCTCGCCGCGACCGACTGGCTCCTCGCCCAGCCCGAAGCGAAGGGGGCTCCGCTGGGCTATTTTGGCGCGAGCACCGGCGGCGCGGTCGCGATGATCGCGGCCGCTGAGCGGGCGGAGGTCGTGGGGGCGATCGTCCTCAGGGGAGCTCGCAGCGACCTCGGCGATTCTGCCGCGGCGCTCATTCGCTGCCCCACGCTGATCCTAGTCGGAGGGGAGGATGAGCCCATCCGAGCCGCCAACGCGCGGACCATGCGGCTCCTACGGTGCGAGAAGGAATTGGTCACGGTCGCGGGCGCTACCCACCTTTTCGAGGAGCCGGGCACGCTCGAGCAGGTGGCCGAACGAACAGCGGATTGGTTCGACCGCCATCTTCCTCGTACACCGAGCTAGCCCGCGCCGGGGACCCGGATCCGCGGCATTCCGCGTGGATCATTGCCTTCGTTCGATGAACCTGAGGACCGGGCGAGGGCCGACCTTCGGGAGTTACAAGCGCTGCCGGGCTCCGCGGCCGCCGATTGGACCGTCGTCAAGGTGAACGCCGAGCTCGGGGACCTCGACGAGTGTTTCCGCTTGCTCGAGAAATCGGTCGACAATCACTTTGTTTCCTTGCAAAGTTGGCGGCTGAATCCCCGGCTCGAGCAGGTTCGGCGAGACTCGCGGTTCGATTCCCCGCGGATCTCGCGACACAGGAGAGACCGGATTCGGAAGGGCAGGTCCCCGCGGTACTGGGGCTCCTCTCGGGGGGTAGTATCGACGCAAAGGCGGAAACACTTCCCAAGAACGGGCGACGAGGGGCCCAATCCGGACGGTCCGAGCGAATGGAAGGGCGGTGGCGCCGGCCACGCGGGACCGTCGGCATGAGAAATCGGGGGGGGGGGGAAGGCGATGGCCAACCGCGGCCCCCGCACGACGCATTTCGTGCGTGAGACTTTGACCTAGGGCACTTTGGTCCTAGGCCGTGGTCGCGTGGAAGCGTCTGACCCTTCTCGTGGGTGGGATTTTCTTCATCGTGGTCTGCGCCGTCGTCATCGTCCTTGTGAGCGTAATCCTCGGCCTGCTGCTCCTGGCGGTCGGCTCCCTGTTGGGACTATTCGGACTTTCAGCGATGCAGAAGCGCGCGGGTAGGGCGCCCATCCCGACTTCGGTCGTGATCGGTGTGACCCTGTTCCTCCTCGGAACGGTAATCGCGGCCGTCGCGGGCTCCACGGGAGACATCGTGGGGGCCGTCCTCGGTGTCATACTGGTCGTCGTGGGGCTCATGCTCGCTAGCCGGAGCGCCCAAGCGATGCAACGAGGACGACAGCGGCTTCCGCAGCAGGCACAACCGACCACGTTCCCGTTCCCACCGGCGCCGACCAGCCCCCAACCGGGACTCGCCCCGTATCCCCCTGGCGTAGAGGGCGTCCCTTCGCCTCCTCCACCCCTTGCTCCACAGTATCCACCACCCCCGCCTCCGGTTCACCCCACGGCCGCACCGTACCCGCCACCCCCTCCCCCGTTGCTTCCGGCAGGGCGATACTGCCCGTCCTGTGGACAGGGAAATGACCGCACGGCCGCGTTCTGCCGAAGTTGCGGGAGCCCGCTCCCTCCGCTCCCGTGAGGCCCGCTTCATTCGCCGAGCCCTGTGGTGGAATCGAGTCGGACCCGCGTCAGACCGGGTACCGGAACTGGTCCGGAGAGTTTGGTGCTCCCGGCGGGAGTTTCCCCGGTCGGGCGAAGCCGGCCGGTTTTGAACCCGCGTCAGAGGCTCGAGAGGCCTCTATCCTTGACCACTAGACTACGGGAGCGCCACGGGTCGGTAGCGGACCGCCTCTTTGAGCCTTTCGACGCGAGAGCGTTCACCGCAGCGAGACCGGCTGCGACATCACCGGGTCGGGCTCGATGACCACGGCCGTCCCGTAGGCCATGATCTCGGTCATGGTCTCGCTCATCTCCGAGGTGTCGAACCCGACGGACAGCACGGCGTTCGCGCCCAGCTTCCTCGCGTGGTCCTTGAGGCGGGCGAGCGCCTCATGGCGCGACTGCTCGAGCAGCTGAGTGTACTCGGTGATCTCGCCGCCCCCGAGGGACCGGAAGCCCGCCACGATGTTGCGGCCGAGCCCTCGGGACCTCACGATCAGACCGTACGTCAGCCCGATCACTTTCGTGACGCGGATCCCCGGGACGTACGGAGTGCTCACGACGGGAAAATCGGTCGGGGGCGCCCAGAGGGGGCTCTGAGAGGGTAGCGGCGTGGCCGGCATGGCTGGGGCCGCCCCCGTCGGGGGATAAACGAGGGGGAAGAGGTCGCCCGAAGGCCCTAAGACCCGGCGATCGATTCCTGGTTGTGACTCCCCCAGTCAAGGCGCGCAGCGGACACATCCTGCTCGACCCGAAGCGGTCGTACCGCGACCTGGTCCGGGTCTACCCCGAGATCCACAAGCGGGTGGTCGAGATGAACCGCCCGTTCGTGAAGGAATCCGACCCGCTCCTCCCCGAGGTCCTGTTGGACGAGAACCTGAGGGACCTGAAGGGGAACCGGAAACCGGTCGGCTACAACCGTCAGGACGCGTTCGGCCTCCGGCTGATCTTCCCGATCGCCGACGAACGCCGCGCCGAGTTCTACTTCGCGAAGCCCGCGCGATGTCAGGAGGTCGTCCAGATCACCGAGCAGGTATCGACCCTGCTTCGGCGGCGGGGGATCAAGCACACGGTCGAGTACGACCGCCTCCCGCTCGGGCCACCGCGCGGCCTGCCGGGAGTGCCCCCCCCGGGGAGCGGTTCCGGGTACCTCGCTTCGTCCTAGTCGCTTACGGTTCTGTGGGGGGCCGGCGGAACGGCCAGAACGGGTTGGCCGCGGGCGCCGGTGCGGTGGCGGCGGCCTCGGTCGTCCCGACGCCTTCGGCCTGCAGCTTGCGGAGCGCCTCCCGCGCCTTCTCGAGGGCCGCGACGTAGTCCGTCTCTCGGAGTCGCAGCGATTCCGAGAGGAGAGCCCGCGCTGCGGAGGTGTCGACCCTCAGCTCGTGCGCCCTCGTGAGCGCGGCGTCGATGAGGTAGTGGAGGTTCATGAGCTCCCGATGGAGCGACTTCCTCAGGTTGAGGTCCTCCTCGGTCTTCAGGAGGAGTCGGGCGGCGTCCAGGAGCTGCCCGGAGCGGTCGAGCTCCTCGACCTGCTGCAATCGTTCCCGGACCGGTCCGATGCGTACATGGAGACCCTCCTGGGCGAAGTTCATCTCCGTCTGGAGCTCCCGCCACCGCCGAACGAACGGGTCGCGCACCGCCGGCTCGAGCGCGCTCGTCGCGCGGGCCAGCAGCGCTTCGGCCTCATCCGGCCGCCCGGCGTCGAGCGCCACGCGGGCCTCGCTGAACGTCTGCATCACGGGAGTAGTGTCCAGAGCGAGCCGCTCGCCGACCCAGAGGCGGTCCTTGAACTCCGCCATCTGCCGCTCGATCTCCTCGCGCCGCCGCTGGCGGGCAAGGTCGAGCTCGGAGCGCACGAGGGCGAGCGCCGCGCCAAAGTCGTGGTGCTGCCGTAGCCCGGTGAGCTGGCCGCGCACCTCGGCGCGCCGGTCGACCTCGGTGGGCGGAACCTCGGAGGTTCGAACGTACTCCGCCTCCACCTCCCGCCAACGGCCGTCCACGATCGCGTCGATGATCCGAACGCTGGCCGTTTCCCCCCGGGCGATCGCTTCCTTGACGCGAGCCCAGTCGCGGGCGCGCAGTGCCGTCTCGGCCTCGCCGAGGATCGCCTCGATCGGGTCGACCTCTGCGCCCAGGCCCGCGTGCCGGGTCGACTCCAACTGGCGACGCAGTTCGCCGAGCGGACCCGCGAACAGCCGTTCGATCGCCCAGCGGGCCTCCTCGGTCGTCTCGCGGGCGGCCCGCGTGGCGTCCGGGTACTGGCCTGTCTCGAGGAGCTGACGGCTCTGGTCGAGCCGGGACGTGGCCGGGCCTACATCGGCCCCGACCTCGGTAGCCTCGCGGAGCTGCCGCTCGGCCGAGCCGATCGCGTCGCGCGCCCGTCGGTGGCCCTCGCGGGAGATGCCGAGCGCGTCGGAGGCGAGGAGGGCGTGCTCGAGGACGGACGGATACTCGTGACCCTGGAAGGCGAGCTTGGCCGCGGCGAGCTCCTCGGCCGCGACCGGGGAGAGGATCCCCTCCGAGGTCGCGCGAGCGACCGACGCCTCGGCCGACACGACCGAACCTTCGGCGATCCGACGCTGGAGGTCCGCGCGTTCGAGCTCGCCCTCGCTCTGCCCGGCGAGCTGGAGGGCCTCGACGGGCCTACCCTCGTCGAGGGCCATCCGGGCCCGGTGCAGTAGGTTCTCGGCGAGGGAGGTGTCAATCCCCTCCTTACGGAGGCGAGTGACGGTCGCCTGGAACCCGGCGAGCGTCTTCGAGACATGCTGGTACGTCGCCTGGATCAGCTCCCGCTCGAGGGGACCCCCCAGCTCCACCACGCGAGCGTACTGACGCTCGGCGAGCAACTTCTCGATCCGCTCCATCTGCTCCCGGAGCGCGGGGGTCGGGACGTGCAGAAGGTCCGCTTCGGCGAGGGCCTCGCGGTCGCGCTTGGCGACCCGCTCGGCGTGCTCGACGAACCCTCGGGTGGCGATGAACTCGGCGCGCGCCGCGTCCAGGAGAGCGGCAGCGCCGATCGGGACGGGGAGGGCGATGCGTCGGCGCGCCTCCCCGAGCGGAAGGAGGATCTTGTCGATCTCGACGCCCGCGGACCTCGCGATGTCGAGGTCTCGCTCGAGCCCCCGGAGGTTCTCGTCCAAGATCGGCCGGAGGATCGCGATGACCTCATCGTGCAGGAGCTTCGCGCCGGTCCGCGTCGCTCCGGGAGGGGCGGTGGCCTGCTCGGTCCTCAGCTGCTCCCATCGGGCCTGGAACGGCTCCATTGGGGAGGAGAGACGGCGACCGTCCTCGATCAGGTGCTCGACCTCGCCGAGAAGTCGGGTCGTGTCCCCGCGCGCGGCCTCGTTCCCGAGCTTCTCCTCTACCTCTTCGAGGGTCGCGCGGGCGCGGTCGAAGTCGAGGCTCTGGAACGCCAGCCGGGCGTTACGGAGAGGCTCGTAGTACGGGTTCGGGTCGAGACCCCCCTCGCGAAGGCGCCCGAGGGACTCCTGGGCATGACCGATCCCCTCGAGGATCGCCTGACCGGCGGCTCGGGCCCGGAGCGCCGACTCTTCGAGGCGCGTCGCGAGGCGGTAGGCGTCGGCGAACCGGCCCGCTCGGGCCGCGGTCTGGGCTTCGTCGAGCTGTCCACGGAACTTGGCGAGGTCGAAGCCCATGGTCTCGAGCTCGACCAACGACAGTTTCGCGTGCGAGACCGCTTCCTCGCTGCGCAGCAGCTGTTGCTGCTGGGCACGCGTGCGGATCTCCTGGGACGCGCGGGAGGCCTTGACGAAGTCCCCCATGTTGAAGATCTGTTGGACCTCGTCGATCTGACGCTGGATCTCGTCGCTCGGCCCTCCCATCCCGGACAGCACCTCGAGCTCGGCTTCGAGGACCTCGACGAGGGCGGAGGCATGCGCGGCGACCACACCTCCGAACTCCCGCTCGGCGCGGCGCAGGCTCTCGATCGACCCCAACAGGTCCTGCTTGACCCGGAGGGTCACGTCCGCGTCCGCGAGCAGCCGACGGACCGGTGCGACCAGGGCCTCGTCGGGGATGTCGGAAAGTCCTTGCTCCATCTCCTCGACCCGACGGGCCACGTACGGGCCCGCGGCCCGGCGGAGCTCGGTCTCGGCGCGGGAAATGCGTTCCGCGCCGTCGGCGAGGTCGCCCTTGTCGAGGAATTCTCGTGCCTCGTTCAGGTCCCGGTCGGCGGCGGGGGACAGGAACTGGCGTTCCCGGGCGTACTCCCGGGCCTTGTCGAGACTGGCCCAGCGTTGGCCGAAGAACTGGAGCGCTTCTCGCCCCAGGTGGACGACGGTCTCCTTGAGGAGCTCTCGCGCCGGGGCCACCTCGACACGTTCGAGGGACGCACGGATCCGGATGAGGGCCGGGTCGAACGCTTCGACCGTGAAGCCGGTGTTGCGGAACCGAGTGGCCATCTCGTCGAGGGCCTGGAACTCGTCCCGCGCCGTGTCGAGCTCCTCGGTGAGCCGACTGACCTTGTCGAGCGCCTCCTGGCTAGCGGCGAACGCCTCGGAGTAGATCTTGAGCCGGAGCGCCTCGCGCGCCCGGTTCATCGCGGCGAACACCTCGCTCGGGTCCTTTCCGAGGCGACGGGCGTCGGCGATGCGGGGTCGGGCCTCATCGAGGAGACCGGCCACTACGGTGACGATAGGCTCCTCGGCCGCGCGCCGGGCCTCGAGGAAGACCGGACCGATCTCGAGCGGTGGCAAGGTTCGGATGCGGGCGAGGGCGTCCTCCACCGCGAGCCGCGCGGAGGTCGGGTCCACCCCGTACTCCGTGGTCGAGTTGAGGGAGGTATGCAACGCGTCGAGGATCTGGATGCACCGCTCGCGGAGCGCCTCGCCAACCTCTTGGAACGCGGCGTCGGTCGCCGGGACGACCTCGGGCCAGCGGTCGGGAGCCGCGTCCTCGCCGGCATCGAGCGCCGCGTCAAGCCGTGAGGTTGGCGTACCGAACTCCTTCGCGACGGTGACGAGCCGTCTCCCTTCGTCCTGGAGCTTCAGGCGACGCGCGGCGGATTCGGGAAGTCCGGTGCGAAGGAGGCGGTCGACGCCCTCGAACGCCTCGGCGAGCCGACCTTCCTTCACCGGGAGCAACGTCTCGTCGAGGCGCTTCTCGAAGTCGGCGAGACGAGGGCCGGTGAGGCCGGCCCACGAGGCCACGCCGAGCGCTTGCTCGCGGACCTTGTTCACGTGGGCCATCTCGGCCGTGTGGAGAGCCTCTTCCACCTTCGCGAGGCGGGCGACGGTGACCGACCAAGCCTCGCCCTCGGGAGGATGCCCTAGCGCGTCGAGCTCCGTCGAGACCTCGGACGGTACGACGAGCCCGAGGCCCGAGAAGCGGCGGACGGACTCGGCCGTCCTCCCACGACGCTCCTGGATCGTCGTCGGGACGGTCTTCGACAGGTAGTCGGTCATCGCCTTGGCCTGGCTGTCGACCCCGTTCCAGTCGGCGCGTCGGGCGAGCTCCCGCAGCGCCGCTTGGCGTTCGGGCGCTTCGCTCGGGGTGATCCCGAGCTGGTCGAGCGTGGCGACCTGGTCGTCGATTTCCTTGATGGTCGCTTCGGCGGTCTGGCGCTGCTTCTTCAGCGCCTCGGCCTTCTCCTGCAGGATCCGGGAGAGCCGCGATGAGGAGACGCCTCCCAATCCCCCCGGACCTGTCGTGCGACCACCTCCCCCTAAACTGAGCCGACCCGACAGCGGCTACCGCTCGCTTCGGTCATCGGTTTCATGCGTTGTCCCCCTTATTAATGAAGCGAGGAGGGCGCCCGTCTCCTCGGCGACCTTAGGGGAACCGCTCTAGGTCCGGGTGATCCGTCGCTTCCCCATGGCGTCGAGGTACTGGACATCGGACCCCGGGCTGACCTGGGTCTTGGTCTCGGCGTCCAAGGGCAGGCTGAACGTTTCGTAGCTCTCGAGGTCCATCAGCTGGACCTCGGCGTCCGTCATGGAGAGGACCTGGGCCTGCCGCTTCCCGATCAGCGGCACTTGGACCTTGTGCTTCACGGGGAAGACCACGCTCCGCTTCGCGCCGTCGAAGATGCCCACGGCGTCGATCCGGGCCTTCGCTTCTCCGTGCTTCCCCGGCTTCGAGGTCTGGATGCTCAGGATGCGACAGGGCTCCTCGTCGATGAGCATGTAGCGGCCCTCCTTGAGCTCGCGGACTTCCTGCTGGGTCCAGGCCATCGCGCTTCTCCTCGAATGGCGGGCAGATTTCGGACGGGATAAGAGTTACCCCGGACGCAGGGGCTCCCGTCGGAGGGGAGTTCCGAACGAGGATTTATTCGCGACGGCCGCCATCTGTGTTCTCGGGAACGGTCCCACTCCATGGATCTTGTCGCTCCCGATTACAACCCTCACTCCATCGAGACCGAGGTTCTCGCGCTCTGGAAGGCCCGGCGGCTCCCGCCGCCCAGCGGGGTGCTAGGTCCGCCGGCAGGCCCCATCCTCCGACAGCTCACGGGGGGCTGGACGTTGGGGGATTTCCCCTCCCTCGTGGTCCACCGGGCGGTAGTGGCCGATGTCGACGCGCGCTATTTCGCGCTCGTCGGCCGGCGGACCGTCGGCACCCTTCGCCGAGGGGTCGTACCCAAACCGGCCGACCCGTCGGCGGTCCCCGCTCTCCTCACGGCGCTGGGAGTATGGACCGGCGGGGACGGACGTTCCCCCTGGGATTCGGAGGACCGCACCGCCGGCGTTCAGGCGATTATGGCCCGTCTCGCTTGGAAAGGGGTCCTGGTCACGCGAGACGAATCGTTCCGGGTCTGCCCGTCGTGCGGAACGCCCCGGAGCCCGGAGCGAATCGTCTACGAGGAGCATGAGGGCGACACGTACCTCGTCCGCTTCCCGGTCCGCGTCGGCGACATGACGGTCAACGCCCTCGTTTGGGTCGACGCACCGTGGAAGCTCCTCGGCGCCAGCGCGCTGCTCGTGAACCCCCAGGTCCGCTACGTCGTGGCGGGCTACCGCCGTCGGGGGGACCGCGAGCTCGTCCTCACGTCGGCGGCCTCGTTGGGTCGGCTCCGTTCGTGGATCCCGGAGGCCGAGTTCGAGGTCATCCAGGAGCACCCGGGGCGGGAGTTCCAGGGGATCGCCTACACCTACCCCCTCCGACACGAGTTCCCGATGGGAGGGGACCTCGTCCCCCCGGCCGGAACGATCCTCGGCGCGGCCGACGTGGGCGACAGCGGAACCGGGATTGTCCCCCTCGTGCCGGGCCACGGGCCGACGGACGCTCAGATCGCCGCCCGCATAGGGGTCGCCGGGTGGCCCCTGCTCACGCCGAAGGGGATGCTCGACGTAACTCTGATGCACAAGTACGCGGGCCTCGACCTCGACACCGCGAACGAGTTCGTGCTCCGAGACCTCTCCGAGGCCGGTGCGCTTCTCGCCCGCCTCCGGGTGAAACGCGGGGTTCCGCACTGCGGGGTCTGCGGGACCTCGCTCCTATGGGCCCCCGGCCGTGCCTGGTGCCTCGAACCCTCCCGTCTTCCTTCGGAGGTACGAGCACTGTTCTCGCGCCTTCTCCCACAGGAGGTGTTGCCCGGCCAGACCGAGGTGGCTCCCTGGCCGGTCAGCGAGGCGACCGCGAGCGACGACCCGAGCGCGGTCGCCCTGCTCGAATGCGCCCAGTGCGACCGGCTGGAGGGACCCGACGGTGCCGGAAAGTGCTCCTGCGGTGGCCAGCGCTCTGTCGTCCGACGGAAGCTGCTGCCGTCGAGCGGCGCCGCGATGGCCGCATGGGCTCGATTCGACCCGTTCCCGGACGGCGATTCGGTCCACCTCTACATCGGGGAGCGGCGTCGGGTCCCTGCGCTCGTGAACCACCTGGCCGCCCTATCCGGGGTCGAAGGGTCCGTCCACGACGTCGGTCTCACCGTGGTCCCCACGATCGCCGCGGCCGATGTGCCCGAGCTCGTAGCGACGTACGGAGCCGACGCCGTACGGGCGGCCATGCTCCGCAGTGGGGTCTCGGATTCGGCCGGGGGTCATTTTGCGGATGCGTGCCGCCGGGAAGCCGACCGGATCCATCGGTGGTGGTCGCTCTCCCGAGAGGTCCTCGCCATGTGCGACACCGCGACGATCGCCAGCGTCACTCGACCGATCAGCGGGTTCCTCGGGGAGCTCGAGGTCGAAGACCGCGCCATCGTCGCGCGGTGGGAGCGGACGAGGACCCTCGCGCTCGCCCATTACGACCAGTGGGCTCCCGGGCTCGTCCACCGGGCGGCGTCCCATTTCCTGGACAATGACCTCGTCGAATACCGCGAGCTGGTCCAGCCTCGCCTCACGCTGTCGGGAACTCCGCCCACGAAGAGGAGCGCCCTCCGGACCCTGGCTCACCTGCTCCGAGGACTTTCGGATGTCCTCGCGCCAATCCTCCCGTTCACCTCTGAGGCGGTCCACCGCTCGCTCTCCTCCGAGCGGACCAGTCTGTTCGAGCAACCGATGCCCGGGGTCGACCGTTCCCTGGCGAACGACGGGCTCGTCGCGGATTGGGACCGTTGGCAGAGCGTGCTGCGGAGCGTCGAACGCTTCCGCCGGTCCCTCGGAGTGCCGCGGTCGACCGTGCTGCCTTCGGTCGCACTCGTACTGGCGGCGGACGATGTCGGCGACCGCTTCCGAGCGGAGAAGGAAACCTTGGCACGCTTGGCCCGGGTCCAGCGGGTCGAGGTCGGGTCGCCGCGCGAGCCTTGGACCGGACGCCAGCGCGTGCTCCGTCCGATCGAGTCCGAGATCCAAAAGTTGTATCCCTCCGAAGCGTCCCAGATCGCACACCTCCTCCAGCGGATGACCCCCCGCCGGAGGGAAGGCGCGGGGGGGGTCGAAGAGTTCGACGTCGTGATCAACGGAAACCCGCGGCGGGTCTATCCGTCGATGATCACCTTCGCGAACACGCTCCCGGAGAGGATGGTGCCGTTCCCGTGGTCGCTCGGCGACATGTACATCGAGTCTCCCGCGGGCGCCGAGGCCGCCCGGGTTCCCACTCCCCCGCTCTCGTCGGACGCGTTCTGGCTCGTCCGCCGGATCGAACGACGGCTTCGGGCGTCCCCGCCCGACCCCGGTCAGCGCCCCCGGATCGCTCTCGTGACGGCCAAGGACCCGCTGGCCTCGGAGCTTCGGGAACTCGCGGAGCCCATCGCACGGTACCTGGGACTGGGCGAGCTTAGGGTCGTGGACAAGGCCGAGGAAGCGGTCCCCCCGAACGCCCTGACCGGACGGACCCGAACCGGGGACCGGTGGTGGGTGCACGTTCCCAACCTGCGAACCCGACCACGGCGCGAGAAGCACCCGTGCCCGGGAACGCGCCTGGCGCGAGTGCCGGTCTCGGCTCCCGCCGTGGAGGCGGACGAGATCGACTACGCGGACGAGAAGTTCGTGGCCCATGAGGAAGCGGTCCGCGCGCTGGGCCAGGAGCTCGACGACATCGTCGGGATCCCGCTCCTCGGTCCGGCCAAGATCGCCGTCGCGTGGGAGCACGGCGTCCACAGCGTGGCCGACCTGAGAGGATCGCCCTTCGAGACGGTCGCGGCCCTGCCCGGTTTCGGTGGCCCGGTCGCCGTGGTCGTGGTGTCGAAGCTCGGAGGCTCTGTTCCTCTTCGAGAATCGCGCGGGCTTCGTCACCCACTCCCGGCGGGCCGCGCTTCGCGGAGTCCCCCGCCCAATAATCCGCCACCGACCCCGCCCCCGGCTCCTCCGGCGTTTGCCGCTGCCGCGCCTCCGGTGCCTCCCCAGGTCGCTGCGGAGCCCCCGTCGCTCGCTGCCCTGGCGGCCGCCCCAGCCTCGCCACCGGAACTTCCTCCGGAGATCCCTCCCACGGCGGAGACGGAGGCCCCGGTCGAGGTTCCCCTCCCGCCACCCCCTACCGTCGAGGAGACCCGTGCCGACGTTCTGCCCCCTCCTGCGGCCGTCATGACGGAGGAGGAGGGTGCGGAGCCCTCGGGCCGCGCAGAGGAGACGTTCGAGGCGCCCGCTCCGGTAGCCGCCCCAGAACCCGTACCCCCTTCCCCTGAAGAGCTGACAGTCCCGACCGAGACCCCTGAGGGCGAGGAGTTGGCGCCTCCCGCCGAGCTTCCATCTCCCGAGCCTCCTCCTCCCGAGGAGCAAGGGCCTGCGGTCGAAACCCCGATCTCGCTGCCCCCCTTGGAGACGGAAGCGCCGCCGGAACCGCAGACCCTTGCTTCCCCCGAGGACACGACTCCCGAACCGGCCTCCTCTCCAGGTCAAGAGACGGAGCCGCTCGCGACGGAGCCGGCACTTTCCGGGCCATCGGAAACGGTGACCACCCCGGAGGAGCCGCTCGAGCCCAACGTCCCGCCGGCGGAGGCGGTCACGGAGCCCGAACCTGGCGAACTGCCTGTTCCCCCGGAAGTGATCTCGCCGCCCGAGGAGGTCTCGGCTCCACCGGTGGAACCCCCGCCGGTCCCAGTCGAAGCGGAGGAACCTGTCGAGTCGCCTCCGCTCGAGCCAGAGCCCCCCTCTTCCCCGCCCGTGGCAGAGCTGCCGATCCCACCTGTCTCAATCCCGGAGGTCGTCCCCGCACTAACCATCCCGGAGAAGGAGCGTGTCCCGGTACGATCCGAGGGCACACCGGAGCCGGGACCCCAGTCCCCCGTTGCTTCGGTGGAGATGGCTCCTCCACCCGTAGCTCCCGTTCCCGCAGAACCCGTGCCACCCGCCCCTCCCACCGGCGTCGAGCTCACCATCGGTGACTCTCTGGTCGCGGCGCTCAGCGGGTTCCTCGATTCGACCGCGGCCGGCCACCACGGCGTCTGCGTCGTCCGCGAGTCGCCCGAACGGATCCGGGCCCGGGTCGGCTCCCGTCCGATCGAGGTGGTCTGGCTGACGACCATCGGCCGCGGGCCGTCGCTCCGACCGTCCGACCTCGAGGGGGCGTGGGCCTTCCTGAACCGGAAGCTCCTCGAGGAGAGGGTCACGGCGTTCTTCCTCGAGGGGATCGAGTACCTGGTCCGCCTCCACGGTGCCGACGCGGTGCTCACGGGACTGGTCCAGTTCGACCGAGTCGCTCGCGAACACGACGCTCGGATCTGGGTCTGCCTCGCCCCGAGCCTGATGAAGACGGCCGACCTCGAACGGTTCCGGTCCACCTTCGGCGGTGGTCCGGCCCCGAGCTAGATCCTGCCGACACTCCGAACCCTTGCGTTCGGTTAGTTGATAACGGTGGGTTCATAGCCTAGGGCTCCGTGCCGAGCCCAATGCGTACCCATACCCCCCACGCGAAGCGAGCGGGAATATCCGCCGCCATCTTCGCCGTTATCGTGACAGCCCTTCTCCTGAACGTTCCCGCGGCGGCCCGAGCTACGCCGACGGTGTCCCCTTCGACCGCTACGCCCGCGGCCGGGTCGACCCCCTACGTGACGTGGAACGGCAACGACATCGCGAACGCCGGCACCGCCTCGTCGGCCCTCTCTATCGACCTCTCCCAGTCGGCGACCCTGAACTACTCCTGGTCGGCCGCGGCCGGGATCAGGATCCACGACGTTCGACTGGAGATGTTCTACTTCGGTTTCGCTGTCACCACGCGCGACGTGTTCCTCAACCCCTCCCAGACGAGCGGACCCGTGTCGCTCGGCTGGACGCCCGTGTCGGTCGGCTACGTGCTCGAGGGCGTTTACCGACTGACCGCGAGCCTCATCGCCCCGAACGGCAGCACGATGTGGAGCGAGAACTTCTACGTGCGCGGGACCGCTCCGCTCGGGTTCGTAGCCCTCCTACCGATCGTGCTCCTTCTCCTCGTGGTGTACGAGCTCTATGGGCTCTTCCGCTCGGGTCGCTACGCCGCCCTGGGGCGCACGAGCGCCACCCCCCCGCCCGCGAGCCCCTCCACCGAGACCCCTCCGGAGGGCACGACGACCCCAGCCGAGCCCCCGTCGCAGGAGACTCCGCCGCCCGCAGGAGGCAGCCCGTGAGCGCCGCGTCCCACGGTGCCGGCTGCGGCGTGGTCCTCGGCATCGTCCTGGTGATCTTCCTCCAGCAGGTCGGCTACCTCATTCTGAGCGACCTGATGCCCGCGATCGAGTACCTGGTCGTCGGGGCAGTCGTCGGGGGGATCCTGGGGGCCCTGATCGGATGGGTCCTCGGCCGAAGCTACCTATCTCGGCACGCTGTGAACGAGGCCACCGCTGCGAAGTAGACCGTCCGCGGTCGAGCCCACCTTACTCCTCCAGAGAATAGCATTAAAGGGAAAACGCCGACCCAAACTCGTTGTCCCCGAGCAGCCCACCGCCGACCGACCGGTCGGGCCCCTCCGAACAGACGAGAAAGGCCGACCGAGAGAGAGACGGCGAAACCTCCGCAGACGCGAAGCCCCGCCGGGACCCTTCCCGGACCGCGGGCTCTCTTTCGGGGGATGCGGACCAGGTCCCCTCTCCGGCCGACCTCGATGCTCTGGCCGCCTGGGTCGACACGCAGCTCGCGGAGGATGGGGTTGAGAATGAGCACTTCCTGCAAGAGGTCGACCGGATCCGTAACGAGCTAGCGCCCCGAACCCCCAGCCCGCCACCCGTTCGCGCCCCGGAGCACGGACGGCGGCCCGAGTGGTCCGAGGAGCTCCCGGAAGAATCCGACGGGCCGGACCGTTGGGGCGCGCCCAGCCCCTACCTAGAGGAGCGATTGAACATCGCCCGTTCCGCGGCCGCCCGTCTCGCGCGGGAGGCGGAGCGCGCCGGGTCGGACGTGTCGGGGTTGAAGGCACACCTCGAGACGATCGACCGTGAGCTCGGCCGGGCTTCCGCCGAGCTCGATTTCGTTCGAGCGAACGGACGGTCCGAGAAGGACCTCGACACGCCGCATTCCCCGGTCGCCGCCTCTCTTTCGCCCCCAGCGCGAGCCGGGACCGAGGGCCCGCCGGCCATGGCGCCCGTCACCGGGACCTACGAGGATTTCACCGTGGCTCGCTACAACTACACGGTCTCCGCGCTGCACCGGCGTCGACGCTCGCTCGGCTGGGGCACCGTCGTCGTGGCCGTTGGCATCAGCGCCCTCCTACTCGTTCTCACGCTCCGGGCGCACGAACCCGCTCCGCCGATCTGGCTTGCGGGGCTGCCGTTGGTCTGGATGATCCCGGTCCCCTTCTTCGTGGCCGCGTTCCGGGGGACGCAACGGGTCCTGAAGGAGAATCGGCTCGAGCTGCCGGAGGCGACGTGAAACAGCCGACCGTCCTCTTCCAGGTAACGGCGATCGGGAAGAACGCCCGCGCTATCGACGCGACCACGCGGTCGGTCCTCTACTGGCTCCGGCACACCCCCAAGGTCGGTTTTCGCTTCCTTCTCTGGCTGGTGGTGGAGCCTGAAGGGTACTGGCTGGCCCCGACGGTCTACGAGGCCCTCGAAAGGGCCGGCGCCCGGATCATGGTGGTCCCGGCGGACTACCGAACCCCCTTGGGGACGAAGGGCAAGGCCCGGGCTCTCGAGTACGCCTCGGAGCAGCGCCGGCGACTCGGTCTCTCGGTCCCGCGGGTTTGGGTCTACCACCAGGACGAGGAGACCTGTGTCGGCCAGGACACGTTGACCGGGATCTCAGAGTTCGTGCGCGACGGGAGAGCGGCGGTCGGAGCGGGGATCATCCTGTACCCGATCGACTGGATGGGTACTCCCAGCCACGTCCAGGAGCTCACGCGGTCGTACGATGACCTACGGGTCCTCGATTCGATGACGAAGCCGGGGAACCCGACCGCGGGATTCCACGGCTCGCACTTCCTCGTCCGGGCCGACGTCGAGGATTCGGTCGGCTGGGACGCGAAGGGGTACCAGCCCTCAGAGGACCTCTCGTTCGAGATCCGCGTGCGCACCCGCTATGGCGCGGTGGTCGGGGTCCTGAAGGGGTTTGCCTACGAGAAGGGCGCGTTCTCGCTCCGCGACCAGTTGCGCCAACGTCGCCGTTGGATGCACGGGGTCATCCATGCCGTTCTCCATTCCCCCGAGCTCCCCAAACGTCGTCGGCTCACGGTCGTGTACAGCGCCCTCTCGTGGTTCTCGGCGCTCCCGTCGGTCCTCGTCCTGATCGCCAGCGTCGAACTCCGCTACGGTCCGCTGCTCGTCGTCACGAGCGTGTTCACCGGGTTCATCTGGGTCTCGATGGTCCTGGCCTACTTCGAGGGCTACCGGCTCCATTCGAGCTACGTTCGCCGCTCGCTGTCGATCCCACGGTTCATCGCGAACGGCCTCGTGGGCGCCCTCATCGACGTGTTGGCCCCGTGGTACGCCCTGGTAACGCGGCCGGCCCTCGGGGACTTCATTCCCAAGGACCGCCCTACCGACTCGCCTTCCCGTGCGGGGCGCGCTCCCGCGGGAGCGACCGAGGGCTAGCTCCTGGCGAGCCCGAGCGGGCCGAGCACCTCGGCTATGGGGGGGAGGTCTCCCAGACGGAACCGCTTACCGACGCGGATCTTTCCTGACGAGTTTCCCTGGTCGCAACGCAGGGTGGCGCTCCGCCACGATGACGTACCCAATCCTTCGATGTGCAGCACGAAATCGAATTCCCGTGCGCTGCCGGGCAGTGCGTCCGCCCACGTCAGGACCAAGGAGACGCCGGAGTCCATGATCGCCTTGAGCGTGGGCCGGATCGTGTCCGGCGGGAACAAGGCGGCGATGCGATGAGCGTTGGAGAGCCCGAGCAGCGGGACAAGGCCCTCCTTCGGGATCCGCGAGATGAGGTCCTGGGTGTGCTCGGGGAGCTGCAGGAAGGCCATCAGCCGTTGCTTCAGATCGCCCGGCTCGTCCTTCTGGATCACCGTCGTTAGGTCGCTGGTCGGTTCGGGATTCCGCCGGAGGACATCGGGCCCGATGACCGAGAGCTGTCGCTTGGGGATCACCTTGCGGGCGAGCGGGTCGAGGGGGTCCAGGACCTCCTCGGAGAGGCGGATGTCGGTCCAGACGAAGTTAGGATTCGTTCGGACCAAGAGGGCGTACATCACCCAATTCACGAGGGGTCGGTCGGAGCCGTGGAGCAGGACCGACGTGGGGCGCTGGGCGATCTCGGGAATCAGGCTCGCGGTTACCGGAGCTCCCATGAACAGCCCAAAGCGTCTATCTCGATTCGGCCGTATATAATCGAGGATGGGCGGACCTCTCGGGCTCGGGGGCCGACCCGTGGGCACTAGGCCTCGACGGACCACCCTCACCGGCGGGCTCAGCTTGATGTACGAAGGCCCGCCATCCCTGAGGAAGCTGTGGGGCCGGATCGAGAGACTCTCCCATCTCCGGAGCTTCACTCGCCGCCGTCGGCCCAGACCTCGGTGGGCGCGCGAGTGCTGGGATCCCTTCGTTCCCATCCGATCGTCTGCCTTGCGCTGCTGACGCCCGGGTTGCCGGAGTATCTTTCTACCTCCAGCCCGGTCCTCAATCTTGCCGTCAACCCGCTCTGGTTCTTCCTCCAGCTCCTGATCAACGTCGGCCAGTACACCGCCGGTGCCTTGCTGGTCCGTGAGGCGGTCCTCCGCTGGCACAAGCGTTGGGGGACCGTTTTCCTCCTGGGCCTGGCGTACGGGATCACCGAGGAGGGGCTCGGAGACAACACCCTGTTCAATTCGAACCACGGCGCGGACGGAGTCCTCGGGTCGTTCGGACGGTTCGCGGGCGTGAACTGGGTGTGGGCCGTGGGCGTGCTCGCGTTCCACGTGATCTACTCGATCGGTCTCCCGATCCTGCTGCTGGGGCTAGCCCTGCCGCGGACCCGAGGGCGTTCCCTCGTCGGTCGCCGCGGGATCTTGGTGGCCCTGTTTTCCCTCGCAGGCGCGACGGCGCTCGAGACCGTGATCGTGTACGGGTCGTTCCACTTCTGGATGGGGACACCGCTTCTCGTGGGGAGCCTCGTGGCGATCGCGGTCCTCGTTATCCTGGCCCACGGGGTCCCGGCCGAGGTGGGTCGAGCCGTTCGGGACCGACCCGGGCTTTCTCCGAGAGCGGTCGGGGCGATCGGATTCTCCGTGTTCCCGGTCCTGTTCCTGCTAGAGTACTGGGTCCCGTACTTCGGAGTGCCACCGGCCGCGATCATCGCCGTGGAGATCGCCTTCCTTGCGGTCGTGCTCGAGGTCGTTCGCCGCGGCATCGGTCGGCGGACGAACGAGTATCTTCTCGTCAACCTCGCGTTCGGGTTCGTCCTCTGGCAATCGGTCTTCGGAATCCTCCTGACGTTGGGACTCCCGTACACCCTTCCGTTGGTCGTCGTCGCCGTCTGGTTCTTCGTCCGGCTTCGCCGGGGGTACGCACCGTCACCCAGAGTGGCGTACCCCCCGGGTGTGTCCGCAACATAGACCGCGACCTGCCCCGCCACGGCCGGGGCGGAGCGTAGGTGCCAAGTCGTAACGGTTCCCGGAGGGATCCCCCGATGGGGGGCCCCGAACCTCGGAGGCTACTCGACCCCGCTACGCCGTTTTGTGGATGGAGGCCTTCGCATCCTCGATCGCGATCTGAAGTTTTCGCCAGGCGGCATCCGCGTTCTCGCCCGGAGGGGGAACGTAGCCGGCCTGCTCGGTCAACCGACGTTCTACGTACTCCCGGGCCGACCGGCACACCGGGCAGACCTGGCATTCGTCTCCAATCGGGCTTTGGGCCAGTCGTTGTAGAGCTTCGGTCTCGTCCTCCCCGACGAAGAGCGCGACCTCGTGCAGCTCGCATCGGTCCGGGTCGACCATCGTATCCCGATTCTCCTACAGGCAGAAAAAGGGAACGAATCCCCGTTGCGCGAGGGATGGGACCTAAGGAAGGAGGTAGGGAGACCCCCCGGCTGGTGCCCGCGGCGACCCCGAGCCAGGGGAGAGACTATTTCGGTTCCACCGCTTGACCGGGCCACGTCCCAGGAACCGGACCCCCCGGCGAACGGCATGCGGGTCGGCCAACAAGCGGTGTTTCCCGAGCGCGGGAAGCTGGGAAGCTCCGATCGTCTACCGCTCCGCCTCGCGGGTCACCCGCTGCCGCTCTTGGCATACCCGGCGGAGACGATCACCAACCGTAACTTTCAGCGGTTCGACCTGGGATGGTTGGACCGGTACTTCCTGCCCCCGACGCTGACCCCGCTCGCCGACGGACCCGAGGTCGAAGTGCTGGACGCGATCGAAGACGACAACCGGAGCGCGATCCTCCCCGAGCCGGTGGCGACACTGGACGGGCTCCCGTTCTATCTCTCGGTGAAGGGGGTGGGCTCGACGGTGGACCCGTTCTCGCTCCGACGCCTTGACAGCGCCTACGCGACGGAACTGACCGACGACCCCGAAGTACGCGAGAGGCTTCGAAGCGCCTCCGGAGACCGGCCGGGGGGGGTCATCACGGGCGAGCTCTGGCTCCGAGGCTCCCCCTACGGCGGACAGGGTCTGCCGCACGCGATGACCGCCCTCCGAGTATCCGAACGCGCAGACCTCACCAGCATCGAAGGGTTCCGCATTGCGCCGGTCGTCAAGGTCGCGCTGTTGCCGAAGGCGGTAGAGGCCCGTCTGCGCAGCATCCACTGGTATCGGAAGTACGGCGACCGCCTTGTGCAGGAGCTTCGCCTTGTCCCTTCGAACGTGCGCGTTTACTTCCACTCTCGCAGCACGGTGGGCAACGACCCCGGCCGGGTGTTCGACCTCTACTCCATTGACTCCGCGGCGAAGGCCCACCAGTTCGAGACGAACTTCGTCCGGAGCGGGATGGCCCTCCTGACCCTCTTCGCTCGAACGCTGACGTGGGACCCGGCGCGAGGACGGTACTCGGGACTCGACTTTCAGGACGTGTGGCTGGACAAGGACGCCATCCTCGCCCCCGACGGCACGGTCTTCTTCGTCGACCTCGAGGGGATCGACCTGGTCTCGGTCGAGCGGGAGGGGGTCCGCGAGAAGATGGAGGACCAGATCTTCCGCTCGCTCTACGAGTTCATGTTCGCCTACGAGCAGATCGAAGGCGAGCGCGAACGTCGGTTCGGGTCGGTAGGGAGCCGAAAGCGTCGGTTCGAAGCGATCGTGGTCGAGTCGCTGCAAGAGGACCCGTTCGTTCGAACCCACGCGGAGGCGCGCGGCCTCGCGCTCCAGGTCCGGAACCGAGCGGGGGAGGAGTCATTATGGTTCGACTTTCTGTTGGTGGACACCTGACATGACGAACTGCAAGCAGGTCTACACGTTTCTGAACCAGATCAGCGCGAAGAACGTCACCGCACCGCTCTCCGACACCGACGCGGCCCTCCTGTCCCAGCGGAACCTGGTGCAGTTCCTCACCAAGACTCAGTACCTCCAGCTGCAGACCGACGTTCAGGCGCTCGGAGCGGAACAACAGGCGATCGCTCAGGAGGCGGCACAGCGATCCGGTCTCGCTCGCGAGGTCCAGGACGAGAGCCGCAAGACGCACTCGGTCCTCTTCCGTCTGGAAGGCAAGCAGAAGCGGGCGGCGAAGCTCCAGCAGGAGACCTCTGACGAGGCTCGCCTCAAGGCGGTCGACGGCGACCTCGTTCAGAAGCAGCAGCAGTTCGGCCAGCTCGTCTCCCAACGCTCCCTGCTCGACACCATCACCCCGTGCGGGGACCAATACGTCGGGCTCACCGGCCTCGGTGCCGTGGAGCTGCGCAACCTCGGGGTCCGGCTCTATCGCGTCTCGGACGTGGAGTTCGCCACCTACTGGGACCAATCGCAGAGAATTTCGAAGGAGCTCACCGACCTGGCCGCGGGCGGCGCCGACTACGTGGCCCGACTCACGCCAGGGATCGTGGGGGCGGAACGCTCGCACCTTTGGGCGATCTCCATCGGCCTCACGAAGGCCCAGCCCGATTCGGCCCAGGGGTCGGCGACCTTCGTCAGCGACTACAACCAAATCCGTGGCATGTCCGGGAACATCGAGAACCGGCTGATGGCCTCGGAGATCCTGTTCTCACTGGCCCGTCCGCTGTCGGACGAGCTCCCCAATCTGACCCAGATCCTCAAGGACGTGCGCGGTCTGAACGTGCCGAACGAATCGGCCCTGGGCGTCGCCTCGATCCTGCTCCTCGGCCGACGCGCGGACGGCACCATCGCCACTCCGAATCTCGGCCAGTACCTGCGGGCAACACCCTCGTACGAGTCCGCGGCCCTGCTCGCCATCGTCAATCTCCCGGTCTCCGACCTGACCCGCAAGTTCCTGATGCTCCGAGCGATGTTCAACGGCTGGGGATACCAGGCGTCGGAGGACGTCGAGCTCTCTTCGGCCTACCTCGCGGTGTCCGAGGTCCCGGTTGAAGGCATCAGCACGAAGCTCGCGATCATCGCGAAGGGGTTGTCGACGTACCTCGCGTACCCGCTCGTGGCGGCGTCCGTGCTGGCTTCCCTCTCGACCCTCGAGGCGAACGAGACCCTGAACCTCCTCGAGCATGCTTACGACATCGTCGGCCGAAGGGCGTCGCCGATGTCGCAGGCCGAACTGATCTGCCTCGCGGTCCGGATGCTGCACGGGATCCGCAACGAGCTCGTCGGTCCGCTCGATGCAACGGCCGCGGCCGCGCCGAGGCCGGTTCCCGGCGTCTACGGTCCGCGGTTCTACTTCGTACCGATCATCGTGGCGCGGTACTCGTACTTCTCTACCTACAGCGGTGTTGGCGGGGCCCATCCGGGCCACGTCCACGGATTCGGAGGGGGCGCTGGGGGGTTCGTCGGGTGATCGGACGCGTCCTGCTCCTCTCGGCCCTGGTTCTCCTCGCTGGCCTGGCGGTGGGCGCGGCGAGCGCGCATAATGCCCCGAAACCCACGGACCAATTCGCCTACAACGAGACGGCTGTGCTCAACAACGGCGTGGGGTACTACGAGGGATACACTGAATCCACCACTACGAACGGCTCGCTCACCGTGACGGCCGTGCTGCCGAACGGCACCGAGTCGGCCCTCTATTACAATTGGAATTCGTACCAGAACAGCACGGGGGCCCACTATAGCTGGCCGGCGGGGGGTCCGTTCACCTTCTCGGCCCAGACGTTCCATTACGTATCCGGGACCGACAACCAGACCGGTTACACGAACCCGTACGTCTGGTTCTTCATGGACAACTCCCTCTCTGCCGGGGACACGTTCTACATCCTCAACACCGGGATGACGGTCGTCTCAACGTCGGTGAATTATGCCCTGGATACTGCCGCGGGCACTTACGTCAAGGCGATCTTCACTGAGGGGAACGGCTCCTTTGGGTGGAGCGACGGCGTCAACGAGTTCACCGCGACCTACAACTGGAAGGCGTACTACGACCCCGCCACCGGATACATCGTCGGATACGTCTACGCGGAGCAGGACTCCGACCCGGCCGGTGACGGGTTCACGTACACCGACACCCTGGCGGTGACCCACACGAGTTACGCACTGACTCCCGGCGTGGCGCCCTCCTCGTCGTCGGGGTCGGGAGGTTCCGGAATGGACTGGACGCTTGCCGTGGTCGCCCTCGTGGTCATTGTCGTGATCGTGGTGGTCATCGCCGTCGCGATCTCGCGGTCGCGCCGAAGGCATCCGATCCCGAAACACTCGGCCACCGGCCAAGTGGCGTTCACTTCGCCTCCGATGGGACCTCCTGTGCCGGGGATCAACCTCACTCCATCGGGCCAGCCCGCGGTGCAGCAGATCATCATCAAGGAGACCGTGAAGGTGAACTGTCGGTTCTGCGGCTCGCTCATCGATACCACGGCCGAGAAGTGCCCGTTCTGCGGGGCGACCCGATCGTAGCGCCGTCGGGGCCCGGCGTCAGAGCGGCCGGTGGAAGAAGATCCGGCCGACCTGTCGCATCCCGCCCCGGGCCGCGACCGCTAGGGACGCTACGTTGTGCTCCGAGATCTCGGAGAGCACTTCCTCCGCTCCGACCCTCCGGGCCCAGAGCAAGCGGGCGAAGAGCAGGTCGGTCCCGAGCCCCATGCGTCGATAGGGCGCCCGCACGGTGAGGGAGTGGAGCCGGCCGTAAGTGCCCACCGTCGAGATCCACGCGACCCCCGCCACCCGACCGTCCACCTCGGCGACGAATCCGGTCTCCGAGGGGCTCGGGAGCCCGTCGAACCAGCGGTCGTTCACCGGGCCGTAGACTTCGTGAATCAGGTCGAGAACCGCCGGCAGGTCCGCTTTCGAGAACGGTCGGATCTGATGGCGGAATGCGTGGGAGGGGACGTCGGCGCACGACGAGGTCGCGAGGATGTCGAACGGTTCGGAGGACGGGTCGAAGGGGAAGTCGGAGTACATCCCGTATGGACCTCGGCTCCGGACCGCGGTCTCGGCGACCGAAGGCGACCGTGTGAAGACCGAAGCGACCCGCTCGGCCGGGTCCGATATCACGAGTCCCGCGAGCGTCCCGTTCTCGCGGACCGTCCGGACCTCCCCTCCGCATCGTTCCGTCTCCCGGAGGAAGAACGCCAGGAACGGGTTGAACCACGGGGACAGGTCGGCTCGGTCGAGCTCCTCCGCCGTCACGGGTTGCGCGCCGTCCGGTGAAGCGAGACCGATCATCTCTCGGCCCTTGGGACGACCTCACTAGGGGATGACGCCTCGGGGCAATCCGCCCGCGCTCCCGGGAAGGTCCGGGTGCGGACACGCGAGCACGAAAAGGACCCCTACCCCCGCCCGGAGGGTCGAACAGGCCTACCCGGCCAGCGAGGGGAGGTTCGCGCATGCTTTAGTAGTCCGGGCCCTGCGGAGGCGGAACGGGACGGTCCCTACGGGCCTCGCCCGCCGCCGCTCCGGGATTCGGCGGACATGGGAAGCCGGAAGTATCGGACGAAGATCGAGGTGCTGGGAGATTTCCTCGAAGCCGCCCGCCAGGCGCCCACCAAGACCCGCATCATCGGCCTGGCGAACCTGAACCCGCTATCGTTCCAGAAGTACCTCGGGTTCTGCTTGGCCCTGGGCTTGGTGGAAGCGACGCCTCGCGGGTACCGAACGACGTCCCGGGCCGGAGACGTGCTCGAGGCGATCCGTCGGGTCCAGCGCGAGAGCTCCGAGGCCGATTCGGCCATCCAGGAGCTTCAGAAGACCTTCGGTGACTTTTCGGTGAAAGGGCCCGACCGCGGCGAGGTCCTTCGATACGTGTCTCGCATCGCGTGGAGCCAAGTCCCCCATGCGTCCGAGGGACCGGCGAAGCCACACCCGGACCGTCGGCGGTCCCTTCCCTCGACCGGGAGGGTCGAGGGGCTGCCGCCGCCGTGGGGGATCCAACGCGAGGAGCCGGAACCCGGACATCGCGGCCCATCGGGAGGGTATCTGCTCCCTCCGACGACCGGTGGACCTCTGTTCTTCCCCGAGAAGCGACGCCCTAACTTCGCTTCGCGGGAGTAAGCGGGTCCATGTCCCGCGCGGCGGAGCGCCTTCCGCCTCCGAGCACCCCAGACTCCGCTGCAGGCCCCTCGAGCAGCCTGGTGATTCCCGTCGCGGTGGCTCTCGCCGCGGTCGCCACCTCCGAAGGCTATGCGTTCTCGGTCCAGGGGCTGACCGTCGATGAGAGCTACCTCGGTTTCCTAGCGGTACAAGGCGCTCTCCTGCTCCTCCTCGTCGTGGCCGCCCGCCTCGAACGGCGGCCGCTCCGCGATTTCGGGTTCACGATCCGCCGCTCGCTCGGGACGGTGCTCCCGTTCGCGACCCTCCTCATCCTCCTCTACATCGCCTTGCGGATGGACCCCGGGTTCGTGTTCGGCTTCGGGAAGATCCCGGCCGAGCCTCCGTTCTCGTTCGGGTTCCTTCTGCTGAGCGCTCCGCTGGTCGCGCTCGCGCAGGTCGGGTTGTTCTTCGGCTACGTGTTCCGGTCGTTCTCCCGACGGCTTCCGCTACGGTCCTCGATGCTGGCGGCGGCCGGGTTCTTTGCGGCGAATTCGACGAACTTCCTGGCGTTCCCCCAGCTGGGTCTCACCGGCGCGACCGAGTACGTGTTCAGCGTGACGTTCGTCGACCTGGTGCTCGGCCTATTGTTGGCCCTCTACCTCTACAAGTCCGAGTGGAGCCTGCTCGGTCCGGTCGCCTTCGCGAGCGCGCTCTTCGCCGTTCAGTCGCTGCTTCCCGTGGGCGTCCAGTTCCCGAGCTGGTCGGTAGATTTCACCTCGGCGATCATCACCTATTCCGTGCTCTTGGTCGTCGTCGGGGTGGGCCTCCGGGAGCCGCGGCTCCAGGCCCTGACGTACCTCGGGGAGCGACCGGGTCCGCGTCGACACCGGTTCCGGGACCGCGCCCGAGACCTACGGGAGCTCCGTAGCACGCTCGCGGGCCTCGCCGTCGTCGGTGTGGCCGCCCTATCGATCTCGTACGGTCTCCCCCTGACGCTCAACACACAGACCCCGCTGCTTGCCATCGCGACCGGGAGCATGGTGCCGACGCTGAACCGGGGCGACCTGGTCGTCGTCGAGCACATCGCGCCGGCCGCGATCACGGTCGGGACGATCCTCGTGTTCGATGCCCGTTGCCTGCCCGCTCCGACGGTCCATCGGGTAATCCGTATCGTGTCCACAGGGCCGAATTGGGTCTATCAGACGAAAGGGGACGCCAATCCAACGCAAGACCCCTGCACGGTCTCCTATTCTCAGGTTCTCGGGTCGGTCGTAGCGCACGTGCCGTATCTGGGCTTCCTCATATTGGACCCGCTCTTCGCCGGGGCGGTGGTCGTCGTGCTCATCCTGTCCGTGGTCGTCTGGAGGGGTGGGCGAAAGTGAAGCTGTCCCCCAACGTTCGCACGGTCGCCGCGGTGCTGGTGGTCGTCTTCCTGCTCACGACCGTCTGGGCGGCCTACTACCTATACTCCGAGACCCGCTCCTCGACGAACGGGAGCGGACAGGCCGTCGCGGCGACGTACTTCCAGAACGCGGACAACGGCTTCACCGCGTCGCTGCGACCCAGCGTCCTCTACAACAACTCGACCGAGATCTCGGGCGGGAACACCACGCTGTTCGAACCGATCACGAAATGGGTCAACGTCACGCTGGTCTACTCCGTGCTCGCGAACCGGACCGCGGCGATCGCGCTCCACGAGGCGTTCACGGTCTGGCTTTCCACCGCGGTCTGGTCGAAATCGCTCTACGAGAGCAGCAACAATTCGTCGAACGCGGCCGCCGCGGGCATTTCCCTCCGTGAGGTCTACGATGTGAACGTGGGGTCGGTGGTCGCGCTCGCGACCGCCATTGACACCCAGGTCGGGTACAACGGCGCCGAGTACACCCTCACGCTCGACCCGGTCATCACCGGAACTCTGACGATGAGCGGGGTGACGCAACCGTTCAGCTCGGACCCGCGATTCAATCTCACGTTCGATGGGCCGCTGATCACCCCTGCGGGCCTCGCCTATGCGACCAACGGGTCGGTCTACGTCGCGTCCCCGAGCTCGCCTTCGACCCTTACCCATCAGGTGGTCCCGTACCTCTTCCTCGCAGCCTCGGCGGCCGCCCTGGGCGTGAGCGCGTGGCTGGTCAGCCGCCCCCTGCGCGAAGAGGGCATCGTTCCGTTGGACCAGTTGATCGCTCCGTACGAGGAGGCCATCGCCGAGACGGCCGCTCCTCCGACGGACGTCACGGCGGTGCCGATCGCCCAGTTCGCCGACCTCGTGAAGATCGCGGACACTCTCGGCAAGCCGATCCTTCGTCCTGCCGGAGGGTCCCCGGAACGGCCGACCTTCCTCGTCGTGGACGGGACGGTCGCGTACTCCTTCCGGTACCCGGGAGGGTCGTCGACCACGCTCGGTATCCTCGAACGGATACAGTGGGAGATGATCCGTTTGCGCAGCCTCACGTTAGACGATGCCACCTCCGCGGACGCACGACAGCGCCTCTCGCGCGCGATCGACTTCCTGCGGGACGACGAGGAAAAGCAGGCCACCCAAGAGTTGAACTCGGTTTCTGCCCTCCTGACCGCGGCGGCCAAAGGCGCGGCGGAGCCCCCTCCGCCGGGGACTCGACCCTCCTAAGGCGGCGTTCGAGCGCTTCCCCGGCGCTCGGGAGGGGGCGTGGCGGCAGCTCTCCACTTACAAAATTAACATTTCGTACGGACAAAAATCGTCAAAGGTTCCGTCCACGTATAACCGCGGTCGCCCTCCTCGAACCGGTCGCGAGACCGGGCACGAGGCCAAAATGGGAACAAAGTGGATAATCGGGGTGGTCGCCGTCGTCGCAATGTTCGCGGTGGGAGGAATCGGGTTCGCCGCGTTCACGAGCTCGGCGTACATCAACGGGAGCGCAACGGCAGGGACACTGGGACCGCTATATTGGACGCATGGGGATCCGACCGGGTCCGAGAGCTTTGACCATTGCTCGGCGGTGATCGGGACCACGTTCAACAGCAGCGACACCCTGAACTTCGGGGCGTCGAACCTGGCGCCCGGTGACTACTGCAGCTACCAGGCGCACCTGCACAACGCAGGGTCCATCCCGGCCAACGTATATGCCGAGGTCACTTCCACGAGCGGGTCGTTCTGCGGCTACACGACCCTCTACGACACGTTCGCCGGCTGGTCACAGCCCGGCGAGACCTACGGCGTCTCGTATGGTCCTCTGACCATCAGCGCGGGCGGGGCTCTCTTCTACCAGGCCCAAATGGGATTCATCCCGCCAGCGGGCAACGAATGGCAGGGCCAGACCTGCACGTTCACGGTCACGTTCACCGCGACCGCGGGCTCGAGCTAGGGCGAGGAAAGCCCACACTCTAGGGCCGAACCCTTTCCTATCTCTTCCCCGAGGAGGCGAAGATGCGCTCGACGAAGGCCATGACCGTAGGGCTGATCGCCGTCGCGGTCCTGGCTACGGCGGGGACCGGCTTTGCCGCCTTCACCTCCTCGGCGTTCGTGAACGGGTCGGCGTCGGCGGGGACATTGGGACCCATGGCGTGGGGCTCGGAGCCCGCAAGCGCGGGCTTGAGCTCCTACAGCAGTTGCCTCGCGACGGTTTCCACCACGAGTTCTCCAAGCGACACCCTCGACCTGGTCGCGGGGAATCTCGCTCCTGGTGACCTCTGCAGCTTCGGAGACTCGCTCCATAACGCGGGGAGCCTTCCCGCGCTCGCCTCCGAGACGATCACCTCGACATCGGGCGACCTGTGCGCGGTCACCGTCTTCTCGGACAGCTTCTTCACCCCGTCGACGCTCGTGGGGGCTGGCGGCGAGACCGGGGCTCTCGCGCACACCGTCCCCGCAGGTTCGAGCATCCAGTGGGCCGGATTCATCCAACTCTCGCCGACGGCCGGCAACGCCTACTCCGACACGAGCTGCGGGTTCAGCATCACCCTCACCGGTTCGGTCGGTTCCTGAGCTCGAGCCTCTGGCCCGGACCAAGGGCAGACCGTTTAACCCCCTCCGGTGTGGCCCGCCTCCGCCATGCCCGGAATTGCCTCCCTCCAAGCGAACCAGAACGCGACGATCGATGCCACTATCACGGCGATCTCGGCGGTCCGAGACGTCACTACCTCGCGCGGTGCCTCTCAAGTGGCGGATGCGACGCTGCAGGACGAAACCGGGACGATCACCCTCACCCTCTGGGGAGAGGATACGAAACGCTTCAGCGTCGGCCAGAAGATCCGGATCACTGACGGCTGGGTCAAGGACTTCCGAGGGAAGCTGCAGGTCTCGATGGGCCGCTCGGGCAAGATCACCGTCGAACCCTAACGGGGTCTAAGGCCGAGACGGGCCTTGGATGGTCTATCTTCCCGAGTTCCCTCGCGACCTCCGGGAGCCCGGGGCCGGCTTTCCGCTCGCTACTGCCTTCCTTCCCGCCACTTGAGCGGCTTCTCGCTCACCTGACGTTTCGTCCTCTTGCCGCGCTCGGGCTCGCCGCCGGCGCGATAGATACGGCGAGCGGTCTCGTCCTGCGTCTCGAGGTGCTCGTCACCGATTCGGGAGGCGGCCGGGTCGCGGGCCGGGCCCTTAGTACCCTGCTTGCGCTTGGAGGCCTCTCGATCCTCGGCTCGCCGTTGCGCTCGTCCCATGCGGATAGGTAGGTCGCGGTGGGACATAGCGGGTGCGTTGGGGACCGATCGGGAAGTGGGCACCGAATCTCGGGCCGTTCCACGGCGGCGGCGACCGTCTCGATTAAAGACTTATCCGAGGCGGGTCGTGCTTGCCCGTTAGGATGCAGAGGACAGACCCCCCTCTTCGCCGGAACTCCCGGCTTTCTCCGTTTGGTCGTTTCACGCTGATGCGCCTGGGGCTAGTCCCTGCCCAGCTTCTGTTCGTTCTCGTGCTCCTCTACTTGGCCATCTACGAACCGACCAACCTCTCCCAGCATCAGTATCCGGGGGTCCTGGGCTTCTTCAGCGGATTCGGTCGGATGGTCCTCGACGACTTCACCGGGAACTGGGGGGTATCCACGTTCCAGCAGTACCCCGGGGTTCCCCTCGTGCAATTGTACGCGTACCTGCTGCCGAGCTCCGTCGAGCTCGCGGTCTTCGCGCTCGGGATCTCCGCGGCCGTCGCCTATCCGGTCGCGATGTGGATCGGGTGGAGCCGTCGCCCCGGGGTCGACTTGGCGGCGCGCGTCGCGAGCCTGCTCGGCACGCTGCTCCCCGCGTTCGTCGTGGGCCTGATCGTGATCGCGGCCCTGTTCTTCTGGTTCCTCGGCCAGTTCCAGGACCTGCCCGACCAAGGGGTGATTCCCGGTATTACCTGGTGGTTCGCGTGGTACGGAGGCTACCCACCCTGGGTCCTATTCCAAAGCATCACCCAGCCAACGGGCTTCCCTCTCGTGGACGGGCTGGTCCATCAGGCGTGGTCGTTCGAGGAGCTCACGCTGCTCAAGACCCTCATCCAGGCCGCGATCATCTCGTTGGTCTACGTTACTATCTTCCTTCGACACGCCCGGAGCGTCGTTCGAGCTGCCAGCCAGGAGGTTTACCTCACCGCCGCCCGCTCGAGGGGCATTAGCGAGCACACCCTGCTCTGGACGCACACCTCCCGTCGGGTGGTGCCGACCTTCCTCATCGTCTTCGCGCTGACGTTGCCGGCGTATCTCGGCACGCAGTTCGTGGTAGAGGCCACCTTCCTCGACCCGGGGATGGGGTTCCTCGCGTTCTCTTCCCTGACCGGGCAGGGAACGGCCGGGATCGCGCCTCTTCAGGTGATGATGTTCCTGCTCTCTCTGGTCGTCATCTTTTGGTTGTTCGCCGTCGATGTGCTGGCGCGCCGAATGGACCCCCGGGAGGTGGCCGCGGATTGACCGCCTGGCGATTCCCGACTACGTTGCATCTCGCTCGGGGTCGTCCCGGGCCGAGCGCCCTGCGCGCGCTGCTGGTCGGGAGCGTCCTGTTGGTCCTCGTCGTTTCCGCCGGCGGCCTTGGCCTCGCTCAGGGGACCCCCAACGGTTCGACGGCTCGGGGTGGGAACGCCTCGACGACTAACGGCTCGGGGGGGACAACCCCGGCCTCGCCCCCGGGCGGAACGCTCGCCTGGGGAGCCGGGTCCTCGCCCGTTTCTCAGGCGTTCGACCGGCGGGTCGCGGAGACGGCGAGCGGGCTCGCCGAACAAGGAGTGTCGCCGCGGGACATTCGACTCCCATACGTGGGTCGTCCGGCCCAGATGGTCGATGGGGTGGCCGTGCCCGGATACGCGCTCCCTGCCTCCAACGTCAGCTCGTCCTACAACAGCACCCCGGCCCCATCGGGCATCGCCTACTATGGCGAGAACGATACCTCCGGGAGCATCGAGGCGACGAACCTCGAGGCGTCCAGCGTGGCCGGAACGCTGACCGTGAACCAGCTGAACGCTCTCTACCTGGACGACGACACCCCCGACATATGGGGGATTCAATTGAACGCGGTGCTCACCAACGTCACCATTCAAGGTACGCGGGGATACGAGTTCTGGGCCCAGAACGCCGTCGATTACTTCCAGCATAACGATACGCTCAACCTGGGTGAGGACACCTGGAACTTCTCGAGCATGACCGGAACGTTCCCGGGCGGAACGTCCACGATCCTACGTCACAGCTCGAACGGGTCGGTCATCACCGGAGTCTACGTCGGCGAAGGGCCGTACATCCATGCCCCGCTGCCGTTCACGCTGACGGTCTACCTCAATTCGTCGCTGACCGCCAGCGGAGATCAGGAGTGTTGGTTCAACTACAGCGTCCTGGCCGCCGGTGGCATCCATACGGCGGGGAACTTTGATTGGCTGGTGTTCAACTCCACGAGCTCGGGGCAACCCGCCCCGGTCTCGCTAGCTTCGTTCGCGGCGACGGGCACACAACTCGACCCGGTGGGACTGACCAACGACTTCGAACTCGACTACGGCATCGGAGCCTACGATGGCTCGACCATGGATGTTCTCGCCGCGAACACTTCCGCGACCCTCGACTACTGCCCGGTGACGATCGCCATCTGCACCCCCGGCCAGTTCCAGTCGGTCCCGGCCGCGATGGACTTCGGGAGCGACACGGGAGAAACGTCGACCGGACTCTCGCTCAGCTACACCGGCACGACCGCCATAGGCACCGCAGGCCCGTTCATCCTGCGCGGGCTCTGGGGATACCCGGCGGCTGTCGGCTCCGCCGCCGGGTCGACGCGCGTCACGAACGCGATCACCGTCTCGGGATCGCCAGACCCCGTTTCGTCGGTCCCCTACGTCTTCGTGTTCTTCGACGGACCCACCTTCATCAACCCGCGATTCGAATGGGCTCCCGACGTCCCGGTCTGGTACCTGGCTCCGGGCACCTACCAGTACGAGGTGATGCTCGCCGACTACGCGGAAGAGACCGGCACCCTTGTAGTCGGCGCCACGGCCACCCAACTATCCGTGACGCTACCCTATCACTCGTCGAGCGGCGTCTACACGCCCCTTTGGGCGTTCGGGAACGCCCAGCTGGCGGGCGTCTCGACATCGGGGAACGGCTCGATCCAAGACCAGTACAAGCTCTTCAACAACCCGACGTCGGGGTGCAACGCGTGCGGGAGCGCCCAGGATGGAAACCTCTCGTCCAACTTCTTCTCGCTCAACGCCTTCGGCTTCCCTACCTTCGCGGGGCTCCTGCTCGATGGAACGAGTGCCTACGTGGACATCGATAGCCCGGTGAGCTTCTGTGTTTTCGGATTCTCGTGGGGTCCTGCCTCCCAACCGGTTCCGGGCCCGTACTTCTTCCTGCAGATCGAGCTCGTGTCGGCCCAGCACGTGACGCTGGCGAACGACCCTCTGGTCGGTGGCTGGCCCTCGATGTACGAGCTGTACACGCTGGCGGGCATACTGGACGCCGCGGAGAATCCGTTCCCGCAAGCGAACCTGATGGTTTGGAACTCCTCGGACAACCTCGTCATGTCCAATACCTTCGTCCCGGCGTGGTTAGTGCCGGGATACGAAGTGAGGTGCGGGGGGGCCTGTCCCGCAGTGAGCTGCTACGGGTGCGTCTCCCCGGATGGGCTCTTGCTGTACGGAGGCACGAACAACACCATATGGGGGAACACCTTCCGTGACCCGTCGGCCCCCGGGACCGCTCCCCACCAACAGTACGCCGGTCTTGCGGAAGCGGAGAGCGGGGACCTGATCTACAACAACTATTTCTCGGTCGACAATCCGACCGTCTTCCTGCCGTTCGACATCTACAACAACTCGTGCCCGGATGGCGTGTCGGGAGATTGTGCTCCGCCAATCCCCCCGACCTACCTGGACACTTGGAACGTGTCGGTCCAGCCGGCGAGCAACGTTGCCGCTACGGTGAACGGGTTCGCCCTCTCCGGGAACATCCTCGGTTCGGACTGCGCGAACCAGAGCGGGAACTTCTGGCAGGACTACGGGAACACGCTGAACCCCTACGGCGTGCTTCCCTTCGTCAACGCGTTCGACTACACGGCGATGCTCGGGGCCCTCCCGCTCGGGACCCCTTCCATGCAGAACAGCATCCGGCTGGGGGGAGACTACGCGCCGCTCGTCCGGACCTCGACCTGCGGTGTTCCCGCTCCCCCCTCGCCGCTTTTCGCGGCCCTCGAGTACACCTTCGTCGGGCTCGTTGTCGCGGGGGTCATCGCGGGCGTCACGGTGCTACTGCGGCCCCTGTGGAGGATACGTCCCGCCCCCTGGCTCGCCCCTTCTCCGGGAGGCAACGCGGTCACGCCCCCCACCGACCGGCCACCCCCTCCGGAACGACCCACCCTGAGGGAACGATGGGCTCGACGGCCGCTCGGCGCCGGGCTGTGGGCGGGGCTAGGTATCCTAGGCGCGTACCTGGCAGTGGCGCTGAGCGCGTTGGTGGTGTTCCGTAATTCGCTGTACCAGGTCCCAATCGACCCGAGCTGGATCCCGCCGTTCAACATCATCGGTCCCTCGCCCGCCCATCCGTTCGGAGTTCTTCCCGGTCTCGGGACAGACCTGTCCCGCGCTCTGTGGCAAGCGACCCCGTGGGACCTCGCGATCGTCGCCGGGATCCTCACGATCGATGCGGGTCTGGGCTGGACCCTAGGCGCCCTCGCGGGCATGGACGAAGGGGGAGTGCTCGATTCGGTGGTGACGTTCCTCGGGGACACCCTGGGCGCAATCCCCTCCTTCTTCCTCGTGGTCGCGCTCTTCGCGGGCCTCGCGACGGTCGCGCCGAACAGCACAGGTCTCCCGGTGTTCGTCCTCCTGTTCGGCTTCGTGCTCTGGCCGACGATCGCCCGCACGACGCGGGAGAAGGCCCGCATGGTCGCACGGGAGCCCTACCTCGAGTCGGCGCGAGCCTCGGGGGCCGGCCGCCCCTACCTGTACTTCCGCCACATCTTGCCGAATTCCATCTCGCCGCTCTTGGCACAGCTTCCGATCGATGTGGCACCGATCTTCTTCGTTCTCGTCATCTTCCCCTGGTTCTGGGACTGCTCCGGGCCGGGCGGGTCGAAGGGATACTACTACCTGGTCGCCTCGCTGCCCCCGTACTCTCCCCTCCCCTCCGTGGCCTTCCCCGAGTGGGGGAACATTCTCGCCGTCGGAACCTGCGAGGGCCTTCCCATCTCCACGGTAGGGACCAACTACTGGTGGATGCTGTTCTTCCCGTTGCTCGCCATCCTCGCCCTGGGCATCGGAATCTCGCTCGTGTGCGACGGGATCGACCGGCGCATGAGTTCGCGTCACGCCTGATGCGTCTCTCCGTGCCGTCGTGGTGCCGGCCGGGGCGCCCTATCTCAAGGCATTGCCGGAGAGCCGGTGTCCTTTCCCAAGGAAGCTTCCCGGGATCCTCTTACAGCAGAACCGTGACCACGAGCGAAATGAGGAGGAACGCGACGGCGGCGAACGCGAGGGCGGGGAACACCAACGCCTCCGGAGACCCGGAGCGGAGACCGCTGCTCGGGGGGTGGGATGGCCGAGCCGCCTCGGCGATGCTCACCAAGAACGCCGCCAGGAGGAAGAGGAAGGGAAGCCACAACCCGAAGGCCAGCAGGAACAGGGTCCCGACGACCCCGAGCAGGCAGAGGAGCATCGGGAGGGTAATCGTCGACCCCCGAAGGTTTGACGGTGGGGAAGGGGACACGACGCTCGACGTCTCCGGGCCGGGCGCAGGCGACGGCACTGGGGTCGGCTCCCGCGTCGCGGTGGGAGCCCCCCCGGTCCTCCGATAGCGCCCGTAGAAGAAGGCGACCACGAGGGCGTTCACGACCAGCACGGGCCCGAGTCGTAGCGCCACGTCTGCCGGCGTGACCGGGACCCCCGGCGCCAGGTCTCCCCAGACGGTCATGAGGACGAAGAACCCGAGCAGCGAGTTGCCGAGGAACAGGAAGACCGGCCGGTCCCGCGGATGGATGTGTTGGGACCGGTCGAGGAACGGCAGGACGAGAAGGAACAGCACGACGGCGACCGTGAAGAGCATCGCTTCTTCCGGCGTGACCCCCACGAAGTCGACCAGCTTGAACAGCCACAGGAAGTACCATGCCGGCACCGTCACCGGCTGGGTCGCCCCGATGTTACCGGCGTACGTGGGCAGCGGCCACAACCAGAGCGATGCCACCCCCAGCAGGAGGCCGACGTAGAGGAGCCCCCACTTCACGAGGTACAGGTAGACGCGCGGGAACATCGGGGTGCGCTTGTGAAGGAAGACCAGCAGGGCGATCGCCAAGGGAAGGAGGACAATGTGGAACGCGAACGCCCGGGATAGGAGGCTCTGGGGGGTCCCGTCCCCGATGAGGAGGTTGGCGAGCGCGGGCCCGACCACGGGGAGGGCCTGCGCGAGCGTCACGCTCACCTGCGTCGCGTTGTACGAGAGCTGGGTGTACGCGAGGAGGTAGCCGGTGAATCCCATGCCCAGTACCAAGAGCATGAGAACGACACCGACGATCCAGCTGCCCTTGCGCCCCGGCCGCTTGTACGTCCCGACGTAGTATCCCCGGAACAGGTGGACGAACAGGAGCAGAATCACGGCGTAGGCGCCGTAGAGGTGGGAGGTGAGGAGGAGAGAACCGAGGGGCACCGAGTGCATGATGTAGAAGGTGCTGCACCACGCGGCGGGGGAGGACGAGAGGACCCCGGAGGCTTGACCGCATTGCGTCAAGGTCGGGTACACGCTCGGCTGGTAGTACAGGAGCAAGAGCCCGCCGCTCAGGATCTGGTACACGAACGCGGCGAGTACGAAAGCGCCGGTCCACGCCGAGGGCTGAAAGCTCCCTTCCCTCGGGGGCTCCGGCGGAGTGTGGGCAAGGCCCACCTGTCGCTCGAACCAGGCCCAGACTCGGTCCAGGGTCCGATTGAACCGCTCTTCGAACGACACCGCCCCTCCTACGGGAAACTACAGAGGATGACCGGCGATTGCTGTTGAAGTCGCGAAACGGAACCGACCCCGGTCCCGCCCTGCAGCGTGTTCGAGTGCCCCAGGACCGTCGGCCCCGTCATGCCGACCGCCCACAGGGAGTCGTCGCTGGAGTTCCATTGCAGCGTCACCTGGGGGAGCGGCTGGACCGCCGGGCCCGTCAGGTTCGACGCTCCGTTGGTGGGGTCGTAGGTGGACCCGTGGCAGCTGCAGTGAATGTAGAAATTCTGGTTCCCGAAGCTCTGAGGGCACGTCCCGGGGGGGTAGAAGGCGAGGCTCGGGACCTGGCATCCCAGGTGCTGGCAGATCCCGCTGAACGCCACGATCGAGCCGCTGGGGCCGACCCCTCCCTTCACGTGGGTGGCGCCCCCGCTGCCCCCGGAAGGCGGTGCCAGGTTGATTAGCAGGTTCGGTTCGTTGGTCAGGGGATAGTTGAACGTGAGGGCGTCCGGAGTGGTGACGTTGTACTCCTTCATCACTTTCGATGCGGTCAGCAGCGAACCGTCGACGTCCTGGAGCTGGACGCTCGGATAATTGGACAGCCCGACCGTCGGGGGCCGACCCGCGTACTGGAGCGCGCCGCCGATGCCACCGCCGACCGCGCCGATGACGCCGGCCACGGCGACGAGCTTGAGGAAGTTCCTTCGAGTCTCGTCGACGGGGTCATCCTCCTCCGGCTCCGAGGTGCGAGCGCTCACGCGACGAGGACGGACCGACATCCGGTACATCCTTCCTACCGGGACCGGAAGCGCGTTTCCCCAGGCCGCGGAGAGCGAGGGACACGTCGCACACGACGGGTTCATTCGACGGGTCTCCGGCCCTCGTCGGCGGTCTCCCTCGCATGTCCTGGAGTGGGAACCGACCCCGTTTGCGGTTGGTCCTCGCCCTTGCCTCGGCGGTAGACGGCCCAGGTGATGGCGATCCCGATCAGGATGACGGCCACCTCGGTGATCGTGATCTCGTCGTCGACCGAGAGGGTCATCGGAGACGCACCACCTCCCCGGGCGCATTGGTCGTCGCGACCCACCAGGTCCCGACTCCCATTCCGGCGCCGAGGGTCTGGGTCTCTACGGCCCACATCGCCACGGGCTGGACTTGAGTGATGATCCCCGGCAGCGTTTGGGTGGCCATGGCCGCCGTCGGAGGGTCCGCGGGGGGTTCGGGACCCAGGAGCGACGCGCGAAGCGACCCTGCCGACGTGGCCGGTCCGATCGGTACGCCAGCGGACACGGCCACCTCGCTCAGGATCTCCTCCTTGAACTTGAGCATCCGAGCGTACCACCGGCCCATTTGCCGGACGAACTTCTGACCCTCGGGACCGAAGAACAGGAACGCGGCGACCCCCGCGATCACGATCCAGTCGATCTCGGAGAAGAGCGCCATTCGTTCACCCCGTCCCTACAGCAACGCTAGGACGGACGCGGCCGGAGTCCCGCCGGGCCTCCCAACGGGCCGCGAAGTAGGCTCCCCCCATGTACAGGCCGATCATCGGGGTCGCGATCAACATCATCGTGATCCCTGAGTTGTCCGGCGTGATCACCATCCCGAAGACGAGGGCGCCGATGACCGCGCCCCGCCAGTGCTTCTTCCACGCGGAGGCCTTGACCATCCCGAGCCGCGTCAATGCGTAGATGAAGACCGGGAGCTCGCAGACGACTCCGAAGGCGAGGGAATAGACGAGAGCGAACGTCACGAAGTCCTGGACCCCGAGCACCGGCTCGAGGTTCATCGCCGAGACGTAGAAGAAGAGGAGGCGGAACGTGAACGGGGTGATGAACAGGAGGCCGACCGCGGTCCCGAGGGCGAACAGGGCCGTGGCCGGGATCCCGATCTGGCGGATCAGCGCGCGCTCGTTTCGACGCAGCGCCGGCACGAGGAACGCTCCGACCTCATGTACGATCCATGGCATCCCGAGGATCAGCGTTAGGAGGAGACCGATCTCCATCTGCGCGAAGATCGAATCGCCGACGCCGACGTTCAGGAGCCGAACGCCCGGTGGCAGCATCCAGGCGACCATGGCGAGAAACACCTGGGCGGAAACGTTGTAGAACGGGTTAGGCCAAGGGTAGGCGAACGGCACGGAGACCCCGAAGATGGGGATGCCGATCGGCTTGAGCTCGAAGAAGAGCAGGAATCCAAAGAGCGGTCCGAGCACTAAGGCGATTCGAATCAGGCGACGGCGCACTTCCGCGAGGAGGGCGAGGATCCGGTCAAGGTCGCGCATCAGCCAAGGGCCTCTCCGTTCGACCCCAAGCCGAGGAGGTCTGACGAGGACGCGCTTATCGATCTCTCCGACCCCTCGCGCATGCCGGCTCGCGGCGTCCGCTCTAGTGGGCCGGGCCCGTGGGTGCGGACGCGTTCGCAGCGGCAGCCTGCTCGGCCTTCAGTTCACGCTCGACCTCAAGGCGGCCCTTCTTGAACTCGCCCACCGAGCGCCCAAGGCTGTGGGCCAGTTGTGGGAGCTTCGAAGAGCCGTAAAACAGGATTCCCGCCACCACGGCAATAATCAGCCAATCGTCGATAGAGTCGAACATCCCCCCGCCTCGGGGCATTATCACTCCGATGCCACTATTTAATCCACAACTCCGAGTGGAAGGACCGGTCGCGACTCCGGTCGGCGGCCGGGACCCGCCAACTACTCGCGAACCGCGGGTGTCTATCGGCCGCCTTGGGTGCGGCCGACCTCGGGTGGATGGCCCTCGGCTGCCGCAGGCTTTGAGGGTCGGACCGGTGCGGGAGGCATCCGGGAGGACGCGCGGCGGCGCTGCCAGACCACGTAGCCCAGAACGAACACGAGCACGAGTGCTGCGATGGCCGCTGCGTCGACCGGGCTGAAGCTGAGGGTCGAGCCACCGATGCCGACGCGGTCCGGCAACGTGAGGTTCGATGGGAGATCCATTCCGAAGGCGATGAACCCGTACATCCCCTCCTGAAAGTGGCTCGACACCGTGCACACGAACTCGTACCAACCGGGTCCGGGAGACTGGAACTGGCTGACGTTCCGGTCGCCGTAGCTGCTCACGTTCAGGTTGAAGAGCGCCCGAGGGTTGTTACCGAAGGCCAAGGCATTGATCTGGGTCTGGGTGTCGGTGTTGGGGATCTGGACACCCTCGACTCCCAGGATCGTGAAGGTGTGTCCATCGGTCATCGTGGAGTTGTCTACGAAGGTGACATTGATCGTCGCGTGGGCCGGCAGGTCGTTGAACGTGTCCGGTGTGTAGCCATAGTCCCCGGTCGCCGCCACGTAGAGGTAGTCCGTCGTGGCAACGTGGTTCGTCTCGGTCCCTCGAATAGGCGCCGCGTCGATGGGGGGCATCAGGGCGCAGCCCGCGAGGAGGACGACCACTGCAATTACGACCCAGCTCCTCGCGCCCATGTTGCCTCTCGAACCTTCGGGCTCAGCCTACGATGGGAACCTCCGCGCATAATCCCTTCGTGGGCGAGGAGGGCGGCGGCTCACCACGGGTATAAGCAGGTCACCTCCCAGGCGGATTCCCCGGCTCAGCGAAGCAACCCCGGATGGGTGCCAGCCGATGGTCTGACCGGAGTACTCGCGGACCCCACGCCGGGTTTCGTTCGAAGGTCTGTCTTAGGCCAAGAAAGATTTAAGCCCGAGACCGGGGCTGTTTCAGTCGCTGGCCGCGGGGGTGCCACGACTCGCACGGCTCGCGCTCGTGCCCGAAAGGGGAGATAGCCTAGAACGGTCTATTGAGGAAGGAACGCAACGTGATCCCGGCTCAATCCGATCCGCCCGGCAACGCCCAATCCGGGGCCGTTCCCCGCCGGCGCGTCTCGGACTTCGATCAATGGCGGACCGTCACCTTCCTCCAACTCGGGCATTACATTCGCACGAACCGATTCTACGGACTGCTTGGTTTCGTCGTTCTGATCTCGGGTCTCACGCTCGCGTTTGAGGCCGATGCGGGGGTCGCCGCCGTTCAACTCCAGCAGCTCTACCGCCCGTCGGAGTACCTCAGCAACTACCTCGTGAACACCGGGCTCTTCGTCGTCCTCGCCGCGGCGTTCTTCGGCGGGGACGCGCTGAGCGTCGACTTCTCGACGGGCACCGGGTATTACATGCTGGTCCTTCCGATCCGGAGGCCGGTCCTTCTCGCCGGACGGTACGCCGCCGCGACCCTCGTCACGCTGGCCGTTGTTGGGGTCTACTACGTCTTCGGGGCCGCTGGGGCCGTCTATTTCTTCGGCGCCCCGAGCGTTCCCTGGAGCCTCTGGCTCGAGTCGCTGGGCGTGGCCATCCTCTTCGCCCTCGCAGCGCTCAGCGTGGCGTTCTGCATCAGCGCCTTCATCCGGTCGCCGTCCGCGGGCGTGCTCGTCACCGTGCTGGCGCTCTACGTCGGGTTCGCCACCCTCCAAGCGACGATCGAACTGGCGGGATTCGAGCCGTGGTTTTCGTTGAGTTATGCCGGCGGAGCCATGGCGGCGGTCCTCGACACCGACTTTGTTCACATTCAGAACATCCCTCTCGGGGAGGATCAGTACTACACCATCTGGGCCGCCACGGTCTCCGAGGGTCTCGAGATCATGGCGGCCTACGTGGCCGTCTTCCTCCCCTTGAGCGCCTACCTCTACCAACGCAAGGAGTCGACCGGGTGACCCATGGGCTCGCTCGAGGTCTCCGCACTGTCGAAACAATTCGGTCGGGCCCCTCCGGTGCTTCACGACCTCTCGTTCCGCTACGAAGGTCCCGGAGCGGTCGGCTATCTCGGGCCCAACGGCGCCGGCAAGACCACGACCCTCAAACTGCTCGTCGGTCTCCTCCGCCCGTCGCGCGGACACGCCTATCTGAACGGAGTCGACCCGATGGTCGACCGGAAGCGAGCCCTTTGGGATGTGGGGGCGCTCATCGAGACCCCCGAGCCGTACCCCACGCTGAACGTCCACGAGGCCTTGGATGCGGTCGGGCGTGCCCGCGGTCTCTCCCGGGAGAACGTGGACCGGGAGGTCGACCGTTGCCACGAGCTTCTCGACCTGCCCCCGCTCGGCCAACGGATCGGTTGGCTCTCCAAAGGTCAACGGCAACGGGTGGCTCTCGCCTCTACCCTAATGGGCGACCCATCGGTGGTCCTCCTCGACGAACCGACGAGCGGTCTGGACCCCGCCGAGCGCGTGCTCGTGCGTCGCCTCCTGAACCAGCTGAAACGCGACCATCTGGTGTTCATGAGCTCCCACCAGATGCTCGAGGTGACCGAGGTCTGCGACGAGGTGGTCTTCCTCCACCAAGGTCAGGTCCTGCTTCGGGACCGCGTCGAGCGTGTGGCCGGGCGGATCCGTCCCCGGCAGGTCGACGTCGAGTTCGAGCGCCCCGTCGCTCCCGAATCGGCGGCTCCGCTTCGTGGGGTGGCTACGGAAGTGGCGGTGTTGTCCGACCGGCGTTGGCGGATCACGTTCGATGGCAGCGACGAGACCCGGGTCCGTCTCCTTGGACTCTGCCAGGGGCTGGGGCCGGTCGTGCAGTTCGCAAACACCTCGCTGGTTCTCGAGGAAGCCTATCTCGAGCTGATCCCGAAGGCCCCCAACGAGACATGACCGGATCGACCCCGCCCTGGATACCCACCGACCCTCCTGACGAGCCGACTTCCGCCGGAGACTTGGAGAAGACGAGAGACCGGCCCCGTGCCGGAGAACCGGCGGCCCCCGGCTCGTTTGACGGCCGCGCGCGTTCCTTCCGCCAGCACCAGGCGAGCCGGAAGAACGTTCGGAGGGAGCGCATCGGCACGGTCCTTGTGGTGGTGATCATCGCCCTCGGGGTCTACACGATCGTCACGGCACGGCCGTACTCCCCTTCGTCGAGCAACCCCTTTCCCACCCCGGGGCCCCCCATCACCGTCACCTTCGGTAGCCCCTCCAGCGTGACCGCGATGTCGTGTGGCGGAGGGGGAACGGCGTACGTGGAACGGATCCCCTGGAACGGCTCCAGCCAGCCCGTCACTACGGGGGAGGTCAATGTGCGGGTCTACGAAATCTACGACGGGGACTTCATCACAGATATCAACGCGGTCGCCAACGTCACTTCGTCCAACCTTTGCGCGGGGACCCCGCCGACCTCCTCCGAGTTGTGGTACGCCGTGCTCGCCGGGCCGAACGGCACGAACGTGCTCTCGTTCACGGAGGCCCGCCCCTGGAGAGCGGTCTCGTCCGGGGCGTCGGACATCGTGATCGAGAACGGGTCCGCTCTGGTCCTGGTGACCTCCATGTCGCTGGCGGGAACTGGGCGAGGGTTCGCGGTGGTAGGCTACTCGGGTGGTTCCCCGATCCGAGGAACCGTCCCACTCTGAAGACCCTTCCCTTGTAGAGAAGGAACGCCTCACGGGGCGGGCCCGGCACGTCGCTTCGGCGAGCGCCGACACGCCCCGACGGCCAAGCGACCCCTTGGTGGCGGGCCGGGAGGACCTCCGAGGAGATGACGGGCTACACGATGAGAAGGAGATGATACAGCGACCGGTCGTCTCCCTCAGAAAGCACCAGGGAAGGGGTGCGGGGAATTACCCCATGGACGAACACCCGGCCTTCCCGCGAAAGCAGCCGAATCCGAGTATCCGCCATCGGACGGAGGGACTGTGTGAGGGGATCGTCTTCGGGCCCGACCCAGACCTCATGGCCCGGGGATTGGTGGAGGTAACTGAGCGCCAGCCCGGGAAGCACTTCGGGGGTGTACGTCCCCGGTTGCAGTGAGTTGAGCGTCTTCAGCCCGGAGATCGATAGTACCCCCAGGTTCGGATGATCGGGGTCGGGGTTCTCGCGCAGGAACTTCGCCGCCTCGGGAACCCGGGGACTGACTCCCTCCGGTTTCGCGGACGGGAGCGGGAACGAGATGGACCGGAACTCCTCGGGGTCGCCGTTCGTCAGCGTGCCCAGGACTCGGACCTGACGAAGGAAGGTCTCCTTGGGAGTCAGACCCTCGTACATCTTCCACACTTCGGCGAGGTGGATCCCGGGGTGCGGGATGTGGAAGACCCGACCCCCCCGGGCGACCACCTGGTTCAACATCGGGACCACCAGCAACCGTACGGCCGAGATGGGGACCTCAGAGTCGTACTCGATCAGCGTTATCTTGCCGACCGCAAGCCTTCCGAAGAACGAGGCGTAATCGGACGAGCCCGGCCAGATCTCACCCGGGCACACTTCCGGCTCTGGGTCAATGCGGGGGGTGGCGGTCCTGGCGCCCGTATGAAAGGGTTCAATACACCGGAACCGGCCCCCCTCCAGCGAGAACGGATACGACGGATGGGTGATTCGAATCCCCCGCAGCTTGTCGATGCGTAGCCATCGTTCCATGCGGTCGTCGCGGATCGTCCGCTCCAAGGACACCACGCCGTTGACGAGGTACTCGAGCTGACCTTCTTCGCGGTGTTCGCCCACGAGCACGAGGAAGACCGGTCCATCGGACATCTGGGCGAGCGCGATCCGTTCGAGGTCCTCGCGGGAGGTGTGAAACTCGCCGAACTGGCTGGGGTCTCCGAGGTGGCGTTCGACGATCGCGTCCCACGAGTCCAGCACGATGAGGGTGGGAGCCGTGGGTGAGCTCTGGCTCCAGGCCTCTAGGACCGCAGGAGGAAGGAGGAGCGCTCGAAGGCTGCGGCTCGGGTCGTTGGGCACCACGAGCCCCGGGGCTGAGGCGACCGCGCGCGATGCCTCCCGTAGGTCGCCGCCGGTCACCGTCATGTCCACGATCGAGAGCTGGCCGGCCCGGGTCATTCGGCCGAGCGCAGGGAAGTCGAGTTCAAGCTCAGCGGTGCGGACGCGGCTCGTAACGTAGATCCGGCGCCCGGAGAAGGCCTCGAGGAGCTCGAGGGCCAGCATGGTCTTCCCCGTGCCCGGGGGCCCCCGAATGAGCAACGGCTGAGGGGCCGGACGGTCGAGGAAGTGACTCAACTCAGTCGGCAGGTTGAGATTGGCCGCCATCGCACTTCTGCTTGGCAAAGAACTCTGTACGGGCCAAACGGCCTTAAACCTATGGCCGACCGATTTCGGCCCTCCCCTTCGCCGTGCTCGGCGGTGGCCACCCGAGCGCGCGATGCCAGTCACCCAGACGTGGGGTGGATCGGGGGATGGGAGATTGGACCGAGTGCGGTAGGGGTTCGATACGGGAACCACGCGCCGCCAGAATCAGTTCGAGCGGGCTGGAGTGGCGGCTCGTCACCGTGCCTCTCGTCGGTGATCGACCGTCCAGCGGGGCCCCAATCGTCCACGGAGCCGCGAGCTCGGTTCCGCCTTCACTCGTCATTCGGACCACACACAAATATGAATAGGCGCAGACTTGCTGCAAACTTCGTCTGTGGGAAGGGCCATCCACAGGACCCAGGACCGTCCTTAGGTGGGACCCTACAACAAGAGTGGTTCCGATGGCGGGTTTCAACGCAACCGACACGCTGTTCATGCTCATCGCGACCGCCCTCGTGATGTTCATGACGCCGGGGCTCGCGTTCTTCTACGCGGGCCTGGTCGGCCAGAAGAACTCCATTTCGATCATGATGCAGAGCTTCGCCGCCCTCGGGGTGACGACGCTCCTGTGGGTCTCCGTAGGGTATTCCCTCTGCTTCAGCGGGGACTTTCACGGAGTGATCGGCAACCTCAATCAGGCGTTCCTGCTGAACGTCTCCTCCACCACGGCATCCCCGGTGGCCTCGGGCATACCGCTCTACGTGTTTTTCGCATACGAGATGATGGTGGTGATCATCACTCCGCCGCTCATCACGGGGGCCTTCACGAACCGGGTCAAGTTCGGTGCCTACCTCGTCTTCCTCGTCTGCTGGCAGCTCTTCGTCTACTACCCGATGGCGCACATGGTGTGGGGCGGGGGCCTCCTCCAGCAGTGGGGCGTGCTCGACTTCGGGGGCGGGATCGTGGTCCACACGATCGCGGGAATGAGCGCCCTCGCGTGTGTGCTGTACCTTGGAAGCCGGTACGTGCGCGATAAACCGCAGAATCTCCATCTGGCAGGGATTGGGATGGCCATCCTCTGGTTTGGCTGGTTCGGCTTCAATGCCGGGAACGCCTACGCGGTCAACAGTGTTGCGGTGGTAGCGTTCCTCAACACAGCCATTGCCGGGGGCATCGCGAGCTTCGTCTGGATGATCATGGATTGGAGCATAGAAGGCAAACCGAAATTCATCGGGTTCCTGACCGGGGGCCTCGCAGGGCTGGTGGTCATCACGCCGGCGGCGGGGTACGTCTCGCCGGCGGCCGCGATGCTTTTTGGTGCGGCAGCCGGGATCATCTGCTACCTGGCGATCGCGTTGAAGAACCGGCGGCACTTGGACGACGCGCTGGACGTATGGGGGGTCCATGGAGTGGGTGGGATCCTCGGGATCGTGCTTCTCGGCGTGTTCGCCTCATTGGCGATTAACCCGGCCGGGGCCAACGGCCTCTTCTTCGGGGGATCCGCGTTCTTCGGAAAGGAGCTGGCGGCCGTCGCCTTCGCGGCCGCGTTCGCGTTCACCGTGACCTACCTGATCCTCTTCGGCATCGACCGCCTCATGGAGGTCCGCGTATCCAAAGAGGTCGAGGTAGCAGGGCTCGACTGGGAGCTCCACGGCGAGGACGTCCACGGTGAGTGAGCGCCTCCCGCCGACTCAGCGTTGACCTCGCCTTCGCAACGCGGCATTCGGTAAAGATGCCCCCGAACCCAGGGCCGTCCTCGGGACCGAGGTTCGCCCCACCCGATCCGCCGACCCCTTGGGCCAGGGGCCCTGCGAACCTCTCAATTCGGGGCGAAGGTCGCGTTCCGACTGTCGAGCGTCCCCGCTGAGCCCTCGGACCCGCACGGACGATTGCCGGCGGAGGCTACGCTGTCCCCACGACGCACCGCCGCGCCTTGGAAGCGGACCGGGCCGGGCCTGCCTACTCCGAAGCGGGGTAGTACGCTTCCTCTCCGAAGTGGACCTCGTCGAGCCCGGCCTTCTCTTCCTCCGCGCTCGTCCGCAGAGGCGAGAAGTAGTTGATCACTCGCAGGATCACGTAGGTCCCGAAGAAGGCAAAGGTCGCCACCACGGCCACCGCGAACATCTGGAGCAGGGCGAAGTGGACGTTGCCATAGACGAGACCGTTCGAGCCTGCCGCGTTGATGGCCACCGAAGCGAAGAGCCCAGTCGCGACCGTCCCCCACATTCCACCGACCCCGTGGCAGGCGAACACGTCGAGGGAGTCGTCCAGCTTGGTTCGCGCTCTCCAGCTGGCCACGAAGTTGCAGCCGACGCCGGCCACGACACCGATCACCATCGAGAACGCAGGGCTCACGAAACCTGCGGCGGGGGTCACAGCCGCGAGTCCGCAGACAAATCCGATGCACATTCCGACCGCGGAGGGCTTTCCCTTTCGGATCCAATCCAGCATCATCCAGCTGACACCGCCCGCCGCGGCCGCCAGGTTCGTGGTGACCAGGGCGTTGACCGCGATGTCGTTCGCCGAGAGAGAGCTACCCGCGTTGAATCCAAACCAGCCGAACCAAAGAATCGCCGTACCGAGGATCACGTACGGGACGTTGTTGGGGCGACTCTCCTTGCCGAAGTCGAATCCCCGGCCGATGACGAGCGCGGCCGCGAGCGCACTTACCCCGGCGGTGGTGTGAACCACCATCCCACCGGCAAAGTCCTCGACTCCCATGACGTGAAGCCAGCCCCCGTCGCCCCAGACCCAGTGGGCCACCGGGAAGTAGATGAACGTCACCCAGGCGAGGATGAAGATGAGGAGGGGCTTGAGGCGGATCCGTCCCGCGAACGCGCCGATGATCAGCGCCGGCGTGATGGCCGCGAACTTCAGCTGGAAGGCGAAGAACAGCAGCGCGGGGATGGTCGACGAATAGGCCGTGTTCGCCGAGGAGCCCACTCCGCTCAGCGCGAAGTACTGGAAGTTTCCGATGAACCCGCCCAGGGTGGAATCGCCGAAGGTCAACGAGTATCCCCAGATGGCCCAGGCCAGGCTCACGACCCCGAAGATGGCCATGCATTGAACGATGGTCGAGACGAGGTTCTTACGACGGACCAGACCTCCGTAGAAGAACCCCAGTCCCGGGGTCATGATCATCACGAGCGCGGTAGCCGTGATGACCCAGGCAATGTCGCCGGAGTTGCACAAAGCGCCTGTCGCGGGGATGCAGACTACCACAACCCACTTCTCCTCTGTAGCGAGCTTTGCGGGTTTTACAATGTCAGGTTAAGAAGGTTGCTCGAATTCGTCCGGCGCCGCCGGTGGTCCTAGGTGCTCCGCAGGCCGCGGCCGCCGACCGTTCCAGAGGTCGTGGATGGCTTCGCGTGGGCGGGGCGAAAGCCCTTGTTCCGGCCAGGACCGAGGGGAGGGCGCGATTCGCGCGGGGCGAGAAGTTCCGGACGGACGGACCGTTAGGGTTTTCCGACGATCTTCCGGCAGAGCGTGCAGAGATGGATTTGGACGTCCACCACGGACCGGGGTCCCCCCGGCTCCTTTCGGAGGGGCTCATGGTCGCTAGCCTGGCTGGCATGCCACTTGATCGGGAAGCCCTCGACCGACCATTCGACCGGTAGGGGGTGGCTCACGGCCTCGAGGGTGAGCGGGAGCTTTCCCCCGGTGGCAAACCCTCCTCGGATCTGGTTCAACCCTTCCTCGAGTTTGGAGGTGATACGTCGCTCCTCGACGAGCAACTCTTCCACGAGCTCGCCCATGGTCCTCGCGTCGTCAGTACGCCGCCCGCCCGCATTGGCGATTTCCATGAGCGTGTCAATCCACGGCATCAGCTTCTTGTAGGCCATCGGGTCGCCGAAGACCTGCTTGGCATTGATCCGAAAGTGTGGGTCCCCGCTCTCTTCGTCCTTGAGCCGCTGGAGGAAGGTGATCTTTCGCCGCTGCTCGTCGATCTGCCCCCGGGCATTGCTGAAGTAGGAGAGATACACCCGCGTGCGAATCTCTTCGTTGATCCGGTCCAGGTCCACCTGGGTCCGTCGGCAGATGTAGCAGGAATCGTCCATTGTCGGTTCCCGGGTCGCGGGTGATTCGGTGGGTGGTATTAGCACTTGAGTTTAGCGCCTCGTAGAGGCCCGGCGGGCTCCCCCGGAGCGACGGGCCCTAGCACGCGGGGCAACGGCAGAAGCGGCCGTAATCGTACTGACGGTCTTCGTGCACGTGGCCGGCGCTCCAGCATACGTCGCAGCGCCGGTCGGTCGCGAAGCAGTCATGCCATCGGATGCCGTGCTCGTTCAGCAGGCGTCGGCGGCACTTCAGAAATTCCTCGCTGGACCGCTCTGCGATTACGCCCGCGAGCAGGTACACCGCGCTCAGCAAGACGACCCAGCCCCCGGCGACCACCGACAGGTTGACGAGGCCTTGCGACGCGACCGCACTGACGTTGGCGAATTGCCACATTCCCCACCAGAAGAGGCCGCTGACGCCGAGCAGCGCCACCGGCTTGAGCCGGTCGTAGCTGGGAATGTCCAGGAGGGTCAGCACGGGCACGGTCTCGCCCGGGGCGGGGACGATGGCCCCCTCCTCGGCTTCCGGAGGGAGCGGGGCGCCCTGTCTCGCCGCGACCGCCAGGAAGTAGTCCAGCGCCGCGTCGCTGCCGATAGCTCGGATCACCCCGGACGCCCGGAGCAGGCCCTCGCCCGTGAGCTCGGTGACCGCCTTCGTGCTCCGGATCACCCGGAAGTACTCGCTCGCGGGGCCCCTACCGATCGATTCGGCGAAGATGAGCACGTTCTCGTTCGTGAGGGCCGCGGCGGCCCTGGTCTCCCGGATCGCCCGGAAGTAATCCCCCGCGACGCGGCCACCCATGGAATTGGCGAGGGACAGGACCTTCGGATCGGTGAGCTCGGCTACCGCCTTCGTCTCCCGGATCGCAAGGAAGTACTCCTTGGCGGCATCGCTACCGACGGACAGGGCGAACTGGAGCACCCTCTCGTCCGTGAGCTCCGCGACCGCCTTCGTCTCCCAGAACGCTCCGAAGTACTCGACCGCGGCATCGCTGCCGATCGATTCCGCGAAGTTGAGGACCCGCTCGCGGGTCAGCTCCGCAGCGGCCTTCGTCTCCCGGATGGCCAGGAAGTACTCTACGGTCGCCGGACTGTCAATCGACCGGAAGAACTTCACCGCCTTGAGGACCCTCTCGTTCGTGAGCTCTTGGACCGCCTTTGTCCCCCAAACCGCCCAAAAGTACCACTCAGCGGTATGGCGGTCCACGGACCGGGCAAAGGCGAGCACCCGCTCGTCCGTGAGCTCCGCGACCGCCTTCGTCTCTTCGATCGCTCGGAAGTAGTCCCGGGCCGCAGGGATGCCGATGGAGGTCGCGAATTCGGCGATCTCCGACAGCTTTTGCGACCCTTCGTCCCCCGTCGGGAACGCCTTGGCAAGGTAGGAAACGATGAGGTCCAGCTCATCTGGGCCGCAGCCGGCCTTGACGAGCGTTCGGAGGGCCTTCTGCTGAACGCGCGTTGGATGTGGGTCCAGCCATTGGCTCGCCAAGAACTTCCTACCGGGGGAGGAATACCCGGGCAGGAACGATAAACTCTCCGTGGGACCGGATTCCGAGCCGGCTGGGTTAATGGGCCACCCCTGTCGCACGAGAGGACCCGCTCACCGACTCGCACGGCACGCGGGCTCGCTCTTCGCGAAGCGCATGTCCCCACGGTCATCTTGAGGGAACGCCGCGGAGATGATGCCGGCCCTCTCGGGATGGGCGTGTCCGTCCTGCCCGTCCCCTCTATATCGACCCTCAAGGTGGGCCGGACCGGGTGCCTGAGCGATGTCTGCGGCCGATGCTCGTCCGGGGTCCGAGGGGGTCGCACTCCGGTCCAGACACTACGTCGCGAAATGCGATGATCGAGCGATCGGGACCCTTCTGCGGGGGCGGGTACCCTAGGCGATGGCCGAGCCACAGCCCCCGGCCTCCCACACGACAGATAGACGCCCAAGCCCCGATTCGAGTGTGCCGCCCAGCGCCATCGTACGGTACGGCAAGTTCCTGGTGGTAGGACTTACGGGAGTGGTCGTCAACCTAGCGGCCTTCGTGCTCACGGTGGACGGCATTTCCGGCACCCCCGTCTCGAACTTCTTCTCGAGCGTCCTCCACTTCGCCTCCAAGACCGCGGCGAACCCGCTCCTGTACTTCGTCGCGAGCGCGGTCGCGTTCGGGGTGGCCACGTTCTGGAACTTCGCCCTCAACAGCGTGTGGACGTTCAAGACCGACGCGGACCACAAGTACTCTCCTTCGCGGCGGCTTGGGCTCTACTTTGGCGTCTCGTTGGGCTCGCTATCGGTGAACGAGGTCGTGCTGTTCGCCACCGAAACCATCCTGCCGCCGTTGATCGGTCAGGGAATCGGCATCATCGCCGGGAGCGCGGTCGGCTTCGTCGGCAACAACCGCTACACGTTCGCCGAGGTCCGACCGACCTGAAGGGACCCTGGGTCGGGGCCCTCACCGGAGCCTGCGAGGGTCGGGCCGGGTCCTGCGTTCCGTCGGGCTACGTCCCGCCGTATGTTCCGGGGGGTGGGGGAGGTCTGCCCCCGGACAGTGGGTGCCCTGGTGCGCTTTCGGCTCCGGGCGTACCACCGCCGGGGCATACGACAGAACACGATGCTAGATTCGACAATCAATGCGATGTCAGCAGAATCATTTTAATAGCAGAGCCGGCCAACATGGCCCGTCGGGTCCTGCGCCGACCCAGACGAGCGGTATGCACGTTATCGAGACGGGTCTCCGGCGTTGGCGTTCGGCCCGGAAGCGCGCCGTCGATCCCATCGTGGCCACCATTCTTCTCGTTGCGATCGCGGTCGTGCTGGCCGCCGTCCTGTTCGCGTTGATCTCCGGCCTGATGGGGAGCAACACCGACTCCCGGCCGATCGGCTCCGCGTTCGCGGTAGGACCGGTACCCACACCTCCTGTGTCCCAGTGCACCGCGGCCGGTGGTGGGTGCCTGGGGGCGACCGACTACACGTACTCGTTGATGATTGCGTCGTCGAGCGTCACCTTCGGGGACGTGCTCTTCGAGGTGAAGACCATCTCCGGGAGCCTCTACAGCGCCACCACGTTTGGCGGTTTCACTATCCTCAATGCCACCGGAGGCGTGGCCGCATCGTACACTGTCAGCGCCGGCGCTGTTCCCATGGCCATGCCCAGCGGTGGATTCACTACCTGGGGTGGCAGCGCAGCGTGCGGCATTCTGGGCGCGGCGTGCGGGGTCAACAGCCCGCTGACGAACGTTTACACCCTCGTCATCGACATGGGAACCAAGAACCCGTCAGGTCTCGGACTGACCTTCACCGTCCTAGGGGTGGCCGGATACTCGGGCACGACGGGCCCCCTGACCCTCACCTAGAGCGGGTCCTGGCTCAACGACCGACGGTCAGCCACTGATCGTCCTCAATCCCTACCGGATCTAGCTCGTCCCGGCATGGGGGTCTTGGACGGCGCTCAGCAGCCAACTCCCCGGGCTATCCCTCGATTCGGCCGTACTGGACAACGCACCAGACGAACCCGACCAGCCCTACCACCGCTAGCACTTCGGGGAACAGCGCCGTCAGCCGACCCTCGATCAGGAACATGCTCCCGACGCCGGCCGCCACCACTCCTGCCAGGATCCCGGCGACCAGGGCCTGGGCAGCGCTTCGGGTGACGACCCCAGCGGCGGCCGTGACCCCGCCGAGGAAGACGAGCAACCCCAGCAGTCCGAGAGCCAGGTGCGCCGGCACGAGGATCGGGGTCGGGGCGGTGGACGACGTCGAGACGAGCGCGTTCGCGAACAGGATGACGCCGAGCGCACCGACCCCGTAGACCGCGAGAGTGCCCCCGACCACGACCGCGAGCCGTCCGGCCAGGGCGCTCACGCGGGACTGCGGGAGCGCGAACGTCAGGTAGTGGGTCCGAAGGGCGAGGTCCTCGCCGACCGCGAGAGCGGTCAGGTCGAGGACGACCAGAGCGGCGAGGCCCGCAGTGATCAGGAGGCCCAGGACCTGAGCCGTGCCCGAGGACGGTACACGGAGGTAGAGGTCCGCGATCGCGCTGCCGATCGGCCCCGCGACGACGGGAATCAGAAGCAGCCAGACCCGCCGCGAGCGACGCAGGCGAGTGACCTCCCAGCGGGCGTTGTGGGTCAGGGCCATGCCCACTCCGCTCACGTGGCGTCCTCCCGACCGACCCGCTCCATGTACCGACGGGCGAGGTCCGGTTCCGGCGTCGAGGCGCTCACGAGCGGTAAGGACGCTCGAACCACGCGGGCCAACAGCGCGGCCTGCTCCGCGTCGCCGCCCGAGAACCGCACGGTCGCGTCCCGGGGGCCGTCGATCGTGACCCCGACCTCTGGGCCGACGGCGCGGATGACGGAGTCGGAGGCCACGTCAGACCCGAAGCGGAGTCGTAGGGCCCTTCGTGAGCCGCCGACCCCCGTGTCGGGCTCGAGGTTCACCGCCTCGTCTCCGACCAGGACCCCGTTTCGCAGGAACAACACACGGCCACAGACCTCTTGGACGTCCTCGAGCAGATGGGTCGAGAGCAGGAGCGTCAGCCCGTTCCGAGAGAGGGTCCGTAGTACGGCCCTCAGGTCGTGTCGGGCGGCCGGGTCGAGGCCCAGCGTGGGCTCGTCCAGCAACAGCACTTCGGGATCACCAACCAGTGTGGCGCCGAGGAGCATTCGGCGCGCGAGACCCGTCGACAGGGAACCGAACGGACGAGCGAGATGGTCGGCCACGTTCATCGCCTCCGCGGCGTGACGGGCGGCGGCCCTGCGCTCCGAGGGCGGGACCCCTTTGACCCGGGCCACGTACTCCAGCAGGTCCGACCCCGTGAGGTACGGCGGGACGCCGGGCGTCTCTACGAGCGCGCCCAATCGCCGGAGGGCCCGGGCCCGGTCCCGGCTGGGGTCAAAGCCGTGTACCCGCACCGAGCCCCGGGTGGGGCGGGCCAATCCGGCGAGGAGCTTGAGCGTGGTCGTCTTCCCGGCACCGTTCGGGCCGAGGTACCCCACGGATTCCCCGCTCCAAAGCGAGAAGGTAACATCCCGCAGGGCGTCGTGGTCCCTGTAGCGCTTCCAGACGGAATCGACCGTCAGAACGTCCGAGGGCACACAGAGTTCGAGCGGGACAGGGGATATCATCCTCTCGGTCGAAACGAGGCCACTTCCCACGAGCGGTGTCCGGCACCGTTCCCTGGAGGTGGCACGAGATGCCGGCGAAGCTCCTCGCCAAGCGAGGCTGCGTGCCGCCGTCGAAAGCGAAAGGTCGGAAGGACCCAGGTTCAGACCGAAGAGGGGGGTGTCTCCCCTTTGAGCGCCGCCTGGGCCGCCGCCAACCGGGCCACCGGGATCCGGAACCCTGAGCAGCTGACGTAGTTGAGGCCGACGCGGTGGAAGAAGTCGATGCTCCGCGGGTCGCCCCCGTGCTCCCCGCAGATGCCGATCTCGAGACCCGGCTTCGTCCGTCGGCCCGCTTCGACCGCGAGCGCGACCAGCTTACCGACGCCGTCGACGTCCAGGACCTCGAAGGGGCTCACGGGCAGGAGCTTCTCCTGGAGGTATTTCGCCATGAACTTCGCCTCCATGTCGTCCCGGCTGAAGGCGAACGTCGCCTGCGTCAGGTCGTTCGTCCCGAACGAGAAGAACTCGGCGTGGGCGGCAATCTCTCCTGCGGTCAGGGCGGCCCGCGGGGTCTCGATCATCGTCCCCACCTGGTACTCGAGAGTCTCGCCCAGCTCCTCGAACGTCCTCTGGGCGGCGGCGTCGATCACCCCCTTCAGCAGGATCAGCTCCTCCTTGCCGCTGACCAGGGGCAGCATGATGCCCACCTTCACCGTCTCGCCTTCCTCCCGGCGGACCTGCACAGCGGCCCGGACGATCGCCTCGACCTGCACCTCGTAAATGATGGGGTACGTGACGGCGAGCCGACATCCCCGGTGGCCGAGCATCGGGTTGTACTCCGAAAGCTGACCGAGCTTCCCGAGCATCCTCTCCACCCGCTGGATCTCCGGCACCCATGCGCCCCGCTTCCAGAGCGCTTCGATCTCGGCGAGGACCTTCTCGCGGTCCGGAAGGAACTCGTGGAGCGGGAGGTCGAGCAACCGGACCACGACGGGTAGTCCCTTCATCGCCCGGAAGATCCCCAGGAAGTCGTTCAGCTGGAAGGGGACCAGTCGCCGGAGCGCGTTGCTCCTCTCCTCGTTGGTCTCGGAGAGGATCATCTCCTGCATGATCTTCAGCCGGTCCGGCGCGTTGAACATCCTTTCGGTCCGGCAGAGGCCGATCCCCTCGGCATGGAACTCCCGCGCTCGGGCCGCGGCCTCGGGCGTGTCCGCGTTGGCGTACACTCCCAGGGTCCGGATGTCGTCCGCCCAGTCGAGGAGCTTTTCGAACTCAGGGGAAAGCGGGGGCTCGACCGTGGGCACCACGCCGAGCATCACCGTACCGGTCGTGCCGTCGATCGTGATGAGGTCCCCGGCTTTGACGACGGCCCCGCCTTCGACCTCGAAGTAGCCATCCGCCGGGTGGACGCGAAGGGTGCTGCAGCCCACGACGGCGGGCTTCCCCATCCCTCTCGCGACCACCGCAGCGTGCGACGTCATTCCCCCCCGTGCGGTGAGGACGCCCTGCGCGGCGATGATGCCCCGAATGTCCTCGGGGGTCGTCTCGGGCCGGACGAGGATGACCTTCTCTCCTCTCGCTCCCATCGCGGCGGCCTCGGAGGTATCGAGGACGACGGCCCCGGAGACGGCCCCCGGGGAGGCGTTCAGCCCCTTGGCGATGGGCTTGACCGCGGCGGACGGGTCGATCGTTCGGTGCAGGAGACGTTCGACGTCCGCCGGGTCCAGTCGCCCCACGGCCTCTCCCTTCGTGATCAGCCCCTCGTTCGCCATCTCGTAGGCGATCCGGACGGCGGCCTGCGCGGTCCTCTTCCCGGTCCGGGTCTGGAGCATGTAGAGGTGCCCGTCCTCCACGGTGAACTCGAAATCCTGCATGTCCCGGAAGTGTCTCTCGAGCTTCTCGGCCACGCTCTCGAGCTGGGACCGCAGGGAGGTGTCGATCGACTCGACGGGGACCGGCGTCCTCGTTCCGGATACCACGTCTTCGCCCTGAGCATCTCCGAGATATTCCCCGTAGAGCCGCTTCTTGCCCGTCGAGGGGTCCCGTGTGAATCCGACTCCCGAACCGGAGTTCCTTCCCATGTTCCCGAAGACCATCGCTTGGATGTTCACGGCCGTTCCGAGCTCGTCAGAGATCTTGTAGAACCGTCGGTACTCCTGGGCTCTCGGGTTCTCCCACGACCGGAAGACCGCGTTCACCGCCCCCTCGAGCTGCTGCCAGGGGTCCTGGGGGAACGGTTGGCCGGTCTTGTCCCGGACCAGTTCCTTGAACTCCTGAACGATCCCGGCCATCTCGGACCCGGGTATCTCGGGGTCTTGGGCGACCCCAAGCCGCTTCTTCGTCCGGTCCAGCAGTGCCTCGAAATCCTCTCCCGGAACGCCCAGCACGATCCGACCGTACATCTGGACCAGTCGCCGGTAGGCGTCCAGAGCGAACCGTCGGTCGTTCGCGAGGGTCGCCATCCGCTCGGCAACGCTGTCGGTCATGCCGAGGTTCAGGATCGAATCCATCATGCCCGGCATCGAGAACGGACCGCCGGACCGCACCGATAGGAGGAGCGGCCGGTCCTCCCCGCCGAGCTTCTTTCCGGTCTTCGTCTCCAGCTCGGAGAGCTTCGACTTGATCTCGGGGAAGAGCCCCGCGGGGACCTGTCCGGTTCTCAGGTATTCCCTGCACGCTTCGGTCGTGACGGTCAGGCCCGGCGGGACGGGAAGCCCGATCGCGGTCATCTCCGCCAGGCCGAACCCTTTGCCCCCGAGGGCGAACTTGTCCAGCCCTTTGGCTTCCTCAAAGCGGTAAACGAACACCATTGTGACTCAACGCTCTCCCGATCGAAAGGATTTCTCGCTGTGGGTTAGCCGACCGGGGCACTAAAGGCTGGGGTTTCCTGCCCTCCACCTCGGCGTGCCCAGCGTTCCGGCCTCGCGATTACGTATCCTGCCTGGGTCACTTCGTGTCGGGAAGGGGTTCGCCCACGCCGGGCCGCGATCGCTCAAGCATCGGGGGGATCGCCCCCCGAACCTGAGCGACTTTCCCAACGGCCCGGCGATGGTGCGGGAGGGGCCGCCCGGGGAGGCGGCCCCGTGGGTCCTCTACCCTAGGTGGACGAGCGGGTGCACGAACGGCGCGTAGTCCCCGCCGTTGTAGATGTAGGTCGAGAAGTAGTAGCTCGGCCCGTAGACGTAGAGGGTCAACGTCGTCGCGTTCTCGTCATACGGGAGGACCCCGATCGGGTTCACCGCCCCGTTGTACGGGTTGGGGCTGGTCACCGTCGTCCCATAGTCCCACCAGTAGTTGCCGCCCTGCTTCCCTCCGCCCGCGATGCTTCCCGTCAGAGGAACGAGCGGGAACCCGGCCGCGTAGTTGATGTGCGACGCACCGATCGGCGTGATGTTCCACGTGTCGGTGTAGAGGTAGGCATCCCCAGAGTAGAGGTTCAGGGGTACCATGAAAGCCGTGGTCGGGGTGGCGAACCAGTTGTTGTAGATCAGGTCCCCGTTCTCGCCCACCATCAGTCCGAGGCCGGACGCGAAGGGCATGAGGGCGAGGGTCGACGGTGGAGCGTACCCTTGGACGAACGTGTTCCCCCAGATGGTGTTGTCACCACCGCCGGTGTTCACCGGCCCGAAGAGCGTCCCGCCGCTGTAACTGACGAGGGCCTGGCTCTCCGTGGCGAACGTGTTGCCGGCGACCAGGTCCGACGACGAGTTGTAGAAGACGACGTTGAACGAGTTCCAGTCCAGCGGGTAGTACGCCGACTCACCGAACCAGCCGCTGATATTCGAGGAATCGAGCAGGGCGAAGCCGCTCACGCTCCACAACCAGAACTGGAGGTCGTTGGTCTGCGGGAGAAGCGCGCCGGGGTACTGGAAGTCGCTCGTCTTCGCGGTGAACTGGGGCGCGTGCTCGAGGTACGTCGAGGCGGTGGTCCCCATCAGGAACACCCCGGGATACACCGGGAAGGTGTAGTCGTTGTAGAGCCCGTAGAACGCCGCGAGTGGACGGAACTGATTGTCGAAGAGCATGTACGGGTTGTACGGTGTACCGGTCCCGGACGTGGAGATCCCCGCGAGCTCGGAGTTCGAGAACGCCCACAACGGGGTGTACACTCCTTCGAGCGGGTTGTAGTGCAGGTTGAACGTGTAGGTCTTCGCCTTCTCGACGTGCAAGATGAGAACGGTCGGGCCCGCCGGGACCTGGTCATAGTAGCTCAGCTCGATCTTGAGCGAGTAGTCGCCGGGGGTCAGCCAGAACGTCGGGCCGTAGAGATTCGACTCGGCGAAGGGCTGAGCGTAGACGAAGTTGGCGAGCGATGTCGTGTCGTTGAGCGGCGTGAACACTTCGAACGCGTTCACCGGCGTCACGTCGAGCGTGATCGGGATCGCACCCTCGCGAGCGCCGGCGTTCCAGAGTCCCCTCAGCACCGTGGGACCCGCGCTGACCGTGCCCCAGTGGGAGAGCCCCGCTGGGCCTCCCGCGCCGTCGGCCCACGCGACGTTGGCCCCAACGACTGTTTCACCGGTTTCCCCGCCGTAGTTGTAGGCGGATGGAGTAGCGAGATACGCGTGCTTGTGCGCGCTCCAGTACGCGAGACCCAGCGTGGCGTTGGCGGAGGCGAGGTCCGCGTTGGAGCCGCCGTTGGGTCCACCGAGGACCAGCTCGAAGTCGTTCGTCAACCCGACGGCGTTGTAGGAGTATCCGTTCGCCTCGTAGTTGGACGGCACCGTGAGCGGAGCCTGGTCGGGTGCGAGCGAGTTGAACTCCACCCAGGTGTTCGTCACGGCAAAGTTCTCGCTGGGACCGGACAGGTCCACGGCGAAGGACACGTTGTTGAGACCGTTCGATATGGTCGAGTTCATGAACAGGGTAAGGTCGAACGGATATGTTACCGGGAACGGAATCACGAGCTCGGAATAGTAGAAGCCGAGCGCGCCGTAGTCCTCGAAGTCGTCGAAGGCGCACGATGCGCCCACGCATCCCAATCCGTGGGCCGCGAGGGCGTTCGAAGAGATCGAAGCCCCCGAGAAGTTCCAGATGTTGGTCACCAGGATCATGAAGCCCGTCTGGGGGTAGTAGAGAATTACATTCTGGGTCCAGAAGCTGTACCCGGGCGTCCCAAGTAGTGTGATGTTCGTGGTGACCGCGTTCAGTTGCGTCCCGAACGAATCGGGAGAGGTCGCATAGAGGTCCTGTGCGACAATCCCCGGGCCATTCGCATCGACCTGGCCCATGACACTGGTCGTGTTGAGGATCGACGGCACGACCGTTCCGCCCTTGCCCTCGCTGAGGCCGTAGTACGCGAGGCCGCTCGGCGCGGGCGCCGCGTCGTACAGCGGCGTGACGTATCCGGCAGAGTGCGATTGAGCGACCTGCTCCGACGTTGCGGAGGGACGAGGCACGGAGATGACTCGGGAGTTGAGCCCGTGGGCGCTCACAGCGGCGAGCGCCGTTTGTGCCATTGTGGACGCGACATTCGCCGTGGCGGGACCGCCAGCACCGGCGGATGCGACCGCGATCGGAGTTCCGCTCGAGGGCCGGGCGAACGTCGCACCGACTCCGAGAGCCCCCACGACGAACAATCCGACTACCAAGACAACCGCAAACATTCGACTTCCCGGGACACGCATGGTAGACGGGGGCACTCACAGGTAGGCTATGAACCCTCCGATTGCATCTTCCGGATCTCGATGGGGGCTCAAAGTTGATGGCGGAGTCAGCCCGTCGCGCTTTCGCTAGCATCTCCAGCAACCCCGATGGCCTGGGAAACAATGACTGGGGGCAATGGGTTTCTGGGGGCGGGTCCTCAGGGCCGGCCGAAGTTCCGGTTCTCCCGCACCGGTGCGTAGTCGCTGTACGTCAAGGGGAGCCACGTCCGAACCGTACCGGTCCACGGGCCGCAGAGAGTGGGCCCGCTACCGCCGGAATCGGGTCGGTGGCCAATTCCTTTCCCCGAAGCTCCACAAAAGGGGGTAGGGCCGCTCCGACATCCCCGGATCCGTCGCTCCCGTGGCCTCGCGCGGCAGCCGGCTCCCGTAACCGATGGACGACTGGGTCCGAAACAGGGACGCGCGAGAGAGACGCCGCTCAGGGGGCCGCGTTCGAGGTTCGGTCACCGACCACGGAATGGGGGGCCCCGCAGTGGCGGCAGAAGAGGAAGCCCGCGGCGTTCGCATACCCGCACCGGTCGCAGAAGGCGTCCGCCGCCGGGCCGGGGCTGGGGCCGGGTGAGACGGGGGTCGGGGCCGCTGGGAACGCGGGAGGGGGTGGGGGCGGGGTTGCCATCACGAAGGCGGGTGCCGCAGGGGGACCCCAAGTGATACTGGGCGCTAAGGCCCGCCAGTACACCACGGTCAGCCGGTCGCGGAAAACGCCGTTCACCGAGAGGAGGAGCGCGCGGTCCGGGTAGAGCGAGGCCGCGCGCCGGTTGCCGACCGGCCGAAGTCCGAGGGCGATGCACAGGCGCTGGGGCGGGCCGATCGCGAGCGCCGTTGCCCGTCCAACCGGGAGCTGGAGGAGCAACGACCCCACCTGGAGTCCGCTAAACCCCGGCGGGGCGTTCACGGAGGGAACGAGGGTCCCCGACGGGTCGGCCACCTGACCGGCCTCGAGAGCGGAACGGGCGTCACGGACCATCCCGGATCCTGCGGCGGTGCACCCGGCCGAGAGGATTCCCACGATGAGGATCTCCCAAGGGATCACGTTGGGGTCGTACGGGAAGCCAACGAACCACGTCAAGGTCAGGAACACGGCGCCGAGCCCCATCAGGATCCCGATGACCCGAAGCGCCCGGGCGCCCGCCGATTTGAAGCGCCGGAGAAGATACGCAAACTCCTCCGGGCTCAAGCTCCGGGTCGGAAGTCCGATGGGCGTCGCGGGCGCAGTGCCAACCTGGCCCGCGCGGGTGGACTTCTGCATCTTAGCCCCAGGACGGGAACGTCCCGTCCACCGGGTTCCACCAGGCCCACAGCCCCGTCTGAGGGTCGATTCTCGGCTGGCAGAAGACGCCGACGAAGTTCGTGGGCGGCGCCGGGTTCGTCATGAACGGCCAGTTGGGAGCGGCTGGCGGCTTCCCGGCGTGCTCTATTTGGAATCGTTGGAGCAGTTGGCCCCATCCCTGGTAGAGGGGGTTCGGTTGGTACGGCGTCGTCCGGTAGTCGAACGCCCACGGCGGCCAACCTCCGGGAGGCATCCCCGGAGCCTGGGGAACTTCCAGGGTCGAATGCATAGCGATCCCTCCCGTTCCCGTGGGTGAGGTCGAGAGGTTCCCGGTGGTCACCGGGGCTTCGATAGATGGCGAGCCGGCCGGAAGGCGAGGTCCTCGCATCGACACGAGGCCGCCGACGAGCCCGCCGAGACCTAGCAGCCCCCCGAAGATGATGAGCAGACCGTTGAACGAGAACAAGTTCGCTGTGGCCGACACCGTGAAGGGGCCCACGGTCTCGGAGCCGTCTTGCGTGTCGCCGATCACGATGGTGAAGCTTCCGGCGGAGTTGTAGGTGTGAACGAACGGCCCGAACTGGCACTCACAGGTCCCCGACGTGACTTCCTGACTTGCCACCGGCGACCCGTCCCCCCAGTCAACGGTGCCGGTAATGGGAGGCGTGTCGAATGCGTCGCTGAAGAACTCAAGCGCGACGGTGGTGCCGACCTCGAGCGGAGTGTCCACCCCCCCGTACGGTGACAGACACGAGCTGCCGTCGGGGGCGGTGCAGGCGGTGAAAGTGTACAGCTCTTCCCCTTGTGCTGGGACGACTCCCGTCTGACCGACGTGGAGGGGTTCTCCGAGGGGGCGGGGAGGGGCAGTCGAGCGTGCGGCGACCAACGCGATCGCCACACAAAGGCAGCACGCGACGACGACGCAGCCGACCGCGATCGTCGACCTACGGCCGACCCTGGACCTGGACGAGCCTCCGACCCATCGGCCGGAAACCGACTGGTGAGAATTCATCGTCCAATATGTACGGAGGGGCCGGGTAGAAAAAACCCCCCTCGCATGACGTGTGGCGCCTGAGAGGGCCTCGGGGGGGCCAAGTGCCTCCGACTGCGGAGTAACTCACCTCGGAGAAATGCGGGAGAGGACCCTTCCTCCAACGGTTCAACAAAGCGGGACAGGCGTCTCCCAACCCAGTATCGGTCCCGGCAAAGTGGAGCGATTAGCAGGGCTCATCGACGCGACCTGCCTGTAGGGCGAGAAAAGACGTGGGCACCCTCGCTATGTGTTGAATATTAGTCGTGACTTGACCCCGCCATCATGGGCGGTGCGACACCCTCGGAGAACCTGGACCGATTGATCGCGGAGCTGGGAGACTGGCGCGGCGACCTTTATCGGGTACGTCCAACTCGCGATTGAGACGCACACGGTCAATGCGGGTGTCGCGGGGTTCGTTCTCCCCTTCATCGTTCTATTCCTCGCCGTTGTAATCTTGGCCTCGGTGACGGCGGCCGCTCGCCAATACTACCTAATCGCCAGGTTAGACGGGGAACTCGGACTAAGGGCCTTGGAAAAGGATCTGACGCGTGGGGCCGCGCCTTTCATCGTGAACCTCAGTGAATTTGCTCATGGTTTCGATTACAGCGCGCGGAAACCCAAGGCATTCAACGCCCTGACGGTCGTCGCGTTTCTAATTGGATTGGTCATCCTGCTCGTGTTCATCTACGCGTGGTTCCCGAACACATGAAGTTCTACGCGACGGAGTATTGAACTCGACGATAGTAACCCACGAACCTGGTATTCGCCGACAAGCCAGCACTGTTTCTTGCGTATGCTTCGGGACCGTTCGCGGACCCGTTTCTCGACTACCTTGAGGGTCGGCTCAAACGTCGAGATATTCTTTGTTACGGACTCGTTCGAGACCGTCGGGTCGGTGAAACGTGGACTCAGGCTGCCGCCGATAGGATGCTCAAAGCCGACGGGGTCCTCGCGCTGTGGAACCGTGGCGGTTCGAAAGCTACGGGCGTGGTCGCCGAGGTGGACTTCGCGCTCGAACGCGACTTGGACCTCTGCCTTCTACGCCAACGACTGGTCGACCTCCCGAAGAATTGGCCGAAAAACAAACTGTGGACGCTCTTACGTGGAGTCGACCGCTTGCTCTCGTTCGAATACACCGTCTTCTCGAAATGGACCTGCGTTGAGTCGGGAGACATGGACGAAATGGTGGACGAGATGGCGACCTTCGCATGGCGCGCAAAGGTCCGCCGAGCCGCTAGGACAGGGTCGCCGTAGAACTCGCCTCTCCGTCTTCGTCTCGTCACCTATCCTACCTCGCCCCACCGCTCGGGGGCACCCCCGGGGCGGTCGGCCGTGGCCCCCGCGGGACCGCCATGGCCCGCAGAAGTTCCCGTGAGGCCTGGCGCTGATCCGCCGCGGCTCCCCGGCGGCACCGCTCCGCTCCGCGGGGCCGCTCTATCGGTCACACCCCAGGTCGCCCGCCCGCCGAGACGCGACAGGGGTCGGTGGTTGGCTGCTGCCCCCAGGTGTTAAACAAAATTACACAACTAATAAATACGTGTTAAATTTGTGTTAAACACGTGCGGAACGCCCGAGCCACGTCTACTGCGACGCGCTTCCTCGGAGTGCGCCTTACCTCCGAGGAGGAGTCGCTCCTCGACGGCTTCCAACGGACCCACGGGCTCTCGACCCGCTCCGACGCGGTGCGAGCTCTCGTGCGGTCGGCGAGCGAACCCCAACCGGGCTCGGTGGAGCTACCACCGACCCTTCGGGGGGAACTCGAGGAGATCGTCGAGAACGGGTACGCCCGAGACCTCGAGGGCGCGATCGCCCTCGTCAGCAGTCTCGGGCTGACGGAGCTCGCTCGCACCCACTCGGAACGCCTTCCTGCGCTGCGCGACCACGCGCGGTCGGTAAAGGAGCGACGAGAGGGACGACGCCGGGCGGACCGCGAGGGGCGGGGGCTCCTCGGGCGCTAGCCTCCGGGAACGGGGAAGGGTTGCACTATGGAATCAATGGGAATCGCCTGGAGCGAACGGAGCGGGTTCATTTGTCGACTGTGCCGGCAGGATGCTAAGCATAATGAGGTGCTGCACGTGTCGTACTGTCCCGTTCACGGTCTGAGCTCTCCGCTGGACCAGTTGCCGTGGCGGCCGGAGGCGAGAGCATCCCGCGTCTTTACACCCGTACGGGCGACCGCGGGACCACCGCTCTCGCCGGTGGGTCGCGCGTAGAGAAGGACGCTCCCCGCGTCCACGCCTACGGCGCGTACGACGAGCTCGGGGGCCTCCTCGGGCTCGTCGAGGTGGAGTTGCCCGCGGAGCTCGAAGAGATCCGCGCGGTCGTGCGCCGCTTGCAGAGCGAACTCTACGTAGCGCAGGCGGAGCTCGCCACCCCGCCGAACGGGCCCCCGCCCAAGCACCGCATCGAAACCCGCCACGTCACCCGACTCGAAGGCGATATCGAGCGGTTCAAGTCCTCGCACAGCCGCCTTCGGTCGTTCGTGCTGTCGGGCGGTTCGCGTCCCGGGGCTCTGCTGCATATCGCCCGAACGATCGCCCGGCGCGCCGAGCGCGAGATCTGGGCGCTCCACCGCTCCGAGTCGCTCTCTCCCGAGCTCCTACAATGGGCGAACCGACTGAGCGGCCTCCTGTTCGCCCTCGCGCTCGCCACGAATCGTGCCCTCGGCGTGAAGGAGGTCCCTCCGGACTATTCGGTCTAGTCCGGGTGGGGAGGAGGACGCATTGGAGATCGGGATCGTCGGCAAGCCGAACGTCGGCAAATCGACGTTCTTCAACGCGCTCACGCTGCTCGACGTGCCGATGGCGCCGTACCCGTTCACGACGATAACTCCCAACCGCGGGGTCGCGGCGATCCGTGCGCCCTGTCCCCACACGGAAAAGGGGGTCGCGTGCACGCCGGGGAATGCGAAGTGCGTCGACGGGACCCGATGGGTCCCCGTGAGCCTGGTCGACGTGCCCGGCCTCGTGCCGGGCGCGCACGCCGGGAAGGGACTGGGCCACAAGTTCCTCGACGACCTTCGGGCGGCGGACGGGTTCGTGCAGGTCGTCGACCTATCGGGGGCGACCGACGAGGAAGGCCGCCTCGCCGAGCACGGTAGTCACGACCCTGCCGAGGAGGTCCGCTGGCTCGAGGATGAGCTCGTGGCCTGGGTCTCGGAGATCCTCAACCGGGATTTCATCCGGCACGCGCGGGGGACCGAGCTCGACGGCAAGAAGGTCGAGGAGTTCCTGGCCGAGCGTCTCACCGGTCTTTCGATCTCGCCGAACGCCATCGCCGCCGCGCTCCGCGGGTCGACCGTCGAGCGCGCCCACCCGGCACGATGGTCGGAAGAGGAACGCGCTTCCCTCGCTCGACAGCTTCTCGAAGCCTCCAAGCCGCGGCTCGTCGCCGCGAACAAATGCGACCGCGCCTCGAAGGAGGAAGCGGATGCGCTGGCGGGTCGCGTCGACCCGATCCCCTCCGTCGCCACGGCAGCGGATGCCGAGCTCACGCTCCGTCGCGCGGCGCGCGCAGGGCTCGTCGACTACCGTCCGGGCGACGCGGCCTTCAAAGTCCGGGACCCGACACGACTTTCGCCCCCTCAGCAAAAGGCCCTCGAGGGGATCCGGTCGATCCTCACGACGTGGGGCTCGACCGGCGTTCAACAGGCCCTCGAACAGATGGTCTACTCCCGTCTCGGGATGATCGTCGTGTACCCGGTCGAGGACGAGACACACTGGACCGACAGTCAAGGCCGGGTCCTGCCGGATGCGTTCCTCGTGCCTGCGAACACTCCCGCGAGAGCGGTCGCCTACCGCGTCCACACCGACCTCGGGGAACATTTCATCCGCGCGATCGACGGGCGGACCCATCGCGCCATGGCCGCCGACCATCCCCTCGGACCGAACACGGTGGTTCGGATCGTCGCGCGGAAGTGAGCGGGGCCCGCTGCGCCCCGGTCTCAGTCGTCGACCAGCGATGCTCCGTGCGACGTGGGCCGCACCACGAACGGCAGCGCCCCGGCCCGCGCGAACCGTCGGACCAGCTCGGTCTCCTTGCCGGGGACGGGCAGGGCGACCACGGAGCCGCCCGCGCCCGCCCCCGTGATCTTCGACGCTTCCGCTGCCGGGGCGCCGGCCTCGATGAGCGCCTCGAGGCGGGGATGGGAGACCCCCACCTCGCGGAGGAGCTCCTGATTCCGGCGAAGGAGTTCGGCCACCGTGGAGCGGTCTCCCCGGCCCACCGCCTCGATCCCCTCCGTTGCGACCCGCCGGAACTCTTCGAGAATCTCGGGCCCGCCCGGCGCTGCGAGGCGCGCTCCGACGGCGCGCACCGCGTCGGCGGTAGAACGGGGAACCCCGCTGTAGGCGATCACCCACACCCAGCCGGGGTCGCTCACTCGGCGGACCTCCCACCGATGCTCGGGGGAGCGGACCGACCAGAGCGGTTCGCCCGGGCCCCCGTTGATCGCCACGAACCCGCCGGCGACGACGGTGCTCGTGTCGCCCGGACTCCCTACTCCCTGGGCGCCCCGCTCGACCTCGAAGCTCCGCTGCGCGAGCGTCGGACGGTCGATCCCCCCGGTCACGCTGGAGAGAGCGGCGACGAGGCCGGCAACGAAGGCCGCGGACGAACCGAGGCCGGCGGCCTTGGGGATCCGGGAGACGGCCCGCACCTCGACCGTGGGCCCATCCTTCCAGGCGAGGTCGAGCGCGGACCGGAAGTAGGCGTTCCGCAGGGAGGCCTCGCTGTCGGCGTTGAGCCGCGTGGCCGACCCCGCGGTGACGAAGACCTGGGTCATGAGGTCGACCGCGAAGACGAGCTCCGGCGCGCCGTGCACCACGGCATGCTCTCCGAACACGATGCACTTTCCCGGCGCGCGAGCCGAGACCGGGAGACCTCGACCGGGGATCGAAGGAAGTTCCTCGCTCATCGTCGAGGACGACCTCCGACGATGCGCTTTCCGCGGGCCGAAGGGACGATGCGCTGGGGAGTCTCGCCGGCGCGGGCCGGGCGAGGGAGGCCGAGGAGGCGCTCGAGGGTGACCGCGACCGCCGCCACCTCGCTGTGCGGCTGATGGCCCACGGCCACGTTGTACTTCGCCTGTCGATAGAGCTCGGGGGGGACCTTGGCCCCGCCCACGACCAGGAGGATGCGACGGGCCCTCGCGAGCCGCGGGAGGCTCTTCTCCAGGGGGAGGCCGTACATCGTGAGGTGGACCACGGTCCCCGGGAAGGAGCGGACCAGGTTCTTCCAGTCATCCACCGGAACGACCGCGAAGTCCCCTCCCCAGCGCCGCGTCACGGAGGCGATGCGCTCGGCGAGCGCGTCGTCCCGGGGGTGCAGATACATCCGCCGGGCCCCGAACGCCCGGGAGGCGAGGGCGACGTGGGTCGTGAGGCGCGGGTCGCGCCCGGGTCGGTGCCCGACCCGGAGGACCGAGACCTCGGGAGGAGGCCTACGTGCCGAGGGGCTCTGCGACGAACCGCTCGATCCGGTGGCCACGGTACTCCAGTTTCTCCGAGCGCTTGACGAGCGCCTTGAGGCGCGTCGGGCTCATCCCGAGCTCCTCGGCGACGTCCGAGAAGAACCGTCCTTCGGTCCCGACCGCGTCGTAGATCTTCTGCTCGAGCTTCGTGTACTCGCGCAGCGGCATCATCGCGATCGCGAGCACCTCGGAGATCTCGGCGAGGGGTGAGGTCGTGCTGATGTTGATCGTCGAGTAGTAGAAGTGGTAGCTCTTGTCGGGCTGGTGACGTCCCTCGCGCGCGACCCAGCGCGTGTCGATGAGACGGAGCTTCTCGAAGAACGCGAGCGCCTTCACCCCGTCCGCCCCGAACTCCCGCTCGACGTCGTCCAGGGTGAGCCAGTTCTCCCCGAGACGCTGGACGAGCTTCAGCTTCACCGGAGAATCGACCGCCCGAAGGATCGGGACGAGGTCGCTCACGTCGTTGACGACCTTGATCCGATGCATCGTCGCGGACATGGTCACCGTGCCGTCGGGGGCGGGTCCCGGAGCGAATCCAGCAGCATTCGGCGGTACTTCCCGTATCGGTCCCCCGGGTTGAACCGAGCCGGGTGGGGGGTCCGGGTGGGAATCGAGCACTTCGGGCAGCTCTCGCGGAAGGTGTAGCAGTCGCACGCGCGGCAGACGCGCAGGATGTTCCCGGTCATGCCCGTTCGAACGTCCCCTGCCCGCCGGCGCTCTTGATCGACTTCAAGGTGGCCTCGGTCGCCTTCTTCAGCGTCTCCTCGGCGATCTTGTACTGGGTCGCTTGCACACGGATCCGGTAGCGGGGCGCCCCCACGTACTGGACCTCGACCGCCTCAGGGTCGACCTTCTCGGCCGCCAGGAGCGCGGCTCGGACGTGGTCGAGGCCTTCGGGGGTCGGGTCGCTCACTTCGAACGTCCCGAGGATCGTGACGTGGGGCGGGACGATGTTGTCCCGAGCGACCTTGAGGAAGGCGGCCGACCAGGGCGCCTTCTCGTTCTCCTTCTGGAACCGCTTCGGGTCGGCGGAGGCGACCTCGAACGCTTGGAAGAGCGAGCCGTATTTCTCGATGAGGACGGGACCGAACTGGTCGGCCGCCTCGATGGCGGTGACCTTCAGCGGTTGCGCGACCTGCTCGAGGAGGCGCATCGCTCGCTGCTCGTTCTTCCACGCCTGGACCTTCTCCCGGCGCTGGTGGTCGTTGATGCGTTTGAGCGAAAGGTCGATCTGGGACTTGGCGGGGTCGACTCGGAGCACACGGGCGACGATCTTCTGGCCCTCCCGGATGTGGTCGCGGATGTACTTGACCCAGCCCGTGGCGACCTCGGAGAGATGGATGAACGCCTCCCGCTTCGCGTACTCGTCCAGGGTGACGAAGGCGCCGAAGTTGCGGATCGAGGTCACCGTACCGACGACGAGCTCGCCTTCTTCCGGAAGCTCAGGGCGCAGAGGCATCCGATGACCGCGTCCCCGGCTAGGCCGTCACCGGGCGGACGAGTTCCCCCCGGAGCTTGGCCTGGCCGCCCGTCGGCGTCGCGAGGGTCGCGCCGCAGACGGAGCAGTTCACGACGGTGGCGGGTCGGCTGAACATCGTCTGCTCGGTCGAGCAGTCGGGGCATTTCACGACCCAGAACGGAGAAGGTCCTCGCACGGTCTACTCCCTAGTGGTGCTCCACAAGCTCGAGCTGGCTCGCCCGCCAGCTCGCGGGCTGGACCGTGTACTTGCATTTCTTGCATCGGAACCGGAGGTTGACACGCCGCACCGCCTTCGCCCGACCTTCGGGCTTCGGACGAGGAAAGCCACCGTACCCCCGGGTGGCGCGCCGGAACCGGCGCTGCCCCCACTTCAGCTCGGAGGCGGGCCGCTTCTTGGCTTTCTCAACCTCGTGCTCCGTGTGCGTCTTGCACTTCGGGCAATAGGTCGAGACGGTCTTCGGGTAGTGCATCGGCGGCCCGCGAGGCCCGTTCCCTATAAAGCCATTGGGGCGGCGTTCGAGGCGGCCCCATGAGAGGATGCGACGCGGGAGGGTTCTGTGGCCCGGACCGGCGGGTCCCGGCTCGGTCCCGTTCAACATGTCGGCGACCGCGGCCCGAGGCGCGTCCGCCGAGAGAGAGCGAGCCGAACGCTTAAGTAGGGAAGCCTTTTCGCGCGACCGCGTTTCAGCGTTTCGGAGGAGACGATGCCCGACCGTTCTGCAGTGGAGGTGGTCACGGAGGCCCTCTCGAAGGCCACCGACCGCAAGGAACGGAAGTTCTCCGAGACTGTCGAGGTCTCGGTGAACTTGAAGGACCTCGACCTCACGGTTCCGAAGAACCGCCTCGAGGATGACGTCCCGCTCCCCCAGGGCCGCGGCCGGACCGTGAAGGTCGCCGTGTTCGGTTCGCCCGAGCTCTGCCAGAAGATGCGGGGCGTCGCCGACCTGGTCGTTGCGGCGAACGAGCTGGACGAGTTCGCGAAGGACAAGAAGAACGTGAAGAAGGTCGTCCGGGACATCGACTTCTTCCTTGCGGAAGCGACGCTCATGCCGACGATCGGTAAGCGCCTCGGTGTCGTGCTCGGGCCACGCGGGAAGATGCCGCGCCCCGTGCCGCCGGGAAGCGACCCCACGAACCTCGTGAACGCGCTCAAGCGGTCGATCCGGATCCGCTCGAAGGGTAACCGCACGTTCCACGCGCCGGTCGGCACCCGGGCCATGAAGCCCGAGGAGATCGCTCAGAACGTCGACGCGGTCCTCACTCGGATTATGGGGAAGCTCGAGCGCGGCCGGACGAACATCGAATCCGTGTACGTGAAGACCACGATGGGGCCGGCCGTCCGGCTCTGGTAGGAGGGTTGCGATGCCCGGTCGTGGGTCCATTCCGCCCGAGAAGATCGCTCGCGTCGACGCGCTCGCGTCGGCGATCGTGACGAAGCCGATCGTCGCCGTCGTGGGGATCCGAGGCGTGCCCGCGGCCGCTCTCCAATCGATGCGACGGGAGCTGCGCAACCGCGACCACCCGATCATGGTCGCCACCAACAGCACGATCCGCCATGCGCTCGAGAAGGCGATGACCGAGCGGCCGGCATTCCAGCCCCTCCTCGACCAGGTCAAGGACCCGACCGCGGTCCTCTCGGCCGAAGGGAACCCGTTCTCGCTCTACCAGGAGTTCCTCCGGACCCGGTCCCCGACCCCGGCCCGGGGAGGCGAGGTCGCTCCGGCCGACATCTTCGTCCCCGCCGGGACCACGAGCTTCAAGCCGGGCCCGATCGTCGGAGAGCTCCAGCACGCGGGATTCCCCGCCGCGATCGAGAAGGGGAAGGTCATCCTCAAGAAAGACACCACGATCGTGAAGGCCGGCGCGACGATCTCTCGCGAGGTCGCAGGCCTCCTCACGCGGCTCGAGATCTACCCGCTCGAAGTGGGCCTCACGCTGCGCGCCGTCGTCGACGGTTCCACGTTCTATCCCCCCGAGGTCCTTTCGGTCGACCTCGACGCCCGCCGGGCGGACCTCGCCCGAGCCGCGGCGCACGCGGTCGGGCTCGCGGTCGAGATCGGGTTCCCGACCCCCCAGAGCATCCCGCGGCTCCTCGCCCGCGCGCACCGCCGCGCGCTCGGGGTCGCGCTCGCGACCGGCTACATCACGAAGGAAACGATCGAACCGTTCTTCGCGAAAGCGATGCGCGAGGCCGCGGCGGTCGGCCGCTTGATGGGTCACTGAGGGTTCCCCCAGAGTCCACGGAGTGAGAACAATGGAGTACGTGTATGGTGCGTTGCTGCTCAATGCAGCCGGCAAGTCGATCGATGAGAAGGCCCTCACCGGGGTCCTGAGCGCGGCGGGGGTCTCCCCCGACGCCGCCCGGGTGAAGGCGCTCCTCGCCTCTCTCGAAGGCGTCAACCTCGGCGAGGTCCTCGCGAAGGCCGAGACGTTCGCGGCCCCCGCGGCCGCGCCGGTCGCGGCCGAGAAGAAGGACGGCAAGGGCGAGAAGAAGGAAGAGGAGAAGAAAGAGGAAAAGGGCGTCTCCGAGGAGGAGGCGGCCGAGGGCCTCTCCGCCCTCTTCGGCTGAAGCCGGAGCCGGCGAAAGCGCACGGCTTAAGACCCGCAGTTCGGTGGGTACGACCGGAGGTCCTCCTCCGGCTATCGGTCGTGCCATGCCTCCTCGAGAGTTCTGCGGCGTCGTGGGGGTGTCGCTCCAGGGCACGGGCGCGGCCCCGTTCCTCTTCCGAGGCCTCCGGGCCCTCCAGCACCGGGGCCAGGAATCGGCGGGCATCGCGACCACGAGCCACGGCACGATGCATCACCAGAAGGGGATGGGCCTCGTCCACGAGATCTTCACGCAGGAGCTCCTCGACTCGCTGCGCGGCTCGAGCGGGATCGGGCACGTTCGCTATCCGACGACGGGGGCGACCGACCTCGAGAACGCCCAGCCGATCATCGTCAAGATCCGCGACGAGGACGGGGCGATCGCGCACAACGGCGATATCGTGAACTTCGAGCGCGTGCGCCGTCGTCTCCAGGCCCAGGGCGTGGACCTCCTCGGGAACGCGGACACCGAGATGATGGCCCAGTCGATCGCGCTCGAGTTCGGGCACACCCGCGACCTGGAGGCCGCGATCCGACGCGCCTGCACGACCTTGGTCGGCGGTTACGCCGTCGTCTTCCTCGTCGGGAACAAGGTCTACGCGTTCCGGGACCCGCTCGGGATCCGGCCTCTCGTCTTCGGGACCGTCGAGGGCGGCGTCGCGGTCGCCAGCGAGTCGGTCGCCCTCGAGATGATGGGCGGAAAGGCGATCCGGGACGTCGAGCCCGGAGAGGTGCTCGTCCTCGAGCGGGGCCAGCTCGCGCATTCCTCGCACATCCCGAACAGCGGCGAGACCGCCCACTGCATGTTCGAGTGGGTCTACTTCTCCCGACCGGATTCGGTCGTCGACAAACAACCCTGCTACGACGTTCGGTACCGGATCGGCCAGCGCCTCGCGAAGGAGGCGCCCGCGGAGGCGGACCTGGTCGTTCCCGTGCCGGACTCGGCGCGTCCCCAAGCCCTGGGGTTCTCGGCCGGTACGGGGATCCCGTACGCCGAGGCGCTGATCAAGAGTCGCTTCGTCGAGCGAACGTTCATCCTCCCCGACCAGAAACGCCGCGAGCTCGAGGTCCAGGTGAAGCTGCACCCGGTGCCCGGCCTCCTCAAGGGGAAACGGGTCGTCCTCGTGGACGACTCCATCGTCCGCGGCACGACCCTCCGCGCGATCCTCCTGATGGTCCGATCGGCCGGCGCGGCCCACGTCGACGTCCGCGTGGCCTGCCCCCCGATCCGGGCGCCGTGCTATTTCGGGATCGACATGAAGGACCGGCGTCAGCTCATCGCCCACGACCGCACCGAGGACGAGGTGGCCCGCCTCGTCGGCGCGGACAGCGTCCACTATCTCTCCCTCCCCGGGCTCGTCGAGTCCATCGGGCTGCGCGCCGACGAGCTCTGCCTCGGTTGCCTCACGGGCCGGTATCCGGTCGAGGTGCCCGAGGAACGGCATCGCTTCCAGAAGTCGCTCGCGGAGTTCTAGGGCGTGGGGCCGACGCTCGTCGTCGGGAGCGGGCCGGCCCTCTTCGTCATCGGACCGGATACTGCCCGAGCGGTCGGACCGTTCCCGCTTGACCCCGACCTGCGGCGCGCGGCCACCCGGTTCGAGGAGCTGGGACCCGCGGACGTGCCCGCTCGCCTACGGGTCGCGCTCGAATCCGTCCCGCAAGGTTCGCGCCTCCTCGCTTCCCCTCCTCGGCTCGCCCGCACGATCGCGGAGAGCTCGCGTCGCCCGGTCGACACCCCGACCCTCGAAGAGCTGAGGCGGGCGCGAGCGTCCATCCCTCTGACGGACCCGGTCGTCGAGCGCCGCTTCTTCCTCGAGCTGGGACACCTGCGGCTCGAACGCGCGTTGCGCGCCCCCGAGGAGGTGCTCATCACATTGGCCCGGGAGGAGGAGCGGGTCGAACGCGCGGTGGGAAGGGAGGCGCGAGCCGCCGAGTCGTTCGTCGCCGTGCCGGATTCCCCCCTCGACCGCCACCTCGTCTCCTGGGGACGGGCTCGAGGCGCCCTCGGCGACCTCGAGGACGCCCTCCGGCACACCCTCGAGGAGGAGGCCCAGCGCCTGGTCCCGAACCTCTCCGCGGTGGTCGGACCCCGGACCGCCGCACGGCTCGTCGCCGTCGCCGGAGGGATTGGGGCGCTCGCCCGAATGCCTTCCGCGAGGATCCAGCTTCTCGGCAGTCGGCGCCGCCCCTCGCCCGACCGCGGTCCCCGTTTCGGGATCCTCTATCGAGCGGACCGCCTGGCCGACGTACCGATCGGCCGGCGCGGTGCGTACGCTCGAAGCCTCGCCGCTCTCGCGGCGATCGCGGTCCGAGCCGACGCCAGCACTCATCGCGACATCAGCGCCGCCCTCGTCGCACGGCGGGACCGTCGGGTCGAGACGCTGAGAAGGAGCCGGCGATGAGGCCCGGTCGTGCGTTCCGTCCCTGGGAGGGCTCGCCGCGGCTCCTCGAGGTCGCTCGGAACGAGCGGCGGGAGCTCTGGACCGAAGCCGTAGGCGACCCGCCCCCGGTGTACGGAGAACGGTGGACCAACGTCGGGGACCGGCGATACCGTCTGTTCGAACCCGGCCGCTCCAAACTGGCCGCGGCGGTGGTGCGCGGGTGGGCCGGCGACCTGCCCGCCCCGGGGGAGCGGTGGCTCTACCTCGGCGCCGCGACCGGCACGACCGCCTCCCACGTCGCGGACCTCGTCGGGCCGGACGGGCGTGTCTACGCCGTGGAACGGAGCGTCCGGCCGTTCGCGCGACTGCTGGCGCTCTCGGAGCGGTGGCCGAACCTGCGTCCGATCCTAGGCGACGCCCGCGACCCGTTGGCCTACTCAGCCCTCGTGCCGCCGGTCGATGGGGTCTACGCCGACGTCGCGCAGGCCGACCAGCTCGACATCGTCGTCAAGAACGCCGAGCTCCTTCTGACCGGAGACGGGGCTCGGCTGCTCATCGCACTGAAGACCGCGAGCATGGGACGCCACCGCTCCGCCACCGGTCACCGCGAATCGGCCGAGGAGGACCTCGCCGAGACGGCCGCCCTCGTTCCTTCGGTCCCGCTCGAGCCGTTCCACAAGGGGCACTTCATGGTCGGGGGCCGCTGGGGACGCTCCGCGCGCCTCCCCGTTCGAGAGAGCGTCCGACCTACGATGCCGCGCGGGCGCCGCCCCGGACGACGAGCACGGTAACGATGTCCTCGTCGGATAGAATGTGGTCCCGGCCGACGGTCTGGCCCGGGAAGCGGGCGCTCTTCCCCCAGATCTGAGCCGCTTTGAACGTTCGACTCAGGTCCCCCGGGAGCTTTCGGAGGAGCTCGGTGACCGACTCCCCTTGGCGGAGGATCACAGGCTCCTCCCGGTCGGGGGGCAGCCCGGGGGGCTTGACGTAGATCCGGATGAACTTGAGGGTCGTCCCGATCCGGTCCACGAGGGTGTCGAGCCCTGTCCCGGCGCGGGCGGAGATGAAGATCGCTTCGTACGGGACGAGCGACGCCGCGAGCTGCTTGCGCTCTTGCTGGCTCATCAGGTCGGCCTTGTTCACCACCATGATCGCCAGCACGTAGACGCGGTTCCCGGCGAGGACGTCGATCAGCTGGTCGGCCGTGGCATCCTCGCGGAAGACGATCGACCCGTTGTGGAAACCGAACTCCCGGGCGATCTGGGCGGCCCCGCCCCCCGCCAGGTGGGTCAGCCGCACGGTGCTCGAGACCGTCAGGCCACCGCGGTCCGACCGCTGGAGGACGATGCGGGGCGGTCGCTGATTGATCCGGACTCCCGCCCCTTCGATCTCCGCCGTCAGCGCCCGAAGGTTCGGGTGCTCCGGGTCGATGAGGAACAGGACGAGGTCGGTGGAACGCACGACCGACAGGACCTCACGACCCCGGCCGCGACCCTTCGAGGCGCCGGGGATCAGGCCCGGCATGTCGAGGATCTGGATCGAGGCTCCGCCCCAACGGAGCATCCCCGGTATGATCGAGACCGTCGTGAAGTCGTACGCGGCCGCCTCGCTGTTGGCAGCGGTGAGTCGGTTCAGGAGCGTCGACTTTCCCGTCGAGGGGTAGCCCACGAGACCGACCGTCGCATTGCCGCTCTTGCGGATCGAGTAGCCGACGCCCCCGCCCTTTCCCTTGGCCCGGGTCTCGCGCTCCAGCCGGAGAACGGCGAGCTTCGCCTTGAGCCGCCCGATGTGAAGCTGGGTCGCCTTGTTGTACGCGGTGTTGCGGATCTCCTCCTCCACCGCGAGGATCTGTTCTTCCAGGGCCGACATACGAATCCGGGCGAGCTCCGTCTCTTGGGGGCGTCCCGGCTACTTGAGAGTGACGCGATGGCCCGCGGTTCACATTCCGTGACCGATGATACCCCCAACCCGCCCGTACGATTCCGGTCGGCGTGACCCGGCGACGGTGCGACCCTTCCGAGCTCGAGCCGCTCTCCCGGTGGCAGCTGGTGCCGCGTCCCCAGCGTGATCGTCGCTCGGAAGAGGTCTGGGCGTTTCGAGAACGGCTCGTCGCTGCCTTGCGCGTCGGGCACGGACTGGGAGTCGGGTTCGACGTGGGTCTCGTGTCCGGTCCAGCCCCGCGGCTCACGCTCGGCTGCTCGGACCCGGCGAGTGCTCGATGGGCCACTCGGGTGTTGTTCCCGGCGTATGGGCGCGCCTCGTGGGTCCGCCGGCGAACGCCGGAACTGGGATATGGCTCGGACCGCCTCTGGGGCCACAGGGTCCGCACATGGCCCGAGGCGCTGCGCGAGACCTCCGACGGTCCTTCGGCGTTCGACAGCCTCGCTCTGGCGATGACCAGCGTGGCTCTCGGGGTGGTTGTCCATTGGGCATTCCTCCCGTGTCCCGCCACGTGGAGCCGCCCGCCGGTCCCCGAGAGGGCTGAGGGGCTTCGAATTCCTCCTGAGGGGAGGGTATCCGGGGACCGGTCGGTCCGCCTTCGCCGGCCCGACGCTCCGGTTCCGCCCCCATCCTTTCCTCTGTTCTGGAAGGCGAGCGTGTGCGTTGCGCTCCCCCGAGGGGGAGCAGCCGACCGTGTCTCTCCCGAAACCGCACTGAGCGCGATCGAGGCTGCGATGCGATCCGGGCGGGCGAACGGCGTGCGCTTTTCCCGCCGTCACCTCCGTCTCCCCTGGGGCACGCCGGAGCTTCTCCTATCCGAGGACGAGCTTGCCTGCGTTCTGCCGGGCGTTGACGGCGGGGCGGGCCGGCTCGAGGGACGGGGAAACGAGGGCTTGCCGGTCCTGCCCCTCGGGCGGTCGGTGACGGGGCGAGTGGTCGGCCCTCCGGTAGAGCCCGACCAGGGGCGGCACCTGACGGTTCTCGGCGAGACCGGAATGGGAAAGAGCTCGACGTTGGTCGCGGTCGCTCGGAAAGCCTCCACCCTGGGCGGCGTCGTGTTGTTCGACCCGCTGGGGGAGACCGCCCGGTCGTTCCTTTCCGGGCTATCGGCCGACGAACGCTCGCGACTCGTCTCGGTCTCTCCACACGATCCCGCGAGCGGGATCAACGCGCTCGAGGGGATCGGCGGGAGGGAGGCAGACCCCGTCCTCTCCGACCGCCGGCTCAACGACCTCGTCCACGCCCTGCGCCGGGTTCGCTCGGGTCGATACGCGGACTCGAGCTACTGGGGCCCACGGCTCGAGGAGATGCTGACCCGCGCCGTCAGCGCTGCCGCGGCCTTCCCGTCCGGAACGCTCGCGGACGCCCATACACTGCTCGCCACGGGTGGGAGGACGCGGCAGGTCGTACCCCCGGAAGCACAGGAAGCGGTCCGAGAGCTCTCGGACCGGGTCCGCGAACGCCCGGACGACGCGGAGGGGGCCCGCCGACTCCTATACGAGGTCGTCCGGAGCCCCGTCCTTCACCGTATGCTCTGCGAACGGAACCCGGTGCACCACGCTAGGGAGCTGGTCGATTCCGGTCGGATCACGGTCATCTCCGGCGATGCGTCGGCGGTCGGAGAGTCGGTCGCGCGCTACCTTCTGGCGGTGTACCTGGCCCTGGTCTGGTCGGAACTGCTCGCGCGGCCGGAGCACCCGAAGACCTTCGTCGTTCTCGACGAGTCGCAGTGGTTCTCGCACGAGAGCCTGGCCGAGATGCTCCGCCTCGCGCGCCGACGGAACGTTCACGTCGTGCTGGCGACCCAGACGGTGGGCTCCCTTCCCGAGGCCGTCGCCGACGCCGTGTGGACGAACGTCTCCGACTTTGTCGCGTTCCGCGGCTCTCCGGAGGAAGCGCGGGAGCTTGCCCGAGCGACGAGCGGGGTCTCGGTCGAGGAGGTCCTCGCGCTCCCTCGAGGCCACGCGGCCGTGCTCCTCGGGAAAGGGGGGTCGGTGGACTGGGTGCGCACGGTCGGGCGTCCCACAGGGCCCGACTCTGGACCCATCGATGCAGGGGACGGGGGAACGCGGCAGGACCCATCCATGGGGACACTGGAGACCGGACTGCGAACCACCCGCTCTCCCGCGACGGTCGGTCAGGTCCTCGCTTGGATTGCCGCGCGCGCGCAGGAGCAGCCACCGGGAGAGCCGCTCAAGGTGGAGCTGGCCGAGCTCAGGAGGTCCCTCGACCCGACGGGCCGGGCCATTCGAGAAGCGGGTGCGAGGCTCGGTCGAGCGGGGGCGCTAGTGACCGGAACGCGAGGGGCGGGAGGCTCGGTTTGGGTGGTCGACCCTACGAAGATTCCGGCGGCGGCGGAGGCGGTAACCCCCTCCCCTCCCGCCGGCGTTGCCCAGGTCCCACAACCCTCTTAGGGACGGAGCGGCTCGTTTAACCGATGGAACTTCCACCGGTCACCCCGCCGGCGACCCCGCCGACGACTCCGGCGGCCGATGGGTTACTGCCGCCGGCAACGGTCCTCGATCGGTGCGTGGTCGGCATCGAGGGGCTCGACAGCATCCTGGAGGGAGGGATCCCGCGAGGGAACATGGTCCTCGTCGCCGGCAGCGTCGGCACGGGGAAGACGACCCTCTGCCTCGAGTTCTTGGTCCGCGGGGCCGAGCGGGGGGAGCGGTCCCTCTTCCTGTCGGTCACGGAAGCCTCCAGCAAGCTGATGCAGAACCTCTCGACCTTCGAGTTCTTCCATAAGGACCTCGTAGAGCAGGGGTCGCTCGTGTTCGTCGACCTGCCGAAGGCGTACGACCGCCTGGGGCTGGGCCGGGAGGAGCTCACCAACGAGGAGATCGGGATCGTGCTCCGGACGATCCGGGACCTGGTCCGGTCGCTGGGCATCCGCCGCCTCGTCCTGGACAGCCTCACGTCGGTCTGCTACCGGATCCGTCGGGAGGAGCAGATCCGGGACTTCATGCTCCGCCTCGGGCAGGAGCTGAACGAGGCGGGGTGCACCTCCCTGCTCGTCTCCGAGATCGGGCCGACTCCGGGTCGGTACTCCCTGCACGGCGTCGAGGAGGCGATCGTGGACGGTGTCATCCTGCTCTCGAACTCCCACCGGATGGGCGACATCCTTCGGATCCTCCAGGTCATCAAGATGCGCGGGACCGCGCACTCCCACGCCCAGTTCGTGATCCAGCTCACCCCGATCGGGCTCCTGATGGCCCCGCACCTCAAGGGCGGGCAAGAAGGAGGGACCTAGACCGTGGCCCCGGAGGTCGACCTGGGAGAGCGGCTCCGGGGGCTGCCGAGCGGCAGCGCCGTGGCCCTGAAGCTCGACCCGCGCGAGTACGCCGACCATTACTTCGCGGTCCTCAACGCGACCCTCCGGGACGTCGGGAGCGAGACGGACGCCCACACGATCTACCTCACCGTCACGAACCCGGCCGCGTTCGTCTGGACCCTCGCCCAGGCGCTCGATGTTCCGCCCGACCGGATCTCCTTCGTCGACGCGATCAGCCACATCATGATGAACTACGCCAACCCGCTCCCGAACGCCACCTACGTGGAGAGCCCGCGGGCGCTCGAGGAGATCATGCTCCGGATCGAGTACCTGCTCCGGAGGTTCCCACATCCCCGGGAGATCGTTGTCATCGACAGCGTGAACTCCCTCGCGATCCACAACCCGCCCGGGCTCCTGTCCGAGTTCTTCCACATCCTCCTGAACAATCTGAAGTCCCGGCAGGTGCTCACGCTCGTCCTCGAGACGTCCGAGGAGGAGACCACCGGGATCGAGCAGATGCTGAACCTGGTGGTCGACGAGACCATCGACGTGGGACGGTTAGGAAGGTAGCCGTGGCCGACCCCGACCGTATCTTCGGCATCCCCGAGATCGACCAACCGGTCTGGACGGCCCTGCCTCCCGGGTGGCTCTCGGTCCTCTCCGGGACCTCGGGCTCCGGGGCTCCCCTCCTCGCGAAGCAGTTCGCCCACGCGGGCGCGGGACCCGTCCCCGTCCTCTTCTACACGACCTACGAGCGAACGGAGGACGTCAAGAAGGCGTTCGACGACTTCGGCTGGGACCCGGACGAGATCCGAATCGTCAACCTGGCGGACGAGTACTTCGAGCGCGTACTCGTCCGGGGGCTTGAGATCGCGAAGGCACGGGAAGGCGGGATCTCGCTCGACGAGCTCGTCGATTCCCGACCCCACGACCGGGTGCTTACCCCGTTCAGCCTCACGAACCGGATGCTCTCCGACCTCGCGAAGATCGACTCCCCGTTCCGGATGGTGGTGGATTCGGTCGACTTCTTCCTCGAGGTCATGGAACCCCACGAGCTGACGACGGTCGCCCGGCAGATCCGGCACCGCTGCCAGACGATCGGAGGCCATGCCCTCATCACCGCCCACTCGGTCGCCCACGACCGGGCGGTCTTCGGGCTCCTCCAGGACCTCGCGGACATCGTCTTCGACCTGTCGGCCGAGCCCCGGGGCGACCACTACGAGCACACGCTCTCCATCCAGAAAGTGGCGAACCGCCCCGACCTCACGCGCCTGTGGAAGGCGGAGCTCGGCGAGACCGGATGGAACGTCGAGGAGCGCACGGGCGCGCCACGATAGCGGCCTACCGAACGGTAAGCTAACCTTTATCGGCCGACCCGACTGCTTCGGTCGAGGTCGAGATCCCGTGGAGGACGTCGTCATCCGTACGCTCGAAAAGGTGGAACTTCGGGACCCGATCCTCGTCGAGGGCCTTCCCGGTGTCGGCAACGTGGGGAAGCTCGCCGCCGACTACCTCCGAGAGCAGCTCCCTGCGAAGCCGCTCGCCACCATCTACTCGAAGTTCTTCCCGCCCCAGGTGTATGTGAGCGAGGAGGGGATCATCCGCCTCGTCTCGAACGACCTTCACTACTGGAAGAGCGCGTCGACCGGGACCCGGGACATCCTGGTCCTGGGCGGGGACTACCAGGGGATCAGTCCCGAGGGCCAGTACGAGATCACCCAGCGGGTCCTCGACTACTGCCACGACCTTGGCGTCCGCGAGGTGTTCACGCTCGCCGGGTTCGCTCAGGGTCGGGTCGTGGAGGAGCCTCGCGTCCTCGGCGCTGCGACCAACGCCGGGCAGGTCGAGGCAATGAAGAAGTTCGGTGTCATCTTCTCGCGGAACGACCCCGGCGGCGGGCTCATCGGGGCGAGCGGGCTCTTCCTCGGACTGGGGCGCCTTCTCGGCATGGAGGGGGTCTGCCTCATGGGCGAGACGAGCGGCTACTTCGTCGACCCGCGGAGCGCGGAAGCGGTCCTCAAGGTCCTCGCCAAGATCCTAAGCGTCGACCTCGACTTCACGGCGCTCGAGGCGAAGGCGCACGAGATCGACCGGATCGCGCAGAAGATCCACGAGGCCGAGTCCCGTTCGTCCGAATCCCCGCTCCCCTCGGGACCGACCCCCCGGGACGACCTCGGGTACATCGGCTGAACGTCCGGTCGATGAGCGAGCCGGCGCAAGGAGCGTCGACGGACGAGGACGCGGCTCGTCGCGAACGGGTCCAAGTCCTCCTGCGACGCGCCTCGGACACGGACGGGTTCGTCCCGTTCGACCGGTTCATGGAGGTCGCCCTCTACGGCGAGGGCGTCGGGTTCTACACGCGCGAGGGTTCGCCGTTCGGGCCGGAGGGAGACTACTACACTGCGGCCCACGCGAGCCCGCTCTTCGGGCGCACCGTGGGGGAACGCGTGCGCTCGGTCCTGGCGGCGATCCCCGAGGGCCCGCCGCTTCGTGTGCTCGAGGTCGGGCCGGGGGACGGGGTCCTCGGGGCCGCCGCGCTCGCCGGTCTCGCCGAGGACCCTGCCGTACGGAAACGCGTCGAGTACGTCCTGGTGGACCGGTCCCCCACTCTCTCCGTCCGGGCGTACGAAAGGGTCTCCGAGGTGGGTCGGTCCGTGGGAATCCCGGTAAGGGCCGCCGGAGGCGTCGGCGCCGACGGACCGTTCCTCGGAGTGGTGCTCGCGAACGAGGTGCTGGACGCTCAGCCCGCCCGTCGGCTTCTGTGGGACGGTGAGGGCTGGCAGGACGTCGGGGTCCGGCTCACGGACGACGGGTTCGTGCCGGCCACCGCTCCTCGCGATCGTCCCGTGCCGCCCCCCGAGCTCCCCCGGAACCCCGCACCGGGGACGTTCGTGGAGGTCTCGCCCATGGCCGAGGCGCTCCTGCGCGAGGTGGCCGACCACCTCGTGGCCGGTCTCTTCCTCGTGCTCGACTACGGGATGGACGAATCCGAGCTCCTCGTCGCCCATCCCTTTGGGACCCTCGCCGCCGTCCGGCGCCACCGCTTCGTGGAGGACCCGTTCGAGGACCCCGGCACGGCGGACCTGTCGGTCTTCGTCAACTTCAGCCGCGTGCGGGCCGTCGCCGCCTCCGCGGGGCTCCGGGAGGTCGCCTTCCGACGGCAGGCGGAAGCGCTCGGCGAGTGGGGATTCCCAAGGCTGCTCGAGGAGGCGATCCGCTCCGCACCTTCCAGGGAGGCAGAGGTCCGTACCCGCCTTGCGGCGAAGAACCTCCTCTTCGGGTTCGAACGGTTCTGCGCGCTCGAGCTAGCTCCTCGGGAGCGTGACGACCGCTCGCCGACCGCTACGTGACGGGTCGGAGGGACGAGCTCTCGAGCAGCTCGACGACCTTCGCCTCGGCGAGCAGCTTCGCGGTCTCGGGAGGCAGGGAGAGCAGGTCGTCGGCCCGCAGGTCGACCGTCTGGGAACCGACCTCGACCGGCCGCGAGTCCTTGAGCACCCGAACGTAGACGAGCGTCGGGCGTGAGCGCGCGGTGGGCATCGGCGCGGGGGCCCGAGGGGAAGGCGAAGTGGCCGGAGGCACGGGCGGGACCTCTGGGGAATGAGTGATTGACGTGGGAGCGGGGCCGGGCGTTGGCTCGATGTAGGCGGCCGACGTGCGGCGATGCTCGAGGAGGACGGAGAGGAGCTGGTCGAACATCGCGCGTTCCTCGGGCAGGGCGTTCACGAGGTCGCGGCTTCCCCCGATGCTCGCCTGGAATGCCGCCCCAAGGACCTTCTGGGCTCGGCCCTCGACGATGTCGCGGGCTACTTGGATCGCCCGCTGGTAGGTCTGGCGGGAGATGTCCCCCTTCCGACCGGACGGGTTCTCGCGGAGCTCCGCCTCGTACGACCGGCGCAGCTCGGCCAGATACGTCGAGGTCGCGGAGTAGAACTCCGGCGGCAGTTTGGCGAGGCCCCGAACGGCCAGCTCGTTGCGGCGCCATTCGAGCAATTGCGTGAAGTGGTCGGGCATCGACTCTCGCGGGTTGGGCGGAGACCCGAAGGACTATACGAGATGTGCGGTCTCGGACGGACCTCCTTCCACCTCGCGGTCGGGGGAGGGGCGCGGTTCGGTCGATGGAGACGGCTCGGGATCCGGCCGCGGTGTTCGACGAGTTCTGGGAGCTCTGGGCGCGCCTTCGGGCCGACAGCCGCGTCCCGGGCTCCGTGGTAGTGGTGGAAGGGGAACGGGACCGGCGGTCCCTGCGCCGCCTCGGCCTACGCGGGACCGTCGTCCTGGTCCACCGGGGTCGGACGATCTCGGAGACGGCCCAGCACCTGGCCGCCACGGCCCGGCACGTGATCATCCTCACCGATTGGGACACCGAGGGCGGGCACCTCGCTCAGCGGCTCAAGGAGTTCCTCGGGGTCGGCCGAAGCGGACCGGACCTCGAGCATCGGCGACGGCTCGCGCGGGTCCTTCGGGGCGAGCTCGTCCACGTCGAGGGGCTGTACGGTTGGGCCCTTCGTACGGCCGAGAAGGGCAACCGTTCCCTCGGCCAGCTCCTCGAGACCGCCGAGGCGGACGACGAACGTCCTACGGAATGACCTTCATCTGGGTGCGGCGCGTCGGGCGGCGGTTGCGGGCCCTCGAGGGACGGAACCGCTCGGCTCCCTTCCCCTTCCAGCGGAGGCCGCGGCCTTCGGTACCCGCGCTCGTGAGACCGCGATACACGCGGCCCTTGTGCACGGGGGAGGCGATCCACGCGATCTTCGGGTCGGAGAGGATCTCCGGGTGGAACGGGTCCACCAGGATGACCTCGTAGAACTTCTGCTTCCCGTCCTCGCCCACCCAGTAGGAGTTGAGGACCTCGAGATTGGGGTAATGCTTCTGCGCTCGCTCCTCGGCGATGCGGCGCAGGCTCTTCGCGAGCGTCATGCGGAGAATGCCCTTGTGCTTCGGCCGCCGACCCGCGATGATCGCGCGCTTGCGCTGCCCGCCCCGCCGGACCCGAACACGGACGAGGACGTACCCTCCCTTCGCGCGGAACCCGACGGCCCGGGCGCGGTCGAGCCGGGTCGGATGCTCGATCCGGGTGACCGTCTCCTCCCGCCTCCAGTGGAGAAGACGCTCGTGGCGGAGGGCGGAGCCCTCCTCCCCGAGAGTCTGCTGGAACGACTGGGCCATGTGCCGGTAGGCAGAGCTCGCCATAGGACGCGGCGCGGGGGACCCGGGCCCCAATTATAAAGCTGCCGCCGTGGAAGAGTGTTCAGGCGCCGCCATTCTTCCCGGCGCCCGTCCACGGAAGGCGGGATTCCGCCGGCCGAACGACCTTGGCGGTCGCGTGGCTCTCGGTCGCGATCGCCCGCTCGAGGTGGCTCGAGATCTCACGGACCAAGCGGTCCATGCGGGGCCGCTGCTCCGCGGGGACCTCGGTAGGCACCTCCCAGACGAGCGCCGCACCCCCGCTCGTCGGGTAGAATCGGAATTCGAGCGCGGAGGCGGCCGGGGGGACGGCGGGGTTCATTTTGTCGAGGCGCCCCTTCACCCGGCTCTCGCTGGGTTCGGAGGTCTCCGACCGCTCGACCGTGTAGCCGATCGTCCCGAGATAGTCGACGAGGTAGGTCGCGAACCGCTCGCGACCGATCCCGCGGACCCGTAGCCAATCGCCGTTACCTTCTCCCATGCTGCCTCCGATCCAAGGCACGTCCGTAGCTCTTGAAGAGCCCGAGCATCATCCGCAACTCCGCCTCCGAAGGCGTCGCGCGGCCGAGTACACGACGGAACAGGAGGATTAAACCCCGTCGTTTGTGCGCGGGGTATCCCGTTCGCGCCAGAAGCTCGCCGAGACGCTCGAGGAATAGCTCCTTCTCGGGTCCGTTCAGCTCGACCACCTCCGGGGCGGGGGTGGTCTCGGGGTCGGTCGGTCCTCGCGCGCGGTGGACCGCGTAGAGGACGATCGCGGCGGCGTGGGACAGGTTGAGCGTCGGGTACTCGCGCCGCGCGGGAATGTGGACGAGAAGGTCGCAGCGCAAGAGCTCCTCTCGGGAAAGGCCGTTATCCTCCGGCCCGAAGACGATCGCCACCCGCCCTTCCAGGGTCCGGACCATCTCCCCGAGGCGCTCGGGGCTGACGGAGCGGCGCAGGTAGGCGTTCGAACGCCCGGTCGACATGTCGGTCGTCCCGATCACGAAGTCCGCTTCCCCGATGGCTGCGTCGAACGAGCGAACGCGGAGCGCGGTGCGCAGGAGGGGAAGGCCGGCCATCGCCCGCCGGCGCGCGACCGAACCGACCTTGGCTCGGGAGGCGACCAGCACCAACCGGTCCGCGCCGAAGTTCCGCGCGACGCGCGCGACCGCCCCGACGTTGCCGTCCTCTTTCGGTCGGACGAGGACGACGTCAATCTGCCGCGTCACCCGGCCGCTCCTTCCGTGAAGAGGCGGCGAATCATCCAGTCGGGGTCGAACGGCACGAGGTCGGCGTACCCCTGGCCCGTTCCCACGAACAGGATGGGCTTCTTGGTCACGAAGGTCGCGCTCAGCGCCGCGCCCCCTTTCGCGTCGGCATCGAGCTTGGTGAGGACCAGGCCGTCGATCCCCACGGCGGCGTCGAACAGTTTCGCCTGCTCGATCACGTCGTTCCCGCTGAGGGCATCGCCGACGAACAGCGTGAGCGATGGCGAGACGACCCGGCGGATCTTCTTCGCCTCCTCGATCAGGTTCTCGTTCGTGTGCTGGCGTCCGGCGGTGTCCACGAGCACCACATCAAGCCCCTTCGCTCGGGCATGCTCGACGGCATCGTACGCGACCGCGGCGGGGTCGCTGCCTTCCTGCTGACGGACGACCCGGACCCCGATCCGCTCGCCGTGCACGAGCAGCTGCTCGATCGCGCCGGCTCGGAACGTGTCACTTGCGGCGATCACGCTGGAGAGTCCCTGGTCGCGGAGCCAGCCCGCGAGCTTCGCGATGGTGGTGGTCTTCCCGGTCCCGTTCACGCCCACGAACAGGATCACGTACGGTTTCGGCGTGCGTTGGCGCACCGCGTTCGCGAGGTCGATCGGCGGTCGCGCCAGGATCGTGCGGCAGGACCGTTCAAGGCAGGTCCGGATCGCCTCCTCCGCGTCCACGCCGAAGCGCAATTTCTTTCCGGCGAGGTCCTTGCGGAGGTCGCGACGCAACCGTTCGATGACGGGGACCGCGACGTCCGACTCGAGGAGGACGATCTCAAGGTCGTCCAGCACGTCGTCGATCGTGCCCTCCTTCAGTCGGCGTCCGAGGAACCCGTCGGTGAAGATCGTCGCGTCGCCTCCCGCGGGGGAGGCGCCCGGCGTGCCCGTGGTGGGCGAAGGAGCGGGAGTGGAAGGAGAAGGGGTCGCGTTCGGCGCGGGCCCTGAAGGGGTGGCCTCGAGAGACGGTTCGGGGGGCACGGGGGACGCTTCTTCGGAGCGCCTCAGCCGCGCCTTAATCGCTGCCCACATCGGTCGGCGCGCCGCTCTCCCGAGCGATCGAGTCGAGTCGTTGAGAGAGCGCCTGGATCCGTTCGTCGAGAGAGGCCATCTGGCCTTCGATGTCCCGGAGCGCTTGTTCGATGCGGACGGTCCGGTTCGCGAGGAGCTCGACGACCTTCGGCCGCTCCATCTCGGCGACGACCCCGGAACCCACTCCGACGAGCACCGGCGCGTCTCGGTCCACCGACCCCCGCACGAACGTCTCGCCCCCGAGGGGAAGCAGCATCTCGGCGCTCGCGGGCGCGCGGTCCACGCCTTCGAGGCTCTCGCGAGCGCGAATGTGGTCCTGGCGGGAGGCGCTCAGGATCTCGTGTTGCTGAAGGAGGGCCGTGAGCTGGTTGCGGTACGCGTCGAGGCGCAGGAGGTCCTCCTGGACCTGCTGCTCGGTCATTTGGGGGGCGCTCGCGCTCATCCCGCCACTACCTCGGCGATCGAGCTAATCCGGATGTAGGAACGCTTCACGTGATGGCAGCCTCCGATCTCGGAGAGGGTCCACTCGCGTGCGAGCTCGGCGGAGAGAGCGTCGTGGGTCTTCGTGAACGACTGCCAGTAGCCGCGACGAGCGTAGAACGACCCTTGGACCTTGAACTCGGGCATCGAAAGCTCCGGTGTGCGGCGGCGCCACCCGGGGGGGCCTTTTAAACCTAGCCAGCCGCCGGCTCGGTCCGCGCCTCGAGCTCGCCGCGGCGGGCGCGCCGCGGCTACCGCGACCCTTCCTCGGTCCGCCGGGAGGCCTCGAACTTCGCGCGCTCCCGGTGCCATCGCTGCTGGCGTTCGAGAAGCCCCAGGTTGGAGGGTCCGACCGGTGCGGCCGGTCTTGGGGGAGGCGGTGGGGGACGGGCCGGGGCCTCGGGAACGGGGTCGGAGGGGGTTCGAGGGGGCTCGACCTCCAACTGTCGCTGCGTTACGAGACGAGAGCTACTACGCCCTTCCAACGTTCGGCCACCTCTTCGTCGCTCAACCCCACGGTCGGGGAGAATAATACACGGTTCCCCCACTGGGACCAGAATCGGGCGTACTCCTCGACCACGATCGGGAGCACGACACCGTCCGCATGGGTGTCCTCTGCGAGCGTCGCCAGCACCGGCGCCCAGGCCTCGGCCGCGGGGACGGCCGACACGACTCGAACGGCTGGGTCGAAACGAGTGAGGGTATCGTGGACGAACGGTTCTCCCTCGGGGAGAACGACCAGGGCGACCCGGCAACCCCGCTTCATCATGAAGAACGCCCCCAGTGCCCCTCGAGGGCCGTCCACGAGCGCGACGAGGCGACCGGCAACACCCAGTGGGAGACCGCCGGGACCGGCGTACCGGTCGAAGTAGAGGTACGTCCGGGGTCCGCGCACTTCGACGAACAGCTCCACATCGGGCCGTTCGAGATTCACCTTGAGACCGCGGTCGGGGAACTGTTCGAGCACCGCGGCACCGAGGTCCCCCGCGAGCTGCTGGCTCGTGAACGGGTGCTGGCCCGTTCGTCGCGCCCGGACCGCGAAGCTCAGACCGGGGCGCAACCGCGGGCCCGCGAGCTCGAGAAGGCGCGCGCGGATGACGGTCGGGTCGCTCGCAACGTCCTCCACCTGGCTCACGGAGGTGACCCCGAAGACGTGACGGATCAGGTTCGCGCCACGTTCCGCGTCGTCGGTCTCCACGTAGAGGTGCCCGCGGTCGGACCGGATGCGACCGGGAAGACCCTCGCGGACGAACTGGTCCAGGATGTTGCGCCGGAGCGTGCTTTCGAACTCGCGGCGCACGGGAGGGGACTTGAGCGCGAGCTCCCCGTAGCGGACCAGGAGCAACGCGACCATCGCGAAGGTTAAGACGAGGGGACCGCTAAAGCGCTTCTCGAGCGGGTGGGTTGGTGTCATTGTCCGGTAGTTCCCTCCCGTCATCGTCCGTTGACCCGTGGACACCGTTCCTCGAGGCCATCCTCGATGGGATGGTCGCGGCGGGCCAGACCTGCGGGGTCGCCTTCACGAGGGAGGCGATCGTCCCTCAGCTGAGCTTGGACGAGGGGGTGGAGGGCGAGGTCGCCTTCCCCTGCCACCGGGTCGCCGCCGCCGCGAAGCGCTCCGCCCTGGAACTCGCGACCGCACTGGCCGCCGCGTTCCCTCCGTCCCCGCTCCTTCGTTCGGTGTCGGCGAAGGGCGCCTACGTCAACGTTCGGGTGGACCCCGAGTCGCTGACGCGGTCGACCCTGGAACTCGTCCTCTCCCGGGGCAACCGCTACGGTCATGGCGAGCCCGCGGGACCCCCCGTGGCCGTCGAGCACACCAGCGCGAACCCGACCGGCCCGTTCCACATCGGACGGGTCCGCAACGGGATCATCGGGGACACGTTGGCCCGAGTCCTCCGGGCGTCGGGGACGCCGGTGACCACGCAGTACTACGTCGACGACATGGGACGGCAGGCCGCGATGGTCACGTGGATCTGGTCGAAACCCCGGGAGAGCTGGCCCGAGCCGATCCGAAAGGCCGTCGAGGGGGAGGAGGCCCCCGAAGAGAAGCCCGACCGGCACTGGGGCCGCCCGTACCCCGCGGTCAGCGCCTACTTGAAGGAGCACGAGGACGCCCGCGAGGAGGTCTCCCTACTCGTCCAGCAGATCGAATCCGGCGAGGTCCCACAGGAGCACCGGAAGCTCGCGGAGTCCATCCTCAAGGGGATGCTGGAATCCCTGGCCCGGCTCAAGATCACGTTCGACGAGTTCGTCTGGGAATCCGAGCTGGTGCGGGACGGCTCGGTGAACCGGGTCTTCGAGCGCCTGCGGGCGTGCCCGCACGCGATCCAGGAGACGAACGGCGCTTGGGCGATCGACGCGAGCTCCTACGGGCTCCCGAAGGAATCGACCCATCTCGTCTTCCAGCGCGGCGACGGAACGAGCCTCTACATCGCGCGGGACGTGGCCTACCACCTCGCGAAGTTCGCGCGGTTCGCCCGCGTTCTCGACGTTCTGGGCCAGGACCACCAGCTCCACGCGCGGTGCCTGAACGCGCTGCTCGAGGAGATCGGAGAGTCTCGGCGACCGGAGTTCGTGATCTACCAGGACATCACCGTCCCCGAGGGAGGCCGGATGTCGACCCGCGGAGGGTCGGCGGTCTGGCTGGACCACTTGCTCGCCGAGGCGGTCGACCGGGCCCGGGCGGAGGTCCTCGCCCGCCGAGAGGACCTCGCCGACTCCGACGTCGACCGGATCGCCGAGGCCGTGGCGACCGGAGCGGTCCGCTATCATATCGTCCGCGCGGCTCCCGACAAGCCGGTGGTCTTCCGATGGGAGGACGCGCTCTCGTTCGAAGGGAGGAGCGGTCCGTTCCTCCAGTACTCCTTCGCCCGCGCGTCCGGGGTGCTGCGGAAGGGGGAGGCCCTCCAACCCCCGTACCCGTTCGACGCTGCCCGGCTCTCGCATCCGGACGAGGCGACGCTCATCCGGATCATCTCCCGCTTCCCACGGACGGTCGCCTACGCGGCCCGGACCGGGCACGTGCACGCGGTGGCCGGCTACGCGCACGAGCTGGCCGACCAGTTCAACCGCTTCTACCACGCCGTCCCCGTTCTGCGGTCGACCGAGGAGCGCTCGAGCCGGATCGCCCTGGTCGCGGCGATGCGGCAGACGCTCGGCAACGCCCTCGACCTGCTGGGCATTTCGCCTCTCGAAGCGATGTGACCCGCGGCGAACCCCCTCGCCCGCCGCCTCCTCGGCACGATGACCGCGGGAACGGGTCCGTCCCCTCGGAAGCTCGAGTTTGGATACGTTCTTTAGGGATGTTCCTCTTCTCACGCCGAGGTTGGACACATGGACATTTGGGCGGATTTCAAGAAGTTCCTGATATCGGGGAGCCTGATTTCGATGGCCGTGGCCTTCGTGGTGGGCTTGGCCATCGTCGCGTTGATCACCGCCTTGGTGACCGACATCATCGACCCGCTGATCGGCGCAGCCGGACACGTCAACTTCGCCTCCATCGGGATTGTCACCGTCAACGGGAGCCCGCTATTGGGCGGTGCATTCCTCGGCGCCCTCGTCACCTTCCTGATCCTGATGGTGGTCGTGTTCTTCCTCATCGCCTATCCGTACCAAGTTTCCCAGGATCGGAAGGCGGCGAAAGCGGCCGCCGCGGCTCCGACGACCCGGGAGTGCCCGGCCTGCTGTAACCAGATCCCCATCAAAGCGACCCGGTGCGGGTTCTGCACCTCGAGCGTCCCACCGGTGGCTCCGGCGACCAAGAGCTAGGGCGATACCGTCGGGTCGAGCCGACCGGCTTCCGCGAACCCTTTCCGCCGTAGGCGGCACGCGTCGCACGTTCCACACGGCGTCCGGCCACCGGCGTAGCAGCTCCAGGTCAGGGCCCAAGGTACCCCGAGACGCTCTCCGAGCCGGACGATGTCCGCCTTGGAGCGGCGAAGGAGCGGGGTCTCGACCCGGATCCGGGCGCCGCCCTCGACCCCGGCCTTGGTCGCGAGTCGCGCGAGGCGTTCGAAGGCGCGGAAGTACTCGGGTCGGCAATCCGGGTATCCCGAGTAGTCGATGGCGTTGGCGCCGAGGTAGATCGTTCCGAGGCGATGGCTCTCGGCGTAGCCGAGCGCGACGGAAAGAAGGATCGTGTTCCGCGCCGGCACGTAGGTCGACGGGATCCGGCGGGTCGGCCGAGCGCGGTTCGGGATCGGACGGGCGGGGTCGGTCAGCGCGGAGGCCAAGAGCGGACCGAGCGGAAGACGGACGACCGTGTGGCGGGCGACGCGGTACCGCCGCGCGAGCGCGCGAGCGGAACGCACCTCTCGGGCATGCCGTTGCCCATAGAGGACCGTGAGCGCGTGGACCGGCGGGTGGTGTCGGGTCGCGAGGGCGAGGCAGGTCGCCGAGTCCATGCCGCCAGAGAGGAGCACGACGCTCCCGCTCGGTCGCTCCGTCCGACGCGTCACAGTCCCGCACCCGCGAAGGTCAGCACCGCGGCCGCGACGGCCACCGCGCTGAGCATCCCGAGGAAGTTCGTGGAACCCTTCGAGAGAGCCCCGCGGTTCTCAAGGAGCTCGCCGAGGACGGAGTCGACCTGGCACGCGATGAAGCCGACCGCCGTAACAAGAAGCACGAACACGATCACGTTGGGGAGCGGCGTTCCGAAGGCCCAGAAGAGGCCGAGGGCGACGAGTGCGGTGGTCACCGAGGCGGCCAGCGCGGCGAACTGTCCGGTACGCGAGACCCCGCCGTTGGTCCCGGGGGGAACCGGCTTTCCCGAGAGGATGCTCGTGGCGTGTCCCGCGAGAACGCCAAACTCGCTCGCAAAGGTATCGGCGGCGCCGAACGCGATGGCGCTGGCGAACAGAAGAGCGGTCGTGGACGACGTGAGCAGGGGCGGTGAGACGCCTCCGGCGACCGCGAGTGCCGTGGGGACGAGGATGTGGGCGACCACGTTCGACACGCCCCGCTCGCCAGCGCGTCCTTCCTGGACGTGCTGACGCTGTTTGTCCGCGAACCGGTATCGGGTGGCGAGAGCGGACGCGGCGACGAACAAGGCCAGCAGCGCCAGATAAGGGAAGCCTGCGAAGAGGACGATCACGATCCCGAACACGGCGGCGACCCCGCCCGCGCGGGGCGTCAGCGCCCGGCCGAACACGGCCCCGAGGGCGAGCGCGAGCGTGGCAACAATCCCAATGATGGCGGACGTCCCGAGTAGCACCGCGGCGTCTCCCGCGGGCCGCAGTAGGGATTGGGTATAACCCCTTCGAGGAAGGGGCCCTTCCCATGTCGGGGTCACCCGCGGGCTAGGATCCTCAGAACCGCGTTCGAGAACGATCCGGCAACCAGGTCCACCGCACCGCTGTCCCGCAGCCGTCGGTACGACGGGTCCGCTTCGTGGCCGGGCGTGGCCACCACCGCGGTGAGCAGGCCGAGGTCTCTTCCGGCCTGGACATCCAGGTCCCGGTCCCCCACGATGGCGCTCGTGGCCATGTCGATGTTCCACTCGTCACGAGCCTGGCGGAACAGCAGCGTGCCGGGCTTACGGCACTCGCATCTCGCCTCGGGGGCGTGAGGACAGTAGTAGAAGGCGTCCACGTGAGCTCGGTGCGGGCGGAGGAGCTCGTTCAACCGTTCGTGGATCCGCTGTACGTCGGCACGAGTGTAGAAACCTCGCTCGACCCCCGATTGGTTGGTCACGCAGACCACGAGGAACCCATGGTCATGGGCGAGCGACAGCGCGTCGCCGACCCCTCGGAACAGCTCGAGCCGTTCCGCCTTGCGAAGGTAGTGGAGGTCGGGGTTGAGGGTCCCGTCGCGGTCGACGAACAGGGCCCGTCGGACGGGGCGGGGTCGGGGGGCCGCCGGTCCGTTCCCTGCCATCAACCCGCGGAACCCCGTGACGGCATAAGGGTTCATCCTTGAGTTCCGTTCACTCGGACGATGGAACCCGACAGGGCGGAGGTGGCGGGCCTTCGTGCGCAGCTGGGCTCGGCGCTGGAGGAGGCTCTCGCCCCGGTCCGGACCGGCAGCGTGTCCCTCGGGGTTCTCTTCTCCGGGGGAGTGGACTCGGCCTTGCTCGCCTGGGAGCTGAGGGGGGAACCTCAGCTGGTGCTTTGCACCATCGGACGAGAGGGGAGCTCGGACCTTCGGGCCGGCCAGGCCGGGGCGGAGCGGTTGGGTCTGCCCTGGCAGGGCCTTCGTGTCGGAGAGGAAGAGGTCCGTGCCGCCGAACTAAAGTTCGGTGACGAACTCGCGGGGGTTTCCCCAGTCTCCCGGATAGTTCTCCTGTCCCTCGCCCTCGCGATCGAGCGGGCGTCGCCTCCCCAACTCGTCTGCGGTCAGGGCGTGGACGAGCTGTTCCTCGGGTACGCGCACTACCGCGGCCTCAGCGAAGCGGAAGCGGAGCGGCGTTCCCACGAGGACCTCGCCCGGCTCCACGAGACCGACTGGCCGAGGACACGGGCGATCGCGGCCAAGGCCGGCAAAGGCATCGTCGCCCCCTACCTCTCACCCGGGTTCGAGGAGTGCGCGCTCCGCGTGCCCGTCGACCTTCGGCTCCCGAGGGACCTCCCGAAGAGGTTCTTCCGTGAATGGGCCATCGAGCGCGGTCTGCCGGGAGAACTCGCCGACCGCCCCAAGAAAGCGTTCCAGTACGGCAGCGGTGTAGATTCGATCGTCCGGGCCCTTCGACGCTCGGGGCGTTAGGCCTCGACGCGGGTCCCGGCCTCGCCGCGCAGCGCGCGCGCGAGCGATGGGATGTCCGTGATGACGAACCGGTGCCCTCCCCCGTCGAGGAACTCTAGGCCGGCGGCGACCTTGGGTCCCATGGACCCGTCCCCGAACTCTCCCCGCTTCAGGTAGTCGGCGAGCTCTCGCCGGGACACCTCGGTCAGCCATCGCTCGCCTCGCTTGCCGAACGATATGGCCGCGCCGGGGACGTCCGTCACGATCGCGAGGGTGTGGACCCCGAGCTCACGCGCCACGAGCGACGCGGCGAGGTCCTTGTCGATCACTGCCTCCACGCCTTCGTACGTCCCGTCCGGCTTCCGGACGACGGGGATGCCCCCGCCCCCCGCGACGACCGGGATCCAGCTGGAACCCACGCTCGACTCGAGAAGCGTGCGGACCGCGGTACCCTCGATCCAGCGCACCGGCCGGGGGGACGGGACGATGCGCCGCCAACCGCCGCGAGCGCCATCGTACTGCATCGCCCAGCCGTACTGCTTTCGAAGGACTCGAGCCTCATCCTCGGGGTAGTACCGGCCGACGGGCTTCGAAGGGTGCGAGAACGCTGGGTCGTCGGCGGAGACCTCCGTACGGCTGATGACCGTCAGCACCGACCGGTCCACCCTGCGCCGACGCAGGGCAGGGGTGAGCTCGGTCTGGATGAGATAGCCGATCTGCCCCTGGGTCTCTGCCCCCAGGACGTCCATCGGTCGGGGCGGTATCTCCCGGGCGGCGAGCTCGTTCTGGCGGAGGAGCGCGCCCACCTGAGGACCGTTCCCGTGCGATATCACGAGCGGTTCGCCCAGGGCGGCGATCTCGGCGAGGACCCCGACCGCCAGGCGCATCTGCCCTCGGGCCTCGTCCCAGGAACCGCGCCCCCCGGCTCGATGCAGGGCGTTCCCTCCCAGGGCGACCAAGATCCCGGCCATCGGTCCTCGTCCCGGCCATCCCGGCCCGGGATGAATAGTTCGACGGTGGAATCGGCTATACGGCCGTCCGAGGCGCGCGGCCGGAATACGCCTATATACCCAGCGGCGGGTCTCGGAACATGCCGGACGAGGCTGAGTCCCTCTTCTGCCCGCTCGAGTTCCGGTACGGTCGAGACTCCGTCCGCGAGATCTTCTCTCGGGAAGCCCGGCTCAACCGAGCGCTGCGAGTGGAAGCCGCTCTGGCGCTCTCCGAAGCGGAGCTCGGCATGGTACCGGCCGACGCCGCCGCGGCCATCGACCAGGCAGCGAACCTCTCCCACGTCTCTCTCGAACGCGTGGATGCCCTCGAGCGGACGCTCCGCCACGACGTCATGGCCATCACTCGGGCCTTGGCCGAGGCCGCGGGACCCTCGGGTCGGTGGGTCCACTTTGGGGCGACCAGCGCAGACATCACCGACACCGCCCTCGCTCTCGAGCTCAAGGAAAGCGCGGCGATCCTCCGTGGCGACCTCACGGAGCTCGCACGGACGTTGGTCGCGCTGGCCCGTACGCATCGGGCTACCCCCGAGGTGGGCCGCACGCACGGCCAGCACGGCGTGCCGATCAGCTTCGGCTACAAGGTCGCCGTGGCCGCGGCCGAGGTGAGCCGCCACCGCGACCGGCTGGACGAATTAGTCCCCCGCCTCGCGGTGGGGAAGATGGCGGGAGCGGTCGGGACGGGGGCGGGTTTCGGCGCCCGGGCGGCCGAGCTCGAGACGTCGGTGATGCGTCGGCTCGGTCTCACGGCGGACGAAGCCCCCACGCAGATCGTGGGCCGCGACCGCATCGCCGAGTTCACGAACCTTCTCGCGCTCATCGCCTCGACCGCGGAGCGCCTCGCCACCGAGGTGCGGAACCTGCAGCGCACGGAGATCGCGGAGGTATCCGAACCGTTCGACGAAGCTCACCAGGTCGGCAGTTCGACCATGGCCCAGAAGCGGAACCCGATGGTCTCGGAGAACGTTACGAGCCTCGCTCGGCTCGTGCGCGCCTTCGCCTTGCCGCCGCTCGAGAACATGGTCCAGTGGCACGAACGGGACCTTGCGAACTCGGCGAACGAGCGCATCGTCCTCCCCCACGCCATCGTGCTCACCGACGACCTGTTGACGAAGCTGACCGAGGTCTTCCACGGCCTGCACGTCGACGCGCCGAAGATGGCCGCCGAGATCGCGCGCTCCGGTGGGGGCGCGATGACCGAGAACCTGATGCTCGCGCTCACTACGAAGGGGCTCGCCCGGTCCACGGCCCACGAGCTTCTCCGGACCCTGACCAGCGACGGAGCGAAGGGGCCCCCGCTCGCCGAGCGCGCCAAGGCCCATCCGGCGGTCCGAGCCCACCTTTCGCCGGCGGAGGTCGACAGCCTCCTCGACCCGTCGACCTACGTCCTCGCGGCGGCGGTCAAGACCGACCGCATCCTCGCGGAGCTCGACCGGCGCCTCGCGCGATGACGGAGCCTCCTTTCGCCTGGACGGCGTCCGTCCGGGTGGCGGTGGAGAACCCCACGGTACTGGATTGGCTCGAGCAAGCTCTTCGTCCCGAGGCGTCCCGGGAGGTGCCGAGGGCTCAAGCCGAGATGCGCCGGGGACCGGGGGGCTCGCTCGAGATCACCATCTCCGCCAGGGATTCCGGGGCGATGCGGGCGGCCCTCAACACCTACCTGGGATGGATCCACCTGTCCCTCGCCACGGCCCGGGCCGTCGACCGGTCGAGGTGACCGGCGCGCTCGGGTAGCACTCCCGAAGCGCTTATGTTGGACAGCCGGTCACCCCGCCCGTGGCGCTACCCGCGAAGCTCCAGAACGATATCCGGCAGTTCCAGCGCCTCCAACAGGAGCTGGGCGCCGTCCAGCAGCAGCGCCTCCAGATCGACCTGAAGCTGCGCGAGGTCACGCACACTCTCGAGGAACTTAAGACACTACCCGAGGACGCCGTCGTGTACCGACCGATCGGCGGGCTCTTGGTCCGCGCGAAGAGCCGCAAGGAGGTCGAGGACCTCCTCACCGAGGACAAGGAGACGACGGAGGTTCGCTTGAAGGCGATCGAACGCCAGGAGAACCACCTCAAGGAGCGGTACACCACGATGCAGCAGGACCTCTCCCAGGCGCTGCAGGCCGCGGGCGCCGTGCCTCAGCAGGGGCCGAGCTCGAGCTCCCCTTCCGAGTCCGAAAGCTAAGCGGCGCCCCCGTAGGCGCGCATCACGACTTTCGGCGGACGAGTCGTTCCGCCACTTCCTTCAGCAGCGGCTTTCCTCGTGCGGGGATCGTCCCGCTGCGGTCGACGCAACGTAGCGACGCCCGGGTGAGCTCGTCGATCCGCTTCTCGGAGTAGGCGAGGCTTCCCGTGTCCCGGATCACGTTCCGGGCCCGCTCCACATCCTCGGGCGTCGCTTGGGAGTTCCCGAGCACCCGGGAGAGCCGAGAGCGGTCGGCATCGGAGCCGCTGGACCAGGCCTTCACGACGAGGAGGGTCCGCTTGCCTTCGATCAGGTCGTTCGAGCTCTTGCCCGACGCCTCGGCATCGAATCCGGCTCCCAGGACGTCGTCCCGCAGTTGGAAGGCGATCCCGATCTTCGTGCCGAACGTCTCGATGTCGCGGAGGCGGGGAAGGGCGCTACCCCCCAGGAGGGCCCCGATCTTGAGCGGCGAGACCACGGTGTAGATGGCGGACTTGAAGCGGTGGACCGCGAGGACATCCTCCTCCCGGACCGAGCCCGGGTCGAGGACGCCGCTCCGGATGTCCAGGAGCTGGCCGAACGCCGTGAGACGGGTCATCCGAACGTACTCGGCCAACGCCGCGAGTCGGGGGGCCGGAGGAGCGCGGGTCGACAGGATCGCCTCGACCGTGAACGGCTCCTCGACGTCGCCGAGCGTGATGCCGATACCGACCCCGTAGTCCTCGCTCGACCCCTCCCGGTGTTCGCGCCCGTGCGCCTGGGCCATCGCCCGGTGGACGGTGGGTCCCCCTCTCCGTTCCTCCGCGTGGTCGATGATGTCGTCGTGGATCAGCATCCAGCTCTGAAAATGCTCGAGGGCGGCTGCCGCGGGCAGCGCGGGGCGGGGGTTCCGTCCGGTGGCGAGGTAGTAGCCCGCCAGCACTAAGATGGCGCGGAATCGCTTGCCGCCGCGCAGCGTGAACTCGCGGTTCACCTCGAGATAGGGACGGATGTCGCGCGGAGAGCGCTGGGTCGTTCGGCGGTAGGACGAGGTCAGCTCGCGTTCGAGAGAAGGTAGGAACCGATAGAGGGCGGCGAGGTCCACGGCACGTGCATTTGGACATCCATCCTATTTAACGGACCGGGCGTTCGCGGTCGTGATGGCGTCTACTCCGTTCGTGACTCTCGCGAGCGCGCTCGTGGAAGCGATGGGCCAACGGCTCGACGCGGCAAAGCCGACCCCCGAGGGCCTCGCGCTCCGCACCAGCGACGGCTTTCTCTACTCGTTCCTCGAAGACCCGAACACGGTCTCGCTCGAGACCATCCGCCAACTGTTGGGGGGCGAAGGGAACGTTCTCGTGCGGCTGGTCGTCCTTACCCCCGGCCACCTTCCCCTCGCCTTCTCCCAAGAGATCACGAACCACGGGGGGACCATCGTAGAAGGAGCCCGCTTCGGCGAGCTCGCACGCCAGCTGGGCCTCGAGACGTACTTGGGCCAGGAGCCGCGACCCCCGCCGAAGGAGGCGCGCCGCCTCCTCCCGAGCGCTCAACAGCTCGACGGGATCATGCACCGCGCCCGGACCTGGCTCGACTGGGGGGTCCCGGCCCTCGCCCTTCGGTTCTATCGCCAGGCCACGGAACTGAAGCCAGGGTTCCTGCCGGCCCGGGTCGGCGTCGGCCGTGCCCTGCTGGGGATCGGGTTGATCGATGACGCCGACCGAGCTTTCGACGAGGTCCTCGCGGTGCGCCCCGATGACCTCGAGGCCCGCCTCGGGAAGGGCGCGGTCCTCGGAGCGCGCGCCCGACCCAAGGAGGAGGTCGCGGCCTACCGAAAGCTGCTCGCGGAGGACGGGTCCCGCGCCGAGGTGCATGCCCATCTCCTCGCCGCGCTCATCGAGCTCGGCGACTGGGCGGGGGCCAAGACCGAGATCGAGGCCCTCCTCACGAAGACTCCCGAAGAGTCTCAGCTGCGCTTCCTCCGCTCGGAGGCGCTCATGCGAACGGGCGACAAGGCGAAGGGTCAGGAAGAACGGCTCGAGGCGCGACGGCTCGGCCTTACGTACGAGCGAGAAGCAGCTCTGTGCAAACACCTCGGCCGACCGCCTCCCGAACCTCCGGCGGCCCCGGCGACGGCCGCGTCATCGGCGGCAGCTCCTGCTCTCAAGAAGCGACCCTCTCCGAAGAAGGCCCGCCGCCGTCCCACCCCGCCGCCGACTCCCGCGAAAGCGCCCGCCCAAACCCCTAGCCCAGGCCCGAGCGCCCGAAAGGCCCCCCGTAAACGTAAGTAGGCCGGCACCGACTCGGAACTCTCCGGAGGCTGGATGCGGGTCATCTCGGTGTTGCCGAGCGCGACCGAGATCGTCGACGCCCTCGGCCACGGCTCGGAGCTGGTCGCCCGAAGCTCCGAGTGCGACTTTCCCCCGGCGGTCCACAAACTCCCGATCGTCATGCATCCTCGCACGTGGGACTCGGACCGCCCATCGAGAGAGATCGACGAGCGGGTACGTCGCGCTCGGGGTCGGAACGAGAGCCTGTACGAGCTGGACATCCCCCTTCTCCGGGAACTGAAGCCGGACCTCCTTCTGACCCAGAACCTCTGCGGGGTCTGCTCCGTCACAGAGGAGGAGGTCGTCTCGGCCTGCGCGCTCGCCGGAGTGCGTCCGCGTGTCGTTTCGCTCGCGCCGACCCGCCTCTCGGAGGTCTGGGACTCGGTCGAGACGGTCGGCGAAGCGTTAGGAGATCCCGATGGAGGGAGGGAGCTCGCGCGCTCGCTGCGGGCCCGCACACGAGAAGCTCACTCCACGGGCCGGACCGTGGCCGTCGTCGAATGGCTCGACCCGCCGATCCTCGCGGGTCTCTGGACCCCCGACCTGGTCGTGGCGGCGGGAGGGGTTCCTGTCGGCCCGCGGTCCTCCGAACCGGGAGCCCGGACGACCTGGCCCGAGCTGGCCCAGCGGCCCCCGGACCTCCTCTTGGTGAGCCCGTGCAGCTTCTCGGTCGCGCGGACGAAACGAGAGCTCGTCGACGACCTGGAGCTCTTAGCCGCGGTCCGATCGGTTCGGTCCCCGTTGGGGACGTTCGTCGCGGACGAGGCGTACTTCAGTCGTCCGGGTCCGCGGCTCGCCGCCGGTGCCGAGCTGGTCCGAACAATGCTCGCGGGGGGAAACCCCAAAGGACCCATGCCGGTCGAACCGCTCCCGTCGCGAACCTCGGAGGTGCGAGCATGAGCGGCGGACCATTCGATTACACCGTTTGGACGCCGGCGGCTCCCCCGCCGACCACCCATCGGACCTCGCGGACCGAGCTGGTCCACGCCACGGTCGCATTCCTAGTACTGACCGCAGACCTCATGATCATTCTTAGCGGCCGAGGCCTCCTCGAGGGGGGGACGCTGACCGGCCTCGTGGCCCCGATCCCCCTCTTCTACGTCCTTATCGCCGTGGCCGCCGCCCTGACCGGCTTCCTCGCGCACGAAATGGCTCACAAGGTGGTCGCTCGCCGACTCGGGTACTGGGCCGAATTCCGAATGTGGCCGACCGGTCTGTTCCTTTCGATCATCAGTTCGGCCGCCGGCTTCCTGTTCGCGGCGCCGGGAGCGACCATGGTGGACGGAATGGACCCCCGGGACCGGCGAGGATGGGGACTGACGGGCGTCGCGGGCCCGGTGTCGAACCTCCTCTTCGCCGCCGGATTCTACGGAGCCTCCCTCGCGACGTTCGCCCTTGCTTCGGATGCGTCGGCCGCCCTGCTGTTCCTCGCGATGATCAACACTCTGTTCGCGACGTTCAACCTCCTACCGATCGGTCCGCTGGACGGGGCCAAGGTTCTCCGATGGGGCGTGGCCCGCTGGGCCGTCGCGTTCCTCGTGGCCGCGGTGTTCCTCGGCGTGTGCTACACCGCCTTCTACTCTTACGGGTCGCCGTTCTTGGCGTGGTGATGCTTCTGCGATGACCTCTCCTCGGGTTCGAGAACTGGGTCAGGGGCGATTGCTGCTCGACCTCGATTTCCGGGACACCGAAGGGCTCGTCGCCGCGTACCTGCTGCCCGAGAGCGAAGGCTGGACTCTCGTGGAGACCGGCCCGTCCACCTGTCGGGAGGCCCTGCTCGCCGGGGTCGCACAGGCGGGCGTGTCCCCCGAGGAGGTCCGCCACGTCTTCGTGACGCATGTCCATCTCGACCACGCCGGCGGAATGGGAGCGGTCGTCGATGCGTTCCCGAAGGCGACCTTCTACGCGCACGAGCTCGGGGTGCCGCACATGGTCGACCCAACGCGTCTCGTCGCGAGCGCCCGTCGGGCGTGGGGGACCGCTGCCTCCGACCGCCTGTGGGGTACGATTGCCCCGGTGCCCGCGGCGAGGATCGTCGCGCTGCGAGGCGGGGAGCGGTTCCCTGTCGACCACGGCGAGCTCCAGGTCCTCGCCACGCCCGGGCATGCCCGCCATCACCTCGCGTTCTTCGATACCGCCCTCCGCGGCGTGTTCACCGGGGACGGGGCCGGGGTCCGGCTGGAACACTCGTCGCACCTTCGCCCGGCGGTCCCGCCCCCGGACCTCGACCTGGACCAGCTGTTCGCCAGCCTCGATGCGATGCGCCGGACCGACCCCAAGGTGGTCCTCTTCAGTCACTTCGGCCCGAGCCCCGATGGCGCGGCCGACCTGATGCGCTATCGCACGGTCGTGGAGCAATGGCGGGACGTTGCGCTCGCGGCGGCCCGTGAGAAGGCAGACCCCGAGTTCGTCGCCGGGCGGCTGAAAGCGTACGACCTCACGGGGACCGGAGCCTCCGCCCCAGCCGAGGGGGAGTCAATCATCTCCAGCTACTCCCTCGCCGCTCAAGGGTTCCTGCGGTACTTCGAGACGCGAGGGCTCCTGGGACGGGACCCGAAGTGACCGAGCTCGACCTGTCGGAACGGCGCGCGGCGGCCACCCTGCTGGTCCTCGCCCGTATCGTCTACGCGTTCAGTTGGTACAACATCGGTGCCGTGCTTCCGCTCGTCGGGAAGGGGCTCGACGCCAACACCGAGCAGCTCGGAATCGTCCTCGGCGCGTTCCTCGTCGGGGCCGGGGTCTTCCAAGTCCCGGCGGGGTTCTGGGCGATGCGTCGGGGGTATCGGAGCACCTCGATCTTCGCGCTGGCCCTGATGGGAACGTTCTGCTTTGCTTCGGCGTTCTCTCCCGACTGGGTGGTGCTGGCCCTGCTCCGCTTCGGCGCGGGGGCCGGGGCGGCCTTCTTCTTCGCACCGGCGCTCGGGCTCGTCTCATCGTACTACCCGGTGGGGTCCCGGGGGCCGGTGATCGGGATCTACAACTCGGGGTTCGCGATCGGCTCGGCCACCGGTCTCCTCGGCGGTGCCCTCATCGGAGCGTTCGCGGGATGGCAATGGGCCCTCGCGGTCGGGGGGTTGGGGCTCCTCGCCCTCTGTGTCGGCGCGGCCTTCTTGCTGCCTCCGCTCCACCTGACCGGACTCCCCGAGAATTGGAAGGCCGCTTGGAAAGCCGGTAAACCCATCCTCAGCTCCCGCAACCTCTGGGCCTTGGCTCTCGGACTGTGCGGCGCGTGGGCGGCGTTCTACATCGCGGCCCAGTACTTCGTGCAGTACGCCAAATCGGTCCACCCTGCTTGGCCCATCGCTCTTGCCGCGGGCCTCCCGACCGCCATGATCCTGACCGAGGTGCTCGGGGGACCGATCGGTGGATGGTTCGCGGAGCGGCGGGCCGACATGAGGAGGATCCTCGTCCTGTGGGGGGTCGCGTCCGGCGCGGGACTGGTGCTGATCCCGTTCCTTCCGCTGGAGGCCCTGTGGCCGTTGTTCGTTTTCCTCGGGTTCGCGGACGGCGTCTTGTTCGCGGTCCTCTACCTGGTCCCGACCTACCTCCCCGAAGGTCGCGGGGAGAACACGGCGCTCGCGATCGGTTTCGTGAACGCCATCCAACTCTTCGCCGGGAGCGTGTTCGCCATCATCTTCGGCGTACTCGTCGGGGTGGTCGGCTACGAAGCGAGCTGGGTGTTCGCCGCCGCCCTCACCGTGGGGTTCCTTCCGCTACTGTACTTTCTGAAGGTCCCGAGGTCCGGCTCAGCGGACCCGGCCCTGGACCGAGCGCTTACCTGACCGGGGTCCGCCGTCCTCCACGAGGGTGACGAGGTTGGTCGGTCGCCCGGCGACGGGGTAGCCAGCGGTAAGGACCATAGGGCCGGTCGGTGCGAGCCCGACGACCCCGAAGAGCTCGAGCGAACGAATGCGCAGCGACTGAAGGTCGCTCTCGGCGACGGCGGGGAACGACCGAACGCCCCGAACCAGAGAAAGGCGCCTTCGCACCGACTCCGAGCTCGAAAGCGCGAGGACCGGACACGTGGGCCGGAGCGCCGCGATAAGCCGGGCGGTACGGCCCGAGTGCGTGGGCGTGACGATAGCGCGAGCCCGGACATTCTCCGCGAGGTTCACCGCAGCGCGCGCGACCGAAAGCTCCGCCCCGCCGGGTTCGCGAGAGCGGACCATCGCCCGCCCCGGCATCGGGTCGAACGCGACCTCGGTGGCGCGGGCGATCCGGTCGAGCCACCGAACGGCCTCGAAGGGGTACTGGCCGACCGCGCTCTCCTCGCTCAGCATGACGGCGTCGGCACCGTCCAGCACCGCGTTCGCCACGTCCGTTGCCTCGGCCCTCGTGGGACGGGGCGAGGTAAGCATGCTGAGGAGCATCTGGGTGGCCACGATCGAGAACCGACCCGCTGCGTTGGCCTTTCGAACGAGCATCTTCTGCTCAAGGGCAAGCCGCGCAAGCGGCACCTCGATCCCGAGGTCCCCACGGGCCACCATGATCCCGTCCGCAGAACGGAGGATGCCGTCGATCGCCCCGAGGGCTTCGGCCCGTTCGATCTTCGCGATGATGCCCACCGACCGACCCCCCGGATGGGCGTCCAGCCACCGTCGGGCCGCGAGCACGTCCTGCTCGTCCCGCACGAACGAGAGAGCGAGATAATCGAACCCTTCCTCGAGGGCGAGAGCGGTATCTGCCCGGTCCTTCGGGCCGAACGCTGCGGTCCGGAGACGGGCCCGGGGTAACGATACGCCTTGGTGCGAGCGGACGACACCGCCGCTGACCACACGGGTCTCGATCGTCCCGGGGCCCGTGCTCTCGACCGAGAGCTCCACGTCCCCGTCTCCCAGGAACACCGGGTCCCCCCGGCGGGCCGCTTGCTCGAACGAGGGGATCTCCACGAAGGTCCGGTGCTCGTCCCCTGGGGCAGGTTCCTTGTCGAGGGTCCACCGGGCGCCTCGGGACAACCGTACGGTGCCCCCGACGAGCTCCCCGATCCGGAGCTTCGGCCCTTGGACGTCGACCACGACGGCCGCTTCCCGTCGCGCGCGGCGACAGACTTGATAGAGCCGCCGCAACGTGGCGCGATGCTCCCCGCTCGTCCCGTGAGAGACGTTGATACGGAACGCGTCGGTCCCCGATTCCAGCAGCTTGAGCAATCGGTCCGCGCGGTCCGTCGCAGGGCCGACGGTGGCCAGGATCTTGGTGCGGCGCATCGAACCCCTATGGGGAGCCTCCGTAAAACCGTCCGGGGGCGGAGCAGGAATGCGCCGCGCATTCTTTTGTAGAGGACCCCGGATGTCCGAACAGCCCCGTGGTGTAGTGGCCAAGCATGCTGGCCTTTGGAGCCGGCGACAGCGGTTCGAATCCGCTCGGGGCTACATCTCGTCTCAGTTCATGATCGAAGGAGAACCATCGACTGCTCCGTCGGGGCAGTGTGCTTTGCCTGTTTAGAGTAGCGCGCTTTCCGCCGAGGAACTACCCTCTTCCGGCCCGTCGAGAGCGAATTTCGCGTCAGAGAAAAGTGGTTTGACCGAGAGCGGTCTTTACTCCCGTTTCGTCAACTGACCATCTTGAGGCTGATTCCCGTGACTTCGGCCAGAGATAAACCGGTTCGGTCGAACCTCGCCGGGCGAGCCCCGACCGAGGGCGACCGAACATTTATCCAAAAGTTCATGCGTACCGGCAAGCGGCGAGGCCGATGCAAGGGTCACGAACGGGGGTCGTGGTTCCGTCCGGCCAGCGCTACTTTGTAGCTTGGAACCGGGCGGTACTTCGGGGACCGTTGTGGATCGCAGCCGGGTTCTTCATCATCGCGACCATCATCGAGTGGCCAGGGATTTGGATCGCGCTCCTTAGCCTCGGGACAGCCGCCGTTCTGATCGGCGCCGGCTTCTGGGTCCAGAGGACATTTCCCGAACCCGTGCCCGAGGGCGTTTCGGCAACTGGAGAGCCTCTGGACCCCGAGACCGGACAGCCGGACTGAGCCCGCGACCGTCTCGCACTTGCGGTCCCGTCATCGGCCGCGCGCGTCCTTCCATCAACGGGCAGCTCGAGTATTGCGTTGCGGCCCATCCGCCGACTCCGACTCTTTTCCAACGAGGGGGTTCTCTAAGGATTCCCTAGGGAGCTTCGGCCCCACAGCAGGAGTTCGCTTTCCCCCGTTTGCTCGGCGAAACCGCCGCCTTATGCCCACCCCAGAAGGTGGGGCGTCGCCCGCCGGTAAAGATACCCACTCGGCTGTAAAGATGCGGTAGCCTCGCTCGGGGCTACCTTTTCACGGTAGGTGCAACGTGCGTTGCAACTTCTCCCTCGTTGTTCAACGATACTGAACATCTACTCGTAGTGGAGGTCTACGTCACATTCCCCGCGGAATCCCGAAACTTTCTAGATCCACCGAGCGCGCCGTGATTCCGAGTGTCCATGGATCGATCGACAACGCAGAATGGGATCCCAAACGAATCACGCAAACAGAAGGGGAGGGGATGGGGGTCGGACCGACGGTCATAGACGCGCCGTTTGAGTATCCTCGCGGCTCGCTATCGAAAGCCGACACCTGGGGCCTCGCGTCCGATGTGGACCCCCGGTCAAATCACTGTGTAAGTTTTTGTTGCGTAGACATTCGACTGCACCGCGGTGCTCACTGAAATCGTGTACGAACCCGGGGCCACGGACGGCACCGTGAGCGTGCAGGTGAACGACCCGTCCTTCTGCACGGTCACAGTCGCTTTCGCGCACGTGTACGCGGTGGAGCCGAACCACGGCGTCACCGCGTGGCCAGGAGTAAACCCGGTCCCCGTCAATACAAGTGAGTCGCCCGGCAACCCGCTGTAGGCACTCAGCGTCAACTTCGCCTGCGAGAGCACAGTGTAGTCTTTCGCCGTGTAGACGTTGGATTGTACCGGGGTGCTCACCGAGACCTTGTACGAGCCCGGCGCCACGGATGGCACCGTCAGCGTGCAGGTGAACGACCCGTCCTTCTGCACGGTCACAGTCGCTTTCGCGCACGTGTACGCGGTGGAGCCGAACCACGGCGTCACCGCGTGGCCTGGAGTAAACCCGGTCCCCGTCAATACAAGTGAGTCGCCCGGCAACCCGCTGTAGGCACTCAGCGTCAACTTCGCCTGCGAGAGCACAGTGTAGTCTTTCGCCGTGTAGACGTTGGATTGCACCGGGGTGCTCACCGAGACCTTGTACGAGCCCGGCGCCACGGATGGCACCGTCAGCGTGCAGGTGAACGACCCGTCGCTCTGCACGGTTACCTTCGCCTTCGCGCATGAGTACGCAGTGGCGCCGAACCAGGGCGTCACCGCATGGCCCGGAGTAAACCAGGTGCCCCTCAGCACGAGTGAATCGCCCGGGAGCCCGCCGAGAGCACTCATCGTCACCGTGGGAATCGTGAGCGTGAACACTTGTGCCGCCGTGAGGTCTCCAGACCCCGTGTCGTCTCCCTGTACGAGGTTGGCACCGGGCGTAGCCGTGGTCGGAACCTTGAACGTGCAGTTGAATCCCCCGTTCAGGTCCAACGTGATCCGGGGCCCGAGGTAGTTGCAGTCGGAGCCCCCTGTCGGTGCGAACTCTGAACCGTCGAAATCGACCACCGCGGCCGAGGGAAAGACGCTGAAACCGGAGCCGTTCACCGTGAACGTCGCTCCGACCGGCCCTTGGTTCGGAGTCAACGTGATTTCGGGTGTGACGTCAAAGGACGCGGTGGCCCGGTCCAAGGAAGTGTCGACCGCAATGACGTTCTGTCCGCCGTCGTCGCCGTTGGGCGCCTCCGGCACCGTGAAAGTGCAGGGTGTTCCGCTAGTCCCGGGGAAACTTCCGGTCCCGTCGGTCCAGCAGTCCGACGCAGCATATTCGCTGTCCAAGGTGAACTCGATGGGCTCATCGGGCCCAAATCCCGTTCCGGCAGCCGCGACGACGCTCCCTGGAGGGCCGGACGTTGGGTACAGAGCGAACGGGGGCGCGGTCAAGGTGAACAGGACACCTGCGCAGTCCCCAAGGGTGTCGTTTGCCCAGAAAACGTTGGTCCCAGGGACGTAGCCCGACGGCACGGTTTCCGTCACGTTGAACTCTCCGTACGGTGCGCTCGAGACCACGCCTGTCAGCTGGGTGGAAGGCGTCCCATCAATGCTGGACCAGTAGATGGAGGTAGCTCCCACGTAGTAGAATCCCTGGCCGTGAATCGTGACAGAGCTCCTCGCCCCTCCGCTCCCGGACAGGGGCGATGTCACGGTGAGGCTCGCGCCCCACGAAAGGCAGTAGAGAGAGGGAGGGGTATTGGCCGTCAGCAGAAAGTTCGAGGTCGAGGCGCAATTCGCGGGCTGTTCGCCGTTATCCCCCCAGAACGTGTATTCTCCGGGGGGATTGATGGCATCGTCGTCACCCGGAAAGTTCATGTACGCGGTGAACGGCGCCAAGGTTACTCCGTATACGCTGCCTTCGTATGTGAGTCCCGTCCCCCCCACCGGGACGATGTAAATGATCACGAACGTACTGGTGCCCGGAGAGTTGAACCCCGAGCCTTCGAGCTCGATTTGGGTCCCCGCCAGCCCGGTAGCTGGGATGGGAGAGATGATCGAAAGCGTCGCTGTGGAAGACGAGCTACAATCTAGGCCGGACGGCCCGTACGCTGTCTTGAGGCTGGAAAGGCCCGAGGGCGACGCTGAGTTGCGAGCAGGGGGTAGCGCGATCGCAAACCCCAGGATCAGCACAGCCACGAGAGCTATCACCAAACAGGTCCGTGCCGTTCGCGGCCGACGCGAGCTCGACCGCGCCAAGCCGGCGTCGCCAAGTCGGGCTACGCAAAGTTGTTCACAACTTTCACCATTGCCTTGCTGATTCCGGACGGACATGCCGATTCCCCGAAGCGTCTAGGGGGTTATCAAACCCAATGTATCGCCGGGAACCCCGGCTTGGACGGGCCGCACAGGTGCGGTTGAGACCGAATCGACCCAGTGGGCGCCTCGACCTGGGCATCGCAGTCTCCAGGTCGACGAGAGACTTTTCCGGAATCGCCGATCTGGTTGGTGTCGTTGGACCCTTTGTAATGTAACAGCAAGCGAATCCGCTCGGGGCTACAACTCTTCCGGTGATTGGACCCGTCGCCCGAATCTTGGACTTGAGAGGGCAGCAGACCCGTCGTTCACATGCCGTCTTTTCGGAGCGCGGCGAGGCACTCCTCGACCGCACGAGTCCCCGTATCGATCGCCCCGGGGACGGTCCCGGATTGTCCGGCCACGTCGGTCGCCTCACCGGCAAAGAACAAGCGACCCCCCACCGGGGCCGCTAGCGCGCGGCGATCGGCCAGGCCAACCCCCGGCGGAAGGAACGAGTACCCGCCTCGAACCCAGGGGTCGGTGGGCCAGCGATGTACGGCCATTCCTTCTACCGACCCAAGGGTCGCGTCGTTCGGTACCACTTCGTTCCATTCCGCCACGGTCGCCGACACGAGCTCCTCGTCACTGAACCCCATGCGCCGACGGGCCTCCCGACCCGTGGTGAACGCCGTGACGAACTCGGTCCCCTCCTTGAGCCCGACGCGAGGGCGGTAGAACGCGGACGCCGTGCCTCCCCATACCAGCGCGAAATCACGAAGGCGTCGTCGCATCGTCCCGTTCCGGACGCGCAGCTGGAGGGCGTACACATCCCCGAAGGCGATGCGTTCGATCGCCGTCTGCTTCTCCTTTGGAAGGGGCGGGTCGAACACGATCGTTCCGGACTTCAAGACTCCGAGGGGAACGGTGACGACGACACCCTTCGCATGATACTCCGTCGGAGAGCCGTCGGAACCCGCTGCCCGCACTCGGACTCCCGAGGGGGTGACCTGCACATCCGTTACTGCGCAGCTGCGCCGGATCCGGCCGCCCAAACGTGCGGCTACCCGGTCCACCAGAGCCGAGTAGCCCTCCACCAACCGGAAGTTCCGGAACCCGTACGGCTCGCGCGCCTGCCGGTACTCCTCCGCCGCGCCCATCACGCCGATGGCGTCCGGGTCGGCCGCATACACGTGGGCGTACAGATTCGAAACGATCAACCGCGCCACGGGATGGACCGGGCGCTCTGCCAGGAACTCCTCGACGGAGCGGTCCGGCGGCTGGGCTGCGTCGATCTGCCGGGGCAGCCGCACGAAGCCGTCGTAGATCGCGCGCGTCCCGGCGACCGGATGGAACGGCAGCGCGAGCCAGGGGTAGCTCGCGACCCGCCGCCCCACGATGATCCGGCTTCGTTGAGTGACTGGGAGAGGGCGGGTCTGGAGCCCTGCGCGGGCGATCCAGGAGTGCGTTACGGCCGTACGGCCGTGGACCATCTGGGCGCCGAGCTCGAGAGGGACCCCATCGCCGAGACGATAGTCGGTTCGCGCGCGGCCGCCGACCCGGTCGCTGGCCTCGAGCACGACAAAACGCTTGTCGGCAGCCGCGAGCCGCTCGGCCGCGGCGAGACCGGCGAACCCGGCACCGATTACGACGACGTCGACCTCCTCCATCAGCTGGGTCGATAGTACTCCTCTATAGAACCCATCAGGCTCCGACCCTCCTGCGGGCTGCGCGCACCTTGCGGTCGTCCCTGCAGAATCGACCTCGCGTTCCGCCGGAGCGGGACCTCGCGAGCCGCTCCGTGAGCCCCTCCTGAGCTTCTCGCCTCGGGCTTCCCTTAAGAGGCCGCCACACCCTCGGGAGTTCCGTGCCGGGCGGAGTCTTCGCGGGCGGTCGGGGCTTGGCCACAAGGGCTTTCCTCTCGCGACCCCGGTCGTGCCGTCGACCTCCCCGCGAAGGGACTACCGACAGGTGGGTATCCGGATGAAGTTCCGAGAGTCTCTCTCCAAACTAGATTCCGAGGGGTTGCTGACCCGAATCCAGAAGCCGGTGAGTGCCAAGTACGAGATCTCGGCCCTTCTCAAGAAGCACGAAGGGAAGCCGGTGCTCTTTGAGAACGTCATGGGCGTCGCTGTTCCGGTGGCCGGAAACCTGCTCAGCAGCATGGACCTGCTCTGCGAGAGCCTCGGGATCCGGAAGGAGGAATGGATCGAGAGGCTGAATCTCGCGATCCGCAATCCCGGCCCGATCACGGAGGGTCGCGGCGAGTTCGTCTCCTTCGAGCCCGATCTAGACCTCGTTCCGATACTCACACACTACCCGAACGACCAGGGCCCCTACATCACGTCCGGCGTGGTGTTCGCCCAGCGGGGAAAGCTCCGGAACATGTCGTTCCACCGCCTTTCCCGGATCGGCAAGGACCGATTCGTCGGCCGACTGGTGGAGAAGCGCGACCTGCATACGATGTATCTCGACGCCCAGGAGCATGGCGAGGACCTCGGCGTCTCGATCGCGCTCGGCAACCGTTCGGGAGTGCTGGTGGCCGGTGCCACGAGCGTGGAACGGGGGGTCTACGAGCTCGGCATCGCCGCGGCGTTGGAGAACGGAGTCGAGGTGACCCACGCCAAGACGAACGACACGAGCTATCCCACGGACACCGAGATCGTGCTGGAAGGCAAGATCCTCCACGATGAGACCACGACCGAAGGGCCGTTCGTCGACCTGACGAACACCTACGACGTGGTTCGGGTACAACCGGTGTTCGTGATCGACAAGATCGTCATGCGACGGAACGCGGTCTATCATGCCTTGCTTCCGGGAGGCACCGAGCATCGGCTGCTCATGGGGGCGCCCCGAACGCCGACCATCTACAAGGCCCTGAAAGAGGCGGGCGTCGACGTCACGAACGTGTACCTCACGGAAGGGGGCAGCGGCTGGCTCGATGCGGTCGTCGCGATACGGAAGAAGAGCGACGCCGATGCCCGGATCGCGATCGATGCGGCGATCCGCGGCCATCGCAGCCTGAAACGGATCACGATCGTCGACAGCGACGTGGACGTCACGAACCCGAACGATGTCAGCTATGCGGTCACCATGTACTGGGAAGCCGGCAAGGAGGTCGTGATGAAGGGCGTAAAAGGCTCGAGTCTCGACCCCATGGCCACGCCCGACGGCATAGGGAGCAAGTTGGGCATCGACGCGACCAAACCGCTGGTCGTGCCGGCCGAGAAGGAACTGAAGATGAAGAAGGCCCAGCTGGCGTTCGACGTGTGATGGGTGGGCCTGTGGAGGAACTCCGGACGACCCAGCAGATCTCCTGGCTGGACGACCTCGACGAGAGAGGTGTCATCATCAACCCCAACCACGAGCTCTACGGGAAGAGCATCGCCGGGACCGAGCTGCACTTCCCCTCGGCCTCGGGGTCCACGGTCGGTTCCGACCGGATCGTGAACTTGGCGGTCCACGGCTTCGCCCCGAAACGGATCGTCCTCGGACGGACCGACCCGATCACGATGTGGGGCGCTATCCTCGGCAAGGTCGACATCGAGGTCGAAGGAACCGTCCCCAAGGCGGTCGACCGGAGCAAGCTCGAGAAGCTCGGCATCGACGCAGAGATCGTCGATTTCTTGGTGAGGGCCGGCGGACTTCTCGGGACGGACGAATTCATCCCGGTGGACCAGGTCCAGATCGCGGGCGTCTCCTACAAGACCATCACGGAAACGGGGCTCGAACTGAGAAGGTACTTCGGCAGCAAGTACAAGTTCCGCTCCAAGAACGTCACGATCAACCCCGCAGGGATGGACCTCGAGGATTGGCAAGAGCAGGGGATACCGGAAGCCTTTGCTCGGAAGCAGGAAGAGGTGATCGAGATCTACCGGAAGATGGGGGCCATCCCGACGATCACGTGCACCCCCTACCTCATCGGCAGCATGCCCGCTCCGTTCACCGATGCCTTCCTATCCGAATCGTCGGTGGTGGGGTTCGCGAACTCCGTCCTCGGGGTGCGGACCAACCGCGAATCCGGGTTGAGCACCCTACTGTACGCGATTGCGGGATATGGCCCGCGCTACGGGTTGCACCTTCCGGAGAACCGGAACCCGAGGGTGGAGGTTCACGTGACCTGCGAGCTGAAGGGGGTCGTCGAATTCTCGCTTCTCGGGTACAAGCTCGGCGAGCTGGTCCGTGGGAGGATCCCCTACATCACCGGGATCCGCTCCCGGCCCACCCTCGAGGAGTTCAAGGTCCTAAGTGCCGCGGGTGCCGCTTCCGGCTCGATCGACCTGTACCACATCCAGGACATCACCCCCGAAGCGACCGCCCAGCTGATCGCGCTCGACAAGATCGAGGAAACGGTCGAGATCTCCCGGGAATCGCTCAACGAAGTGAAGAAGAAGCTCAACACGGGCAAGGTCGAAGACTTGGACCTGGTCACGTTCGGATGCCCACACGCTTCGCTCACCGAGGTGCAAGAGATCGCCTCGCTTCTCGCTGGGAAGAGGATCCGGGCCGGCGTGAAGCTCTGGGTATGCACTTCGAGGGCCGTCAAGGAGCTGTCCACGAAGCTGGGCTATGTCGCTACGGTGGAAGCCGCCGGTGGGAATGTCGTGGCGGACACGTGCATGGTGGTCGCGCCCATCGAGGAGATGGGATACCGAACCACCGCGACGAACTCGGGGAAGGCGGCCAAGTACCTGCCGAGGTTCTGCCACCAGCACGTGGTCTTTGACTCTGCCGAGGAGATCATTCGCCGCGTAGTCGAGTGACCGCCGGGCGCCCTCCTCGAACTCGCAGGTCCGCTTCGTCGCGGCCCGGAGTTTAGGCGGGAACGGGTCTCTCCGCCTCGACGTTCCAATCAAGATAGGCCACGATCGGGTCCAGGATTCGCTCCCGGAGCATCGTGGGATTCGTCCAACGGAACAGCGACGGCTCGAGGTAGCAGGCGAGGGCGCATTTGTTGCACCGCTCGTACGGGTCCCACTCGAACGTGTTCCAAAGCTTCCGCACATCCACGTCCCACACGCGATCCCCGCCGCCGTACTCTCGAAGCGTGTAGCAGGGCAGAACAATCCGTCCCTGCGGATCGACGTTCATCGTCATCCAGGGCTTGCAGCGCCAAGGGGTGTCCCGGAACCACCCGTCGATGACGCTCGTGAAGTACTCGCGAGATTCGATGATCGGTGCTCCCTTCTCCTTGAGGACTATCAGGCGCTCGAGGGTCCCCCGCAGTTTCTGTCCGACCGGAGCCAAGCTCTCCGCGGCCGAGTAATTGTACGCGACCTGGAATGTCACGCCGACCCCGAGCCGCTGGGCAAGGGCAACCATCTTTTCGGCCTCGTCCAAGGTCTCGTTCGTAATCGTGGAGTTGATCGCGACCGGAACGAGCCCCCGGGTCGACCGGATCCCTTCCACCGCCCGGTCGAACGAACCGGGAATCCCGCGGAGACGGTCGTGGAGGTCACCGATGCCATCCAGAGAGACGAAGACCATGTCCAGGTAGGGCGCGATCTCTCGGATGCGATTGCTCAGCAACCAGCCGTTCGTGACCAGCGACGTGTGGAACCGCGGGTGGGATTCCGCGAGGATTTGGGGAAGGTCCGGACGGAGGAGCGGCTCGCCGCCCTCGAACCCTAAGAACGAGACACCCGCACGGGCCACGGCCTTCATCATGCGGACCTCGTCGTCCACGCTGAGCAGGTTCTCGTCCTTGCGTCGCCAAAAGGGACACATGGCGCACTCGAGGTTGCAGCGGTAGAGCAACTTGTGGCCGGCGATCACGGGGGCCTTTCCGCTTCCTCCACGTTGGACCGTCCGCCACAGACTGCGGAGGAACACCGACCGGACGAGTCCCATGTCCCTTGTCACAAGGCGTTTCGACTCCATAACCCTCCCGCTCTAGTTGGGGAGCTACCTCGGCCGGGATTGGCGTCCGCCGGGGGGCGGGCGGATGTCAGTATTCGCCTTTGAGGCGGTCCCCAGTGCTCCGGTTGACCAGTGGCCCACTGAGCAAGTTCGAGTTGCTTACAGATGCCAGGCTGCCGTCATCGAGGCGGAGCCAGGTCGTCACCAACCCCAGCCGGACCACAGTGCCGGTGACTCCGCCGACCGAGATGCGATCGTTCAGCCGCAGTACCCGGTCGCGAAGCAAAATGAAGCCCGAGATCACGTTCCCTATCATCGTCTGTAGGGCGAGCGTGGCCGCGAGCCCAACCACGGCGGAGAGCGTCAGGCCCGAGGCGACGGTGAGAGGCCCGAATGCGATGAACAGGACCGCGCCCGCCAAGAGGAGTCCAATCAGCGAGATACCGAGCCGCGCCCAGCGCACCGCGGCGGGCGGCGCATGATGCTGACGGAGCCATCGCGCACTGCGGCCGGACAGGAAGTACCCGCCCAGCGCGAGGACCGTGGCTGTAACGAGGGGCGCAATTGTAGGCAGGTAATCGGTCCAGTTCACAGAGGGCACCGCGGGGGTAGAATGCTCGAATGTATTAGGAAAGGGGGCCGCCCGCCCGGTCTCTCCGGGTCCTAGGCAGGTCTCGCCGACGGCGGACCACGCCGAGCGCCGATGGCGCGTCGCCCTGGTGGCGACTTGGTCCGTGATTCACCTGACGGCCCTAGATATAGGGCAGAGAAAGACTTAGAGCGGGGGCGCCGCTCATGAACTATCGGGCATCGCATGCGGCGGGCACGAATCCACCCGGGGACGAGATGCTCCGAGGAGCAGAGCCGGTAGCATGACCATCGCGAGCACGAGTTCGAAGGCATCTTCCGCCTTCACCACACGAGCCGCGCGGTACGCCGAGGGCCGGAGGTTGAGGCGTCGAGTGCCTCGGTCGGCCCACGCTCTCTGGTCGCCGAGTCGGGACCGACCGGACCCGATCGAGCTGCTCGGGACCTCTGACCGGGATCGGTTACCGGCATTGTTACCGATTCGTTACGGACGAATGTCGCTCTCCCCGTTCGCATTCCTCCGCGGTGCGGCCAACGTGATGGCACGGGACCTATCGACGAACCCCGTCACCGGTCCACAAGTTCAGCTGTGTGGTGACGCGCACGTCAGCAACTTCGGGATCTTCGCGACGCCGGAGCGCAACCAGGTCTTCGACCTGAACGATTTCGACGAGACGCTGCCCGGGCCGTGGGAATGGGACGTGAAGCGACTCGCCACGAGCCTCGTCGTGGCCGGCCGCCAGAATCGGTACGGTCGGTCGGAGACCCGCAAGGCAGCCCGCGCGGCAGTACGGTCGTATCGTGAGTTGATGGCCGAGTTTGCCGGGATGCGCTACCTCGACACGTGGTACTTTCACTTGGACTTGCAGCGCCGCGCGCTGCCCGTGGGGCGGAAACCGAGGAAGCTGATCGGTCGCGGCCTAGCGAAGGCGCGGCGACGCACCGGCCTTCATGCCTTTCCCAAGATGACCCGAGCGGTTCGGGGCCGGTATCATATCCGGAACGAATCGCCCCTGATCGTCCATTACAAAGACCCCGCCACCTTTGAGCAGTCTCGGTTGTTCTATCAACGGTACCTCGCCACCCTCCCGGACGAACGACGCCTGTTGCTCGACCGGTACCACATCGTGGACGTGGCCCAGAAAGTGGTCGGGGTGGGAAGTGTCGGCCTCGCGTGCTCGGTGCTTCTGTTGATGGGAGACTCCGACGTCGAGGATCCGCTCTTTCTCCAACTGAAGCAAGCGACGGCTTCCGCGCTCGAGCCGTTCCTTGGCCCGAGCGGATACCCGAACCACGCCCAGCGGGTGGTAGAGGGGCAGCACCGAATCCAGGAGGCGAGCGACATCTTCCTCGGATGGAGCCGCCTCGGGGGCCGGGACTTCTACATTCGCCAGCTGCGGGATATGAAGTTCTCCTACGACTTGTCCACGCTAGGCCCTCGACAGTTCCTCGGCCAGGCCAAGCTCTGCGGGACAGCTCTCGCCCGTGCCCACGCCCGGACAGGTGACCCGGCACAGATCAGCGGGTACCTCGGCAACCGGGGCGTTTTCGACGAGGCGGTCACGGCCTTCGCCGAATCGTATGCCGACCAAACCCAACGGGACTACCGGGCGCTCCTCATCGCGATCAAGAAGGGGCGCGTGGCCGCCGACGTCGACGTGTAGAGAAGGTCCTTAGCGAACGGGGACCCGACTCCGGTCACCGGACGATCAAGAACCAGACCCACACGATCCCGAGCACGGCGACCCAGATCGCGAAGAACGTTAGGGGGAGTATCTCGGTTAGGCTCGAGGGATTCACTCGGTCCATCCACGATATCGAACGGCGGCGGGAGAACCGTTCCGCATGCGCCTCGAACGGACGGAGCAGGTTCAGCTCTAGTGTCGCGCCCGACCGGAGTGTTACCGGGACGCTCCACTCCCCGTCGACCGGCGGCTCGCTCTGCTCGAGCCGGAGGGCTGCTTCCCTCCAGAGATTCTGGGCGTCGTTCGTCCGGTGGAGCAGGACCGCCCAGACGGTCGAAATCAGTATGCCCAGCACCGCCAGGAACGTGACGACCACGACCAGCAGCGATGGTTGGTTCATCAGGTCCGCGAGCACGACCACGAGCCCGGTGATGAGCACCGTCCCGATCGCGGCATAGTAGGATGTCCTCACGGAGGAGAGCTGGCCCTCCTCCGCCGCGAGCCGCTCGAACTTGTCATGAAGCCAGCGCCGGTCCTCTTGGGTCAACTTCGGCGCGGGGGTCGTCGGCTCCGGGACTCCCTTAGGTGGGTTCACGCCCTGGCAACAACCGTCCGTGGGTAAGCGTGTCGGTTTCCCCCGCGGACGAGCGGATCCGACGATCTAGAAGCTGTCCCCGGAGAGGCACCGGAATCGGGGATCGTTCGTGCCGAACTCCCGAACGAGCTCGCGGCGGCTCCGTTCACGGCCGAGCTCGGTCGCCATCAGTTCCCACCACATCGCGGAAGCGACCACATACCCGCGTCGACGCAGCTCGGGACCCAAGTCGTTGACCGCTCCGCCCCAGAACGTGACAACGCCGGAGCGGGCTCGACCCTCCAACGATGACGCCAGGAGCGTTCGGGTCGACGGCGAGGTCGCCACCAGTTCCCCACAGCTCGTCCCGTTGGCGTCGGTCCGGTGAATCGCGTAGCCCACTGCCCGGCCGCGTTCGAGAGCGAGGAGCACCGTCTCCGGACGAAGATCCCCAGTGGCCGCGGCCAGGCGAGCGAAACCCCGGGGCCGTTGCGCAAAGCCCAACCTCCCCTCCCCGGACCGGGCGTGGAGGTTCTCGATCTCTCGAAGGTCGGAACGCTTCCCATCCCGGACCCTCGTCCCAAGGGAACGGCGCCGACGGGGCGGGAAGATCCGGACCGCGATCGGGGGCGTGTAGATGTCTCGGTACCCGAGCTGCTCGTACAGACGGTGGGCCCCCCACGAGCGGTTCGTCCACAAGGTGGCATAGCGGATCCCCGCCGCTCGTTCCCTACGATGGACCTCTTCGAGCACCCGACGCGCCACCCCCGCACGGGCATGGTCGAGTCGGGTCGTCACACCGGCGATGCCGCTGACCACTTCGGTCCCGTGCGGGAACGTGTAGGGGATTCGCTCGACGAACGCTTGCCCGACGACGATGCCTCGGTCGACCGCGAAAACGCCGCCATATTCGGCGAGCCGGTCTTTCTGACGTTGCCACAGGTCGATCGTGCGGCGATGCCGAAACTCCCGGAACGCCGCTATGCTGACGAGGGCGCGCCCGGGGTCGTACGATTCCGGGAGTTCGTCGAAACTGAGAAGCTTCATGCGCCTACTTTGTACGTTGCTGCGGGCTCGTGAAATCTCGGGGGAGTGATTGGGGGCAGACCTCGGTGCCTACCCGCCCGGCGAATGCGTCGGGGGAGCTGCTCTCGGGCGCGCGACGTTCGTCCGCGACGGCTTGCGGACCGGCGCCTTCGCCCCGGAGACCTCGAGATGGCGCTCCGGTAGGCCGGTGAACACTTGGCGAGGCCGCGCGATCTTCTGCTCCGGGTCCTGGATCATCTCGATCCACTGCGCGACCCAGCCGGACATCCGGGGGATGGCGAAGAGGACCGGGAACATGTCGGTCGGGAATCCCATCGCTTGGTAGATGATCCCCGAATAGAAGTCGACGTTCGGATACAGCCGGCGCTGGATGAAGTACTCATCCGAGAGCGCGATGTTCTCGAGCGCCAGCGCGACATCGATGAGCGGGTTGCGTCCGGTCACCGCAAAGACCTCCTCGGCGATCTGCTGGATGAGACGGGCCCGCGGGTCGTAGTTCTTGTAGATCCGGTGGCCGAATCCCATCAGGAGTCGCTTGCCTTCTTTCACCTGGCGGATCAACGCGGGAACGTGCTCCTTCGAGCCGATCTCCTGCAGCATGCGGACGACCTGCTCGTTGGCCCCTCCGTGGAGCGGACCGTAGAGCGCCGCCGCGGCGGCCGCGGAACAGCTGTACGGGTCCGAGTGAGAGCTGCCCACCGCTCGCATCGCATTGCTGCTGCAGTTCTGCTCGTGGTCCGCGTGCAAGATGAACAGCGTGTCGAGAGCCTTCGCCAGTACCGGGTCCGGGGTGTACCGTGTGGTCCAGGACGGCCGGTACATCATCGCCAGGAAGTTCTCCGTGTACGAGAGGTCGTTGCTCGGGTGGATGTACGGTAGGCCGACCGAATGCCGGTGGGCGAACGCGGCCACGGTCGGGACCTTCGCGATCAGACGGTACGCCTGCTGGTAGCGGGTGTGCTCGTCGTTGATGTTCTTGGCCTCCGGGTAGAAGGTCGACAGGGCAGCGAGGGTGCTCACGAGCATGCCCATCGGGTGAGCGTCATGGTGGAACCCGTCCATGAACTTCTGGACGTTCTCGTGGACCATCGTGTGAAAGGTGATGTTATGGAGCCACTCTTCAAGCTGGCTCTTGCTCGGGAGATTCCCGTGGATGATGAGGAAGGCGACCTCGAGGTACGACTTCGAGGCGGCAAGCTCCTCGATCGGATAGCCGCGGTAGCGGAGGATCCCCTTGTCGCCGTCGATGTACGTGATGGCGCTCCGGCAGGAGGCGGTGTTGGCGAACGACGGGTCGTAGCTCAGGAGACCGTAGTCCTCAGGCCCGGTCCGGATCTGGTGTAGGTCCGTGGCTCGGATCGCGCCGTCCTGGATCGGGATCCGGTAGTTCGTTCCGGTCCGCTCATCCGTGACCGATAGGAAGTTGTTCGACCTCGCGGCGCTCGGTTCGACCTTGGGAGAACTCGGTTTAGATGCGGGCAATTACCTTCGCCTCTCCACCGCGCCCAATACGCAGGGGTTCTTGAACCCGGTAGGCGGGTTTGGGAGGGGCCGAGGGGCTCCGAAGCTTGCTTCTTCGCCACCCTCGACCTCGGGGCGATAGGACATCTATTCCGTTCTTGTAGGCAGGCCGTGACGGACCGAGCTCCGGAGCTGCGTTCGGGTTCTCGAGAACGTTGGAACGAGGTCGTGCGCTCCGGCTGGGATCGCGTTTCCTACCGGTACCGCCCCCGACGTGCCACTTCGGACTGCTTCGGGCACCTCGAGAATGACTATCGTGCCTGGCTTGGTCCGGTCCTCAGAACGGCCCCGCGCGGTTCGGAGGTCCTCGACCTCGGCTGCGGGAACGGCGTCCCCGCCGCGCGGGTCCTCTCCGAACGGTTCCGGGTGACCGGAGTGGACATCTCCGATGTACAGGTCCGTCGGGCCCGTCGGTTGGTCCCCCGAGCTCGGTTCGTTCGGGCCGACCTCGCCCAGGTGGATTTCCCGCAGGGCGCCTTCGCCGCCGTGGTATCCTTCTATTCCCTGATTCACGTTCCCCGAGAGGAGCACAGACCCCTCTTCCGGAAGGTCGCTCGGTGGCTCGGTCCGGGCGGGTGGTTCGTTGCGATCCTCGGCCACACCGAGTACGAGGGAACGGAATCCGGCTGGCTAGGGTCGGACGCGCCGATGCTCTGGAGCCAGTACGACGCGGCCACGTACCGACGTTGGTTCCGGGCCGAGGGGTTCCGGATCCTTCGAGAAGAGTTCATCCCGGAGGGCGATGGGGGGCACCAGCTGTTCGTGACCCGAAAGGGCCGGTCGCTCCCGACGCGTCGGCCTAGCGCCCGGAAACCGGCCGAGCGGTAGGGAAGACCAGCACTCGTCCCTCTTCGGCCGACCCGAGCTCGTCGACCTCGTGGAGGACGCGCACGGCCTCTTTGCCGGTCGGCGTGAGGTGGTACGCTTCGGAGGAGTGTGTGATGAGCCCTTCCTCCTGGAGGGTCCTCAGGTGGAACGAGAGCTTGGGAGAGTCGTCAATACCGGCCGCACGCATGACCTCGGTGAACGAGGTCGGGCCCTCGGAGAGCCGACGGAGGATGTGCCGCCTCAGGGGGTTCGCAAGCGCCCCCAACGTGCCCTGGACACGGACCGCGGAGATCGCCGCCCGTACCTGCAGGACCGCCGTGTCCGGAAGCACGCTCGCGTCGAAGCCCACCGCGATCGGTCCCTTTCCCTCCGTCCGCTGAACGACCTCGCTCAGCGCGTGGGCCACGTCCTCGGTCCGATGGGTCGCGAACAGTCGCTCGACCCCCGCGATGACGACCGCGGGACGGGCATGCCCTTCGATGAACCGGAGGACGGTGTCCTGCAGCCCCGCCGGAGAATCCACCATCGGAAGGTCGGCCACGGTGACGTGCGCCGACGCCTTTCGCGGGGTCACGCCGAGCAGCAGGACCTCGTGGCCGGCCTTGGCCCACTTGTCGGCCAGGCGGACGGGGTCCTTCTCGCCCCCGCTCGGGACCGAGAACGCCCGCTGGTCCTGGATCAGCGCGACGATACGCTGTACGGCCTCCGAACGGAACGGTTTACGAACGTAGTCGAACGCCCCGAGCTTCATCGCCTCGACCGCGGCCTCGACCGTTCCGAAACCGGTGATCATGATCACGTAGACCCGCGGCCAACGCTCGCGCACCTGACGCAGGAGCTCGATCCCGTTCATCCGGGGCATCCGCACGTCCGAGAAGATCACGTCGAACTCGGTGGCCTCGAGCGCTTCGATCGCCTTCGCGCCTGACGAAACAGCTTCGACCTGATGGCCCCAGTCGGAGAGGAGGGTCGACAGCTCCTCCCGGAATACCGCGTCGTCGTCGACCACGAGGAGGCGCATAGCTAGGGAACTCCCTTTCCCGCAATAACGCTGCCTCCGAGCCCGAACTCGTGACAGCGAAGCCCCGGGGCGTCGGGCGTCACGGTCGGACGCCGGCGGGCCGCTCGACGCCGCTCGAGGTGAGGCGCGGGAGGTGCACCGAGAACTTCGACCCCTTTCCTACCTCCGATTCGACGTCGATCGTTCCCCCATGGGACTCGACGATCCCGATGCAGATGGCCAGGCCGAGACCCGTGCCCTTCCCTTCGGGTTTCGTGGTGAAGAACGGCTCGAACAGATGAGCGCGCACATCCGGCGGGATCCCCGGACCGTTGTCGGCCACGCTCAAGTGGACCCGCTCCGGGTCCGCCGTGAGACGGACCTCGATCTGCCCTTGGCCGTTCAGCGCGTCGTAGGCGTTGTTCAGGAGGTTCGTGATCACCTGGTTGATCTGTTCGCGGTCGCCCCGCACGAGGAGGGGCTCGTCCGGCAGCGCGACGTCCACCTCGACCGCGGCCGACTGCTTGCCCATGAGGAAGCCGGTCACCGACCGAACGGAATCGGCGAGGTCGACCTCTCCGACCATGGCCTCGGGGCGCCGGGCGAAGTCGAGGAGGCCCCTCACGATCCGCGCGGCCGAATCCGTCTGGTGCAACAGGGAATCGACCCGTCCTCGGGTCCAGGAGTCCGCGGTGCGCCGGCGTACGGACTCGGCGATGAGCATGATGTTCGCGAGCGGTGTGTTGATCTCGTGAGCGACACCGGCCGCCAATTGACCGAGCGAGACGAGGCGGTCGGAATGGAGAGCCTGGCGCTCCAACCGTCGCATCTCGGTCAGGTCGACCGCCACGCCGAGGAAGTGGGTGATGGCCCCGTCGTCGCCGCGGATCGCGGTGATCGTGATCAGCACCGGATGCTCGATGCCCCCTCGGTCCCGGTTGATGAGCTCTCCGGACCAAGAGCCGACCTTCGGGTCGAGGAGGTCCTTCCACATCCGGGAGTAGGTCGCTCGGTCGGTCTTCCCGCTCGCGACCAGATTGGGTCGCGCCCCCATGACCTCCTCGCGACGGTATCCGTAGATCCGCTCGAACGCCGGGTTGACGTCGATCAGGAAGCCGTCCCGGTCGGTGAGCTCCATCGCGTTGGTCGAATGCAGGAACGCCTGGTGGAACAGCCGCGCCGTGGCGGCCGAGTCCTGGTAGATCCCGGTCCGGTCGTGGAAGACCAGAAGCACTCCGGTGACCTCGCCCGTCTCGTTCGACTGGGGATAGAACTCGACGTCCACGATATGCCGGCGTTTTCGTCCGACCGCCTCGAGCGTGAACCCGTGCAACGAACGGGCCTTCTCTTCGCCCTGGGCCCGAAGGCGTCCTTCCTCCAGTCGCTCGTGCCCCGAGGCCAGGATCTCCGCGAGCTTGTGGCCGACCGGGTCCTCCTCGGCCCCCAGAAGCTCCCGGAACGCAGGGTTGGACCGCTGGATACTCCCGTCCGGGGAGAGGAGAAGCGCCCCCATCGGTCCGCGCTCGAAGGTCGCTTCGAACCATCCGCGCTCGGCCATGGGCGGAGCGCCCGAGAGCCCCTGAGGTTTAGGTCTTTCCGCCAGCCGTGAGAGAGGATGTCAAGCCGGTTCCACGGCGAGACGAATATCCCTAGTCGCATGATTCCTCGTAATGGTCCGCCCGCTGCTCCTGGTGGTTCGGGAGACCCCGAGCCTCGCCGACTCGGTCCAGATCCTGCTCGAGACGGTCGGGTTCCGCGTGGTCTCCTTCGGGTCGATTTCCTCGGCGCTCGCCCGCATCGACGACCGGACCGCGGAGCCGATCCGGGCGTTCGTGGTCGCCTGCAACCAGGCGTACAGCGAGACCCTGCGTGGCTATCCCGAGTCGTTCCCCCCGCAGGCCCGGGACGTTCCGCTCCTAGTGGTCGGCCAGCGCGCGCTCCAGGACGGGAGGAAGTGGCCGCCGAACGTTCGCTCGCTCGGGCTACCGCTCGATTCGGGGGCCCTCGTCCGTGCCTTGGCCCAGCTCACTGGGCTCGAGGCCCCGAGTCCCACGGCCAACGCCCACTGAGCGCGGCCGGACCGGCTACTTTCGCACCGTCCGAAGGAACTCCTCGAGCACCTTCGTGACCCCGCTCCCGAGGTCGTCGTACTCGTAGCGGACCGATACGATCGGCTGCGGCACGTGGACGAGTCGCGCCAGGTCGACCGGGCTGCCGTCGATAACGAACTCCGCGTTCGACCGGCGGATCGTCTCCTCGAGGTCCTTCACCTGCGCCTCGCTGTACCCCATCGCGGGGAGGATCCGCTGGAGGTGCGGGTAGTCCTTGTAGACGCCGGCGATGGTACCGACCGCGAACGGTCGTGGGTCGATGATCTGAGCACCGTGGCGCTCGGCGATGAGCGTGCCGGCGCCCGTGTCGAGCCCACCGTGAGTGACGGTCGGTCCGTCCTCCACGACGATCGTCCGATGCCCCCGGAGCCGTTCTGCCTCGGGCGAAATCAGCTTCAGTCCCCCAAGGAGGACCTTCGCCGACGGGTTCGCCCGCGCCGCGTTCTGTTCGATCGTCTGGACGGCCTCGGGCGGGGCGGAGTCCGTCTTGCTGATGACGATCACGTTGGCCATCCGGAAGTTCGCCTCTCCCGGGTAGTAGGACATCTCGTGGCCGGCCCGGTAGGGGTCAGCGACCGTGAACATGAGGTTCGGCGCGTAGAACGGGAGGTCGTTGTTCCCTCCGTCCCAGATCACGATGTCCGCCTCCGCCTCGGCCCGACGAAGGATCGGTTCGTAGTCGACGCCCGCGAAGACGACCGCTCCGTCCCGGATGATCGGCTCGTACTCTTCACGCTCCTCTATCGTGCAGTGCGCCCGCTCGAGGTCCTCCATGGTAGCGAACCGCTGGACCGCCTGGGCCATCAGGTCGCCGTACGGCATCGGATGCCGGACGATCGCAACCCGCTTACCGTGCTGGCGGAAGTACCCGGCGACGAACCGCGTCAGCGGGCTCTTTCCCGCCCCCGTGCGCACGGCGCAGACGGCCACCACCGGCTTCGACGACGGTACCATGGTCGCCTTCGGCCCGGCGAGCATGAAGCTCGCTCCCGCGGCCAGCGCGATCGAGGCCTTGTGCATGACCTCGGTGTGAGGAAGGTCGGAGTAGGAGAGGACCACGAGGTCCACCGATTCCCGACGAATGAGGTCCTTGAGCTCGTTCTCCGGCACGATCGGGATGCCCTTCGGGTATCCCGGGCCGGCGAGACCCGCGGGGTAGACCCGACCGGAGATGTTCGGGATCTGCGCCGCCGTGAACGCGACCACCTGGAATTCCGGACGGCCCCGGTAGAGGAGGTTGAAGTTGTGGAAGTCTCGCCCGGCCGCACCTACGATGACGACTCGCTGAAGAGCCATGCCGGTCCGACCGAATCGGGCTAGATAAGCCGTTGGTGGGCCCCGGCACACGGGGGTCAATCGCCCGCTTCCGGGGCCGGCTCAGCACCCTGGGGGGTCGACGAGCCCCGGAGGATCGACGGCACGAGCGCGCCGAGCAGCAGGATCGCCGAGATGACGAAGATGAGGTGGATCGCGGTCAGGAAGCTCGCGGCTCCGGTGAACGGGATGGAGGGGTTCGCGGTCCCGAGGAAGATCGCTTGGATCGCCGAGAGCGGGATCACCGAGCTCATCACGACGAGCGTGATCCCGAGGCTGATCGTCGAGCCGGTGTTGAGGAGCGTCGAACCGATCGCCGATGCGACTCCCCGACGTTCGGGTCGGACCGCGGTCATCATGGCCGCCCGGTTCGGGGAGGCGAAGAGCCCCATCCCCGCGCCGACCAGGATCAACGCCGGCGTGAGGGAGAGGAAGGAGTCGTTCGGACCGATCGTCGCGAGCCACACGAACCCGGCCGCCGAGACCCCGAGGCCCGCCACGAGGAACGGCCGGGGACCGTAGTGGTCGGACAGCCAGCCGCTCACGGGACCGAAGACGGCGAGCGAGGCGGAGGTGGGGATGAGGAACAGCCCGGCGGTGAGCGGACTCAGGAAGCGCGGTGGCCCCTGTAGGTAGAAGACCAGGACGAACGTGAACGCTCCCCGCGCGAGCGCGTTGAGGAACATCGCGACCCCGGAGGCCGCGAACTGACGATTTCGGAAGAGGGAGAGGTCGAGCATCGGATGCGCCTCTCGCATCTCGACGCCGAGGAACACGACGAGGATGGCGGCCCCAACGAGGACGCTCGCGACCGCGACGGTCACGGACACCTGGCCGAGCGCCCCGAGCGTTACGCCTAGAAGGAAGATCGTCAGCCCCGTCGCGAACAGGATGTTCCCGACCCAGTCGATATGAGGCCTCGCTTCGGGCTTCGCGATCTCCTTGAGGTCCCGGTGCGCCCTCAGGGTCGCGACGAGCCCGATCGGGACGTTCACGAAGAAGATCCACCGCCACCCGATCGTGGACGTGATGACCCCTCCCAGAACGAGCCCGGAGATAGCCCCGACCACGATCGAGACCTGGTTCACGCCGAGCGCGCGGCCCCGCTCGTTCGGCGGGAACGCGTCCGTGATGATCGCCACGGAGTTCGAGAACAGGAACCCGGCGCCGACCGCCTGCACGAGGCGGAAGACGACGAGCTCGAGCCCCGTGCCCGAGAACCCACACAGGAGGGAGCCCGCCGTGAACACGGCGAAGCCGAGGACGTAGAGACGCACCCGGCCGAACATGTCGGAGAGACGCCCGAAGTTGACCAGTACCACCGAGGTGAGCAGAGAGTAGCCGATGAGGATCCAGAGAAGGAGGGTCGCGTTGGTCCCCGGAAGCTCGCGTCCGATCGTCGGGAGCGAGATGAGGACGATGTTCGAGTCGATCGCGGACATGAGGGTCGCGATCGTCGTGTTCGAGAGGACGAGCCACTTGTACTGCATCCCTACCCGACCTCCGAAGAGCGCAGGCCTGCCCGCCTTTCGGGGGACGAGGGTAGCTCACCCGCCATCAGGAGGGACTCCGGACGGGTGACGGGCGTTTCTCGGTCAAGGCTGGGAGCAGGTCAACCGAGCGGGGTCGCCGACGACTGGTATCCGGCGATCTCCGAGCTGAGCTTGTCGACGTATTGACGGAAGGTCGACAGGATCTGTCTCGTGGTGATCACCCCGACCACCTGGTCCCCCGAGCGGACGATCAGCCGCCGGATCCCGAGCTTGGCCATGTCGGTAACGACCTGGTCCATCGGCGTGTCGGGGGCGCAGGACTGTAGTTTCGGCGACGCCAGGTCCTTGAGGAAGCAGCGGGAGGGGTCCTTCCCGCCGACAAGGACCTTTTCCAGAAAATCCCATTCGGTGACGATCCCGGTCACGGTCTTCGCGCCCCCGTGGGTGACGATCGTGTAGCCTTTCCGTTGCGCCACCATCGCGCGGGCACACGTCAGGGCGTCGGTCTCGTCGTCCATCGTGAGGGGGGTTGCGTCCATGATGTTCTTCGCCAGGAGCCCCATGGCCGGGACAACGTCGTGAAGTTTATGAGAACGAGGTCGCGTGTTTTACCGGTGTCGGCGAGGACGGGGCTCCTCGTCGGAGGGAGGGGACTCGTGGAGCGTCCTAGTCACACGCATCGACCGGTTCCGGAGATCGACGTCGCGCTTCTCTCCGGATTCGGATTCTCATGCCTCCCCGATTGCGGACTTTGCTGCTTCACTTCCCCGCGCCTCGACCGCGACGATGAGACCCGGCTCCACGCCGTGGCCCCTCAGGCACGGATCGCTCTCGAGGGCAGAGAGACGTGCCTCGCCGCGCGTCCGGAGGGCGGGGCGTGCCAATTCCTGGACCATCTTCGCTGTGCGGTGCATGCGGCCCGGCCAGCCCCGTGCCGGGAGTTCCCGGTCTCTGTCCACATCGGGACGCGCCTCCAGGCGACCGTCGTGCTGTCCTGTCCGGGCCTCCGGCTCAACGCGCTCGTCTCGAATGGTTCGGCCCGATCGCCCGCACCGCCGTCGGACTTCGAATCAGAGCTCGCATCGGTCCGCCAGCGCCTCACTCCCGCGGTCGAACGTCCGCGCTCGGAGGCCGAACGACGTCGCCGCCGAATCGCGCGCGGTCTCGAAGACCAGGGTCGCTGGGTCGAGGAGGAGGAGGTTCGCCGACGGCTCGGAAAGCGCCGCCTCGTGCCCGCCCCCGAGGATTATCATCTCGAAGAGCCGCCCCTGGCCGAAGAGGGGCTCGAACGACTTCCGATCTACTACGACGGTCGCCCCGGCCCCATGGCCCTCGCCCAGGGTCTCGGGGGCTGGGAAGCCCTTGAGCTATCGGCGGAGGGCGGCGCCCGTCCTATCGGGATCGCCGTGCCTCCGGATCGGCTCCCGACCCTCGACGAGGACGCCGAGGCCCTGCTCTCGGGATACCTCGGGTACTGGCTAGCCCGAGATGGGTTCCTCGCGGCGGTCCACCTCGCGATGCTCTCTACCACCGAGGGGACCGTCGTCGATGCGACGCTCGACGACCTACATGCGATCGGCTCGACCGTCCTGGCCCGCGGCTCGGTCCGCTCGAAGCTGAGGGGGAACCCGGGGGCACGTCTCACTCGGGCCGACGTCGAGGCGGGGATTCGCGCTACCGACCAGGACTGGCTCGACCGACCGACATGGGGAAGCCGGCTTTAGCGAGCCGGGAACCGTTCCCCGAGCTTGCCCTCGAGCTGACCGACCAGACTCCGCTCGTCGCTCTCGGTCCAGGGGGATGGGTCGAGAACCGGCACGTCACTCCACGTCCGGGGGGCATCCCTCTCGAAGGTCGTGACAAAATCGTTTCGGTAGCCCGCGGGAAGCGGCGAGCCGGGCTCGGGCACGGCCAGGCCTGCCAGGACGAACCCGACTCGGGCGAGCACCCGGCTCACCGACTCGGCGCGGTAGCCGCCGCCCCCGGTCACCAAAAGACGGCCACCGGTAAGCTCATGGGCTAGCGCCAAGACCGCTCGGTCGACCTCGGCGTAGGCGGCGGGAGTGTACTGAAGATGCGCGAGCTCGTCACCGTAGTGGCCGTCGACCCCGTGCTGGAGGATGATGACCTCCGGACGGAACCGGCGTAGCAAAACGGGGACGACGCGATGGAAGATCGGAAGCAGCGCCTCGTCGCCCGCGCGCGGCGGGAGCGGCACGTTCGCTTTGAGGCCGGCGCCGTCCCCGCGGCCGACCTCGTGCGGGAAGCCGGTGCCGGGGAACAGAGTGCGTCCATCCTGGTGGAAGTCGATGTCGAGGACCTTGCCGGATTCGTAGAACCCGTACATCACACCGTCGCCGTGGTGGGCGTCGATGTCGATGTAGGCGACCCGATGACCGCTGCGCACGGCTCGGCCGACCGCGATCGCCACGTCGTTGAAGATGCAGAAGCCGCTCGCCCGGTCGGGGTGGGCATGGTGGAGCCCGCCGCCGGGATGGAAGGCGGGGCGTCGGTGCTCGAGGGTGTAATCGAGCGCGTCCACCGCCCCTTGGACGATCCTCGCGGCGGCGTCGTAGCATCCCCGGAAAGCCGGCGTGTCACCCCCGTCCAGGGAGACCTCCCTCGAGATCCCGCTCGCCTGCTTCACGAACTCGAGATAGTCGGCCTGGTGGAACGACTCGAGCGTCGGGCGGCTCGCTACCTCGACGGTATGGGACCAACCCAGAACGCCGGGGTGGGAGGCGGAGGTGACGGATTCGAGGAGGTGGGCCGCGAGCCCCCGGCTCCGTTCGGAGAACGGATGGTACGGTCCAAAATCGTAGTCGAAGAAGCGGTCCGTCCAGACCACGTGCGCGCGGGACGACGGCATCGGTCACTCCCGCCCATTCATCGTGCCGCGGCGCCCCGGGACGGGGAATGTGACCGACCCGGGCCCGTCGGAGGTCAACGGGGACACCGACCGCGAACCGGGCTCTCGCATGGACGTTAACCAGAGCGGGGCCGCGAAATAAGCCATCGGGGGCGGAGGTGTGCGCGCCCGCCATCATTATGAGCGTGCCGGGGTCGGCGAAGGTGAGGCGTTCCGATGGGGATCGAGGATGAGGTTTCTCCCAACGCAGTGAAGGTTTACAAGGCGATGAAGGAGCTCGCGATGATCTCCGAAGAGAAGTTGGGGACCGCGGAGCGGGTCACCCAGGTCGCACGGCTGCCGAAGACGATGGTTATGAACGCCCTTCAGGAACTCCAGGCCAAAGGCTGGGCCCGTCGCAAGGTCCGCGAAAAGGCCGCCGGATACTACCTGTTGAAGTAAGGGGCTACGGCGTCTCGCGCGCGACGCCCGCGCGGCCCCACACCTTCTCCACGAGACGGCTCGTGGAACGCAACGTGACCTCGGTCACGGTGCTCACACGAGCGACCTGTGCGCGGGAGCGGTGTTCCCCGTTCTGCTCCGCGGCGATGTAGATCAGCGCGGCCACGAGCCCGTGCGGGCTGAGCCCCGAGAGCTCGGGGTCCTCTCGGGCCTGGTCGAGCATCGCTTGGACCGTAGACCGAACCCGGGGCGAGAGCGCAAGCTCCTCGGCGTATCGGGTGAGGAACGCCTTGGTCCCGACCCCCGGAATCGGGAGTCCGGAACCCCGTTGAACGACCTTGAACGTCCGTCCGACGTCCGAGCGGCGGGCTCCTACGGCCTGTGCCACCTCGCCCAACGTTCGTGGGATGGAGAAGCGACGGCACGCGGCGTAGAGACAGGCCCCGACGCTCGCGGGCAGGCTTCGTCCTCGGAAGAGGCCCCGCACCTTGGATTCCCGATAGACGTGCTCGGCCTCGGCGAGGACCACCGCGGGCAACCCCATCGACTCCCCCGCGCTCTGGATCTCGCCGCGGGCGGCGGTCCGGTCGAGGGGGCCGTCCACGGCCCGGGAGGTCTGGCGTTGCATCACCCGCTTGAGGTGCTGGAACTCGTAGCGACGGTGCCAGCCGAGTCGCTTTCCCTGCCCGTCCCGGGCGAGCGACAACGTGGAACCGAGAGCGCGCTTCGTGCCTCCGGGTCGGACGAACGGGCCGATCCCTCGGCCGCTCCCTTCCGAGCCCGAGGCTTCCGCGGGCGGTGGCGCCGTCGCGATGATCGGGGTGCCGTCGAAGACGAGCCCGCACTCCGCGCAGTGGGTTTCGGCCAGGACCGCGTCCACGATGCGGTGCGTGCTCCCGCACATCGGGCACACGGGCGGAACCTCCGTACGGGAGGGTTGCCCTTCCCCGACCTCTGTCACGGCATCGCATGCATGGGTTGCGAGTATATACCCCTCTCACCGCGGTCGCCGCTCGGCCGACCCGCCCCACAACTGTATTGGGGAGCCTCCCCTCCCGCCACCCGTGCGAACCGGGCTGGTCGTGATCGGGGCCGTCATCGCCCTGCTCGGGGCAGGATTGATCGTCACATTGTTCTTCCTGTCGGGGGGTCCGACGATCACCAACCACACCACTTTCGAGGACCCCGGCATCGCTCCCTACTCGAACCAGTCGTGGGCGGTTCCGGGACCGACCCCGGGCTCCGGCTCCGTCACGCTCTCGTGGACGATGAGCGGATTGGCCAACATCTCCCTGTGGCCCGCCACGACGTGCGCCAAACCGATGGGGTCCTGCCCTACCGGTCCCGCAGCGCTGAGCTGGACGCTCGCGGACTCCGGCAACGGAAGCGTCTCCCCCTCCGACTCATCGACCTACATCCTCCAAGCCACGAACCCGGCGAACAACACGCTGAGGTTCTCCGCCGTGATCTCGGCGAGCTACAGCTCCGGCAGCCCCCTCAGTTCGTGGAGCTGGGGCTTGATCGCCACGGGAGGGATCGCGCTCCTCGCGATCGGGGGGATCGCCCTCTTCCTAGGCCTCTTCTTGCCGGGCGGGGTCTACCAGGACCCGGATGGCGAGGTCGTGGCCGTCCGCCACCCCAGCCTGCCTCCCGAAGAGTACGACTCCGACGAACCAGTCCGTTGAGGGTCGGCGGAACGCCGGCCGACTACTGCCCCCAGAATGGATGGGTGGCCCGATGCAGGCGGACCACCTCGTCCAGGATCCCCTGCTCGGAAGGGGAGAGAGGTTGTCCCCGGAGCGCGCGTGCCGCGCTTTCCGATAGAGACACGAGGAGAACGTCCCCCTCCTTCAGGTTGCGGCCCATCACCGCGCCGTCGATCGATGCGGCGAGCTCGGCGTTCTCCTCGGCCTCGGGAACGGATTCGCCCTCCTTCTGGAGCGACTTCAGGACCCCGACCTCCGTGCCGTCGGGGTGCATCAGCCGCACGCCCGGCCGCAGGGTCCCGCCGCGGACCTTGATGCCGACGATCGCGGGTTTCGAGGCGCGGAAGACGAACCCGGGCAGCACCTCGAGCTTGGCCGGGTGAACGTGCTCGAGCCGGCGCTGGACCTCGAGCTCCCGCTTGCGCTCCGTCCTCCAGGCGTCGTACTCCTCGATGAGACGGTACATCACATCGGCGCGGAAGACCCGGACGGCCGACGCCTCGCCCTCGGGGACCGCGTCGGGGAGGATCGGGACCGCGAACGCGAGAACGGCCCGATGCGTCGGGTCCTTCACGATCGCCATTCGCATGACGGTCGGTCGGCCGATGGGGCCGACCCCGGCCTCGTGGATGGGAATGCCCCGTTCCCGGCACTCGAACGCCAGTGCTTCGAGGCCACCGAGGGTGTCCGCGTAGATCGCGACACCGCTCAGGGCCACCTCAGCGACCGGTTGGCTCTCCCGCGCGAGCTCTTCCTGGACGCGGGCTTTCTCCTCCTCGCTTCGGACCACTTTGAGGAGACCGCCCGGCATCGCGTCCTCGATCCCGGGGGCGGCCAGGTAGACCCCGGCCGCGGCCTGCACGTCCATCAGGGAGGCGAGGCGCACCTGCTTCGAGGCGCGACCCTCTTTGAGCGGCACCGGGCGATAGATCCCCCGGATACGTGTCGCGAACGGCGCCTCGCGGCCGGTCGCGACGATCTCGTCGCCGACCTTGAGCCGCCCGCGGTAGATGATCACGTTGCCGACCGGGCCGACGCCCTTCTGGTCGCTCCGCTCGAGGATCGTGGCCTCCCCGCCTTCCGTGATCAGCTCGAGCTCCTCTTCGAGGAAGCGCTGCGAGAGACCGACCAAGAGCGCGATCAGCTCCGGGACGCCCACGCCGGTCTTGGCGGAGACCGGGATGATTCCCACGTTCCGCGTGAAGTCGCTCACGCGGTCAAACCGCTCGGCGCTGAAGCCGAGGTGGTCGAGCTCCTCGGCGACGGAGTAGACCCGCTGGTCGAGAAGCTTCTGGAAGTCCGGGGCCGAACGGTGGATCGCCTCGAGCAGTGGGACCGGCCCCGTGGGTTTGCGCCAGCCCCCGAGCAGGTCGATCTTCGTGAGCGCCACCGCGAACGGGGTCTTCTCTCGCCGAAGGATCTGCACCGACTCGCGGGTCTGAGGCATCACCCCTTCCCGAACGTCGATCACGAGGATCGCGAGGTCCGCAAGGGCCCCCCCGCGCCGTCGGAGGGTCTCGAACGACCGGTGGCCCGGGGTGTCGACGAAGAGCAGACCCGGGAGACGCAGCTGCTCGTTGCGAAGAACTCCCTCGCACAGGCGTCGGACGGTCGACCCCGGCACCTCGATCGCGCCGATGTGCTGGGTGATCCCCCCGGGCTCCTTGGCGGCCCGGACGCTTCCCGCGATCCGGTCGAGCAGCGTCGTCTTCCCGTGGTCGACGTGCCCGAGCAACGAGACGATCGGTTCCCTCAGCTCGCCCACGACCGCTGAGACCGGCCGTCGGCCATTAGCGTTTTGCGCCCAGCTCGGTCCGCAGGGCCTCGGCGGCGACCTCGGGGGTCACTGTGTTCACGGGGTACCCCGAGCCGATGTCGAACCCGTCCGGGCGCACGAGTCGGGGGTAGAGGTCGAGGTGCCAATGGTAGCGGTCCCGGGCCTCGGACGCAACGACCGGGGTCCGCACGACGAAGTTGTAGGATGCGCCCGGGACGAGAGCTAGCAGGGCGCGGAGAAGGGCCGGTAGGCGCTCGGCGAGCTCATCGACCTCCGCGTCGGTCGCGTTCCCGAACGAGGGCGCGTGACGGGACGGAAGGACCCGTACCTCGAAGGGGTAGCCGGAGGCGAACGGTGCGTAGGCGGTGAAACCGCCCGAGTCGAACAGCACGCGAGCCCCGTCGCCGACCTCCGCCCGCCGGACCTCCTCGAACGCGCAATCGCCCCCCGAACGCTGCCGGTACCGCTCCGCTCCCTCCAGCTCTTCCTCGAGGGAGGGGGAGAGTCCCGGGACCGTGACCAGTTGGGCATGGGGATGCCAAAGAGAACCTCCGGACTCCGGTCCGGCGTTCTCGAAGAGAGTGACGGAGCCCACGTCCGCGCGCTCGGAGAGGTACCGGACGCGGTCCCGACACATTCGCATGACTCGGAGGACCTGCTCGCGAGGGAGGAAGGGGAGCAGCGGGGCGTGCGAGGGGCTCTCGATGACGACCTCGTGGTAGCCGAACGCGGGCCGGCTCTCGAACCCCAACGGCCCCTCGTGCGGCTCGGGTCCGGGCGGCTCCGCGGCGACGGTAGGGAAACGGTTCGGGATCGTGCGCACGTACCAGCCGCGCTCGTTCGGTCGGCGACCCGGGGACGCCAGCACGGCGACCTCGGAGGGCGTCCGTGCCTCGTTGCCCTCGCAGAACGGGCAATCGGGCTCGATGGGGGCCGAGGGCGCGATGACGGCGTGCTCGTTGGGTCGGGCGCTTCGACCGGGGACGACAATCACGCAGCGTCCGGTGATCGGGTCTCGACGGAACTCGGTCACGTGCGGCCCCCCGAGGGAGGCTCCGTCGGTAGATGAGCGGACCCGGGCGCCCCGAGGGCGAACTCGGAGAGCGACCCATAGACCAAGGGGACCAGGAACTCGGCGGGCTCGAGGCCCCCGTGGGCTCCCCGCATCGGGTGCCGCCGGGGACGGGACCCGGGGACGGTGTAGCTCATGCCGCCAGGGCTGGGCAACAAAAGGAGTAGGTCCCCCAATCGTTCGGAAAGCTCGGGGTGGAACGGGGGAGGGCCGTAGAGCCCACTCTCCACCGCCGTCGGCATCTCGATGAGGTGGCCCCCCGGAGGAACGTGCCTTTCGAGGATCTCGCGGACGGTAGTGAGGTGCCCGGGTCGGGCCGCGAAGTAAGCGGCGCGGCGGTCGCCGGCCGGCGGCCGCGACAGATGCGTGAGGAGGTCCGGCTCGCGGTCCACGACGAACTGCCGGTCCGCCTCCATCGGGACCTGGCCGTGGTCTCCCGTCATCAAGAGCGTGGTCCGGCGGGCGACGTGCGGCTCGAGACGCCGCGCCACGGAGGCGAGCAGAGCGTCGACCCGCTCGAGCTCGAGGTCGATGAGACCGGGCCGAGGCCCTCTCAGGTGCTGAGCGAGGTCGAGGTCGTCCCAGTAGGCGAAGATGAGCGGAGGGGGTTCGGACCGAGAGAGGACCTCCACGAGAGAGCGCGCGAGGTCACCGGCGGTGAAGTAGCCGGCGAACTCTGCGCCGTCGTAGATGAGGCGCGTGAAGCCCGAGCCCTCGAACTGGTCCCTCGACAACGCGACGCCCGTGACCCCGCGACGGAATACGCTGGGGACCGCGGAGAGCACCGATGGGGACCAGCCCGGTCCCACCAACGTTTCCGAGGCGTTCTCGCCGAGCGGAGACATCCGGAGGACCTCGACCACGGCGCCGTACTGCGGGAGGTAGACGCGGTGGCCGACGACCCCGTGTTGCGCCGGGGCCGCGCCGGTCGAGAGGCTTGTGAGCGCGATTGTGGTAGTGGTCGGGAACACCGAAGTGAGCGGATGGGCCCGACCGAGCCACGCCGAGGCCGTGCCTCCGGGGACCCGGTGGGCGGATCCCAAAAGCCCCGACCAGCCCATGCCGTCGACCAGGAGGACCACGACCGGTCCTTCCGGCCGCCGGCCCTGGAACGGGTCGATGTGATGGTCGAGGGGTGGCAGCGGCGGCGGGTCGGTCCCTTCCCGACCGAGCACGGCCCAAAGGGTGGATGCGAGGTTCGCCAGGGACCGTCCTCGGTAAGCCGGCATCGGGAGGCCGAGGCGCGAATCCAATTCCATCAGGTCGGCTCCCTCGCCGAGCGCCTCTCGGTCCGGGGGGGTTTCGACGGGTTCGGTCACGAGAGTTCACGCGCCGACCGGTCGAAGTTGGCCGAACCTACTTAACTCCCTCCGAGCGGCTGTCACCAGAAATCGTCCAGGAAGACCTGCCGTTGCGTCCGCGGCACGAACCGTTCTGTTCGCACCGACACGGTCCGGACCGGCCGACGCCGAGAGGAACGCTCGGAGTCCCAGAGCTCGCGCGCTAGATGGACCGCGGCGTCCGTGAGCGGGAGGGACCCCTCGCGGGCGGCCCCGAGGGAACGGCTTCGTTGGGAACGGGAGAAGTCTGCCCATCGGTACGCGACCCCGACCGTTCCGTACCGCAGGTTCTCGCGGTCGAGGGACGAGGCGAGCTCGCCGGCGAGGGTACGGACCGTCTCCTCGATCTCCTCCCAGCGGTCCACGTCACGGGCGAACGTGTGGTCGGTCGACCGGGACCGGGGCTCGTCCGACCCTTCGGGCTCTTCTCGGGGCTCGCCGCGAGCGAGGGAGACGAGCTCCCCCGCGAACGAGCCGAGAGCGCGCATGAGCTCGGAGGGTTTGCGGCCGGCCAAGTCCCCGACGGTGAGGATCCCCAGGCCGCGAAGGAGCTCCTCGGTCTTCGGACCGACTCCGGGGATGGCTCGAACGGGGAGCGGGGCGAGGAACGCCGCCGCCTCCCAGGGGAGGACCAAACGGATACCCGCGGGCTTCGCCCGGTCCGTCGCGATCTTCGCGATCGCTCGGGAGCGCGCGATGCCGACCGAAGCGGGGAGCGCCAGCTCCTCTATGAGCTCCTGCTGGATCGACGCCGCCACCCGTCGCGCCTCCTCTGCATCGACTCCGCGGACGATCACCGCGGCCTCGTCGATGCTGAAGGGGATCACCGTGGGGGAATGGCGTCGCAGGACCGCTCGGACGTCCCGGGCGACCCGCTCGTACTTCGCGAAATCCGGAGGGATCCAGACGGCCTCGGGGCACAGCCGCGCGGCCACGGCCACGGGCATCGCGCTCCGAACGCCGGAGGGCCTCGCCTCGTAGCTCGCCGAGAGCACGACACCGCGCGTCGGTCCCTCGGTCGGGGGCGGGCCGACGATGACCGGACGGCCCCGCAGCTCCGGACGGTCGCGGAGCTCGCACGATACGTAGTAGGCGTCGAGGTCGACGTACAGCACCCAGGGCGGCGTCGACCCCTCCACGGGAGGGACCCCCGGAAGCGTCGCTCGACCGGGGGAACCCTGGGAACGCTCCGGGGGCGACATGGAACGGCGCTCGCGCCTCCGAACACGAGGGCGTACTAAGAAGCGCGGACGCGCTCCGATGCGCGGGTAGCGGACCTACGGTCCGCCGAAGTCGACCGCCTTCGCGTCGACGGCGATCCCGTTCGCGCCGATGGAGTACGGCTGGACGGTGCGCACATGGGCGGTCCGCCGCATCTTGAGCACGCGGAGCGAAAGGCCGACTCGGTGTCCGTCGGCGCCGGTTCGATACCCGAGCAAGAGGACCCCGTCCGCGACGTATTCGCTGAGCCCATCGCGGCTGACCTCGGGATGGAGCGGGTCGGCCTCCGCGGTGAGCACGGTCGTCGCTCCCGCCTCCCGGCATGCGGCGGCGAGGGCGAAGAGGGTGGACCGGCGGCCGGATTCGTCATCGCTCAGCATGTTGAGCAGAGAGACCGAATCGACGACGATCCGCCGGGCACCGAGGCCCGTGAGCTCCTTCCCGAGCTCTCCTTGGATCCGGTGAAGGCTCTGTCGGGTCTCCTTCGGGTCGATCCGCAGGATCTTCATCATCCCCGCTTTGACCGCAACGTCGACCGGCCAGTGGAACTGGCGGGCGCTCTCGAGGAGCGGAGCGACGTCCTCTTCAAGGGATAGGAATACGCCCTTCTCGCCGATGGCCGCGCCGGCCATCAGGAACTGGAGGCCGAAGCAGGTCTTACCGGTGCCGGGAAGACCGGTGACCAGGACGACGTGCCCCGAAGGAAACCCTCCTCCGAGCATCTCGTCCAGCCCCCCGATCCCGGTCGGGACCCGGGCTCGGCCTGCGTCAGACGCGCTCATACTGTGTGGTCACCAGCCCGCTCATCGCGTTCACCCGGATCACGAACCGCCCGAGGTATTCCACCGGCAGGCGGGCGAGGATCGGCATGAACTTGTCGATCACCATCGCTCGCTGTCGGTGCGACTGGCTGGGGCTTGCGACCCAGCTGAAGTGCAGGACGCCGTCGACCGAATCGATCACGGCCTGCTCGACGTCGGCGGGGGCGACCCCCTTCGACAGGAGCAGGTAGACGATCCCGTCCCATTCCTTCGCGCGTCGACGCAGGCCCTTCAACAGGGTCAGGAGGTCCGCCGGCTCGAGTCCCCGGCGGACGAGCAGGTCGGTCAGGGAGTCGACGATGACGAGGTTCTTCCGGCCGTCCTGGTCGACCGCGTCCGCGAGCGCGCGAAGGGGACCGCCGTCATCCGGCGCCGCGCTGACGGGGGCACCGGACAAAAGCGGGCTCGAGAGCGAAGCCCAGGCCGAGGGCACCACCGTGTCCTGAAAGTAGGCGGGCGAAAGGTCGTGGAAGTTGATGTGGCGCGAGAGCACCTCCGAGTAGCTCACGTCGAACGCGCCGTGGAGCTCCGCGATCACCTGCTCGCGGGAGCGGCTCGTGCTGACGTAGACGACGCCCTGTGGGTAGACGAACGGCCCCCTCGCGCTCCCGAGATAGAAGTGGTGCATCCGCGGGTCGTCGTAGTGGAGCATCAGGTGGACCGCCGAGGTCAGCGCGAACTCCTGGTGACCGGCCCCGGCCTCCCCGAAGAGGAGCACGACCGACCCACTCGGGAACCCTCCCGTGAGCGAGTCGAAATCCGGGACCCCCGTCGGCACCCGGGTCGCCCCTTCGGGCACATCGGGGAGCGGAGTAGGCCCCGGCGTGCGCAGTGGAACGAGGAAAGCACGAGGAGAGTCGGTTGGCATGGGGTCCGTTTTCGGCGGCCGGACCACTCGGGGGTCGACTATTAGTAGCCTCGTTTGGAGGCGCGGAGCTCGAGGCTACTCTGCCCCGGTCTTCAGGAACTCTCGCAGCAATACGGTCGCGTACGCGCCCTTGGGAAGCGCGAAGCGGAACCAGACCCCCGACGCTTCGGCCGAGAGGCCGAGCGGCGGAACCGGAAGGACCGCGGGCCGCCACGCGCCTCGGCTCGCGACCTCGGGGGTCGCCGGGAGACGGAACATCGAGCGGTCGACCCCTTCTTCTCGGAGCAGGGCCTCGAGGATCGCGCCCCCAGGACCCTCGGAGGAAGGGGTCTCGTAGCCGACGAGCGGTCCCGCAAGCAGGGCTCCGTTGCGTTGGACGAGCTCCGCGCATTCCGCCTCGTTGTCGGCCGATACCGGGATGCCTTCCTGGCTGCGGACCGTCCCGTCCCGGCCCAGCCGCAGGATACAGTCACCGGGGACGGGGCGATGGAGCGGGAGCCCTGCGGCGTGCCGGCGGCTCAGCCATCGGTTGAAGAGGAGCGCCTGGAACGCGTGGACGAACAATAGGCGAAGCTCTCGCGCGAGGGCGCGGAAGGCGCGTTCGGCGTTGTCTCCCTTCGCGAGACGTTCCAAGAGGGCCCGCTCGAAGCGGTAGTGAGCGGGGAACTCGCGGAGCGCGCGGGCCGCGTCATGGGTCTCGGCGTACACCCGCCGGGCCGCATCGCCGACCCCGTCCGGGGTTCCCGGCGGAAGCGCGACCAAGTACGTTTCGACCGCGCCGTCGAGGTCTCCGCGAACGATCTGTCGGCCCACCTCGTGCGTGACGGGTCGCACTTCGCCGAACCGCTGAGGTCCGAAGAAGTTCGGCCAGAACCCCGCGGTCCGGAGCTCCTGTTCGGTCGCGCGGAACGCGTCCAGCGCTGCGGGCACCGGTACCCCAAGTTCGCCCACGCGGACCTCGAACGCGTTGCCGAAGTGATGGCCGAGGACGAGGCCGTCCCGGGCCGTGTAGGCGTCGAGCACCACGACCCGGGGCAGCCCGAGGTCGCCGCTGGGGAGCGGTCCCCGGTACGAGAGCAGCCGCTCGGCCACCGCCCGGCGGTCCTTGGTTCCCGCCCACTGCACCGAGGCCGGCGGGAGCCTCAGGCGTCGCGCGATCGCCTGGCCGAGCTCGTGTTGCTCCCAGTCGCGGCTCTGCACGCGGAGCACGGAGAACGTCCCCGACGGGTCGGGCACCGGATAGTTCGAGATCTCGGTCACCCGGAAGTCGTCGGGCGAGGCCTTCGTCCGACCGGCGACCCCGGGCGTCCGAGAGGCGTAGAACTCCATGCCGAACGCCCGGTCTTGCGCCGGGGGTCGAGGAGCGGGGGCCGTCACGCGCCACCGACCGGTGTCGCCATTAATACCTGATGGCCGGTTACTCCTTCGAGCGGCCGATGATCCGGGCGACGGCTCGTGTACTGAAGAACGTCATCGAGGTCGAGGTCGGCCCTGAGGTCTGGACCGGACGACCGGTCGAGTCCGAGAGTCCGGGGCTGGGTCAGCGGATCGCCGCCCTCTTCTCGACCGAGTACGTGCTCGACCGGCCGAACGCGTCGAGGGACGGTCGTTCGATCATCTCCTACCGGGCGAAGGCGGACGAGATCCGGATCCAGGTCGGCGAGGACCTCTGGAAGACGAAGGCGACCACGTTCGGTCCGATGACCATCCTGTACGGTGGGGTCGAGTACACGATCAACGAACGGCTCACGGGACGGTTCGCCGTGCTTCGGGGGACCGAACCCGTCGGGGTCGGGCGGCTGGGATTCCGTTCCTGTGTGATCGAGGAGTACCCTCCGGCTCTGGAAGTGTTCCTCGCTCATCTCTCGTTGGGGTACGTCGTGCGCACCCTCACTTGGGAGATGTTCGGCTAAGGGCGGCTCAGGGACGGCGCTATCCCTTTCGGCGTAGGGGTCGGGCGACCGCCCGTGCGTTGCGCCCGATATGACGGCGGTGGGTGATCGCGTGCGAGAACTGGAACATGTGGTACGGGATCGGGAGCAGCAAGGCGGCGCCGAGAACCACCGTGAGCGCGGCGACCGAGTAGGCGAAGTGGACACCGTAGGTGGCGTAGAGCCAGCCCCCGAGGAGCGTTCCGATGAGGCTTCCCGCCCCGGCGATCGCGTTGTAGAGGCCGAGCGCCCGACCGCGGGCGGACCGACCGACCAAGCGAACGAGGAAGAGGGTGCTGGCCGTGCTGATGAACGCCCAAGTAACCCCCAGGAGCGCGTTGAGGAGCGTGAGCCAGACGAGGAGCGCGGGCGTCCCGAGGCCGAGCAGGACGTAGACCGGGCCCCAGAGGAACAGGAGCATCAGGACGACACGCCCGCCGAGCGATTCGAGGAAGACCGACTTCGGGGAGTGGGTCTCGACCGCCTTCCCCGAATGGAAGAAGAGGGCCGTGGAGGCCGCCGACGCGCCCAGGTAGACGATGAAGACCCCCGCGTCCGTGAACTTCGCGTCCTGCCATAGGAACACCGGGAACGGGCCGTAGAAGATGTCGAAGCCGACGCTCATCACCCCGAGGGCGGCGAGGAAGAGGTACTCACGACCGGGCAGACGCTCGGCCGTGGACCGCGTGAGGTCGACGAGCCCGGAGATCCGGGCCCGGACGTGGCGGAACCGTTCGACCGCGCCCCGGTTGAGGTTGAGGAGACCCGACACCGTCCGGCGCTCGACCCGAGCGGCGGGCTCTTCGATCCATGCCCAAGCGACGCCGGCGGAGACCAGGGCCAGGGCTCCCGAGACGAGCAGGAGCGCGGTCATCGCCTGGATCGCGGGCTGGGAGTACCCGATCACGAACAGCCAGAGGAACCCGATCGCGAGCCCCGCGGTCGTGCCGAGACCGGAGATGAGGCCGAAGAGGCCGATGTCCGTCGGCCACCACCGCTTGTGGCGTGTCTCGAGCAGGAGCATCGTCCCGATCGGCGCGCTCGCGGCGGAGGCGAGGCCCTCGACGACGTTGAGCCAGAAGAACGTGAGAAGGTTGGTCGCGAGAGCGATGAGGATGATGCTCACGCCGGTCGCGAGGAACGAGCCGACGAGGAAGTACTTCCGGTGCGCGACCCGGTCGGACAGATTCCCCCACAGGATCGTGAACGGGACCTGGCTCATCGCGCTCGCCGCGATGATGATCGTGACCACGAACGCGCTCGCGCCAAAGTGCTGGAGCGCGAGGAGCGGGATGAGCGGGGTCGCGATCCCGTCCGACACCGCGAGCGGAAGGTAGGCGAGGAACCACAGGTCGTTCGTCGAGGGACGAAGTATCGGGCGGGCCTTGATGTCGATCGACGTGTGGCGCGCCCCCGGTAGGCAGTTCGACTCGGGGTTCAGGGGGATAAAGAATCGGTTCTTCACGCATCGAGAGCGGCGACCGACCGCTCCCGCGGCCCCTCCGGGACCTCGGGCGGCCTAGGCGGGGCGGACCTCGAGGCTCTCGAGAAGCTCTCGGTGCTCGTCCTTGCTGATCCACTCGACGCGAAGGTAATCCCGGAGGAACTCGTCGGAGACGCCGAGCGTCCGCGCCTCTGCCACCACGAACCGGTACGCCTCGACCTCCGTCCAGCGCTTCACGTAGCTCACCCCGGGGGCGAAGAGGTTCGCGCCCCCCTGCCGTTGGATCACGTGGCAGAGCTCGTGGAAGATGTCGAGGTAGAGCACGAGCGAGGGACTTTCGGCGAGGTGGCTCTTCCCGATCACGATGCAATCCGAGCCGGGCGAGAGCACCGGCTTCCATTCGCGCCGAGCGCCCGGGGGCATGTCCCACGGAGCGACGTACATCCAGAGGTCCTGGTCGACGACCTGAACGCACGTCTCATCGAACAGCTTGGCCCGTTCGACCTGGTCCGGTTGGAGGCGGACCGCGACGGGGAGCTGGTCCGCTCCGGGGAAGGCGGCGAGCAGCGGATGGCGGCCGACCGGCAGGTCGCGCGAGATTCGGAAGTCCTTGGGCGGCTGAGGGTCGCTTTGGGATTTGCGGCGAGCGGGAGCCATACTGGTGCGGGGCAGCTTCGATGGGATACAAGAACCCATCGCGAACCGGCCGGTGGGAACCCCTTCTTCCGCGGGACGCCTCGCGCCCGCGTCGGGAATTCGACGCTCGACCTCGCGCGGGTGGGAGGCCCCGCCGTGGGCCACTCGGAGAACCCCGACCGTCTCGGGATGGTGGCCGCCGAGCTCGTGGTCCGGGCCTCGCCCGCCGTCGTCCGGGTCGCGAATGCCGAGGACTAGGCGGGTCTAGTCGCCCGGCTTTCGCCGCAGGGACGCCCCGCGAAGCCCCCGAATGAGGTCCGCCTTGGTGACGATCCCCTCCAGGTCCCCGTGGCGGGCGACCAGGATCGCCGGGTACCGGCCGAGAAGGGGGGGGAGGAGGTCCGCGGGGAACCCCTCGTCCAGGACGGGGTACGGCGGCTCGAGGACCTCCCGGACGCGCCCCCGTTGGGCATTCGGCCGGGCGAGCGCTCGGAGCAGCGCGGATTCGGAAAGCGACCCCACGACACGCCCCTGGTCCACCACGGGCAACTGGGAGTACGCCCCGCTCTCCATGCGCTGTGCGGCCGTCGCTAGGGTGGCGTTCGGCTCGACGGTCACCAAGGGTCGGTGCATCAGCTCCCCGACGGTGAGTCGCGGCGCGGTGAGCCCTTCTTGGGTCTCGAGATAGGAAAGGATCCGCTGGACGAGCTCGTACGACGGTCGGATCTGCCCCCGTTCGATGCGCGAAAGGGTCGCGTCGCTCCTCCCGATGGCCCGGGCGAGCTCGCCCAGCGAGATGCCCAGGGCGATCCGACGGCGGCGGATCTCGGTGAGGGTGTCCACGTCGGGGTCGACGCTCCGTACAGGTTAAGGGTGTTTGCCGGGGGTCCCTTAGCCCGTGGAACGGGACTTCCGAAAGGTAAAGGGCCCCCCCCGCATACTTGGTGGGAGGCCCCGATGGAGTCTCCCCGGCGGATCTCCTGGATCAGCCCACCCCCCGAGATCTGCTGGCTGTGCAAGGAACCGCTCGGGGACCCGGCCGAGACCAGCTCCTGGAACGGGAACCCCGCCCACCGCGAATGCGTGCGGATCCACCTGATGCAGCGCGACCCCGCGTTCCATGAGTCCGGGGACGCCGAAGAGCCTCCCGAAGAGGCGGGCGACCCCCTCGAGGGCGTCATCCCTCGGGACGACGATGAAACCGATTTTTGACTAGGGCGGTCCGGGACCGCTTCGCCGTCGTAGACCGCCTCAGGATGTCGCTTCGGGGGCTTCGATACCCATAAGAAGGGGTTCCCCGTGCTCGGCCTGTCCCGCCCCTCGGGACGAGGTCGGTTCATGCCGGAAGTTGTCATCACCTGCGACTGGACGATGATGAGCAACCACCACGGGAAGGAATTCCTGGGGTTTGGCACCACCACCCCAGCGTACATCCTGCCCGAGGGTGTCTACAAGCGGCTCTTCTTCCCCGACATGCCCGTGGACGAGAACGGCTTCCCCCGCCAAGCCCCCTACGGGATGCGGAAGATCGAGGCGTCGCTCATGGACGCCGGGTTCGACGCACGGATCGTTCACCCGAGCCATCTCGACAGGTACATGCCGGGCCAGGCGAAGCTCCTCCTGATCTCGGGCCACGACTACTTCGGGCTCAACCCTCCGAGCTCCACGTTCGGCGGGGTGATGAAGAAGGAGACCCTGAACTGTGTCAACTTCAAGCGAATGCTCACGCAACCGGCCGTGGTCGAGGCCCGCAAGCGGGGACTCAAGATCATCGCGGGAGGTCCATGCGCCTGGCAGCTGGCGCCCGCGACCCGGTTCAAGCTCCCCTGGATCCAGGAGTTCGTGGACTCCTTCGGGGGCATCGACTCGGTCGTCGAGGGCGAGGCGGACCTGTTCGTGAAGGATATTGTCGGAAAGGCGCTCCGCGACGAGTTCCTCCCCCCGCACATCGTGCTCGGTGCCAAGGAGGCGCCCAAGGTCGAGCAGATCTCCTCCATCCGGTTCCCGAGCGTCAACGGTCTCGTCGAGATCGGCCGAGGATGCTGCCGCGGGTGCTCGTTCTGCTCGGTGACCACCCGACCGACGCGCTGGTACCCCCTCGACAAGATCGAGGAGGAGCTCAAGGTCAACGCCAAGATCAACGTCCGCAAGGGGATCCTGCACTCGGACGACGTGCTGTTCTACGGCAGCCCGAACATCATGCCGCACGAGGAGAAGCTGATCCCGCTTCTCCAGCTCGCGAAGCGCTACTATCAGCAGGTGGGCTGGAGCCACGTGGCCATTGCCACCCTGATGACCAAGCCGAAGATCCTCTCGAAGTGCGCTGAGGTCCTCATCGACGATAAGCAGGACTGGTGGGGGGTCGAGGTCGGTGTCGAGACCGGGTCCCCTCGCATGATCACCGCGGCGATGCCGGGAAAGGTCGCACCGTTCAAGGCATCCCAATGGCCGGAGCTCGTCGTCCAGGCGGCCGGCCTGATGAACGACAACCATGTCTTCCCGGCGTGCACCTTCATCGTCGGGCTCCCGCAGGAGACCGAGGACGACGTCCAGCGGACGATCGACCTGATCGACGACCTCTGGGAGTTCAAGGCGATCCTCGTTCCGATGTTCTTCGTACCGCTCGGTCACCTCCAGTCCAAGGACTGGTTCCGTCGGGACCGGTTGAGCCCCCTCCAGCAGGAGCTCCTGAAGCGCGCGCTCACGCACGGGCTGCGCCAGTCGAAGCGGATGTTGAACGACTTCTTCGATTGGGAAGGTCACAACACGAAGCTCGTTCGCGGCGCGTTCCGTGGCTTCATCGGGTTCATCGAGCTCCTCGCCGGGATGCACGGGCTCACGAGCGAACCCACCCGACCGGGCCGACCGATCGTGGACCCGACCCGCACTCCGGACCGCCTGCCGGTTCCGACGATCCCCGTACGCGAATAGGCCCGCGAGCTCCGAGCCCTCGCCTTGGCCTAGGCCTCGTCCTCGGGGAAGTCCGCCGTATCGCTGGGCAGAGGCCGGTGGACGGCTTTCGGTCGATACTCGGGCAGCTTCTCTCTCGGTTCCGAAGCCGCCGCCGTCTCGTGCACCTCGAGCCGGGTCTCCTCCCCGTTGCCGTCGTACGCCCTCCAAGAGCCCGGTCCGAACGGGGTGCCGACGATGATGTGGCGTCGTCCCCAGCTCCGGAACAGGCGGAGGTCGGCGTCCGAGGGGTGGAGCGCCCCGGAGGGGTGCGAGTGGATCGTCCCCACGACCGTCAGGTCGGCGGGAAGCATGTAGAGCTGGAAGTTCGCGTGACGTCGCCCCGCGGTCGTGCCCGGTACCAACAGGAGCTCGCTGATGACCCCGGGGGGGTCGGCGCGGAGGACCCCACCGAACTCGTTCGGGTAGGCGGACCGGGCGCTCGCGAGCGCGCTCGAGAGAGCGCGTCGCGTGATCGCGCGAGGGGTATCGCCGAGGCGAGGGGACCCGGGGAGGCGCTTACGGGTGGGGCGGAAGACCGGCAACCGACGTTCCTCCTTCCGACCCGTTCTCGGTCCACGGGAGGATCCGCTTCCCCCGCAGGCGCTGGAAGAACCGGGTGCCGAAGCGGACGAGCGTGGCCCGCCGAGGAGAGCGGTAGACCATGAGCGCCGAGTCGAGCGGGAGCGGGTACTCGTCCTGTCCGTCCGCGATGACGAGGGCCCCGCGACCGGGGACTACCGGCCGCAGCCGGACGGTCCGCAGCGGCTCGATGACGATCGCGCGAGCCTCGACGCGGAACGGGGCGATCGAGGTGAGCACGATCGCGTCCAGGCCGGGGTCTACGATCGGCCCGAGGGAACTCAGGGAGTAGGCGGTCGAACCGGTCGGGCTCGCGAGGATGAGGCCGTCGGCCCGGATATGACCTGCCACATGGCCATCGAACGCGATCTCGAAGAGCCCCATCTTCCCGACCTGGGCCGAGTGCAGTACGAAGTCGTTGGTCGCATCCGGCACGGGCGTGTTCCCGACCAGCGCGGCGAGCTTCATGCGCTCTTCGAGGAAGTAGAATCCCTTCAGCAGGCGTTCGATCGCCCCCTCGAACTCGTTCGGTCGGCTCGCCTCGACCTCGGCGAGGACCCCCACCGTGCCGGCGTTGATCGGAAGCAGTGGCGCGTCCGACCGCCGGAGGGTGTAGAGGAACGTTCCGTCCCCCCCGATCGCGATGAGAACGTCCGGGTCGAGGTCCTCGATCGGCTTGTGGGGGACGTCGGGGGCGATGCCCGCGGACTCGTCGGCGACGACCACTTCGGCCCGCCCGTCGATCAGTTCGACCGCACGCCGAGCGAGCGACATCGCCACCGGTTTGCGGGGGTTCGCGGTGAGGCCAATCTTCAAAGGTACCCCTCCTCGGTCGCCCGCGCGCACAGGGTGGGGTCGCCCCAGGCGAAGATGCTCGTGCGTCGGTCCACCGTAAGGGGGAACGATTCGATCGGCTGGCCCTTGGCGTCGCTCACGCCGCCACCGGCCTCGAGGAGGATCCGGTAGGCGGCGGCCACGTCCGTCACGCGGAGGTTCCGCGTCTCGGGCGTGTTCTCGAAGAAATAACCGTCCGCGCTTCCCTGTGCGACCATCAGGATCTCGAGCGATGCGCATCCCAGCGAGCGGATCCGTCGCGACTTGGTCGCGAGCCGCGCCCCCCGCTCGGAAGCGGGCCGTCCGAGGTTGACGAAGAAGATCTCGCTGCGCGGGGTCCACGGGCGCGTGTGGATCCGCCGACCGTCCCGGAACGCCCCCTGGCCTCGGGCGGCCCAGTAGGTCGTCCCGCGATGGAGGTCCCGAACTAAGCCGAGGTCGATCCCGGCGAGGTCCCGACGGCCGAGCGCGAGAGAGACCGTGGAGAACGGAAGGCTCCGCAGCGCGTTCGACGTTCCGTCGATCGGGTCCACCACCAGCGTGCTCTGCCCGCCTCGGGAGACGTGGCCGATCTCCTCCGAGAGGAGGTTCCAGTCCACTCCCTCCGCGTCGAGGACCTTCAGGATCTCGGTCTCGGCGAGCCGGTCGAGCTCCTCAGTCGGGGTCCCGTCGGCGCCCATGGCGACGACGTCCGCCCGGTGCGGCGACCCTTCCGCGTCGCGGACCACCTGCTGGACCGCGACACTGATCCGGTAGAGGACCTCCAGCTCCGCCCGTGCCGGTCCGGTCACGTCTCCCGCACGGGGGAGCTGTTAAAGTGGCTTCCCTGCCGGGTTGCCCACCGTACGTTAAGAGGGCAAACCGCTCGGCCCGCCGATGGAACTCCAATTCCTTGGCGGCGCCTCGGAGATCGGCTCCCTCGGGCTGGTCGTCCGGGACCAGGGCCGGACCTTGCTCTTCGACTATGGGCTCACGCCGACCGACCCACCGACCTACCCCCGCCCCGCCCCCACCAACGTCGACCTCGCGTTCCTCTCCCACGCTCACCTCGACCACTCGGGGATGACCCCGCTCCTGAGCCGGCTCCCCAAGGCCCGGCTCATCGCGACCCCGGTCACGATCGCGGTCGCCGACCTCCTGACGAAGGACGCGCTCAAGATCGCTCGGATCGAGGGGTACCTCGCGCCCTACACGCCCTCCGACATCCACTCGCTCCACGCTCGGTTCACCGCGGTCGACCGCCATGGGATGTTCCGCCATCGCGGCATCGAGGTCGAGTTCACCCCCGCAGGCCACATCCCGGGTGCCTCGATGATCCTCTACCGTGGGGAGAAGGACGTACTGTTCACGGGCGACCTGCAGACGACCCCCACGCACCTCGTGGGCGGGGCGGAGCCGCTCGAATGCGACGTGCTCGTCATGGAGTCGACGTACTCCGGTCGGGAACACCCCGACCGCCGTGAGACGGAGCGCAAGTTCCGCGACAAGATCAAAGAAACGATTGACCGGGGCGGGAAGGCGATCGTGCCGGCGTTCGCGGTCGGTCGCGCACAGGAAGTGATCATGTCGCTCGCGTCGGCCGGGTTCGAGACGTACCTGGACGGGATGGCGCGCGCCGTGAACGAGATCTATGAGGCCGCCCCGGAGTACCTCGCGGACGGTCGCCGTTTCCGCCGGGCGCTCGAAGGCGTCCACGTGGTCGAGCACCCCGGCGACCGACGGAAAGCGCTCCGCGAGGCCGAGGTGATCGTCACCACCGGCGGCATGCTGGACGGCGGCCCGGTGCTCTACTACATCGGCGAGACGTACCGGGACGCGAACAGTTCGATCCTCCTGACCGGTTTCCAAGTGGACGGCTCGAACGGTCGCCAGCTCCTCGACCAGGGGACCCTCACGGTCGACGACACCGTGATCCACCCGTCGTGCGAGGTCATGCAGTTCGACTTCTCGGCCCACGCAGGTCATTCCGAACTCGTCCGGGTGGCGAAGGAGTCCCGCGCCGAGACCGTGGTGCTCATGCACGGCGACCAGCGCGACCCCCTGCGGCTGGCCCTCGAGTCGACGTGCCGCGTCATCCTCCCCGAGAACGGGAAGGTCTTCGGCATCTGAAACGGCCCGGCCTTCGGGGGACTCTACGGAGTTCCGCAGGTACCCCGCCGTTTCTTCGGTCAGTTCGAGCGGTCTCGGGAGCCTTCACGACGGGAAGGCCGTCGGCGGACCGGGCTCTCCTCGAAATCAACTTCGGCCATCGGCTCCTCGACCAGGGCCTCCTGCATCGGGGGGAGCTCCCCCTGCGGACGGACGAGCGCCCGGACCTGGGACTCTAGAGTTTCGAGACCCTCCCCGGTGGTGGCCGAGACCTGAAGCCGGTCGGTCGATCGACGCACGAGGTCGCACTTGGTCTCGACCGGAATGATCGGAAGGTGGGGGAACTCCTCCTTCCATCGGCTCAGCAGCTGTTCCTGTTCTTCGACAGGGTAGCCGCACTTCCCCGAAGGGTCGATGACGAACACGACGACGGTGGCGACACCTCCGACAGCGCTGCGGGCCTCTACCTCTGCGGGGTTCGAGCGCCCCTTTCGCCCCAGCACTCCCGGGGTGTCGAGCACCTGGAGCCGGTCGAACCCGAGGTCGGCGTGGCCGACCGCGATCGAGAGCGTCGTGAACGGGTAGTCCGCGACCTTCGGGTGCGCTGAGGAAAGGCGCGCGACGAGCGAGGACTTCCCCACGTTCGGGAATCCCGCGACGACGAGGGTCGGGGCCGCGGGGTCGAGGTGGGGCCGCTCGTCCAGGAACCGGTCCATCTGTCGCAGGCGCTCGAGGTCCGGGTCGATCTCGCGGACGAAGCTCGAAAGGCGGCCGTAGAACGCCCGGATCTGGTCGCCCAGCTCCTCCGAGCCGGAAGCGTGCTTAGTGGACCGCTCCGCCGCCTGAGCCAGGCCGCGGATCCGTTCCTCGGCGCGTCGCACGCGGGTGAGGGCGCGCTCGAGGCTGCCGGACCCGAACGTTTGGGCGAGCAGCGTCGCTTCGAACGGCGTGGGGGGGGTCCGCACGAAGCGTCGGGTCTCGAGGCGCAAGTGTCGGGCGACGGTCGCCGAGCTTCGCACGATCTTGAGCTCTGCCCGGAGGCGGTCGCGGGAGGCTTTGTTCTCGCCCCGGGGCGTGGCGAGGGACGCCCGGTGGAACGCGATATCGAGGATCGCGACGGAGGGCGGGGGCGTTACTGGGGGGCGCCGACCGCTCCCCCGTCGACCTCGGACCTGCGTCATGGACCCCCGAACGCAACCGACGCTCCCGAATACCTTTGCCCTGGTCCGGACTTCCCGGGGTTGCCCCCGGTCCGCGCCTTCGTTCGTCCGGCACAACGAGAACGATTTATGGCCACTGCCGCTCCGTAGTTTCCGGTGAGCCTCGGTGTCGCGTTGGATTCCGGACGAGTCGGGTGAAGAGGCGTCGCTTCTCGAAGCGTTGGGGATCCGTTCGACGGACGAGCTGTTCACGGACGTGCCGAAGCGGGCGCGCATCGGCCGCATGGGCGTGGGTCCCGCCCGGGACGAGCCCGAGGTCGTCGCGGAGGTCGACCGACTCCTCGAGCGGAACCGACCGTTGTCCAAGTTCTCGAGCTTCCTCGGCGGACGGATTGCCTGCCGCTATTCTCCGGCCGCGGTGGACGCCATCGTCTCCCGCAGCGAGTTCTACAGCGCCTACACCCCGTACCAGGCGGAAGCCAGCCAGGGGATGCTGCGCACGCTCTTCGAGTTCCAGAGCCTTTGGGTCGAGATGACCGGGCTCGATGTGGCGAACGCGTCCCTGTACGACGGGGCGACCGCCGCGGGGGAAGCCCTCCTCTTCTGTCGGAGGCTCCACGAGGGGGTTCGCTTCCTGGTCCCGGCCAGCCTCCCGTGGGAGGAGCGCAGCGTCCTCGAGAACTACGCGAGCGGACCGGGCCTCCGGGTCGAAGGGATCCCGTACGACGACCGCACCGGCCGGCTCGACCTCGAGTTCGTACGGGCCGCGGTCGCGAAGAAGGACGTGTTCGGGGTCCTCGCCGACGTGCCGAACGGTTTCGGCCTCGTGGACGAGGGCGTCCCGGAGCTCAAGGGGATTCTCGGCGACGTCCCGCTCGTGGTCGCGGCGGACCCGCTCTCGCTCTCCGTGCTCGAGGCCCCGGGGAACTACGGGGCCGACGTGGTCGTCGGGGAGGGGCAGGGATTCGGCATCGCGCCTTCCTTCGGGGGCCCCCTTCTCGGGTTGTTCGCCTGCCGCAAGGAACACGTGCGCGCCGCCCCCGGTAGGATCGTCGGCGCGACCCTCGACACCGAGGGACGTCGCGCGTTCGCGCTCACCCTCGTCACCCGCGAACAGCACATCCGGCGCTCGAAGGCCACCTCGAACATCTGCACGAACGAGTCGCTGATGGCCCTCGCGTTCGTCGTGTACGCGAGCGTCGTCGGACCCCGAGGCCTCGCCCGGCTCCAGGCCTCGCTTGCCGAGAAGGCCCGGACCCTCGCGAGCGGTCTCGGGAGCATCGAAGGCCTCCAGGCCCCGCGCTTCGATGCCCCGTACCTCGGCGAGTTCACGGTCGAGCTCCGCCGCGGCACGGCCGACGAGTTCCTCGACCGTCTGCGCCGCCGCAAGGTGCTCGGCGGACATTCGCTGAAGGACCTGAGACCGGGGGCTGCCTCCGACGCCGAACGGGTCCTGGTCGGGATCCCCGAAAGCACCAGCGAGAAGGACATCCAGAAGTACCTGCGGGCCGCCCAGGCCGCGATCGGCGCGGTCGGGAGGACCGCATGACGTTCCGCCAGGCCCGCTGGGACGAGCCGGCGGTATGGGACCTGGCGCCCCCGCGGACCGCGGAGGCTCCGCCCGAGATCTCCGGGATCCCCGAGAAGCTCCGCCGCAAGGAGGCGGTCCGATGGCCCGAGCTCTCGGAGCTCGAGGTCGTCCGCCACTACACCCGACTATCCCAGATGAACTTCGGGATCGACACGGCCACCTATCCGCTCGGGTCGTGCACGATGAAGTACAACCCCAAGGTCTCGGAGCTGCTCGCCCGTCGCAAGGGAGCCGCTGAGGTCCACCCGTACCAACCCGAAGCCACCGTGCAGGGTTCCCTCGAGCTCCTCTGGCGGCTCGAACGGGTCCTCTCCCGCATCACCGGTCTTCCCGAGATCTCGTTGCAGCCGGCCGCGGGGGCGCACGGGGAGTACGCAGCGATGCTGATGGTCCGCGCGTACTTCCGCGACCAAGGGGAGCTCGCCGAACGGACCGAGGTCCTCCTTCCCGACACCGCCCACGGCACGAACCCGGCCTCGGCGAGCATGGCGGGGTTCACGACCCGGGAGATCCGGGACAAGGACGGCAGTGTCGACGTCGCCGAGCTCCGCCGCGCCGTCTCGAAGAAGACGGCGGCCTTCATGCTGACGAACCCGAACACGGCCGGGCTATTCGAGAGCGAGATCCTCGAGATCGCCGAGGCGGTCCACAGCGTCGGCGCCATCCTGTACTACGACGGGGCGAACCTGAACGCCATTCTCGGCGTGACCCACCCGGGTAGGATGGGGTTCGACGTCGCCCACCTCAACCTCCACAAGACCTTCGGAACGCCCCACGGTGGCGGCGGACCGGGCGCGGGCGTGCTCGCGGCGGGGGAGAAGCTCGGCCCGTACCTTCCGGTCCCCCGGGTCGTCAAGGAGGGACGGAAGTTCCGGTTCGATTACGACCGTCCCAAATCGATCGGGAAGATCAAGGCGGCCTACGGGAACTTCGGGCTCGACCTCCGAGCGTACGCGTTCATCCTCTCGCACGGCGAGGAAGGGTTGAAGCACATCTCGCGTCGCGCGGTCCTCAACTCGAACTACGCCGCCTCCCGTCTCGGGAAGTACCTTCCCCGCCCGTTCCGTTCTCTCGTCAAGCACGAGTTCGTCCTTTCGGGAACCCCGCTCAAGGAACGAGGCGTCCGCACGCTCGACCTCGCGAAGCGCCTCCTGGACGAAGGGGTCCACGCGCCGACGGTCTACTTCCCCGCCCTTGTCGACGAGTCGCTCATGATCGAGCTGCCCGAGACCGAGAGCAAGCGGGAGCTGGACGGATACATCGCGGCGTTCGAACGCGCGATCTCGGACACCGCGGAGAACCTGCATGCCGCGCCCCGGTCGCTCGCGGTGACCCGGGTCGACGAGGTCCGCGCCGCCCGCGAGCCGCTCCTCTCGTGGAAGGACCTGCGTGCCGCCAGCGCAAAAGCTGAAACCCCCTAGCGGCTAGGGCGGGCCATGAAGGCCCGAGTCCAGAAGGTATTCGCTCGCCTCGACCCCAAGCCGGACGCTCTCCTCCTCGCGAATTCCGTCGACCCGCACTTGGACCAGTCGTTCTTCTATCTGTTCGACGTGCCCGCCGGGCTCTTCGAGGGCTCGGTCGCGATCGCGCACCCCGACGGGGAGCTGGACGTCATCAGCTCCCCTCTCGAGGCGGAGACCGCGTTCGAGGCCGCGAAGGCGGACCCGCACTCGCACGTGGAGGTCGTGAACCGGGACGAGTCCGACCCGGTCCTCAAGAAAAAGCTCCAGGGCGTCGGGTCGGTCGGCCTGAACTTCAAGGAGCTCACGCACGACTGGTACGTTCGGCTCGAGAAGCTCCTCCCCGAGACCCGTTGGGTCGACGCGTCGGTCGGCATCCGCAACGCTCGGGTGACGAAGGAACCGGGCGAGATCGAACGGCTCCGCAAGGCGGCCCAGATCGGCTCCGAGGTCGGACGCGAGATCCCGTCGCTCCTCAAGACCGGCATCACCGAGCTCGAGCTCTCCGCCCAGATGGAATACCGAATGAACCTGCACGGCGCGAGCGGCCGGTCGTTCGCCACAATCGTGGCGTTCGGGCCCCACGGCGCCGAGCCTCACTACCAACCCGGGGACTACCGGCTCAAGCCCGGTCAATCGATCGTCTGCGACTTCGGTGCGATCCACCGGCGCTACGTGAGCGACATCACGCGGTCGTTCCACTTCGGCCCGCGCGACGACGAGATGAAGGCGGTCCACGAGACGGTCGAGGCCGCCCAGAGCGCGGCGCTGGCCGCGATCCGACCGGGGGTCCCGGCTCGGGACGTGCACCTCGCGGCCGAGGCCGTCATCAACGCGTCGCGTTGGAAAGGCCGGCTCACGCACGGGGTCGGCCACTCGATCGGGCTCGCGGTCCACGACGGCTGGGGGTACGGTCCGAAAACGGAGGAACTGGTCGAGGAGGGAATGGCGTTCACGGTCGAGCCGGGGATCTACCTTCCCGGGAAGGGAGGGGTCCGCATCGAGGACGACATCGTGGTCACGAAGAACGGCTACGAGTTCCTCACCACGGCCCCCCGCTCGTACCTCGAGGTCCCGGCGTGAAGTTCGGAGTCCTCACGGGCGGCGGAGACTGCCCGGGCCTGAACCCCGCGATCCGCGCCGTCGTATGTCGGGCGGCCAAGTTCGGCCATGAGACGGTCGGCTTTCTCGACGGCTGGAAAGGCGTTCGGGACGACCTGAGCCGCCCGCTCGCGGTCGCGGACGTGGCCGACCTTCTCGGAAAGGGAGGGACGATCCTCGGCAGCTCGCGGACGAACCCGTTCGCCAAGGAGGCCGACGCGACGAAGGTCCTCGAGACGTTGGCCCATCACCACCTCGATGCGCTGGTCGTGATCGGCGGGGACGACACGCTCTCGGCCGCACGCGAACTTCACCGACGCGGAGGCCACGTGGTCGGCGTACCCAAGACGATGGACAACGACGTCGGCGGCACCGACTGGACCTTCGGGTTCCATTCCGCGACCGCGGTCGCCGTGGACGCCCTCGAGCGTCTCCGGGACACCGCCGGTAGCCACCACCGCGCGATCGTCCTCGAGGTCATGGGCCGGCACGCCGGTTGGGTCGCGCTCGCGACCGGGCTGGCGGGCGGGGCGGACGCGACGTTGGTCCCCGAAGAGAAGTACGACGAGGCGGCGCTCTTCGAGCACGTCCGCGCCGCCGTTCGGGCCCGTGGGTGTGCGCTCGTCGTGGTGAGCGAAGGGATCGACCTCGGCCCTCGCCGAGGCTCGGCCGGTGCGAAGGACGAGTTCGGCCACGAGCTCCTTCGGGAGCGAGAGGTCGGGTCCGAGCTCGCGCGCCGGATCCAGGAAGGGACGGGCGTGGAGACCCGAAGCGCTCAGATCGGGCACATCCAGCGGGGTGGGCCCGCGGTGCTCTTCGACCGCATCCTCGCGACGCGCCTCGGTGCCTATGCGGTCGACCTGGCGATCGCCGGTCGGTTCGGTGAGGTCGCGGTCCTGCGGGGTGCGACCGTGACGGGGATCCCCCTCGAGGAAGCCCTCGGAAAGCCGAAGACGGTGACGCCGGACTGGCTCGACCTCCTCCACACGTTCGACGCCTAGGGGCGGGCCATGCCGGTTCGTGCGCTCTGGTTTCGCGGCCGGACCCTCCACCTCATCGACCAGCGGGAACTTCCGGCACGGACGGTCGTCCGCCGTCTCACCCGGGTCCGGGAGGTGGCCGACGCGATCCGCACGATGGTGGTTCGTGGCGCCCCCGCGATCGGGGTCGCCGCGGCGTACGGCATGGCCCTCGCCCACCGCGAGGGGTCCTACTCACCCGCCCGCGCGGCCAAGCTACTTCGGGCCACTCGCCCCACTGCTGTCGACCTCGCGGTCGGCGTCGAAGCCGTCCGGACCGCCTGGGTCGCGGGCGAAGACCCTCGGGCCGCGGCCGACCGGTACCGGGCGGAGATCGTCGATGAGTGCCACCGCATCGGCATCGCGGGCGCTCCCCTCCTCCGGCGGGCCCATCGGGTACTGACCCACTGCAACGCCGGGGCGCTCGCGACCGTGGAGTGGGGAACGGCCCTCGCTCCGATCCGGGTCGCACGGGCCCGGGGCGCCGACCTGTTCGTCTGGGTGGACGAGACGCGGCCGCTTCTCCAGGGCGCCCGGCTCACCGCGTGGGAGCTCGCACGCGAGAGGATTCCGCACGCCGTGATCGCCGACAACGCCGCCGGAGCGTTCATGCAGGCGGGCCAGGTCGATGCCGTGATCGTCGGCGCCGACCGCATCGCTCGGAACGGGGACTTCGCGAACAAGATCGGCACTTACGAGAAGGCGGTCGTCGCTCGGGAGAACGAGGTCCCGTTCTACGTTGCCGCCCCGTGGAGCACGTTCGACATCGGACGCCCGGACGGGAGGGCGATCCCCGTCGAGGAACGAGGGGAGGAGGAGGTCCTCGAGCTGGCAGGAAGGAGGATCGCGCCCCGCGGGAGCCACGCGCGGAACCCGGCGTTCGACGTGACGCCAGCAAAGTTCGTAACGGCGTTCGTCACTCCGCTCGGGGTCGTCCGCCCAGGAGATCTGAGCACCGCTCTCGCTCGACGTCCTTCTACCTGAACCCGGTCCGCGGGTCCTTTAGCGCGTCAGCGCCAGAAGAGTGGCTGCGAGAGGAAGTGCTCGGTGCCGCGCAGCATATCCCCCAGGCTCGCCGTCACGTCGACCCCGACCTGGTTGAGGAAGAGGACGAGGCAGAGCAGCCCGAGAATGGTGATGGCCCAACTGGACACGGCGGTCATCGTAGTCGCCTCGTCGGTAGAGGGGAAAATTGGGTCGCGCGATACATAAACGGAATCCTCGACTGGCAACGGGGGTCGTCCGGGAGGGCCGATCCTCCTCGACCGAACGCGCGCGCGCACGCTCGCGAAGCGGACGCCAGAAATGGGTCCGGCCGGCCCCTCCGGTGCAAGACCGGACCGCGACGACCCGAGGGGGCAGGGCCGCGAGTAACATTCATAGCAGGGAACGGTTAGCGCCTCGGGGTTGCCCTGGTAGTCTAGTGGTCTAGGATGTAGGTCTGTCGAGCCTGCGACTCGGGTTCGAAGGAGTCGGGGGTCCAACACCCCCGGACCGGAACTCCCGACCAGGGCGCTCCCCGCCCCGGGCCGACCACGGGCCCGGGGCCTTTCGCACCCGTGCTCCCGCCCGCTTATCCTCCGTCGCGCTCTCGCTTTTCCGTGGACGACCCCGACACTCCGAAGCGCGAGCGAGCCACCCCCTACCTCTCCCACGCGGTAGGTGACGCCCTTCGGGACCTGACGGAGAAACGTCTCCTCGAGCTCGTGCGCTCCGAGCCCGTTCCCAACCACCTCGCCATCATCATGGACGGGAACCGTCGGTTCGCGGCCGCCCAGGGGCTCGACGTTTCGAAGGGGCATGCGAAGGGCCGCGACACCGCGGAACTGCTGCTCGACTGGTGCCTCGAGGTCGGCGTCAACATCCTGACCATCTACGCCCTCTCCACCGAGAACTTCTCGCGCTCCTCCGAGGAGCTCGAAGGGCTCATGGACCTCTACGACCGGGCGCTCCGCGACATCGCGGTCGACGAGCGGGTACATCGACACCAGATCCGGGTCCGGGTGATCGGGAACCGGTCGCTTCTCCCCGCCAGGGTACAGGAAGCCATCGAGATCGCCGAGAAGGCCACCGCCGGGTACTCTCGGTACCGGTTCAACGTGGCCCTGGCCTACGGGGGCCGCGACGAGATCGTGGAGGCGATCCGAGCCCTGGCCCGCGAGGTCCGCGATGGGCGCCTCACTCCCGAGCAGATCGATTCCGAGGCGGTTTCCCGCCACCTCTACACGGCGGACCTCCCCGACCCGGACCTCATCTTCCGGACCAGCGGGGAGGAACGGATCTCGAACTTCCTGCTCTGGCAGGCCGCGTACAGCGAGCTCTACTTTTCGGACGTCATGTGGCCCGGGCTTACCCGGCTCGATTTCCTCCGGGCGATCCGCTCGTTCCAGGTTCGGCGCCGTCGCTTCGGGGAGTGACCGTCGGGGGTCCTGGCGGGGGATAGCCGAGGGTCGCGAGGGCCGTCGGGAAAAGGAACACGACCCCGACGAGCACCCAAAGGATGCCGGTCCCGAGGTACGTCCACTGGATGCCGTACGCTTCGATGAGGAGGGCCCCGCCGATCTGCGCCGCCGGGATGATGGCGATGCTGCCGAGCGCGTCGATCCCGAAGTACCGTCCCTGCATCTCGGTCGGAACGAGGAGCTGGGCCGCGGTCAGCCACGCCGTGCCCGCGTAGCCTCCGAAGAGCCCAATCAAGAAGAGGCAGACCGAGGCGACCGGGACGGACGGGAACAGCGCGAGCGCCACGGCCGCCCCACCCGAGGCGACGCCCGCTCCGACCGTCCAGGACCTCCCCGCTCGCCGGACCCCACCAGTGCGACTGACCAGGAGCGACCCGAGACCGGTGCCCGCAACCTCGAGCGCTAAGAGGAGGGCGAAGACGAGCGCGGAGCCGTGGAGGAGGAGGGTCGCGAAGACGACAATGAATGTCCCGACCAGGCCTCCACAGAAATTGAAGAACGTCGCCGAGAGGGTGAGTTCGAGGAAGCCGCGTGCCTTGACGAGCCACCGGAACCCGTCGCGGACATCCGCAAAGTACCCGGGCTTCGCCCGTTGCTCGACCTCGGCCACGGAACGGACGGTCATGCCGAACAGGAGCAGCGCCGACACGGCGAAGGTTGCGGCGTTCGCGGCGAGCCCCATCACGGGGCCCAGGGTCACGATCAGGATCCCCCCGAGCGAAGCCCCGACGAACTGGGCGGCGGAGCGGCTCGACCGCACGAGCCCGTTGGCGTCCGCGACGAGCGGGGTGTCCACCAGCGCCGGGATGAGCGCCTGCTCGGCAGGGTTGAAGATCGTCGAGAAGGCGCCGACCACGAAGTAGGCCACAAGGATGGTTACGAGCTCGAAGCCGTGGAGCTCGAGGACCACGACGACCGCGGACATCGCAAGCGCCCGGGCCACGTCGGCGGCGATCATCAGCCGCCGCCGGTCGTAGCGGTCCACAAGGGCCCCGCCGAACACGCTGAAAAGGATCCCGCCGACGAGCCACGCCGTCCCGAGGAGTGCCACGTCGAGCGCGGAACCCGTCGCGGTGAACACGATCCATACGAGGCAGATTGCCGCAACGGCCTGGCCGAGGGTCGACCCGAGCCCCGCAGAGAAGACCCGCGTGTAGGCCGGGGTGGCCAGCAATCGAGTGTACGGGCTGCGCGGGGACGAAGGCTCCATCTCCGAACCAAGTCGGGAGGAGGAACCCCCGCATAAGTACGCGGCCCGCCGGGGGACTGCGCGCTTCCGGGCTATCGGAAGCTTTAGATTTCTTTAAATACAACCGCTTTTCTACCCAGACCGACAGCCGAGAGTAATCTCGGAGGGAAGAACGATGTTAACCGGACAGACACCGATCCTGGTGCTAAGGGAAGGGACGAAGCGGGAGAAGGGCCGAAGCGCGTTGGGGAACAATATCGCCGCCGCGAAGGCAATCGCGGACGCCGTGCGCTCGACGCTCGGACCGCGCGGGCTCGACAAGATGCTGGTCGATTCGATGGGCGACGTCGTCGTCACGAACGACGGGGTCACGATCCTCAAGGAGATGGACGTCGACCACCCCGCGGCGAAGATGCTGGTCGAGGTCGCGAAGACCCAGGACCAGGAAGCTGGGGACGGGACGACCACTGCGGTCGTTCTCGCCGGCGAGCTATTGAAGCGCGCCGAGGGTCTCATCGAGCAGAACATCCACCCCACAATCATCTCGCAGGGGTACCGACTAGCGTCCCAGAAGGCGCTCGAAGTCCTCAACGAGGTCAGCCAACCGGTAACGATCAACGACCATGACCTGCTCACGCGGATCGCCGTGACGTCCATGGCCTCGAAGTCGGTCTCGTTCGACCGCGACCACATGGGTGAGATCGCGGTGAAGGCCGTGACGGCCGTCGCCCAGCCGAAGGCCGGCGGCGGTTACGACGTCGACCTCGACAACATCCAGCTCATCAAGAAGCAGGGCGGCTCGATGGCGGACACCCAGCTCATCGAGGGCGTCATCGTCGACAAGGAGAAGGTCCACTCGGGAATGCCGACCCGCGTCGAGAACCCCAAGATCGCTCTCCTCGACGCCGCGATCGAGATCAAGAAGACCGAGATCGACGCGAAGATCGAGATCAACGACCCTTCCCAGCTGAACGCGTTCCTCCAGGAGGAGGAGAACATGCTCCGCCGGATGGTGGAGCAGGTCAAGAAGTCCGGCGCGAACGTCCTTCTCTGCCAGAAGGGGATCGACGACCTCGCCCAGCACCTCCTCGCGAAGGAAGGCATCTACGCCGTCCGCCGCGTGAAGAAGTCCGACATGGAGAAGCTCGCGAAGGCGACCGGGGCGAACATCGTCTCGAAGGTCAGCGAGCTCGCTCCCGAGGACGTCGGGCACGCGGGCATGGTTGAGGAGCGGAAGATCGGGGAGGACTCGCTCACGTTCGTCACGGGCGCGAAGAAGGCCAAGGCCGTCTCCATCCTGATCCGCGGAGGCACCGAGCACGTCATCGATGAGATCGAGCGGTCGCTCGATGACGCCCTCAACGTGGTCGCCGTAGCGGTCGAGGACGGACGGTACGTCTTCGGAGGCGGGGCGACCGCCGAGGAGCTCGCCATGCGCCTGCGCGACCACGCCGCGAAGATCGGCGGACGCGAGCAGATCGCGTTCGAGAGCTTCGCCGATGCGCTCGAGACGATCCCGAGGACCCTCGCCGAGAACGCCGGGCTCGACCCGATCGACATGCTGATCGAGCTCCGCAAGGCCCACAAGGGCGGCCAGCAGAGGGCGGGCGTCAATCTCACCACCGGCAAGACCGTTGACATGGGGGAACTCCACGTCATCGAGCCGATCCGGGTCGGGCGCCAAGCGATCGAGAGCGCGACCGATGCCGCGGTGATGATCCTGCGGATCGACGACGTCATCGCGTCCAAGTCGAGCCCACCCCCCTCCGGAGGCCCTGGCGGCCCCGGCGGCGGTATGGGTGGCATGGGCGGCATGGGCGGCGGCGACTTCGGGGAAGACTGAACTCACCCTCCCCTCGAACCAACCTTTTCTCCCGGTCCCCGGGTACTCCCGTGGACCTGAACCTTTCAAACTTCCGGGCTCGGGCGCTAGCCCCGCGCTCTGGGCTCGACCCTAACGACCGCGCGAACGGAGGAGCTCCCCGACCTGACGGATGGCCCGGGCACGATGGGAGAGCTCGTTCTTCTCCGCGGGCGGGATCTCGCCGAACGTCCGGAAGCCGCCCTCGGGGATGAAGATCGGGTCGTAGCCGAACCCTTGACGGCCGCGAGCCCGCTCGGCGATACGCCCCTTAACCTCGCCCACGAACGCCCATCTTCGGCGGCCGCGCTGCAGGCCGGCCACGGTTCGGAAATAGGCCCGCCGGTCCCGCTGCCGTAGGAGCTCGAGCAGCGGACCGAACTTCCAGGTCTTGAGGAAATGAGCGGAATAGACCCCGGGAAACCCGCGCAGGGAGGGGATGAACAGGCCGGAGTCCTCGACCAGGACGTATCCGGTGAGGTCCCGCACGGCGGCGAGCTTCGAAACGACCACCTCCTCGAGGGTTTCGGCTTGGGGTTCGGGAAGCGACCGACGACGCCACCGCGTGCGGACCCCGTACGGCAAGAGGAGCTTCTGGACCTCCCGGAACTTCCCGGGGTTGGTGCTGACGAAGGTTACGTCGGTCACGCCTACCAAGGGTAGTCGTTGTAGGCGATGATCTCGTCCGGGCTCTTTCGCCCGTCCCCGTTCGACCGGGCCGCGCCGTTGCCCTCGAGCGGGAATCCGATCGGGATGACCGCGATCGGATGGATCCCCTCGGGCACGTGAAGGACGGAGCGGACCTTCTCGTCGTTGAACTCGATGATCCAGTTGGTGCCGAGCCCCTCCGCTGTCGCCGCGAGCTGCAGGTGAGCGACGGCGACCGCGACATCCAGCGGGTAGGCCGAGATGTAGCCGCCGATCGTGATCGGGATGTCCTCTTCCACGGCGAACGCGACGATGACCGCGGGGGCCTCCGCGATGAGCTTCCCTCGGTTCGAGGCCTGGGCCAATAGGCGCTTTCGCTCGTCGTCCTGAACCACCACGAAGCGCCACGGTTGGAGGTTCTGCTGACTGGGCGCCAACCGGGCGGCCGCGAGCACCGCCTTCAACTTCTCCGGGGGCACCGGGCGAGAGTTGTACTGGGTGCAGGGTCGGAAGGAACGAATTGCGTCGAGGACGTCCATGTCGATTGACCGAAAACGAATCAGGCTCTGAAGGTCAAAGGAGGTCTACGCCCCCGACGGAAAGCAAGGCATTCGGTCCTACGAGGTCCGTCCCCGTTAAAAGGGTTTTCGAGGGTGGGCCGGAGCCCGAAACGGTCCGGTGGGGAGCGGCCCGTCGTGGCGTCATGAGGGGGGAGAGGGGGATGGCGCCGCTCCCTCGGGCGCGAACCGCCGCTCGAGATTGGCCCATTCCACCGTGCGGCGGAACCCGAGCTTTTCATTGATCGCCCATATCGGCAAGTTGAGCGAGTCGTTGAACGTCCGAAGATAGCGGAACCCCCGGCGGCGGGCGTACTCCAGGGCCCTCCGCTTGAGCTCCGACGCTAACCCACGACCGCGATACGGCCTCCGCGTTCCCGTGTACCCGACCACGAGGGAGTCGTCCCGGGCGAGGTCTCGCTCGAGGTCGCTCGACGCGACGTACGCCTCCCCGTACCGGGCCAGAAAGTGTGCCTCCGGAATGGATGGGGGCCCTTCGAGCTGGGCAACGAACTGGTCCAATGTGAGGGGAGTGTGCTCCCCCATCCGTGGGACGTCTTTTTCGGTCTCGGAGACCAGTTCGAAGAGACGCTGGCGGACCTCCGGGCGCGCGGGCCCTTCCTCGGCCAGGGTGGTGATGCGTATGCCCTCCTGCACCAACGCCGCCACGCCCTCCGATGGGGGCGGGATCTCCACTTCGGAGAGGTCGAGGGTGCTCATCCACATGGTCCGAAGCTGGGCGAACCCCTGCTTCTGGGCGAACTCGAGGCTGCGGGCGTCGTCCTTCCGTACGTTCGTCCAGAAGCAGACCGCGTGGTGGGAGACCGCCTCCGAATCGAGGAGGACCGAAAGCTCTCGCCCGATCCCGTGGCGAGCGTGGGCAGGGTCGACGGTCACCGACACCCAGAACTTGTGCGGGTCATAGCCGTAGAGCGAGTGGGCGATCCCTCCGGCGGCGACCACCTTTCGGGTCCCTCGCTCCTCCACGACCCACCTTTCGTTCACGAGGTGAGGGGCCGCCATCAACCGGTCCCAGTGGCGTTCCTCTTCCGGGGTCGACGGGAACTCGGGGTTGATGATCGAATAGAGTCGGCACACCGATTCGTGGTCCGCGTCCACGAAGGGCCGCACAGAGTACGTCTTTCGGTCCATCCGACCTCGCTTCGGCCACACATCTGGGCCCCCCATAGTTCCTTGGGGGCGGATACCCCACCCACCGATTCGCGGGTGGAATGGGTCGAGGGTACCGTCCCGGGCCCACCGGAGCGGTGCCCGAAGGGCCGGTGACGGGGCCCCGAGCTGGTCGCTCGATTCTACGTCAAAGACTTAGCGAGGGAGAGTCCGTGCCAAAGCACGTGAGCTCGCGTTTCCGGCCGACGACCGTCGTGAGCCTGGTGTACGCCTCCACGGCCGTAGTGTGGGGTGCGTACTCGCTCCTCATCGTAGCACTGCCTTTCCGATTCCAGGCGCTCGGTCTCTCGCTGGTCCAATACAGCGTCGCGATCGCGATCTTTGCTTTCGGGATGCTGCTGACCGAAAGCGTCTGGGGAGTGCTTGCCTTCCGGATCGGGAACCTCCGGACGGTCCTCGCCCTCGGGGTAGTGGTCGGGGTCATCTACCTGGCGATCGGCTTTTCGAGCACGTTCCTCACGCTCGCGATTTCGCTGGGACTCCTCGGTGCCATGGCGATCTTTCCGGTCCCCCTCTTTCGGTGGATGGCCATGATCGCTGGCGGACCCGGGACGGGAGGCGCCGGAACCGGCCGCTACGGCCTCTTCTTCGGGGGTGGGATGGCGGTGGGATCCGCCCTAGGTCCCCTTCTCTACGTCGACTTCGGCTTCCAATCGTTGACCTACGTTGTCGTCGTGACCTATGCGGTCGGTCTCGCTCTCATGGCGTGGCTTCCCTGGCACGAAACCCGACTTCCCCGCGCCGAACCGGGCTCCTTCTCCCAGGTCCGCCGAGTGCTGACCGCCCCCTTCGTGTTCGTGGCCGTCCTCGTCGTGCTATCCTTCCTAGCGTATACGCTAATCACGAGCTACCTGCAGATCTACTCCGTCAGCACGTTCCACGGGACCCCGGCCGCTTCCGGCTACGTGATCGGTGTCGCCCGGGCGACCATCCTGCTCGCCGGCTTCCTCCTAGGTGGGGTGGCCGACCGTTTCGGCCCCCTGCGCACCGTACCGTTCGGGTTCCTGCTCCTCACCCTCGGAGCGCTCGGGACATTGTTCTCCGCGTCATACGCGGAGATGGTCGCCGCGACGATCGTCTTCGCGGTCGGGTTCGGTTGGCTTTCCGCGAGCCTCCTGCCCCTCGCACTCGGTCCGGTGCCGGTCCCATTACAGGGTACCGCGGTCGGGGTTTTCGGGTCGTTCGAGGACCTCGGACTCCTCGTCGGCCCGGTCCTGATCGGTGCTGTGTACGCGACGTACGGTGCTCGCCCGATGTTCCTCGTCGTAGGCGTGGTTGCCCTTGTGGCAGCGCTCCTCGCGGTTCTCTTGCGCTACGTGGGCCGAAAAGGAGCGCCCTTCCCGGGGCTTGAGGGACCGACCCAGAACTGAGCTGGGTGCGACTTGGGAGGACACGCACCTCGAGTGCTCAGCGCCGAGAGTCGGGCCTACGGGCGGCGGGGGGTCGATCACCAACAGGCTTCAGAACCGCCCGAGAAACCCTGCTGTTCGCCTCGGCAACGGCGGTTTCGACTTCGGCGGAAGTGACGATCGGCTCCAGCGGATGCTCTGCTTGGTAGGTCTTGGCGACGGTAGAGGCCGTTCCGACGGCTTCCACGAGGGCGACCAGCTCCGCACGTCTGCGGCGGAGCGACTTGGAGAGAGAACGGTAGGCGACGCCCGCAGGACTGGCCTCGTCGATCGCGCGCCGGCCGGCGTCCGGGCCTGCGCGCGGCAGGTCGCGGGTCCCTTCGCGCGGGCCGTTCTCGCTCACAGTCAATTCCTTAGGACGCGGTCGGGGATGACCTGCTCGGCCGGCACCGCGAACCTGCAGCGCTCAGTGCGATTGGAGTGGCTTCCCCGGCGGGTATCCTGAAGGAGTTCCCGGAAAGGATTGGGGCCCGCCGACTCGGGTTGGTGGTCGCCCACTGCCCCCTGAACAGTACCCGAGCAGCAACACGATTATATATGGCGGACAGGGCTCGGAGAGCGCTGCTGACATCCGTCCGACAAACGGGCGAGTTTCGGCGACGAGTGCGGCGCGTCGAGGGATTGGAGGAAGCACCCGATGCATCTGAAGCGAGTCAAACTGAGGAACTTCAAGTCGTTCGCCGGCGCGACCGAGATCCCGTTCCAACCCGGCTTCACGGGCGTTGCAGGCCCGAACGGGATGGGTAAGTCGAACATCTCGGACGCAATCCTGTTCGTCCTGGGTCCGACCAGCTCGAAGGCGCTCCGGGCGGAACGCCTCACCCACCTCTTCTTCAACGGCGGGTCCTCGAAGAAGCCGGCGACCGAGTGCGAGGTCTCTCTCGTCTTCGACAACACCGACAAGCTCCTTCCGGTCGAGACCCCCGAGGTCGAGGTCACCCGGTACGTGAAGCTCGCCCCGAGCGACCCCGACGGGTACTACTCGTACTTCTACGTCAACGGCAAGCGAACGACCCAGACCGAGATCGATTCGTTGCTCTCCCATGCGAGGCTTTCGGGCGACGGCTACAACCTAGTCCAGCAGGGGGACATCAACAAGATCGTCACGATGGGCCCGGTTCCCCGCCGGGGTCTGGTGGAACGCCTCGCGGGCATCAGCCAGTTCGACGACGAGCTCGAACGAGCCGCGACCAAGCGCGTCGACCTGGACGGGAACCTCGACCGGATCCAGACGCTGCTGACCGACATCAAATCTCGCCTCGCGGGCCTCGAAGGCCAGCGGCTCCTAGCGATCCAGTACAAGCAGCTCCAGGACGACAAGAAGCGCTCGGAGGCACGTCTCGCGCGGGCCGGTCACCGCCTCGCCGAGCACGAGCTCGCGACCTGCAAGAAGCAGGTGGACGCGGTCCGGGCCGAGATCGAGCAGCTCGACAAGACACGCACCGAGCTCGCCGCCCAACAGGAGAAGCTCGCAGCGGCGGTGGACGCGATCGACCGGGATATCGCTGAGGCGGGGGGCGCGGCGGCCGTCAAGTTCAAGCAAGAGGTCGACGAGAAGAAGATGGCCTACGCACGGCTCGACCAAAGCCTCGGCCATCTGCGCGAGGCCCTCGTCGCCATCTCCACCCAGGCCGACGAGCTCGTGAAGTCGGTCCGGGCGGACGAGACCCAGGAAGCGTCTCTCCAATCCCAGGAATCGAAGCTGGCCGACCGTCTTGAGGGCCTCGAGAAGACCGCGGACGAGAACACTCGAGAGATCCAGAACGCGACCGGGACCCCGGGGAAGAGCCGCGACAAGCTCGCGGCCGCCCGGAAGCAACAACTCGAGCTGGCCCGCCAGACCGAGGCGAAGCAGACCGCGTGGACGGAGGCCGTCCAGTCCCGCGAGACGGCGAGCGCGGCCTTCCGCACGGCCGAACGGTCTGAGGCGCAAGCCGAGGATGACCTTCGGGAACGCGAGGTCGAGGTAAAGGACCTCGAGCTTCGGATCAAGGAGACGTCGCCGGGGAAGAACGGTTCGGGACCGACCACGAGCGACCTCCAGAAGGAGCTCTTCGCCCTCAAGACGAAAGAGAAGAACCTCTCGGCGGAATGCGAACGGCTTGCCCAGGAGGTCCTCGAGCTCAACCGACGCTACCTCTCGCTCGACGCTCGCCTCAAGGCCCGGACCGAGGGCAGCGGGCGGCCGACGGCCCTGGCGGCCGTCGACTATCTCCTGTCCCAGCGCAACCTCGGCAAGATCCCCGGTATCCGCGGCACCGTGGAAGAGCTGGCCGAGTTCGACCCGAAGCTCAAGACCGCGCTCCAGGTCGCCGGCGGCAGCCGCTTCCAAGCGCTCGTCGTCGAATCCGACCAGGTCGCGGAAGAGTGCATCAAGCTCCTACGCGAGGAGAAGCGCGGCCGCGCGACCTTCCTCCCGCTCAACAAGATGCTCCCCGGCCGGGCGCACGGCAAATCGCTCGTCGTGGCCAAGGCCGCGGGAGCGACCGGCTTCGCGATCGACCTCGTGAAGTTCGACGAATCCCTGCGGCCGGCTTTCTGGTACGTGTTCGGGGAGACGGTCGTCATGGACGACCTCGCCCGGGCCCGAGCCCAGATGGGCGGGGTGCGCCTGGTCACGCTGACCGGCGACCTCATCGAGGCCACCGGAGCGATCTCGGGCGGGTACGTCGACCCCACCAACCAAGGTCGGGGCAGCGACTCCGCCGTCGAGCTGAAGCGCCTCGGGGACGAGCTTCGCAGCAAGGGGTCCGCGGAGACCGCGGGCCGAGCCGAGCTCGCCAAGGTGACCGAGCGAATCCGCGTGGTCGCCGAGGAGCTTTCGACACGATCCATACAGGACCAGGCCCACCAGTCCGCCCGCGAGGTGTTCGACAAGGACCTGGAAGCGGCCCGGGAGCGGCTGTCGGCCGCTCGGGACCGCATCGCCGCCGCCCGCGCCGACCAGAAGAAGGCCGAGACGGCCCTCGCGGCGGCGGAGGCGGACGTGACCCGCCTCACCTCCGATATCGCGGCGCTCAAGGAGCAGGCACAGAAGGCCCAGGAACAGTACCTGAGCCAACTGCCCGAGGCAATATCGGTCCACCTACGTGCCCTTCAAGAGACCTCCCAGAAGACCTCCGAGGAGAGGGTCCAGGTCAACGGTGAGCTCGAATCGGTCCGCGCCTCGCTCGCCGCGCTATCGGCGAGCCTCGAGGCACGGCGGTCGGACCTTCAGAAGGCACAGAAGGAGATCTCTGCGAAGAAGAAGGAGATCGCCCAGGCCGAGCGCACGCTGAAGGAATCGCGGGCAGCGCTCGAGGCGCTCAAGTCCGTCGAGTCCCAGCAGAGCGAGTCCGCCAAGGCCCAGTCGGAGAAGAAGCGGAAGCTCGAGACCGACCGGCTCGCGGTGACGGCGAAGCTGGCTCAGGCGCAGGCGAACCTCGAAACCCGCAAGGGCATGCTCACGCAGGAGGAAACCCGCCTCGCCCAGGCCGAATCGCACGTCCAGGAACTGAACGAGGCCCTCAAGCAGTTCCCCGAAGCGGAGCCGGACGAAAAGCCGGTCTCCATCGAGGAGTTGAAGCGGAGGATCTCCGCGCTCGACCAGCAGCTCCAGGGGATGGGGGACGTCAACCTGCGCGCCGTGGAGGAGTACGACCAGGAGAAGGCCCGCTCCGAAGAGTTCCAGTCCGAGGTCACCCGCCTCACGAACGAGAAGAACGAGCTCCTCGCCCTCGTCGGTGAGATCGAGAAGAAGAAGCGGGAGAAGATCACCGAGGTCGTTGCCCAGGTGGGCATCCACTTCAAGGAGATCTACGGCGAGCTATCGGCGGGAGGCGAGGGCGAGATCGCCCTCGAGAACCCCGAGGACCCCCTCGCCGGCGGGCTACTCATCAAGGCCCGGCCCGTGGGAAAGAACGTCAGCCGCCTCGAGCAACTTTCCGGCGGAGAGAAGTCCCTCGCGAGCCTCGCGTTCATCTTCTCGATGCAACGGTACGACCCGAGCCCGCTCTACGTCTTCGACGAGGTCGACATGTCCCTTGACGGCCTCAACGCGGAGTTCGTCGGGAGGATGCTCCGCCGCAACGCCGAACGGGCTCAGTTCGTCGTGATTTCGCTTCGCAAGGTGACCCTCAAGTTCGCCCACCACCTATTGGGAGTGACGATGCGGGGCGACGGGTGCTCCCGCGTCGTCGGGATCGACCTCGACGATATCCACGATGTCGAGGGCCGTGAGAACGCCCGCGCCCCGGAGGCGGTCCCGCCGCTCGAGGCCCGATGACGATCTCCGAAACGGAAGCCGCCGAGCTGCTCCCGACCACCGCCGTCTCCCGGGAGGCGGCCGAGAAGGTGCTCCGGTACCTCGTGTTCCACCGCTCGCTCATCGGCGAGAACGAGTCCTCCACGCCGCTCCTCGAACGGTACCTCTCCCTCGTCGAGAACCTGAAGGAAGGGGTCCACATCGTGATCCCCGACCCGTTCCAGAAGGCGATCGCGCTCCTCTTCGAGCTCGTGATGGAAGAGGAGTTCGACCCGTGGGAGATCGACCTCGTGAAGTTCACCGAATCGTACCTCGAACGGGTCCGCGAGGACGGAGCGGTCAACTTCGCCATCGCCGGCCGCCTGGTCTACATGGCCTGGAACATCCTCTACCTCCAGTCCGAGGAGATCCTCAAGATGCGCGCCGTCCCCGACCCGCCGCTCGACGGCGGGACCGGCTTCCCCGGAGCGACGGACGACGGCTACTTACCGCTCCTCGATACCCCGGAAGCGGTCGACGTGACCAGCACCGTTCTGGGCTCGACCGACCCGCCGCCTCTCCTCGGAATGGTCCGACACCCCGAAACTCGACCGGTGTCGCTGCTCGAGCTGGTCCGCGCCTTCGGCGAGGCCGAAGCCGACGCCCGCCGAGCGCTGCGGATCGAGGAGCTCCGCGACCGCCTGCGGGAGGAGCAACGGGCTCCCCCCGAGGTCCTCGTGCACGGCGAGATCCCCGAACGGGACCTCGAGGACACCTGGGCCGCGACGCTCCACCGTCCGCTGGGAAAGCCGTTCCCCCTGCTCGAGCTGTGGAACCCTCTGTCCGGTCGCGACCGTCTGGTCGCGGTGTTCCTTGCGCTCCTGTTCCTCGCTCGAGAGAGCTCCGTCGAGCTGCTCCAAGAGGTGCTGGGAGCCTCCCCGGTGCTCGTGGTGCGGACCGCGGAATCGCGAAAAGTGTTGACGAAGGAGGCGTAAAGGGATCCCATGCCGTCGAAGCTCGATGACCTCGTGTTCCAGGTCGAAGCGGTGCTGTTCGCCAGCGGAAAGCCTCTCGCCGTGAAGGAGATCGCCGCCGCGCTCGGCCTCGACGATTACCGCCCCGTCCAGCGCGCGGTCCGAACGCTCGAGCAGACCTACGGCAACCGCCAGTCCGCGCTCGAGGTCCGCCGTGTGGGCGACCGGTACGCCCTCCAGCTCCAGGAGAAGTACGTTCCCACGGTCCACGCTGTCACCCCGGTCGAGATGACGCCGCGCACCCTCCGTGCGCTGACGCTCATCGCCTACCACCAGCCGATCCTGCAGAGCAACCTCGTCCGGATGATCGGGGATGTGGCCTACGAGGAGGTACAGCGCCTCCGGGGCATCGGCCTCATCCACACGGACCCGAAGGGCTCCACCCTCGAACTGGCCACGACGCGTCGGTTCGCGGAATACTTCGGGATCGCGTCCACCCGGCCGGAGGAGATCCGCCGCTTCCTCGAGCAGAAGCTCGGGGTAGCGCCCGCCGTCCCCGCTCCGACGAGCCCCGGCCCCAAGGAGGTCGCAGCGACCCCCATTCCCTCAGCAACGGATGTTCCCGCGGAGGCGCCGCCCGAGAACGGGACTCCCGACGAGGAGCCCCCCGCCCAGCCCCCGATGGCGTCCTAGGTCCTGGTTCAGAACGCCCCGCACTGAGGGCATCGCACCGGTTCCGCGGGGCGGATCGCCCCGCAGTACGGACATAGGAACGTCGAACCTGGGTACCCCCCTTGCGGTGGCGTAGGCATCGGCCCCATGGGGCCACCGCCCTGAGCTCCCCAAGGCACCCCGCTCGGGGGCGAGCGCGGTCGGGACGGACGCGCGCCGATGGCGACCAACGTGATCGCTACGACAATCCCCACGCCGAAGATCGCGAAGATGAACACCCAAGGGATCCCGGCCGAGCTCGCGGGCGACGGCGGGTACCCGGGCGGGAGACCGGGGGTCGAGCCGTTGTAAACGTAGGTGCGGATCGTCCCGTTCTCGTCAGCGGCGAGGAAGGCCGGCGCGTTCACCCCGCCCCAGCCCGTAGTAGGGTCCCAACCCGGGGCGGCCGAGAAGACGTAGTTGCTTCCCGAGGTCACGTCGAGGTAGGGGTCCGAGCTCGCGCCGGGGTGGGCGGCGAAGAAGCTCGCGATCCGGTAGATCTCCGGGTCGAGGAACCCGAGGGACGTCCAGGGGCCGGTCGTTCGATTGTTTTCGACAGCCACGACGTCGGCGAGAAGTCCGGCGAACACCGGCGCCGCCACGCTCGTCCCCTCGAGGAGGTCAAAGAACACCCCTTCGGACGCGTTCGCGTAGTCCGTCACGATGGTCGCGTTCCCCGGCATCGCGACGTCCGGGCCGGATCGACCGAGGCCCAGCGCTCCCTGGAGGACGGTGGCGTTGACGACCGCGGGCTGGGCGGCCGAAGCGAACTGCCACAAGGGCTCCGGATAGACCGGGCTCACTCCACCTTCCGTTCCGGCGTACGACCCTTGGCCGCCGAGGGTGTCGTACCACGCGGACATGCTCGATATCCCCCCGTCGGCGCCGTCGTAGGTGAGGTTGAGGCCGCCGGTCCCGTTGTAGAACGCGTTCGGGCTCCCCGAGAGACCCAGGGATACGCCCCCGACGGAAATCGAGCCTGAGGTGTTGGTGGCGTCGGTGGCGGGCCAGATCGGCCACTGCCCGTCCGAGCGGCCGGTCAGCGAATCGGGTGCGTTACCCTGGTCCCCGCTCGCCGAGACGACGGTGACCCCCGTCGCCGCGGCCGTGAGCAGCTCGGCGTTCCACGCCAAGTCGGTCAGGTCCGAAAGTCCGAAAGAACAGCTGACGGTCGCGAGGTGTCTGGGGGCGTAGCTATAGCTCAACGCCGCGGCGAGGTCGGCGGCGAAATAATCCGCCGCCTCTCCCAAGGTGGCCGCGTTCTCAACCAGGTTCGCCCCGAAGTAGAAATTGTAGACGGAGGCCCCCGGTGCCAGGCTCCCGGCCATCTCCAGGTCGAGAGAGTTCTCCGTCTCGAACGCGGTGGAGTCGTTCACGCTGCCGAACGATGCGGGAAGCGGCGGGGTGATGCTGTCCACGGTTACGGGTACGCCCGTGAAATTAGGCATGGGCCAGTGGGGGCCGAGCGTGCCATTGAAGTAGGCTGCGACGACCGCGGGGTCCCAGGGAGGCAGGTTCGTCTGCAAGGTTTGGTTGAACGCGCTCGCGAGCAGGGTCGCGATGGCTACGGACGTGGGAAACGTTGCGTTTGGCACACTGCCCGCCCCGGGGAAGAGCTCGTTGACATCGTACGCCTGGGTGTAGTCCGACCCCAGGAACCAAGCCTCGCCGCTGGTGTTGTCATGGGCGAATTGCGCGAGGTGGCCCGAAACGGGGCGGAGCGGGAGCGAGGGCGAGAGCGCTCTCGACGACCCGATAAGACCGGCCGTTGCGGAGTTGGATAGACCACCGATCCCCGAGACGTACCCGTCCAGGGATGGCGGGAGCGAGACCGTTCCGACCGCCGTGTAGAGGGGGACTCTATTGGCGGACCCGTACGTCTTGAGGTCCACTCCGAGAAGCTGGTCGACCGACCTCGCCGCAAGGACCGCGGTGACGGACGAGCGGTCCGGAGCGGCGGTGATATCGCGTGCCCCTGCGGTCTCCAAGGCGGCCTCCACGTGGGCGACGCTCGAAGCGGGCGGCGCGAACTCCTCTACGTACTCCGGGTAGGTGAGGAAGTGACGGTAGGAGGGAGAGGACGGGTCCTCGACCTGGCTCAAGAATCGAGCCAGTTCCCCCGAACGAGGGTTGGTGAGCGTGAACGTCAGGGAAACGGCGATGGAGGACGGCAACTCTCGAGGTAACGCCCCGGTCGAGAGCGGTATCGCATCGGTCACGAGGGCTAGAGGGGCCGAGGCCGCCGAGGAGGACGGCAGGGGGACCGCGGTCACGGCCGCGGCGGAGCTCGCGACGACGACGAGCGAGAACAAGACGGCGAGAACCACCGTAGACCAACGCATCGGGGGTACCCAGACGCGCGCCCTAATGAGGTCGACTCGACCGTGGGCCGGGCAACCCTTTAGACCGCCCTAGATTCTTCGCGGAGCGATGCACCTCGCCGCGACCGAGGGAGGGAAGCGTTGCGTCTTCTGTGACATCGTCGCGCGGCGAGCCCCGGCCCACATCGTCTACGAGGACGATTCAACGCTCGCGTTTCTCGCCATGTACCCGGTCACTCGGGGTCACCTGCTCGTGATCCCGAAGCGGCACGGCGCCCGTCTGACCGACCTCCCGTGGGAGGACCAGACGGCCCTCATCCGCACGCTGGACGAGCTCTGCCGGCGGGCCGAACGCCTCTCCCCCGACTACAACCTCTCGCTGAACGCGGGCGCGAACGCCGGCCAGGTGGTGTTCCACGTCCACTTCCACATCATCCCGCGCTACGGGGAAGCGAACGCGTGGCGTTCCTCCGCGCGACCGACGCTCTCCGACAGCGACGCAAAGACCTTGGTCGCGGAGCTTTCACTGGCCTAAAGGAAGATGCCGACACTTCCACGACGCCCGGCAGTGGCAGGACAGTTCTACGAAGGGGAGGGTGCCGCGCTCGCCCGCCAGGTGGAGAGCTGCTTTACCGACCCCCGCGGGCCAGGCACGCTCCCGACACGCCAGAGGTCGGAGAGCCGTCGGGTTCGGGCCATCGTCGTCCCTCACGCCGGATACGTCTATTCCGGCCCCATCGCGGCCCACGCGTATCGGCTCGTCGCCGCGGACCGACCGCCCGAGAGCGTTCTCATCCTGGGCGTGGACCATTACGGGGCGAGCCCGGGAGCCGCGCTCTCCGACCGGCCCTGGCTGACGCCGCTCGGTCCGACCCCGGTCGACTCGGACCTCGTGGCGGCGCTTCGCCACGCCCCCACCGTGGACGTCAACGAGAACGCCCATCGGCGAGAGCACTCCATCGAGGTTCAGCTACCGTTCTTGGAGTACGTTCTTCCCCACCCCCGGTTCGTGCCGCTCCAGGTCGGGTTCGGTCCGTACGAGTTCCTGAAGGAGGTCGCGGACTTCGTCCGTTCCGCCGTCCGGGACCGGGACGTTCTCTTGATCGCCTCGACCGACTTCTCCCATTATGTACCTTCGACGACCGCGGAACGTCTCGACCGGATGGCGATCGACCAGATCCTCGCGCAGGACGCTCGCGGTCTCTACGAAACCGTGACGCGGAACGACATCTCGATGTGCGGGATCGCGCCCACGACCGTCCTCCTCGCCGCGCTCGAGGGCTTGGACGTGCGCCCCCGCCTCCTTCGCTGGGGGCACTCCGGCGAGGTCGAGAAGATGCGCGACGTCGTGGGGTACGCGGCGATGGTCTTCGAGAGCGCCAACGAGCGCTCCCCCGTTAAATAGGACGGGAGGCTCCGCGCGCCCGGCCCTCGATGATCCTGTCGGACGTCAAGATCCGGGACGCGTTACGCGAGCGGCGTATCGTCATCCGGCCGTTCCGCTCGGGTTGCCTAGGGACCAACTCCTACGACGTCCACTTGGGTCCGTACCTCGCGGTCTACGAGGACGCCGCCCTGGACGCGCGCGCGGACAACCGGGTCAAGGAGTTCCGGATCCCTCGGGATGGATACGTCCTGATCCCCGGCCAGCTCTATCTCGGAGTGACCGAGGAGTACACGGAGACGCACGGCTACGTCCCGTTCCTCGAAGGGAAGTCGAGCGTCGGCCGCCTCGGGATCGACATTCACTCCACGGCCGGCAAGGGGGACGAGGGGTTCTGCAACTACTGGACCCTCGAGATGAGCGTGAAGGTCCCGGTCCGGATATACGGGGGGATGCCGGTCGGCCAGCTGATCTACTTCGAGATCTCGGGCCCGGTCGCGCACAGCTACTCCCAGAAGAAGTCGGCGAAGTACCGCAAGGTCTCCCGTCACCCCACTCCCTCGCGAATGTTCCTCAACTTCCCCCCACCCCGGCCCGCGCGTCGTCGCCGAAGGTGATGGGATGGCGGTTCGCCCGACCTCGCCGCGGACCCGGATCGCTCGTCTCCGATTCCCCCTCCGCGGCCGGCGGGTGGACCTCGTGATCCCCGTCCCGCCGCACGTTCGGTCCTTCGTCGCTCTCCTGAACGACCCCTCAGTGGCCCGCTGGACGCTCCACGTGCCGCACCCGTACCTCACGCGGGATGGACAGAAGTGGGTCCGACACGCGACCGCAGGCCGACGGAGCGGCCGGTGGCTCGGGCTGACGGTCGTGCGGCGCTCCGATGGAGCGGTCCTCGGCGGAGTGGGCCTCCACGACCTCGAGACAGGGAGGACGCGCGCCGAGGTCGGATACTGGCTCGGCCGCGAGTACCGGGGCCAGGGCTACGCGACCGAAGCGGTCGACCTCCTCGTTCGCACGGGATTCCGGCGCCTCGGACTCCATCGCATCGAGGCACGGGTGTTCCCGGGAAACGCCGCCTCCCGGGCCCTGGCCCGGAGGTGCGGCTTTCGCTACGAGGGTCGGATGCGGGACGAGGTGCAGAAGGACGGTTGCTGGCGCTCTACGCTCCTCTTCGCTCGGATTGCGAGCGACCCGCCGCCTCGACGGTAGTCGCCGTACGCACGGCCGGTGGAGCGTTCAGGCTCTCCGGCGAAGATAGAACGCCGGCCGACCGGGTCGGGCTCGGTCCCGGCGTCCGAGCGGGTCCAGTTCGGCCGCTTCGCTTTCCCGCACGACCTTGACGGACGCGAACCCCAGGCGGCGGACGAAGTACCCCTCCGCTGCCCGCAAGGCCGCCTCCTCGTCCACGTGCGGGCCCGTGGGGGGAGGCTCCCCCCGTACGAGCTTGGCGACGCGCTGAACGTACTTCGCGACCTCCGCCCGGTGCGCGGCGACGGCCGGCTCGGAGGCCGCGCGCGCCATCATATCCCGGACGTTGGGCTCCTCGCCCCGCTCGACCGTCTCGCGGAGCCATCGCTCCACGGTCTCCTTCCAAGGCTCGGCGACGTAGAATACCGCCTCTTCGACCGGCGGCTCGTTCCGGCCCTCGGCCGGGCGGAGAACGGCCCTCAGGTCCTCCTCGACACGGTCCAGGAACGCCTCGTGCGCGTCGGCCGCCTCGGAGCGGGCGAATTCGTCCACGCCCGGGAAACGCTCGACCGCGACCAGACCGGGGAACTTCCCTTCCCCCAGCTCCTCCGCGAGATGGGGCGTCAGCGTGGCCAGCAAGCGGATCCAGGCTTGGGCCACTCGGGCCGTGGCTTCGCTCGGGACCCCTCCCCGTGCGTAGTACCGACGAAGCAGGGTGGGGATGCCCACGTACGTCACTTCGGCGGCGGAACGGAGGTCTGTGGCCTCGTAGGCGGACCGGACCGCGCTCACCGCACGGTGCATGGCGGAGTAGAGCCACGCATCGAGCTCGGGAGGTCCAGGGGAATCCCCCGCGGCCTCACGTACGAGTCGCTCCACCTCCGAAAGGCGGCCGACCGCCGAGTCGACGAGGGTCGGGTCCCACGTCAGGTCCTGGGCCGGGGACGCGGCGATGGCGTAGAAGAGTCGGAGGGCGTCCGGGCCCCACATTTCGAGGGCCATACCAATCGGCGGGATCCGGCCTCCCTTGCTCGAGACCTCCTTCTTCGAGACCTTTCCTCCGCTAGGACCGGTGATCCAGCCGTTGACATAGATCCCCCGCGGCTGGAGCTCGGGCGGAAGGAGCCGCGCGTGGGTGTAGAGGAAGACGGGGAAGTGGACCCGCTTGTGCTCCTTCCCCCCGATATTGTAGTCGAGCGGGTACCAGTAGAGGAACTCGGCCCGGACCTCCTCGAGGAGCTTCCGGTCGACCGCGGGCTCGCCCGTTCCTTCGCCCAGGAAGACGTAGTCGAAGAACGCCTCGGTCAGCTGGGGTAGGGCAAGGCGACCCGTCGAAACGAACCGTCGGACCAGGAAGTATGCCATGTAGAACGTCGAGTCCGCGATCGGCTCGATGATCCACTCGGGGTCGAGGGGGAACGGAGTACCGAGCCAACGTCCCTTGCGGGTGCACGGTCGGTCCGTGAACCAATCGATGATGCCGGGGAGCTCCCGTCCGTAGTCGGGCGGCCAGGTCACGAGGTGGGACGCGGACTCCCTTGTCCGCTCCTTCCAGTCGGGGTCCCCGTAAGCGAGGAACCATTGGTCCGGCACTTTCCGGATGATGACCGTGTGGCCGTTCCGGCAGATCACGGGCTTCGAGAACTCTTGGAGCTCGAAGGTCGGTCCTTCTGCCGCGAGCATCTCTACGACCTGCGTACGCGCCTCGCGGACGGAGACCCCCGCGAGCGCCGGGACCGTCATTTGACCCCGCGCGAACTCGAGACGGTAGAGACGTTCCGTCGCATCTTCGACGGCCTCGGTGTCCGCGAGACCGACCGCGCCGGTGGCCCGGAGGGCGCGTTCGGCGGGAGTGCCGGTCCCCGCGGTGAGCTCGGTCTCGGAGGCCGTCAGGGCGACCCGCGACGGGATCTCGAGCAGGACCGGGGGGGTCCCCAGGGTGGCCCGGACCGATTCCGGGAGCCCGCGCAGCGCCGCCTCGTCTGCCGGGGCGTGGGCGGGGACGCTCATCACCACCCCGGTACCGACCGTCGGGGTCACGAGAGAGCTCTCGAGGATCGGGACCTTTGTCCGCCGAAGGGGCACTTCGACCTCACGCCCGACGAGCTCGGAGGCGGGAACTTCGTGGCCCAGGTGCCCGCCGTGCTGCTCGACGAGCCGCTCGGCTCCGGTGCGTGCCACGAGGAACGCATGGTCTCCCTCGTGCCACACCACCAGCGTCTCGTTCGGCGCGAGCCACAAGTTCGTGACGCCGTAGACCGTCTCGGGCCGCAGCGTGGCGGCGAGGAGAATCCGACCGTCGTCGAGACAGAACGGCACGGTCGCGAACCGGAGGAGCTCGGCGTCGCCTCCCGCCGAAAGGTCGGTCTCCGACGGGTCGACGGCGACCGGTCCGCACACCGGGCAGACGGACGACGTGTACGTCCCCCGTACCAGGACCTTCGAGCGCTCGAGCGCGCGGAACTGCCATCGAATGAACGCGCGGTAATCCTCGTCGATCGTCGTGAGGAACGACGTCTCGTCGAACAGCACCCCGATTGAGCGGAGGACGGACCGATACGACTCGCCGAGGAACCGCACGACGTACTCGGGGTCCTCGAGCCGACTCCACTCCGTAGGGGCGACTCCCCCGTCCTCCAGCTGCTGGAGAATCACCGGGTCCCGGTCCTGGACCCGCTGGGCGAACGTCACGGCGGGCAGGCCCGACGCATGGATCCCGAACGGGAACAGTACCGACTCGCCCAGCATCCGATGGTACCGGTGGAGCGCGTCGGTGTAGAGGAGGCCGCGCACGGTCCCTACGTGGAGGAACCCGCTGGGCCCAGGGTAGGCGTTGACCGCGTAGAACTTGCCGCGCGAGGGCACGCGCTGGCCCGTGGCGATCCCCGCCCGGCTCCACGCCTCCTGCCAGTGCCGGACCCGGGCCGCGTCCATGTCGGCCCTTCGACACGGTTACCGTATTTGAGGGATTCCCGAGGGACGGGCGCCCGGCGGCGCACCAGAGCCGATTTAGCCCCGCGGCCCTCCTCCTGGCGAACATGCGGATCATCGAGGTGTTCCACTCGCTCCAGGGCGAGGGACCGCTCACCGGGGTCCGCACCACGTTCATCCGGACCGCGCGATGCAACCTGCGCTGCGCTTGGTGTGATACGCAGTACTCCTTCGGGCCCGGACGCAGCCGTTCCATCGCCTCCCTGCTCACGGAGGTCTCTCGCCACAAGACCCGACACGTCTGCCTCACCGGCGGAGAGCCGCTCCTCCAGAGCGAGTCGGTGACGCTCGTGCGACGGCTCGCAGACCGGGGGATCACGACCGTGGTCGAGACCGGTGGGTCGCTCGACGTCTCGCCCTACCTCGGTGTTCCTCGCTTGGTCCTCAGCGTCGACGTGAAATGTCCCTCCTCCGGCATGGAGCGGCGGAACCGGTGGGCGAATCTCTCCCGGCTGAGGTTCCGGGACGTCCTCAAATTCGTCATCGCGGACCGGAAGGACTACCTCTACGCCCGTCGCGTGGTCCGACGCTACCGGGGACCGGCGACCCTCGTCTTCCAACCGGTCTGGGGCACCGACGCGGGACGGCTGGCCGACTGGGTCCTTCGGGACCGGCTCGACGTCCGACTGATGCTCCAAGAGCACAAGGTGCTGTGGGGCGAAGCCCCCGGTCGCTGAATCGCCCCGACGCTCGTCCCGACAGTTAGGCTAATGAGGCACGCTCCGTCGTCCGCATCTCCGGCTCATGGCGTCGCAAGAACCGTCGTCCCGCACCGTGATGGCGGGGTACGAATCGGTGTTCGGCAAGGCCAAGGGGATGGTCTTCCCCCGGATCGTCCTGGTCGGCCACGGGGTCCTCGAGGAGCTCGCGACCACGTGCCGCCAGTTCGGCTTCCCGAACCGGGGCGCCGTGGTCACTGGGCCGAAGACCGCCGAGATCGCCGGCCGCCGTGCCACGACTATCCTTCAGGAAGGCGGGTTCCATGCCGCCACGATCATCGCTCGCGAGGCCACTGAGGCGGAGGTGGACCGGGTAGCTGAGGAGGCTCGCGCCGCGAACGCGGAGTTCCTCATCGGGGCCGGCGGAGGGAGCAAGATCGACATCACGAAGGTCGTGGCCGCTCGCCTGCACATCCCGTTCCTGAGCCTCCCTACCTCGGCCGCCCACGACGGGATCTCCTCTCCGAGGGCCTCGCTCCACGGAGCGACCAGCATCACGAGCACCGAGGGGGCAGTTCCGATCGGGGTCATCGCCGACACGCAGCTCATCGTGCAGGCTCCCTTCCGGCTGCTCGCTTCGGGGTGCGCGGACGTCATCTCGAACCTGACGGCGACCCTCGACTGGAGGCTCGCGGTCCGGCTGCGGAACGAGGAGTACTCCAGCACCGCGGCGACCCTCAGCGAGTACGCCGCCCAGGAGATCATGGACCATGCCTCCTCCATCAAGCCGAACCTGGAAGAATCGGTCTGGATCGCCATCCGACCGATCCTGGTCGCCGGGATCGCGATGAGCGTCGCCGGTTCCTCTCGACCGTGCTCGGGCAGCGAGCACCTGTTCAGCCATGCTCTCGACCGGGTGTGCGCTCAGCCCAGCCTTCACGGAGAGCAGTGCGGGGTCGGTGCGATCATGATGATGTACCTTCACGGCGGCGACTGGAAACGGTTGAAGAACTCGCTGCTCACGATCGGGGCTCCAACGACGGCGCGCGAGCTTGGAGTCCGCAACGAGGAGGTGGTGAAGGCCCTCGTCATGGCCCACACCATCCGTCCCGACCGGTACACCATCCTCGGCGACAACGGGCTGACCCGAGAGGCGGCGGAACGGCTCGCGACCGTGACCGGGGTGATCGGTTAGCATGGCCGAGATCACGCTCCTCGCCATCGCTGAATCCCGCGAGGGGTTCGAGTTCGTCTACCAGGGCGGCGCTCCCATCTGCCGGACCTGCGCGTTCCGACACGCTTGCCTCACCCTCGACCCGGGACGGCGATACGCGGTGACGAAGATCCGGCCGGTAACGCACCCGTGCGCGCTCCAGGAGACCGACGCCCACGTGGTCGAGGTGAAACCCGTCGCCCGCCCCCTCGTCGTGGACGCCCGAAGTGCGGTAGTGGGAAGCTCGGTCGAGGTAGGGCGGTACGCGTGCCGGCGGCTGGACTGCCCCAACTGGTCGGTCTGCGCCGGACCATCGCTGCCGGTGAACCAACGCTACCGGATCGAGCGGGTCGACGACGAACTCGCGGAGTGCCGAATCGGCCGAACGTTGAAACGGGTGGACGCGGTCTAGTTCTCGATGCGGGGCTGTGGGGTAGCTACGGGCGCGAGGAACAACCCTCCGTTCGCTCTACTGGTCCATCCTTCGAGCTTTGGGAGCTCGGGACCCCGATTCAAATTCGGGCAGCCCCACTCGTCCGCGATGCCTACCCACGCACTCCGACCGTTTCACCGGGTTGAATAGACCGGTACAGTTCGAGCGCGCGGTCCAGCATCCGGTCCACCGAATACTCTCGGACCGCCGCGAGACCGGCCTTCCCGAGCTCCGCCGCGCGCTCCGGCAAGGCGACGAGCGCCCGGGTCATCTCGTCCTCGGAACGCACGCAAACGCCGGCCCCCGTTTCGCTGAGCTCGCGGGCGGCTCCCGCGTCGAACGCGACGAACGGCCGGCCGGCCGCCATCGCCTCGAGGAGCGTGATGCCGAACCCTTCGAAGGCGCTCCCTTGGACGTAGGCATCGGCCGCATAGAGCGAGCCCAGGAACGCCGGCCTCGACACGGGACCGAGGAATCGGACCGGCGCCGACAGCTCGCGCGCCAAGGCCTCGCAGTGCGCGCGGTCGTACGCGGTGCCCGGGACGTCGCGCCCCACGACCACCAACCCCCAGGCCCCGCAGGTCGCCGCGACCGCGCGGATGAGGCGGTCGACCCGTTTGTTGTCGAACAGCCCCCCCGCGTAAACGGCGACGTGGGGGGTCGAGAGGCCCCAGCCATCCCGAGCCGATTCCGCGTGCTCCGGGGGATGGGCGAACTCGGCGAGGTCGATCCCCACGGGAATGACTCGAACTCGGGCCGCCGGATATCCCCAGCTCACGACCTGATCTCGTTCCCCTTGGGTCAGGGCGAAGTAGCCGTCGAACGCACGGAGCCGGTTAGGCAGGTACCGGTCGTAGTAGAGCCACCGGATGAACCCGCGTCGCATCCAGTAGTGGTAGAATCCCATCGGCATGATCACCTGGGGCCAGTCGAAGGAGTTGGCGAACGGGAGGTAGTAGTCGACGTTCCAGATGCGATTCCCGTTCTGCTGGAGGACGTCCGCGTCCAACGACCGCAAGAGGCGCAGGTAGCCCTTCGGGACCCGAAATCCGGCCACGTGGTGCATCCCGAGGCGGAGTACTCGGACACCGGCAATCGTCTCCTCGGCGGGAGTGTCCGGCTCCATCTGGGTGATGACCGTGACCGTGTGCCCGCGGGCCGCCGACCCCTCCGCGAGAAGCTGGACGAGCCTAGTGGCGCCGCCCAGTGCCGGCACGTACCGGAGTATCGGGAGTATTATCCGCACGCACTCGCCCGGCGGGCGAACCCGGGCCCCGGACATTAAAGCTTCGGCGTGGAGAGAAGAGAGACCCCGGAGAGGGCCACGTGGACGTCCGCGCGCGGTGGACCTCGCAGGCGTGTTGCTCGGGTCGGTCCGGCGCGCTCGAACGAGCCCTTAAGACCGCCTCGCACGCTCCCGACGGAGCGACCCCATGTCGGACTGGCGCGTCGGTCGGGGCCCCCGAGACCTTCCCGGACCGAGGAGAACGGACCGGTGAACATCCTCCGTCTGGACGGCTGGGACGGGTCCGCGGTCGGCGGCGCGCAGATGTACGTTCGTCGGGTGTCGCAGGCCCTCGATGCCCGGGGTCACCACAATGTCACCGCGGCCATCGTCACGGACCCCGTTCCCGAGGTCCTCGGTCCGGTTCGGGAATACCGCGTCCATAAGTCCCCGGCCCGTCAGGCGGTCGCCGGATTCACCGAGGGCGCGCCGTTGACCCAGTGGCTCAACGACCTCGCGGCCGAAGCGAAGCCCGACATCATCCACCTCCACCGCTTCCACGCGGGGTTCCCGGCGCTCGGTCAGTGGCTCGGGTCACGCTCGGAACCGATCGTCTTCACCGCGCACGACGCAGAGCTCGTCTGCCCCGTCGCGACCCTGACCCTCCCCAACGGAACGGCCTGCCCGGGCGGGATCCTGCCGCGGTGCCAGTTCACCGGGTGCGAGGTCGGTGTCGGTCTGCCGCTGAACCTCGCCAAGCGCTACTACTTCGACACATACGTCAAGAGCCGCGTGCGGTCGTTCATTTGCGTCAGCCGGGCCACGCGGAGCATCTTCGAGGGCCTTGGATACCGCCCCACCCAACTCCTGCGGCCGATGATCCCGGTTCCCGCGAAGCCGGCGTCGATGCCCACGGGGCCGTTCACGATCGGCTACCTCGGACGATTCGAGCGCCCGAAGGGGATCCAGGTATTGTTGGACGCCTTCGCGATAGTGCAGAAGAGCCATCCGGACGCGCGACTGCGGTTCGCGGGGTCCGGTCCTTTCCCGATCCCGAAGGCGGACGGCGTCTCGCTCGATGGCTGGATAACGGACCGGGACCGCTGGTTCGATGGGATCCACATCCTAGCCGTTCCCTCGCTGCCCTGGGAGAACCTGGGGAACTCGCCGATCGAGGCCCTCGCGCACGGCGTCCCCGCGATCGTGACCGATACGGGCGGGCTGCCCGAAACGGTCGGGGAGTTTGGCACCGTCGTCCGTTCGGGAGACGTCACGGAACTGGCGGCCGCGATCGTCCAGCAGATGGACCACTACGACGAGGCACGGCAGCTCGCGCTGGCCGGCCGAGCCTGGGTCACCGACGAGTTCTCGACGGAACGTCATCTCGAACGGCTGCTCGCTATCTACGAATCGGCGCGAGGCTCGCCCACGGCCAGCTCGTCGTTCGGAGCGTGACGTGGGCAGCGGAGGTGGCTCCGGCGTCCGCCGGGAAAGTCCGTCTTCCCCGACCGAGTCCGTTGGCCGGGTACATCGTCCGACCCTGCGAACCCGGCTCTCCTGGTTCGCACGGGATGTGAACCAGCGGATCGCGGGCGCTGAAAACCCCCAGGCGCTCTGGAAGGTCCGGCACCTCGGGGGTCGATCGTTGCTTCGATTTCCCGGAGGGTGGGCGGTCCCGGTCGATCGCGCCAATTACGCCACCGTTCGACGGCTCGTCGACCTCGCGGCCCTGGGCGCCACGTTGGCCCCGCTCGAACGCACCGACGCAGGTCGTTGGGGCGTCGCACTGAACCCGCCGGTGATCGAGACCCCCTCACGGATCCGGTTCACCTTGGACTCCCTGAACCCGCTCATCTTCGCCGAGACGTTCCTCTACGACATCCACTTCCCCGGTCCGGACATCGAGGGGCGCAACGTCGTCGACGGCGGAGCGTTCGTGGGGGACACGGCCCTTTACTACGCCGACCTCGGCGCCCGGGTCTACGCCTTCGAACCCGAGCCCAGCACTCTCGAGAAGCTCCGGCGGAACCTGGACCTGAACCCGAGGTTGAAGCCTCGCGTCCCAGTAAGCGGCGAGGCCGTCGGCAACGACGGCACGGTCTCGTTTGACGCCGGGGCCGAGGGCGGGGGAAGCGTGTTCGGCCCCCACCGCTCTCCGATTTCGGTTCCGTCGGTGAGCCTGCGGACGATCCTCAACCGGATGGATGGACCTCCCTTCCTGCTGAAGCTCGATTGCAAGGGGGTGGAGTTCGACGTGGTCCGCCAGCCGGCCCTTCGGGAGTTCTCGATGGTCGAGATGGAGTATGCCGCAGGCCATCGACCCGGGCACACGGTCGCGGAGCTGGTCGACGGGCTGCGAGAAGCGGGCTTCTCGCGCATTCGCCGCTTCAAGCACAACTGGGAGTTCTTCGACTACGAAAGCCACGGAATCCTGCGAGCACAGCGGCAGTCCTAGGACCGTAGCCCTCGGGCTCGGCCCCGTCGCCATCGCCGATTGGAGCGATGGCATGGCCCGCCCATCCCAGGCCGCGTGAACGGGGCAGGACGGCTACGGACCGACGGGGGGGCTCGCGCGCGTCCTTGGGGGATTGGTCACCTTCTCTACGGTGAGCGGAAACACGAACCGCACCGCGGTCTTCAGCGACTGTTTAACGACGACCGCGTCGATCCGGTGACGTTGGTGCCGGACAAGGTCGGTCCACTTCTCAAGCAGGGCGAGGCGGGGCCCTCCCAGTAGGATCTCGAGGCGCCCCCAACGCAAGTTCATCTCGGCATACTGACGCGCGGCGGGGGAGGTAGCGCCGTTCCGAAGGGCCGTGAACGTCCGACGGTGCGCTCCCGAATGGACGGGGTGCGCGTACCGCCGGCCCGACCCGATGCGTCGGATGGTCAGCGGGCGCGGGTCGAACCGGTGCCGCCCGGGCTCGCTCATCATCAGGAGGGCCATGCTCACGTCCGTCACGCACTCCACGTGACGGAGGTCGGCCACCTTCGCCTCAAGTGCGCGGCGGCGGACCGACTGCGTGCTCAACGTCCCATACGATCGGTTCTCTACGATCCAGCGGAAGACGCCCGCGTCGATGTCGGTGGTACGGAACGAGTGGACCCGGTCCGGCTGGGCGAGATGACGGTCCGGATAGGGCGCGCCGTCGACGTCGACCTCGGTCCATCCGGTCCGGAAGAGGAGGAGCTCGGGGTCGTCCTCGAACGCTTGACGGACCGCGGCGACCTTTCCCGGGGCGAACATGTCGTCGTCGTCGAGGAAGGAGACCGATTCCCCCGTGCACTCGGCGAGCCCACGAGCCATCATTTCGCCCACCACCGGGATGTCTTCCGTGACCACCTTCACGCCGCGTTCCTGGAGCCAAGCGTCCGTTTCCGGGTCGGTCCAATCCTTGACGACGACGACCTCGTCGGCGCCATCGGCGACCACCGAAGCGACGGCGAGCTTGAGGAACGCTCGCCGACGATAGCACGTGATGAGCACCGAGCTCTTCATCGCCCGACCCAGTTCTCGCGGTGGGGCGGCTTCGGCGCGGCGCCGAGCCTGTTCCACCGGTGCGCGGACGCCGGTGGGGGTATTCAACCTTGACTTCTCGGACGACCTTTCCCTCGCGCTTCGGCCCACGGACCCCGCCCGCTCGTGTCGGCGACGACCCCTCTCCGCCGGGAAAGCCCACGAGCCAAGGGTTATTGCGGCCGACGGCTGGCACGCTCGGCGATGGTGAAGGTCGGCGTCACCGGCGCGTCGGGCTACATCGGCGGCGCGCTCATCCCGTTCCTTGCCGAGCGTCACTACGACCTTCGGCTCATTGATAACCGCACCGGGCCGGTCGAAGCGGTCCACCAGGAGTGGCCCGTGCCTCGGGGCGAGTTCGAAAGCGACATGGGGCTCGCGCTGCTCTCGGATTGCGACGTGATCCTCCACCTTGCCGCGGTCTCCGGGGTGATGCGCTGCGCGAAGGACCCGGACGGCACGGCCCGCAGCAATGTCGGCGGGACGGCGAAGTTGGTCGCGATGTGCCGTGAGCGGCGCATCCCGATTGCCTTCGCGAGTAGCTTCGCGGTCGTCGGCGCGCCGAAGAAGCTACCGGTGGTCGAGTCCACGCCGGCAGCCCCCACCCACGAATACGCCCGCCAGAAGGCCGCGGGCGAGGAACTCGTCACGGCGCTGGGCCGGGAAGGGGTGGTTCCCGTGGCCAACGTACGGCAAAGCAATGTCTACGGAGGCTACCGAGCCGAGGGCCGCTACATCGCGAAGGGGAACGTGATCCAGCTCTTCGCACAACAGGCGACCACCGGTCGTCTCTCGGTCAACGCCCCCGGAACGCAACGAAGGGACTTCATCCATCTCGAAGATGTGCTCACTCATTGGGAAGCGGTCACCCGCTTCCTACTCCGGCCGGGCTCGCGGCCCGCGTCGACTACGTTCAACGTGGCGAGCGGAGAAGCGCTCTCGGTCCTCGAGGTCGCGGACGAGGTACGGCGCGAGTTCGCCCGGCTCCACCCGGATGCCGCCCCGCTCCGGGTCGACGTAGTGCCGAACCCTCGAGAGGGGGTCGAGCTCGTGGAACCGGGGTTCGCCGTCGACCGGACCCGGACCGAACAGGCCCTGGGCGTCCGTTGTCGGCTTCACATCCGGGAGGCGTTGCCGTCCATCTTCCGGGACGCCGGAGAGTTCGCGTCGGGGTAAGGAGACGGGGTCACGGCCCTCGGTGAGGAGGTGGAGGAGCGGTGGTGATCGAAGACCTGCGCGCGCGTCTCTCGGGGTCGCTCCAGGGTCTCGCCAGGATCGCCCTGCGCTCCCTCTGGGTCCCGACCCGCTCCGAGTACCTAGGGATCTCCGTCGAGGCGACCATGGACCCGGCGCACCTGTTGAACGCTATGCTCGGGCCGGGAACGGGGGAAGTGCCCGCGGAGCTCCCCGAGCTCAAGGCCCAGCAATTCTCGGAGCTTTGGCCGATCGACCCGGCGGCGCAGCGGTTCTTGTGGGGGTTCGTCCGGTCCGTCCGGCCCCAGCGGTTCTTCGAGACCGGGGTCGCCGACGGGGCGTCCACGCGGATCGTTCTCGATGCCTTGGAACGGAACGGGGACGGCCGGCTATGGAGCGTTGACGTCCTCCCGACCGCGGGTGACCTAGCACGGAGGTCCCCGGCCGTCCACCGCTGGCAGTTCGTGGTCCTCCCCGCCCGGCACCGCGCGGCCGCGCTCCGCCGAACGATCCGCCCGCTCCGTCCGCTCGACGTCTTCCTGCACGACAGCGACCACAGCTATTCGTGGCAGGCGTTCGAATACCGAGAGGCGTGGTCCGCCCTGGCGCCTGGTGGGTGGCTTCTGTCCGACGACATCGACGCGTCCTACGCGTTCCTCGACTTCGCCCGCGGCCACCGGCTCCGACCGTGGGTCCTGGTGGGGCCTCGGAAGCTCTTCGGCGCGCTCCGCAAGCCGGCCTGAACGCCCGGCCGCCCTCGCCCCCGCCGCGGAACCCTCAAACCTTCGCGCGGGTGTCTCCCCTCGTGGTCGACCCCGACGCCGTCGAACCGGTCCCTGCTCGGGGCGCCACGCCTCGAGTGTTCGCCGCGACGCTCTTCTGCGAGATGTGCGACGACCTCACCCCTCACCGTATCTTGCGGATGGACCCGACCCGTAAGACCGGTTCCGGTCCCGTTCAGGGGACCGCCCGGTGCCGGGTCTGCCAGTGGACCCATCGGTTCGAATCACGACCCCCCGGGCGGGTCGAGGCCGCTCAGATCGTCTCGGCGGGCAGGTCTTCGGTGCGTTCTCGGGTCGAGCTTCCCGCCCACGTCACGGTCCAAGTAGGTTCGGGGGTCCCCGGGTCCGAGGAGCGTTTTCGGATCCGACGGATCGATACCCGGGGCGGGCAACGGGTCCCCAGCGCCTCGACCGACGACGTGGAGACGCTGTGGGTCGTCCGGGATGAGGGAGCGGTCGTCCCGGTGTCGATCGTGGAAGGGCGGGTGACCCGGCCGGCGCGGTTGGTGGTCCCGAGAGGAACGGTCTTCGAGGTAGGCGGTCGGCTGACGGTCGACGGGACATCGCTCGACATCGTCGCGCTCCGGGCGCGCGGACTGACCTGGAGGCGGCCCGGCGACACCTTCGCGGCCGAGGAGGTTCAGCGCCTCTACGGTCGCCGGACCGACAGGCCGCCGGCTGGCAGAAGGGTCTGGAGCAGCGGTCGCGGGAGACCGAGTTCTTTCGAGAGCTCGACCTCGCGCTCCCCCCGCTCCCGGTCCTCACCTGGGGTCAACAGGACCCGTACCTCTCCGAGAGCCCGAACGGCCGAGGGAGGGGCGACCGTCCACCGCTCCTCGCCCTCGCAGCGGATCGTTCCGATCGCGAGCTCGAGCGGGAGGTCCTTCAGGATGTGCTTCGTGCCGTGGATCACCCAGGCGCCGCGGGCCACGAACTCGCCGCTCGCGGCCTTCTTCGACACCTGGTCCGCGTCGACCCAGAACGCTTCGGCCGAGGCCAGGCCCGCTCTCCAGGCTTTGGAGAACGCGACTGCCCACTGACTCGCCTCCCGAAGCGTAGTGTCGGTGAGCACAGGCTCCCCCGGCGGGGCGTGCTTGACGACGACGCTGGCGGCCCCGTGGAGGTCCGCGTGGACGTAGAAGTCCCCGTCCTTCAGGTTGCGACGAACGACCAGGTCGTTCGAGGAGGCGTCCCGGCCCGCGATGACGATTCCCTTTTCCGAGCTGAGGAACCAGCGGTACCGCTCGAACCAGTGGGCACGACGACGTCGCGGTCCGGTCGCGAACGCGGACCCGCTCGGGGCCGGCGTGGGCGAGGCCACGGTCAGCTTCGCCAGCTTCGCCTCGGCGTCCGCGGTCGCGCTGACCGCCCCTTTGAGCTTGGACTGGACCCGTTTGGCCTCCTCGAACAGCTGCTGGGCGGTCGTCCGGGGGCTCTCTCCGAGCGCGAGGGAGACGGTTCGGTCGCCTAGGCGGGCCTCGACGCCCGGGCCCGTCTCACCGCGACGCTCGGCGTCGGCGAGGACCTTCTCGGCCTCGACGTAGTGGTCGAACACGGCCGTCGCGTCGGCCTTCAGCTCCTCCGAACGATGCTCGAGCTCGAGGACCGCGGCCCGCTGTCGCTCGAGCTGGTGCTCGAGCTCCTTCAACGCGCGCGAGCGCTCCTGCTCCTCTACCGGGACGGGAGCGGCCACAAGCGAAGGGAAGTACTCGACGGCCGCCGCCGAGAACGTCGGTCGGGCGACCTCTTCGACGTCCGCGACCTCCCGCCAGCGGTGCGACCGATAGGGGGTCGCATCCACCGCGACGCGGTCGCGAAGATAGAGGAACCCCGACGGACGGTCGCCCACTTCCTGGACCAGCGACTGAAGGACCCGGTGGAGCTCGGGACCGAGCCGCCCCGCCTGAGGGGCGGCCGGGCTCGCCCCGTCCCAACCTCCGCGGGCGACCACCTCTTCGGCGAGCGGGCCGCCGAGGGCGAGACGAGCGGCGAGCGTGCTCGCGAGGTCCGTCCGGGAACGAGAGAGCTCGGCCTCGATCTCGGCCGCTCCTACGACCCAGGGGTCCGTCCGTGATGGAGGACGGGCGTACTCCGCCCCGATCGCTACGGTCCGATGGGCCCAACGGCGTGTCTGCGCGACCGCCGCGATCCGGCTCCCCCGGGCGACCACGAGGTTCCCGGACCCGAACATCTCGAGCGCGACCAGGATCGGTTCGCTGTCGTCCGAGCGCCGGAGCACGACCTCGAGGAACCGCTCCCCACCGGGGTCGGGGACGTCCTCGAGGACCGCTCCCTCGAGCAAGCGGCGGAGCTCCCGCGCGAACGGAGAGAGCTCTTCGGCATGCGGAACGGCCTCGGAGAGGAGGGCCGCGAACCGGCCCGGCACCAGGAGCAGTTCCCTGCGGCCCTCTCTCGGGACGCGGAACATGAGCGACCATCCGCCCCCGGGAAGGTCGAACGCCTTGTCGACCCGTGCGTGCCGGACGCTTCGGAGCTCGCGCGCCAGCGCGAGCGTATCGAGGGACGTGAAGCGGTCCTTTGGTGTCGGAACGCCGGGCATCGCACGACCCCCAGGGGCGGGAGCCGCGACCCGCCGCCACGCCTTAAGAGTTCGTCGTGCTGGGCGGACCCATGCGAAGCGACCTGCCGACCGATGCGCAAGGCTGGCGGGAACGGGCGCACGCGTTCGCAGCCTCCGCGATCGCGCCGCTCGCAGAGCGAATCGACCGTGACGACCGCATCCCTCCGGAGCTCGTTCGAGCCCTCGCCGACGAGGGGTTCCTCGGGCTCTCCACGCCCACCGCATGGGATGGAACCGGCGGGGACACTCGGTCGACCGTCGCTGTGCTCGAGGAGCTTTCGCGCGCGAGCGCCTCGGTGGGAGTTCTCGTCGGCGTGCATCTCTCGGTCTGCGCGGCCCCGATCGTCACCTGGGGGTCGGACGCCCAACGAGAGCGGTTCCTCCGGCCGCTCGCTCGAGGCGAAGTGCTCGGTGCCTTCGCCCTCACGGAGCCGGGCGCCGGCTCTGACACGGCGAGGCTGACGACTCGCTACTCCAAGGACGAGGGAGGCTTCCTCCTCCGCGGAACGAAGACGTTCATCTCGAACGCGGTGAGCGCGGGCATCGTCCTCGTCTTCGCTACCTCCGACCCCGCGCTGGGCCACAAGGGGATCTCGGCGTTCATCGTGCCACCCGGCACGAAGGGGTTCTCGGTCGCGCAGCGGTTCGAGAAGCTCGGCCTACGAGGGAGCGAGACGGCCGAGATCGTGCTCGACGACGTCCACCTCCCCCGGGAATCGCTCCTGGGCCCCGAAGGAGTAGGGCTGCGGGTCGCGCTCGGAGCCCTCCAAGGAGGCCGCGTCGGCATCGCGAGCTGCGCCCTCGGGGTGGCCGAGACCGCGTTCGCCGAGATGCGACGTTCGGTCGCCGCCGAGGACGCGGATTGGAAGCGAACCTTGCTCGCGCGGGCGTTCGCCGACCTGAGCGCGGCGCGAGTGCTCGTCGCCCGGGCCGCGGAGGCCAAGGACGCCGGAGCCCCCTACGTCATCGAGGCGTCCGTCGCAAAGCTCGTAGCGTCCGGGGCGGCGGTGCGGATCGCATCGGCCGGGGTGGATGTAGCGGGGGCGGCGGGGGTCCGTGCGGGCTCACCGGCGCAACGGCTCCTCCGGGATGCCCGCGTCTTCCCCATCGTGGAGGGAACGACCGAGATCCAGGAACTGATCCTCGCCCGAAGCCTGCTCCCGGCCTCGACCGGACGAAACCCTTTGTAGCGCCCCCGGCTCCGAGAGCCCGTGCCTTCCCGTAGCCGCCCGACTCCCGCCGCCCGCCCCCGAGGAGGCGGGCCCGCTGGCTGGGTCCCGGTTTCCGAGACGGCCATCGACCCGGCCTGGCAGAAGGTCCTCGCGGCCGACGGGATTTCGTCCCTCTACCCTCCCCAGGCCGCCGCGCTCGGTCCGGTGCTCGCCGGTAAGAGCCTCCTCCTCGCCTGCCCGACCGCGAGCGGGAAATCGCTCGTCGCGTACCTCGCCCTGCTGAGGGCGGCACGGGAGGGGCGCACCGGTCTCTACCTCGTGCCGCTCCGGGCGCTGGCGCAAGAGAAGGTCGAGGAGCTCGAGAAGTTCGCCGAGCTGGGCCTCAAGGTCGGCCTCTCGATCGGCGACTACGACCTGCCGGCCGAGAAGCTCGAGAAGCTCGACGTGCTGGTCGCCACGAGCGAAAAGGCGGACGGTCTCCTACGCCGAGGGAGCCCCTGGCTCGACCGGTTGGGGGTCGTCGTCGCGGACGAGGTCCATCTCCTCCGGGACCCCGACCGGGGCCCGACGCTCGAGGTCAGCCTCACGCGCCTCCGAAGGAACTACCCCGACCTCCAGATCGTGGCCCTCTCGGCCACGGTCGCGAACTCGGAGGAGGTCGCCGAATGGCTCGGCGCCCACCATCTCACCTCCGAGTTCCGCCCCGTTCCGCTCAAGCTCGGGGTCTATTACGACGGAAGGATCACCTTCACGGACCTCTCGGTGCGGGACCTGCCGCCGCCGGGCGAGGCGGTCCCCCGCCTCGTCCGCACGGTCGCTCAGGAGGGCGGGCAGGCCCTCGTGTTCGTGAACAGCCGCAAAGCGAGCGAGCTGCTCGCCGAGGGACTGATCCCCACGGTCCGGAGCCTCCTCTCGCCGGAGGAGCGAACTCGCGCGAAGGCCGCCGCCGCCGAGCTCGGGACGATCTCGGACGAGGAGACAGAGGGGATCCGACGACTCAGCGGCCTCCTGCCGAACGGGGTCGCGTTCCATAACGCCTCCCTGACCAACCCCGAGCGTCGGGTCGTGGAGCGGGCCTTCCGCGACCGCGCGCTGAAGGTGCTCGTGGCCACGCCGACGCTGGCGGCCGGGATCAACCTGCCGGCCCGCCGGGTGATCGTTCGGGACACCACTCGCTACGATGACCGACTGGGAATCCAGGCCCCGATCTCCGTGATGGAGGTCCACCAGATGCTGGGCCGGGCCGGGCGCCCGCGCTTCGACACGGTCGGCGAGGCGCTCCTCCTCGCCCGAACCCCCGAGGAGGAGGAACGGATGCTCGACCGGTACCTCTCCGCCGGCCCGGAACCGATACAGAGCCGGCTCGCGGCCGAGCCGGCGCTGAGGATGCACCTCCTCGCGCTGGTCGCCAGCGGCGCGGTCACGAACGACGCGGACCTCGAGGGGTTCTTCGCCGCGACGTTCTACGGTCGGACCCTGCCCCTCCCCGACCTCCACCGCCAGGTCGCCACGGTCCGCCGGTTCCTCGAACACAACGAGCTGCTCGTGCCGGGCGAGGTGCTCCGCGCGACCCGCTTCGGAGAGCTGACGAGCGAGCTCTACCTCGACCCGCTGAGCGCGATCGTGCTGAAGGAGGTCCTCTCCCGCGCGCCGATCGGGGTCGGGGTCTTCCCGCTGCTCGCGGCCGTCGCCGCGACCCCCGACCTCCCGCCGCTCTTCCTACGGCGGGGCGAGGAGGCCGACCTCCTGACGCGGTTCACCGACGAGTCGGAAGAGCTCCTCGTGAAGCCCGAGGAGCCCCCGCTCGACCTCGCCCTCGACGTCTTCCTCGCGACCCTCAAGACCGCCTCGGTCCTCGAAGCCTGGGTGAGCGAAGAGCCGATCGTGGAGATCACCCAGCGGTTCGGGATCGGGGCCGGCGACCTCCGTTCGAAGGTCGAGGACGCCGACTGGCTCCTGTTCGCGGCGGGGCGGCTCGCGAGCGTCTTCCAGCGGCGGGTCGGCCGCGCGATCGACGACCTCTCCTTCCGCATCCGCTACGGGGTCCGAGAGGAACTGCTCGACCTCGTCCGCCTGCGGGGGATCGGTAGGGTGAGGGCGCGGCTGCTCTACCGAGCCGGGTACGCCGACCGAGAGGCCCTGCGGAACGCCCCGATCGACCGCATCGAGCAGGCGCTCCGCTCCCGACGGCTCGCGGAGATGGTCGCGAGCCAGCTCAAGGTTCGTTCGGAAGGCGTCCGAGTTCCGCCCGCGGGAGTCCCGAGTCCTCCTCTACCGCGGGAGAAGCGGACGCGACCCACGGTCCGACGTCTGGACGACTTTCCGTCCGATGAGCCGTCGTGACCCACTCATCGACCGGGGTCAGGACGCGGACGACCGAGAGCGTGCCTCCGCACCCCCCGGTGCGGATCTCGCGTCGAACGTAGCCGGCCTGCTCGAGCCGAACGATCCGGCGCCAAAGCGTAGTGGTCGGGAGAGGCCGAACTCCGTGAGCGCGCGCGAGCTCGGCCTCGAGCCGCTTCACGTCGCCGAGCCGGGCGGTGCGACCCTGGGACGCGACGCCGATCGCTCGAACGACCGACGTTTCGACCGATATCCCCCGGAGCCTCGCGGAGGGGACGCCGTCCCGTAGCTCGTGGAACGTCACCCCGAGGACCTCCCGGCGAAGGAGGTCGACCGCTCGGCCCGCGTCACCGCCTTCCTCGATGGCCCGTCGTACGACCCGCTCGACGAGGGCCGGGGGCGGGGGATGGCCCAATACCCGCTCCGCCCGGTCTTGAACGATCGAGCGGAGGGCGGTCGGGTCGTACGGGGTGAGCCGGATGAAGGGGCCGATCGAGAATCGGGTCCCGAGGGCCTTCTCGAGTCCCTGCAACCCCTCGGGGGTCCCGGCGAGGATCGTCCAGAGGGGAGGGAGGCCGACCTCGCCCTCGGGCAGGAACGGGTCGGGCGCAGCGAACGCCCTCAGGAGAGGGACGAGGTCCGGGCCACCGACCCCCACGTCGTCCAGAACCATGACCGTGGGTCGGGCATCCCGTCGAATCCGCCGGAGCAGTCCCGCGAGGATCTCGGGCACCGGGAAGCCCCGCCCATCGAACCCTTCGTCGAAACGCTGGAGCAAGGTCGTCGCAACCCCTTGCGCTCCCCGGAGGAACGGGGTCCGAACGCAGAGGACCCGGGGAAACGGTTCTCCGAGCGCCGCTCGGACCCGGTCGGCTACCTCACGCGCCGCTCGGCGCGCGATGGTCGACGTTCCCGAGCCGCAGGGGCCCTCGACCCCGACGATCCATGGACCCGGAGCGTGCGGTTTCGGCGGGTCGAGGCGGCGGACGACCTCGGCCAATTCCTGAGCGCGACCCAGGACGACAGGCGGGAGCCAGTCTTTCGCGAGCACCTCAGAGTGGGCGGTCGGCTGCATCGATACTGGAATAACTATGGATTATAAGAATTCTGTTTACCCCACCCGTCGCGGAGTGAAAACTGCTAACGTCGATGAGGGCGCGCTCCGGGACCGGATCCTTCGCTCGATTCTCGCGAAGCTCTCCTCTACCCGGCCCGCTCTTCGAAAACCGCCGGCGGCCGATTCCTTAAATCCCCCCAAGGCTCGCGGGGGCCGGGAGGGCGCAGATGGTCCATCGTGTGACGTTAATCCCCGGGGACGGCATCGGACCCGAGGTCACGAGTGCGGCCCGGCTCGTCGGAGACGCCACCGGAGTCCCGTTCGAGTGGGAGGTCGTGGACGCCGGCGAGAAGGCGATCCAGGCGACCGGTTCCCCGCTTCCGGACGAGGTGCTGCGGTCTATCCGCAAGAACCGTCTCGCGCTCAAGGGCCCGATCACGACCCCGATCGGGGGCGGGTTCCGCTCCGTGAACGTTGCGCTTCGCCAGCAGCTCGACCTCTTCGCCTCGGTCCGTCCGGCGCGGGCGATCGCCGGGGAAGGAACGCGCTTTCCCGAAACCGACCTCATCGTGGTCCGCGAGGCGACCGAGGGTCTCTACTCGGGGGTGGAGCACTGGGTCGACCGCGAGCATTCCGCCGCCGAGACGGTCGCGATCGTGACCCGAAAGGCCTCCGACCGGGTCATCCGGTTCGCCTTCGAGCTCGCCCGGCGCGAGCACCGCCATCGCGTGACCGCGGTCCACAAAGCGAACATCATGAAGACGACCGGGGGCCTCTTCCAGACGGCGTTCCGTGAGATCGCCCCCCACTACCCGGACATCGAGGCGGACGAGCGACTCATCGACAACATGTGCATGCAACTCGCCAAGAAGCCCGAGGAGTACGACGTCCTCGTGACGACGAACCTCTTCGGCGACATCCTCTCCGACCTCTGCGCCGGACTCGCCGGAGGACTGGGCGTCGCGCCCGGGGCTCTCTACGGGGACGAGCTCGCGGTCTTCGAGCCCGTCCACGGCTCGGCCCCGAAGTACGCGGGGCAGGACAAGGCGGACCCGGTCGCCGAGATCCTGTGCCTCGAGCTCCTCTTGCGCCACATCGGGGAAAAGGAGGCCGCGGACCGTGTCTTCCGCGCCGTCTGGGAGACGATCGCCGAGAAGAAGGTCGTCACCTACGACCTCGCGCTCCCGGGCTACACGATGACCCCCGTGCCCCCGTCGTCGTGCTCCGCCATGGCGAAGGAGATCGCGCGGAAGGTCCCTCTCGTCGACCTGAGCGCTCCCCTTCCCCGGCCGAAGGGCACCGGCCCCGCGCTCGACGCACAGCTCGAGACCTGAGCCTCCCCGCCGAGACTCGGCGGACGGGCGGAACCCTGGGAGAGTTCGGGACTAGTCCCCGAGCACCTTCACGACGACCCGCTTGGGTCGCTGGCCGTCGAACTCCGCGTAGAACACCTGCTCCCAGGGACCGAGGTCGAGGTCGCCCTTCGTCACCGGTAGGATGACCTGGTGCCCGAGGAGGAGGTTCTTGAGATGGGCGTCCCCGTTGGTCTCTCCCGTCCGGTGATGCTGGTAGTCCCCGGGGGGAGCGAGCCGGTCGGCCCAGCTCTCGATGTCCCGCAGGAGACCGGCTTCGTTGTCGTTGACGTAGACCGCCGCGGTGATGTGCATCGAGGAGACGAGCACGAGACCTTCCTTCACGTCGCTCGCGCGAACGACCTTGCGGACCCTCTCGGTGATGTTCACGAACTCTCGCGGGCGCTCCGTCTTCAGGATGAGATACTCGGTCCGGCTCGGCATGGCCCGGAATCCTCCGCCCGTAGCTTTAAGGTGGTCGAGCGACCCTGATTCGGGTCGAGGCGCTTCCGTGGCCAACCCTCGAGCCGTCCGGATCCCCCGCTCCCGGACCCAACCTCCGCCCGCGGGAGTCTGGCGGGGACCCGACGATCACGAGGCGCCGGAGGTCCGGACGAGGGAGCGACGAACGAACGTGGGGGGTTCCCAGCGGGCGATCCGGCTCACGCTCCTCTACGTGGCGGCGCTTGCGGTCCTCTACGCGTCCTTTGTCCTCTACGACCGTACCGCACCGGGGGGGTCCTCCTCCGCCGCGGGGAACGGGGTCCTCTTGTTCACCTTCCTCTTCGTCGCCTTCGCGGTCGGCGGAGCGATCTACACCCTCACGCCGTCCCCGCGGGGGGTCGAGGTGGCGCCCGACCGCACGACCATCGTGGGTCGCTGGGGGTTCCGGCGCACCCTTCCTCGCCTCGAACTACTGTCGGTAAGCGTGGTCCGACGCTATCCGACGGGATGGCTCGCGAGTACCCCCGTGGAGCTCATCGTGCTCTGGGGGGAGGACGTGCCAGGCCGCAGCTACCTCGTGGATGCCCAACTGTTCGAGGGCGCGGCCGCGCCGCCTCTAAGACGGTAAGCGCCGCTCTATTCGATCAGGTCTTCGAGCTCGCCGGCGACCAGCGTCAAGAGCTGGTCCAGCGACCGGTTCTTGAACTCGGTGATGTGCCCGCTGTCGGACTCGAGGCGCGCGAGGAACTCGTCCCCGTCGCGGACGAACGAGAGGGAAAGGACGTGGCGGCGGCCGTCCGGAGGCGGCAGGGTGAGCTCGGGCTCCGGCTCCCTCGACTTCGCGCTCGCCTTGGGCACCGCGGGAGACGCCTTGGGGGCGGGTGCGGCGGGCTTGTGCGCCGTGGGCTTGGCCTTTTTGGGCACCGGTCGGGCGACCTTCTTCGCCGGCTTCGGCGGGGCGGCCGGTCGCTTGCCCTTCATTTTCTGACGGCCGGCGCTTGCCATCTCGACGACCTCGAGTCGGGCGCACCAACCCCTCCTATTTATGGATATGGTGGTCGAACTCACCGCTTCCGCAGCGTCTCGGGTCCGGAGGCACCGATATAGGACGCCGTCCGCCTACGGCCGACCCGATGGCGTCCTCGGAGTCCCCGGGGGGTTCGGCCGTCGGCGATGAACGGCCGCCGCTGCGCCCGGAAACCCTGCTCCTCCTCGGGGGCCTCGCCCTCCTCCTCGTGTTCCTCGCGCTCGAGCCGTATCTCTCCTACGCGGTCTTCGGCTCCGACACGGGAGAGTACTATCGGCTGACCCTGGACCTCGTCTCCACGGGGACGCTGCCGCACGGCGCGGCGTACGCCGGGTGGGGTTCGGCGTACCCGGACTTTCCGGGGATCTACCTCCTCGCCGGCGGCGGTGCGGGAGCGCTCGGCATCGACCCGTTCAGCGCGCTCGCGATCCTCGTCCCGGTGGTCGCGGTGCTCTCGGTGTTCCCGCTGTTCCTCCTGTTCCGCCGGCTGTACCCCCACGACACGGTCGCGCTGCTCGCCGCCGCCGTCGCCTCGCTCGTGATGCCCCGCCTCTTCTCGATCGCCCACCCGGCGCCGCTCGCGCTCGGGGACTTCCTGTGCGTCGGTGCGCTCTGGATGCTCGTCGAAAGCCGGCGGGACGTTCGCTGGTTCGTCCCGCTCTCGCTCACCGGCGGGGCGCTTGTCCTGACGCACCACCTATCGTCCTACTTCTTCGTCGTGAGCGCTCTGGGCGCGGTCTTCCTCCTCGAGATGTGGCGGCCCGGCCTGTGGAGCCGACGCTTCCCGTCTCGGGAGCTCGCGTTCGTCGCCGCGTTCGTCACGGGGACCTTCGCCTTCTGGTTCTACGGCACCACGACCTTCACGTCGAAGGTCCTGGATTTCGCCCTCGGGAACCGTCCGTACATCGGGTTCGCCCTGTTCGAGGGGTTGGGCCTGGCCGCCGTCCTCGGGGCCGCGCTGCTGATCCGGTGGCGACGCTCTCGCCCGCGTTCGACCCGCGCCTGGGTCCGCTTGCCGGCGGACCGCAGCGTCGCCCGGGACGCGGCGGTGCTCAGCGTCGTCATCTTCGGGGCGATCTGCATCGTCCTGGTCGTCCCGGTCCCGGGGACGGCCCAGTCCACCACCCCCGCGGCGATCCTCTGGTTCTCCCCCGTGCTGGTCCTCGGCATCCTGTGCGCCGGCAGCCGTCGGGTCCTTTCCCCCTCGAGGGTCGGGCCGTTCGCGTTGGCCTGGGCCGGAGCGCTCGGCGTGTCCGCGGGCCTCTTGATCGGCCTCTCCCTCCTGGCCCCGGTATTCCCGGGGACGCCCGCTCTCGGCGGGGTCTCGTCGACCCTCTCCCCCTATCGCCACGTGGAGTACCTGTTCCTCCCGATCGGCCTCCTTGTCGCCGTCGGGACCGCGCGGCTCGTGACGCGGGTCCGGGACCGGGCGGGCCGTCGGGCGTTCTTCGCCGTTTGTGTGGGCGTGGCCGTCCTGCTCGCGGCGAACGCCGCGATCGTCTACCCGCCGCAGAACGACTTCGGCGGCTTCGAAGAAGGGCTCACGCACGGGGATGCCGCTCTCTGGATGTGGGTGGGCATCGCGGCGCCGCCGAGCTGGACGGTCGCCACCGACCACCGGCTGAGCTCGATGATCTTCGGCGTCGACGGGAACCCGACGACGTGGTTCACGACCACGGCGCTGTTCACGGGCAGCAACTGGTCAGCGGCCGCGGCCGAGCTCCGCAGCGTCGGCACCCCGTACACCGACCGTCCCATCGACCTCGTCGCGGTCGACTCGGTGATGTACACCGGGGTCGCGCTCGACCCATCGAAGCTCGCCCTCCCGCTCAGCGCCCCAGCGGTCGGATGGTTCGAGAAGCTCCCCTTCCTCCCGGTCTACGAGAACGGTCAGGAGGTCGTCTACGTCGTCGACTCCTCGTACCTTCCCGGCGGGTAGGGCGCGGTCGTCCCGTCCGGTCGCCAGAGGAGGAGCGGCGCGCGTCCCTCGCGCGCCAGGTCGCCGAGGACCCGGCTCGCCCAGGTGAGCTTCATGAGCTTCAGCTCGTGGGTCACGGGGTCGGTGGGAGCGGCGCGCTCGAAATCGAACCCCCACAGGAGGATCCGTTCCGCACCGAGGTGGTCGGCGAGGTAAGCGGCCCGGTCGCCGTCGGTGAAGCCCCCCACGTTCAGGAGATGGGGCCGGGGCGGCCCCGCCCAGGAGCCCACGACCCCCCCGGGGAACTGCCCTACCCACTCCTCGAGGGCGGCACGGTTGTCCCCGTGCGCCTGGATCACTACGACGCTCCCCCTCCGGTTCGCCGCGACCTCGGCCGGGACCGGACCGTCGAGGTCGGTGACGATGATGGTCGGGAGGAATCCCGCGTCCAGGCAGAGCGAGGTCGCGCCGTCGGCGGCGATGATCGCCGGCGAGCGGTCGGTCGACGGGAGCCGCCAGAGCGGAGGAGGCCCGGTGCGCGGCGCCAGACCCACCACGACCACGGTGCGTCCCTCGAGCAGAGGGCGCAGACGGTCGAGGGGCCTACGGGGCGCGTCGGACGGCAGCAGGGATACTAAGAGGTCGGCGGCTGCCACCTCCCGCTCGAAGGGAAATCCGAACTCCGATCGGATCCGGTCGTAGCGGGGGGCCCACGCCCTGTACTCCACCGGCACCTCAGGACTGCGCACTAACGCTTTATAATGAAGACCCTGCTCCCACCGAGAGAGGAACCGTTGTGATGCGACCGCTAGCCCAGGAGATCCTGGCTCACCTGCCCGGAGACACGAAGAGGGCCCCCGAGGCACCGCCACCGACGAACGACGACGCGGAGCTCGAGGCGGTCCTCGCCTCGCTCAAGACCAACATCAAGGTCGTCGGCTGCGGCGGAGGCGGCTGCAACACCATCAACCGGCTCGCGGAGGAAGGGCTCGCGGGCGCGGAGATGGTCGCCGCCAACACCGATGCGCAGCACCTGCTCGCGATCCACTCCCCTCGCAAGATCCTCCTCGGGCGCCGGCTCACGCGTGGCCTCGGCGCCGGGGCGCTCCCGCAGGTCGGGGAGCAAGCGGCCCACGAGGCGGAGGACGAGCTCAAGAAGGCGCTCGCGAACTCCGACATGGTCTTCATCACGCTCGGGCTCGGAGGGGGCACGGGCACGGGGTCGGCCCCCGTCATCGCGAAGTGCGCGAAGGACGCGGGTGGCGGTAACCCGCTCACGATCGCGGTCTGCACGCTTCCGTTCGCCTCCGAAGGGCTCGTGCGCCAGGAGAACGCGATGTGGGGCCTCGAGCGGCTGCGCGAGGTCGTCGACACGGTCATCACGATCCCGAACGACCGTCTCCTCGAGCTCGTTCCTCGCCTGCCGATCCAGACCGCCTTCAAGGTCGCCGACTCCGTCCTCGCGCGAGCGATCCGGGGGATCACCGAGATCATCACCCGCCCGGGGCTCGTGAACCTCGACTTCAACGACCTGCGCACGATCATGAAGGGCGGAGGGGTCGCCCTCATCGGCATCGGGGAGTCGGAGAGCGACAACCGCGCCGAGGACGCGGTCCTCGAGGCGATCAACTCCCCGCTCCTGCACGTCGACATCGCGGGCGCGACCGGCGCGCTCATCAACGTCACCGGCGGGCCGGACATGACGGTGAGCGAGGCCCAGAAGGCCGCCGAGGTCGTCCAGAAGACGATCAGCCCGACGGCCCGGATCATCTGGGGAGCCGCCGTCGACAACACCATGCAGAGCACGATCCGGGTCATGCTGGTAGTGACCGGAGTTAAATCCCCCCAGATTTTCGCGGGGGAGTCGAAGGGCGGTCCGGCGCGCAAGCCCGGCCCTGACCTCGACGTAGTCCACTAGGGAACCGTATGGCATTCCTCGACAGGGCGCGCCGCGCCCAGGACAACTTCGACGGCCGACTGCGCAACGTCGGCCACGGCAAGTACGGTCGCATCCTCCGGATGGCCCGTCGGCCGACCTCGGAGGAGTACGTCAAGGTCCTCGAAGTGACGGCGCTCGGGGCGGCGCTGATCGGTCTCACGGGATTTGGGATCTACATCTTCTTCAATCAGGTCGCGCCCTGGATCTGGGCGAACTTGTTCAGCGGCCTGTAATCACCGTTAGGTTTTTCACGATGGTCAGCGAAGGGAACGACGAGGGCATCGGTCTCCTCTCCGGCGGACCGCCGGAGCCCGCGGCGAAGAAGCCCGAGGCGCGCCCCGGAGCGCCCGCGACCGCCGTGCCCCCGGTGGTCGCCCCCACGCCCCCCAAGCCCGACGCGACCGCGGTCCTGTTCCTCAAGGCGGCGGACGACACGTCCCGGGACGTTACGGCCGGCACCGTCACGACGCTCTCGGCGGTCCTCACTAGCCGGGCGGCGGAGCCCCTCACGGCGACCCTCACGGTCGAGGTCGGGTTCACGTCGACCTACGCCGGGGAAGGCGCCGAGTGGCCGGTGACCTGGACCCCCCCCGGGAAGAAGACGTCGATCGAGCTCTTCCCGCGCAAGGAGACCTATCCGATCGCGCTGGCCCCCAACACCGGGGTCCCGCTCTCCTACCATATCACCGCCCCGGTCGGTGTCCGCTACGGCGACCAGGTCGAGATCCGCCTCGCGGCCTTCACGAACGAGGGGGGCACGCCGGTCCGGCTGACTCTCGCGTGCGTCGCGCGCCAGGCCGTGCTCGCGATCAAGACCTCCCGAGGGTACGAGCGCGAGGTGGCCGACACGCTGCTCGCCCGGGCCGAGGAGAAGCCGGACGTCGTCTTCTCGCTCCTCGTCCCGTCGTCGCTCCGCGGCTACGTCTTCGCCGAGGGGATGAGCTTCGAGGGCGTCCGGGAGATGCTGAAGGGGATCCGCAAGGCCCGAGGCCTCGTCGAGGGCGAGACGACCTTGAAGGAGGTCGAGCCGCTCCTCGTGCCCAAGATCACGGTCGAAGGGTTCGTCGAGGGCGCGATCGTCGAGCTGATCTCGGGACCGTTCAAGGGAGAGAAGGCCCGCGTAAAGAAGATCGACCAGGCCAAGGAGGAGATCACGGTCGAGCTCATCGAGGCGGTCGTTCCGATCCCGGTCACTGTCCGCGGGGACCACGTGCGCATGCTGGAAAGGGGAGGCGGGAAGAGTGGCAATTGAGGTGAGCATCCTCGTCGAGGGTGGCAAGGCGGCGGCGGGCGCAACGCTCGGCTCCGCGCTCGGCCCCCTCGGCGTCAACGTCGGTCAGGTCGTAACGAAGATCAACGAGCAGACGAAGGAGTTCGCCGGGATGCGCGTCCCGGTGATCGTCCGCGTCGACCCCAACACCCGCGAGTTCACGCTGGTGGTCGGCCGTCCGCCGGTCGCAGCGCTCCTGCTCAAGGAAGCGAAGAAGGAGAAGGGCTCGGGCAAGCCGAAGACCGAGGTCATCGGCGACGTCTCCCTCGAAGCCGTGAAGCGCATCGCCGAGGCGAAGGGGGACGACCTCCACGGACGCTCGATGGAGGAGAAGATGAACCAGGTGATCGGCAGCTGCGTCTCTCTCGGCATCACGGTCGGGGGCGAGGACCCTCGCACCCTCCTCAAGGCCCGGACGGCCGCGCGAGGCGCCCGATGATGGGAGCCCCGGGGGGGCCCCCGCCGGACCTCTCGAACGCGGAGATCGTCGACTACTCGGTCCTCGAGGGGGATGGCAAGGTCCGCCTGAAATTGAAGGACGGCTCGGTCGTCGAGATCCGCCTCGAGATCATGAACATCCTGAGGGCCGGGAACGACCCGAACACGGGCTTGCCCGCGTACATCGTCCAGTCCGCGCCCCTCGTGCGCCTCGTAGAGTGCCCGAAGGAACTTCGCAAGACGCCCCTACGACCCGGTACCGGGCGCGACGGAAAGTCGATCCCCGGCTTCGGCTGAAGCGCACCCGAACAGAAGGGGCCCTAGGGATTTGCATCAATAATTAGTTACTACTTCTATAAGAAGATAGCCAATACATCCCTCGGGGTTGAAGCACCCTCAGCCGGGCCGCCCGTCCGAGGCGAAGGCCGGGGGCATTAGGGTGGGCGAGCGGACCACGTCAAGGTCGTTTGACCGCCTGTTCATCCACCCCTGTGCTACGTCCCCGCCGGGGACGGCGTTGAGCTCTCGTCGAGCGAGCGTGTCGGTCAACCGGGGTCGGGCAGGTCGTCGGCAGGACCAATACGACCCCGGGGTATCCCGCCGCGACACGGGAGCGCGTCCGCCTTCCTGAGCGATACCATGGATACACTGAAGGTCGGAGATCGCCGGGTCCTCGAGCGGCACGACTTCCCATCTCTCTTCCGTGCGCTGCAAGCGAAGGGGTACCAGGTGGTGGGGCCCACCGTCCGGGATGGGGCGATCGTCTACGACCAACTCTCGGGCGTCGACGACCTTCCGGTCGGCTGGACCGACCGTCAAGAGGCGGGGAAGTACCGCTTGGAGCGCCGAAAGGACGAGGCGCTCTTCGGCTACACGGTCGGACCGTTCTCCTGGAAGAAGTTCCTCTACCCCTCCCACGAGAGGCTCTGGACCGCGAGCCGGGACGGCCCCTCCTTCGTCATCACTCCGGAACCGGTCGACGGACCTCCGCTCGCCTTCCTCGGGATGCGGGCGTGCGAGCTCGCCGGCGTCTCCGTCCAGGACCGCGTGTTCATGGGCGGGCCGTACGTCGACCCCGGCTACGCCGCGAGGCGCCGGAAGGTCCTGCGGATCGCCGTGCAGTGCGGGCAGGCGGGCGGGACCTGCTTCTGTGTTTCGATGGGGACGGGTCCGGGCGTCCAAGAGGGCGCCGACCTGATCGTCACCGAGGTTCTGGAGGGAAAGCGGCACTACTTCCTCGTCCAGGTCGGTTCGAGCGAAGGCGCCGCCGTTCTATCGGACGTCCCGCTCAAGGCCGCCGCTCCGGATGACCCGGCGAAGGCCGATGCGATCGTCTCGCGCGCGGCGGCCTCGATGGGTCGGGCGCTCGACACGGACGGGATCCACGACCTGCTGCTCAAGAACCTCGAGCACCCCCGGTGGGAGATCGTCGCTCGTCGGTGCCTTTCGTGCACCAACTGTACGATGGTCTGTCCTACGTGCTTCTGCAGCAACCAGGAGGAGGTCCCCGACCTCGCGGTCGAGAAGGTCGAGCGCTGGCGGCGCTGGGACTCCTGCTTCAACCTCGGGCTTACCGAGATGCACGGCCAGGCGGTCCGGAAGACGAACCTCTCCCGGTACCGCCAGTGGCTCACCCACAAGCTCGCGAGCTGGCATGACCAGTTCGGCACCTCGGGATGCGTCGGCTGCGGCCGCTGCATCACCTGGTGCCCCGTCGGGATCGACCTCACGGAAGAGGTCGCGGCGATCCGGACGGTTCCGCCTGCCCCGGCGACCTCGGAGGGAAAGAAATGACCGCAACCGCAAGCGAAGCCATCGCCGACCGCGTCCTACGCCACCCGTTCTTCGTCGATATCGACCCGACCCTTGTCCATGCGATGGTCTCGAAGGCCGAGGAGAGGTCCTACGATGTCGGCGAGATGCTGGTGCACGAAGGAAGACCCGCCGAGGAGTTCTTCCTCGTGATCGAGGGGAAGATCGCGCTCGAGGTCGGGGCGGGCGACCGCCCGGGGATCACGGTCGAGACGATCGAGAAAGGAGAGATCCTGGGTTGGTCGTGGCTCGTCGCGCCCTACCGGTGGCGGTTCGATGCGCGCGCTTCCAAGCCGACGAAGGTGATCGCCATCAACGCCGCGGCGGCCCGGTACGCCCTCGCCGCTCACCCGGCGTTCGGCTATCACTTCCTGATGAAGCTCCTGCCGGTGATCGCCGACCGACTCGAGAACACCCGGGTGCAGCTCTTGGACATCCATGGCCACTGACGCGATCCACCCCCAGACGCACTCGCACGGGGCGGGCAGCGGCGCCGCTCACCCGTTCGCCCCCCGACCGTTCGTCGTCACCGCCCGGACGCAGGAGACGCCCGACACCGTCACCCTGCGGCTGGCCCCGAAGCTGTCGGGAGACCGCCTCTCCTTCAAGGGCGGCCAGTTCAACATGGTCTACGTCTTTGGCGTGGGAGAGTCCGCGATCTCGATCAGCGGAGACACCACCCACCCCGAGGAGCTCGTCCACACGGTCCGCGCCGTGGGTAAGGTCACGAACGCGCTCGCCGCCCTAACGCCCGGGGCCGTCGTCGGCATCCGGGGACCGTACGGCCAAGGGTGGCCGCTCGATTCGGCCCGGGGCCGCGACGTCGTGATCGTGGCGGGTGGCCTAGGGCTTCCGCCGTTGCGGCCGACCCTGTACGAGATCTTCCGCCACCGAGAGTCCTTCGGCCGCGTGGAGATCATCTACGGTGCCCGCACTCCGAAGGACCTGGTCTTTGCCGAAGAGGTGCGGACCTGGCTCCAACGCTCGGACCTGAGGATCCAGATCACGGTGGACGCCGCGGGCCGCGACTGGAACGGCGACGTCGGTGTCGTCACGGTGAGGATCCCGGACGCCCGGTTCGACGCGCCGAACACCACCGCGTTCGTCTGCGGTCCCGAGATCATGATGAAGTTCACCGCCCAGGCGCTCGCCCAGCGGGGAGTGCCTACGGAGTCGATCTGGCTCTCGATGGAGAGGAACATGAAGTGCGCGCTCGGATTCTGCGGTCACTGCCAGTACGGTCCGTCGTTCGTCTGCCGGGACGGCCCGTGCCTCCCGTACAAGACGCTCGCGCCGCTGCTCGCCGTCAAGGAGGTCTAAGGGCGATGACCGAGGCCCGCAAGCCCCGTCTCGGGGTCTTCAAGTTCGCCTCGTGCGACGGCTGCCAGCTCTCGATCCTCGACTGCGAGGACGAGCTCCTCGCCATCACGGGCGCGGTCGACATCGGCGACTTCCGGGAAGCCTCGAGCGCGGTCCTCGAGGGCCCCTACGACCTGTCCCTGGTCGAGGGGTCCGTGACGACGGCGCACGACGCGCAGCGGATCAAGGAGATCCGCGCGCAGTCGAAGGCTCTCGTGACGATCGGCGCGTGCGCGACGGCCGGCGGGATCCAGGCGCTCAAGAACTTCGGGAACGTGGACGAGTACCGACGCGTGGTCTACGCGCGGCCCGAGTACATCGAGAGCCTCGCGACCTCGACGGCGATCGCGGACCACGTCCCGGTCGACTTCGAGCTGCGGGGATGCCCGATCAGCAAGGTGCAGCTCCTCGAGGCGCTGAGCGCGTTCCTGCAGGGGCGCGCGCCCAACCTCCCGAACGAGAGCGTATGCATCGAGTGCAAGCGACGCGGCACCGTCTGCGTCCTGGTCGCCCACGGGACGCCCTGCCTGGGCCCCGTGACGCAGGCCGGCTGCGGGGCGATCTGCCCCGCGTTCAACCGGGGATGCTACGGCTGCTTCGGTCCTCAGGGGACCCCGAACACCGCGTCCCTCACGGCCGAGCTCAAGACCCTCGGGATGGCCCCTCCGGCCGTCCAGCGGCTCTTCCGGACCTTCAACGCGAACGCCCCCGCCTTCAAGGCCGCGAGCGAAGCCGCCGTCGCGGAGGCGAAGGCCCCATGACCGAGCGGACGATCGGGATCGACTACATTGCCCGCGTGGAGGGCGAGGGCGCTCTCAAGGTCCGCATCCAGAACAACCACGTCGAGGACGTCCAGCTCAAGATCTTCGAACCGCCCCGCTTCTTCGAGGCGTTCCTGCGCGGCCGCTCCTACCTCGAGGCCCCGGACATCACCGCCCGTATCTGCGGGATCTGCCCGGTCGCCTACCAGATGAGCTCGGTCCATGCGATGGAGCGGGCGCTTGGGATGAAGGTCGGCGGCCAGATCCGGGAGCTCCGCCGCCTCCTCTACTGCGGGGAGTGGATCGAGAGCCACCCGCTGCACATCTTCCTCCTGCACGCCCCGGATTTCCTCGGGTACCCGGACGCCATCCACATGGCGAAGGACTACCCGGACGCGGTCAAGCTCGGCCTCGCGCTCAAGAAGGTCGGGAACTCGCTCATGACCCTCCTCGGAGGGCGCGAGATCCACCCGATCAACGTACGTGTCGGCGGCTTCTATCGGGCCCCGACCGTGAACGAGCTCAAGGCGTTCCGCCCCCAGCTCGTCGAGGCGATGAAGCTCGCCGAGACGACCGTGCACTTCACGGCCGACCTCGACTTCCCCAACATCGAGGAGGACTACGAGTTCGTCTCCCTGCGGCACGAGCGGGAGTACCCGCTGTGTGACGGCGACCTGGTCTCGAGCAAGGGCATCAAGGTCCCGCAGGACCGGTGGGACGACGTCTTCGAGGAAGTACAGGCCCCGTACGCGAACGCCCTTCAGTCGGTCCGAAAGGGCGGCGGCACTTCCTACCTCGTCGGTCCGCTCGCACGCTACGCGCTCAACCGCGACCACCTCTCCCCCCGCGCCGACCAGCTCGCGCGCGAGGTCGGCCTCGAGAACGTGGTCCGCAACCCCTACCGCAGCGTCGTCGTGCGGGCGGTCGAGACCGTCTACGCGATCGAGGAAGCGCTCCGCATCATCGACCAGTACGAGCGCCCCGACCCCTCGTGGGTCGAGCCCCCGCCGGTCACGAAGTCGGTCACCGGGGGCGCCGTATCCGAGGCGCCGCGCGGGATCCTCTATCACCGTTACCGCATCGGGCCTGGAGGCCTCATCGAGGACGCAAAGATCGTCGCTCCGACCTCCCAGAACCAGAAGCGGATCGAGGACGATGTTCGGCATCTCGTGGAGCGCTCCCTCGCGCTCGACGACCCGGCGCTCACGAACGCCTGCGAGCGGGCGATCCGAAACCACGACCCCTGCATTTCGTGCGCGACGCATTTCCTGAAGCTCGATATTGAGCGGCGCTAAGACCCGGGGGATGAGCGAACCCGCTCCCACGAACCCCGCCCGCACGCTGCCGCTCCCTCTCATCATCGGGCTCGGGAACGACCAACGGAGCGACGACCGCTCCGGCCTCGAAGTAGCTCGGGCGCTACGACCCCTCCTCGCGGGGAAGGCGCGGGTCGAGGAGTGCGAGTCCGAAGGGATCGCTCTCCTCGAGCTCTGGCGCGGCTCGGACCATGTCCTCGTGATCGATGCCGTCCGTTCGGGAGCGGCCCCGGGAACGGTCCACCGTCTCGAACCGGGCGACGGGTTCCTGCCGGGCTTCCGGTCGGTCACGTCGACCCACGGGCTTTCGCTCGCGGAGGCCGTGGCGCTCGCGAGGGGGCTAGGATGCCTCCCGCGCCGCCTGGTCGTCTACGGGATCGAAGCGGACGACGTCCGGATGGGGGCCGAGCTCACGCCCCCGGTCGCGCACGGGGTGCAGGAAGTGACCGACCGCATCCTGGCCGAACTCGAGGCGGAAGCGGCCGTGGGGGGGTCCCCCGATGCATGAAGAGGCGATGCTCGCCGACCTCGTGCGCAAGGCCGAGGCGGTCGCCCGTCGCGAGGGAGCGAAACGCGTCACCCGCGTCCGGCTCTGGGTCGGGGCCCGGTCCCATCTGGCCGGCCCCGAGCTCAAGGACCACTGGGCCTACGCCGTCTCGGGGACGGTCCTCGCCGGAGCCCAGGTCGAGATCGAGACCTCGAGCGACCCCAACGACCCGAACGCGGAGACCGTGATGCTTCGAAGCTTGGACGTGGACTCGGCGAAGGGCCGGTCCTGATCGACCCGCCGGTCGAGCTCGGGCGCAAACCGCTTTACGGGGAACGGGAGTGGCCCATCCGTGGTCGACATCCAGGAGACGCCGGCGGTTCCCCCGATGGACCCTGGGGGCGACCCACGGGTAGGCTACCTCCTGGCGGGAAGCATCCTGGTCGCGGTCGGCTGGGGGCTCGCCGTGATGGTGAACCTCCTCCTCCACTACATGGCCGGGAGCGCAGGGATGACGGTCGCAGGCCACGAGTTCACCTCGTCCCTCGGCGCGTACGCCTGGGCCACGTTCGCGTTCGGGCTGTTCACCGGGGGGTTTGGGGTCGTGCTGGTCGCGCTCGGCCGAGCCTCCCCGAAGGGACCGCTCGTCCTTCCGGGATACGATTACTGAATCCGGCCCGGGCGCGGAGGCCCTCGGTGGATACGACGCGAGGGCGGCGGTCGCGTCTCGACCGGGCTCTTCGCGTGCTTCTGCGCATCGATGCAGTCCGAGCAGGTCCGCTCGTCCGAATCGAGGCAGTTCCGGCAGAACGTCCGACCGCACACGGTGCACCCCAGCGTAGCGGGCGTTCCGCAACGAGCGCACTGTCCGACGAGCAACTTCGGTCCCCCCCGGCGGGAACGGTCAGTCGAGGATTCCGCTCGCTTTAAGCCCTTCGACAAACCCGGCCGCGAATTCGGCCTTCGTCACGTACCGGGCGGCCTTTCGCGCCCTCGGGCTCCCGGAGGCGAAGCTCACCCCGAACCCAGCCGCTTGGAGCATCGCGACGTCGTTATCCCCGTCCCCGAGGACGACACAATCCGCAGGGGACCGTCCGAAATAGGACAGAGCGCGCACGAGCGCCGGCAGCTTCCCCCCGCCCTGTTCCATGAGATGGAGGGCGTAGCCCGTGGACTCCACGGCGACATCGCTCCTCCCGAGCACCCGACGCACGGCGGAGACGGAGACCGTCGGCTCGAGCGCGACCTCGCTCTCCCGCCACCGGTCGGTGAACAGTCGCCGAACGGGGAGTCCGGCCGCACGGAGCTCTTCGAACGCCCTCAGGGCGACCCGTCGGTCGGTCAGGCGCTCGACGACGTCCCGGCCGCGGTCGTCCTGGTGGTAGACCATCCCGCCGTTCTCCGCGACGATCGGCCCCGAAAGGCCGAGCGAGCGGTACAGCCCGAGCGCGATCGGAAGGACGTTCCCCGTAGCCAAGGCGACGGGGATGCCTCGACGCTCGAGGTCGCGGACGACCTTGACCGCTCCCGGGTCGAGCCGGCGGTCGGCGTCCGTGAGCGTCCCGTCCACGTCCGTGACCACGACTCGGAGGGTCCCCCCCGTTCCGGGACGGGACCTCGAAGTGCGCGCCATCGTGACCCTTTCCGGCGACCTAGGGACCCGGGCGGGCCCGGATGCGGGCGATCTCGGCGTGTAAAGCGTCGGAGACCTCGCGTCCGTCCCGCCGTCCCCGCACTTCCCGCATCACATCGCCCATGAGGGGCGAGAACGCGGCCTCGCCGCGAGTCCGGACCATCTCGGCGTTCGCTTCGACCACCTTGTGGACGAGGGCGACCAGGTCGTCCCTCGAGAACCCCGACAAGCCGGCGCGTTCGACCGCGAGCTCCACCGTCGCGGCCCCTGCCGCGAGCGCCGCGAGCACCGCAGGAATGCCTTCTTTCGCGATCCTTTCGCCTTCCGCGGCCCCGAGCACGGCGCCCAGGATCTCGAGGGAAGGCTCGAAGGGGGGTGTCCCTGCACTGCCGGCTGGGACGGACGGCAGGTCCTGGATGAGCAGACGCGCGACGAGGCCGGCAGGGTGTCCCGCGCTGGCCAGCGCCTCGAACCGCTCGACCAGGTCGCCGTAGACGAGCTGTCGGACTACCTCCAACGGGAGGCCGTGCGAACGCGCGAGTCGTGCCTCGAGTTCCTCGGGCCGTTCGGGAAGTTGGGACCGCAGCCGCTCGAGGCGCTCGGCGGTGACTGGGATCGGAGGGATGTCGGTCTCCGGGTACATCCGGTCCCGCCCGGGGAGCGGTCGGGAGAAGCGTGTTCGCCCATCGGGTAGTGGGTCGCGAGTCTCCCCGGGGACCCCTTCGAGCGCCACGCGCGCCCGTTCCACGACGCGCTTGAGCGCCATGAACGCGCGTTCGTGGGAGCGGTCGGTCACGAGAACGAAGGCGTCGGCCTCCGATAGGCCGAGGCGCTCTTGAAGGGCCACGACAGTCGCCTCGGACACGCCGTAAGCGGGAAGCTCGTCGGAGTGCACCAGCCCACGGAGGCCCACCGAGCGTGCGTGGTCTGCGAGCTCTCGGCCGAGGCGCTCTTCGCTCCCCGGAGGGGAACGTAGGAGTCCTCCGAACCCCGGTAGCCCGACCGCAAGCACGACCTGGCCTCCTTTGCCGGCCCCCGAGAATGGCCCCGACGGTATCTCTCGGAAGAGCCCCGAGACATCGAGGGGAGGGTCCCCGGGGACGCGGGCATGTCGACGTCCGAGTTCGTCCCGCAGCTTGAGAAGGAACGTCTGCCGTGCCACCTCGCGGTCCACGTACTCTTGGATGAGTCGGAGCTCTTGGACGCCCTTGACCTCGATGCGGTGGCCGCCCTCGATCGAGACGTTGACGTCCTCGCGGATCGTCCCGATGCCCCGGCGTACCTTCCGAGTAGCCCGAAGGAGGGCTCCGATCTCTTCGGCGACCTCCCGGGCCTCCGCGCCCGAAACGATCTCGGGACCCGTGGCGATCTCGATGAGCGGGATTCCCAGGCGGTCGAGCCGGTAGGTCACCTCGCCGGGCGACTCCCGGACCTTTCTCGCGGCGTCCTCCTCGAGGCAGATCGTGGGAATCGTGTACCTCCGTCCACGAACCTCGAGCTCTCCGTCCACGGCGACGAGCGCGGTCCGCTGGAAGCCGGTGGTGTTCGACCCGTCGACCACGATCTTTCGCATCACCTCGATCTCGTCGACCGGGCGGGCTCGCAGGAGGAGGGCCAGCGTCAGGGCCGCGTCGAGGGCCGCCTCGTTCAGGGGGTGGGGCGGTTCCTCGTCCATCTCCACGAGGCAGGAGGACGGGCCGCCTTCGTACCGGTAGACCAGGCCGCGCGAGGCCTGGAGGGCCGCGGCCACATCGACCGCACGGCTCTCGCCTCCCGCCGCCCGTAGGCTTCGCGTGAACGCGTCGGTGACCTCCTCGGAGAGGTCGGCGGGGCACGCGCAGAACAGCTTACCCACCGCGAGCTGCTGGTGGACCTCGAGCCCGGCCTTCACGCCGATTCCCTCGGGTCGTGCCGGTCGTGGAACTCGCCCGCCCGGTCCTGAGACAGGAGCTGGGCCACGCCCGCCGCGTCCGGGGAGTGACCGAGCGCCCACACCATCTTCGCATACGCGGTCTCCGGGAGCAGGTCGCCGAGGTAGAGGACCCCGGCGCGGAGGAGGTCGCGCCCGGTCGAGTACACGTACGGCTCCACGTTCCCCTCGAGACACTGTGTGGTCATTGCCACGACCACGCCCCGTTCTGTCGCCGCGCGGATCCACGGGAGGTGGTCGGACCCGATGTGCCCGAGTCCCGTGCCGGCGAGGACGACCCCCCGGCACCCTTCGACAAACCGAGCCGCACGTTCGGGAGTGAGGCCGGGGTAGAACCACAGCAACGCGGCGTGGGTGTCGATCGGCCCGTCGACGCGCGGGGGCCCGCGGGCCGGAGGCCGGACCAACGGATGGAGCTCGACCTTCCCGCCCTCGACGAACCCGAGCGGAGGCCCGTTCCGGCTCCGGAACGCGTCTCGCCGGCTCGAGTGCATCTTCCGCACCCAGGTGCCGCGGTGGATCGCGAACCGGTCATCGGACGGCCCGGCGTGCATCACGACCACGACCTCCCCGATGCGGGGGTCGTGGGCGACGTCAACCGCGGCGCGAAGGTTGGACGCTCCGTCGGACGACGGGCGGTCCGGGGAGCGCTGGGCTCCGACCAGGACCACCGGCCCGGGAAGGTCGACCAGTAGGAAGCTGAGCGCCGCGGCGGTGAAGCCAAGGGTATCGGTCCCGTGGGCAACGACGATCCCCCGGGCTCCTTTCGAGAAGGTGGCGACGATCTTCTCTGCGAGCACCCGCCAGTCCTCCGGCACAAGGTCCTCGCTGAGTCGGTCGAACACGGGAACGATCTGGACGCGGCCCGAGGCTTCGAGCTCCGGGAAGAAGTCGAGAATCTCGCGCTCTTCTTTCACCGGCCGCACGCCCCCGGTCTCGTAGTCCACCCGGGAGGCGATCGTCCCGCCTGTCGTGAGGAGGGCGATCCAAGGTCCCGCATCCGCCGCGCGAGGGGGGGCGGGAGGCCTCGAAGAGGGCGGGGTCGCTGCCGGGCCACCTCCCAAGAGGCGGAAGCGGAACGTGGGCTCGATTCGGACACCGATGTTGTAGCCGCTCTCGAGCTTGAGCTGGAGGACCCGGTCTCCCGAGAAATCGTGACGGGGAACCACCGTACCGCTCCAGGTGTGGCCCGCAGCGTCCGACACCTCGACCCGTTGGCCCGTGGGCAGGGCGCGCAGCTCGTTCCAGGCATCGTGGGTAGAGGGGTCGCTCATATTCGCACCGAACCGGGCTTGACAGACTACGGAGCGGCGCCCGGTATAAGATGTCGTTCCGAGAGCGGACCCCGCGACCCCGGGCTTTTATAGACGACCCTCCCTCGGCGCGCCGGGACCGATAGAGCATCGAAATGCCCGTGTGGGGTAGCTACGGGGCGGGGGCACGAACCCCCTCCCGCTGCAATGGATTATCCTAGAGGCCTGCGGAGCCTCAGACCTGGGTTCGAATCCCAGCACGGGCGTGTTCCTCGATGTGGAACCCCACGTCGCGCGAATTCTATGACCGTCTGCGAGGGTCGCGCGAGGTGATTCCACGTCCGCACCGTGACGCGTCCTCCCGGAAACCCACGTATACTCAGCTGGCGTACTCCGCGACGAAGACTGCCTTCAATCGGTATTATGGCCTGGGATGATGTCCCGAGGCTCGTGCCCGATCTGCCTCGAGACCTCGTGGACCCCCGTGCTCCGGACGTTTTCGTCGGTGGACAATGAGCGAGCGCAGCACCTACATCGTTATCGAAGGCATCGATGGGACCGGAAAGACGGAGCTGGCCGCCCGGTTGGTCCCTCCGCTCCTCGCGCGCGGTCACTCGATCTCGAGCTTCCGAGAGCCGACCGACAAGTTCCTCCGGTCCGAGTTCGCGCGCCTCCGCAAACTCGATCCGTTCGCGGCCACGCTCTGCTACACCGTCGACCGAGCGTTACTCCGGCCGCACATCGAGCGCGCACTCGAAATGGGAGATATCGTCATCCAAGACCGGTCGCTTTACTCCGCGCTCGCCTACCAATTCCCGGGACTGAGCCCCGAAGCGTGGCGAGAGGTGGAACGTATCGAGCGCGACGTCGCGATTGAGCCGGACCTCATCTTGTACCTGGATGCGCCGGTGGAGGTTGCCATGAAGCGGGTCGAGTCCAGGGGCCAGCGCGACGCCTTCGAGGACGAGCCGTACCTCGTCAGGGTGAAGCGGAAGTTCGAACAGATGTTCCAGCCCCCCCGCTGGGTTCGGATTGACGCTACCGGCACGCCGGACAATACCTTGGAGCAAGCGATGAACGCGCTCCAGTCGATCGGCCTCTAGCCGACTCGGTTGGGTTCCCCCGCGTCACCACTGAGCGCGCGATGACCAAGCGAGAGGCAGTGGCCGCTCGGCCCTCGTGACGGGCGCCCGCGTTCGATGACCGAACGCAAGGAGCGCACGGGACCCCAAAGGCAAGGGCGATTCCAGGCGCAGTTCAGGGTTCGACCGGATTCAACCGGGCGTTAGGAGCTTGGTTTCCTTCAAGAGGTCCATAAAGCGCGTCATCTTGATCTCCCATTCACGCTCTAGGGCCGCAACATCGAGGCCGAACCCGCCATAGTCGAACCCACGGTACATGCGGAGCATGTCCTCACCCACATTCTGCAAGGCATCTTTGTCTGACATCTCGACGAATCGGCCGGGGACACTGAGGTGCCGGGAGAGCATCTCCACCATTTCTGGGTAGGTCTTCTCGTCACCCGCTAGGTCGACAGCGCTCCCGATCCGCCGTTCGGGATGCTCGAACGCTCGAGCGGCGATCTCCCCAATGTCGCGCACCGCAACCATGGGGACTTTGGTGGTGGGCTTGATCGGCACGCTCACGACCCCCGCCGTGCGGAGCCCTTGCATTGTCCATGGCTGGAACATATTCTCCATGAAGAAGCTCGGTCGAATGGTCGTCAGCGGAACTCCCAAGGACCGCGCCTGTTGTTCGATCTTCACCTTCGAGTCAAAGTGCGGGATCCCAGTAGACCCAGTTACTTGCCCAGCCCCACGGATCGTGCTGAGGACCACATGAGGGGTCTTGACTCGCTTTGCGGTTTCGAGCGCCACCGTCCCCGCCCGAATCTCTCCCTCAATATCGGGAGGCTGCCCCCAGGCGACCGTGAAGGGGGTCGTGACGACAAAGAAACCGTGGGCACCCTCAAGGGCGGATTCGAAGCTCTTCGGGTCGAGCAAACTTCCCTGAACCCATTGGATCCGGCGGTCCAGTCCTTCAGGTTTCTTCGAAAGATCGCGGCTGAGACCACGAACACTGAATCCGCGTTTCAGAAGGCTCCGAGCCACCGCACCGCCTTGTTGTCCCGTGGCTCCAGCGACAAGAATCACTCGCTCAGAATTCGCTTGGGCCGGCCTAGGTGTCATCGGATTACTCTCTTCCCGCTGAGTGCCAGCATCGCTCCGACCGGCGGACGCTTCATAACGACTAGCTTACGGTGAGAACAGTCACTCGCGCACGGGTTACAAGGGAACCAAGCGCGACCGATGACCTGACCACAATCAGCGCGCGTTCGATTGGACATGATACGTCCCCGCGAGGAGCGCGCGGGGCGATCTCCGGGGACGCGGTTATGGAGATTCGCGCACGATATGGCGCTGGTCGTTCCCGCAAACCCTTCAACCGAGAAGACGTGAGGTAGCCCGGTGTCCGCATCCGAGCTATTTCGACCCTTCCAGCTGAACGGGCTCACTCTTCCCAATCGGATCGTGATGGCTCCCATGACCCGAAACTATTCCCCGCGGGGTGTCCCGGGAATCGACGTCCAGATCTACTATCGCCGCCGCGCCGAGGGGGGCGTGGGACTGATCCTCACCGAGGGAACCGCTCCCTGTCCGGGGGCCCAGAATGCTCTGAGAGTTCCGCACATCTACGGGGACGAGGCCATCCACGGGTGGGAGAAGGTGGTCTCCGCGGTGCATGACGCCGGCGGGCGAATCGGCATGCAACTTTGGCACGTCGGGGCCGCCCAGCACGGGAGCGGGTCCACGAAGCTTCCCGCATCCCCGGTCAGCCCGTCCGGGTTGTTCAAGCCGGGCCGACGGGTCGGCAAGCCGATGAACCAGGCCCAGATCGACGCCGTCATCGAGGCTTTCGCCCAGGGCGCAGCCGAGGCTCAACGGATTGGGTTCGACGCCATCGAACTACACGGGGCGCACGGCTACCTCATCGACCAGTTCTTCTGGGATGGCACGAACCATCGCACGGACCAGTACGGGGGCGATCTCGTTGACCGCACTCGATTCGCCGTCCAAATCATTCGCGAATGCCGCCGCCGAGTCGGACCCGGCTTTCCACTCCTGCTCCGGTTCTCCCAGTGGAAACCGCAGGACTATTCCGCACGTCTGGCCACCTCACCGGCGGAACTCGGCCGCTTCCTCAAGCCACTCGCCAGCGCCGGCCTCGACGCGTTCCACTGCTCGACACGACGCTTCTGGGAGCCGGAGTTTCAAGGGAGCGACCTCAATCTGGCCGGCTGGACAAAGAGACTGACGGGGATACCCACGATCACAGTGGGCTCGGTCGGGCTCGACACCGATTTCACCGAACCGTTTCGCGGAGCCATGGGTGACGCTGCAGGAAAGGACGTCGGCGAGGTGCGGCATCTCGACCGACTCGTGGAAATGCTAGCGCGAGGAGACTTCGACCTGGTGGCCATCGGCCGCGCGCTGCTCGCCGATCCGACGTGGCCCGTGAAGGTCCGCGACGGACGAACGGGCGAGATCCGCCCCTTCTCCCAGAGAACCTTGGCGACGCTCGCATAGGCTCAGGGACCCACGGACGAAAGGGGCTCCCGGTCGGTGACCAGCCGCGGAGAGCGCCGAGGTTCTCGACCACGCCCCGTGCAGTCGCAACCACCCCCCGCGTCGCCACCGGCGGCCGCCGAGATGGCGCTCGGCGAATCGGGGAGAAGTGGAACCATAAGGGTACGAGTCCCAGCACGGGCGCTATCCTCGGTGCGGGACCCCATTATGGTCAGCTCCCGTGGGCTGACGAGAGGAGGACAGCGGGTTCTTAATTCGACTCAAGGGAGCGGCTATACCCGCGGCTGAGGTCCGACATCTTCGGGTAGCAACATGGTTCAGCGAAGCTTGGTCACGCTTCTAGCGGCGCTCGGCGGGATCCTCGTAATTCTCGGAGGACTTCTGGGATTCCTTCTCAGCTTTGCTCCGTACGGGGTCGGCTACGGTCCGCATAGCTACGGATCGCTGAACGCGCTCGTGTTCGGGGTGCTCGCGGTGATCTTTGGTCTCATCATCCTGGTCTATTCGGGCTTCACCCACCTTCGGGGTGCCGAGCGCAACCTGACCGGCGGCCTGGTCCTGGTAATCCTCGGGGCCGTCACGTGGATCATCGCGGGCGGGTGGATCCTCGTCGCCGTGGGATCGTTCTTGACGGTCGTGGCCGGCCTTGTCCTCTTGGCGCAGATTCTGTTGGGTAATCCTCACATCGTGACGACCCAGCCACCGACGTGAGGTCCCTTGGCACCTCCTTGGGGGAAATCGGGTGAGCCGACAGGTGCGCGCTTCCAACTCCCTCCGACGGAGCGGTTTCTGCCGATCGCTCGAGCGGTCGGAGCCCCCGGTGGCTCCCCCCGAGAGCCTTCAAGTTCGTCCTGAGGTCTCGCAAGTGAGCGGAGGGGTTCTCGCGGGCGAGGGACCTCATGTCCTCTAATCTCCGGATCAGCCTCACGATCCTATCAGCCGGGTTCGCCGTCGAAGGGGGTGGCGAGGTCTACTCGCTCCTCACGGCAGGGTCCTTCCTGCCCGGGACGAGCTTGCTGTTCCTGCTTCCGGCCGTCGTGACCCTGCTGGGCCTCCTCTTCCTTCTCATCGGGCGGCACGAATGGGATGAGCTCCACCGGGCACGGCTCCGCCGAGCGAACCAGATCTTCGGCCTGAGTCTCTTGGCGGGGTTCGTCGCGGGAATCGAGGTCACGGTGCTCGCGGCGTACCCGCATGTCGGTGCTCCGCTCTGGGCAGAGGTTTTGTTCGGGGCGGCGGCCGGCTCGTTCCTCCTGGGCACGTTCGTCACCTACGCTCAGTTCGTCTTCCACCTCGTCACTCGCCCGAGCAAGGTGGCGCTCGTAGCGTCGACCCTCTGGGCGCTAGCGGTGTCCGCCATCATCGCGCAGACGCTCGCCGCCGACCTTCCCTCTATCCTCGGCACGATCGGGGCCCATTCGTTCTCGATTGACTATCTGATCTCGCCCGTGGACTATCTCGCATCGTTCCTGTTCGTTTCGTATTTCCTCCTTCTCGCCGCGTACGTCGATGCCCACATCACGGTGGTCCGGCGGCGCGCGGCATGGCTCGGCAAGGCGACCGCGTCCGTCAAGGCCATTGCGGCGTTCACGGCCTCCTCATGCACGGGGACGACCGTGACCCCGACGCCCGCCACAGTGGATGCGTCGGTCGAGCCGGATGCCGCGACTTCGTCGGTCCCCTTGGCGGGAACAGCTCCGGTTAGCCCTGCGTTGCCGCAAGATCGAAACGATCTGAAACAATCCGCGCCGATGGATTCCTGAACGCTGCGAGACTTACCCAGTGGAGGGTTCCATACCCCATCCTTGGTCCAATACCCGCCCCCGGACTTTCGGCCGCTGAGTAATGACTTCACGAGCCGCCGTCGTGATAGCCCAGGTGTGCGCGGGGACGAGCGCGAGAGTCTCGTTACTCAGGGGTGACGAGTCTCTCCGGCCAGAGGCTCGCGTTCAATTAGAGATGACCACGCGGCGCGCACCGGGTCCAAACGCATACCACAGGAGGGCCGCGGCCACGATCAGAATCAGCAGTCCCAGGGGACCGATCAAGAACAGGAATACAATCGCCAAGAGAATGATCAACAGCGCGCCGCCAAGGCTGATCGTGTGGACTGCCATGGTGAGGTTCATCGGTTCGGCGGGGGTAATGCTTCGCTTGAATCGGATTAAGCGGCCCGGGTTGAGGTCGAAACTGTGCGACGCGACCCGTCGTTAAGGAAAGGGTTGGCGACCGAGGAATCGGGACGTCCGCTCCGTCGGGGTGGGTCACGGGGATACTCCCCCGGCTACCCGCCTGACCGTTAAACGCTCAGATACCCGAAGACGACCAGCGCGACCACCACGACGGCGATGAGGACTATCCATCCGATCATGCTCCTGCCTCAGACGGCCTTGGCGATGTCGTCGATCACGGTCTTGGTGGCGTCGATGACGATGGTAGCCCCTTCGACCACTACCTTCGCGACCTCGTGGCCAACGGTGTCGACTTCATTCACGATCGTCATGCCTACCTCGGCGGGCACCTTGGCGACCTCCTGGGCGACAGTCTTGTTCTCTTCTCCGGTTGTGTTCTCCATGTTGATCCTCCTTCTTGCACCAGACCGTAGAACCGAGTGTGGGGGTTAAGCGCCCCCTTAGCCCAAATCAAGGAGTTTGAAGTTCGGTGAGCGGCTCACCCCGATTCATCCGTTCCCGGAGACGCTAGCCCCAGACATGCGGGCGGAGAAGTGCCCCGAATTACGAGCGGTTCACTAGTAGAGGTACGTCCACCATCCGACCATCGGGCAGAGCCGGGGGACCCCCGCGGATGAACGGACGGGGGATCGCCGGACCATCGCTCCTGGGTGGTCCGGCGCATTTGGGAGATTCGGGGACCTACGCTCCCATCGCTAGTAGAAGTGCTTCCGTACCGCGATCAGGTAGATCAGGAGCACGACCGCGATCGCCAGGGCCACGCCGAACGAGGCGCTCCACAAGAGCACGACGATCACTCCCGCCGTCACGATTCCCGTGAGCCAAAGCGCCCATGTCTCGAGGTCCCAGAGTCCCATCGCCACGAACAAGAGGATGGCGCCAAAGATGAGGGTCAACATTCCCGCGGCGATCGTGGTGCCACCGTAGGCGCTGAATGGGACGAGCCCCGGATACGCGAGGGCGCCGAGGCTGTTGAAGATAGCCAGGATTCCGACGACCGCTAGGAAGAGTCCAAAGAGACCGACGAGGATCGCCAAGATCCCGACCAGGATGGGAAGGTTCCCCGCCGAAGGATTCTGTTGATTGCCAGCTTGGGTCTGCGTTACGGTCATTTCTTTTATTCCTCGGCGAGGGGTTTGTCCCTCGCCACGAGGCGAGGATGTTGCCGGTGGACAGATAGAGCGTCCCTTGATTCAGATTAAGGGGGTCGAGGAAAGGCGAGGGTCCGTTTCCTCAACCGCAAAAAAGGACTCCTCCGCCAAGGCGCGGATTCGTCCCGATAGCGTCTTAGCCCCTTCATCACGGTGGGGGGGTCGGCGAAAGAAATAAACCTCTGCTCAAAGTCCCGCGTTGATACCGCGACGTGCGAGCTGGAAGAGGCCCGGGGGAGGTTGGGGATGCGCGTGCTCATCGTTGACGACAACTTGGAGTTCCGGGAAGAGCTGACCACTCTGTTGGGCGATAGCGGTCAGACCGTGACGGCTGTCTCGTCAGCCCTCGAGGCCACCGCTGCTTTGGAGGGGGGAGAGTTCGACGTCATGTTCACCGACCTCATGGCGGGTCGGCGAAGCGCCATGGACCTCCTGGGCACTGCACGGGACAGGTGGCCCCGTCTCTTGGTGGTGATGCTGACCGCGAACGTAACCGTGGAGACCGCCGTCCAGGCCCTGCAACAGGGCGCGTTCGACTACCTCCGAAAGCCGATCCGTCCTGATCAGGTCCAGCGGGTTCTCGAGCTCGTCAGCCAGCAGCTCGCCTTGACCCGAGCCGGTGCGGAGCCGCTCGACCCCGTCCGGTACGCCAACACCCTCGCGGCGGAAGGTGGGTACGAGGTGCTACTCATCTCGCCCCCTCCGGTCCACGCCACGGCCGAGAGGGTCAGCCATCTCCCTCTCGACCCCGAGAATCCGTTCCGGATCCACGAGGCGGTCGAGGATTTCGTCGAGCCGAAGGACAAAGCGGCCGTGGTCCTCGCCTCAGTCGAGCAGCTTCTCGCGCGCCACCGCGAGGAGGAAATCTCCGCCCTCCTTGAGGGGATTCGAGCGCTGTTAGAAGGGAAGGGACCGTTCGCCGTGGGGTACGACCCGAACAAGATCACCGCCACCGGAGCGCTCGCGGTCCGGGCGTCGATCGTGTCGAGCGATGCGCGCACCACGCTCGATTCTCTGGCAAACCCCATCCGTCGCCTCGTCCTCCGCCGACTCGCGGATGGCCCGTGCAGCTTCACGCAGGCCATGGAAGCGGCCCACCTCGATGACACGTCGTTGATCGCGTTCCATCTCCGAAAGCTGACCGAGAGCGGGCTCGTCACGCACGTGGCTCGGGAACGCTATCGGCTGACATCGAGAGGGGAAGGAGCGATCAAGGTACTGAACTCGATCGATGAGCTTGATTCGGGGAAGGGAAGCGGGAACAGGATCTTTCCATCAACTTCGCCGAGGCAAGTCCCGTCCTGATACGTACCTACGGCAGGTGCCGGACCGACCGCGAGGAGCGCGTGGATGCCGAAGGGACTTGCCTAGCAGGGAGATCCCGGGCTGCGACGTCAAGCTTAATGGTCGGGGTGACGCGATAGGCGTCTCCTGCGCGTCGCATGGGCAGCGGTCGCTTACGGCTCTGCCTCGATCTTCTTGATCTTACGATCCGCAGCATCCAAGACGCGATTGTCCTCTTCCGCTTTGATCTCGTCTGAGGCATGCCCGGTCTCGTCGGCCGTGTTCGCGGCGTCTTCCCACCGAACGGCGGCCTCCGCCCTTTCCTGGTTCGCCGCCTCGAGACGCTTGGCTTTGTCGGGCACGGCCCGCCGCCAACTCTGTGAGGTATGATAAGCTCGATTGCCGGCCCCGGGACGAGAGAGGGTCTCCGCCACTCCGAACCTCGCGTAGAACCGTGCCGCCTTCAAGCGAGCGCTGGGTCGACATCCCACGAATCGGACAGAAATGGAACCATATGGGTACGAGTCCCTGCACGGGCGGTTTCCTCGCGAAGGGCCCCCCATTACAGAACGCCTTCGTTAGAAAACGGTCCGAGCGGTCGACTACGGGGCCGAGGATTACGGAACGGGCTTGTTGATGGAGGTCGCGCCCGCGGTCGAGGACCGACCGCGAAGAGAGCGCGGGTCCCGCGAAGATTGCCCCATAGGCCACTGACTTCCCCACCCGGGGACGCCATCTGCTGGTGAGGACTTTCCAGGACGTGACGACGCCTTGTCCCTTCTGTCCGGGGAGCGCCTTTCCGAGCCACGAAGCGGCAAGAGACCATGTCCGGATGGACCATCCGGACGAAGTGAGGAGATTCCTCGAACAAGCCCGGACCCGGCGAGGAGTGCACATGACCGACCCCGAAGCGTGGGCGGCCGGTGAACTCCTCGTCTAGTAACGGCACTGACGTCCCACACGCCCCGAACTGAAGGCGCGAGCGTTCGATGACCGACCACGATCGCGTCCTTCGTGCACGCTCTCGGACGAACCACTTTTCTCTGACGTGAAACCGGCCCGCAACCCGCCCGGTCAGTCGGAGGTCGGGGACCGTATTCCCGTCCGTCACGTTTGATTTACGGGCGGGTCGCCTGGCTCATCGCGAAGTTGCCACTCTGACGCAGGAAGAACGGTGATGCCGAAGGATCGAGCGACCCAGTTCGGACGGTTCGAATCGCTGGCTCTCGCGGTGGGTGCCTTACTAGGCTTGGTTCTCGTGACGATCCTCGATGGGAGGACCCGACGATGACCGCGACTATCCCGCCCACGGTGGGTCACTCGTTCCATGCGAAGACGGTCGCCGGGAGCATCGAGCCCGTTGCCCGATGCACCTTTTGCGGATGTCCCCAATCCTCCGCCCAGAACCTTCCGACCTGTGAGAGCTACAAGAAACTCCAGCAGTCGGTCAGCGACACGTTCGACTCTGGGGCTCGTCGCGACCCGTACCGTCAGAAAGTGACGAAGTAATCTCGACCGACCGCGAGGAGTCCGCGAGGCCGCGGGAATGGGCGGTTCGCCGCATGCCGTCCGGAAACCCACCCGAACGCGGCGGGGTGTGGGGCCTGAAGTAGTCCCTGCGCCTACCGGACATGACATGCCGAAGAAGGGCGGGAAGGGGAAGAAGACGAAGAAGCGATAGCGGCCAATCCCGGCCGGTATCGTTCCTCGCCTAGGGGATTGCTTGCGCGGACCTCTTGCCCCACTCACACGAGAGGGGGATGTCCGCGGATCCCCGCCGGCGATAGCCATCCCACCTTTTGATCGACGGGAGGTGACTGCTAACCATGACCCGGCCTCAGCGGCCCGATCGTTCCCGCGACCAGTTCCGCAGTTTCGCCCACCGGGTCCGACGCCCATCGCCACCGTGCGTTCGATGTGGCGGGACGGGGCGGATCACATGGGCCGGCCGCAAAGAAATCTGTCCGATCTGTCACGGTCGGGGTAGGGAGCAATCGGTTTGAAACCCCCAGCCGAAACGGACCCCTTCCAAAGGAGATCGTCGCCGCGGTGGAACTGGCGATTACAACGGTGACTTGGTAATCGCTGCTGTTAGGTGTCCGCCGAACCCGTCGTCCTGAACGAGCCGGTTTCGAACGCCTTGCAATAGGGGTGAGGGCTGGGGGCCTTAAATATCCATTTAAATACTTTATATATAGCACGGTGACGCGAATTCGAATCGAGAACGTTGTGGCATCGAGCTCGCTGGCAGATGTGCTCGACCTACAGTCGATCGCCCTTGGGCTCGAAGGAGCCGAATACGTGCCCGACCAGTTTCCCGGCGTTATCTACCGACTCAAGGAGCCGAAGACCGCGATCCTACTGTTCCACTCGGGCAAGCTGGTCTGCACCGGCGCGAAGAGCATGCGCCAAGTGGAGACCTCAATCGCCACTATCGCCCAGCAGGTCAAGAAGCTCGGGCAGCCGATCAAAATGCACCCGAAGATCGAGGTGCAAAACATCGTCGCGAGCTCGGACCTGGAATCGGATATCAACCTCAATGCGGTCGCCGTTACCTTGGGACTCGACCGCATCGAGTACGAACCCGAACAGTTTCCCGGCCTCGTCTGCCGGATCGACGAGCCGAAGGTCGTGGTGCTCCTGTTCGGCACTGGCAAGCTCGTCTGCACCGGAGGTCGCAAGCCATCGGACATCGAGGTCGCCGTCGAGAAGATCGCGAAAGAGCTCCAGGACGCCGGTCTCTTGCGCCGGGAGCGGGGCCGGGCGGATCCGGCGCCGACTCGGTCGTCCCGAGGTTCCAGGTCGTCTACCGCGGTTCCCGTTTCAGCCTCGCCGGATCCTACCCCGCCTCCGAAGGTTCCCCGGCGCTGACGGCACTCACCGGGTGATCGTCCCCCGATCTCCTTCTTGTAGTCTCCTCATGTTCGTTGGGTTCGCTCGCCGGCACCGATGGGCCGAGTCGTGGGGTCAACCGAGAGACGGTGCAAGGCCTTGGGCCGCGGGTCGACCCCCCAATCCCGGTATTCCGGAAATCCTCGGTCACTACGGACCCTCATCTACTCCCGGCGTCTCGCGCGAGTGCCGATCATGATGAGCAGAACTGTGATCCTTGCATCAGAGTGAGAAAGTGAAGACGATCAAACAGAGCTATCCCAGGAGAAGTGACATGCTGGCCACGCCATTCGAGCCATTGTCGGATGACGAGTTTCGGCAATTGGTTGCGAGCGGGTTGGCGCTTCCGGGGCAGCAGGGTACTGGGTTGTTCGTGGCGAAGTGGAGGGATGGACCCGGACTGAACGCGGAAGCGTTCTTGGTCGCCCTGCATGCGCAGGGGTCCAAGTTGGTGGTCCGGAGATTCAAGTCGGACGTCAATATCCGTGTGGTTCGAAGTAAGCGGTCGGTAGTCAGGGGCACACGGTCGTCGACCCCTTCGCGAAAGTCTTCCACCTGAGTTCCCGCCTCAGCAAGCCAATGGTTCCGACCGTCAAGCCGAAGGGAGATGACCTCATGACGTTCGTCGCCGCCCTCTTCCTCATCGGCCTCGCCGTCGCCACGACTGTGCCCCTCGTGCGCCGAGCTCGAAGGCGCAACGTAATGTTGAGGGGGACGAAGTCGTGAACGCCCAACCGAACGCCGGGCATCCCTTCGGGCCTCCCGACCCCGCAGGTCGGCGGATATGTCGTCTCTGCGGATACTCGGTTGGCTCAGAGACGACCGAGGTCGAGACATGCGCCGAGCGCGAGCAGATCCGGGCCATGGTGCGACACGCGTTCGACTCGGGCACGGGGTACGACGGCGCGACCGGGAGGCGAGGGACATGAACGGCGCGCGCGCTCGATTGGACATGATACGTTCCCTCGATGGTGCGCAAGTCGCAAGCGACCCGCCGCCTGTCCACACTTCGGCGGCGGACCATGGAGAACTGTACTTACGTCGGACTGGACCTGAGTAAGACGAGCACGATGGCCACGGCGGTGGACCCCTTGGGCCACCGAATTCGACAGGAGAAGCTCGGAGTCTCTGATGAGGAGCTCCTCCGCTTCCTCGGAGAGATCCCCGGACCCAAGCAGGTCGTGATGGAGGCCTGCAACGTCTGGGAGCACACGTACGATGCCGCGGCGTCGACGGGAGCCGAAGTACTCCTCGCCAACCCGCTCAAGGTCAAACTCGTCAGCAAGACGACCCTGAAGACCGACAAGGTCGACTCGGAGAAGCTGGCGCTGCTCGCGAGACTGAACGCGATCCCCGAGTCGTATGCCCCATCTCCCGAACAGCGCGCACTACGTCGGTTGGTTCGAGAACGGGTGTTCTACCACGCCAAGTGGAAGGCGGTCGCCAGCCACACCTATGCCCTCCTCCTCCAGAAAGGCATCCCCTACCGACCCGAGATCCTGACTCGGCGCCGACTCCGAGGGGAACTCCGGGTTCACAACATTGTCGAGGTGAATCGTGGCCTCGATACCCTCGAGAAGATCGAGGAGATCTCGGTCCCGTTGGACCGAGAGATCCACCGCGCCTACCTCGCGTCGAGGGAGGCCCAGCTCCTGGCCACTATCCCCGGCGTGGGAGAATTCACCTCGATGACCCTGGTGGCCTTCCTCTGTCCGATCGAGCGATTCTACAGCCTCGATGCCGTCGTGAAGTACTGTGGCCTGTGCCCCTCCGTCCGACAATCCGGGGAGAGGGCCTTCCATGGCCGACTCGTGTGGGACTGCAATGTGATCCTGAAGTGGGTCCTCATCGAAGGGCAGTGGAACGTCCGCCTTCGAGAGAGGAAAGGGGATGTCTCCCGAGTCGCTCGACGAGTGGCCCGGCGAGGGGCGGCCAATGACGGTGCGGTGGCCGCCGCTCGCAAGCTCGTGAGGATCTGTGCCGCCATCCTTCGGAGGGGTACTCCCTACCAACCTGAATCTCCTGGGTCGTCGAGCCGCCAGGTCGGTCATGCGGCGTCGTGAGACGGCCGCCCGTTCGATTGTGCTGGGAGGCGATTCGGGAGCCCGTGGCCGCCGCTGTCCAAGTGCGTGAACGACGCCGATAGCATGTTGCGTGCACGGGCACTCGCGTCAGGGAGGACGATGTAGCCATCCGCCAGCCCCCGGAGAGACGCCCCTCGGCTCGAACCCGCGAGGGGAACGTACATAGCATGACCGACCGCGCGAAGAGTGAGTACCGCGCTCGCCGAGTGGGGTTCGTATTCCAGGCGTACAACCTCTTGCCGGTGCTTTCAGCCACCGAGAATGTAGAAATGCCCCTCCTGATCGGCGGCCTCCCGGGGCGCGAGGCGCGGGAACGAGCTCGCGCGATGCTGACCGAGCTCGGGCTCGGTGACCGGCTCGACCGACGTCCCTCGGAACTCTCGGGGGGTCAGCAGCAACGCGTTTCCTTGGCCCGGGCGCTCGTGGGCCACCCCGCGATCGTCTGGGCGGATGAGCCGACGGGGAACCTTGACGAGGGAGACTCCCGACAAGTGACCGCCCTGCTCCGTCACCTCAACAAGACCTACGAGCAGACCATCGTCGTGGTCACCCATGACGCGACGGTGGCCAGTGAGTGCGACCGTACGCTGCACATGCGGGACGGACAATTCGTGAGCTAAGTCCCATGGCTACCGCAGACACGGTCGTCGTCGGCCTCCTTCTTGTCCTCCTTGTGGTCGCCGTCGTGGCCCTGATCCTCGGACTCCGCCACCGCCTAGCGTTTCGCATTGGGATTCGGAACGTGTACCGGGCCCGAGGAAGGACCATTCTCCTCGTGCTTGGCCTTCTGGTCGCCACCACGATCGTCTCCGGAAGCCTCGTCGTGGGCAACACCATTGACCAGCTAGAGGTCCACTACACGGTTCTTGGGGTCGGCTACAACGACGAGGCGGTCGGCAACCAATCGCCCTCGGGGGCATGGACTCCCTTCCCCTACGCTGTCTACACGGACGTCGCGACAGCGACCGTAGGCGATTCGTCCATCGCCGGCATGGCGCCCGAGATTGTGAGCAGTGTCTCGGTCTTCGACCGGACGACAGGGATCCCGCAGACGAACCTCAACCTGATCGGGGTCAACGGAAACCAGAGTTCTCAGCTCGGGGAGTTCGTTACCGACGGCGGAGCCCCCCTCGCGGGTCCCGCTCCGGGGGAGGTGATCCTCGACGACCTCGCGGCCTCAGAACTGAACGCCTCGGCGGGCGATCCCGTGTTCCTTTACGGCGCCGGAGCGATCGCCATCCCATCGGCCGTGCAGGCGGTCGTCCAGGACAATATTCGCGGGGCCTTTCCGACCGGCGGAGTCGGGAACTTTGGAAGCGTCTTCGTGGACCTCTCTTTGGCTCAGCACCTCGAGAACATGTCGGGAGCGATCAACTTCCTCTCGGTCACCAACGTCGGGGACCAGGCGAACCGTCTCGCTCTCGCTCCTCAGGTGAGTGCTACCCTGAACGCGACGATCGCTCTCATTTCCGCCGCACGGGGGCTCTCGGTCGACCAGGTCCTCGTGGGCGCCCTCGCCACCGCCAACTCCGCCGCGAACAGCATCGAGACACTGTTCCTGGTCCTGGGTCTCTTCTCCATCGTTGCCGGCGCGATGCTCATCGTCGGCATCTTCGTCCTCCTCGCCGAGGAGCGTAAGGGGGAGATGGGCGTGTTACGAGCCATTGGGCTCAAGGCGCGCGAGCTCGTCTACTCCTATTTCTTCGAAGGCCTGGCGTACTCGGCCGGAAGCGCGCTCGCCGGGACCGTCCTCGGTGTCGGGGTCGGCTACGCTCTCACCTACGCGTTCAGTATCCTCTTCCCGCAGCCCGGTCTCCCCTCGTCGGCCATCCTGAATTCCTTCACGGTCACCTTCGAGACGCTGCTCGCTGCCTACGTCATCGGATTCCTGCTGACCCTCGTCACGGTCGTGGCCGCGAGCTGGCGGGCAAGTCGACTCAACATCGTACGGGCCATCCGGGATATCCCCGAGCCGCCGCCCACCGTGAGGACCTACACTTTCCTCGCCTACCTAGGTGCGGCCTCGCTTGTCCTCGGAGCGGTGCTCTACGCCACGACATTCTCGGGGACGTCAGACGCTTCCTACCCTATCCTCGGAGGAACGTTCGCTATCGTTGGCCTCGCACTGATCGCGTCGCGGTTCGTGCGCAACCGGATCGTCTTTTCGGCGGCGGGGGCCGCCCTCCTGGTGTGGGCGGGCTACGGACATCTTCACAGCGTTCTGCTCGGGTCGGCGCATGGGGGAGGGATCTTCATCATCTTCACCGAGGGGATCGTCATGGTCGCGGGGGCCCTCCTCCTCTTCGCCTTCAACGCCTCGTCCTTCGCGGACGCCTTGCTCCGCCTGGCCGGCGGCCGGAGCCAAAACGCGCCGGTCGCCCGGATCGCGCTCTCGTACCCCAGCCGACGTTCTTCTCGTACCACGATCAGCCTCGCCATCTTCGCGCTCGTGATTTTCGTCCTCGTGGCGATCGCCGCCACCGGAGCGACGGTCAATGGGAGCTTGTCCTCCACGTTGCAGGAGCAGTCGGGAGGGTACACGTTTGTTTCCTACTCCGCGACGCCGATCCCGAATCTGCCCGGGCTCGTCGCGAACAACTCGACGGTTGCGCCATACTTCTCCTCGGTCGTCCCCTTGGACTACGGTGGAATCTATGTCAACGTGAGCGGATTTTCGGGCAATCCGTACTCGGATTCCATCTATTCAGGGCCTGCCACGGAGCCCCTATCGTCAAACTTCTACGCGACGAATCAGTTCACGTACACCGGCACCGCAGACGGAATGGATGCGGCCCAGGCGAACGCGAAGCTCGCGACCGGCTCCGACGTGGCGGTCGTGGACCAGAGCTACGCCCCCGTAACGAACAACTTGGGAACCGGCTCCTCGAGCGGGGTCCATCCGAAGCTGAACCCGGGAGACACGATGCTGCTCACCAACCCGGTGAACGGTCACCGCGCCACGGTCACGGTCATCGGGATCATGACCCAGTCACTCGTTTCGGGGGTGTTCGTGAGTCCCTCGACAGCGGCCGCTCTCGGGATCTCCGAGGAGAAGGTCTTCTTCCTGACGCTCGCGCCAGGCGTGTCGGCGACCGCTGCCGCAAGGGTCGCCAAGGCGGCGTTCTTCCCTTACGGGCTCGTGGTCCTCAACATCGCGGACCTTCTCGCCACAGCGGTTGCGTCGACCGAGGGGGTGATTGGGCTCCTCCAGATCTTTGTCGGGCTTGGACTGGCGGTCGGCATCGCGGCGATGGGGATCGTCGCGATACGGGCCGTGGTCGAACGTCGTCGCGAGATCGGCATGATCCGCGCGAATGGATTCACGCGCCGAATGGTGCTGCAAGCTTTCTTCCTTGAGTACTCGTTCGTCACACTGGTCGGGATCGCGATCGGCACGGCGCTCGGCCTCCTCATCGTCTGGAACGTGACCCAGGGCTCTGCGGCGGCGTCCGCCGGGGTCACGGTGTTCACGGTGCCTTGGCTCAACCTTGCGGTCATCCTGGCCGCAAGCTACGGGCTTTCGATGCTGGCCATTGCCGAGCCGTCCCTCCGCGCCGCAGCACTTCCCCCGGCGCAGGCTGTTCGCCCGACCGAGTAGGAGGGTTCCGGGGCACTCTACCCCCGAATCTACGTAATCCTCAGGAAGGATGCGTCATTCCCGAAAGTCGTTTTCGAATGGTTTATCTGAAGAAGCGCGTAGGAAGATGGCCCGGAACCCGGGCGGGAACCAAAGATGACGGACCAGAGAATCGTGACCACCGACCACGTCGAGTATGCATCCAAGAACCCTGCGGCTACCCGCAAATTCCTCGAAAAGGTCCTAGGATTCCACTTCGACGTAATGGACGCCATGGGAGGCTACGGAATCCGAACCGACAAGTTCCCACGAGGGTCCAACACGGGCGTTCGGGGCCTTGAAAAGGGAGAATCTCCATCGACCGTCGCATACCTCACCGTGACCGACCTCGAGGCGGCCCTCGCAGCGGCTCAAAAGGAAGGGGCTCGTGTCGTCGTACCGAAGACGGAGATCCCAGGGATAGGTTGGAGCGCCCTCGTCCACGGTCCGGGTGACGTCCCGATCGGCCTGTTCCAGCCGATGCCTGGCTCGCCCCGGATGTAGAGCCCTCGCGGATCGTCCCTGCGGGCATCCTCCTTGATGACGCCTTCCATGCAACCAACCTTGTCCCCTCCGACAAGGATAGGTAACCCGTGCAGGAGCGGCGACCCGCGACGCGGCGGGCGGCAGATCGCGGGGCTGAGTTCGCAACCGTCAGTATCTGAAGGACAGTGAGGAAAGATGGTCTACTTTGAGGACACGGGGACAATGATCGATGCGCCGGTCGGGTTCGTCTGGGATTACCTTGAGTCCGAGCATCATGGACCCGCCCACTCGAAGAGTGCGCGGAATTTCCACGTCAAAGAGACCGTCGGGCCAACAGCCCTCGTGTCGGCCGAGCGCTTGCTCAAAGGAAAATGGTCGACTTTTGTGAGCAAGTCGAGCGATTTCGCTCCCTTTTGCGTGTGCAATGAGGAGGTCGAAGGCGATTTCGCCGGAACGAAATTCGTCCTTCTCTATCGTCCGAGAGGAAACCGGACCCAGATTGACGTCTACGGAGATGTTCAGTCATCGGTCTTCGAACCGGACGAGGCCAAGGAGATCTTTCTGAAACTGCTCGAGAACGCCTATCTGGATGACGTGGCCGTCATCACGGAACTTCGGAGGAAGGAGACAGGCTGACCCTCTGTGACTGGGTGCGACCAACCTTACACCCACCCTCGTGATTGAGGGATGGTGTGTCCCGTAACGGAATGAACAGCCAACCAACCACTGGATCGAGGGAAGTCGACCGTTACCTCGCCGGTGTCTCTCCTGAGAATAGGGTGGTTCTCCAACAGCTTCGAAAGCTGATTCGCTCGGTCGCTCCGCAGGCGGAGGAAGTCATCAGTTACGGAATCCCGGCGTTTCGGCAGGATGGAATCCTAGTCCATTTCGCCGCCTTCAAGGGCCATTGCAGTTTCTTTGCAGGTCACACGACAACTCTTCCCAAGTTTGCCCGAGAGGTGAAGCCATTCCTGTCCGGAAAGACCACGCTACGATTCACTCCCGATCGACCGATACCTACAGGGCTGGTAAGAAGGCTAGTTCGGGAACGAATGCGAACTCACGGTCGTACCCATCAATCCTGATGCTTTCGACGGGCTCTTGGTGCCCAGCCATGAAGGTCCATTCGGACCCGGACCCCTCGGAAGGTCACGCCTTCCATGCGCAGCCGTAGCCGCTGTTCCTGGCCGTCCTCGCCCGTCAGCGCGATCCTCCCTCCTGCGGCCACCACACGATGCCAGGGTAATCCAGATCCTCCGTAGAGCGCTCTGACGGTAAGACGCGCAGCACCCGGGAATCCCGCCACTGCGGCCACCTGGCCGTACGTGGCTACCTTCCCTCGCGGGACACTTGCAATCACGCGTCGTAGCCGGGCCAGAGTGGACATGGCTTCAGCCCTCGAACGTCACCCATTCTGGTTGTAATGGCTGTTACACCCACTCGCTCCCGTTAGTGACGGGTTCCCCACCGAGGAACCGGCATACTTCGTGATTCCAGACCTTTAAGCCCATAGAGCCTCATCTGACATCAGAATGGGTGTTGTTCGCCCGGCTCGGAACTACTTCGTACTCCGAGAGCCTCGCACCGCAACCAAGGCTCTTCGGGTGAGTCTGATTTGGGTCGTCATCGGCGTCTTCATGGCGACGGCCGACGCGCTTTCCCCGCAGACCTTCGTACAGGTTTCCGCGTGGCTGTCGCTCTTCTTCCTTGGGGTCCTGCTCACATTCTGGGCCCTGTTCAGCTTCTCCCGAGCAGCGGCCGCGACGGGGGCCCTTATCGGTACCTTCCTCGGACCGTACAGCTTGACGTGGCAGCTCTGGGTCACCTACGTCCGGCACTGGAACGCCTTCTTCCCCGTCCGACTGTATCCGTTCACGATTGTCCTAGACGCTGAGGAGTGGTATGCGATGATGGCATTCGGTTTCATTCTGTTCGGCGTGTCGATCGCAGCTCTTGTTCACCTCTCCCGGCCTCGGCCGACGTTCATTCGCGTTCATCATGATTCAGGGGAAGCCTATCGGGTGGGAGACCCACCGTAACCTCAGCGGTCCGGCGACCAGGGTCAGAGGTCTTGATACAATCCTAATTGCAACACTTCGAGTGGGTGCGACCAGCTTTGCGTGTCTAGATTCGCACGCGTTTCACCGAGGAGGAATGTCTCCCCGCGCGTTTCAAGCCCATTTCTCCAGAGGCGGTCCGTCAGGGGGCACCGTTCAGTCGTCTCTTGCAGACCGTCGTCGTCGACACCCCTCAAGTAACCCGATGCCCTGGGGATGTCGCAAGCGCGATGATCATTGCTTGGATATTCGGTCCGTGGTCGGATCGCGAGATCGCCGCGCTACTTTGGGCGACCGGAGCATTCTTCGTCTTCCTCGGGGTAGTTTGGGTTGTGGTCGCTCTGTCCAATGATTCCCTCCGGTCCACGACCCTCTGGGCGGTCGGCCTGCTTGTGGTGGGTGCTGCGATGTTCGCGGGCGGAGTGGTGTGGCACCGTAGATTGCCCACAGGACGTCCCCTTCGTGCTTCCGAGTTCCGTTGACTTCTCACGAGATCTTCCTTCCCCCGGGCAAGCGTGGGACCCCTTGGGTGCAATCAGCCTTGCACACACCAAATCACCGAACAATCCGGTTTCAACGCGAAGCGGGCCGTGCTTCGGTTCGCTCGTAAAGATGAATGCGATCTCCCCAGAAGGGGTAGGGGCTCAATCCAAGGTTTGCATACACCCGACGGAGATCTTCCGTCGACGGCAGATATGCCTGCCATTCCTCCTGCCCGAGGGTCTTCGCAAGAGACGCGATAGCGGGAATGAGAGAACCCGGATTCCCCTGGAGGGGATTGACCCACATGGTCCGAGGCTCGCGCAGCCAATCCACCTGAACCGCCGCGGCCAATTCGTGACCTAGGAACAGTTTTCCTTCTTTGATCCAACGGTCCAGAATGTGAGGGTCCCATCGACCGAATCGGCCGCCATCCGTCCCGGGCAGAAGATCGACACGCTCTGTACGAGAGGGAAGCCATCCGATAGGGCCGTGAAGCCCTTCTCCGGCCAGAGCGGGGCGGAGAGATTCCGCGCCGATAGACCCTGCTTTCGCGCAGCGTAGGGTCATCTCGAACATCGGGCGAAATCCGAGCCGAGCGAACAATCGCCGGGATGCTAGGTTCTCATCTTCGATGACCGCTCGAAGCTCGGTGAGTCCGATGGAACGAGCGTCCGATAGAAGGCCGGTCAGGAACTTGCCCCCAAAACCCTGCCCTCGCTTCGAGTTCTGGACACGAAGACCGCTCACCCAACCTTCGCCGCGACCAAGATCGTGCAGCCGACCAAAGGCGACCCAACTTCCTCCCTCTACCCCTGTCCAGAGTCGCCCTTCTTGAATCCAATCGTCGATGTCCTCAATGAGATAGTCGCGAGGATCGGATTCTGAAAGGAACTCTCGAAGGCGCCCGACCTCGTGTTCCGGATCTATGCGGTGTAAGTCCATACCTCTGAACCTTGCTTGGACTTCCGCCAGGGACATCGGAGGCCCAGGTTGGCATTTGCGCTTTCCCTCCTTTATGCGGAACTCGCCACAGCCGCGGGTCCACGGACTAGGCCACCTACAGCCTTGCCCCTCGTCGCACCTCAGTAATCCCGAGGGTGAGCCTGGTCCAAGGGATAGACGTGGAGAGCCCTCAGTTGAGCTTCTCACCGCGGCGTAGCCTTTCGATCGCGCCGACCACTCGGCGGTCGCGGGTTGCGTCTTGCTTCGCTCCGTCTATCCAGCGAATGTATGCCAGTCGCTGCGAGGGGGTGAAGCTGTTGAAGGCTGACCTGGCCCGGGGGTCGCGCGCGAGCGCACGTTGGAGGGCGGGAGGTACTTGGATCTCGACGGGGCTGGAGTCCAGCTCGAGCTCCAGTCGGACGACATCTCCCTTCGACTTGTGAATACGGTCGCGCAGGTCGCTGTTGACCACCACGAAGACCTCACCGCCTCCCCGAGGAATCAGTGAGCTTCGAAATGGGGCTCCTTCGATGGTGCCTTTGACGCGCATCCGCGCTCTAAACCCTGCTTTGGCCGCTTCGCGCTTTGGCACGAGAACGAATGTCCAGGCACCAGCCACATCGGGCCGAATCAGCTTGGAGGAGAACGCAACCCGCATCCGGCTCTCCCACTATCAGAGTCGCATAAGAAACATTTCGCCGCTGTCAGAGGAAGTGAACCTCGTGACGAGGCGTATCCAGCTTTGAGGCGAGTTGCAACCTTCCTTGCAACCACCAGGTCGCTGCCACCATAGTTGGCTATAGAACGCTATAAATACACGCTCACGTATCGCGAACCTGTGGCGACCACGACCATTCAGCTCTCAACAGACCTGAAGCGCTCCCTCGAGGGAATGAAGCTTCACCCACGAGAGACCTTCAACGACGTTCTCGAACGAATCTTGGAAGACCTTCGGGAGTTAGACACAACGACCAGTGCCGAGATCGAGGAGGCTCGTCGGGAGATCCGCGCCGGTAAGTATCTCACCTCCGACCAGGTTCGAAAGGCCATGGGCTTTTGATGCCCTTTCAGATCATCTGGTCCGAGTCTGCAGCCCGACAGCTGGCCAAGCTTGACCGAGGCGTTGCGAAACGGATCTTCGACAAGGTCGAGGGACTACGGGACGAGCCCTTTCGGCAGGTCCGGCGACTGACGGGACTACCCTACTTCCGTCTCCGCGTCGGAGACTTCCGAGTCTTTGTCGAAGTCAATCAGTCCGATTTGCTCGTGCTTGTCTTGAAAGTCGGACACCGCGAGTCAATCTACGAGTAACGGCGAGACGACTCATGCAATCGGCATGTTGCGGAGCAAGCACACATCGTCGGCTGTCAGCTCCCGGGCGACTTGTGGGCGCTCAGCCAGCGTGTCACTCGCGCGAGCGGCGTAACTGCTGTTGCACCCACGGAATGGGAAAGAGGACGATCGGCCAATGCCTCTACATCTGTAGAAATCTTTAATTGTATGACAATATGTAGAGGCACTAATGGCGATCGTGCGAACAGTCAATCGAGGTGAAAACCGGTACTACTACCTGGTGCAAACGTATCGATGGGATGGGGCTGTTCAGAGGAAGGAGAGGTACCTTGGTAGGGTTCTCCCGGGTGACCTAGAGCGCCAACGGGCCTCGCTAGAGCGCGAGGTCTGGCAGGCCACATGGTTCGGGGCGTTTCAGTCGATCCACGATGCCTACCAGTCGCATCTCCGGACCCTCCCCGGTGAAGCCATAGACAAGGAGCGCGAACAATTCGTCATTGAATTCACCTACGATACGAACCGAATCGAAGGCTCGACGCTCACGTTCCAGGAAACGGCGGACTTACTCGAGCACGGGATTAGTCCGCGTTCGAAACCGATGCGAGACATCCGCGAAACCGAGCTCCACGCCTCGCTGATGAAGAGACTCTTGGCCCATCCGGAACCGTTCGACTTGCCTCACTTGCTTTCGTGGCACAAGGCGATTTTCCGAGAGACGAAACCCCAATACGCGGGACGGATTCGGGACTTCGAAGTTCGGATTGGGCAAAGCAAGCACGTTCCACCGCCGCCGTTCGAAGTTCGACCCATGCTGATCGAACTGCTCCGTTGGGTCCAACGACGGTCCGAGGACCTTCACCCGGTCGAACGGGCAGCCGAGTTCCACTTCCGATTCGAGAACATCCATCCATTCGGAGACGGGAACGGTCGAATCGGCCGCCTTGCCATGAACATGTTGCTCTATGGGAGCGGGTATCCAATGTCGAACATCCAGTACGGGAAGCGGTCAGGTTACTATCACGCACTGGAGCGATCTAGCGTCACTTCGAGCCCACTCCCGTTCATGCTTTGGTTCTTCCGCCGCTATCAGCGAGACGGAAAACTATGGCTCCGTTTGGGACCAACGACGTGAGCTCGAATGTCCCCGGGTGGGTGTGTCAATTGTTGCACCCAGTCAGTCGATCATGTCGACTCGGTGCGAGGGCTGTTGTCCCCACATCCGAAGGAGGACCGGGTCTGCCCGCTCAGTCCGCGACGGGAGGCGGTTCTGGTCGCGGTCTGGGCATCCACCATAGGCTACGGCATGCAGGCCCACCGAGCCGCGGGGGCCCGGTGAACCCGACAGAATCAGACGTACTGCTTGTCTGTGAAGCAATAGTACCGCCCGTACTGAGCCACGTAGGTGGTCGGGTTTCCGCACTTGGGGCAGTTCGGACCGGCCGGCGGGGGAGGCGGAGCGGCCGCCATGCCCGCGGGAGCGGAAGCCGGCGCTACGGGTGGGACGTACGTGAGTACGGGGCGCGGCCGAGCCTTGAACTTGGGCCAGACCGAGTGAAAGCCCCACCCAGCCATCGCGATGAGGATTCCCAATCCGGTGAGGAAGAAGAATGCCTCCAGGTCATTCACGTAGTTCTGGGCATTCCCCTGGTTCGTCGCAGACGTCCCGATGCTGCCCGCGGCGAGCGCCCCGAAGATGAATCCGAGGAAGATGATTATCGCCCCGACACCGACGATGATTTGACCAAGCGTGATCCAACCGGGCAATGTCGCCGGACTGGCGGTAGGTTCTGCCATGGGAACGGCGATAACCTCCACCTATAGGAATCTACGCGTCAGAGACCGTCGACGCAAGGGACGCGATTCTGCTTAGAATTGTCCGCCAAGCTCCGTTGCCCGGGCGCAATCGGCCTTGAACGTAGTGCGACTAGACCTGGCTGTTTCGATGGCAATGAATTTAGCCCAGGGAGTCGCAAGTAGCTGGCATGTCCGGTCAGTTCTGCATGAAATGCGGCAGCGCTCTCCCTACCGACGCCGCCTTCTGTTCGAGTTGTGGCACCCCCACCCCCATTGCGTCCGTACCTCAGACTGCAGCACCCACCGCCCCGTCCGGGGCGACCCTTAGTGCCTCGAACGCGACACCCCCGCCCGCGGTCGGGATTGTTTCCACTCTCGGTCTCCAAGGGCGGAGGAACTTCCTCGTGCAACATGAGGCACTGTCGTTGGGGCACAGCTACCGCGTGATGGACTCCGAGAAGAGACATCTGTTTACGGTCCAAGGAAGTGCGGGACAGAATCTCTCGGGGAATGCCCTTGGCCGGCTGGTGGGCGGCTCAGATTCTTATCTCGGCCGCATGGCGGCTCGAAGCACCAATATGACCTATGCCCTCATGGACGCGAACGGCAACGGCCTCGGCAGGATTCTGAAAGAGGGAGGTGCGAACCAATCCACCTTCACACTGGAGGATTCGTCTGGTCAGCGGTTGTTCGTGATCATGCTCCAACGCGGAGCAATGGGCGGGATCACCGCGACCGCCGTTGGCCCTGACGGTAAGCCCATGCTTCAGACCAGCGGGAACCTAGCCCGCCACAACTTCATGATCAAAGACTCCGCTGGAAGCGAGCTCGCAAAGGTGCACGAGGCTTGGGTTGCGGTCCGGGACACCTACAATGTCGACATGATTGGGAGCGTTGACCCGGTTTACCCGCTCGTCTTCACAATCCTCATTGATTTCGAGAAGGTCAAGTAGGGCCCGTTCGACCGAGCTTGCCGTTTCTCAGAATACAGTTCGTTGAACGCTTGGGCTGTACGGTCAACGCGAGAAACTCGGTGCAATTGCCTGTCGCACCCACCTGAGCCGAGCTATGGAGAGGTGGCGGTGGGTCCCTTCTCTACATGACGTAGCACGAACTCATTGCCATCCGGATCGGCAAAGACGCCCAAAGTGATAGTTCCCATCGGGTTCACGAAAGTTCTTGGCTCGTTGACGATCGATCCGCCCCGCTTCAGAATCTCGCCACAAGCAGCTTTTGGGTCATGATGCGAGAAGACGATTCCCGAGACGGTCCCGGGTTCGCGGCCCCCTTCGTCATCTCCCATGATGTGCATCGCTAGAACCGTCGAGGTTCCAGGAATCGCGTAGGCTGCCCGAGGCACGGTCGGCATGTAAGAAACTTCCTTAAGGCCCAGCACCTCGGAGTAAAACCTGCGTGCACGCTGAATATCTCGAATGTGAACTGTCACCGCTTCCATTCCCTCGATTACGTCGGGCATGATTCGCTCCGGCCTAACCGTAACAATAGTCGGTTATAGCGCTCGACGACGCGTGATTGTGCTTCGCCGCCCCAGTTTTGACGGTCTGCACACGTAGCTACCGGCATGCCTTCCGAAATGCACCCTTTCGATGTTGGTGCAATGCCTGTTGCAACCCGGTGCGGGCGCAACCTGAACTGAGCGCTTCGGGCCGGGCGACCCGCAGGGAAGAGGTAGTGCTTCGGCTCCCGGGGTGGACACCCCCGCTGCGCTCCGATGTTCCGACAATTTCGGCGTCGCGCTAGGCGCGGAACCCCCGAACGGTTTCGTAGTGCAGGAGCACCTCTCCGTCTTCCATGGTCTTTGACGAGAGAAGCTTGAGGGTCGCCTGCGCCTTCATCGGACCCCAGTACTGTGGACCCTTCCCATAGATCACGGGCTGTACGACGAGCCAGCAGTCGTCCGCGAGCCCCCGCCGGAGGAACTCGAGGATAAGACGCGGGCCTCCCTCCGCGATGATATTCCCACCCTTCTCTCGCTTCAGCTTCGCAACAATCTTGGAAAGGTCGCCCTTCATGATCCGGGAGTTCTCCCATCCCGGCGACTTCAAGCGGTGCGACAGACAGACCTTGTCGACGTGGTCGAGCCACCGAGAGTAATCGATCAAGTACTTCGGGTCAGTCGGTTTTCGCGCCTTCTCGGTCCAGACGCGTCGGTGACCTAGGAACGACCTCCGGCCCATGATGACGGTAGTGACATCGTTGAACCGATTCAACCACATCTCGCGCCACATTTCGTTGGCCTCCCCCGTCTCCCTGTCGTAGCCCGGGTACTTCGGGAACGCGCCGCGGCCGTCCAGCGTCATGTACAGACTAGCGGTGATCTTTCTCATCATGGCCCCCCTGCGGTGGCTCCGAAAAGACTGGTTCTACATATAGGTGGGAAATTGCCCTACGAGAGTTCCTGCGATAGGACGCGGTCTCCGGATGCGACCCGGTCACGTCGGGCCACGCCAGATCGCCACGAAATTCGTAACCTGGGTGCAACAACTGTTGCACCTTCAATGGGTCCGACCTTCAGACCGAGGACTTGCCATCACGCGCCCACGGATGGAGTGGATTCCGCCATGCCGTGCGGGTTGTAACGGCCCCCGTCTCCCGGTCCACCCGGGCCAAGACCCCGGCGGCGCGTCCGAAAGACGTCATTTCTAGGGAGTACCAAAAGACCTCGAAACCCTCGGCTGTGATTCTTGCCTCACCAAAGTGATGGGTCTCCCCAAGGATCCAGCTAGCCCCCAGGGCCGGTTGATAACTCCGAGCGAGGGCATCGAGCGGAGTGGGGACCTGAATGGAAGATGCAAGAGTAAGGGGTACCACGAGTGACCCACCATCCGTTTGACGTCCCCGGCGAAGATGATACTTGGCGAAACTAAGACGGAGTTCACCCTGCGATTCTGACCTTCCGTGGAAGACGAAGACTAGGGGGTTGGACTGAGGGATCACATGATCGAATCCCAGGCGCTTCCGAGCTACTCCAGCCCTCCAACGAGCGACGAGCCGCACCACAAAGTACAGCAATGTTGCGAACAGAAGGAGGTAAGTCGTGCTTTCCCAAATCCAGATGGCGACACGTCCCCTTTCGTAGATCATTATCCCATACGCGAGCACCGTGAACGCCATCGCACCGAAATTCATGATTCGATCGGCATCGAAGTGGTACTCCTCCTTCGACATCGGTGCGAAGATAGGGACCGACCAGTGGTCCATGGCATCGAGGAGAACGTGCGAAAGACCGCCGATTTCTAGAGCTACGAAGAAGTAAACGAAAGACCCTGTGCCGAAGCTCGCGCCGAATGCCGAGGCAAGCGCCGGTGGAACGACAAACGTGCCGACAATCGCAATAACGGTCACGCCGACAATCGAATGGGAAATGCCTCGATGGCGGAGCAAAGGAAAGCGGGTCGAGAGGGGATAGAACACGACATCCGCGTCAGGGAGCGCCCCAGCGAACGCCGCCGCAACGACATACTGAAGTCCCTGAGCTCCGAATACACCGAAGCCGAATAGGTACGCGAATAAGATGTGACTAAACGGATCCACGAGAATACACTGTAGGTCGAATAGACTTCGAGGTGTCAAGGTTTGCGTTCACTCGACCAGTAAACGCTTCCGCCGCGTAGCTGGGTGTAATCGCGCCTTGCAACCAACGTTCCGCCCAGTCATGTCTCTCCGAGCGGGCGGGCAACGGTGTCTACAACTCGATATGGTGCCACGGGGATCGGAAGGGGTTGAGGCAAATCGCCCCCGCGAGCCTCAGTTCTTCTTCCGGTGGACTTCCTTGTGGAGGGTGACCACGACAGCGTGGAGCTTGTCCACCTCGGCGTGAAACTTCTTGTGGATGTTGTCGACTTCCTTGTGAAGTGCGTCGAGCTCCCGATGCAGCGCGACTAGTTCCTTGTGCTCTCCGGTCATAACGGTCCTCCACTCGGCAATGCTCCGGTAGGTCTTCAATGCTGTGGCCAAGTATTGGACTCGCGAGCTCACAGCCGGCCGGCCAGTTGTGACTGCAGGCCCGAGCGGATTGAGAAAGAGGGGCTCGCGTTGTCCGCCGCGATTCAATTGTGGCGGCAACGCGCCGCACACCTCGAGCGCGACGGCTCCCCCTTTCCCGTGGCTGAGTCCGGCTCTGGCAACTCAGCGTAATTCTGGGCCCAACCTAACTCCACGAGTACCAGGTCTGCGTGCCGACGGCACCGATCAGCGGGTTGACGTTGACGGTCGTCGGGTTGATCCACGACGCGTACGTGACCTCATAGTTCTCCTGGTCGACGTAGACGTACAGGGCGAGATGGTTCGCGACGTGCTCGACCAGGTTGTACATCAGCACTCGAGCGGGGCCGACCGCCATTCCCGCGGCCACGGACATTCCCCACTCCATAGCGGCGTAGGCGTTACCTTGGCAGGCCTGCGGGATTCCGGTCGCCTGGTTAGCCCAGTAGATCAGCCCCGCGAGGGAGGTCCAGACCGTCGGTCCACCGCCGTCGTTCGCGCACGTGAACAGACTGAGCCCCTGCTGCACGGCGTCGCCCGACGTGAACGTCGCGTTCGGGTAGTACAGCGGCGCCATGTAGTCGGTCGGGTCGGGGTAATCCGGCGCCCAGCCGAGGTTGAAAAATGGCAGCGCAGACTGACCCGGCAACGCCGAAAGGGTGCCGACCACCAGGGTGTTGAAACTGACGTCGAAGGTATTGGGCGCGAGCCGTCCTCCCGAGATCGAGCTGATGTAGGGCATGTAGTGTTGGATCGTCAGGTTTTGCGTCGTTGATCCATTCGTGCCGATGATCGGGAACTGACACGGGGAAGGCCTCGTGCAGCTCTTGAGTTCGGGGTCGTAGTAGGCACTGCTGGGAGCCGTAGCCTGCGCCCACCACCATGCCGCGCTTCCGACGACGGAGGCGTTCCTCACCGGGTTGCCGCTCGGCCAGCTGATGTTCGTTGGGTAGTAATTTCCCATGTCTTGGGGAATCGCCCCGCCGTAGCTGGACCCGTACTGGACTCCGTCCGTGGTGAAGACCTTCTTTTCGACGGTGTTGTACGGGAACGCGTTGACGAGGAATTCCCGCAATCCGACGTAGTTGAAGAAGTCGCCCGGGACGTTAAGCGGGTTGGGGTCGAGCGCTTTCGCGGCGGACAGATTGAACTCCATCGCGAGGGGCATGAACCACTCGGTCAACGTCGGAACCGTGGACACGCCGATCTTGCCCTGGGTCTGCAGCTTCAGCATTGTGGCGGTTTCGGAAGGCAAGATCGTGGCCATGTCCGCCACTCCTGCCTTGTAGGCCTTGATCCCCACCGTGTCGCTCGATTCGTAGAAGACGATCACCTTACTCGCGTAGTGGGTTGGCCCGGGCAACGGCTCGCAGTTTACGCCTGGACATCCCGTGGGCTGGTGATAGGCGGGGTTCTGCTCGAGCGTGTATCCGACCGACGGCGCGAGCGATTGGTTGGCGAGGTAGTACGGCCCCGAGCCGACCATGTTCCACCGAACACCGGGCTGAATCGCCGGCGTGTTCAGGGCGAGTTCCTCGAAAGCGTCCCAGTAGGTCGAAGGGGTGCTCTTGAGCCAGGCCTTGAACGACGCATCCGAGGTGCTCTTGGCGCCGCCGGGGAGGAGGCAGGGTCCGTCCCCGCCCGTGGCCTTCGTTCCGGCAAACCCGGGGACGCCCGCGCTCTGAGCCGTGAACCAACCGCACGGCTCGACCGACGCACCCTCGGGGTTGGCGAGCAGCTCCAGGAAGAATGACCAAGCTGTTCCCCCGCCCCACGCGTTGAACGTTAGGCAGCCGTTCTCCGCCAGCGCGGCGGAGGGGCAGTACTTGCTGCTGTTGACCAGCATCGACGACATGACGTTCTTTGGGGTGTTGTTGTAGGGGACGTGGATGCCGCTGTCCCACGCGTCGTTCCCGATGGGCAGCAGGGCCTGGCACTCCATCCATCCAGGCTGGGCTCCGAACCCCGGCAGGTCGGCGAATCCGCAGGTCCGCGCGATCGAGAATGCCACGTCGGAGGGGTAGACCGGCCAGCTGCTATTGGTCGCAGGATCGTAGAACCGGGCGGCCGGATCAATTGGGAAGGTGAAGTACTCGGGCGACCCCGTGATCTTGTTATTGACAATCAGGCTGTGGCCGCCGAACATAGCCGCACAGTTCGGTCCCGGCACGCACAGCGAGAGCTGAGGCAGGAACGAAGACGTGCTACTTCCGTTGTACGCTACGAGCGTCTGGTAAACGTTGTAGATTGGCTCAACGCTGACGGAGTCGTAGGCAACTGAAGGGTCGACGGTCGTCGCTCCGCCTGGGGCAACTTCGTACGCCACCAGGGTCCCGGGATGCGGGCTGATGTGGGTTGCCGACGAAGAGCCAGCATGGACGGACGGAGCTCGGTCTGCGGCGGGAGCCGCGTTCGAGGACGTGGTCGCGCTCAGCGGAACTACCATGCTGAGGGTTAGCAGCGCAGTGACGGCTACGACGAGGATCCCCGCAATCCATCCGCGGTACCATGCCTTCATGGTTCTATGCCGACCCGGAGGCGTTCTTACCGGCCCCTAGACCCGGATGAAAACATCACCGATAAACGCATCGGATGCCCGCTTCGGGGACCCACCCGCCCGGCTCGATTCCGGCCCGCTTCTTCATCGAACGGTCGGACTCCAACTCGCGTCATTCGGCATGCCCGGATCGGTGCCGCTTGCCGATCTGGGTGAGATGTACCGCCGAGTCGGACGTGGATGGGCTCGACCGAGGTTCGACCTACGCTGCAGTAGGTGCAATCGCGCTTGCACGTAGCGCCCACCAGCTTGGGAAGGCGACTTCGGTGGACCCACCGTTTGCGGTCATCCCCTCGATTCTCCATTCTTCGCTGAGCTCGGCCTAAAGGCGGAGTGCGCCCGCTACCTGCTCGCCGGGCTGGTGTTCACCCTCCAATTCCGGGCGGACGAGTCCTCCGCGCACGCCTTCGGGCTGATGGCCGAGCAACGCCCGTCGTATCACGGCGAAGAGCGGCCCGGTTCCCCAGGGGGCCGGCGATACGAAGGCCGGCCCCCGGCCCGCGCTCAGGTGTGATGCAGGACGATCAATAGCTTAGAGTGGACCACCTCGATCGTTCCGCTCGCCGGGGTAATGGTGCCGTGCCCGTGGACGAGCGTGGCCGCGTAGGTGTAGGTGCCGGGCGTCTCGTAGAAGACGAGGAACGGCACGTAGCTGGTTTGGGTCACGCCATTGAGCGTGACCGACCAGACCGTGGCGAATCCTTGTCCGCTGAGTTCGAACACCACGGTGTGCGCCACGATGGGGAGCGGGAAGTAGTCCCCTCCGGACTGGATGTATCCGTACTCATCGTACGGGAGCGAGGTGGTTCCCGCGACGTAGTCTGCCCAATAGTTCCCGCCCTGCCACCGCGAGGGGACGATCGTCCCGCTGAGCCAGTAGCCGTTGAACTCCGTGCCGAAGTGGCGCGGCTCGACCATCGGGAGGTTCCAGCTCTCGAGGTTCAGCTGCGGGAACCCGAAGAAGATGTTCTCATCGGGCGCGTACGCGGTGATCGACGTCGCCACGTAGTTGTTGTAGATCAGGTCGCCGGCCTCGAACGCGAAGATCGCGATCGGAGGACCTTGGAAAGCGCCGTTGCCCGGGTACATACCAGGGGAGAGCGCGGTGCTGTTGACGAACGTGTTCCCCCAGACGACGTTTCCGGTCGGTCCTCCCAGCGCCGTGCCGAGGAGCAACGAGCTTCCCTGGCTGTCGAACGTATTGTCGCCGATGAGGTCGTGCGAACCTCCGAAGACGATCACGTTCGCGAGGATCAGCCCCCCGGTCGGTCCGTAGTCCTCGAAGAAGAACCACCCGGTGATCCCTTGGGCTCCCCAGATCGAGACGTCGGACGCGTCGAACAGCTCGAAGGCAAGGTTGTTCGTGAATGGCAGGCCGAACGCCGCGAGGAAGTTGTCGTACGCCGTCGGATACGTCACGTTGAGCAGCGACGGGTTGTTGAGGTCCGCGTACGCGGTCGTGCCCGCGAACAGGACGCCCGGGAAGACGGGGTACAGGTAGTCGTTCGACTGGGCGAAGACGGGGTTGAGCCCGCCCGGCGCCGGGTTGTTGACGATCTGGTACGGCCACCACTTCGTGCCCCAACCGCCCGTGGAGATCGCGGCGAGCTGGGCGTTGTTCCACGCGTCGAGCGGCGTGTAGACACCCTCCGCGAAATTGTGGTGGAGATTGAGGTGCAGGTGGACAGTGCCGCCCAGCCCTCCGGTCACGGTCGTCTGGATCGGGGTGTAGTCACTCAGCATCGCCGTAACGGTGTACGTCCCCGGCGGGAGCGTGTACGACACGTGGCTCGCGGTCTGGGTCGGGGCCCATCCGGCTGAGTTCGCGTCAAAGCTTGATCCCTGGTTGAAGAAGACGAACGCGTTCGATGGCGAGATCGGACCCGAGAAGGTCGCGACGCCCGCGTTGCCGCCGGGCGTGGAGCCCCAGAGCGGCATCGTGAACGACGGACCCGCGCTCAGGTCGACTGTACCCAGAGAGGTGTAGGTCTCCGCGATTCCCTCCGAGGTCTCGCCGGTCTCCGAGCCGACGTTCCAGGTGGTCGGGGGTATCGCGTACGAGTCACCGCTCAAGTACAGGAGGCTCTCCGACCCACTGATCCCGTAGACCGAGGTGGTCGTCCCACCGCCCGGACCGCCGATCATAATCTCGGCGTCCCACGGGATATAGCCCGTCGGGGTGAACTGAGACCCATCGATGAGATACGGGGCGACCGGGGTCGAGCCGGCGGCCATCGTCGAGTTGAACAGGACGGTGTCGTAGACGCCGGAGGCTTCGGATGCACCGGTCCCCGCGTTCACGATGTTGTATCCGAACTCCACGGTTGGGTATCCGTAGCCGTTGAGGTCGGTGACACTGGAGTTCAGGTACAAGTTGACGGTGATCGGCATCGAGATCGAGAACGAAGGACCGAAGTCGTAGTAGTAGGCCGGATACACCGCGTTGCCGTTGTAGGAATAGAGCGTCCCCGGGGCGAGGTAGAACGCCGGGGAAGAGAAGTTCCAGATGTTATCGAGGAATGTGACGTCCCCCGGGGAGGGGAAGTTGAAGTACAGGACGTTCTGCGTCCAGAACGAGTACGCCGACGAATCCTGGAGGGTCACGCCGTTCATTACGGCGTTCAGCTGGACGCCGAAGGTGTTGGCCGAGCCATTGGTAGTGAGCGCCCCGTCGTTCGTGACCAAGAGGGTGTTGACGCTATTGAGGGTAATCGACCCCTCCCAGCTCGACGTGGTATACGAGTAGGGGACCGGGGTGCCCGTCGTGTTGATGACGCCGTAGGCCCCGAGCCCCATCGGGGCCGGCGACGTGGAACCCGGCGTAATGACGCCGTTCGACACGTGGGGCTGAGCGAGGAAGGCCGGCAACGAGGCGGCCTCGATCGGCAGATCGTGGTTCTTCGTAATCGTCAGGATCTGCTGGACGAGCGACTCGCGGGCCGAGAGCGACGGCGCGTGTGAGAGGGGGGGCGTCGCCGCCGGCGAGGCTGTGGTGGCGTGGGTCGCCTCGGCCAGGGACCCGCCTATCGGGTGCGCCCCGGCCGAACCGACGCTGAACGCCGAGAGCGCTATCGCGGCTACCGCTAGCACCAACGCAACTTTCCGTGCCATCATGGCCTGTGACGTATAACCACCCGCTAAAAGACCGTTTCGAAAGTGGCCATCCGGAGCTTGACTACGTATGGATGCGCCTACGTCCCGCTGCTTCCGAGAGTGCCTACAGCGCGGGGCCCGATCGAGCCGCCCGGAGAAGCGGGAGAAGTGGAGGAACGAGCCCGATTTGGGGCTAGTGAGCGCCCTCGGACCCTGAAGAATCTTGGTCGGGCGGGCGATAGACCCACTTGGTAAGCAGTGCAGTGTATGGATTGAACTCTGCCCGCGCGATGGAGGGGCCGCCTTTCACTATTGGTTGGTCCGATCGATTAGGGTCGAGCGAAATCCCGACAACTCCCCACTTGCAAACGATTTTCCAACAAGAGAACATCAGGGTGATGCGATTACTTCACTATGGCCACTTCTTTCGCGACGAAGGAACATCAACGGCGAGAACAGATGTGGGAGCAACTGGACTCGAGCGCGAACCCGGACGATGCTCCACCGCGACTCTTGGCCGAGCTCAGGGTCTACCGGGGTCAGGCGGGCACGTGGGCGGACCTATCGAACACTTCCGACGATACCGCCCCGCACGGTGTCACTGTATCCTTCCTGCTGACCGGCAATCTCAGCGGCGATGAGCTTCGTCGAGACGGCGTGACGTATCACGTCCCAGCGACTCAACGGCCCGGTCATGCCGAGTCAGAGGTTGCGGCGACCAAGCGAGCGATGGAACTCGGTCTTCCGGTGTTCGTGATCACTTCGGGAATCACCTCAAAGGGACGACAAGTCCGCCGCGGTAACATCACGGGGTACAACGAGAGCACCGAGTCTTTTGAGATACGGTTTCAATAGGTGTAATGAGACTTACACCTCCTCGCTGCCATAGGCGTTGCCCGTGAAGCGTGTGCGCCAGGCCCTAACCCTAAGGAGAGCGCTTCATCCGGAGGCGGGCAGCGGTCAACTGGATTACAGCTTCACGGGAGCGAATCCTCATCGCGCTTCGAGTGGTCGGTATGTTATAGTCCGCCACAAGACGTATTGTCTCAGTCGCACGGGGTGGCGACCACGGTGAAGCGCACCTACGTCTTGGTGTGACTTAGCGCCGTCTTTGCCTGTTGACCGGAGAAGTAGAACCCGAGTACGGCGCCAATTATCCCAGCGGTGCCTGAGAAGATCGCCTGGAGGAGAGAGTTCAGGTCTGTGACCGAAACCTTGCCGGCTAGGAAAGCGGCAAGAGGCACGAGTAACAGAACGGTTAGGAGAGATATCGCCCAAATTGCGATGACTCCGCGGACCTCATCGGTCATCGTCGCGCCTCTTACCACAGTCGGTGATGGTGTCCCGCCGCTCGCTCGGGAAGCGGGAGTGTCGTCGGGGAAGTGAATCTCTCCGCCACGCTTAAGCGCGAAGAGCATCGCGGTCTCCTTGAGCTTCTCTTCGCTCATTCCGTTTCCTCCTTATGGTCCTCGTCCACTTTACCGGGTCGATTGAGTCTGGTTACCGGCAAGTAACCAGCGCAGAGTTCCCGTCGAAGGCGGATGGCTTCCGGCTATATCTACTGAAGTGCCTCGGGATCCTCACACCGAGTGATCAATTCTGGACCCACGATTCTGTTGGTCACATCGGGGTCCCATGTGACATTTATCTTGAGTGACAGCGGCCGATGGAGTCCGTTGGGTGCAAGGCTGCTCACACCCACCGACGATCAACTCCAGTCTCGACCCTGATGTATGGACACGCGACCACCCTTCATGCTTCAGCAGGGGGTATAGATGTTTATACTGGTAACATCTGTTTATCGCCATGGCGGCCCGGGCGCAACGAACCTCAAGTGTTGTCGACGTAAATCTCTCGACCACTGAGCTGGTTCAGTCTATCCTTGAGAAGGCGGGAACGCCGGTCAGCCGGAACTGGCTTCTTTCGCGCCTCAAAGCATCGGGGCACTCTACGACTCGACCCCGGTTGAACCGTGTCTTGACACACTACGTCGAACTCGGTCTCGCGATCGATGGCTCCAAGGGTGTGCAGTGGACCCACAACATGAGCCCCCAACTTCTCTACGCCGTCGCCAACGGGAAGCGTCTCTGAGGTCGGCTTGTGCCATTCCGACCTTCGTCGATCTCAATTCATCCGTGGATTCAGGGGAAGTTCGACAGAATTGTCGAGCTGGCTGCCAAGGGTCGGCAGCCCGCACTGGCGATTTCGAAAGCACTCCAAAAGGCCGTCACGCGGATCACGGCCGATGGACAGTGGGGAGAAGTGATACCGCCCAGCTCAATTCCAAAGGTGTACATTCGGACGTACGGGTTGAGCAATCTCTACTGCGTGGACCTTCCAGCCTTTCACAAGCTGTTCTACACAATCCGAGATCGTGACGTGATCGTGATTGACTTGGTCAACCACCACGAGTACGATCGGCTCGTGAATATCTGAGCGACAATTTGGCGACTAGCTATGACCTGTAGTCTTGCCTAGGATTGATGAGTGCAACCGGTGGCGCTGCCCACCCGTGAGGGGTTGGAGCTTCCCGGATCCCAGAAAATCCCTTCGGGAACGCTTATCTGGCATCCCTGGTGCCCCCGCGCATGCGGTATTTCGTCAGAGGAGTCGTGCCCGCGGACGTCGGCAACAAGCTGGATGCATCGGGGGGGCCAGGAAAGCTCCTCGGCTACGTGGCGTCCCGATTCAAGCCCGAATGCGCGTACGCGAATTACGAGAAGCGCGAGATCATCTACGTGGTGGACTTCGAGACTCCCGCGAAGCAGGCCGAGTTCATGATCCTGTGGTCCCGGTGGTTCGGGAACTACGCCGAAATGACGCCCGTTCACCCCATGTCGGAGACCCCTAAGGTCATCGAAGAGGCGATGGGGAATCTGAGCAAGGCTCCTCAGTGGCCCTAAGGTCTCGAGGGTTCAGATCCTCCAAATCACGGGGTACGATACCCCGGGTCGGCGGGTAGCTCCGCCGGCCCACGCCCGAGCGCATCGAGGTCTCTACCCAGCAGAACTACGTGCAACGCGCATTGCACGTCTACGTGGGTCCGAGGGTGAGCGTTAGCGGCGGCTGCCAAGCTGCCGCCCCGCGCCAAACCCGAAACCTCTCAGGGTTTGGTCGAAGCGGGAAGGACTCGTGACCAGTCCTGCATGCGTGACCACTCTCGGAACGAGCGCCAACGGACCTGCGGGTAGTCGTGTTTCAGCTTCGGGATGTCGACACTGTAGCCGACCCGATTGAACCAATCGTACATCTTGGCGAAGTCTTCGCTTTGCTTTCGCACCTGGTCCAGCGGAATCGCCTGATACGCCACCTTCGTGCCCGCGACCTCCGAAAGCTGTCGAGCGATCTCGTTCGGCGTGGGTTCGTCGGACGCGATGTTAATCCTCTTCCCCCGAAAGGAACGCGGTTGTTCGACGGCGAGTGCCGTGAATTCGGCTATCTCGGGCAGCGAAATGACCTGCAACCTACGGTCGGGAAAGACTCCTGTAGCGAGCACGCCCAGCGCAAAACCCGCGGAGACCCACGGCGCGAACAGATTCTCATTGAAAAAGACGGGGGCGACGATGGAGTGCTCGGTGCCGAGGCTCTTGAGGTACTCTTCGATCTTGGCCTTACTGTCGAAGTGGGGGATTCCGGTCTTGCGATCGGCATCGCTGACCGAGGAGTAGACCAGGTAGGGGACTCCCGCCGCGTGAATCCCATCGAGACCGGTCCGGCCGAATCGAACCTCAGCTTCCGGGCCTTGTTCATAGGGAGTGGCCACGAGATACGCGACGTCAACCCCTTTCGCCGCCCGCTCGACCGACGCGCGGTCCCCAAGATCCCCCGTGACGACCTCGGCGCCCAACTTCCTCAGCTCGATCGCAGCCGGGCCGTCGGGCTTCCGAGACATGGCCCGCACATGGTGTCCTCGCTGGAGGAGAATCCGGGCCAGGCCACCACCCTGTTGCCCTGTCGCTCCCGTTACCAACACGCGCTTGGGTTCTGAAGACCGGCCCGCGAGCTCCTTCGAATGCGGCATGAGAGACTTCTTCCGATGCGCCGCGGTTTCGGATAAGCTCGGGCTGGCCAGGGCGTAACCTCCTGCACGCTGTGCCACCACGACCTCTCGGTGGATCGCGCCTCGCGCGCGCCTACCGCGAGGACTCTCGCTAATCGATCCGGTTCGAAATCACGAACTCATTTCCATCCGGGTCGGCGAAAGCCGCCCGAACGACCTTCCCGCCGAGGAACTATCTCAAATGGGGACGGTCACGGAGTGAAGCCCGGCACCGACCTCGTTCATGACCGGGCGTTCCCGGGGACCCTGGTAAGGCCTCGCTTCCCGCAGAGATGGCCTGCCCATTCTGCGAACCGAAAGCACGTGCTTCCGGCCCGGGGTTCCGACCATCGGAAGTTCTCAGGTTACCCCTCTATCAGTTAGAGGCTATACGCCGGGCAGCCCCTGAGCCACCCGGTGGTCCACGTGACGGGTTGGTACAAAGCGGCGGAGGCCAAGGACGTACCCCAAGGGACGATGAAGGGGGTCGAGGTTGGCGGAACGAAGGTCCTCCTTACGCACGGATCTTCCGGGATTCGAGCCTTCGAGGACCGATGCGGACACATGTCCGCCCCGATGAGCATCGGTACGTTCAAGGGCGGCGTGATCAAGTGCGCGCTCCACGCTGCGGTCTTTGACGCGGAAACGGGAGCCGTGCGCGGCCAACCCCAGATGCACATGGACGGAGCGGCGAAACTCCCTCCAGAACTGATGGAGGCGATGATGAAGATGGGTCAGATCATGGCCCAAATCCGCTGCGACCCGATGCGGCCTTTCCCGGTCGCGGTCGAGTCCGGTTCCATCATGGTCTACGTCTGATTTCGAACCGATTCTCCGGTTCGGCGAGCGTCCTCGTCTTCGCACACAGGGGTAGTTAGTTGCCAAGCTGCTGGCACCCCACCATCTGGATGGGTCTCGTCAGCGGCCGGATGTCGCCACGTCCCCCGGGGGGCGGGACGAGGCGGTCCCGCTCGGAGACCGCGGGCTTAGCGCGCCAAAGTAGCTGACGGCGTATAGGGAGAGCAACGGGAGGATGAGGATGAGGTCAACCGAGTTCCGAATCAGATACATCGAGATGACGATCGTCGCGGCCAACACTGCCGCGCGTCCGACCCCGAGATAGAACTCTCGGTCCGCCCAGACCCGCATCCGGTCTAGGTCACCGGATCGGTCGATCAGGTCCATGAAGTCGACCGTCACCATGTTGTTGAGAGGCGTCGAAAGCAGTGTGTAGATCCCGACGAACGCGAACGCGTCGAGTGGAGGGTCCCAACGCACGATGAGCAGCACGGATGAGGCGATGATGGCGAGGACCGCGAAGAGCGTGAATCGACCCTCCCGACGGAACCCGTTGCGCCACCAGAGGTTCGCGGCGATCGAGACAAGGATCGTGAAGCTGGCGAAGAACCCCGTCACCACGTAGCTTCCCGTGACCTGGAAGACATAGATCGGGAGGATGATCCCGACAGGGATCACGAACAGCTGCGAGGCTACGAAGTAGGCACGGAACCTCGCGAACTCCTTCCCCGGGCGTCGGCGGGCCCGGTCACTCGGGTCTCTCATCGGACGTTCGGTCTCTCCGCGGGTCCGCAAGATCACGACGGCGGACGCCACGAGGAGGAGGGCCGTTATGGCGAAGTCCCAAAGGTAGCGAAGCACGCCGGTGAAGCCGGAGAACTGAATCAGAGCGCCCGCCGAGACCGGCGCGACGAGGGTCACGACCCCGCTCAGGAAGCCGTTCGTCGCAACGAAGGGGGTACGGTTGGCGCTACGGGTGATGTCGTGCATCATGGGGTTGTTCCCGGCCCAGAACACCCCCATCGCAGTTCCCCACAGAGCGCCGAAGACGAATGCGTTCGAGACGATCTGGCTCGCGGCCAGCAGGTCGACCAGGACGAACGCCGAAAGCGCGAGTCCGAGCACGTAGAGGTGTTTCGGACGCCACCTCGGCAGGAGGAAGCTCGAGAGGAGGTAGGCGGTCAGTTCGGTCGCGTAGGTGGCGATCTGAAAGTAGAGTACGGCGAGGAAGCTGTAGTTCGAGAGGAAGAATAGGTTGAGAAAGACCCCCACGAGACCGGTCGCGAACGCGTAGAGGTTGTAGGAGAGGAAGTAGGACCCTACGGTCCCAATCCGTCGCGCGACCATGCTACAGGTCCCACTCGTTCCCCTCGACCCAAAAGGGTAGTGTGCAATTCACTTCAGTGAGATTTCCACAGACCGAGCAGGATGCAACGTATAGTGCAACTACTAGCGAGCTCGTCGAACGAGCCCGTGTGAGCTCATCCGGGTCGAGCGCCTCGATCGTCAGCTGGCTTTCGGAAGGCCCTCTAGGAAGCTCGCGTATCCCGCGAGGTCGAGCAGGCCGTGGCCGGATAGGTTGAACACGATGGTCTTCTCGGTCTCGGTCCTCTTCGCCTCGAGGGCCAGGTCGATAGCCACCTTGATGGCGTGGGTCGATTCCGGCGCGGGAATGATCCCTTCCGTCCGCGCGAAGAGACGCCCTGCTTCGAAGCATTCGTCCTGACCGACGGCCATCGGACGGACAGTTCCGGCATCGACCAGGGCGCTCAAGGTTGGGGCGCATCCGTGATACCTCAGGCCACCCGCATGGATGGGCGGCGGAACGAACGAAGACCCGAGCGTGTACATCTTCAGGAGCGGGGTCATCTGAGCGGTGTCCCCGAAATCGTAGTCGTACTCGCCCTCGGTCATCGAGGGCACCAACGTCGGCTCTACCGCGAGGAACTCGGTCGAACCGGCCTGCCCGGAAAGCCGCGCCCCGATCATCGGATAGGCGAACCCGGCGAAGTTGCTCCCGCCCCCGACGCAACCGATCATGTAGTCGGGGGCCAGGTCGGCCTGGGCGAGCTGCTGGACCAGCTCCTGACCGATGACGCTCTGGTGGACCATCACGTGGTTGAGGACGCTTCCGAGGGCGTACTTGGTGTTCGTATGCCCGACAGTGTACTCTATCGCCTCGCTGATCGCGATTCCCAGCGAGCCGGGATGATCCGGTCGCTCCGCGAGCACGCTCTGACCGTATCCGGTGATGGTGCTCGGGGAGGGAGTGACGTCCGCGCCGAACAGGTTCATGACGTGCTTGCGGTACGGCTTCTGGTCGTAGCTGGCCCGGACCATGAACACCTTGCAGTCGAGACCGAAATAGGCGGACGCGAGAGCTAACGCTGAGCCCCACTGCCCCGCTCCGGTCTCCGTCGCCAACTGTTCTACGCCCTCCCGGGCATTGTAGTAGGCCTGGGCGAAGGCCGTGTTGGGCTTGTGACTCCCGGTCGGGCTCAGGTCTTCTCGCTTGAAGTAGATCCTCGCGGGCGTTTTCAAATACGACTCGAGGTGGTTCGCGCGCTGAAGCGGCGTGGGTCGGTTCAGGAGCATGTACGCCTCCCGGACTTCTTCAGGGATGTCGATGTACCGGTCCATGGAGACCTCCTGCCGGATGAGCTCCTTCGGGAACAGCCGAGACAGGTCCTCCGGGCCGATCGGCGAACGGGTCGACGGGTTGAGCGGCGGAGGGAGAGGGACCCGGAGGTCGGGGACCAAGTTGTACCAACGCTTCGGGAGTTCCTCAGGATCCAGGAGGATCTTTTCGGTCTTCACTACGGCAGCCCCAGGCGTTGAGCAGGCAGTTCGACACTTTAGGCAAGTGTCACAAATGCCAATCTTGATATGCAAGAGTCACATCACGCGACAATATGTCTCAAATAGAACTCGGAATCCGAGACTTCCTGGTTCGACATCCGGAGATCGAGAAATGCCACCAGGAGGGGTTGGTCAATCGCCGGGCGCTCGCTCGGTACCTTATCGCGAACGGGGTGGGGACTCCCGCGGAACTCGACGCCGTCGTCGCTTCCCTCCGGAGATACGACTTCGGGGATGCCGAAGGCAAGGGTCCCGAGCTGTTCCCGGCCATCCGGGTGACCCTCAAGGACCGGATCATGATCGTCGACTTCGAGAAAGAGAAGGCGCTGCTCCAGGACCTTCAGCGCGTCATCGGACAGTTCGAGTATGACCGAGGGGACACTCTGAAGTTCGTTGTGGGCACGACCTCGATCAAGCTCTTCGTCGACCAAGCCAAGGAACCGACGGTTCGTTCGCTACTCTCCCGATACAAAGTTCGGAGCCGACTGGACCGGCTCTCGGAGATCAGCATGATGTTCCCGGACGCCGCCACCGAGACGAGGGGGGTGCTGGCCGTTCTCACTCGAGAATTTGCGCTGAACGACGTGGTCCTTACGGAGCTCCTCACCGCGAGCCCGGAACTATTGATCTACGTTCGAGACGAGCACGTGGCCAAGGCTTACGAGATCGTTCGACGGCTCCAAGGGTCCTCCGCTTCAGCGAAGGCAACGCCCCGCCGGCCCAAGGCGAGGACGATGTCCTAGAGCTGGCTCGGTCACTGAGGGTCGGCCGCGGCTGGAGTTCCCGGCCCGGAAACCGCAGTTCCCGGGCCGGCGGCCCGCCAGTTTCCTGACGCGCCGGCCAGGTCGTGGTAGTAAGCCCCGTTCCGTTTCAGGCAGCATTCGACTGCGCGCTCTCCTCGACGGTCGCGGAAACGCTTCATACCGTCCGTCAGGGCTTGCTCCCGGGGAGTCGGCCGTTTCACCATATTCCGGTGGATCCTCCAACGCGACGCCTTCACCGTACCACCGGACTGTGTCGTTTCTGCTCCGGAGCTCAGACTCTCGCCTGTCGGGTTCCCGCCCGACCCCGTGTTTCCCGGAGCGGGGACTTTCCTCAGCGGCCGGCCGTTGCCGGCACGGACCACCGTCAGCTGCCCTCCACCTCCTGGCAAAGGAACGACCCGTTGAGGAGGGAAAAAGCCTCCGATGGCACCCGCCGGTCCTGCCGTAGACCCAAAACCGAGGCACGCGGGTAGGAACCGGACCGAGAAGGGGAGGCGAAGACCGAATAACCCGCACGTGGTCCCCCGTGCGATGCCGGGCCGACCGCTGGCGAAGACCGCTCCTTCCTCTTCAGCACCGCCGCGGGGTCCCGCTCTGATGCCCTGTCTGCTGCTGCGAAAAGGCCAGGTCTGCGTCCCCGGCCCAGATGGTCCGGTAGCGGCCCACTCCCCGGACGGTCCGCCGTTCGACCCTTTCGATGTGGTCGACCGCTTGGCGCGAGATTACTCGATGCTGTATCTCGTCGACCTCGATGGCCTCGAGCACGGCGACCCCCAGATGGACTACCTCCAGGAGATCTCGCGGGACGTCACTCTCTGGGTCGACGGCGGCGTACGGACGGCGGAGCAGGCGATCGATATCCTGATCACGGGGGCCCGTCGAGCCGTCCTCTCGAGCGCGTACCTCCGAGGCCTACGCCAGCTGAAGCGAGCGTGGCGGCTTTCCACCGAGCTCGTATTTGAGATGGAATTCGAGTCCTCCGGACGTGTCGCCCTCGCCGACCCGAGCTGGGGAACGGAAGACCCGGGAGAACTCGCCCGCATCGTTCGCGAGACCGGGCCGGATCACTTGATCGTGTCCCCCCGAGAGACCGACCCCGACTGGAACCTGGTGGGCCGCCTCGCCGCCGGGGGCCCGACCTGGGTCGATGGGTCCTTCAACCCCCGGGACCTTCCCCTACTCGTCTCGGCCCAAGCGACCGGCGGGATCTTTCACATCGATGAGATCCTCCAACACTGGGGCGAGGAGCCGCTATCGAAGACCAAGCCATCCGAATCGCAGTCCCCGACGCGCGATGATGAAAACTAGAACCAGCTGACCTGTGATGAGTAATGGGCGGGCTGAGCGCACCTCAGGGGACTGCCCTCTAGCGGGGGGGCAAAACGGCATAACGGGTGCCGTGTTCGCACGGTTCTAGACCCCCAGAATGGGTGCCTCGGGAGGGGGTCGGGGTAGGTCGAAAAGCTCGACCGCCTAGCGCATCTTATCCACGGTTTCCCCGATGTTGCAGAGGGTCATTTCGAACGAACGGCCGCATCGAGAATCAGAGACTCCGCTCGGCGACCAGCGTTGGTTCTTGGCTTATGTTAGGGGGCGGGCAGTGGAAAGGTGCGGTGGTGTGGATCTCGAAAATCGATCCGGAAGAGAACGTTCCTGAAATCGTCCAGTTGTAGACCGAGCCGCAATAGGGCGAGTAAGGGCCGACAATAATCCCATTAGCCGAGGCGGACTGCCTAGGCTCCAATGGGGACGCCGCGCTCACGCTCGGAAAGTCCATCACGTAAGGATACTGGAGTTGAAGGGATGCCGAGAGGTTGACGATCGAAGAGCTTCCCGTGTTCTCCACGCTCAGAATCACCGCCGGTCCCCCCGGATTAATGAGCGACTGATTGAACTCAAACGACACTATCGACACGGGTGGTTGGTTAAGTTCGAAAGCCCCGAGGCCCCACGGCGAGGGAAGAGCGAGCACAAGAAGTAGAATCCCGATTAGGACCGTGCAGACGATTGCAGTGTAGTGATTCCTCCAGCTGAATGTTCTGTCTCGCCCGCCAGGGCCGGTGGCAGTAGTCATACGGCTCAACCAGCACCTTCCGAAAGGGTCCCACTTCGGATATTTCTTCGGGGTAGGCGCAACATGCTCGCGCAGGCTTCATGAAGGACGCGCGCGGCCGATGACCGAACCGCAGTCAGCGCACCCGGAAGGTCGCCGGCTCAAATCCGACCGGGCCTAATGTGGTACTCATCGACCGGATCTAGGGAGGCCCTTGCCTAGCCAACAAGTCTATGCAATCGTGCGCACAGCGGAGAGCGTGGCACAAAGGCTCGACGATGTCGATCTTCGGCTTCTGAATCTGCTACGGTCGGACGCTTCCACCACCCTAAAGGATCTTGCTCGCATCCTCGAGATGCCGCGCGCAACGGTCCAGTACCGAGTGCAGAAACTGAAGAATCTGGGCGTCATCAAGTCGATCAGCGCGATTCCCAACTTCGCCAAACTGGGACGACCGATCCTGGTGTTCGTACTCGTCAAGCTCGAGCCTACGCCCAAGGTGCATGTGGCGGTCGAAAGACAAATCGCTGGCCTCCCCGGCGTCGAACGGGTGCACGAGATCTCGGGAGAGTGGGATGTGTTTGTCGAGGCTCGGGTAGAGTCTATCGAGTCGCTTTCCCGGACCATCGATCGGCTGAGGGACCTCCCTGGAGTGTCCCACTCGATCACCGCATTCTCGCTCTCAGCAACCAAAGATTGAACCCCAATCGTCTCTATCCGACAAACCCAGCGCAAATCGAGTTGGCCTTCCGCCGAAGTGACCGGCGAACGTACTTCGACCTTCCGCCGATGGTTTGGAAACTGTACAAAGGCCAACTTCTCGTCTAACTTGACCTCACGTTCTGGATTTCTGCTGAAGGACTAAATAGGCGCGGTCTGGTGGACGTCCCGACCGACGGAGATTCTCTGTCGGTGAAGTGGGTGGGTTCATGTCCAGCGAGAGCGAAGGCTCGTCCGGCGATGTCGGCCGTCCCTCGGGACGAAGGATGTCGATGACCATGGCCATCGTCGTGATGGTCGTAGTGATCATCATTGTCGGCGGCGTGGGGTACGTGGCGCTGAGTGCGACCTCCAACAGTGGGACCCAGACGATCAGCGCGTGCTCTCCGCCGAACAGCCCGGTCTGCCTGTCCTCGTCCGGACTGACGGATGTGGTGCTGACGGTCCCCTACGGCGCCGGCTTCGGCCAGGCCGTCGCGACGACGACCCAAGGGTCGAGCATCCCGGCGACGGTCTCGGTGTCGGGCGGCGAAGGGGTTTCGCAGTATCAGATCAATTGGGGCGATGGGTCGAACTCCACGGGCGGCAGCCCGACCGCGAACCACGCCTACACCACTCAGGGGTGGTATGTGGTCAGCGCCCAGGCGCTGGTCGGCACCTACTGGCACACGGGTCCGAAGTATCTCTTCCCGCTCGATGTCAAGCCGAACTACCAGACTACCACTTCGGGATACTACCCGACCCTCTCCACGACGTTCACGAACGGCAGCCATGCGACCACCCAGTTCGGGTGGCTCTCAGCCCCCGGGACCGTGAGCGTTTCGGCGACGTACACGGAGAACTCGACCGCCACGGGCTACACCGACGCTCCACCAATCCTGGCGATTACCCCAGCGGCGGGCACGACGGAATCGAACGGTGCGTCGACGGCAACGAACGTCTCCTCGACGTATTCGTTCTCGACGGCAGGTCTCTACTTCATCACGATGGTCGGCAAAGTGAACGGACCGCAGGGCGCAGTGCTCTACGAGAACTACACCTGGACGGTCTACGTAGCACCGGCCGGTGTCTCTCCGGGCTGCGCGAGCTGCTCGAGTTCGACCGGTTCCTCGGCGACCAGCCCGCACCCGGGCGATATCACCAACCTGGAGGTCGCTCCGGCGGGAGCGGTCACCGAGGACCCGTCGGTCGCGTACGATTTTGTGAGCTCTGAAGCGCTCTACAACGTCTACGAGACCCTCGTGGTGTACAACGGCAGTAACACGGCATCCTTCCTGCCCCAGCTCTCCCTCTGCGTCCCAGGGGACACGGGCTCGAGCAGCTGCCAGGCGATCTACGGGAACCCCCTGATCGTCGACAACGCGACCACGGGCGAGCCCCAGTACTGGACGTTCCCGATCGACCCGGCCGCCCGGTTCTACGACCCCGCAACGAAGGCCGGCTGGCCGGTCTACCCTTCCGACCTAATGTTTAGCCTCAGTCGAACCTGCGGCTTTGCCGACCTTCCGGGAGTGGCGAGCCAACCCGGTTGGATCCAGTGCCAAGCGCTGCTGCCCAACGGGAACCCCAACTTCGACAACGCCATTCACTCGCCGTACAACAACACCCCCGGAAACGTCCTCTCCTCGATGCTTGTCAACAACACCACGTACTGTCCGTCCTCGATCCTGGCCCACTCGAACGGATGCATCACGTTCAACGCGTGGGGCGGAGGGCACTCGTGGCCGTTCGCCCTCGAGCTCTTCGGCTACCCCATGGGCGCCGCGGTCGTACCGTGCGGCTGGTTCACGTATGAGGACGCAGGAGTTCCGGGCTTCGGAACGTCGGCGGCCAACGGGGACGGGCCCTGCTACCTGCCGGGTTCGACCCCATCGCACCCCATCACTTCGACGAGCGACCCGGCCTGGACGAGCTATGTATCGAGCCTCTCCCCGACCTACTGGGACGCCTTCGAGGAGCTCGCCCTCAACACGCCGGGCATCCAGCCGAACGTTCGGTGGAACATGGTCGGGTCGGGCCCGTACTATCTCGCGAACGAGCCGTTCCAGCAGTCGGTGGGATACACGCTCAAGCAGAACCCCGATTATCTGGCTCCGACCGGATGTCCCTGGGCGCCGTACTGCTCGCCGCTTCCCGGGCCGACCCACTACGCGTCCACCGTCACGGTCGTCTATGAGGCGACCGACACGGTCGGGATCGAACAGTATAAGGCCGGGCAGACCGACTTCGCGACGATCCTCGCGGGCGAGACCCCACAGATGCTCTCGCTGGTCCAGGAGGGCAAGATCGGCGCGTTCACAACTCCAACACTGACCGTCAACACCCTTGGGTTCACGTTGCAGTTCGACGTGGCGGCGGCCAAGGTCCTCGACCCGAACATCCTCAACATCCCGGGCGACTTCTTCAGCCACATCGGGCTGCGCGAGTTCCTGGCCAACGCGTTCCCGTACAATACCGTGGAGAACACGATCTTCACGACGGACGGGATCCAATACGGGATCAATTTCGGCGGCGTGATCCCGCACGGCATGGGCAACTACTACCCGACCAACATTAGCTGGCCGAGCGGAGACCCGGTCACGAATGCCGGCGTGGCGGGAAGCGCGGCGTGGTGGTGGGCCCAGGCGACGAACTCCTCGAGCCCCTATTTCGACCCCGAGCTCGCGAGCTGCACGACGAGCTCGCCGTGCCAGTTCCCGATCATCGGTCAGAGGGGATACACGACGCTGGACCAGCTGCTTCAGGACTACATGCCGTTCATCAGCTCCCTCTCGGGCGGGCGGCTGGCGCCCAATACCTACGACCTCACGAACACCCAGGACTGGACCTACAGCACGTCGTCGCTTCCGGGCCAGTCGCCAATGCCGTTCTATCTGGCCAATTGGGCGCCCGATTACCCGGACCCGACCGACTACGCGCTACCGTTCTACTATCCGAACGCGACGTACACCCTGAGCGGGTCGTTGGAGGAGTCCCTCAGCTTGCAGACCTGCAGCGGGGGTTCCGCGCCGAACGGCATGCCGAGCGACTCCGGCTCAATAGCCGCCGTGCTGTTCTGGGCGAATCTGCCCGAGATTCCGCAAGCCTGCCAAGGGAATGCCTATTCCGCCATGACGTACGGGCTGCAGTTCGCCGCGAGCATGCCGACCGGACCCGACCGCGTCCTCATGTACAACCTAGCCGAACACATCGCCAACTCGCTGGCCCTCTACGTGTACTTCGACCAAGGGAACGACGTCGTGACGTACGCGGCCTGGATCAATCCGACGACCATCAATACCAACCCGATGAGCGGTGCGATCGGCGCTAACACGTACTTCCTCTACACCGGGAACGGGGTGCTGAGCAGCTGAGGGCCGAACGGAAGGAAGTGACCCGAACGATTCGCCGGCCGGTCCGGTCGTTCCGGACGCCGGATACGGGCCGGGGGACCTCCGCGAGCTCGTACGTTCGCGAGGGGAACGAACGGTCGACCGACCGCGACCCCTCGGGTCCTGGCTGAAGGGGGCCCTATGGAAATCTCGTACACCGTTCGGGCGGTCACCCCTTGCGAACACCGGGCTCGGTTCTCGATCGACCTCGACGGGGTCTCCTCCCCTACCCTCGACCTCGTTCTACCCTCCTGGATGCCCGGGTTCTATGTGATCTCCAACTTCAGCCGAGGGGTCCGCGACCTCAGCGCACGGCGGGAGCCGGACGTAGCTTTGCTGTCGACCGAACGCGTCGGTAAGGCCCGGTGGCATATCTCGACCGGAGGTGCGGCCCGGGTCCACGTCGAGTACACGGTCTACGGCCATCAGCTTGTGGTCGACGGATTCGACCTCACTCCCCAGCATATGTTCCTCAATCCGGGAGTCTGTCTTCCGTATGTCGAGGGTCACCTTTCGGACCCCGCGACTGTAGCTCTCGATGTTCCCGCCGACTGGGCGGTCGTCACCGAGCTCGAAGAGGTCCGTCGCGCTCCACCGCGGTACCGTGCACGGAGCTACGACGAACTGGTGGATTCCCCCATCGATGCTGGTCGGCCGGTCGTGCTCACGGTTCGTCCAGTGGGGATTCCGCACCGCATCTCCCTCTGCGGGGAGGGCGGAAACTACGACACCCGCGCCCTCGAGGAGGACATTTCCAAGATCGTGGAGGCGACGGTCGCCCTTGTCGGGGACTCACCCCCGATTCCCCGATTCACGTTCTTCTTTCACCTGACGAGCGGCCCGGAGGATGGTCTCGAACACGCCTTCTCGACGTCGATCGTCACGGACCGGAATTGCTTCCGGCCAGCGGAGTCCTATCGGGCCTTCCTGTACCTCACGACCCACGAGTACCTCCACCTCTACAACGTGAAGCGGATCCGTCCGAAGGTCCTCGGGCCGTTCGATTACACCCGGGAGAACTACACGCGGCTTCTCTGGTGGATGGAGGGAGCGACCCGCTACTTCACCTACCTCGTCCTTCGGCGGGCTGGCTTGTTTACGGCGGAGCAGTTCCTGGAGCAGCGCGCGAAGACGATCAAGGAGTACCTCGAGACCCCCGGCCGCAACCGGGTCTCGCTCGAGGAATCCTCCATCCTCGCCTGGATCGAGTACGAACAGCCGTTCGAAGACACCCCGAACCAGTCGGTCTCCTACTACCCGAAGGGCGACCTCGTCTCGATGTGCCTCGACCTCGAGATCCGGCACCAGAGCGAGACCTGCTCGTCGCTCGAGAGCGTGCTGCGCCTCCTCTGGAACGAGTACGGCAAGGTCGGTCGCGGACTCGAAGAGGACGAGCTCCTCCCGGTCGTGAACCGGGCCACGGGACTCGACCTCCATTCGTTCTTCGACCGGCATGTCCGGGGCACGGAGGAGCTCGACCTGGAGGCATTCGCTCGGCACGCCGGTCTCGTCCTCGCACCGAAGCCTACGCGACTCGACGAAAAGGACGAGCCCGAGCCGGGGGACCTAGGCATCGCTGTCGAGGACGCCGGAGGTCTCGCTCGGGTCCGTTATTCCTTCGCGGGGCGGCCCGGACACGCCGCAGGTCTGACGCCGGGAGACGAGATCATCGCGATCAACGATGGAAAGGTCACCTACGCGAACCTCGACAAGACGCTCGAGAAGTGCCCGGCCGGTACGCTCCTCGACCTCACGGTCTTCCGAAGGGGGTACCTCCATCGGGTCTCGCTCGTCACCGGGACCCTTCCTCCCCGGAAGTACGCGTTCACTCCTATGGACGGTCCCTCCGAGCTTGCTAGGAAGGTCTACGAGAGCTGGGTCGGGACGAGGTGGGGACCGCGTCCGACCCCATCATAGAATTCTTCTGGGTCCGCGACGCGAAAGGAGCTCGAATCACACGGGTTCGTCCTTACACCGGGTAGCTACGTCGGAACGGAAGAGGCCGAAGACGATGGGAAGCCGTTCTGGTGCCTCCCGGTGGGAAGGCCTCCCCTGACTGACGGTTCGAGCGAGGATACGATATAACGGCGGTTCGTGACGGTCTACGTCGAATCATCGGGAGGAATCATCTTGATCGGTAAACTCGCAGAATGTCCGACCTGTCACAAGACCATGGAACCCGGCTACCTCTGGGGGCTCCGGGGCCTAAGGTGGACACCGGCGCGGCAGGGCAAGCAGGGGTGGGAATTCTCGAACTGGGTTAGTAACGAGCCGGTGAACCGCGAGTGGAAGCTCCCGCTCTGCAACCGTTGCCTCGGCTGCGGAATCTACTGGTTCACAAAGAGCGAGGACTCGAGCACGGTACCTTTGCCTTAGAGCTCGATTGGGAACCCGGACGAGGCTTTCGCGCGTCGAACTCGGCACGAGACCCACCATCGTGACGAAAAGAACACCTATACCCTGAGCTCGTCCTTCTCCGCGGGCTTCCGAGTAGGGGGTCGCGCGCCAGCCGACCGCCCCCGTTCGCGGTCGGGTTCGGGCTTCGCTACCCAGGTCACGCTCTCGCGCGGGAACTCCAAGGCGGCGTATTCGGCGATCGGACCCTTCCGGTGGCGGTAGTGTCCCACGAGATGTCTCACATCGGGCGCCCTCGGGATTCGCCGAACTTCCCATTCGTACTCGGTCATGGCAACATACGTAATTCATGCAGTAAATAAATAGCTATCGCCTTAATGCTATAGATATGCACGGACGCGGGGTCTCGCCGGCCGAGATCGAGCGCCCACCCTTCTCCGACCGCCTTCCGCGGAGCGCGACGGGTCGGACCACCTCCAGCTTCGCTCGAGGGCCGGAAGATGGGTTTCGGCCGGGCTCAAGGGGACGGGGCAGGAGTCCCGCCCAAGCCTTTTAGCTGAGGAACCGGTCGCTCGCCGTCCACAAGACCATGCCGGACCCAACCTCGATACGCGTTCGCTTTCCCGATGGGAAGGAGGAATCGGTCCCCGGGGGGACTGCCGCGAGGGATGCCCTGGGTCGATGGGACCCGGAACAGCTCAAGAACGCGATCGCCGCGTCATGGAACGGCGTCCCAGTGGACCTGGCGTCCCGGCTCACCTCGGACGGCACCCTTGCCCCCCTCACGTTCGAGGACCGTGCCGGTCGCGACATCCTCCAGCATTCGTCGGCCCATCTTGTCGCGAAGGGCCTGCTGGAGACGATCCCCGACGCTCGCCCCACGCACGGCCCGCCGACCGACGAGGGGTTCTACTACGACTTCGACGTGAGGCCGCTCACTCCCGCGGACCTCGACTCGGTCCGAGCCGCGATGGACCGGTCCATCCGAGCCAAAGAGCCGTTCGTTCGACGCGAGCTCTCTCGGCAGGAAGCTGAGAAGTTCTTTTCCGGAAACCCGCACAAGCTCCGGTACATCTCCGAGGTCCCCGAGGGCGAGACGGTGTCGGTCTACGACACCGGGACCTTCACCGACCTTTGCCGGGGCCCGCACGTCCCCTCCACCGCTTGGCTTGAGGGCGTTCACATCCTCGGCTTCTCGGCCATCGGGCAGGAGGACCCCGCGATTCCCCCTCTCCAGCGAATTCGGGGGGTCGGCTTCCCCACCCGAACCGAGCTCGACGCCTACCTCAAGATGAGGAAAGAGGCCGAGGCACGTGACCACCGGACGCTGGGCGCGAAGCTGGAACTCTTCACGTTCATCGAAGAGGCTCCGGGGTTCCCGATCTGGCTTCCCAACGGGATGGTCGTCGTCCACGAGCTCGAGAAGTTCGTGCGGGAACACCTCGCTGCGGCCGGCTACGTCGAGATCCGGACGCCCCTCCTCTTTCCCCAGTCCGTCTACGAGACGAGCGGTCATTGGGACCACTACCGTGCGGACATGTTCCTGACTGAGCTCGAGGGTCGGACCTTCGGCTGGAAGCCGATGAACTGCCCGGGCTCGATGCTGATGTTCCGGTCCCGCGCTCGGAGCTATCGCGAGCTCCCCATGCGCCTAGCGGAGTTCGCTCCGCTCCATCGATACGAAGCGAGCGGGACCCTCCACGGGCTCACCCGCGTCCGCGAGTTCGTCCAGGACGACGCTCACATCTTCGTGACCGAGGAACAGGTCGAGCCCGAGGTCCGGACGCTCCTCGCCTGGATCGAGAAGGCGTTCTCCACGTTCCGGCTCAGCTGGAACGTCGAGCTCTCGACCCGTCCTGCCAAGTTCCTCGGTGAAGCAGAGCTGTGGGACCGCGCCGAAGCGACGCTCGAACGGGTCCTCAAGGCGAGCGGGGTCAAGTACCGGATCTCGCCGGGGGAAGGTTCCTTCTATGCGCCGAAGATCGACATCCACGTCCGCGACAGCCTCGGTCGGCCGTGGCAGACGGGAACGATTCAGGTCGACTATCAGATGCCGCTCCGTTTCGGTCTCGCGTACCAAGGGCCGGACGGCCAGCTCCATACGCCGGTGGTGGTCCATCGGACCATCCTCGGTACTTGGGAGCGGTTCCTCGGAGTCCTGCTCGAGCACACCGCGGGCCGGCTACCCCCTTGGCTCGCTCCCATGCAGGTCCGCGTCCTTCCGGTCACTGACCGGAATGCGCCTGCCGCCGTCGGGCTCGTGGAAGAACTGCGCTCCCAGGGGCTGCGCGCGGAGGCCGCGGGGACGGAAGAGTCTCTCTCGAAGCGCGTCCGGAGCGCGGAGGTCGAGCGCGTTCCCTACGTCGTCGTCCTGGGCGACAAGGAAGTGGCGGAGGGGACCGTGGCGCTGCGCGTCCGCGGTTCCAAGGAGAACCGACCGTTCTCGCGCCCCGAGTTCCTCGTCTACGTCTCCGAGCGGGTCCGAACCCGGTCGTTCGACCCGTAGGCTAGGTAGGCCTACGGCGAATGCGAGCGCCGCGACCGCCGGGCCTCGACGCGAGCGTCCAGGAACATCGTGTCGACCTCGGCTGAACCGAGCTGGTGCTCGGAGCGCAGGTGCTCGCGCATATGCGCGAGGTCGACGTGAACACCACAGACCTTGCACGGCACACGGGAGCGTCGCATGTCCGAATCCCGGGAGCCCACGGACTGCATCGGGTAGGCTACGCGAGGAGTAGGATAAAGACCCGCTCATCGGCCGCGGCCCCCGGCCGGTAGGCCGGCGGCCACCAAAGTTTATTTACGTATCCCCTTGAGCCGGCTCGGATTTCGAGGGAAACCCATGGATTTGTCAACCGGGCAACTCGAGCTACTGGTCCTGGTGGCCGCTCTCGTCGGTCTCGCGTACGCGGGATTGCAGACCGCGCTCGTCCTGCGCGAGGACGAAGGCAACGAACGCATGCGCGAGATCGCGGCGGCGATCCGCGAGGGCGCCATCGCGTTCCTGCGTCGCGAGTACACGTTCGTGTTCGCCGTGGCCGCCGTGCTGGCGGTCGTCATCGCCTTCGCCTTCGGGATCACCGGGGACGGGGCTCGCCTCGCGGTCGGGTTCATCTTCGGGGTCGGGGGCAGCGCGCTCGCCGGGGCGGTCGGGATGCTCGTCAGCATCCGGGCCAACGTCCGGACCGCCGCGCACGCCATGAAGGGTAACCTCGGAGCGACGATGCGCTACGCGTTCCGGGGCGGCAGCGTCACTGGGATGTCGGTGGCAAGCCTCGCGCTCCTCGAGCTCGTCGGGTTCTACTGGGCCTTCGGCGGCAACGTCCTCGACATGGTCGGGGTCCTGTTCGGGGCCTCTCTCATGAGCCTCTTCGCGCGGGTCGGTGGCGGTATCTACACGAAGGGCGCCGACGTCGGGACGGACCTTGTCGGTAAGGTCGAAGCCGGGATCCCCGAGGACGACCCGAGGAACCCGGGCGTCATCGCCGACAACGTGGGCGACAACGTCGGGGACTGCGCCGGCATGGCCGCCGACCTGTTCGAGACGTATGTCGTGACGGCCCTCGCCGCGATGCTCCTGGCCTATCTCATCGAGGGGATCCCCGGAGCCTCGCCGCTCGGCACGGTATTCCCGAACGCGGTTCTCTTCCCGCTCCTCGTCTGTGCGTGGGCGATCGTAGCGACGATCGTCGGGACGTTCTTCGTGCGGATGCGCACGGGCGGGTCGATCATGGGCGCCCTGTACCAGGGCCTTGCCGCCACGACCGCGGTCGGTCTGGTGGGTCTCTACCTCCTAGACTACTACTTCATGGGCGGGAACATCGGGGTCTTCGTCGCGACGGCGGTCGGCCTCATCGTGATGATACTGATCGTCCTGATCACCGACTACTACACGAGTTCCAAGTACCGGCCGGTCCACAAGATCGCGGAGGCCTCCCAGGCGGGCGGGGGCCCCACGGTCATCAGCGGGCTCTCGGTCGGGCTCGAGTCGGCGTGGATGCCGGCACTCGTGCTTGTTGGGGGAACGCTCCTCGCGTATGCCGCGGTGGGTTGGTACAACGGGTTCTCCTCGAGCCACGGGCCGGACGCCTACTTCGGTCTCTACGGAATCGGACTCGCGGCCGCGAGCATGCTCTCGGTCACCGGGATGATCATCTCGATCGATGCGTTCGGGCCGATCACCGACAACGCGGGAGGGATCGCTGAGATGGCGAAGCTTCCCGAGACCGCCCGCGCGATCACCGACCCACTGGACGCGGTCGGCAATACGACCAAGGCGATCACGAAGGGGTACGCCATCGGCTCGGCCGTCCTCGCCGCCCTCGCGCTGTTCGCGGCGTACACGTTCGCGGCCGCGAAGGACTGGGGCCAGCCGTGGGGCTCGTTTACGAGCCTGCTCACGCTCTCCACGCCCCTCGTTCTCGCCGGCCTGGTCATCGGAGCCGCGCTACCGTTCCTGTTCACCTCGTTCCTGATGAACGCGGTCGGGGTCGCGGCCGAGAAGATGGTGTTCGAGATCCGCCGGCAGTTCCGGGAGATCGCCGGGGTCCTGGCCGGGACGGCGAAACCCGACTACGGGAAGTGCGTGGACATCGTCACGCTCACCGCACTCCAGCAGCTGGCCGTGCCGGCGCTCATCGCCGTCGTCACCCCGCTCGCCGTGGGGTTCCTGCTCGGACCGATTGCACTCGCGGGTCTCCTGCTGGGCACGATCATCTCCGGGTTCCCGCTCGCCCTCACGATGACCACCGGGGGAGCGGCCTGGGACAACGGCAAGAAGTACATCGAGAGCGGCCACTTCGGCGGGAAGGGCTCGGATGCCCACAAGGCGGCGATCGTCGGGGACACGGTCGGGGACGCGACCAAGGACACCGCGGGTCCGGCCATCAACCCGCTCATCAAGGTCGTGAACACGATATCGATCCTGTTCATCGCACTGATTGTAGCGCATTCGATCATCGGGATCTAACGTCATCCCGAGGCCGCCGCCTCAAACCGCGGGGTTGATAAACCGGGCCGTGCTCATCGTGGCCGGGCAGACCATGTGCGACACGTGCGGCTGCAAGACGAAGAAGAAGCCGTAGGCCGCCGTCGCGTTCGAGAGCGTTCTCGATCGCGGAGGAGCCGGAGCGCGCTCCGCTTCCTCGGACGGCTGTCGAACTTAGCGGAGCGGATGGGCGGGTAGGGCTAGCCCTACGGGGCGCCCTTCAGGCGTAGTGGCTCAGGCTCGTGCGTTCCTTCTTGGAAGGGTCGTTCGGGCCGCCGCGCTCGTCGCGCCGGCGCTCCTTCTCGCACTCTTCCTCGGTGACCCAGACGAACTCGAGGTCCTCGGGGTGGTCGTGAGAGATGAACGCCCCCGCCTCGAAGGCGCTCGAGAGCAGCTCCTCGAGGTTGTCGGCCTCGTTCCCCTCGAGCCGGCCCGCGGTCCTCCAGTACCAGTCGGGGGCCTTCCCGGAGGCTTGCAGGTACTCGGTGATGAGGTCGTAGATCGACGTGCGGTCGTCCGCCATTCGGACGTGAAGGTGCCGGTCTTTGTCGGTCGGCGCGGGCGCGTCGGTGGCGGTCATTGTCCGTTCAATCGACGGCCCTCTATAACGGCTCGGCTCGGCCCGTGGGGACGACCCACTCTTCAAGAGCGGCCGTGGTCTGGGGCGTACCGTGTCTGCTCCGGACGAGAGCTCAGGCGGTGGGTCCCGCCCCACCCCGGGACGTGATGCCGCCCGCAACAGTCGCCACGCCTACCTCGTCGGCCGCCTTCACAATCGTCAGATCACGATGGAGGAGGCCGCGGAGCTCTTCGCGCTCATGCAGGGGATGATCCAGACGAGCGAAGCTGCCCGCCTCGCCCTGATGCGGATGCCTCCCCTGGCCCGCGCGACACCGGGATCTCTCGCGCCCCCGCCGCGCGCTCCAGCCGCGCCCGGAGGCGGCAGCGACGACCTGCTCCTGATCGGCCTCCTCGCCATGGGTGCGGGAGCCGGCCTTCTCGCGGCGATGACCAAGCGGATCCAGGATGCCACCACCCCCGCCGGGTCGGCCCCGAGTTCGCGCACCAGCACCGGTGATTCGTCCCGACAGGGGTAGTGGATGGGACCGGACCGGTTCGTCTTCGCCCACCTCGCGGACGCGCACGTAGGGGCCTGGCCCCGGGACCCGGCGGTGCGCTTGGCGCTGCGGGAAAGCCTGCTTTCCGCGCTTCGGGTCGCAGAGGAACGGAACGCCGAGTTCCTGCTCGTCTCGGGCGACCTCTTCCACACGCCGGTCCCCGACCCAGGCGAGGTCGCGCCGGTCACCGCCGCGCTCCGTCGCTTCGTCGACCAAGGCCGACGGATTTACGTCATCTACGGGTCCCACGACTACGTCGCGCAGCGAACGAGCTGGCTCGACGTCCTCGCCGAGACCGGCGTCTTTCTCAAGGTCGCGCCGGAAGCGGTGCGCTCCGAGGGGACCCGCTGGAGCCTCCCGTTCCTGGTCGACGCACCGACGGGGGCCCGGATCGCCGGCATCTCCGGACGCTCCCACGGTCTCGACCGGGAGTACTTCCGTGCGGTCGACTCCGAAGCGTTCCGCGCCGAGCCGGGGTTCAAGATCTTCCAGTTCCACGCCGCGGTCGAAGAATACCTCCCCGAGAGCCTTCGGGAGCACATCCACGGGATCCGGCGGGAAGACCTCCCCGCCGGATGCGACTACTACGCGGGGGGCCACATCCACTACACCTACACGGGAGAAGGACCGGGCGGTGGGCTCCTCGTGAACCCGGGGGCCGTCTTCGGGACGAGCCGGACGGATCTCGAGAACGGTCAGGAAGGACGGACCCACCAGGGCGTCGTCATCGTGACCGTGGAGGGAGGGCGACCCCGAGCCGAATTCGTCGACACGGCCCCTCGCGGCGCGGTCCACTTGGTGGATGTCGACGTCTCGGGGAAGACCGCGGACGAGGCGCGGACGGAGCTCGAGCGTCGCCTTTCCGTCGAGGGAAAGCACGGCGCGCTCCTCTTTCCCCGCGTCCACGGGACGCTCGCGGACGGAACGCTCGCGAGCCTCGCCCTCACACAGCTCGCCCGCCGGCGGAGCCCGGAGGCGGGGACCGTGCACTGGGATGTGCGGGACCTGGCGCCGGCGTCGGAGGAAGGGGCGGGAGCCACCTCCGAGTCGGAGGTCGAGACCGAAGAGGTGCGTCGGCTCCTGGCGGAGACCGCACTCGGACGGGCGTGGCTCGAAGGGGCCGAGGGAGAGCGACGGGTCCGCGAGCTCCTCCGGGAGCTCGGCCAACCGAAGGCCGAAGGGGAGTCTCGCCAGGATTACGCCAACGCGCGGCAGGGGAGCGCCCGCCGGCTGATCGGGGTCCGCCTGGAGCGGACCGGGGACTAGGGGCTCACCGTGCAGCTGCGCCGTCTTACCGTCAAGAACATCCGCAGTTACGAGGCGGCCCAGGTCGAGTTCGCGAGCGGGACGACGCTCATCGCGGGGGACGTCGGCTCTGGAAAGACGAGCCTCCTCTACGCCATCGAGATGGCCCTCTTCGGGGTCGCGGAGGTCAACGCCGCCTACCTCGTCCGACACGGGGCGACCCACGCCGAGGTCGCCGTCGCGTTCGAGGGGCCGGAGCGCCGGTACGAGATCTTCCGGCGGTTCCGGCGGGTCCGACGCAAGGGCCAGGAATCGTTCGAGCCGGAGCGTATCCGCTTCACGGTCAACGGGAACGACACCTCGTACTCCGCGACCGAGCTCCGCCAGCAGGTGATCGACCTCCTCGGGTTCCCCGACAACCCCAGCCCCCAGGCTCACTCCGACCTGTGGCGCTGGGCGGTCTACGTTCCCCAGGAGCGGATGCGCGACATCCTGGCCGCCCGGCCGCAGGACCGCCTCGAGACCGTGCGAAAGGCCCTGGGCGTCGAGCGATACCGCACCGCCGCGGACAATGCCCAAGAGCTGGCGACCGACCTGCGGCGAAGCGCCGTCTCGCGACGGGCCGAGGCGGACAGAATGCGGTACTTCGACGAGGAGTTTGCCGAAGGGAACCGCCAGGCCGACCGGCTCCGGATCGACCGGATGACCCTCGAACGCGGGCTCATGGAGCGCGAGGCGGCTGTGGCGACCCTGCGCGCCGCTCGGGCGGAGCTCGAGGTCGGGGTAAGGAAGGTCGAGGCGGACGAACGGGAGCGCTCGAGCCTCGAACGAGAACAAGAGGCCGACCGACGTTCGCTCAGTGAGCTGCGACACGTCCTCGAGGAGCAGAGCGCGGAGGCCGTTCGCCGGCGCGCCGAATCCGCCTCCGCGAGCGCCGACGCGGACGCGCTCGGGACGCGGCGAGCTGCCCTCACCGCCGCCGACCAGGAGCTTTCTCGCCTTCGGGGGGAGCTCGAGCGCCGGTCGACTCTCCTGCGTTCCCTTTCCGAAGCTCGCGCCCTTCTCGCCGCTGCGGAGCGGAGACGAACCGACGCCCTCGCGGCGGTCGAGCAACACCGGGCCGAGGAGGTCGAGGCGAAGCGAACGAACGAGGAGGCGCTCGCCGAGGGACCGACGAAGGAGCCTCCGGCTCCCACCCCCGAAAGCCTCGCGAAGCTAGACGAGCGGCTCGTCGCCGCCCGTCAACGAGAGGCCGCCGCCCTCCAGGTCGTGACCCAGGCGGAAAGCGCCCTCGCTGAGGTCGAGGAGCTCCTGCACGCGGGCGTGTGCCCTCGGTGCCATCAGAAGGTCCACCCCTCCGAGTTCGGGTCCCATCGGACCGAGGCCTCGGCGGTCGTCGAGGCGGCCCGAACGAAGCTTTCGACCGCCGAGGCGCACCGCGTCAAGATCGAAGAGGAGCGGCAGGCTCGCGAACGGTACGAAAGAGCCCTCGACCGCTGGAAGGAGGTCGAGAAGCGCCGGACCGCTTCCCGGGCCGCCTTGGCCCGGGCGGAGAAGGCGCTCGAGGGCTCGGATCGAGAGCAGGAAGCGGCCGAGCGCGCCACCACCACGGCCCGGTCGCGAGTGGAGGAACTGTCGCCGGAGGAGGAGCAGGAATCGTCGCTCCGGGCCAGCGTCGCCCGCGCCGAAGAAGCGAAGGCCACCGCATCCCGGGACGTCGAGAGGTCCGTCCTGGCGGCGGAACGACGGCGAGGCATCGACCGTGCCCTAGAGGTGCTGAAGACCGAAAGCGGTCGCCTTGAACGCGACGGGAAGCTCCTCAAGGGGAGGGTCGAGGAGCGGGCGGGGCGGGTGGCCGCTCTGCGCGCGGAAGGCGAGAAGGCCGCGGAGCTACGGGCGGCCGTAGCCGAAGCCGAGCGGAACCTGAAGGCCGCGGAAGACCAGCTGGCCGAGGAGAGGTCCACCCTGGCCCGGCTGGATGCGCAGCTCGACGAAGCCGCCCGACGCGTGCGGGCGGCCGAGGTGGGCCGGCGCGAGCGGGCGGAGCTCCTGGTCGAGGCCGCTGAGGTCGAGGAGAAGGCGACCTGGGTCGGCGGACCGTTCCGCGCTACGGTGCTGACGATGGAACAGAAGCTGCTCACGCACGCCCAGGCGCTCTTCGAACGGAACTTCGCGCGCTATTTCGCGTCGCTCGTGGACGACCCCGGGCTCGTCGCACGCACCGACCCCGCGTTCACGCCCCTCGTGATGATCGAGGGCGAGTGGACCCCCGCCGAGGCACTGAGCGGCGGCGAGCGGACGAGCCTGGCCCTCGCCTTCCGCCTCGCGCTCGCCCAGGTCGTGCGGGCGATGGGAAGCCTGCACCTCGATACGATCCTGCTCGACGAACCGACCGACGGTTTCTCTCCCGAGCAGGTGATCCGGATGGGGGAGCTCCTCGAGGAGCTCGCGCTGCCGCAGGTGATCCTTGTGTCGCACGAGTCCCAGCTCGCCTCGATCGCGGACCGGGTGATCCGGGTCCAAAAGATAGATGGCCGCTCGGTCCTCGAGGACGCCGGTCCGGTAGTCGCCGACGAACCCCCGGCACCCTCCGTCTGACCGCTGGGCGCGAGCGGGAGCTTTCGAGTATCCTCTACGGGACCAGAGACCGGAATTGCTCGGCGTCCCAGGGGGGTCGGGATGCGAGCTCGAGGTTCTCGGAGAGGTGCTCGGGCCGCTTCTGCCCCACGAGGGGGGCGATCGTGCCGGGCGCCGACCGCGCGAACTGAAGGGCGGTCTGGGCGGCGGTGAGCCCGCTGCGCCGGGGCCCAGTCCGAGCTAGCTGCCCCTGGAAAAGAGGAACGCTGGTGAAGCATCCGACGCCGAGGCGGCGGGCGGCCTCGAACAGGGTCGCCCGGTCCCCCTCGACCGGTTGGTTCACGACGGTCGCGGCCTCGGGCATCGAGAGGTTGAACGGGAACTCCACGAAGCGGAACCCATGCTCCTCTCCGCCGACCTTGCGCGCCAAGCGGACCGCGGACTCGAGCGAGAAGAAGGCCGGGTCGTCGGGTCGAGCGCGCAGGCAGTCCCAGGTGGCGAGACCGTAGGCCCTCAGCCGGCCCTCCTCGCGGAACCGCTCGTACAACTCAAAGGCCTTCTCGAGACGAGAGGCGAACTCCTCGGGGCCGACCACCGGTATCTGAGTATCGGGCGCATTGTGGAGATACACGAGGTCGATCGTGGAGAGCCCGAGGTTCCGCCGACTTCGCTCGAACTGGTCGGAGAGGTACGAGGGACTCATCGCGTGGCAGTCGTCCACGATGTCCGCCGGGTCGAGGATGCCCGGGCGGATGAGCTCCTCCGCGATCCAGTGGTCGGGAGGCGTAGGGGACTCGGCGTCGGGGGCGAAGTACCCGTTCTTCGTCGCCACGAACACTTCGTCCCGCGTCACCTCGTCGCGGTCCTCCAAACGAGCCAGAGCTCTCCCGATGCTGCGCTCGGCCCGCTGGTAGCGGTAGTTGATCGCCGTGTCGAGGACGTTGACCCGTCCCGAGGTGAGGCATATCGCCACCGCTTGCTCGACGGCGTGGTCCGTCGGGGCGTCCGGCGGACCGATGTAGGTCCCGAGGCCCATGGAGGAAAGGGCGAGACCGCCCGGAGCGTCTCGGAAATGCTCGGCGGGAAGCTGGCGCGCGTTGACCGCCCGACCTCGGAACCGGGAGGTTCCTTCACGGCTCGCATACCCCGAAAGCGCGGCCACGGTCGTGCGGGGGCGAGAGACCACAAAAGGTTCACCGTGAGCCTTCCTCGGACCCGTCGCCTCGTCACCTTGATGAAGCCACCTCGGCTTCCCATCGGGCCGAGGACCATGCCCGTCGGAAGTACGGACGGTTGCGGAAGCCGATCCCGCCCGTTCCCGTGGAGAAGTGCCGGTTCTGCCGGCTGAAGCGTCCTTGCCCGATCCACCCTCGCGGTACCCGTTCGTAGGGGCCGCGCCGGCGCCTCCGCTATTCGGCGCCCTTCGAGCGACGGCGCACGGGTCGTCCTCCGGAGATCGCCCCGACCGGGCAATAGGGGACGCACCAGCCGCAGTCGGTGCAGTTCGAATGGACCACGAGCCGGGTCGGGGTGAGCTCCATCGCATCCGGCGGACAGACCGCGGTGCACAGCCCGCACAGCACGCACGTTTCGGGGTCGACGACGATCACGCCCGGAACCCTCCGAACCTCCGGTCCTGCGTCGCCGGTCGCACCCCAAGAAGGCCCGCGGACCCTGCGACCGGCAACCGAACCCTCACGCGGCCGGCGGGTCGGGTCCGGGATGCAGGGCCCGTCCCAAGGCGGCGAACCCCGTGAGAGCGCACTTGATCCGGGCCGGGGAGAGCGGGATGCCCAACAGTTGAAGGATGTCGTCCCGGGTCAGCTTGCCCGCTTGCTCCACGGTGAGGCCGGCAACCTTCTCGGTCATCATCGAAGTGCTTGCCACGCTGATGGCGCAGCCATCGCCCTCGAAACGGATCTCGTCGATCTTCTGCGACTCCGGGTTGACCTTGAGCCGTAGCGTGATGTGGTCACCGCAGAGAGGATTCGATTCTTCCCCCTCACGGTTGGCGTCCGGGAGAGGCCCGAAGTTCTTCGGCGTGCGGTAGTGCTGGAGGATGACCTCCTGGTACATGTCGTACATCGCGGGACTCCGGCTCGGAACTCACCGTCGTGGGGGTACTAAACGCCTTCCGAAAGCCGGGACGACTCGGATCGGGATCCCGCCGCGTCCGCGACTTCGCTACTGCGGCGGGCATCCTAGGCGGCCGCCTCCGGGTCATCCCAGGCCGCTCATGTTATAAACACACTCGAGTGTGTAAATCCGATGGCCTCGGCGGTGCCCCGGTTCGAAGAGTGGCTCAGTTCTGAGCAGGTCGGCCGGCTTTCGAGTGAGTTCGGCGACCCCGAGGGGTTCGCCCGTCAGCGCGCTGGAGCCTACGAGCGCTTCCGCCACCTGGAGATCGAACCGAACCCCCTTTACCGAGGATACGGCTACTTCACCAACGTCAACCTGACCGGTATCGAACCGGGGGCCCAAGGGGCCCCCGTGAAGCTCCCCCCGCCGCTCGAAGGGAGTGTTCGGATCGTCCATGACATCTCGGGCACGCGGATCGAGCTTCCCGAGGACCTCCGCAACGCCGGGGTGCGCGCCATTCCGCTATCGGAGGTCTGGGGTTCCGGACCGGCGGAGGTGGAGGCGTTCCTTCGCGGGACGGAGGAGCCCGCGGACCGTCTCTCCGCCCTCGCTACGGCGCTGCTCAACCGGGGATACCGTCTCGAGATACCGGACCACTTCCCGCAGCCTGTTCGGGTCCAGGAGCTGTGTCTTCTCTCCAGCCCGAAGGAGGCCCTTTCGGTGCGACGGGCCATCCGTGTCGGCGAGGGAGCCCAGCTGTTGGCGACCGAGGAGGTCTACTCGTCGGAATCCCCCGCGAACGGCCAACGCCTGTACGCCTCCAGCACGGACCTGGACCTCGCGGACTACGCAAAGACGGTCTTCTTGACCGTGCATGCGCCCGACCTACGGGCGGTGTCGGTCTACCGACGGACCGCCACGACCGGGACCGAATCGCGGCTCGGCTGGATGTGGAACGGGCTCGGCGGCTACCGCGCGAAGATGCGCAATCACACCCGGCTCACCGGGCGCGGTTCGATCGTGGAGGACTTTCAGACGTTCTACGGGGCCAAGGACCAGTCGTACGACAGCTCCTTCGACCTGACCCACATCGCGACCGACACCCACGGAACGTCGATCACCCGCGGGGTGTTCACGGACGAGGCACGGGGCATGAGCCGCGGCCTCGTCCGGATCGAGCCGGACGCGCGGAAGACGGTCGCGCTGATCTCGGAGCACGCGATGCTCCTCTCCCGCGGGGCGCGCTCGGACACGATCCCGATCCTCGAGATCCTCTGCCGCGACGTGAAGGCGACCCACTCGACGTCGGTCGCCCCGGTCGACCCGGAGAAGGTCTTCTACCTCCAATCGCGGGGGATCTCTACCTCGGACGCGGTCCGGATGATCGGCGAGGGGTTCCTCGCCAACGTCTACGACCGCGCGCCGGTCGCGGGCCTTCGTGAGATCCTCTACCCGTCGCTCCAGGCCCGTTGGGACGGAGCCGCCATCCTGTGGAAGGAGGGCGAGTATCCCGCCTTGCCCCGGCTCGACGTCACGGGAACCGATGCCGCGCCCGACTGGCGATTCGACTCGAAACTTCGCTGAGCGAACGGCTATCAACCTCCGCCGACCTTACTCATTCACGTCGGTCCATGCCCCTCGTCAGCGACCCTTCCTCCTTTTCCGCAGCGGTTCTGCAGGACTTGCTCCGCTCGCTGCGTGAGGACCTGGAAGCGACCGGCGAACTCGTGCAGCACCCGTCGGGCGAGGTGCGCGACCCGGCCAGCCTCGCGACCGCGACAGAACTTCTCCGATCGACGCTGGCCGTCCTCGACCTGCCCGGCCCCCGCACCCCCGAGGTTCTGGTGGCCGAGGTCAACCTGACCTATTCCACGATGCTCTCGGTGATCGACCTCGTGAAGTCTCACACGGACGTTCCACGGGTCCCCCGAAAGCGTCCACCCGAATGACCCCGGCGGACTTCGGGCAGACCGAGGGAAAGGGTTGGTCTGGGCAGGCCGGCCCTAGGCGGGTTACGCGGCCGGGGCCTTTGGGGGGGGAGCCGTCGCCGGCTTCTTGCGCCCGAATATCCGGGTCGAGTACTCCGCGATGCGGGCCCACCCCGGAACCCAGCGCTCGAGGTAGTAGTCCACGCTCCATCGGCTGGGTCCGTGCGCCGAGTTGATGAGGATCAGCCCCGCCATCGCGAAGGCGTAGAGGATCCCCGTACCGATGTCCGTGGTCTGGGGGGTGATGGTGTACAAACCGCCGAATCCCTCCGGGATCGCCCAGATGAGGAGGCCTAGGACCAGACCGCCCGCGTAGGCGAACTTCCGCATGAACCCGAAGATCAACGCGAGGCCGATCAGGATCTCGAACGTGCCCACGGTGTAAACGACCGCCGTCGGGTTAGGGGTGGTCACATTCACCCAGAAGGTGAACCAGCCCGATAGCCAGCTCGGGGCGGACTGCTGAGTGCCCTGAAGGTCGCTCAAGAAGCTTCCGGCGAACCCGGAATAGAACTTGAGAGCCCCATCTATCGACCAAACGACCCCCAGCAGGATCCGAAGGATCGAGTTCATCGGGGAAACGTGGCGCGTCCACCAACTAGCATTCGCATCGTCCATCGGCTTGTTGCTCATGTCGACTCCTGGGGGCCCGTATGGGACCGGCATATAAGCTCAGGTGGACGGGGGTAAACTCGCGCCTACCGAAGGCGGATCCCTTCCGATTGCGGGCGCGGCTTCGGTCGGTGAGCGGGGCCGCCCACCGGCCATGAGGCCGGAGGGTCCGAGAGAGGCCGCCTATCCGACGGCCCCGGCCATCTCCATCTGGATGAGCCGGTTCAGTTCGAGGGCGTAGTCGACGGGGAGCTCCTTCGAGAACTCCGCCAAGAACCCCATCAGGATGAGGTGGATCGCGTCCGACTCGCTCAGGCCTCGGCTCATCAGGTAGAAGATTTGCTCCTCGCCAATCTTCCCGACGACCGCCTCGTGCGTGATCGTGGCGTCCTCTTCGTGGATCTCGTTGTACGGATAGGTGTCCGACCGGCCCCGCTCGTCCGGTAGAAGCGCGTCGCAGCGGACCGCCGCCTTGACCCCGGTCGCGCCCGGCGCGACGTGGAGCAGTCCCCGGTAGCTCGTCTGGCCGCCCCGGATGGCGATCGACTTCGCGACGATCTTGCTCGAGGTGTCGGGGGCTGAGTGGACCGCCTTCGCCCCCGAATCGATGATCTGACCCTCGCTCGCGAACGCGACCGACAGGATGTCGGCACGCGCCCCGCGGCCGCGTAGGTAGACCGAGGGGTACTTCATCGTGACCTTCGAGCCCATGTTGCCGTCCACCCACTCGACGAGCGAGCCCTCGTAGCCGACGGCGCGCTTCGTGACGAGGTTGTAGACGTTCTTCGACCAGTTCTGGACGGTCGTGTACCGAAGCTTCGAGAACGGCTCGGCCACGACCTCGACCACCGCGGCGTGCAGCGAGTCGGTCGAGTAGATCGGTGCCGTGCAGCCTTCGATATAGTGGATCTTCGCGCCCTTGTCGGCGATGATCAGAGTCCGCTCGAACTGGCCGACGTTCCGCGCGTTGATGCGGAAGTACGCCTGGAGCGGGATGCCAGCGTCGACCCCGGGCGGCACGTAGACGAAGCTCCCGCCCGACCAGACGGCGCTGTTGAGAGCCGCAAACTTGTTGTCGTTGTACGGCACGATCTTCCCGAAGTACTTCCGGAGAATGTCCGGGTGCTCCTTCAGAGCGGTGTCCGTGTCGCAGAAGATGACGCCCTTGGCCGCGAGGTCCTCGCGGATCTTGTGGTAGACCGTCCCGCTGTCGTACTGAGCACCCACCCCTCCGAAGAACTCGCGCTCCGCCTTGGGGATCCCGAGCTTATCGAAGGTGTTCTTGATGTCCGCGGGGAGGTCCTCCCAGCTCCGCTTGGTCTCCCCCTCGAGCATCGGGTTCGCGTAGTAGGTGTAGGAGTCGAAGTCGAGGTCCGTAAGGCTCGGACCCCAGTCCGGCATCGGACGCTCCACGAAATGGTCGTAGGCGCGAAGGCGGTACTCGAGCATCCAGTCCGGCTCGCTCTTGAACCGGGAGATGGCGCGGACCACGTCTCGACTGAGTCCCTTGGGGATCCGAAGGCGGTACGTCTCGGGGTTCTTGAAGTCGTACCGCGTGTAATCGAGGGGAGTGATCTCGGACGCTGTTTGTGCCATGGACAGCTCAGGTAATTCCATCACCCCGGTGTATTTAAATGAGAGGTCGCCGGCGGGACGACAACGCCTGTCCCGTGACGGAAACTCACGCTAACGGTATCGTTGTCTCCCGAGGGGCTACAACCTTCTTCGGGAGAGAACCCGAAGTGGGGCCGTTCGGTCACGACCCGGCCGCAGGACGACCGGACCCCAACAGGACGGCGGAGACCGCTTCGAGTCCGTCGAACATCTGAACGAGCTCGTCCTCGGTGTTGTAGAGGTAGGGGCTCGCCCGGGTGAGGGCGCTCACGCCGAGCCTTTCCATCAGGGGTTGGGCGCAGTGGTGACCGGCCCGGACGCAGATCCCCCGGGTGTCGAGGAGGCTCGCGATGTCGTGCGGGTGGGCTCCTTGGAGGGAGAACGAGATCACGGCCTCGCGGTCCATCGGGTCCTTCGGTCCGAAGATCCGCATCTTGTCGCCGAAGCGTTCAGCCGCGAGGGAGACCGCCTTTCGTTGCAGGCGGCGCTCGTGGTCGTGCAGCTCCTCCCAACCGACCTTCTCGAGGTAATCGAGGGCCGCGGACAACGCGACCGCTCCTCCGACGTTGGGGGTCCCCGCCTCGAACTTGGTCGGGGTCTCCCGGTAGCTGACGCGGTCCAGGTGGACGTCCCGGATCATCTCTCCTCCGCCCATGTACGGAGGCAGCGATTCGAGCAGGTCGGTCCGGCCCCAAAGCACCCCGATCCCCATCGGCCCGAGCGCTTTGTGCCCGGAGAACGCCAGGAAATCCACTCCGAGAGCTCCGACGTCGATCGGGAGGTGGGGCGCGGACTGCGCCGCGTCCAACACCACGAGGGCGCCCGCCGCATGAGCGCGGTCCGCGATCTCCCGGACCGGGTTCACGGTACCAAGGACGTTCGAAACGTGCGTGAGGGTCACGACCTTCGGCTTGCGCTCGAGCCAGCGGTCCAGGTCCTCCAGGCGCAGGCGCCCTCCATCGTCCACCCCGACGAACTCGAGCTCGATTCCCGCGTACTCCCGCAGCTGGTGCCAGGGAACGATGTTGGAGTGATGCTCCATCACCGTGGAGACGACCAGGTCCCCGCGGGAGAGGAGCTTGTGACTGAGGCACGTCGCGACGAGGTTGATCGCCTCCGTTGTGCCTCGCACGAAGACGACTCCGGCCGGGTCCGGCGCGTGGAGGAATCGTGCGACGCGCTCGCGGGCCCCCTCGTAGGCGTCCGTGGCCTCGACGCTGAGCGCGTATACCCCACGGTGGACGTTCGCGTTCGTCTCCTCGTAGTACCGCTGCTCGGCGGAGATCACGCTCCGCGGCTTCTGGGAGGTCGCCGCGGAGTCGAGGTAGACGAGCGGGTGCCCCTGGGTGGGGCGGGACAGGATCGGAAAATCCTGGCGGATTCGGGAAACGTCCATCGGTCGCCCGGGGACAGCGCCGAACGCTCTTAGGTCGGCGTGTTCGCGATCCCGAGGCGGACCCAGTCGTACCCTTTCGCCTCGAGCTGTTCGGCCAGGTCTCGGCCTCCCGAGAGCGCTATCGCGCCGTCCACCATCACATGGACCCGGTCGGGCTTCAGGTACTTCAAAATACGCTGGTAATGCGTGATGACGAGGATCCCCGCATCGGGCCGGTGGAGCTTGGACACGGTCTCCCCCACCGCACGTACGGCATCGATGTCGAGGCCGGAGTCCGGCTCGTCCAGGATCGCGAAGATCGGACGCATGGTGGCCATCTGCAGCACCTCGACCCGCTTCTTCTCGCCGCCCGAGAACCCCTCGTTCAGCGAGCGCTTGAGCAGCGATTCGTCCATCTCGAGGTACGATAGGTGCGTCTTCAAGTCCTTGTCGAACTGGGCGGTGTTCGCCGTCTGGGCCGTGTGGGTCTGCATGTACGCGGTCCAGAGGAACTTCGAGAGCGAGAGGCCCGAGACCTCCTGTGGGTACTGGAACCCCAGGAACAGGCCCGCGCGCGACCGCTGGTCGACGCTCAGCTTCAGCAGGTCCTTCCCGTCGAGGGTCGCCTTGCCTTTCGTGACCTTGTACTTGGGGTGGCCCATCAGGGCGTAGGCCAGGGTGCTCTTTCCCGACCCGTTCGGCCCCATAAGGGCGGTGATCTCGCCGCTCTTCAACGTGAGGCTGACCCCTTTCAGGATCTCCTTTCCGGCGACTTCGGCATGGAGGTCCTCCACGACCAGCGTGCTGGGACCGCTCAGGGTGTCGTTCGGCATCGACCGCGTACGAGCCGATACCGTTATTTAAGCATGGCGTGGTGTGTAAATCATAGGGTCGTCTCGAGACCGTGTGGGACCGATGACAGGGGTAGAACAGCTCGAAGGCACCCGAGGGCGGATCCTCGAGGAGCTCGCGGTCGCGCCTCGGACGGCGCGCGACCTCGCTCAGAAGCTGGGCATCCAGGAGAGCGCGGCCCGCGGCCACCTCGGTCGCATGCAGGAGCGCGGGCTCGTCGTTCCGACCTTCCGTCGGGAGGGCGTCGGACGCCCCCGCAAGCGTTTCGCGCTGACGGGCGCCGCGCAGGAACTCTTCCCGAAGAAGTACGACCTGATCCTGGACACCGTGGTCGACGAGCTCCTCGCCCGAGAGGGAGAGAAGTACGTGAGCGCGCTCTTCGCCGACGCCGCGAAGCGCATGGCCCACGAGGTCGCGAAGGAGGTGCCCCGCTCGGGCACGCCCGAACAGCGCGCGGAGAACGTCGTGCGTTCGCTGAACCGTCTCGGCTTCCGGTGCAGCACTGACCGGGCCCCGGACGGCATGATCCGGATCACGCGGACGAACTGCGTCTTCCGCCACAGCGCGATGTCCCACCCGTTCCTCCTCTGCGACGTCTTCGATAAGCACCTCACCGAGGCGCTCCTCGGGCAGGCTGGAGTGGACCTGCTCGACTCGATCGGTCGGGGAGGAATGCGGTGCACCCACCTGATCCAGCTTCGGTAGCCTCGGGACCGTTGATCCGTTCTGGGCCTTCGGCCGCGGTGACTACCCGTCGAGTGACCCGGCGGAAGGCGGCCTCACGGAGCGCCGTCATCGTGTCGGGCGCCGTTCTCGAGGAGATGAAGACGCACGCCCGCGAAGCCTATCCAGAAGAGTGTTGCGGCTTCCTGATCGGAGCCGGCGTATCGGCCGAGGATGATGGTCCTCGTGCGATTCTTGCCTTGGAGCGCGCCCGCAACGAATCCGACGGGCCGCGTCAGCGCCGGTTTCTGATCCCGGCGGAGGAGCTCCGTCAGATGGAGCGACGGGTCGAACCATCTGGGCGGACGGTCGTCGGTTTCTACCATTCGCACCCAGACCATCCCGCCCGGCCGTCCCAGCTCGACCAGGACGGTGCCTGGCCGGGCTACTCGTATGTCGTCCTCTCGGTGAACCCAGCCGACGTACCGGACGTTGCGGCATTCCAACTTGACCCCGATTCGTTGGCTTTCCGAGAGGTGCGTCTCTCCATCCTCGATACACCGGCACTCCCTCCCGCGCGGACCGGGGGGCAGGCGAGAGCCTAAGAACGTCAGCGCGAAGAACCCACGATGGCGAAGGCGGCGGTCAAGGTCCCCGCTCCGCTTCGCGGGTTCGCCGGCGGGGCCTCCGAAGTCGTTCTCGAAGGTTCCACAGTCGGAGAGGTGGTCCGGGCACTCGCTCGGGCGAACCCCGCGCTCGAGCGCCACCTGTTCACCGCGGAAGGGCGGCTCCGTACCTCCGTCACGATCTACCTCAACGACCAGGACATCCGCTTCCTCGGGCGAGAAGGGGCCCCCCTCAAGGATGGGGACATCGTCTCCATCGTGCCCGCCATCGCAGGGGGCGCGCCGGCCCCTCGCCGGAAAGCGCCGCATGGACGCCCTCGCCCGAACGCGAAGTCCTCGAGGGAGAGGGCGTTCTCTCGCGAGGAGCTGAGTCGGTACAGCCGTCACCTTTCGCTGCCCGAGATCGGCGTCGCGGGCCAGCGAAAGTTGCGGCGGGCGAAGGTCCTGCTCGTGGGCGCCGGGGGCCTCGGAGCCCCCGCAGCGTTGTATCTCGCGGCCGCCGGGGTCGGCGAGATCGGCCTCGTAGACTTCGATTCTGTCGAGCTCTCGAACCTCCAGCGCCAGGTGCTCTACACGACCTCGGACGTCGGCCGTCCGAAGATAGAGCGGGCGAAGGAGCGGGTCGAAGCTCTGAACCCGGGTACGCGAGTGGTCCCGTACCCCCAACGGCTGACGGCACAGAACGCCCTCGACATCCTGCGACCGTACGATGTCATCGTGGACGGGTCCGATAACTTCCCGACCCGCTACCTCGTCAATGACGCGGCCGTCCTGCTCCGGAAACCGGACGTCTATGGGTCGGTCTTCCGCTTCGAGGGACAGCTGAGCGTCTTCGATGCGGAGCGCGGACCGTGCTATCGGTGCCTCTACCCCGAGCCTCCGCCGCCCGAGCTCGTCCCCTCGTGCGCGGAGGCGGGGGTGCTCGGCGTCCTGCCCGGCCTGATCGGCATCCTCCAGGCGACGGAGACGCTGAAGATCCTCCTCGGCCGCGGGACATCGATGGTCGGCCGCCTCCTCCTCTTCGACGCGCTCGGTCTCGAGTTCCGAGAGCTCAAAGTCCGGAAGAATCCCCGATGCGTGCTGTGCTCCCCGCGCGCATCCCAGAAAGGGCTCATCGATTACCCCGCTTTCTGCGGCGTCCCGGACCCGGCCGCGGGGCCCTCCGAAAGGGTGGTCCCCCAGGTCGAGCCGGAGGCGCTTCGTGCCGAGCTCCGCTCGCACGAGCCCCCGTTCGTGGTCGACGTGAGGGGCCGAGGGGAGTGGGAGATCGGCCACCTGCCCGCCGCTCACCTCATCCCGAAAGAGGAGCTCTCCGAACGCCTCGACGAGATCCCTCGCGGGGCCAAGCTCGTCCTCTACTGCCGGACCGGGGTCCGCTCGACCGCGGCCACACGCCTGCTGCTCGACCGTGGGTTCGAGAACGTCCGAGTGCTTCGCGGCGGGATCAATGCCTGGGCGGAGCGCGTCGACCGCTCACTGCCGCAGTACTGACTGCCGCCACGCGGGCGGTCGGCTCACTTCCCCGGTTCTGGGGCGGACCCCTGCGGGTCCCCGACGTCCACCGCGAGCCGCCCGGTGTAGGAACGGACCCGGCGCGAAAGCTCCCGCGCGAACTCCGGCATGTGGGCCGGGCTGATGTAGAGCGGCACGCCTTCGGCGGTCACGAGGATCCCGGCGGCCGGGTCGGTGTAGATTGCGTCAAAATGGCCGATGACGGGACTCCACATCCGACCTCGGTAACCCCACGAACCGATGAACCCGGTGGGGCCGAGGTCGCGAATGCTAGAGTACTCGATCTGGCGGACCTGGTCGAGATGGATCCTTCGGCTTCCCAGGATGCGCCACGCCCTCAGATGGGTGTCACTGATCGAGTACGTGGTCGACAGGTACCGGATGAGGAAGAAGACGAAGAACAGGAGGATGACCTCGAAGGTCCACCCCTCGCGAAGTCCGGCGTTCGGCAGGACGATGAAGAGGAGGAGGATCAGGAAGACGTACACGCCGACCACGCTGTAGGAGAGCTTGCCCCGCTTGCGGTAGACTCCCTGGGAATCCACTCGGGGCAGCGAGGGCGGGGGATGGTTCTTCGAGCGGGACGGTGACGGCTCGTCAGGCGGCGGCTTCGTAGTAGTACTCCCCCTTCGCCCGTTGTTCCCGGTCGAGGACGGAACCCTCCCGGTTGATACGGGGTCTTAGCGTCTCCGCGTCGCGGCGGAATGTGATGTCAACCGTCCGAAGCAGGCGGTTCATCCCCTCGCGCATCGGGAACGGCCCGTCGCCACGGCCCTGCGAGCCATCGGAAGTCTCCAAACGGAAGGTCATCAACGCGTCGCAGGCGAGGTCGAGGAAGTAGACGTCGTGGTCGACCACGAGGGCGCTCACGGCCTGCCGCTCGACCTGCCGCCGAAGGAGCCGGGCCATCGACATCCTCTCGTCGGCGTCTAGGTACGCGGACGGCTCGTCCAGGAGATAGAGCGTCGCAGGTCGGGCGAGCGCGAGAGCGACCGCGGCCCGCTGGAGCTCCCCTCCTGAAAGGTCGGTCAGCGCCACATCGAGCACCTCGTCCAGGTGGAGGCCGGGGACGAGCTCGCGCTCGAACAGCTTACCGTCGAACGTCGGGTCGCCCACGAGCGCGTTCGAGCGTTCCCGGAGGCTCGCCGGTTGCGAGGCCTTGAGGTACTGGGGCTTGTAACTCACGGTCACCCCCTTCGGAGGGGTGCCGCTCGTGGGAGTTTCCACGCCCGCTAGCATCCGCACGAACGTCGTCTTCCCGGTCGCGTTGGGGCCGACGACCCCGACGGTCTCCCCCTTCGCGAGGGCCCCTGCCCCCACCGAGAGCCGGAACTTGGAGAACTCCTTCTCGAGCGCGGGGAACTCGACCAGGAGGTTCTGGCGCACCGTCGGCTTCGGCGGGTGCGCGACGAAGCGCACCGGCTCCGTTCGGAACCGGACGTTCTCGTCCTTCAGGTAACCGGTGAGGTAGGTGTTGATCGCCGACCGCATGGGGATCGGGTGGCTGATCACCCCGAAGGCGGCGGACTCTCCGTAGATGAGGTGGGCCTGGTCGGCGAGGTAGTCGAGGAGGCCGAGGTCGTGCTCCACCACGATGACGCTCTTCGTCTCCCCGAGCCGACGGAGGAGCCGGGCGACCTCGAGGCGGTGGACGATGTCGAGATAGCTCGACGGTTCGTCGATCAGATAGAAATCGGCGTCCGTCGCGAGCGTCCGGGCGATGGCGGCGAGCTGGAGCTCCCCTCCCGAGAGCTCTCCCAGACGTCGGTCCCCGCGGCCGCCGAGCCCGACCTCCTCGAGGATCGCGGCCGGCCGCCCTCCGGCCTGGGCGACGAACTCGAGGGCGGTCAACGACTCGTCCATGAGCCGGTCGACGTACTGCGGCTTGACGACGCTGCGAAGCTCGCCCTTCGCGACGCGCTCGAAGTGCGCGTGGAGCGAGGTCCCCCGGTAGTGGGAGAGGACGTGCGACCAATCCCCGGGATGCGCGTAGTCCCCGAGGTTCGGGACGTCGTCGCCCGCGAGGAGTCGGAGCGCCGTGGTCTTGCCCGTCCCGTTCGGACCCAAGAGGCCGGTGATCCCCCGGACCGGGGGCATGGGCAGTCGGTACAGGCGGAACCCGTTGTAGCCGTACCGGTGGACGATCTCCGACTCCTTCGCCTCGGGCGTGTTCAGGATCTTGATCGCATCAAAGGGACACTTGTGAACGCAGATGCCGCACCCGATGCAGAGGCTCTCGGAGATGACCGGCTTCGAGTCGGGCCCTTCGATGATGCACTCCTGGCCCATCCGGACCGGAGGGCAGTAGGCCTGGCACTCCCACTGGCATTCCTTCGGGTGGCACCGGTCCCTCAGAAGGATCGCGATCCGAGTCATGGATGACCCCCTAGGCCTCCCGAACGTCCTCGACGACCGCGCCGTCCCGCATCGTAAGGTGGCGTCGGGCCCGACGCGCCACGTCCGGGTTGTGGGTCACGACCACCAGAGAGGCGTTCCGGTCCTGACGGACCCGCTCGAGGAGCGAGAGGATCGCCTGCGTGTTCCCCGAGTCGAGCTCGCCGGTCGGCTCGTCCGCGAGCAGGAGACCGGGTCGGTTGGCGAGCGCGCGCGCGACGGCGACCCGCTGCTCCTCGCCTCCCGACAGCTGGTGGGGGAACGCCCGTTCCCGCCCCTGAAGGCCGACCTCCTCGAGGAGCTGGGACGCGCGGCGTGTCCGCTCGCCGCGGGGCACGCGCAGCGCGCGCATCGGTAGCTCGACGTTCTCTCGTGCGGTCAAGGTCGGCAGGAGGTAGAACCGCTGAAAGATGAACCCAACCCCCTCGAGGCGGAGGCGGGCCCGGGCCCGGTCGGACTTCTGGCCGACCGACTCGCTGTCCCAACGGACCTCGCCCGACGTCGGGCTGTCGAGGAGCCCCAGCAGGTTGAGGAGCGTTGTCTTACCGCAGCCGCTCGGCCCGGCGACCGAGACGAACTCCCCCGGGGGAATCGTCAGGTCGACGCCCCGCAGCGCCCGGACCTCCTCCGGACCGCCCGCCCCGTAGGTGCGGACGACCTGGGACAGCTCGATGGAGGGGACGCTCTTCTCGCTCACCGCAACGCCTCCGATATCGGCATCCGGAGCGCCGTTCGGGTCGCGACAGCGCCCGCGAGCAACGAGAGGCCCACGACCCCCGCGACCAGCTCGCCCAGGATCACGGGGTCGAAAACGGCGAGCTGCGCCGCCTCCTGGACGGCCGAGCTGGTCCAGGCCGCGAGCGCCTCGACGATCAGGTACCCTCCGATGACGCCGGCGGCCGCCCCCATGAGGGCGAGGGTCGCACCGTTCCACACGATCTCACCGGCGATCGACCGGCCCGAGATGCCGAGCGCGCGGCGGATCCCGATCGACCGTCGGTCTGCCTCCACACGACGCAGTAGGACGAGGGCGAGGAAAAGCAGGCCCACCGACAGGCCGACCGAAGAGAGCGCCAGGTAGAACCCCGTCAAGACCCCGCTCGCCGACTGGAGTTGCTGGGCCTCTTGCGTCAGCGAGCTGACCCCGTAGTAGGGGAAGAGCGCCTGCACCTCGTTCCGAAGGTCGTTGAGCGCGCTGGGGTTCGTGGCGATCGAACCGGTCGCGGCGACCTCGATCGTATCGACCGCGTCGGGCGCCACGGCGGACCCCCCCGCGTACCCCGTCATGGCCTGCAGGTCCGAGAGGGGAACGAGCACCGCGAACGCCCCGGTAGGTCCGAGGACCGTGGGGGGGACGCCGAACGTCCCCGTGACGTTGTAGGTCGTTCCGAGGCTGCGGTTCGCGACCGGGCTCAGGACAAGCTGCTGGCCGACCGAAACACTGTGCGCCGCGGCGTAGGGAGTCGACACCAGCACGTCGTACGTCGCCGAGCCGGAGTAGGTTCCGTGCGCGAAGTGGACGTCGTCGGTGGGGTCTCCCAGCGGGAGGGGGGACGGGAAGAGCCCGGATTCGGTCGGCCCCAGCGTCGGGTAGAACTGGTCCGGGATCACCCCTTCGGCGAGGACCGGGGTCCCCCCGGAGTGGGTGAAGGCGTCGATCGTCACGCTGAGCACCGGGGACGCCGCCGTCACGCCGGGGATCGAGAGGATCTGGTCTGTGTAGTTGTGGGAGTGCGTGATCCCGTGGAGCCCGGCCGCGCTGACCACGATCTGGTAGCCCGCGTTCTGGAGGTTCGCGAGCTCGTGGGCGGAGACCCCGCCGCCCACGCTCACGAGGACCACCGGCAATGCCACGGCGGTGGCGATCGCCGCGACCGCGAGCACGAGCTGGAGCCGCGAGTGTCGTAGGGAGCGTCCCCGACCCCAGCCCATCATGGGGCTCGGAGCTCCTCCGCGACGGGAAGCTGCATCGCCCGGGCCGCGGGTGCGACCGCGGCAACGAGCCCGACCGCGAGAACGAGAAGGAGGCCGTCGAGCAGGATCCCCCCGTTGAACGAGACGAACGAGAACCCGGCCGGCAACCCCGCGAGGAGGCGGGTTAGGTAGAGGTTGAGACCGTAGGCGGTGGCGTACGCGATCGGAAGGCCGATCGCGAGCCCGAAGAAGGAGAGCAGGAGGGCTTCCTCCACGACCATCGACCCGACCGAAGGTCGGGAGTGTCCGATGGCCCTCAGGAGAGCGAGCTCGCGCGACCGGTCATCGACCGACATCTGGAGCACCGTCGTGGCGAAGAGGGCCGCCACGACGACCCCGATGACGCCGATGAGCTCACCGAAGGTCCGGTAAAGGTTCACGACGTGCTGGATCGCCCCGAGGATGTTCGCGAGCGTGAAGACGGTCAGCTGCGGGAAGGCCGCCTCCAGCTGGCTCTGGTCGGAGTCGACGGCCGTGGGGTCGGTCAGATGGATGAGGACCAGGGACGCGTAGTCGGTCGTCGCGGTCGCGCTCTTGAGGATCTGTTGGAGCTCGGAGAGATAGACGAACCCGAGCAGGGCCGAGGGGATGAGCCAGAACGGGCCCGAGATGCCGACGACCCGGAACGCGGTCGCGTTCGCATACCAACCCTCGAGCGCGGATTCGGAGGGGGGTTGCGCCGCTCCCAGCCACACGAGGTCGCCGACCCCCACGTGGAGCACCGTCGCGAGCCCCTGGTCGAGGACGATCTCGTGCGTTTCCGGGCCGTTGTACAGACCCCCGCCGTAGTGAGGGTCGCCCGGCGCTGTGAACCCGGTCCCGTTGTACAGGTCCGGGGTCTGGATGCCGGAGTTGTCCGAAGGGATCCAGCCCACCGTGCCGGAGTCGGTCGGCGACCAGCCGCCCGGCACCGAGCTTGAGTTCGCCGCGGACCAGAGCGAGGCGTTCCCGAAGACGAGGTCACTGACGAGCCAGGGGCTTGCGGTGGCCACGTTCGGGTCCACCGAAGGGATCCGACTGGCGAGAGCGTGAGCTCCCTGTATCGGCGGGAACTCTCCCGAAAGGATCGTCGTGTTGTCGCTGGCCGCGACCAGGTCGACCCCGCTTTCGCTCGCGAGCGTGGTGGCGCTCGTCTGGACCCCCGCCGACAGGGCGAGCAGCAGCACGACCAGTCCGACAGCGAGCCCGATGCCGAGCGAGGTCATGGCGGAGCGGCCCGGCCGCCGTCGGACGGCGTCCAGCGCGTAGCGCACGGTCGCCTCCGGGCCCCCTTACCGACCGTCCGAATGACGGAGCTCGCCGAGACTGACCTGATGGGAGGCCTCGACGTTGTACTTGTGGATCGACTCCTCGCTCACGGTGCTCGCGCGGACCTGCGTGGCGTCGGGAAGTGTGGGGAACCGGCTCGGCAGGCTCGCGAGCAGGTCCCGGAGGACGTCCTCCACGAACTTCGGATGGCGGTGGGCGTCGAGGACGACCTGAGCTTCGTCCCCTCGTTTCAGGATTGCGTACGTCGGGCTCGACTGGGCGGCCTCGATGGCGGCGACCAGCTCGTCCGCCTCGACTTCGGTCGCGTCCGGGAGTTCGAACACGACGCGGGTTCGATTGCGCTGGTTGTGCGTGATCATCGGTAGGTCCTTGAGCGCCGGGTCCGCGAGGAGGGGGAACTCCTCCGTGAGGCGCCCCCGGCAGGTCTCCATCGCGCAGGGACACGCCGTCATGCCGACCGCCTCCGCTCCGACGGCGCGTGCCAGCGTCACGGAACCGTCCGCCCCGCGGGTGGCCCTCGCATCCGCGATGAGCATGTAGTCTTCGAAGCTCCGCTTCTCCTCGGAAATCCCTTTCCTCAGGAAGTACTCGGCCGACGCCTCCACGGAGGCTTCGGTCGCGTACGGGTGGCGGACCAGCAGCTCCCGGGCGATCGCGGAGCAGGCGGATTCCAAGCTCCCGACCGGTCGGGTGACCGTCTCGTCCACGACCTCGGCGAGGATCTCGGCGTTCCGGGAGAGGTCGGACCCCTTTCGCTCCGAGGGGAGGTCGACGGCCACATGGAACTCCACGGCCAGTGTGTGGGTCCCTTCCCGTCGTTCCACGGTCAGCGGCTTCCGGATTCTCGAAATGCCGACCGAGCGGAGGCGCAGGCGGCCTCGGTCGGGAGACATCGCGTGGATGTCGCGCATCGGCGACCCACCGGGGCGGCGCTTAAGTGAGTTGCCGGGGAGTCACCCTAGGGTTACTCGGGGCTCGCGCACCCTTATAGGCCCCCGGCCGGTGGAAGAGAGGATGACCGACCCCGCCCCGCCTCCCGCGCCCGGCTCGACCCCGCCCGCGAACTTCGCCCCCGCGACCGAGGGGCCGTACGCGCAACGGGAGCAGTTGATCACCGAGAACCTGAAGCAGATCTTCGACCCCGAGATCCCGATGAACATCGTCGACCTCGGACTCATCTACGGATTCGAGTGGACCAACGACGCGGTGAAGCTCAAGATGACCCTGACCGCGGTCGGCTGCCCGGTGGCCGGCATCCTTGCGGAAGAGGTCAAGATGGCCATCGAGAAGGTCCCGAACGTCAAGGCCGCGACGGTCGAGCTGATCTGGGACCCCCCCTGGAGCCCGGAGCGGATGAGCGATTTCGCCAAGCGCCAGTTCGGATACGTCTAGGGACGCCCGCGTGCCGACCGGTCGGCCATGTCCTCTCTTCCCGGAATAACGGTGCGACCCGTCCGTTGGGGCGACTTCGATGACCTCCGGGAGATGTACTTTCGATTGTACGACGAGCGCGCCGCGGGCGAGCCCATCGGGATCACCTTGTTCGCCGACCGCCCCTCCCTCGCCGACGAGGTGAGCTGGTTCGAGGGTCACTATCGGAGTGCGCTGGCCGGGGACGAGATCTTCCGGGTCGCGGAGCTCGATGGCCACGCGGTGGGCAGCTGCACGATCGGCCGGTTCGGCCCGGGTGGGACGTCCGAGATGTCCCATGTCGGCGAACTCGGGATCCTCGTCGGCCAGGCGCACCGTGGGAAGGGGGTCGGAACGGCTCTCCTCGAGCGGTGTCTCTGCGAGGCTCGCTCGAAGTTCGAGCTCGTCTACCTGACGGTGTTCTCGGTGAACACGACCGCCCAACAGCTCTATCGTCGGTTCGGGTTCACCGTGTGCGGTCATCTCCCGCGGGTCATCAAGCGGGGAGACCGGTACTTTGACGAGGAGCGAATGGTCCTCGACTTCTCGGTCGTCCCCGTTGGGACCGGGTCGAAACATTAAGGAAGCGCGCCCGTAGGGATTGGTGATGTCCTCGCCCCAGGGCGTGACGATCCGGCCCCTTCGCTCCGAGGATTTCCACGACCTCAGCCGGGGGCTCGCACACATGTACGACGAGCTTGCCGCGGGCGAGTCTGTTTGGATCACGTTGCGGCACGTGCCTCCGTCGGAGGCCGACTACCGCAAGTGGTTCGACCGCCTGCTCGACGGGATGCGTACCGGCGAGTCGATCACCAACGTGGCCCAGGTGGACAGTCGTGCTGTGGGCCACTGCACCATTGAACGGGCGAGGCCTGGGCCGACCACCGAGCAGTCCCATGTCGGCGAACTGGGGATCCTGGTCCAGAAGGGACATCGAGGGACCGGAATCGGGGCCCGACTCCTGGAGCGGTCCCTAGACGAGGCTCGGCAGAAGTTCGACATCGTGTACCTCACCGTGTGGTCCAAGAACGTGGAAGCTCAGAGGCTCTATCGCAGGTTCGGGTTCACGCTGTGCGGGCACTTTCCCCATACCCTGAAGCGGAACGGCCAGTACTTCGACGAGGACCGGATGTTCCTCGCCCTCACGGACCCCCCTGGCCGGGCCGGAGCCAAGCGTTAAACGGCCGAGCCTATCGGCGGCGGGGATGGCCGCGACCCAAGAATGGCGACGTGAGCTCGAGACCGAGCGCACGATGAAGAACGGGTTCATGGCCCAAGACCCGGAGTCCCCCTTCGTGGTCGGGCGGGTCCCGTTCCACGAGCTCCGCTACTTCCCCCCGGACCCGAAGTTCCGGGTGCGAGCGACGCTCCAACGCCGGCCGACCCCCGAGGAGGCGTACCTTCGGACCAACCGGGACAACCAGGCGGTCATGCGGTACATCGGGGACCTCACGTTCGCGATCGGTGGCGAGCCGCTGCACCTTCGGCTCTACCATGCCGGAGAGGGTGTGGGGACGTCCGTCTTCGTGCCGTTCCGTGACCTCACGAGCGGACGGGAGAGCTACGGTGCGGGACGCTACGTCATGCTCGAGCTCAACGAGGCCGACGAGTACGAGGTCGACTTCAACCGGGCGTTCAACCCCTACTGCGCGTACACGGACGACTTCGAATGCGCCTTCCCTCCGTCGGAGAACGACCTTCCTATCGCCATCCCTGCCGGCGAGAAGGCGTGGGCCGCCGACCGGGATCCGGAGGGCCCGTCGCGCGCGGTCGTCGGCCGAGCGCGACGTTCATCCCCCCCCTCGCCGGCCAAGCCCACGACCCTTCGGACGGGGAGACCGGCTCGACGGTCTACGGGTGGCCGAACGCCCCGAAAATCCCGTTAACGACGAACTGGACGCCCACCGCGGCGAGCAGAAGGCCGAGCACCCGGGTCATCGCCATGATCCCGGTCTTTCCGAGGTAACGGAAGATCTTCTGGCCGTACCGCAGGATGAAGAATGCGAGCACGGTCGTCACCGCGATCGCGAGGAAGACCGCGGCCACCATGACCGGGTCGTCGCCGGCGCTCCCCTCGTAGATCATCACCGTCGAGATCGCGCCGGGGCCCGCGAGCAGCGGGATTCCCAGGGGGACCACCGCGATCTCGTCCCGGCGGGCGGCCGCCTCTTCCCGGTCCTCGTTCGTGAGCTTCGTCCGCGTGACCTCGCCGTGGAGCATGTCGTAGGCGACGATGAACAGCAGGATCCCGCCCGCGATCTCGAACGCGGCGAGGGTGAGACCGAAAGCTTCGAAGAGGAATCGACCCACCAAGGCAAAGACCCCTAGGACCGAGCCGAGCACGATGACCGCGCGCCTTCGAACGATCGACCGGTCGGCCTCGCTGAACCCGTCCGTCAGCGAGACGAAGAACGGGAGGGCCCCCAACGGGTCGACGAGGGCGAAGATCGTCACGAAGACCGCGACGTAGACCAGAAAGGCCGCCACTCGTCTCGCCCCCGTGGGCGGGAAGCACCGGGGGCCTTCAATCCTCCGCCGTACTGGCGGAAGCGGCCCACCGGGGGCTCAGGGTCGGCGAGAGGCGGCGGGGCGGGTGACCCGTGCCTTGGCGCGAGGTCGCCCGGCGGAAGGGCGGCCCCGACGAGGCGCTGCCTTCGACCGGACCCGTTTCCGAGCCCCTCGCCCTACCGTCGCCACGGCTCCCACATCTCGGGCCCTGAGACGGAGCACGATCGGCTCCTTCTGGGGGTTCGCGACCAGCAGCACGTACTCGCCGGGCGCTTGCGGGTCGAAGTAGATCCGAGCCTTTCCGGCCAGGCGGACCCGTTGGACAAAGGGGCCCGACTTGTGTCCGATCAGCAGAACGAACGAGCGACCCGGGTGGGGGTTTTCGAGCTCTACATCGATCTCGCACGCGGGCGAGACGAGACGCATCTCGACCCGAACGGTCGAGAGCGGCTCGAGGACGAGGAACCGCGGAAGGTCGGGAAGCGCGACGGCCACACGTTCCCGACAACGCCCCGGCGGAAAGCGTTGCCCGAACGCTGGAATCACGAAAGCGTGAGGTTAAATTGGTCGGAAAATTCGGCCCGATGATGGCAGCGAAGCGGACGGCAACGGCGGTCTGGGAGAACGACCTGGTCCATGGTCACGGTACCGTCAAGGGCACTAGCGGAGCGTTCGGCGAGATGGCGGTCTCCTGGGCGGCTCGGACCGAGGCGCCCGGCGGGAAGACGAGCCCGGAGGAGCTGCTCGCGGCCGCGCACGCCGCCTGCTTCTCGATGGCGCTCTCTGGGGGCCTCGGTCGGATCCAGAAGCCTCCCGAGCGCCTCACCGTGTCCGCGACGGCGACGTTCGACAAGGTCGGGGACGCGTGGAAGGTCACTACGATGGAGCTCGACGTCACGGGGAAGGTTCCGGGGATCTCGGCGGCCGAGTTCCAGCAAGCGGCTCAGGCTGCTGGCCAGGGATGCCCGATCTCGAACGCCCTCAAGGGGAACGTCGCGATCTCGGTCCACGCGAAGCTCGCATAAGGTAACGGGTCGAGGGGACGCTCAACCGTTCCCGAAATCCGACAGCTGCCGCTGGACTCGCTTCGGGGGTTCGCCGGACCCATCGCTGACCGTCGGCCCGGGCCGGGTAGGGGTTTCCTCATCCTCCGATCGGACGGGAGGCGCGACGGGGGCCGAACCCGCGAGGATCTCGGTCACCGCTCGGGAATCGGGCTCCGTTCCTAGGAGGAACCCCACCTCCTCGGGAGTGAGCTCGAGCTCGTGGGCGATCGCGCCGGCACGCTGTCGGACCTCGACGCGGCTCCCTCGGCCGGAAGCGGCGGAGAAGATCCGCTCGAGGAACGGCAGCACGACCTCCCGGCTCTTGGCGGTGGACAAATGGAACCGGTGTCCTGCCTTCTTCGCGAGCGAATCCCGGGTGGCGCGCAGGGCGCGGGAGCGTCCCATATCTCCGAGGAACGCCGGGAAGGACACGCCCGCGCTCCTCCCGGCGCCCGGTCCGTCGTGCAAGGCCAGGGAGACCCCCCCGGTCATGAGCTCGGACGCGTAGCTCCACAGCCCGTAGACCCGGGCCCGTCGGGCACGGGCGAGGAACTGGTCGGCCACGGCGAGGACGCGGAACGCCGCGTCGCGGTGGCCGGCGTCCGGTGCGAACATGGGCAGGTTCTCCTCGATCCACGGCAGGAGGTCGTCGGGAGGAGCATCGAGCCGGTCCTGGACCTCCACGGACCGGTAGTAGCGCGGGGTCGTGAGCGCCTCTTCGGTCAGCGCTACGAAGTCCGCGGCGAGGTCCCGGAAGCCGAGCACGGTGAGCTGCCAAGGGCCGGGGGGCAGCGGAGCGATCGCGTCGAGGTCGTTCAGTGCCGCGCGCACGTCGCCGTGGGACCGCTTCACGATCGATTCGAGGGCCCCCGGATGAAGTGCGATCTGCTCCGAGCGTGCGACGCGTTGGACGAAGGCCGATAGCTCGCCTTCGCGCAGCGGATAGAAACGGATCCGCACGACCCCCGTCCGGAACACGGTCGAGTATCGGGTCAGCGTCCGGTCGTCGTTGACCGTGAGCACGATCGGTTGGCGCGTGGACCGGGCCAGGCGGGTGATGGCGCCGAGCCCTCCGCGGTCGGAAAGGTCCGCCGAGCGACCGCTCGACCTCCACTCCTCGATGTCCCGGCGCGCGGCGGGCAGTCGCGCCCACCCCGCGTTCCCGGGAGAACGGGGGACCGCGCTCCAGTCTTCGAACGCGCGCGGCTTCCCCTTCGGGAGAAGCCCCCACGCGGCGTTGAGGGCGTCGATCGACACGTACCGTCCCCGCAAGAAGTCCGCCAGGGCCGGCGGTACCGGTCGGGAGCGGGCAGACTCCGTGAGACGGCCGGTGAGACAATCCGCCTCGTCCAGGAGGATCAGGGCGTGACGAGCTCGCTTGCCGGCGACCGTTTCGTCGAGCGTGTGGCTTACGGACGCCCGTCCGGCGACCTGCTCGACGGATTGCTCGTTGCGAGCGTCGGAGGCGTTCATCTCGACGAGGGTCCACCCGAGCTCGGCGGCGAGCGCGAGGGCCGCGGTCGTCTTTCCTACCCCGGGGGGCCCGGAAAGCACCGCCGCGCGCCGAGCCGGAATCCGACCCTCCTCCCACTGCTTGGCCCAGGCACGAAGCTCGTACCGAGCCCTCGGGTTCCCGACGATATCGTCGAGACGAGTGGGCCGGAGACGTTCCGCGAGCGGCAGGCGGGAGTTGGCCCGGGAGGTCATCGGGCGGGTACCGGTTGCCGGGGATAAGGAGTGCTGGGGGAGGGGGTGTCGGAACGGTTGAGTACGGCCCGCGACTGGGAGTCGGCGGTCAGGGTATGTCGAGCCCTCCAGGCCCCACCGTAGAGAACCGCCGACTCCCCCGCACGCAACGGCGCTTCTCGGCTGTCTCGATCTCGGTCGACCCGCCCGCCGTTGCCCCGCCGTCCGCGGACGCGCGCGCGGCCGCGCTCCTCCGGCGTGCCCGGGAGCACGGGGTCACGACGTTCGACGTGGCGGACGCACGGTTCCCGGAACGGGCAGAGCGACTGATCGCGACGGCATTTCCCATCCCGGACCCCGACCTTGCGGTGATCGTCGGACGCTCCGTCGAGTCGCTGGCATCGGAGCGCACCCGTCAGGGGGATTCGTCTCCCCCCCAGGACCTCGATACCGCTCTCGCAGAATCCCTGGAACGGAGCCGGCGTCGACTCGCTCCGGTAGCGCTTTCGGTGATCGAATGGCATCCGGGGCCGGGCGGAGGCGCGGAAGACGCGCCCGGATCCGCGGCCCTCCCCGGGACCACCACAGGCCCCGGAGAGCTGGTGTGGTCGGTCCGGCTTCCCACTCCGGTCTCCGTCCTTCCGAAGTTCGAGCGTTCGCCCGCTCTTTTCACGAGCGAGCTCTCGCTCCTGGACCTTGGACTGGTTTCCGTCTTTGAGCCGACCGATGATCAGGTCGAGGCGCGCGTCGTCGCCCGCAACCCATTCGCGGACGGCCGGCTCGACGGCAGCCGGTTCGCGACCACCGCGATGCTCGCGGGTCCCGGAGCCGGGCCGGTCGACCTCCGACGGCTGCGAGCCGAGTTCGACCCGGTCCTGGCTCTGGGGTTCCTGACGAAGGACCGTCGCCGGACCTTGGCGCAGGCCGCCCTCCACTTCGTGTTGCGCTGGCCCTGGGTGGCAACGGCGGTCATCCCACTCCCCAGCCCGGAACGGCTCGAGGAGATCCTCGGCTTCGGCGGTACCCCTCCGCTCAGTGACGACGAGCTGGCCCGGCTCAGCCTTGTGAAATAGGCTCCGGGATTCGCCTCCGCATGCTCGCGGTCGGAGACTTGGCCCCGGACTTTCCCATCCCCCTCGCGGAGGGGAAAACGCGCACGCTCGCCTCCTATCGCGGCCATCCCGTAGTGCTGTACTTCTTCCCGAAGGCGAACACCACCGGTTGCACGATCGAGACCCGATGGTTTGCCCAACGCTACGACCAGTTCCAACGGGCGGGGATCGAGGTCATCGCCGTGAGCGTGGACTCGACCGAGACCCAGTCGGCGTTCGCGGAGAAGTGCGGCTCTCGTTTCCCGATGGTCGGCGACCCCTCGAAGGAGGTCGCGCGGAAGTACGGCGTCCTCGGGCTCCTGGGGTGGGCGAAGCGCGTCACCTTCTTCGTGGACGCCGAGGGCCGGATCCGAGGCGTTGTCGAAGGCATGACCCCGGGGCCCCATCTGCGGGCCGCCGAGAAATGGGCGGCGGCCCCCGGCTCGGTCCCTTAGGCCGCCGACAGACCACCCAACCGGGGACACGGACACCGGGACGGGAGCGATCTCAATCGGCTGGGCCGAGGCTGGGATAAGCCATAGGGCCCAGGGGACACCACCTCAGGGCCGTCCGAAGCAGACTACCCGGCCGGGCTCAGAGCGTTGACGAACACGGTGACCGCGTACGTCGCCCCGGGGTTCGAGGGCACGCCGATGTAGATCCCGAGGTTGCCTCCTTCGGCGTCCCCGGGGATAGTGAGCGGCAGCTTGGGCATGGTGTACGCGAACTTCAACGGAGGGGCCGGACTGACCTTCACCGAATAGATAGTATGGCTGATGCCGTCGAGATTGATGATCGACAGCCACACGATCGAGAAGTTTCCGCCGGAGGGAACCTGAATGGGGAATCCTTCGGCCTCCGTATAGTTAATGGACCAGCGGCCGAACCACGGTCCGTTCGTCGTATTGCCCTCCTGGATCACGAGGTGGACGGAGGAGATCGTCACCGTGCCGGAGTTGTTCGAGGGAAGGACCAACACCCCTCCCGCGATCAAGCCCACGAGCACGATCACGACGATGGCCGCCGCGATGACGGCGATCGTGATTCCCCTACGGAGGGATCGACGGCTGAGGGGAGACATCGTCCGCCTACCTTCGGGTGAGCCCCGTCGTTTCTATCGTGATGGACCGACCCCTTACGTGTTGGAGGGCGCGAGGGAATAGACGGGGATCTTCGCAAGGATCGTGTTGGGCGTGCCCATGTACCTCAGGTAGATAGTACACGCCGTCGCGCTCGTGAAGCACCACGGGGGAGCCCCATGATAGTCATCATAGTCCAGCGTCACGTTGCCGTACGGCCGATGCGTGGCGGGGTTGATAGGGGCCACGCAGCCGGCGAAAGTACTTCCCTGTCCGTCGAAGTTGATGAGCCCCGCGTTCGCGACGCACATGAAGTCGAGCGGGTATCCGCCGTTGTGAATGTACAGGATGAAGGTGTCCCCGACTTGGACGGTGTCAATGCCCTCGGTTAGCGGCACAAAGATGCCGAGCCGATTGTAGTAGACCCCATTCGCGGCAGTGGTGCTGCCCGCGTCGAAGTTGCCGCAGTACCCGAGATACGGCGCGTAGCCCGCGGGTTCCTGGGAGACGCCCGGGAACCATGTCATGGAGGACAGGGAACCGTTGACGAGGACCGTCGTGCCACCGCTGCTGCTCGCGTTGTTACAGATGAAGGTGAAATCGATGTCGCTCAGCAAGATGTTCGGGGACGAAACCGCGGTGATGGTGAACTGGCTCGAGTTGAGCGCGGAATAGTTCCCCGTCTCGGCCCCGCTCTGCCCGTCACCGCATTGGCCGTACCAACTGTTCGTACTAGGAGGGTCGTGATAATCGCCTACCCATGTCTCCGCCGCCCCTTGGCTCATCGGATAATTGCCCAGCGTGTACCCCCAAGGTTGACAATCCGTCGGGTCGCCCCAGACGGGATTGCTCCCTCCCGCGTGGATGACCCAGCTGACGATCGGGGGAGAAGGGGGCGTATAGAACCGGAACGAGAACAGCATGACTCCGGCGATCAAGGTGAGGGCGATCAGCAGAACGGCACCGAGGATCTCGGCGACGCCCCGACGCCGCGCCAGTCGCCAACGGCGGTGGAAGGTCATCGGAGTATCTATGCGTATTAGGGATTATCAAGCTATCCGTATCGCGGATGGGTTTTTTCGGGGTAGGCGACGCGCACAGAACGCCGCCGATCCCCCGGCTTGGACGAACGTCGCTCGGGTCGCTCGGGCTCAACCCCGCTGCTTCTTGAGGAACGTCTGGTGCGATGCGCTGCCGATGATGGCTCCGCACCATCCGCAGTACACGATGGTGACCCCTCCCATCGCAACCATGGGCGTGTGGTCCCAAAGGATGTCCGTCTTGGGGTCAATGGCATGGTTGCAAAATGGGCAATGGGGCGAGGGCGCCTCGGGAACCGCCATCGAATCGACCAGCCGCTGGTTGGACAAGAGCATTCCTCCAGTAGACGCCTAAAGGACCAGGATGACAAGTTTCGGAAGCTATTCGTTCCACCGCGGGGCCCCGGCTCGCAAGTAGAGGGATACCGTCCCGTTCGGAACCGACAGTACGGCGGACCCCGTTGGGCACCGTGCATGGGAAGGGTCCGCGTGTACACCGCCACCCAACGCCGGCTCCTCTCGGGGGGACGCCGTTCGCAGTTCGTCAAAGCCGCCAGAGAGGATTGAACTCCCGACCTGCTGATTACAAATCAGCCGCTCTACCGACTGAGCTATGGCGGCACACCGGAGTGATTCCGGAACGACTTCTTAAGGAAAGACCTTCACCGCGGTGTCCAGAACCATTTCTGTCGCGCAATCGGTTCACGAATCCTGCCGCGTGCGGCCACCCCCTTGAGCGAACCGGGCGGGTAGGACCCGCGCGATTCTCCGTCAAGGATACAGGCTCTCCGCCGACACTCCGTCAGTACCTCTAAATACGAAGGTCTTCTTCCTCGCCGTGAGGTCGCTGGCATGGCGGAACGTGTAGGCAGGGAGCAGACCAAGCGAGTGAAGGGTTATCTGTACTATCTCGGCAAGGACGGGTTCCTTTGGAAGGTCCCAACGAAGGTGAACAAGTCCGGCAAGAAAGGACGCGTCGGCACCGAGAAGATCAAGCGCCAAGCCGGCTACATGTACTTCCTTGACAAGAAGGGCTTCGTCTCGCGCGCCAAGATGAGGAACGCCTGACCTGGTCGAGGACTTCGGACCAAGCTCGGTCAATTCCCTCGAGGGAAGGCGGCACCCTGCCGCGAGTCAATCGCCCGGGAGCGTCTCGGCCCGGCCCGGGGGGGTCGCGACCATTCCACCGCCCGCGCCGACTTCACGCGGGCGCGGCCCGTGTGGTGACCCCGGGACTCGGGAAGCGGGGAACACCCGAGCTAATGGCCGATCGACGAGACCGAGCGGGGCGATGGAACCGTTGCCGGACGGAAGACGTATGACCTGGGTTACGACGTCGGCGAAGACGACACTAGCATTGCGGCTACTCTATCCGCGTTAGCCGGTACGGTTCAGTGCCGCCTATATCGGATAGGATGCGCGGGGACACGTACGGTCGACGGCCGGAAAGGAAGACACGCCCATTGGTGTAGTCAATATCGAAGAGGTTCCTGCAAAGTGGGCTCACCGTCGGCAACACCGGATCATTCGATCGTCCGACGGTGATTACGTGGACCGGGCTCCTTGGGAATATGGTCTCAGCGATCGCCGGTAGGATTCCATGGGCGACGGGTAGTCCGGCCTCCTCCACCATCGCCTCGAGGCCCGAGAGGTACACCAAGATGAGGTTCGGCCGATCCGATGTCAGGGGGGCGGCCTGAAGGAACTCGGAGTCTTCGAAAATAGGCACCGACGGGCCCGCCTTCGTCCAACGGATCCGGTCGAACGGAATGATTGACTCCGGCATTTCTTCAGCGCGATAATGCTGGGGAAGAGCAGACATCACCCGCAACCGGCTTCTGACCGCATCCTTCGGGAGGGTGTCCGCAATCGACATGTACGAGTCTTCGGGCTCTAACGAGGCTGGGGCGAGGACGAGTGTCCGTCCACCGGCTTGGATGGTCTGTATTACCATCGGGCCGATGATCGCCCGGCACACCTCTCTGGGTACTGCCGTATCGAGAGAGAACAAAGTTAGCGCATCAGGAAGGAGCCGCCCAAATGCCTCGGCATAATCGGTACTTCCGGGCCACATTCCCGGGTCTTCGGGACGGGGATCCGGGGCCGGGGGGTGGATTCGGTCGAAGGCTCCGAGACCTGCGGGAGTGATCGCGGCGAAGCGACCTCCCGTGATCGTGAAAGGGTAGGTGTCGACAGAGACCTTCACACCGCGCAGCTTTTGGATGCTGAGCCAGCGTTCCAGCCTGCCTTCCTTGAGATGCCGCGATGTCTCCGCAATCCCGTCCACCTGGTAGTCCAACGCCGCGGGCCCATCCCGTTCGAGCACGAGGACGAGGGAGATGTTCCCCTTCGTCATCCGCCGGAGCAGGATACGCTCGATCTCGGATCGTGACGGAACCGGCTCCCCCGGGCCCACGACTCTTTCGAAGTACTGGTCGATGATTGCGTCCCACGAGTCAAGGATAACCAGCGTGGGGTTCTTGGCGTCCGTTTTGCTCCAAGCCGACTGGACTGCCTGCGGGAGCCAGAGAAACTCGTCTAGCTCCCGGGCCTCATCCCGGTGGGAAAGCAGATTGTCCTTGATATTCAGTCGGCCGCGATCCTGAACGTGCCCGGTTTCTTCGGAGGCGTCCACGACTTCGATTCCCTCGGGCGATAGCATGCCTAGCCAAGGGATTTGGCGGAGGAGGGATCCCCGCGTCACTCGGAGGCTTACGTAGACACGGCGCCCATGGAACGACTCCAATAGGGCCAGGGCCAGCATCGTCTTGCCGGATCCCGGTGGCCCTCGGATCACGAGGGTCTGCGCATGCGGTGGCTGTATGAAGGCCTCGAGCTCGCTAGGGATCCGGACGACGACGCTCATTGTGCCGCCACGGGGGTCTTGGACCGACCTTAGCACGATTATCGCGCGTTGGCAGATAGACTAGTTGACGAACATGTTGCCATTGGCCGTCTCAAACGCCCGCCGTTGCAGCGAATTCCGCGAGTATCCGCTCGACTCGATCAAGCATCTTCGAGACCGACGATTTGTTTCGCGAAACCTTCCCGGCCAGCTGAGTGAGCGTGATGTGACGCGGCACCTCGAAGTAGCCCGACGCGAGAGCTTCGTGGAAAAGGGAACGCTGAGCCGGGGTAAAGTGCGGGACCGGGCGGAGCGAGCTGCCATTGAGCGACACAAGACGAGGGTCGGCGGCGGCCTTGTCAAGGATCTTCATGACATGGCTCATCCTTGATCGCTCGGCGATCATTTCCCAATACATCATCCCGTTCCTGATCATGACGGGGAATCGAAAGAGAATCGCGGACCTTCTCATCAGGGACACCATGGGCGTGCGGCGGTATCGAACTCTGTATCTCCCAGTATCGGAGATCGTGTCGATCATGTCGGCCTCTACCACGTCGGGAAACGTGGCAATTTCCTTTGCCCAGTCCGCCGACGAGTCGTCGATTCCGAACTCTCCTACTATATCGCCACCGGATACGGGCACGGCGTCGATCGCGTTGATAACGAAATCGCGATGCCGGCGGGAGAAGTTCCCGTACCAAGCTCCCAGAGGCGCCGTGGTTACGATTTTCATGACGACGACATGACCGGGAGGTCGGGGGATTGAAGCAAGCGCCCGGCGCCTGCGAGGCTCCGTTACCCTCCCCCCTTATCTTGAAGATGTCTCGCTGGACGGGTTGTCATCACGCCTCCGCCGAAATGGTGGCGTGTGATTGGAGGCAGATCCGTGGTTCTTGCACAACCAGACCGATACGGATTCGCCGTAGGATGCACGTCTATCCCACGGTAAGTATCTATCGAGCTGAGTGCCTCGAGCGATTGTCGCTCTGTTCGACGTTGCGCGTCTGCCCAACCATTGCCAGCCACTTCAGGGAAGTCGGATGGTCGGCTGACTTCCTCGTCGAGTCCCGAAAAGGGGATCCCCCGCCGGAACCAGTCCTCCGTGATTCCGAACCTCGCGTAGAACCGCACGGCTTTCTGCCAATCTCCACGCAGGGTGTCCGCGAGCCCCGGCGTGGCGGACACTAGCGCCCGCGCCGCCTTGACGCGTCCGCGCAGGTCGCGCAGCCTCCGCTCCGCGGCCCGCTCGTCCGCCTCCCGCGAGTCGTCGGGCAGCCCACTGGTGATCTCCAGGACGCTGAACTGCCGCATTGGGGTCGCGATCTCCTCTGCGTCCTCGCCTTCGTCCGGGCCGCCGAACGCGACCCGCAACTCGAACCGCGTCCGCGTCCGGAACGCGTCCCATCACGCCCGTCGCGCGCGAGCGTCTCGGACCCGCCCGGGGGGGTCGCGACCACCGCCCGCGCCGCCGTCACGCGGGAGCGGAGGTCGCGGAACCGCTGGATGGTCGCGCGCTTGCCCCCTCCCAAACAGGGGGAATAGGAAGACGTCCAGCCGCCACCGGGTCCACCGGGTGCCGAGAGGTTGTCGACCTGCCACGTACCGAAGTTTGCCGGAAATAGGTAGCGAACGTCTCTGGAATGGGAAGAACGTAAGACAAGTCATAGTGCAATCTTCCGATTGTGACGGGAACCCGCACCTCGAACTGAGATGAACTCGTGAGGTTCGAGGCAGCGGCTCTTCCACAGGTCGATATGCTTTGAGAACTGTTGCCAGCGAAGCCGTTCGAGACGGTAAGATTCACGTCGCCGCCGTAGTCGCAGTGGCAGGCGCCGGGGTTGCGATTGCGATGTCGAGTCGGAGAAAGAAGGGGAGGGGAGGACCGACTGCGCCGGGTCCGCTTCCACCGCCTCCGCACGACCGGCGAAAAGAAGAATGAAATGGTTAGGCCGGGCCCCGCCCGCCTTCACGGAAGGGGCTGCGCGCGGGCGTTGCGTCGCGGACCTACGGGTTCGGCGTGGGTTGGTCGCTCTGCCTTTCCCTGCCCGGCCATGCCTTCGTCTTCCAGACGGCGACGAGGAAGACGATGGCGAGCGCGGCTACCACCTCGGTCAGGTAGAACACCACTGTGCCCGACACCTGACCGAGGATCGAAAGGACCAGCAGGCCCAGCAGGGTGCTTGCGACACCTACGACGTACCAACGAAACGCGCGAACGAACTGGACGCCCAGCGACATCTCATCCTTGACCATATTCCTATCCTAGTATCCTGATGGGACCGGGTTCGGGGAAACTATTGGCACTAGCACGAGCCAGACCCAGTAGAAACAAACTCCGGACCCATGATCGTCGGCCTGCACCCACAGTAGGTATCCTGCCAGCACCCCGATAAAGGGTGACATTAGGAGGGACACTGGGGCACCTATGACAGTCGCGGCAAGAATAGACGCAGCAATCCCGCCGACGGCCACCCCGGCCTCCATTCCGTAGACAGCCCACTGGGTCTCAGCCTGTGTCAACGAGATCGCCCATCCAAGCAACCCCGCGGAATACGTCTGTCCACCGGGTTCCGCAGCCGCGGAGATGGTGGCCGTGATGGTTGTCTGTACCGACGAGAATCCGGATTCGGTGATTTCCACCGAGACGGAGAATGTTCCAATCTTGGAAAACTCATAATTCATGATTGACGAACCCTGCACCCAGCCGCTGACTCCCGGATACGACCAATAGTACGTGTACGAGCCCGCACCGCCCGCAGGGAGTGACATGAATGTCGTCTCGTAAAGTTCGCCGTTGCTTGCGGTGATGGGGGCATTGTATGACGACGAATAACCGGCCACGCACAAGCCCGCAGGGTCGCTCTGACAGGCTGGATTTGCTGAAACCCCACTCGGGGCACTCGCAATCAAAGCGACCGATAGCGGTGTTGACCCACCGCCGCCACCCCCGCAATTCGGCTCGCATTGACTAGGAGCGTTGGGGCATTGTTGGCAAACCTTGAGGGGGTTCGCAAGGGCCGGAGAAGGCACCATCACGAATGCGAATGACGCGAGAATCATGACAAAACAGAGTCCGATCACTCCCGGCGCGAGCCGACGCGTCCGACGGCGAGTCTCGACGTGTTTTCGACCTCGTGGTCTTCCCACAACTTGCTCACACATGGTCTTGCCAGCGGTCATTCTTCCCCCTCCCGGCGCTTGAAAACGATAGAGGAGAGGCTTGGGAAAAGCGGCGGGCCAAATCGCTCCACCGCACTGCCGGACCGGTCTGAGGCCGCACCCGGCACGGTCCAGACCACGCGTTCGCCTCGCGCCGTCGGGCGATTTTCCTGAGGCGGGTCGCGAGGCATCGATTGAAGCCGGGTTTGGTTGCCTTCTACCGGCGTATACACTCTTGTTCGGCACCCCCGGGATTTGGCGGGGATTTGTGATGCGCACGAGTGTTCATTCACACGTACCAATAACAGGAAACTACTCCTGCGACCCCGACACCTCGGTGTCTCGTTCCGAGACGCTCCGCAGACATTCCAGAGTGCGGTTTACACCCATATCTCCTAGAGAACTTCCAGAAACCCCGTACCAGAACTGCGTCTCCGTGATTCCGAACCGCGCGTAGAACCTCGCCGCCTTGCGCCAGTCGCTCGCGATAATCTCGGCGAGTCCGGGGGTTCGGGACACGACCGCTCGCGCCGCCTTGACGCGCCCGCGCAGGTCGCGCAGCCTCCGCGCCTCCGCGCGCTCGTCGCCCTCCCGCGAGTCGTCGGAGAGGCCGCTCGTGATCTCCAGGAGGCTGAACTGACGCGTCGGGGTCGCGATGAATTCCTCCTCGTCCTCGTCCGGGCCGCCGAACGCGACCCGCGACTCGAACCGCGTCCGCGTCTGGTTCGCATCACATCACGCAGGTCGCGCGCGAGCGTCTCGGCCCGGGGGGGGTCGCGACCACCGCTCGCGCCGCGTTCACGCGGACGCGGAGCTAACGATACTGGCCCGTCGCGCCGTCGGACGGGGGCGTGGTTGGCGAAGCCTTCGCCCGGCGTTTCCTCCGCGTCAGGACGATGACCACCACCGTCGCTGCCACGAGCAGCGCAACGAATCCCCCGAGGACGTAGTATCCCGTCGCCCCGGGTAGTCCGAGGAACCCAGCCGGAGATCCGCCGCAGGCCGAGGTCGAAAACGTCACGTTCTGTTCTCGCGGGCCGCCTGCCACCGTCACGTTTCCCGAGGACGGACACGCCGAGCGATTCGTCTGGTGGCCTATCGTGAAACTGAAGGTCCCGTTCGGTTCCGGGAACGTGATCGAGGAGGTCGTCGAGGAGAAGATCGTTCCCCCTACCGTGGCCGACCAGTTGGTCCCGACCGGGAGTCCGGTTTCGTGTACGGTCAGGCGGTAGATCTGCGGGAGGATGCTGATGTTGTTCGTGTTCGAGTCCGCAACATACACGTTGTGATTGGCCGTATCGTAGGCGATGCCAATCGGTCCCGACTGTACGGCTTGGGTCAAGACTATCCGGTTGGTGTCGGGGTCGATGACCGTAACGTTGGACAGGTACTGCCCTCCGGGTTTCCCTTGATCGGTGATATACACGTAGCCGTTGTTCGGGTCGTAGACAGCCCCCCCGCATGCGCTCCCGATCGGGATCGAGGCGACGACGGTGTTGGTGGTTCCGTTCGCCACGCTGACAAAGTTGGAAGAGTCTGCCTGTATACCGTTGGTACAGGTGTACACCTCTCCGTTCGAACTGTCGTACGTCACACCGGGTCCACCGCCTGATGGGTAAACCTGCCCCACGACACGGTTGGTCGTCCCGTTGATGACGGTGAGGTTGGCAGGTATGGCGGCCCCTTCGTTGGAAACAAACACCTCTCCGTTCGCTGAGTCGTATACGGCCCCGTTGGGGTGGACACCTACCGGGATTGCCGTTACGGCCGTCGCCCCATGAATCACACTCACGTTGTTGGTGGAAATGTCCGTGACATAGATGTCACCATTCGCCGAGTCGTAGGTCCCGACATTCGGGCCGCATCCATAAGGGCAGCCGGCCCCCACGAGCGGGATGGTCCACTCCACCCGGTTGGTAGAAGGACTGATAGCATAGACAGTCGAGACCGCATCGCCGGTGTAGACCAACCCGGTCGCAGTGTCCGCCGCGATCGTCTCAATCCCAAAGGGCGTCGGAATCGAGGCGACCACTTGATTCGTGGTAGTGTTGACGACGCTGATGTTGTTGGAACCGAAGTTGGTCACGTAAAGGTAATCGTTCACCGGGTCGAAGGCCACACCAAACGGGTACGAACCGACCTGAACAGTGGGTCCCGCGGAAGCCGTTGTAACGGAGGGGCCGAGAGAGGGAGGCGGGCCGCTGCGAGCCTCACTGACTCCCGAAATGGAGGCTATCAAGAGCACGGACATGGTGACGATAGTGACGCTCGGCGCATGCTGCACTCGGGAACGGAATCTCCCTTGAGACGAGACGGGAGTTTGACGTGCGGGTGGAGACGCCATACCGACCTGGATTCCGATGGTTCTCAGGTAGGTTCGATCGAGAATTCAGGCGAGCTCAGTCCCGCCACAAGGGGAGTGAAGTACCATGCGGCCCCGGTGCGGGGACTGTACCACAATCCAGTGTAGGCGGCGTACATGGTCAGAGCGACCCCGTTCACCGCCATGTACGTAACATTGGTGTTGTTATGGGTCGTCCCCGTGGCGCCCGTTGGCTCGGCAATCCATTCCCCGGACTCGAAAGAAGGTGTGAAAGGTGTGCTGCGGGACCAAGTGGGGTTGCCTAGTCTGCTCTGATCTTGAATGGAGAAGAAACTTGTTCCTCCACTCGACCTCACCGTCACCTCGATTTGGTCCCCGGGAAAGATTTGGAAAGAATTGTTGTAAGTAATGTTACCTGGAACGTCTTCTACCCACGCCGAAATGCTGCCTGCAACGTCTTTGACGCCAGCTTGCCAGAGATTGGTGTTGTTATTCGGTCCTTTGAGGGGCAACCCCCCGATCCCGACCCACATTCCGAAAATCAAATTGCTGCCCATAGGAATCCTGAACACTCCAGTAACGTTGGAAATACCTACCGAATTCGGCAAGTATAACTCCACGACGATACCACTGATGTATACACCCGAATATGGGTTGCACGTGAATGCAAAAGTGACCGTTCCCGAGGCGCTGTCGTTGTAGCCATAGAGTGCCGATTCGGTCCCGGGATTAGTGCCGGTCGCCTGATTTGCGCCCACCACCCAATTGCCGGCGGGACTCGCCATCGTATATGCGCCCGAAGGGCGCGTGGAACCGATCAGTGCCAAGAGTAGCGAGGGTTGGTGTGTGGCAATGTTCGTCACGCTCAAGCTCGCGCCATAATTGTTGGCACCGGTTCCCACCACGCCCACCGTTGTGCCTGCGGTGAGTTGCCCGACTCGGCATGTGCCATACTCGGCGATACTTATCGTGACCGTGATTGTGACGGTGCCTCCATGTTCAGAGACAACGTCATAGAATGCGACCGATTGCGAGTTCGCAAACTCGCCTCCGATATAGGACGCGCTGACACTGCCAGCGGTCACTGACGAGATTACGTTGGTGCCTCCCAGGTAGTTGACAGTCACGTACAGGAAGTCTCCCGTGATCTCGGAGAACGAGGAGATCACGCAGGTTGTCCCCTGTCCATCGCCGCTGGCACCGGAGCAGGTGCCACCACCGAAACAATTGCTGGCGGGTGCCGGTCCGGAAGGAAACAATGGCTGAGAGTAGATATATCCTGCCCAATTCCGGCTGGTTATATTGGCTATCAAAGAAACCACCCCGCCATTCGTTGGTGTGAATTGGGTAGGGTTTGCGCTGCTCGGAGAAAGGATTCCTGCATTAGTCGTCCACTGAGAAAAGGCCACCAAGTACGGAAGGTCAATGGCGTCCAGTGTGTAAGCAGTGTACTGTTTGAGCGGCAGAGTTTGCCCGTTTGAGACAGTGGAGCAGCTGCCGCCGCTCGTTGGACAGACCTGGACCTCGGCAGGGATCCACTTCATAGACCAGTTTTCGAATGTGACAAAGGTTACTTCGACAGTGGGAGGAGGCGGGGGAGGTGGGGAAGACGTCGTGTCGAGGGTGACCGAGGCCGAGTACTGGTTGTTCGGGTTGGGCGTGTAGAGAGTAAGCGTCGTACTGAGGCATGACCCGCACCCGACCGAAGCCTGCCCGCTAAGGACCCACCCGTAGAACGTGTAACCGGAATCCACAGTGCCGGTCATCGAGAACTGGCACGAAGAAGAGTCACACATGTCGCGGGGGCCGACAGTGGTGTGGCTGCAGTACACCGTTCCGCCCAGAGAGATCGTCCCGTGTGTGCATTGGAGCGTCAGGTACGTGCCCTGAATGAGGTCCGGCCCGGTCCCGTTGTCTGCGGCCGAAAGGCCGCTGGATTGCCCCACGTTCGAAGCGCGCACCGTAGAAGGCACGACCACGAAGGCGACTGCAGCGAAAACCATGACAAGGCAGATGCCAACCACTCCCGGCGCAAGCCGGCGCGTGTGCCGGCGGACCTCGGCGTGTTTTCGACCTCCCAGTCTCCCCCCAACTCTCGCGTTCACACTCTTGCCAGCGGTCATTCTTCCTCCTCCCGACGTTCGAAAACGATAGAGGAGAGTCTCGTGAAAAGCGGCGGTCGAATCCGTTCCGCCGCACCACCGTGTGGGTCTGCGGCCGCACCCGGCACGGTCCAGACCACGCGCTCGTCGCGCGCAGTCATTTCCTTCGACCTTTGGTTGAACCCGAATCACCTCGAATCTATATCATGACAAACCATAGCACGGCTTACGCGCGGACAACCGCTTCGTCAGGCCGGCCCCCGTGCGACAGCACGAGTTAACGCGGCTCGCGTTTCATCATGCCGGTTACGCGGGGAGCGTCGCCCCTTTTCGAGCCCGCGGCTCTGCCAGCACTTTCACCGAGACCGCGAGGGAGGCGGGAAACGGATCGTCCTGAGAAAGACAATCGAGAGATGGGACGCCGTGCCGGAACTGTGCTTCGGTGATTCCAAACTTGGCGTAGAAGCGAGCCGCCTTCACCCAGTCCCGTCGGAGGACCTCCTCCGCGCCGGGCGTAGACGAAATCGCGGCCCGGGCCGGCTTGACGCGTCCCCGTAGATCGCGCAACCTCCACTCCGCGAACCGCTCGTCCGCCTCCCGCGAGTCGTCGGGGAGGCCGCTCGTGGTCTCCAGGAGGCTGAACCGGCGCGTCGGAGTCGCGATGAATTCCTCCGCGTCCTCGTCCTCGTCCGGGCCGCCGAACGCGACCCGCGACTCGAACCGCGTCCGCGAGTAGTCGCCGAAGCGGGGGCGCGGCGCGGAAACACGAACCGATGGGAGCGAAAGCGCGGCGATTGGGGCCGAGGGTTTCGGCGGGCTCGGTCCGCGGGGCGGCTGGTCGAGCGGCCCGAAGCACCGGACCTCGAGGCCGACCCTCAGTATGTGAGATGACGCGTGGCGTCCCGAAAGACTTGCCACCTCGCAGCAGGTTTGTCAGTCACGCACTGTGGCCAACCAAAGCGCACCCAACAACGGCAAGCCAATCCATAACACGGCGACCGTGGCCAGCAGACCGGTGGATATGCCCGCCAATGCAAACTGGGATCCTCCGTATCCGATCGTGCCCCACTGCGAGAGGAAGCCGGACGAAAGGTACGGAAGTTGCCCCGGCGAAATCGCCCACAGGCGGAGCTGGGTCGTTGCGAACCCGACCGAGGATGAGCCATAGGCTGTGCCCGATCCTCCGAACAATGATGAAAGCGTTCCCCAGAGAACCCCGAAGGTAACCCCGACGGCACCCCCGGCGGCAACAACGGCTCTAGTTGTCTGAAAAACGTGGGAAAACAGGTAGATTATTCCCGCGAAAGCAAGGCCGTCGGCCAACAGACTTCCGATGAGCGGGATCAAGAAAGCCGACGGAAGGGGCTGACCTAGGACCGTCTCAGCTGCGAAATCAAGGAACAACACATCAAGCACAACGGTGCCGGCTACCAGCACTGTCGTGCCGACGTACCGGCTGAGCAGAATTCCTCTTCGCGTCACCCGCCGAACGAGCACCGGCTCCAGTGTACCAGAGAGACGGGCTTGCGCATAAGAAACGTAGGCGATGGCGATGGCTGCGAGCGCTATAAGCGGCGCTTCCTCGAGTAGGAACGAATTGAGCAGAAATTCCCCCGGGGGGGAGACGACCAGCGTGGCTCCGGGTTGAATCGGCTCCCCGTTTGTATTCTGCCCAGTGTAGCTCACGGAATCGACCACACCCTGTTGAGGGTCTGTAAGCTCTACAATGACCCACGTGGCGTTGGCGACTTGCGGTTGGGGAAAGATCGTTCTGAATCCTCCCAGCACTCCGAGAGGATACGTTGGAAAACCAGAACAGTTCTGCGGTGGATTGCCTGAATCAGCGGAGGCAGAACTACAGTAGACTAGCTGGGCGCCATGCGGGAGGGAGCCATTGGCCCCTGCCCAAATGGCGACCAGCTTTGCCACGGGGTCGTAATAGTTTGCCGAGACGGGTGTGACCGGATCCAGACCACCTATTTCGCCTCCAGGTGCGGGGGCAAGCTCGAACCCTTGGAGCGCACCGCCCAATTGCAACGCGGTTGTTGAAACGCCCCCGTATGACACATAGGTCTGCACGGAGTAGCTTCCATTCTGAACGGGGACGACGAACTGCAGTTGCCCCGATGAATCGCTGACCTGGCTCACGTTGAACCACGACGACCCGCCGCTCGCGTTGAACCATGGACCAATTGAGAGCTCGACCGAGACCCCGCCCAAGGGCTCTCCCGAGATACCAAAGACCCAAAGGTCGATGTGGTAGGCCCCGCCTTCGTAATAATCGAATCCGGAACCGTTGACATAAGTAGTGCCGGATTGGCCTGCCACTGCTCCATAGGCGAACGCGGAACCAGCCACGGCAATGATCAGCGCTAGGACGGCAACTCGTCCGGAGAGAACATGGCGAAGGTCGTGAAGGTAAGCTTTCATGAATCGGCATCGATGGCTTGGAGAAAGTACGCCTCGAGCGATTGGTTCTCGGCCCGGGCTTCGTCAATCTTGTATCCCCGTCGGACGAGTTCGCTGACGATATCGGGTAGCGCCAGGGTGGGGTTGGCCAGGAGGATCGTATCACGCTCCTCTCTAACCGACCCGAGGCCCTGAAGAAACCGAAGCCCATCGGTGTCGATCTGCCTTATCTTTAACCGAATAAGAGGCGCCGCCGCCCGAGCCAAGTCGTCCCGGGTAACGATGCGTAAGAGATTGCCCTCATGGATCAATGCCACTCGGTCCGCCATCGCCTCGATCTCGGAGAGGAGGTGCGAGGAGAGCAAAATTGCTTTATTGAGGTGCTTTTGCTCGAGAATCCAGTTTCGGATGAAGTTCAAGCCCCTGGGATCCAGTCCCGACAGAACCTCGTCCATGAGTAGGTTGTGCGGATCCCCCATCATCATCGCGGCAATCGCGAATCGTCTTCGCATCCCGAGCGAAAACGTCCGAATCCTCTGGCTCTCGGCGGATTCCAGTCCAACTCGAGCGAGCAGCTCATGCGCCTGCGCTCTCCCAAACTTCCGCTCTAAGCCACTAAATCCCGCATAGAACGTGAGCAGATCCAGGGCTTTGGCTAACGGGTCGAAGGGGAAGAGTTCGGGTGCCCAGCCAATGTACTGGCTCGCTCGGACCTTGTCGTGAGAGAGGTCGAAATCGTCCACAATAACCGACCCTCTCGTCGGCACCGAGAGGCCCACGGCGATCCGAATCGTCGTTGTCTTTCCGGCTCCGTTGAGTCCGACCAACCCCAGAAGCTCACCGTCTCGAATCTCCAAGTCGATATCCTCGATAGCGGGCAAGGAGCGTCCCGGGAATCTCTTAGTGACGTCCCTAAGCGTGATCATATCGGGCAGCCGGCGTCATTCAGCATTTCAATCTGCGAGTGTCAGAATTGCGCGCTCACTTGAAACCTTTCCGAGCACCCAGTACACAGTAATCCTTCCTCCACAGAGCGTGGCGGAATCAGAAGCCGAGTACGCGGGACACGGCAGGAAGCCGACCTTGTCTCGTCTTCGTGTTTACCGATTCCGGGTTACGATTGAATCGCTTCCGGTCGGCTCTCAAGAGAACGCCGGTCACCCTCCTCTCCGACACCAGCCGTCAAGCGGAGGCCGCGCCCCGAGATAGCCCAACCTCGTCGTAACGCGACTTCAGCTAACCGTCCACGAATTGAGTTGGACTGTGGATGTAGTGAATCCCTGGGAATAACACACGTCGTTAAAAGCCACTATCGCATTGGCGTGGCCACCTCCCCAAGGCTGGCTCGCGCCATTTTGCGCTTCAATCTCTCCGAACGGATCGTAGGTTTGACCCGAGACGAAGGTGCCTGTGTAAGAAACAGTATACGGATTCATATTGACCAGCTGGTAACCGCCAGTATTGCAACCATGTCCGGTGTACGTCGCCACCAGCCTGGGCGCGGAAACCGAGCTACCCGTTCTTACATTCGTTGCGCCAGCGTAAATCGTGAAGAACGCGTTCCCTTCTCCGCAGCCCCCCGACTGGGCGTAACCGTAGGCAGCAACGGTTCCGGAAAATGAGACCGTAATTGTAAGCGTACCCGTGGTCTTTGGCGAAAAAGACACGGGATCGTACACTCCGGCCAGGATGTCATGCTCGGTGGTATCAGGATTCGCGCAAATGTTTGAGTTTGCAAAATTACTACCATAGCCATCGAAAAGCGCGCTGTTGGTCAGCTCGGCGGTGTTCAGATTGTAGTTATCGTATCCGTTACATGGCCCCCAGTCGGCTTTGGTCTGAGTGAAAGTGGCATAGGCCAGCGTTGTCGGCGACACAAACATCACCACAAACAAAGCAGCGAGCGCTACCAAAGTCATTGGAATCATGTGACGTCGGCGGCTCCGTCGCAGTCCACGCATTCGAACTTCAATGCTTGGTCCCGCGAGAACTTCGAAATGGGAAATTGATCTGCTCTCAGTTTCCTCTAGACTCGCTTCGCTCATTTCCCCGCCCTCGATATCAGGTAATGACTGAACGGGTAGACGTGCGTACCCTCTGTTTCCCGTAAACGGGACACCCGTTAACGGGACGCCCGTATACGGGAAACCCGTAAGCGGGCGATTCGTCGACGGACTCCGCCCTCGCAACCATCTCTTGGGAGACGCGATTTCGCTTCACTCAGGTAAGACCCGAGACCAAGAGTGGAGGGGTCGTTCGACCAGGGCTGTTCCCCGTTCGGTCAGTCTGTATCGCTTCGCGAACGGGAATTCGGGCTGAAGGTCGAGGGTTACCAGGCCCAGCTCGACGAGACAGCCGAGCGCGCCATCGATTGCCTCTTGACCAATACGGAGCCGACGGCGCATCAGAGATGGGCTCGCAAGGCTTCGCTCACTCCCTAAGTCTTCCCCGTAAAGGAGGAGCAGAATCTCGAGCGACCCTCGGTGATGTTCGAGCTGGCTGATCAACGGCAGGGCATCACGAGGGGAACCTCGGGGACATGCTCCAAGCGGCTCCGATAGGTAATGTCGGGCTGCCGCCTGTCGGGTCCCTTCGACCGCACGTCGAAGGTTTGCCTCAAGGCGTGGGTTCAGTGTCTCCAAGGCGGTCGATTTAAGCACCTCGGATGGAGTTCTGGACTCTGATCGAGACGTGTCGATCCCTCGCCTCAGCCGAAGCACCTCGGGCGAAAGATGGCCATCAGCGGTCTGCCCATCTCCGGCTACAGGGTCTTGCCGGTCCGCAATCGCACCCGGAACGACCCGGACCGCGCGCTCGATGCGCGCAGTCATGTTTCTCGATATGGTTGGACGCGCATCGACTCCCCCTATTTCAATGGACGCGCGCGTGTGCCCACGCGCCCGGCGACCTCTCGATAGGCTCAGTTGCGCAGATCATCGCGTCACTCAGAGAGTGTCGCCCCCGTTCGGACTTGCAACTCATTCTACTCATCGAACGTGTTCGGGCCGGGTCGAGGAAATCCATACCGGACTCCGCCATGTTTGCCGGCGCGCCGTTGCGAAACAAAGTCTCCGTGATCCCGAACCGAGCGTAGAACCGCGCCGCCTTGTGCCAGTCGCTCCCGAGGATTTCAGCGAGCCCGGGAGTCCGTGAAGCTACCGCTCGCGCAGCCTTCACGCGCCCGCGCAGGTCCACAAGGTGCCGCGCGGTCGCCTGCTCGTCCGCCTCCCGCGAATCGTCGGTCAGCCCGCTCGTGATCTCCAGGAGGCTGAACTGCCGCGTCGGGGTCGCGACCTCCTCCGCGTCCTCATTCTCGTCCTGGTCGCCGAACAGGAGCCGCGACTCGAACCGCGTCCGCGAATAGTCGCCGAAACGGGGGCGCGGATACGAGCGCGGGGAGGGACCACGCGGGCGAGCCGGCTGCGCGCTCGCCTCGGTCCCGAGGATCGCGGGCAGGTCGGGGAACGGGTTCGCGGCGTCGATTTCGGAGGCGCTCTGCGCGCTCATCGCGGTCATCGACACGGAGTGAGCGCGGAGGCCGCCCGAGGAGCGGTTCGAGCGACGAGGGCGGCCGTGTCCCCATCATCCTCACCGAGCAAAGCGAGGGAACGCCTGCGCGCGAAGGGCGCGGGCGCGAGGTTAATGTGGGACCCGCGCGGTCGAGGGGCGACCGCGATGAGCGCCACGGAGCCACAGAATACCAACCCGAACGCGTCTGAGGAGGGCAGTGAACCTCGGCAAAAGGGGGGCAGGCGGGGCAGATTGTTGACCGTGGTCCTGGCCGTGACCACTGTGGCCTTGGTTTTTCTCAGCTTCGTTCTCGTCGTCTTGTTCACCGTCCCCCTCGTGTCGACCCAGAAGACCTCGGTCGAGTGGTTCGGTTGGAGGGGGCATACGCCCACTCAGGCAGTGTTTGGGTTTGCCTACGGGCCAACTAGCTCGACATGCGTTCCGTCTAATGCAGCGGGACCCCTGACGGTCTCTTTCACCTGGACAGCCTCGATAAATATCACGACCGCCCGCATCTGGTGGAGCACGGGCGAGTATGAACCCATTCACATTGTTTACCAGGTCAACAATTCATCTGATGGAGGATACAGCGTGCCACCGACCCTCTTAGCGTAACTTTGCTCGACCGACAACTACCTCACGCTTCAGTGGTTCTCGAGCAATGCGGTAGCTCTCGTCACAATGTCGGGGATCCGGGAATACAACTACACTGCTCAGCAACCGATCTGGTAGCGCGCATGACGCGACCGCGATGACCGCAGGAACCGCTGGTCGAAGGCGCAACCCGCCCAGCCCTACGATTTCCCGATCGCGCTCCTGGAAGTCCTTGACGAGATCGGACCGCACCGTCCTTGTTTCGATCGCTGTTTTTCTCGCGATCGTCGTATTGTTCGCACTCTTCTTGAACGGCTTCTTCTTCCCGCCTGGAACGACGACCACGGGCCCTGTTTACCTCCCTGTTGGAAGCGCCTTTGGGGCAGGCAATCCGCTTGACGTCAACTGTACGGTCTCGCTCGTTCTATCAAAGGCGTGCGTGACTGCTGGTGACTTCACATACGAACTGACCCTTACTGGCTGGGGCGTCCCGTTCGGTTCGGTCCGCTTCGAGATCGCCAACTCCACTGGGACGGTCTTAACCAACTCGGGAGTAGGGGAGTTCGCCGTGGTGAATGCCACGGATGTCCCGTTGACTTTCTCGGTCATCGGGGCCGGTCGCGGGCTCGCCATGACCCAGGATTGGACCACCTATAGCCCGGGAATCTCGGATTCCAATTCCACGGCAAGGTGGGAATCCATACTGGTGGACACCGGTCAGATACGGCCGATCTCGCCAGTGGGTTTCGAGTTCATCGCGAATGGAGTGGGCTATTACACCGGCGACGCGATTACACCGCTGTCGTGACTGATGCAACCGCGCCGGCTTCCCGAGGGCGCGCGGGGCCGAGTCGGGGAGGCGTACCAGACTCCGCGAGCGGACGAATTCATTCGCGGGGTTCGTCCCGAGACGGGACCGCGACCAGCGCGCGGAGGGGATTGGCGCCGTCACTTACGGCAGAGCCAAGGACGCAATGACGCCGACCCCGGACACAGTTGCCGTCGCCACGAAGTTGTCTCCTTGGCCGACTGGGTCGAGGGTACCCATGTCGACCACAATGGAGTACTCAGAGCCAAGAAGCGAATGGGCGGAAATCCCGGTCGCCGTGGTGAAGTAGGTCCAGCCCGATTCCGTCGGAACTTTGAGCGGACCTCCCGCTTCCAGGTCGAAGGCGGCGAACGCGCGACCGGAGGCATTCACGATTGTGAACCCTCCGGAGGGATGGACGGAGATTGTGAACCCACTCGAGTTGGTGACATTGAAGAGCACTTGTCCAAATTGGACAGACGAGGCTTCGATCGAAATTGTGTAGATGTAGTCGTTCGGCGAGATGCAGCCTACGGCCAGCACGCTCGGCCCGCTGCAGAGGTCCGGGCCCACAGGATTCCCCACTGCGAACCATGGCCCGCATTCAAGCACAGGACAGGCCGTGGTCTCAGCCGACGGTACCAGAGCCACAGAAACGACAACCGCGGTAAGGCTCACTGCGACCGCAAGAATCACGACCAATCGCTGAGCTTCTTCCGAGAGGGCCATGGATCTTTTGCGCAGATCGAAGAGCGACGCATCACGATACGTGTTCCGGTGATTCGCCGCGAGCGCATCTCGCGCATTCGCGGGCTTTATCTGCGACCCGCGCGGTCGATGACGGACCGCGATGAGCGTGCGCGGGGACGGGAACACCCCGGAATCGTCTATGTGAGACCCAGAAGTCCGACGACCTCGGAGAGGTGGTCGAGGCACGGCACCGAGGAGTCCTTCAGCTTAGGGCCCTCGCGGGCTTCGTCCGCTTCCCAGTAGTGTTGCGACAAGCCACGGTAGAGTGCGGCGCCCATCCCGAAGCGCCGGGCACCCTCGACATCCATGACCCAACTATCCCCCACGTGGAGAATCGCCGCGGCTGGAACCCCTGTGCTTCGCACCACCTCCGAGAAGACGCGTGGGTCGGGTTTGCACGCCCCAACGTCGGTGGATGCGATCACGTCAGTCACCCGGAATCCACCGGCTTCTTCCAGGGATAGTTTCCACGCTGATCCAGACCTCGATGTGTTCGTCGTAACGATGACCGGAAACCGCCGATCGTTGAGTGACCGGATTAGCGCCTGAGCCTCCGGATTGATTTGGGCGGGGTGCTCTTTCAGCCCTCCCTCCGCGTACCCCAGAACGGCGGATTCGGGGTCACCGGCGTACTGAGCTCCCAGACGCTGCCGAATCAGGTCCACCTGAATGACCAATGGGATTGTCTCTGGGGACATGCCATCCCTTTTCCACTCTTCGTGAAGCGCCGCCCGGGCTCGTCGGAGTTCTTCCAATAGGACGGGATCGCCACTTGACATCCGGAGTCTTTCGGCCAGGCGATTCAGCCGAACCGCGTACTGAGCATCCACTATAGCCTCCGTGTCCCACGCGATCGTATCATGGAGGTCGAGAGAGAGAACGCGATAGCGCGGAGTCATCAGTCGAATCCTGAACTCCGAAAGGCGGTGCCCGATTTAAACGCGCCCGGAAGATAAGCTGCGATTCGAGCGAGCCCCTGCCGGCTTGATGTGGGACGCGCGCGGCCGATGACGGACCGCGAGGAGCGCGCGGAGTAAGGGGGATTTCGGCATCAAGTTACCGCCAGCCCATTCACAAATCCGGGATCAAACATTCATCCGGCGCCCGAGGGTGACGAGTGGCTACACGACGAGCAGTAGATGGTAGTGCGTCTTCTCGTCCCCGTCCGATAGCACCAGGGAAGGGGTCCGGGGAAGGATTCCATGAACGAACACCCGACCGTTTCGGGCACTGAGTCGAATGTGAACATCCACCATCGGGCGGACGGCCCGAGTGAGAGGCGCTTCCGCGTATCCGATGAAGACGCCGTGCAGGGGAGACTGGTGAATGTACGTGAGAGACAATCCAGGAAGGGTGGTCGGCGTGTACGCGTTCGGCACGAGTCCGTTGATGGCCTCCAAACCGGCGATCGACAGGACCGCCAAGTTCGGTTTTCCCGGGTCGGAGTTCTCGCTCAGGAACCGCGCCGCCTCCGGGACCCTAGGAGAATAGCCCCCTTCGTTCGAGGAAGGAAGCGGTAGGATCGCCGGAGAGAGATCTTCCGTCTCAATCCCCGGAAGTGGGCAGAGGAGTCGCACCTGACGGAGGAAGTCTTCCTTCGATGTCTGGCCCAGATACAGCTTCCAAATCTCGGTCGGCTGCATCCCAGGCGGCGGGATGTGAAGGACTCGACCACCCCCCGCGACCACCTGGTTCAGTAGCGGGGCGACCATCATCGCCACGGCCGAGTTCGGAACCTCGGGATCGAGTTCGATCAGGGTCAGCTTGCCGACGGGAAGCCGTCCGAAGAACGTGGCGTAGTCCGACGAACCCGGCCATATCTGACCCGGTGACGGAGAGGGTTGGCGGTCGATGGGGGGAGTTGCGGGTCGCGGACCCATCCCCAGAGGCACGATGCATTGGAATCGGCCTCCTTCCAGCGAGAACGGATAGGACGAATGGGCGATCCGTGTCCCCCGGAGCTTTTCGATGTGGAGCCAACGCTCCATCCGGTCCTCATGGATTTCCCGAATCACCGCGACCACGCCATCGGCCAGGTACTCGAGCTGGCCGGCGTCCGCGTGCTCTATGACCATTACCAGGAAGACGGGGGCCTGGGCCATCTGGGCGAGGGCCACCCGTTCGAGCTCCTCTCGAGAGGGAAGAGCATCGTGAACGTCTTTTGTGATGTCAACGTGTCGTTCGACGATCGCATCCCACGAGTCCAACACGATCAGTGTCGGCACGGAGGGCGAGGCTTGGCTCCAACCCTCCAGCACTTCGGGAGGCAGTAGCAGGGAGCGCAGATTGTCGCTCGGGGCTTCCGGCTCGACCAGCCCTCGGACGGACTCGAGGGACCGAAGGGTAGTGCGGAGGCCCGACCCGCCCGCCGTCATGTCCACGACGGAGAGCTGGCCGATGTCCGAGAGCCGACCGAAACTTGGGATGTCGAACGTGAGGCGGGATCGGGGAACCCGGCTCGATACATAGATCCGCCGCCCGGGAAACGCTTCGATAAGGGCGAGGGCCAGCAGCGACTTCCCAGTCCCCGGGGCCCCGCGAATGACGAGGGTTTGAGGGGCCGGGCGATCCAAGAACTGAGTCAGCTCGTTTGGAAGATCGATTGCAGCTCCCAAGAATTCGGCTCCGCAGGATTATGCCACCCCGACGATACTTAAATCTGACGACAGGGGGTCTTGCGAGTCGGACCTCCCGTCAGTGGCTACGACCCCCCAGGCCGGGCGAGATTCTCAGACCCGCCGAAATTTTCACACAGGCGTTCTCGGGCTCACGGCGTCCCCGCAACCTGCCCGCACGGCGCGCGCGTTCGTTGACCGACCGCGAGGAGCGCGAGGGTCGAGAGGCCCGCGACTTCGACGCGAACCTACCCCGAGCGCCGGTCGAGCGTCCGCTATCGGGGAAGATTCCCCGCGATCCTCACGAGGCGTTCACCGAACAGTGAGACTCCGCTGGCCAGCAATGCGGCCCGAACGATCAGGCTGACTTGGCGCTGAGCTCCCCTACCGACGCCGGACGGACCAAGAATCGACTCCTGCACCTTCGCTGTGAAGTCGGAATACCCCGTGTCGTGGACGTACTGAACGTCACTCATTCGATGGAGATAGCGAGAGACCGCATCGAAATCCGGGTCAGAACGAAACTCGGCAACGAGCCTGTTTCTCCCGAAACGGCGGAGGTGCGCGGCAACCGATCCTTCACTCGAAGTCCAGAGGGCGCCCTTTCGGCCAAAGTACTCGCCCACAGCCGCGAGATCGTCCATCAGCGATTGGCATCTCGCACCGAGTTATCACAAGTGCGCCAAAGGCGTGGGGGGTGTGCAATCACCCAGCTCGGCCGTGGCCCTGATGAAGGACGCGCGCGACCGATGACGGGACCGCAATTGGCGCGCAGGACGGCAGGGAAGTCGCATCGGCGACGCCTCCGGTCCGAAGACCTACCCGTTTCGGGTCTTCTTTTTCTCTTCGTAGCGTCGATGGAAATAGTCGGGATGGTCCTTGGCCCATTTGCGCTGATATTCGCGTTTCTTCTTTCGGAGCGTTTCTATGTTAGCCTGTCGGTATCGCCGCTGGTATTCGCGTTGCCTCTCGCGGGTAGCCTCTCGGTACCGCCGGTAATACTCGCGCCGCTTCTCGGGATTGCGAAAGGGCATTGTATCTCGAACTCATTGATGGCCCTCGTCCCTTAAGACCTAGTTTTGACAGCGAAGAGCGCGCGACCGATGACATGACCGCTATGAGCGCGCGGGACGGGGAACGACCGCGAGGAGCGCGCGAGTCCCTCGGAAATGCCTCCATGAGCCAGCGACAATCCCATCCGAGGACGCCATCTGCCGGCCAGGACTACCTAGGACGTGACGACGCCTTGTCCCTTCTGTCCGGGGAGCGCCTTTCCGGACCACGAAGCGGCAAGAGACCATGTTCGGAGGGACCACCCGGACGAAGTGAGGAGATTCCTCGAACAAGCCCGGACCCGGCAAGGCGTGCACATGACCGACCCCGAAGCGTGGGCGGCTGGTGAACTCCTATCGGAGTAGCGTGATTATCGTCGCGGACCGTCACAGGCGCGCAGGCTTCATGAAGGACGCGCGCGACCGATGACATGACCGCAATCAGCGCGCGCGTGAGCGAGTAACGAACCGCAGCGATTCCCCTACTCGCCTGAAAGCGACGACGGACGGGTGTTGCTTAAGCCGAGGAGTCTCTCCGGTGTCGGGAAGTCTATGCCCTACTACGAATGCCCGATTTGCGGTGGAGGTTACGTCATTGACCCGGCCCCGTCACACCCGAAGTGCGATCGCGATGGGGGCGCGCTCAAGCGTGCGAGCGAAGCGTTGTACGAACTCGCTGCCCGTCGGGACGATTACGAGCCTCCATCAGTCAAACCGAAGCGCCACGGCAAGACGAAAACCAGCTGACCCGACCGCGAGGAGCGCGCGAGCTGGGCCTATCCGCTCCCGCTTCCTTTCGGACAAACCGCCTCACTGACATGAAACCGGCCCACAACCCGCCCGGTCCGTCGGAGGCCGGGGACCGCATTCCCGTCCGTCACGTTTGTTTTACGGGCGGCTCGCCTAGCTCATCACAGAGTTGTCACTATGATGCAGGAAGAACAGTGATGCCGAAGGATCGAGCGACCCAGTTCGGGCGGTTCGAATCGCTGGCTCTCGCGGTGGATGCCTTACTAGGCTCGGTTCTCGTGACGACCCTCGATGGGAGGACGCAACGATGACCGCGATCACCCCGCCCACAGTCGGTCACTCGTTCCTTGCGAAGACTGTCGACGGAAGTATCGAACCCGTTGGCCGATGCACCGTATGCGGCTGTCCCCAATCTTCCGCCCAGAACCTTCCGACCTGTGAGAGCTACAAGAAACTCCAGCAGTCGGTCAGCGACACGTTCGATTCTGGGGCCCGTCGCGATCCGTACAGTCGGAAGGTGACAAAGTAATCCCGACCGACCTCGGGGCGAGGCCCTTTGCCTGTGCGCTCCTCGCGCTCGATTGGACATGATACGTTCCCTCGATGGTGCGCAAGTCGCAAGCGACCCGCCGCCTGTCCACACTTCGGCGGCGGACCATGGAGAACTGTACTTACGTCGGACTGGACCTGAGTAAGACGAGCACGATGGCCACGGCGGTGGACCCCTTGGGCCACCGAATTCGACAGGAGAAGCTCGGAGTCTCTGATGAGGAGCTCCTCCGCTTCCTCGGAGAGATCCCCGGACCCAAGCAGGTCGTGATGGAGGCCTGCAACGTCTGGGAGCACACGTACGATGCCGCGGCGTCGACGGGAGCCGAAGTACTCCTCGCCAACCCGCTCAAGGTCAAACTCGTCAGCAAGACGACCCTGAAGACCGACAAGGTCGACTCGGAGAAGCTGGCGCTGCTCGCGAGACTGAACGCGATCCCCGAGTCGTATGCCCCATCTCCCGAACAGCGCGCACTACGTCGGTTGGTTCGAGAACGGGTGTTCTACCACGCCAAGTGGAAGGCGGTCGCCAGCCACACCTATGCCCTCCTCCTCCAGAAAGGCATCCCCTACCGACCCGAGATCCTGACTCGGCGCCGACTCCGAGGGGAACTCCGGGTTCACAACATTGTCGAGGTGAATCGTGGCCTCGATACCCTCGAGAAGATCGAGGAGATCTCGGTCCCGTTGGACCGAGAGATCCACCGCGCCTACCTCGCGTCGAGGGAGGCCCAGCTCCTGGCCACTATCCCCGGCGTGGGAGAATTCACCTCGATGACCCTGGTGGCCTTCCTCTGTCCGATCGAGCGATTCTACAGCCTCGATGCCGTCGTGAAGTACTGTGGCCTGTGCCCCTCCGTCCGACAATCCGGGGAGAGGGCCTTCCATGGCCGACTCGTGTGGGACTGCAATGTGATCCTGAAGTGGGTCCTCATCGAAGGGCAGTGGAACGTCCGCCTTCGAGAGAGGAAAGGGGATGTCTCCCGAGTCGCTCGACGAGTGGCCCGGCGAGGGGCGGCCAATGACGGTGCGGTGGCCGCCGCTCGCAAGCTCGTGAGGATCTGTGCCGCCATCCTTCGGAGGGGTACTCCCTACCAACCTGAATCTCCTGGGTCGTCGAGCCGCCAGGTCGGTCATGCGGCGTCGTGAGACGGCCGCCCGTTCGATTGTGCTGGGAGGCGATTCGGGAGCCCGTGGCCGCCGCTGTCCAAGTGCGTGAACGACGCCGATAGCATGTTGCGTGCACGGGCACTCGCGTCAGGGAGGACGATGTAGCCATCCGCCAGCCCCCGGAGAGACGCCCCTCGGCTCGAACCCGCGAGGGGAACGTACATAGCATGACCGACCGCGAGGAGCGCGCGGG